>ERZ772858.1-NODE-1-length-644250-cov-6.387204_pt1 | contig 644250 bp, 503 predicted proteins | sample MGYA00512136_ERZ772858 | MGnify/ENA primary metagenome ERZ772858 (study PRJEB29015, sample SAMEA2737726) | human gut metagenome | biome: human gut; feature: human-associated habitat; material: faeces | place: China | collected 2012 ...
AACGGGGCAATCGCCATCGTGGCGCACAAAGCCCCCGTTGCAAACACCGCGACGGCCGGTTTTAGAGCTTTCTTGCTTGTCATTCGGTCACTTGCCTCCCATCATTGGTTCCATACCATAGCATCCCATGCTTAAAACGCGACACAGATAAACGTATCCAATCCGTACAAAACGGAATGTTCTCAGGCTTTCAAATATCTATGCAACGACACTGTGGATGCAATCACCGACAACAGCACCGCTCCTGCAACCAAAATCGGCGAAATCCACAATACCGTCATCTGATTCACATATGGAATCCATTTCACGGAGGCCGCAAGCCAATCAGTGATAAATACCTTCACCAATGCCGATAAAGTGACGCAGGAAAGCAAGGAGCCGACCATTGATGCGATCGCCCCTTCAAGAATGAATGGCAGCCGAATGGTCCAATTCGAAGCACCCACCAAACGCATGATCTCCGTTTCGGTTCGACGTGACGCAGCAGACATGCGAATTGTGGTACCGGTCAGCATAATGGCGACGACCACCATCACCGCGGCCAATGCGGCGGTTGCAATGGTCGCACGATTCAGCACTGCGAACACCGGCTCAAAAATCTGCCGTTGATCACTGACAGTATCGACGCCCTCCTTGCCAGAAAGCACTTCGGAAACGACTTGATATTTCTCAGGATTCTTCAGTTTCAGCCACAATGAATCCTGCATATCGTCGGCAGTGAGCGTACGCCCCTGATATTCACCGTTCGGATATTGTTTGAGGAAAGTGTCGTTGTAGAAATCTTCCTTGCTTACAAAAGTGATTTGCGATACATCATCGGCAAGCTCGTTGCGAATGGTTTTCTGCAAGTCATTGATCTGAGTCTGCGTTGCCGCGGTTCCCGCGGTGCAGTTCACGGATTGGCTGGTGCCATCGGGACACATCCACACCACCACTTCAACCTTGGAATACCAATCGCCTTTGGCTTTGGTGATCTGCGCCTGAGTGAGCACCGATGCGCCGATAAACAGAAACGAGATGAATGTAACGAGCATCACTGAAAGCAACATGGGCACGTTGCGCTTGAGGCTGCTCCAGGTTTCGGAAAGAATGAAACGCAAACGCATCAGTCGTTCTCCTTGCTTTCGGACGTTTCATGCTGTTCATCGGATTGTTCGACGGATTTCGCCTCGCCACCGGCAGTCGCGGCGGGCGCTGCCGGAGGAGCCGGAGGCGCGGGCGGAGCGGGAGGCATCGGCAGTGCCGGAGGAGCGGGAACCGTTGGCTCCGCGGATTGCTCGTTTTCAGCCGCTTTGCTTGATTCCATACCTGTATCAGGCGAAGAGCCAGTCGCGTCGGCATTGGCTTCGGTCTGCGAACGTGCAGCCGAATCGGCATGCTCCTGTTCGGCAAGATCCTCAAGTTTCAGTCCCTTGCCCCAGGTCAGCGTAGTCTCCACCGGAGCGAACGCCTCGCCATAACGACCGGTGCGACCGGAATGCACGGAATTGGCGAGACGCGCGATGCCCGCATCACCATTGCCGCTGTGGATGGCCGCAGCTACGGCATCAACCGCGTTCGCCGCGGTTTCGGCTCGCGTCGCGCCTTCCACGTCCACCGCCTCATCGGAAAAATCAGACATTTCAAGCGCGCCCGGCGCACGATATTTCGAGTCGACGTCGCCGCCGTTCAACGCCTGATGCGATTTGGATTCGACTTCGGCATCCGGGAAGTACAGTGCGGAATCGTAGGATCCCTGCTGCTCGTCACGCACGATTTTGCCGGTATGCAGTTCGACCACACGCTTGCGCATGGAGTTGACGATTTCCTCGTTATGCGTTGCCATGACGATGGTGGTGCCAGTGCGGTTGATGGCGTCCAGCACTTCCATAATGCCCAGCGATGTGGTCGGATCGAGATTTCCAGTAGGCTCGTCGGCCAGCAGAATCTGCGGATGGTTCACATACGCTCGCGCAATGGCCACACGCTGTGCCTCACCGCCGGAAAGCTCGTGCGGATAGTTGTTTTCCTTACCGGTGAGACCGACAGTCTGCAGCACTTTCGGCACTAACGATTTGACGGTGGAACGGCTTGTGCCAATCACTTCAAGCGCGAACGCCACATTCTCCCATACCGTTTTGTTGTTGAGGAGTTTGTAATCCTGGAAGATAAAACCGATGGAACGACGGTAATGCGGCACCTGCCTTGACGACAGGCGCCTCAAATCATTACCTGCGACGCGAATCTCGCCATCCGTGACCTCCTCCTCGCGCAGCAACAGGCTCAGCAATGTGGTTTTGCCGGAACCTGAAGCGCCCACGAGGAACACGAAATCCCCTCGATCAATGTCGAGATTGATGTCATCCAAGGCAGGCCTGGTGCCTTTCGGATACACCTTGCTCACATGTTCAAGCGAAATCAGCGCCATCGTCGTACCCCTCCACTATGTGCTGTTCTGATTACGGTAATCGTGGTTTTTAGGCGTCCGCCTCTTCGGCCGCCGCGCGACGCTGCTCATGACGCCAACGGATGCCGGCCTCAATGAACGCGTCGATATCGCCGTCGAACACGGCCTGGGTCTGCGAAGTCTCATAGCCGGTGCGCAGATCCTTGACCATCTGGTACGGATGCAGCACGTAGGAACGCATCTGGTCACCCCAGCTGGCCTTGATATCGCCGGCGAGCTCCTTCTTCTTCTTGGCTTCCTCTTCGTGGCGCAGCACCAACAGTCGGGACTGCAGCACGGCCATGGCAGCGGCACGGTTCTGGATCTGCGAGCGCTCGTCCTGCATGGTCACCACGATGCCGGTCGGAATGTGGGTGATACGCACCGCGGAATACGTGGTGTTCACGCCCTGACCGCCAGGGCCGGAGGAGCAGTAGGTGTCAACGCGGATTTCGGAATCGGGCACGTCGATGTGATCGGTCGCCTCAACGAGCGGCACCACTTCCACTGCCGCGAAGCTGGTTTGGCGACGGCCTTGGTTGTCGAACGGGGAGATACGCACCAAACGGTGGGTGCCGCCTTCCACGCTCATGCGACCATACGCATAAGGGGCATCCACCTGGAAGGTGGCGGACTTGATGCCCGCCTCTTCGGCGTAGGAGGTGTCCATGACCTTGGCCTTATACCCATTGCGCTCCGCCCAACGCAGGTACATGCGCAGCAGCATCTGAGCGAAGTCGGCGGCATCCACACCGCCCGCGCCGGAGCGGATGGTCACCACTGCGGAACGTTCGTCATATTCGCCGTCGAGCAGGGTCTGGATTTCCATGTCGGCCAGATCGTTCTGAATGCTTTCGACTTCGGACTGCGCTTCCGCCAACGTGTCGGCGTCTTCTTCCTCCTGACCCAATTCCACCAACGTTTCGACGTCGTCGATGCGCTGGCTTGCGGAAGCGAGACGCTTCAGCTGGGACTGCACTGCCGACAGTTTGCTGGTCACTTTCTGCGCGTTTTCGGGATTGTCCCACAATCCCGGTTCGGCCGCCTGAACTTCAAGATCTTTGGCCTGCGCGGTCAGTCGGTCGACGTCAAGCGCCTTGGAAATCGACTCGTATTTGGCGCGCGCCTCGCCGATTGCCTGGGAAAAATCAAATTCTGCCATCGTTTACACCATACATTTCTTTATGCGTTCTTTATATTCTGTCATGGAGCCTCATACGGCTTTCGCACAATCCTCAACTTCTTCCACGTACCCACATACTCGTTCCCATCCTGCCGAGCCGCGAACCAGTCTCGTTACGTATGGGATTGCAGGTCCGGGGAGGATCATACCGGACCAAAGGCGTCAAAGACCTGCGTAGATAGCAGGAATAACCAGACTCAGCAGCATCGCCGCAGCGATGACGATGCACACCGCCCGCACCATGGTGCGGCGACGGCGTTCTCGCTGCTCGCGTTCGCTTCTGTAGTCACTCATGGGGTACTAGTATAGGCAAGGCCTTCTACTTATTATCTTTCGGCGATCTCACCATATTTTGCCGCATCGCAATCCTGCCATATCATATTCGCGAAACCTGTGTACGCATTACGCGACATTGATTGCATGTCATTTATGATACGGTTCGCCGGCATTGATTTTGTATGCACGATACAGCTGTTCAAGCAAAATAACGCGCATTAATTGATGGGGAAAAGTCATTTTGGAAAAACTCAGCAGGTAGTCGGCCCGTTTCACAATCGTTGGGTCAAGTCCGAGCGATCCGCCGATGATGAGTTGGATATGGCTGGTGCCATGCACTCCAAGACCGTCGATTTTCTGTGCAAGTTCTTCACTGGTCAGCTGCTGGCCTTCGATGGCGAGCGCGATGACGAACGCATCGTCGCGAATATGCTTGGCGATGCGTTCGCCTTCCTTGGCTTTGATTTGCCGTTCCACTCCCTCACTGGCATGCTCGGGTGTTTTCTCGTCGGCCACTTCGACGATGTCAAGCTTGCAGTATCGGCTGAGTCGTTTCGAATATTCGGCGATGGCGTCGCGCAGATATTGTTCCTTGACTTTGCCGACGGTAATGAGGGAGATTTTCATATTTGATATTTAGTTCTTGTGCAGTTTTTCGTTCAATTCGATGCCGGTCTTGCGATAGCGCGCTTCGATACGGCCGGACACGGAATTACGGATGAACAGGATGTTGTCTTTGCCGGAAAGATCGGCGCCCTTGACGGTTTCGAGCGGTTCGCCCGCCGCGACCTTGGCCTTGTCGTAGATGGTCACCTTGGTGCCGGCGGTCACATACAGACCGGCTTCAACCACGCAGTTGTCGCCGAGGGAGATGCCGATGCCCGCGTTCGCGCCAAGCAGGGAGTGCTCGCCGATGGAGTTCTTAAGCTTGCCGCCACCGGACAGGGTGCCCATGATGGATGCGCCGCCGCCGATATCGGAACCGTTGCCGACCACAACACCCTGGGAAACACGGCCTTCCACCATGGAAACGCCGAGCGTGCCGGCGTTGAAGTTCACGAAGCCGGCATGCATGACGGTGGTGCCTTCGGAAAGGTGGGCACCCAAACGCACGCGGTCGGCGTCGCCGATACGCACGCCGGTCGGCACCACATAGTCGACCATGCGCGGGAACTTGTCGATCGACAGCACGTTCACGTCAACCTTCGGCAGTCCCGGAACGCACTGGTTGGCCGCGGCCATCACGTCAAGCTTGCGCAGCGCGAAATCCTCGACCGCGAACGGGCCATAATTGGTCCATACCACATTGTTGAGGGCTGCGAAAATGCCGTCCAGATTCAGGGTGTTCGGCTTGGCGAGACGCATGCTCAGCAGATGCAGACGCAGGTATGCGTCGGCTGCGTCTTCGATCGGTTCGTCAAGCTTCGACACCGTGAACACCGGAATGCGGCGCACGCCACGCGCATCGACGCCCTCATGGGCGAGATTGCCAAAATTATGGTTCGGGCGTGCCACCTCCTCCGGAGCCTCGCCAAGCTTCAGTTCCGGGTACCATACGTCCAAAGTGTTGCCGGCCGCATCCACGCTGGACAGACCCCAACCCCACGCAGTGCGCTGATCGGTCATTCTTCGCTCCTTCACAACAGTGATTGCATTACTTGCATGTTTCCGTGCAATACTTTAGCCGCAGGGCTTGGCGAACAGCATCACAAGTCCATGAAACAGCGAAAAAGCAACTATCGACGGTCGATCGGAGTGTAATCACGTTCGGTATAACCGGTGTACACCTGACGCGGACGACCGATCTTGGTGTTCGGATCGGCAAGCATCTCACGATACTGCGCGATCCAACCGGGAATACGCCCCAATGCAAACAATGTGGTGAACATGGACGGATCGAACCCGATTGCGCGGTAGATCAATCCTGTGTAGAAGTCGACATTCGGATACAGGTGACGCGACACGAAATACTCGTCGTTCAGCGCGATTTTCTCCAATTCCGTGGCGACGTCGAACAGCGCACGCTCGTCGGCAGGCAATTTCAACGTGTCCGCGCGTTCCATGATCTTCTGCAGATACTTCTTGGCGATCGCGGCACGCGGATCGTACGACTTGTACACGCGGTGGCCGAGTCCGGAAATACGCTGACCGCTGGTTTTGGCGTCTTCCACGAATTCCTTGACGGTTTTGCCTGAATCGCGAATGGCTTTGAGCTGACGGAGCACCGCTTCATTCGCACCACCATGCAATGGGCCCGACAGCGCGTTGATGCCCGCCGCAACCGCGGAATACAGGTTGGCGTGGGCGGAACCGGCGATACGTACCACGGAAGTGGAGCAGTTCTGCTCATGATCGGCATGAATGATCAGCAGGCGTCCGAGCGCGTGCACGTACAGCGGGTCGGAATCGAACGGCTCGTACGGCACCGCAAAGCACATGCGCAGGAAATCGTCGACATAGCCGCGCGAATAATCCGGATACAGCATCGGCTCATCGCGGCGACGGCGGAAAATGTAGCTGACGATGGTTCGTGCCTTTGCCATAATGATGGTCGCAGCCTCGTCAAGCTGGTCGGAATCATTGATATCAGTAGTGTCCGGATAGAAGGTGGCGAGCGCGTTGACCGCGGATGCCATCACGCTCATCGGATGCGCGGTGCGTGGGAAAGAACCCATGAAGGTACGGAAATCCTCACCCACCATCGTGCGATGGTTGATGTCGGAAATGAACCGGTCGTACTGCTCCTGATTCGGCAGTTCGCCATGACGCAGCAACCAGGCGACCTCAAGGAAATCGGATTGCTCACACAACTGCTCGATCGGGTATCCGCGGTAGCGCAGGATCGAGTTCTTGCCGTCGATGTACGTGATTTTCGATTCGCATTGCGCAGTCGTCAGGAAACCAGGGTCGAGTGTGACCCAGCCGTCGTTGCGCAGCGTGGACACCACGATGCCGTCCGCACCCGCCGTGGCTTCGACCACCGGCAGGGTGAAGTCTTTGGATTCCACACTCAGATTGGCTGTGGCCATACTTGCACGCTCCTTAACCGTTCGGAAGTATCGAACACTATATGGCATGCGCGTTTCCAAGCATGGTTTCGTCTCAAAATCAATCGATTGACATCCGATACTTCATTCCTGCAAGGCAAATAATTCGACTATTTCCGCGCGAAATTACGCATATAAAAGGCCGATGCCCGAATAATCGTGGGCATCGGCCTTCTTTTCGTACGCTTCGCTCCGTCGTATTGGAGCTTTGCCGCGTTTTACGCTACCGTCTGATCACTTGTCGCGAACGGTGAGGATCACCGGACCGTTGTCGGTGATGGCGATGGTGTGTTCGCTATGCGCGCCACGGGAACCGTCGGAGCTCTTCAGCGTCCAACCATCTTTCGGATCCTGGTAGATTTCGTCGGTGGTCTTGAGGAACCACGGTTCGATGGCGATGACCAGGCCCGGACGCAGCTTGTAGCCGTGGTGCGCGCGGCCATCGTTCGGCACATGCGGATCGCCGTGCATAATACGTCCAACGCCATGGCCGCCGAATTCAAGATTGATCGGATAGCCGTATTCGCGGGCCACATCGCCGACTGCCGCGGAAACATCACCCAAACGGTTGCCCGGCTGCGCAGCGGCAATACCGGCCGCGAGCGCCTCTTCGGTACACTTGATCAGGCGCAGATCCTCAGGATCCTTATGCTCGCCGACCACGAAGCTGATGGCGGAATCGGCAACCCAGCCATCGACGTTGATCGCCAGATCGAGGCTGACCAAATCGCCGTCCTTCAGGTTGTAATCGAACGGAACGCCGTGCAGTACGGCATCGTTCACGGAAACGCAAATATAGTGCGCGAACGGGCCGGTACCGAAATCCGGAGCATAGTCGACATAGCAGGATTCGGCACCCTTGCGATCGACGATGCGCTTGTGCACGAATTCATCGATTTCCAGCAGATTGGTACCAACTTTGGTAAATTCCTTGAGATCGCGCAGAATGCCGCCGACAAAACGGCCGGCAGGCTTCATCTCTTCGATCTCTTTCGGTGTTTTCAGTTCAATCATGCCTCTAACCCTACTTCGTACGCCCTACAGTGCTCGGCTCTCCCTGGCTTTTCTTACGATTATGCAAATCTCACCTTATGCATGCCGTTGCGGAATGATGATTATTCGTTTCAGATACACTGTTTTGTCACCAAAGATGGATAGTGTGAAGCCATGAGTACCACTTTGAATTCGGGTATCGATCCGGCATCGTTCTCCGCTGTGACCGGCCCTGCGCAAGATCTGTTCCGCTATGTCAACGGCCCATGGATCGACATGTATCGTCTTCCTGATGATCGTTCCCGTTATGGTTCGTTCGATAAGCTCGCTGAAGATGCCGAAAACCAGATTCGTGAGATTCTCGAAGACGACGACTGCCCTGCCGAGAAGTCCCACGCCCTGTATGCGAGTTTCCTTGACGTCGACGCCATCAACGCTTCCGGACTCGCGGCCATTGAAGACCAGTTGAAGGCTATTGACGTTGCTGCCGACAAGGCTGAACTCACCCGCTCTTTGGGCGCGATGAACCCGGCTGGCGGCCCTGACCTGATCGGCATTGCCGTGTATGGCGATCCGGGCGCTCCCGAAACCAACATCATCCATATTGAACAGTCTGGCTTGGGACTGCCCGATGAGGCGTATTACCGTGAAGACCATTATGCGCCGATTCGTGAAGCATACGTCGATATGGTGGCCAAGCAGTTGAAGAACGCGAAGCTCGCCGCCGATGACGAGCAGGCCGAAGCTCAAGCCCAGCGTTTCCTCGACGTGGAGACACGTATCGCCGCGAACCATTGGGACAATGTGGCAACCCGTGATTCGGTGAAGACCTATAATCCCACCGATTATGCGGAATTGAGCGGAATGCTCGCCGATTATGATCTCGACACATGGATCGAATCCTGGCAGTCCGCATATGATCAGACTTCCGCCGCTCAGGTGCAGCCGCTTGATTTCCGAGGCATTTTCAACCATGTGGTGGTGCATGAGCCCAGCTTCCTCACCGGTCTTAACGCATTCTGGAAGGCCGCGGATCTCGACGATCTCAAGCTGTGGGCACGCGTGCATGTGATCATCGGCTCCACCTTGGAGTTGCCGCACGAATTCGATGAGACGAATTTCGAGTTCTATGGCAAGACGTTGTCTGGTCAGAAGCAACAGCGTGTGCGTTGGAAGCGCGGCGTTTCGCTGGTCAACGGCATTTGCGGCGAGGATGTGGGCCGCGAATATGTGAAGAGGCACTTCCCCGAGTCGTCGAAGCAGCGTATGGAACAGCTGGTCGGCAATCTGATCGACGCCTACCGCGTGTCCATTTCCAGTTCCGCCTGGCTTGGCGAAGAAACCAAGCAGAAGGCGTTGGAGAAGCTCTCCAAGTTCGTGCCGAAGATCGGCTATACGAACCATTGGCGTGACTATTCCGCGCTTGATGTGCGCGAGAATGCCGGTTTTGCCGAGAACATGCGTGCCGCCAACCTGTATGAGACCGGCTATCAGCTGGCCAAAGTCGGCAAGAGCGTCGACAAGGACGAATGGCTGATGAATCCGCAGACGGTGAACGCCTATTATGAGCCGACCATGAACGTGATCGTGTTCCCGGCCGCCATTCTGCAGCCGCCGTTCTTCGACCCAAACGCCGAAGACGCCGCGAACTATGGCGGTATCGGAGCGGTGATCGGCCATGAGATCGGCCACGGCTTCGACGATCAGGGTGCCCAGTACGACGGCGACGGCAAGCTCAACGACTGGTGGACCGAAGAAGACAAGGCCAATTTCGAGCAGCTCACGCAGAAACTCATCGACCAGTACAACGCGTTCGTACCAACGCAGCTTGCCGAAAAATACGCCGACGATCCAGCTCAGGCTCCGCATGTGAACGGCGCTTTGACCATCGGCGAGAACATCGGCGACCTGAGTGGCGTGAACATTGCGCTCAAAGCATATGCGTTCGCTCTTGACGAGGTGGCAGGCCGTGAGAAGAACGGTTCCATGGAGGCCATTGAAGCTTCGCTGGCTGAGGCGCCGGAAATCGATGGTTTCACCGGTTTGCAGCGTTTCTTCCTCAGCTACGCGTCCATCTGGCGCACCAAGAATCGTGACGAGCTGGCGGAGCAGTATCTGCAGATCGACCCGCACTCCCCCGCCGAATGCCGCACGAACGGCATCGCACGCAACGTGGATCTGTTCTACAAGGCGTTCGACGTGAAGCCGGAGGATGGCATGTGGCTCGATCCCGATCGGCGCGTGCGCATCTGGTAACAAACCACATCATCGGCTGGCAATCGGAGCCAAGCATGCAAGGCATCGGTGCCGCCTAATATATGTCGCCGTCGAATTCCCCGGTATCTCCCGAGAATTCGGCGGCTTCGTCATCTTCGGGAACCACAATTTCGACCGGCGCCACACTGCCCTGCCTGACGAACGGATCGGCTCCCACACGCGGTTCCGTTCCTTTCGCTTCCGGCTGGTGCTGGTCGTTCGGCTTGACGAACTTACGCAACGTGGTGACTCCCCGGTTAAGGTCGTGCCCTGCGGCGCTGGCTTCCAGCACTATGCGTGACTGCGGTTTGCCGTTCTGATCGGCCCACGTTTCCGTGGCGAGCGCGCCCATCACGATAACCGGCTCGCCTTTCTTCAGAGATTGGCAGATGTTCTCGGATAGGTTCCGGTACGCTTTCACCGTGATCCATGTGGTGGGAAGATCCTTCCATTGCTGTGTGCGATTGTCGAAATACCGTCTGGTGCTCGCCATTCTGAACGAACTGGCATGGGGCATGCCATCCCTGTTGAATTGCGTGGGATTGGCGCCCACATATCCAGTGATGGTGATGAGAGCTTGCTGTTGTGCCATGATCGGCCCTTTCTGTCGCATTGGTAATAAAGGGGCCGCGGAAAGCACCGATGAAGGTGCGAAAGCAACGCGCAGTCGGAGAAATGGGTTGCGAGAGAGGGGTTCTGCACGCCTTTCCGCTTCCTTGCGTTTCCGCGGTACCACCACTATCGCCGAATCGGCTTTGCTTGCACAAGCTCGACTGACGAATGTGGATAGAGGACGTCATTTCGGGCGAGTCGTGGATAGTAGGTGGATATCTTTTCACTTATCCACAGCAATGCACCGTCGATAGGTGTGTAGGATTTCGTCTGATTTCCCAATGAATATTTTCTGCAATTCTTCGATCACTTTTTTTTTAAAAAAAAAACGGAAGACTATGGTGCATCCATAATCTTCCGTGTAATCCTTGGAATAATCGAAATGGTTTACGATTATTACTTCAGCAGCGCGGCGACACGATCGGCAATCACCCGGGCGGCGTCGGCGACAGGCACGGCTTCGGCGTTCTCGCCATTGCGGTCACGCACTTCAATGGTGCCATTGTTGACAGTGTCGCGGCCTGCGACGGCGATCAGCGGCACGCCGATAAGCTCGGCATCCTTGAACTTGACGCCCGGGGAAACCTTCTTACGGTCATCGAAGATCACTTCGATGCCCTTGGCTTCCAGATCGGCGATCAGTTGCTCGGCGGCTTCGAATGCGGCCGCATCCTTGCCGGTGGCCACCACATGCACCTGGGCGGGAGCGATGATGGCCGGCCATGCCAAGCCCTTCTCGTCATGGTGGGTTTCAGCGATACAAGCCATCACACGAGACACGCCAATGCCGTAGGAGCCCATCCACACCGGCACGGTCTTGCCGTTCTGGTCGAGCACCTTCAGGCCAAGCGCGTTGGAATACTTCAAACCGAGCTGGAACACCTGGCCGATTTCCACACCGCGTTCGAAGCTCAGCGGGCCGGAACCGTCCGGGCTCATGTCGCCATGGCGAACCTGCACGGCTTCCACCACGCCGTCGGCTTCGAAGTCACGACCGTACACGAGATCGTAGTAGTCGACTCCGGCTTCATCGGCACCGGTGAACCATGCGGAACCGCGGGCGATATGCGCGTCAATGAGGTAACGCAACGCTTCGCCGGTTTCGTTGGCGTTTTCAGCCTTTTCACCGCCGCGAGCCTGCGGGCCAAACGCCATCGGGCCAATATAGCCCTTGACGAGTTCCGGATGCTTCTTCAGATCCTCGTCGGTGGCCTCTTCGATTTCAGCCGGAGTGAACTGCGCTTCAAGACGCTTCATGTCAACGGTACGATCGCCAGGCACGCCGACAATCACCAGTTCGCGCCACGGCTCGTCATGATCGTCATCCTGCGGATGCATCACGGCGATCACCACGTTCTTCAGAATGTCGGAGGCCTCCCACGTGCGGCCATCGGAACGCGGATGGTTGGCGTTGGCAAATTCGACCATCTGATCGATGGTTTCAGCATTCGGCGTCGGACGCTTTTCAGCGGCCGGAGTGTTGCTGAAGTCGATGGCTTCCGGTTCCGGAGTGGTCAGCGCCTCAACATTCCAAGCCTTGCCGCTCGGCGACTGTGCGAAGGTGTCTTCACCGATTTCCATCGGGGCAAGGAACTCTTCGGATTCGAAGCCGCCCATCGGGCCAGCCATGGCGTGCACTGGCACATACTTCAAATCAAGACGGTTGAAAATACGCTCGTAGGCGCCACGCTCGTCCATATACGCCTTGACAAGGCCTTCCTTGTCAAGCGTGAAGGAGTAGGCGTCCTTCATGATGAATTCACGGCCACGGATCAGGCCTGCACGCGGGCGGAATTCGTCACGATACTTGGTCTGAATCTGGTAGAGGGTAACCGGCAGATCCTTGTAGGAGGAGTACAGGTCCTTGACCAGCAGGGTGAACATTTCCTCATGGGTCGGCGCCAGCAGGTAGTCGGCCTCATGGCGATCCTTCAAACGGAAGATGTTGTCGCCATACTCTTCCCAACGATGGGTGGCCTCATACGGTTCACGCGGCAGCAGACCGGAGAAGTGAACTTCCTGGGCGTCGATCGAAGCCATTTCCTCACGGATGATGTTTTCGATCTTGTTCAGAACATTCAGGCCCAGCGGCAGCCAGGTCCAAATACCCGGAGCGGCCTTGCGCAGGTAGCAGGCGCGCTGCAGAAGCTTATCCGATACGACATCGGCATCGGCGGGATCCTCACGCAGAGTGCGCAGGAACATGGTGGACATACGAAGTGCTTTAGTCATATGCCCAAAACTACTCAGGCAAGGGGACGTAAGCCCAATCCAACCACCCGTTCACCGACGTATGGCAACGCACGGACGGAACACAACAGTCATATCCGTCGAATCCCAAAAATCATCATACATGTCAAACAAGGCAATCGCCATACTAGAACAGCGCGTCCTGCGCGAACTCGTCACCGTCGGGAACGGCAATGTTCTGCTGGAACGCGGCGATGCCATCATGAGCCAACATATCGGATGCCTGCGCCGAGGCGAGACGCAACTCACCATCCAATCGCACCGCATCGGGCGAAACCAAGAACATGCGTTCGTTCACACCGTTCAAATACAGGCCTTGCAGGCCTTCCACACGAGACAGCGCCACATACCCCATGCCGGGCGCGAAAGTGCGCCGCAAATCCATCACCGCACGCTCGAGCGTCATACCTTGCGATTTGTGGATGGTGATCGCCCACGCACAGCGCAACGGCACTTGGTTGACGCTGGCGAGCACGGTGTCGCCGTCCATCATTTCCCAGCAATTCGGCTTCATGGTAACGATATTGCCGTTTTCAAATTCAACGATCGGCCATCCGCCCTTGTTTTCGGCGGCAAATCCGCGCACGGTACCCAATGATCCGTTCACGAATTGGTGGTCGGTGTCGTTGCGTACGGCCATCACCGCAGCCCCGGTTTTGAGCTGCAAACGTTCGGGGGCAAGCATGTTCTTCTTCAAACGTTCCACCAGATTGACTGGCCCTGCGGCTTCGGCGAAATATTCGTGCGGCTCCTCGTTGATTTCGAACAGGCGCATGTCGTTGAGCGTGTCCGCCTGCTTGTTGACGGGAAACAGATTGACGGCCTGTTGACCAGGTTCGGGGATTGTGCCCAGTCTGGTGAGGAGCACATTGCGATCGTCGTCGTTCACGCAACCGTTGCGAATATCGGTTAATACGGTGAGCAGACTGCCGTCATCCTGACGATGCTGTTCGGTCAGGTAACAGATTGCGGGATTCAATTCCCGCCATACCAATGATTCGGTGACGAAACCATCTGGATTGAGTCCCGCTTTCGCATACTGTTCGCGGGAAGCCACGAATTCCGGGCTTGGTGTGACCAAATCGTGGTTGCGCCCACTCACACTCACTGGCGGAAGCTGGAAGAAATCGCCGGACAGCACCACTTGAAGCCCTCCGAACGGGCGTTGGTCACGTCGAATAATGCGGCACACCTGATCGACCATGTCGAACAGCCACGCATGCAACATGGAAACCTCGTCGATGATGAGAATGTCAGCGCCCTGCAGCTTACGTTTGCGTCGGGTACGTATGGTTTTGATCAGATTGTCGGTGAGCGCGTTGGCAAGTCCGACACCGCTCCATGAATGAATGGTCTGCCCGTTGATATGCGTGGCCGCGATACCGGTGGACGCCGTCACCGACACCGCCGCACCTTCGGCACGGGCCTGACGCACGAACTCATTGAGCACGTAGGTCTTGCCAGCACCCGGCGCACCCGTCAGGAAGACGCTCGCGCCACTTTGCAGAATCGCCAATGCCTCAGCCTGCCGCATGCCGCACCGCCTTTCCTGTTCAATCGACCATCAATTTCGAAGAAACGGCTTCCTTACGCAATCAGCTTGTCGACAACCTGAAGAACCCCGTGATCGGCATTGCTGGGAGCCACAAAATGCGCGGCTTGTTTCAACGCGGGGTGCGCATTGCCCATGGCGAACGACCACTGCCCTGCCGAGAGCATCTGCAAATCGTTGAGATAATCGCCAAATACCGCCGTTTGGGCCGCAGTGACGCCAAGCACGCGCTGCAACGCTTCGACGCCCTGTTTCTTATTGGTTGTAGCATTCATGATGTCGACCCACAGTTTGCCGGAAACCACCACCTGATAATCGTTCTTCAGTGGCGTCAGCTTTTCCGCGGCCATCGCTTCGGCATCGTCGAAATCGAGAATCGCCAGTTTGAGCATGGTGTCGCTTTCGCCGTTTGATGCGATCACATCTTCAAGCACGCTATGCAGATCGTCCACAATCTCCAGTGCCGCATAATATTTGCCGACTTCATCAAGGAACGGCTTGTCCGTGCGCTGCACGTATGCCGTGCGCAGGCCACAAAGCACCAATCCCATATCGTATTCGCCAGCCGCGGCAGAAGCGTTCACCGTGTCGATGGTCCAGCGGGTCACGTCGGTATCGACGCCGTGCACTTCGGCGATATTACCGTCAATGGCCACGACATTGCCGTTTTCCGCGATATACGAAAGTTCGCCGCCGTCAAGCACCTGCGCCGCCTTATCGGCGAACATGGCACGCAAGGTAGCGTACTGGCGTCCGGATGCCGGCACGAATTCAACGCCTCGTGAGCGCAACCGGGCAAGCATCGGCCAGAAACCTTGCGGAATCTCGCTATGCTCATCAAGCAGGGTGCCGTCCATATCGGCAACCACCAAGCGAATGTCTTGCGGGATTTCGATGCTGGTCCAATCAGCTGCGCTCACTGGAGTCCTTTCCATGTTTTCGTTGGAATATCAGATTTTCCAACGATTGTGCGATATGTGGAATCAGTTGTTGTTCAAAATGCTGGTTGCCACGATCTGATCGGCGATCGCCTTGGCTTCGGCTGCGTCAGGACCGGGCGCCGCTGCCATGAACGCCTTACGGTAGTAACGCAGTTCGTCCAGGGATTCGATGATGTCGGCGAGCGCGCGATGTCCGCCGTTCTTCGGCGGACGGTTGTTGTATACGGCCGGATACCAGCGGCGGGCAAGCTCTTTGAACGTGCTCACGTCGATTACACGGTAGTGCAGGTGTTCCATGAGGTTCGGCATGTAACGGTCGAGGAATTTTTTGTCTGATCCGATGGAGTTGCCTGCGAGCAGCGGCTTGACGCCGTCCGGGGTGAAGCGGGCCACGTATTCGGTGACTTTCCGTTCGGCCTCTTCGACGCTCAGGCCGTTCTCCCATTCGTTGATGAGTCCGGAACGGGTGTGCATGGCGCGCACGAAATCGTTCATATTGGCCACGGCCGCATCGGAGGGCTTGATCACGAAATCAATGCCTTCGTCGAGCACATTGAGGTCGAAGTCCGTCGGTACCACGGAGATCTCGCACAGTTCATCGTGGAAAATATCCAAGCCGGTCATTTCGCAATCGATCCAGATCAGGCGTGAATCCTTCGCCGTGTATGTTTCACCGTCATGTGCGTCAACCATCTTGCCTCGTTTCCTTTGCGTGTGCGCGTGCCGCTTGGCACGCTTCAGCTGAACATTCGAAGATACCGCGAGGTAGGGAGATTGGAAGGCCCACGCACTGGGAAGTCACGTTTGTTTTTCGCGATTTGCTTCGTAATCAATACCGCTACTTGGCGATAGGGCGACGTTCGGTTATAAATATTCACGTTGCAGATATGAGTAAAGCCTCTTACTTTCGGTCTTTTCCGAGAAGTAAGAGGCTTTTACCGATTTTGATTACTGGAATTCAGCAATCACTGGCGGCCGGAGTAGTTCGGAGCTTCGGCGGTCATGACGATGTCGTGCGGATGGGATTCACGCAAGCCAGCGTCGGTGATACGGATGAAACGGCCACGTTCCGGCATTTCGGCGATGTTGTGAGCGCCGATGTAGAACATGGACTGGTGCAGGCCACCGATCATCTGGTACAGCACTGCGTTCAGCGGTCCGCGGTACGGCACTTCGCCTTCAACGCCTTCCGGAACGACCTTGTCGTTGGAGGTGACGTCGGCCTGGAAGTAGCGATCCTTGGAGTAGGACTTCTTGCCACGCGGAGCCATGGCGCCGAGGGAGCCCATGCCACGGTACAGCTTGTACTGCTTGCCGTGCAGCAGCACCTTCTCGCCCGGAGCTTCCTCGCAGCCTGCGAGGGTGCCGCCGAGCATGACGGTGGAGGCACCGGCAACCAGAGCCTTGGCGATGTCGCCGGAGTAGTGAATGCCACCGTCGGCGATGCACGGCACGCCAGCGGCACGGCAGGCCTGAGCGGCCTCGTACACTGCGGTGAGCTGCGGCACACCGACACCGGCCACCACGCGGGTGGTGCAGATGGAGCCTGGGCCCACACCAACCTTGACTGCGTCAACACCAGCGTCGATCATGGCCTGAGCGCCCTGACGGGTGGCCACGTTACCGCCGATGATGTCAACGCCCTTGAACGCGGAATCGGACTTCAGACGGCGAATCATGTCGAGAGCCAGCTTGGCCTCACCGTTGGCGGTGTCGACCACGAGCACGTCCACGCCGGCTTCCATCAGAGCGGAAGCACGGTTGTAGGCGTCACCCAGGAAGCCGATGCCGGCGGCAACGCGCAGACGACCCTGCTCATCCTTGGTGGCGTCCGGATATTGCTCGGTCTTCACGAAGTCCTTCACGGTGATCAAGCCGGTGAGGTGGCCTTCATCGTCAACCAGCGGCAGCTTCTCGACCTTGTGCTTGGCCAGCAAGTCGTGGGCGTCTTCCTTGGAGATGTTGGACGGGCCGGTGATGAGGTTCTCGCGGGTCATGACCTCGGAAACCTTGAGCCGGTCGTAATCCTCGGAGGCGATGAAACGCATGTCGCGGTTGGTGATGATGCCGACGAGCTTGTTGTCGTTGTCAACGACCGGCAGACCGGAGATATGGAAACGGCCGCACAGCTTGTCGAGATCAGCCAGCGTCACATCCGGGCTGACGGTCAACGGATCGTTGATCATACCGGATTCGGAGCGCTTGACGATGTCAACCTGAGCGGCTTGGTCGTCGATGGAAAGATTGCGGTGCAGCACGCCGATGCCGCCATTACGAGCCATGGCAATGGCCATGTCGGACTCGGTGACAGTGTCCATTGCGGCGGAGATCGCCGGGACCTTCATCGTGATGTTGCGGGTCAGATGGGTGGTGGTGTCCACTTCGGACGGAATGACATCCGTCTCGTTCGGCAGCAGCAGCACATCGTCATAGGCGAGGCCAAGCTGTGCGAAAATCGGAGGAAGTGGAGCGTACGTGGAATCTGCATTCATATCAGGAATTGTAGCCATAGACCCACTATATGAACGCGGGCTGACTTACCGCGACACGGCAGAGCAAGCGGCAAACAAGGGTGTTACGAAAGTTAACTAATACCGCGAGGCAAAGCGTTTAATCAGTTTTTCCGACGCTTCGACGACCGCACCGACGCATGTCTGCCGCCATCCGCAGCATCCTCCTCCAGCATCTCGGGAATCCTATGCTTCACATACGGATACATGGTGGCGACGGTCAGCACCACGGCCGCAATCAGGAATCCAACAAGCACGTATTGAGCCTTGAAAAACAGCGTCATAATCGAGCCGAATGCGATCAGTGCCGCCCAACCCCACAGAATCAGCACAGCCCCCTGCACGGAATGACCGATGCGCAGCATGCGATGATGCAGGTGCATGCGGTCCGGATGCATCGGAGACTGTCCCTTGCGCAAGCGGCGCACAATCGCAAGACACATGTCGAGAATCGGCAGGAACAATACCAGAATCGGCAGCAGAATCGGCATGAACACCGGCAAGTAAATGCTGGCATGAATACTGGCCGGGTCAAGGCGGCCCGTCATCACAATCGACGCGCACGTGATCAAATAGCCGAGCAGCATGGAACCGGAGTCTCCCATGAACAGCTTCGCCGGATGCCAGTTGTGCATCAAAAAGCCCACGCACATGCCGACCATGGCAATGTCGATCAATGTCGCCATCGAAGCGTACGAAGGCGAGTTGCGGGCGATGATGTATGAATAAATGGCGAATGCGATGCCGCCGATCGCCACAATGCCCGACGACAGACCGTCCAACCCATCCACGAAATTGACCGCATTGATGGACGCGACGATCAAAAACGCGGTGATGGCCATCGACAGGCTCGGCGACGCCGTCACCAACGAGCCAAGCGGAAGCGAAATGATCTGCAGACCGCCCCATGCCACGAACACGGAAATCAACAGCTGACCGGCAAGCTTGAGCATCCAATCAAGATCCCACAAGTCGTCGGCCATGCCAAGCAGACTGATCATAATGGCGCCGGCGAGAATCACCCACGCCTGTTGCGATTGCGCGAACAATCCTTGAATGAACGGAATGCGGGATGCGAACAGCATCGACACGGTGAAACCGATCAGCATGCCCAAACCACCCAGTCGCGGTGTCGGAATGGTATGCACGTCTCGCGCACGCACTTCGCCGACGGCGCCGATCTCAATGGCGATATGGCGAATCAACGGCGTGATCAAATAGGTGACGCCGCCAGCAATCGCAGCAATGAACAGATAGATTCTCATACGCCCAAAGCACCGCCATTCAACGTCAAGGCCTTTCGGATAACCGGCTCGTGAATCACTCCCTCTCGAAGAATCGCAATGCCATCACGCCCATGAGGGTCAGCCGCCACAACCGTGGAAGCCACATGACCGGGAGTCGCTCCCCCGTCCAAATACAAATCAACCGCATCGCCAAGCGCCTGCACGGCCTCGTCAACGGTTTGCGCGCTTTCATCGCCGGAACGGTTGGCACTGGTGGCGGCCAACGGTCCGGTAGCGCGCAGCACACGCAAGGCGGCCGCGGAATTCGGAATGCGCACGCCCTGCGTGACCTTGCCGGTGGCGGGATCGGTACGTACCGTGGCGAGCGTGCAATCGTCATCGGCCACGGCGATCGGAGAGAACGCGCCCGGCATGAACATGGCGGACAGGCGGTTCAGCGGCACCGGCAGATCCAAATGCAGCTTCTCCATGCTTTCAATAGACGGCAATAGCACTTGCAACGACTTGTATTTCGGGCGTTGCTTCGCCGCGAACACCTTGCGGATCGCCTCAATGTTGCGCGGATCGCACGCAACGCCGTAGACCGTGTCCGTAGGAATCACAATCAATCCGCCGTCACGTACGATTTCGACAGCCTGGGCAAGGGATTCGTCTGAAATAGCGCGAATCTCGCTCATGACACCTCCCTTTTCGGCTTGCTGACCCCACCATTGTAAGGCAGGATTCTTCAACTGCGTTGAAACTGACCTTATGCGCCCAGATACGCCTTGCGCACCTGCTCGTTGTCCATCAGCTCCTTGGCGTCGCCTTCCATGGTGATGCGCCCGGTTTCGAGCACATACGCACGATCGGCGATCGACAGGGCCATATTCGCGTTCTGTTCGACCAGCAGTACGGTAATGCCCTGATCGTGCAGCTTGCGAATAATGGCGAAGATCTCTTTGACGAGTTTCGGAGACAGACCCATCGACGGCTCGTCCATCAGAATCGTGTTCGGGTGGCTCATCAGGGCGCGGCCCATCGCCAGCATCTGCTGTTCGCCGCCGGAAAGCGTGCCCGCCTTCTGGTTGCGGCGTTCCTTCAGGCGTGGGAACATGTCGAACACCATGGCAAGATCGTCCGCCATGTGAGACCGGTCTTTGAGACTGAACGCGCCCATTTCAAGGTTTTCCTGCACGCTCATGCGCGTGAACACGTGGCGTCCTTCGGGAATATGCGCCATGCCGAGGGTCACGATCTTATTGTTCGGCGTTTTCAGCAGGTCCACGCCGTTGAACAGCACCTCGCCGGAAACCGCCGGAGTAAGACCTGTGATGGTATGCAATGTCGTGGTTTTGCCAGCACCGTTCGCACCGATCAGCGACACGATCTCGCCGTCGTTCACCGTCAGACTGATGTTTTTGACCGCTTCGATGGCACCGTAGGAGACGGAAAGATTCTTGATCTGCAGCATCAGGCGTCTTTCCTTTCGGTCGTTTCAGACGTTTCGACGGCATTGTTTTCAGCATCGTCCGCACCAAGATATGCGGAGATGACCTGCGGATTGTTGGCGATTTCCTCTGGCGTTCCGGAGGCGATGGTACGCCCGTAATCAAGCACTTGAATACGCTGGCACACGTTCATCACCAGGCTCATATCATGTTCGATCAGCAGAATGGCGATGCCGAAACGGTCGCGGATCGTGTTGATGCAGTTCAGCAGATCCTCGGTTTCCGTAGGATTCATGCCTGCCGCAGGCTCGTCAAGCAACAGCAGTTTCATGCCGGTCGCCAACGCTCGTGCGATTTCCAGCTTACGTTGCGCTCCATACGGTAGATTCGCGGCTTCGGTTTCGGCCAATCCTTCCAGTCCGAAAATACGCAGCAGGTCTATGGCTTTGGCATGCATGTCGCGTTCCTGCTTCCAGAAGGTCGGCGTGCGGAAGATCGCACCGCCCAGCCGGTAGGTGAAGGATTCGTTGAACGCCACAAGCACGTTCTCTTCGACCGTCATCTGATCGAACAGTCGAATGTTTTGGAAGGTTCTTGCGATTCCCGCACGCACGACCTGATACGTTTTCTTGCCGTTCATGCGTTTGCCGTCGAGGAAGAACTCACCTTCCGTGGGCTGGTAAACGCCGGTCAGCAGGTTGAACACAGTGGTCTTGCCTGCGCCGTTCGGCCCGATCAGACCGACAAGTTCGCCCGCATTGATGGTCATGTTGAAGTCGGATACGGCTTTGAGGCCTCCGAAGGTGATGCCGAGATGCTCGGCCTTCAGAATCGGCTCGCTCATGCCTGCACCTCCTTGTCTTCGCTGGATGTGTTGATTTCGCTAGATGCGGTAGTCTCGCCGGTTTCCTTGGTTTTCTTAGATGCCGATTGAGACGCACCCGATTTGCCGTGCATCTTCACGTGTACCGGATAGAACCACTTGTTGACGAATTTCGGCAGCGAGAACTCCCAATTGCCGAACAATCCCTGCGGACGGAACACCATGATGATCACCAGCACCACCGAATACACGAGCATGCGGTATGCGGAGAACGCACGCAGCAATTCCGGCAAAATCGTCAGACCAACCGCGGCGACAATGGAACCCGTCAGCGAACCCATACCGCCGAACACCACCATGATCACGTAATTGATCGACTGCAGCCAACCGGCCATGCTTGGCGTGAGCGCACCGATATATTGCGCGAAAATACCACCCGCAATACCCGCGAAGAACGCGGAAATCGCAAAAACGAGCACTTTCATATAGGTGATGTTGATGCCGGAAGCGCCAGCCGCGATCTCATCATCACGAATCGCCTTGACCGCACGACCATAACGGGAACGCGCGAACATGAACAACAGCACCACGGTCACGACGGTGATACAGAACACCACATACAGATTGGCGAGACGGTCGATGCCGATCAGTGCCTGCCCCTGCTGGCCGTCCGCAAGTCCCTTGCCGCCGGCCACTTTCAGATTCTGGATGATCACACGAATGATCTCACCGAAACCAAGCGTGATAATCGCAAGATAATCGCCGTGCAAACGCAATGCCGGAATGCCGACAAGCACACCGAACACACATGCCACCACACCGCCGACGAACGTGACCAGCAGGAAACGCACCGTATCATCCATCTGAACGCCGTTGGCAACCAGCAGCTTGCTCATCAACGCGGCGGAATATGCGCCGATCGCCTCGAAACCGCAGCAGCCGAGCGTAAGCTGTCCGAGCACACCGATCGTCAGATTCAACGACGTGGTCATGATCACCGCAATGCAGCAAGTCATGAGAATACCCTTGACATACAGGGAAATAGCGCCCGTTTCACATACCGCAACAAGAATGCCGAACAGCACAAGCACGCCAATGGCACACAATGCATACGATTGCTTCGTGGAAAGCATTGATTTCTTCATAATCACACCTTCTCGCTTTCCGGCTCGCCCATCAGACCGGACGGCTTGACCAGCAGCACGATGATGAGAATGCCGAACACAATGGCGTCGGAGAACGCCGACGTGATCACACCGGCCGTAATCGTACCGATATACGCCTTGGTAAGACTCTCGGCCATGCCGATCAGCAAGCCACCGACCATAGCGCCCGGAATGGAACCGATGCCGCCAAGCACCGCGGCGACGAACGCTTTCAAGCCCAGCATGGCACCCATCATCGGAGAGACCTGCGGGTAGGAAATGCAGTACATAAGCGCCGCCACCGCAGCCAGGCCGGAGCCGATGGCGAAGGTCAACGTGATGGTGGAGTTCACGTTGATGCCCATCAGAATCGACGCTTCCTTGTCTTCGGACACCGCACGCATGGCCTTGCCCTGCTTGGTGAGGGAGACGAACAGCTGCAACGCGACCATGATGGCGATGCCGAGCAGCACCGTTATGATGGTCGCTCCGTCGATTTTGAGTTTGCCAAGCACCAGCGTTGGAATTTCAACGATGGTTGGCACGGTCTGATAATCAGCGCCGAACAGCGCCTGGGAGCCGTTTTCAAGCAGCAGGCTCATGGCGATCGCAGTGATCAGCGCCGTCATATTATTGCCTTTTTCACGCACCGGCTTGTACGCGGCCCTTTCCACGATAATACCCACCGCCACGCACACAAGCACCGCCGGAATCACGGCGAACCATGCGGGCAGACCGCAGGCGATAATGAACGGAATGGTAAGCATCAGCGCGTAGGAGCCGACCATGATGAAGTCGCCGTGCGCGAAATTGATCAGTCGGATGATGCCGTACACCATGGTGTAGCCGAGGGCCACAAGCGAATACACGCTGCCGATTTTCAGACCGTTGAAGATCTGACCGATGAACATAATGACCGAATCGCTCATCATCCCTCCTTTCTTGTTGTTTCGTCAGTTGAAGTCTTGTTTTTCTTGATTCCTCGCGTTTTTTCGCTATTTCGCCGGCTGGATGGTGTCTTTGTATGTCGGTTCGCCGTCGCTCATTTCCAGCACAATCACCGATTTCTTCGGAGAACCATGCTTGTCGAGCGTGAATGCGCCGGTCACACCGGAGAAGCTCATACCTGCGATGGCGTTGCGAATATCGGCACGAGTGGCGTTTTCACCGGCTTGTTCGATGGCCCGCTTGAACATGTAGACGGAATCGTAACCGAGCGCGGTGAAGGTGTTCGGCGATTCGCCGTTATTGGCCTTCTTGTATGAGGTGATGAACTGCTGCACCTTCGTATTGGACTTGTCATCCGGCGAATAATGCGTGGTGTACAGCACCTTGTTGTAGTTCGCTTTGTTTCCCGTGGTTTTGAGGCCGTCGTAGCCGTCGGGGCCCATGATGTAGCCCTCATAGCCGACCGCTCGCGCCTGTGGCACAATGTACGGGCCAACCGTGGAATAGTAGTACGGCGCATATAGGAATTCCGCACCAGAAGCTTCGATTTTCTGCAGCTGCGACGAGTATTCGGTATCGTCGGCGCTAGAGGAATTCTCTTCCGCCACCACGTCGAGTCCGTTCTTCTTCGCCGCCGCAACAAAAGCCTTGCCCACACCAGACGAATACGGATCGCCCGTGCCATACAGCACGGCCACTTTCTTGACCTTCAATGTTTCGGCCGCATACTTGGCGGCGATCTCGCCCTGGTAGGAGTCCTTGAAGCAGGTGCGGAACAGGTATCCGCCCGTTTCCACGGAATCGGCGGTTGCGGCCGGAGCGATGGTCGGCATCTGGTTCTGGTCGGCGAGCGGCGCGACGGCACCGGAGGTTGACGAAATGGTCGGTCCGAGCACGGCGATCACGTTCTTGTCGCCGGCCAGACGGTTAAAGGCGTTGGATGCCTCGATCACATCACCCTTGTCGTCCATGGATTCCAGTTTGATCTGTTTGCCGAAGATTCCCCCATCAGCGTTGATTTCCTTGACCGCCAGTTTGAACCCGTTCACTTCGGCTTCGCCATAGGCTGCGGCTGCACCGGAATTGGTGGTGACCGAGCCGATGGTGATCACATCGTTATCCGCGATGGTGGCGCTCTCATTACTGGTGGCGTACATGTTGCCGCCCGAACAGGCTGTAACACTCACTCCCATAACCGCCGCAAGACAGAGTGCGGCCAGTTTTTCGGCATTCTTGATTTTCACTGCCGTTCCTTCTCTTCCTGTCAGCGCAACCGGACGCCTCATCTTGTGGATGCTTCCGCAACCGGTATGCTTACCGCTGAACTGGTCTAATGCAATGGTCGGACTTCCAACTGGAACTCTATTGCAACAGAAAAACCACGTTCCCCTGGAAAAATCTCTTATTCTGAGACGCGTTGCATCACTGCTTTTTCGCGGTCATGTATCGCGGGCGACCTGTGTAATCGTTATGCACCATCACATTGCTGAATCCATATGACAGCGCGAATGCAGACAATCGTTCACCTTGCGTAATATCGTGTTCCATTACCAGCAAACCGCCGTTTTTCAGCAGTTTTGCGGCACGGGCGATAATGCGTTCCGGAATAAGCGTGCCATCTGCGGAACCGCCGTATAGCGCAAGATCGGGATCGTAGTCGCGTACTTCCGGTTGCTGCGGAATATCCGCAAGAGGCACATACGGAGGATTGGTGAGCACGATATCGATCGTGCCGTCCAGCTGGTTCAGCGTCGGCGTTTGCGTGGCATCAGCGATTTCCAGATGATAGTTGCTGGCGATGCTGGGGTACTTTTTTGCGGTTTCGTTGAGATTGACGCGGGTCCATTGCGCGGTTTGCTCGCTTTTTTCGACCGCCCACACCTCGCTGCCGGGCACTTCCGTCACGAATGACAGGCCGATTGCGCCGCTTCCCGCGCACAGATCGACCACTTTCGCCGAATACATGCCGTGCTTGGTGATCCAGTCGACACCTTCCTGCACCACGAGTTCGGTTTCCTGACGCGGAATGAACACGCCCGGACCAACCTTCAGATCGAGGTAGCGGAAGGGCGCGTGGCCGGTGATATGTTGCAGCGGTTCACGCTTGGACCTGCGATCCACCATGGTGTGGAATCGCTTCAACGCAGCGTCTTCACCGCTCTGCTTCGCGCCTTGCTTCGCCAGTTCGGATGTTTCGCTTCCCATCAGCATGGCCTTGTCGACGGTCTGCAGGTCGACGCCGAATACTTCGGCGGCCAATAATTTGGCATCGTGCTCCGGAGTGTCAACACCGGACGCACGCAACATGGCCGAAGCGGATCGCACGAGTTCGAATACGGTAGCCATCGGCCGCCTTTACTTCTGATGGGCCAAGCGATCGGCTTCGTCAGCCTGAATGTCGCTGTCGATCACAGCCTGCAGATCGCCGTCAAGCACGGCGTCAAGGTTGTACGCCTTGTAGTTCGTGCGATGATCGACGATACGGTTCTCCGGGAAATTGTAGGTGCGGATTCGTTCGGAACGATCCAGCGAACGCACCTGGGAGTGACGCATGTCTGCGGCCTGTGCGGCTTCCTCCTCGTGCTTCATGGCGAGCAGGCGGCTCTTCAACACGCGTAGTGCGGCCGCACGATTCTGGATCTGGCTCTTCTCATCCTGCATGCTCACCACGATGCCAGTCGGAATGTGGGTCATACGAACTGCGGAATATGTGGTGTTCACGGACTGGCCGCCCGGGCCAGAGCTCATGAAGATGTCGATTTTCAGATCTTTCTGATCGATTTCGATCTCATCGTCATCTTCATCGGCTTCCGGGAATACAATGACGCCCGCTGCGGACGTCTGAATACGACCCTGCGATTCGGTGACGGGGATACGCTGCACGCGATGCACGCCACCCTCGTATTTGAGGGATGCCCATACGCCGTCTTCCGGAGCGGGAGTGCCCTTGGCGCGGATGGCGAGCTGCACGTCTTTGACGCCGCCCAGTTCGGTGGTGTTTTCGCTTTGCAGGGTGACGGTCCAACCGCGCTTTTCCGCATATCGCATGTACATGCGTAGCAGATCGCCGGCGAACAACGCGGCTTCCTCGCCGCCGGTGCCCGCCTTGATTTCCATGATCGTATCGCGCGCATCATCGGGATCGCGCGGAATCAACGCGGTACGCAGTTTCTCCTCAACTGCCGGAAGCTCGCTCTCCAAACATTTCGCTTCTTCCGCGAAATCCGGATCTTCGGAAGCCATTTCCTTGGCTGCCTCCAGATCGTCTTTCACCTGCTTGTATGCGGTGTATGCGGAAACGATGACGCCCAACTCGGCGTGACGACGTCCCAGCTTACGCATCTTATCCGGATCCGACGCGACTTCCGGCTCGGCCATCTGCTGTTCGATATTATGATATTCCTCAAGTGCGGTAACTGCCGCGGGGAACTGCTCGTCTGCCAATGTACGCCTTTTCTATCTGCTTATAAATCTGCGCTTCAGCGTGAACGCTTCGCTGAACTCCACTCAACCTGTCCATCATATAAGGTGCCTTGGAAACGCTGCCGAAGCGCGGTATTTCGCAGGCATCCCACGCATCTTACGAATATCCCGATCGCATGCACGCCAGCGCATGCGCATCCGTCGCATAATGAAAAACGCCAGCCCACAATCGGACTGGCGTTTTTCATTGCCTAAGCAATAAGACTCACTTGGCCTTCTTGCCGTAACGCTTCTCGAAGCGTGCCACGCGACCACCGGTGTCGAGGATCTTCTGCTTGCCGGTGTAGAACGGGTGGCAGCTGGAGCACACGTCGACGGTCATGTGATCGCCGCTGTAGGTGGAACGGGTGACGAAGGTGTTGCCGCAAGAGCAGGTGACCTGCACTGCGTGGTAATCAGGATGGATACCCTGCTTCATAGTTTGTCTCCTAGAGATTCGGGGGACCCGGGTCGCTGAGCCCCTATGGCAGAGCGTGAACCGGATAACCTTGCAGAGTATATCAGAAGCCTTGACTTTGTGAAAGAGTGGGGCGTCACGGGCTTGAACCGTGGACCGGCGGATTATGAGTCCGATGCTCTAACCGACTGAGCTAACGCCCCACGTTGCAACATGCGAACATGCCAACTTGGCAAGTTTAACAAATGGGTGGACTAGTTTTGCTTCATGAAACGCAGCGGATTGTCGATAAAGCGTCGCAAACCGATTTCCGCAGCGCCCATCAAGGCCGGACGATCGACGATATCCGCCACAAGCACGCTTGCCTCGACTTCCGGATACGCCAGCACTTGCGGGCGTACCATGCGTTCGATTCTGCGAATCAGTTCAGGTTCGAAACGCGCCCACAAGCCGCCGAGCATCACCACGTCGACGTCACAGACATTGATGGTCGATGCGATTACGGAAGCCATGGCCTCCAATGCTTTTTCCACAACGGCCACGGTCTGCGCATCGCGCTGGTGCCAGCGGTCGATCAATTCGTCGATGGCGCTGCGGGTCGCGGCGGCATCGCTGCTGGCGATTCCGGCCGCGCTCACCATGGAACGCCTGCCCGCATACACTTCAAGGCAGCCGCGACGGCCGCAACGGCAGACGGGACCGCGCATGTCGACGGAAACATGGCCCAATTCGCCACCGAAACCGTGATCACCGCTCACTACACGCCCTTCGCGGATCACTGCACCGCCGATACCCACGTCGGTCGACATGTAAAGAAACGAATCCGTCGGCTTGATCCGCCCAGAATCCTTACGCTGCGTGGCATAGCCGGGAACCTGTGCCAACGCGGCGGCATTGGCCTCGTTGCAGGCAACAGGATCAAGTCGCTTGACCACATCGAACTGCTTGAGATCCAAACGTTCCCAACCGAGATTGCGCGCGCCAAGCAATCGCATATCATCGGTGACGAGACCCGGCAATGCCAAACCGGTACCGGCAAGCACATAACCTTTCTTGGCAAGCGCTTCTTCCTGCTGCAAAGCCAGTTCGTCGAGACGGGCGAAAATCGCCCGCTCGTCGGCGTTGGCCATGTCGGCGTCGACCCACTGCTCCCCCACAACGGAACCGTCAAGATCGAGCACCACCACGCCATAACCGTCGGTGTTGGCCTGCAATCCCATGCCGCACAGGCGTCCACCTTTGATTTCAAGCGGAATGCTGGGGCGCCCATACAGCGATTGGCCGGAAGGCGCGCCTTCCACCAGAATCTCATTGTCGAGCATCAACGACACCAATACCGACATGGCCGCTTTGGTCAATCCGGTTTTCTTGGCAAGATCGGCGCGACTCATTGGTTCGGTGGCACGCAACAGCGAGTCGAGCACCACGGAAAGATTATGGTTTCGCAAATCGTCTTGATTGATACTCCGCAGTGAAGCCATGGTTCCCTCCTCTTTGACGCGTCTTTGCCGAAAAAGCGCACCGTCTCTATAGTCAAATCACTTTATGATGGTACACTAGACATTATAGTTCATTCATCTAACTAAATGAGGTGGCGGACCGTGCGAATTCCTTGCACTTCGTTGCGCCAGCTCACTGCAAGGAGACACAATGACTCGAACTCTCGTGGCCGGCGTCGACACCTCGACCCAGTCCTGCAAAGTGCGCGTGACCGACGCCGAAACCGGTGAAATGGTGCGCTTTGGCCAGGCCAAACACCCCAATGGCACGTCTATTGACCCGAAATTCTGGTGGGACGCGTTCCTCGAGGCAGCCCAGCAGGCCGGCGGACTTGACGACGTTGAGGCACTGGCCGTTGGCGGTCAGCAGCACGGCATGGTGATTCTCGACCAGCAAGGCAACGTGATTCGCGACGCCATGCTGTGGAACGATATAAGCTCGGCGCCGCAGGCCGCGGCCCTCATCGAAAAGATGGGCGAGGCTCCCGCCGAAGAAGGCGAACCGGAAGATGTGATTGCACGTGGTAAGCAGCGTTGGGTCAAGGCCGTTGGCTCCTCCCCCGTTGCTTCCTTCACGCTGACCAAGGTGGCGTGGGTGGCTGAAAACGAACCGGAAAACGCTAAGAAGATCGCCGCGATCTGCCTGCCGCACGATTGGCTGAGCTGGCGTATCGCCGGCTACGGCCCGGTCGCAGAAGGCGAGGACGCACACTTGGAAGCGCTGTTCACCGACCGTTCCGACGCTTCCGGCACCATCTATTACGATGCCGCTTCCAACGAATACCGCCGCGATCTGATCGCCATGGTGCTTGAGCCAGCGGAAGGTGCCGAAGCGGCACGCGAGCACGCCAACGCAATCATGCTGCCGACCGTGCTTGGACCGCACGATGCCGCCGCAGTCAAGGCAAGCCCGGAAATCGCCGGCAAGAACGTTGAGGGTGGTTGCATCATCGCACCGGGCGGCGGCGACAACGCCATGGCGTCCCTCGGACTTGGCATGAGCGTGGGTGACGTTTCCGTTTCATTGGGCACTTCCGGCGTGGCAGCAGCCATTTCCGAAAATCCGACCTACGATTTGACCGGTGCCGTTTCCGGCTTCGCCGACTGCACCGGCCACTACCTGCCACTGGCCTGCACCATCAACGGATCGCGCATTCTTGACGCCGGCCGTGCAGCCCTCGGCGTCGACTACGACGAACTCGCATCCCTGGCATTCGCTTCCGAACCGGGCGCCGGCGGTATTACGCTGGTGCCGTATTTCGACGGCGAACGCACGCCGAACCGTCCGGACGCGACCGCAACCCTTTCCGGCATGACGCTGGCCAACACCACACGCGAGAACATGGCCCGCGCGTTCGTCGAGGGCTTGCTGTGCTCCCAGCGCGACTGCCTAGAGCTTATCTGTTCGCTTGGCGCTGAGATTTCCCGCATTCTGCTTATCGGCGGCGGCGCGAAGTCCAAGGCAATCCGCACGCTCGCGCCGAGCGTGTTCGGCATGGACGTGACCCGCCCGACCACCGACGAGTATGTTGCCATCGGCGCCGCCCGTCAGGCCGCCTGGGTGCTGTCCGGCGAAACGGAACCGCCCGCATGGCAGCTCACCATCGACGGCGTGGAAACCGGCGAACCGACTGAAGCCGTGTACGAGGCCTACGCAAAGGCCCGCGGCTGATCAATCAGCATAAATCGCACTAAAACAACGCAAAATGGGTGCCGTCACAACCAACCGCAACGGCACCCATTTTCGTCTCAAACAAAATCGTGCGATATTCCGATCAAATCGTGAGGTCAAAACTGAAATCGTGCGACAACACGTCTAGCAGTAGGGCAACACGCGAATTCGCTCTGAGGGAACACCGTAACCCAACGTCAGACGATACCCTCGACATCGGCGAAGGCGGGATCGCGTTCGGGAATCTCGCGGATTACATGCGCCGGATTGCCGACTGCGATCGAATTGGCGGGAATGTCTCGTGTAACCACAGAACCCGCGCCGATAATGGAATTCGAGCCAATCGTGACGCCAGGCGTGACCGTAACGTTCGCACCAAACCACACGTTGTCACCAATCGTCACCGGCGAAGCATGTTCCCAGCCAGCCAGTCGCGTTGCCGCATCCAAGGCATGATTCGGCGTGGCAATGGTACAACGCGGGCCGATCAGCAATCCTCGCCAAGCGTTACATATCCGCCGCCGCACACCATGAAATCCTTGTTCAAGAACGTGCCGCGGCCAATGGTCAGGCCGATGCCATAATCCACATTGAACGGCGGCGTGAATTGTACGCCCTCCCCCGCGTCGGGAACGAGCTCGTGGAACAGGCGGTAGGCCTCGTCAGGATCATCGAAGAAGATGCGGTTGATCGTGGCGCAGGTACGCATGGCCTCGCCAGTAAACTTCGGCAGCGACTTCGATTTGCGGTATTGCGTCGGCTTGCCGGCGAACAGCCTAGTCAGATCCTCGTCGGACGCGATCTGCGTCTCCGTCTCCTTCGTCATGCCCGTCTCCTTCGTCACGATTTCCACCACGCTATAGTGAACGCTCACACTATACTATATTCATCTACTTGACCTGGCATACGACATACTATCCGATGTATCGTGGCATCCGCCGAGCAGCATGTATCGTTGGCCATTGGGTCCGCACGCCGGACATTCGGGCAATCCGGAACCGTTCGGATCGCCCGTCGCCGCGAAATTCGTCCAATACCGAATCATGACACGAGACAAATCGTAATGCGCCAACGGGAAGGCTTGGCATAGGGGATGCCACGAAACACGGTAATTACAGAGTCCGTATCGGAGAATCCATCGACGAGTCCTTGTCGAAGCGCGACCTGTCTACGCATGAATCCCCTTATCATCGTCCGTGGGCAATGTCAGGCGGAACGGCGGAATCAGCATGCCGTCGCCGTCGCATATGAGTCCGGATTCCGGATTGTTGCTCCACGCGTACCGCACCTCATCTGGCCTGCGCGCCGTCATGCGCGCCACGATATCACAGCCGTCCAGCCATGCCTCGGCCCGCGCGGATGTGGCGCAGTCGCGCCATAGAAATTCGATTTCCTGGGGAGCGTCACCGTCCAACGTCATCAGCCGGCGGCCCTCCGATCGGATCCGCTCGTCCGAGCGACTCCGCCACACACAGTGCATCCGCAACAGATCTCCGCAGACCTCGATGGTTTCCACGGCCGGTTGAGGCTGAGCCTGGCGACCGTATACCAAATCCATCGCGGCATTGAACACGCGATCCGCGACGAGCTTCTTGTCATACGGATGCAGATCGTTGCTCTCGCCGGCGTCAAGCGTCACCACCGTCGCAACGTTTTCAAGTTCGTTCGCGACGTTCCACTCCTGTTCGCGGATGAGTGGCCAGCCTCCATCCTCAATGGCGTCGATGTCGAATTTTGGAAGCTGGACGATCAGAAACGGCATATCCGGCTGATGCCATTTGACGCGCCACAATTGAATCATGGCCTTCAGCTCGTCACCATATCGCATGGCGCGATCGCCGGTGTTCGATTCGCCCTGATACCACAGCACGGCCCGCACCGCATATGGAAAACACGGGGCGAGCATGGCATTGTACAGGCCGGTCGGCTTCCATCTGACGAAATCCTCGAATGGGCAATCGCGGTCAGCTTCGGCGGTCACGGCATACTGCCAAATGCCGGACAGGTCGAAGATATCGTCTCCGATGGTCAGTGTCATCCGTTTGCCGGGCGTCACACGACCGCCGGGCCGTTCAACGACCAGACGCATGCGGATTTCGTTCGCGCCGGCGCGCAACACGCCGGCTGCGACCGGATAGTCCCGCGGCTCATACACATTGCTACGCCCACCGACCAACACACCATTGACCCACGTATGGTCGGCATCATTCATGGTGCCCAGACGCAGTAGGGCGGGCTTGCCCGCATCCGACGAAGGCAGGAACACGGTTTTTCTCATGGTAATCTCGCCGCGGAAACCGGCAAGTCCGCGATCCTTGTACCATCCCGACAGGCGTATGCCATGCCATGCCACGTCGCGCGGCTCGATGTTCTTGGATTCCGGACAGTCCCACGCGATCAATGGCAGCCATTCATGGTGGGCATCGGCCACAGCCTCGTATCCAAGCGCTTGGTACCACCGGTCCCGTTCGGCAACGGAATCGCGGCTTTTCTTCGACGCCACGCCATCGCCAAGATACGGCTCAAGGTCAGCGAGCGCTTCGGGGAACGCCCGCAATGCGTCGGCATCCATCCAGGATTCAATCGGCGATCCACCCAATGAAACGTTCAACAGGCCGACGGGCACATTCAGCCACTGACGGATCCTGCGTCCGAAGAAATAGGCGAGCGCGGAGAAATCTCCAAGGGTTTCCGCATCGCACCCCTGCCAGAACGCATGGTCATGATCGCTGCGGGGACCGTTGAAGTCACAATCGGGAATCGCTTTGTATTGCCGCAGCAATGGGTCAGGCTCACGATTCCACTCCAGCGGATAGTCCGCACGCACCCAAGCCATGGGCAGTTCCATGTTCGACTGTCCCGAACACAGGAACACTTCTCCCGCATAGCATTGGCGCGAGATGCATTCGGTTCCGTCCTCATAACGCACCGTCAAATCGTACGGTCCGCCTGCTTTGATCGGACCGTACGGCACGCTCCATGAGCCGTCGTCCCCCACCCGCGTAGTCCGGTCCTTGCCATCGAGGCGTACCAGCACGCCGCGTCCAGGGTCGCCGGCGCCCCAGATATGTATGGTCGCACCGGCCTGCAGCACGCAACCGTCGTCAAGCAGTTTCGGCAATTGCAAAACCATGCTCGTCCGCTCCTCATTGCCCATAGAATTCAATCCCGTCGAGTATGCCGGCTGACGGCGGACGCTCTGTCGCCAGCCGGCACTGTCTACTGGTTATCGGAAAGCTCCCGATAGTCGAAGTAGTCGAATTCGGCCTGCGCGTCGTAGCCGGACAGATCGACGCAGGCAAGTCCCACGAACGCGCCGGTGAAGAAGCCGCCGTAACGTTGGTTCACGTAATCGTCGGACAGGATCTTCGCATCGAGCCTGACCGGAATCTCGGTGAAATGTTCCCCGTCGAAGGAATATTCGTAGGAATAGTATTCCGTGCGGACCTTGGTGCGCAGCCATACCGCCTCAGCCTCTTCGGGCACTACGATGGCGTCATCCTTGAGGAACGACGTATATTGGTTGAAATCGTTCTGAGCCACTTCGATGACCCTTGCATGTCGTTTCTCATCCCAAGTGACGAACGCCCATGACCAGCACAGGTCATCGTAATAGTTGGTCAGGCCTGCCATCTGCATGTAATTCTTCGGATCGAAACGCACCTTGGTTTCGGCGTCGAAATCAAATGCCTGCCAGCGACGAGCCACAAGAGACAAGTCAAACAGGTTGCACAGCGAGCCCTGACCACGCAATGCCAGTTTGCCACCGCCCACCGTGCCCATGGCGTCGGTGAACGGGACGCGTAGCGTGTTCCAATTCGGACCGAGCTCGCCGGAATCGAACTCATCATGTTCGTCACGCGTCGTTGGGGCCAAAGTCTCGATGGCATCTTTCGGAGCATCAACGTAACGCTGTCCGCCGTGACCTCCGGCCACGCGCGGCCAACCGTCCTCATCCCATTCGACTTTCTGGATGGAGGTCTCGCGTCCGAGTGTGCACCATCCGCGGGTGCCATGAGCCGGTTCGGTATCATGACGCCACGGACGACCGCATAGGGAGGCGTAATACCACTCGCCGGACGGGGTGTCCACCAACGCTCCGTGGCCCTGCTTCTGCAAATAGGTGTCAGGAGTGTCGAAGTTACCGATGAACGGGCCATTCGGCATAACTTCGAAGGAGTACTCGTCAAGGGTATGGGAACGCGCCACAGATTCCTGATGTTCATACACCGTGCCGCCTTCTGCGGCAAACAGGTAGTACCAACCATCCTTCTTGTATAGGTGGGGACCTTCGGTGATCTTCACCGCAGTGCCATCCCAGATGGTGCGGGCCGTTTCTGGCTTGAGCTTCATGGTGTCGACGTCGAATTCCGTCAATGTGATACCGTCGAACTGGTGGTGGTATTCACGGAAATCCCATGTCTGCTGCACCAAGTATTTGCGGCCGTCGTCGTCATGGAACAGGCTGGCGTCAAAACCGACCCCGTTGATGCGAATCGGCTCGCTCCATGGCCCGTGGATGTCCTCGGCGGTGACCAAATAATTAGTGCAATCCTTGAATGCACCATTGACCACCTTGACATCAGTGTAGATCAACCAGAATCTGCCATCCGCATAGCTTAGGTCAGGAGCCCAGATGCCTCCCGAAGAGGGGTTTCCTCTCATATCAAGCTGGCTGGACCGGCTCAACGGGCTTGGAAGAATGTTCCAATGCACCAGGTCCTTGGACTCATGCAGGCGAACGCCTGGGAACCATTCGAAAGTGGAATTGGCAATGTAATAAGTGTCACCGACGCGAATCATTGAAGGATCGGCATGAAAACCGGTGAGCACCGGGTTGGAAATCTTCATAATGTACCTCTTGCATAAGAGATGAAGCCCGGAAGACGGAAAGGAACATCTTCCGGGCGTGGGTTGTCACATTCCGTCAGCCCTTGACCGCACCTGTCAGGCCGCCGACGATCTTCTTCTGGAAGATGGTGAAACAGATCAGGGCCGGAATCATAGCCAGAGAGGTGAAGGCCAACACCTGTGCGGTGTCAACGGAGTGTTCGGAGCTGAACATCTGTACGCCAAGTGGCAATGTGTACTTGCTGGCATCACTGAGCACGAACAGCGGCAGCATGTAGGCATTCCAGCTTCCCACGAAGGTAAGGATTCCAGTGGTGGCCACGCCAGGCATGGACAGCGGAATGACCATGCGCCAGAAGAAGCCAAGGCGGGAGCATCCATCGAGAAGACAGGCCTCCTCAAGCTCATTAGGAATCGACTGTAGGAACGGCACCAAGATGATGATGGTCTGAGGAAGTCCGAAGGCAATTTGCGGAAGGATCAGACCCCACAGGGAGTTGGCCAGACCCAGATTGCGAATCAGCAGATACAAAGGTGTAATGCCAACGGTCATCGGGAACATGAGACCAGCAGAGAACAACGCGTACATAAGCGGCGCATAGCGGAATTTGTATCGGGCGATGACAAAGCTCACCATGATGCTAAGCACCACGACGCCTACCATGGTGGCGATACCCACGATGGTAGAATTCTTCAGTTCCGTCCAGAAAATATCACTTTCGACGACCGTCTTGTAGTTGTCGGGGATCCATGGGTTCGGCATCCCGGACGGATGGTTGGTGATCTGCGAATTGGTACGGAAACCGCCGAAGATAATGTACAACACCGGAGTGATACAGATGGCCACAAGCACCAGGGAGAAGAAGTAGACGATTGGGTTGCCCCATGGCGTCTTGGATGACTTACGGTAACCATTCTTCTTGCTGTACTCGCTTTTGTTGGAATGTCCTGCGATTGTTGCGGCAGTCATCACTTCACCTCACTTGCCAGGGCAGCAACCTCACGATGCTGCACTTCCTTTGCGCGCTTCCTGGCACGCTTCTCGGCTTCTTTCTGCTCAGTAACAGCACCGTCCAAGTCACGGTTCAGCACGAACTTCTGATAGACGAGTGCGATGATCAAAGAGATCACGAAGATGATCAGAGCAACGGCGGAACCATAGCCATAGTTGCCGGCCCCACGGCCTTCACGCACCATGTAGGTGGCCATGGTGGACACACCAGCGGTGGTCGACACATACTTGCCCCACACGATATAGACCAGATCGAAAAGCTGCAGAGAACCAATCATGGAAAGGAACACCCAGATCCGCAACGTCGGAGCAAGCAACGGCAACGTGATGCTCCTTTGCATCTGCCAGAAACTCGCCCCATCCACCTTGGCCGCTTCATACAGTTCATCGGGAATGGATTGCATGCCGGCGAGCATCAGAATTACGGCGAAACCGACGTATTTCCAGCTGATCAGCAACAGCAGCGTCCAAATAGCGATTTTCGGGTCGGCCAGCCAATCAGGACCATTGATGCCGAAGTTGGCCAGAATCTCATTGATGGCGCCCTTCTTCTGTAGCAACAGGCTCCATCCTGTGCCGACGATGACCTCGGAAACGACATACGGCACGAAGATGAGGGTGCGGATGAGACCACGCCCCTTGAACTTCTGGTTCAGCAGCAATGCGAACAGGATGGCGAGCGGAGCCTGGATAACCAACGAGCCGATCACGACCTCGAAGGTATGCAGAATCGCCGCCTGGAACGCGGGATCCTTAAGCGCTGTGATGTAGTTCTGGAGACCAACGAATTTACCTGTCTTGGAGGGAAGTCCGTAGCCCTTCCACTGATAGAAGCCGTAATAAGCACCCAAGACGATAGGCAGAATCACAAAGCAGACGAACAGAAGAATCGCAGGTGCGGACAGTACGAAAATCTCAACATTACGACGCATTTTGCCATCGGACGGTTTCTTGGACCGCTTAGCGCGCAGCGTCACCGCGTCTTTGCTTGTACTTGACATGGTTTTCTCCACTACCAGATACGTTTCTCGAATAGGAAGGAGGGCAGATGAAGATCTGTCTATCCACCCTCCTTTGGCCGTCAACCAGCCATGTTCACTATCAGCCCTTGGACGCTGCGTCCTTCATCGCCTTGACGATGTCAGCCGAAGTCCCCTGTCCGGAAAGCAGATTCACCACTCCGGAATTAAGAGCGTTGCCAATATTTCCGCCGAGAGCGGTATCCATCCACAGCTGCATGCCATCAGACTTTTTCATAGCTTCGAGGATAGCCTTAAGATTTTCATCGGTAACCGCATCGTAAGCTTCGGCGGAAGCCGGAATGGTGCTGAACGCAGTGGCGTATTTCTCCTGATTTGATTTCTCAGCCATGAAATTGACGAAATCAACAGCAGCGTCCGGAGCCTCGGGATTGACAGCGAAACCGGTCACAGCGCCCATCAAAGCACCTTCCTCGCCTTTTCCTCCGTCCACGGTCGGGAAGGCGAAGAAGCCAAGGTCAGCCATTGGCTTCTTGTCCGGAGTCAGGTCCTTGAGAACTCCAGGCTCCCATGTGCCCATGAGCTCCATCGCAGCCTTATGATTGGCCAGCAGACCTGCGGACGAGCTGGCGCCCTGCTGGGCCGTCGTGGTGAGGAATCCTTCGTTAAAAGCATTCGCATCCAACAAATCCTTCAGATCATCTCCGGCTTTGACCCAGCAAGAGTCGGAGAAGTCCTTGTCATTAACGCCCTTGGCGTAGGCCTTCGGAGAGCATTCGCGCATGGACAACCAGTAGTACCAGTGACCGACCGGCCAAGCATCCTTGCCGCCGAGTGCGATCGGATCGATGCCAGCGCTGCGAAGCTTCTGCACATCGGTCTTCAGCTCGCTGAAAGTGGTCGGCTCGGCATCGATGCCAGCCTGCTTGAACAAATCCTTGGAATACCAGATGCCACCAGGCTGGGCAGCGACCGGAACACCATAGACCTTGCCATCATAAGACATGGAATCCAATGAGGAAGACATTTGCTTTTTGACGGTATCGCTAATCTTATCAGTAATATCCATTACCTGGCCGGCATCAACCATGTCCTTGGTCTTGGCACCACCAAGGGTCATGTACACATCCGGGCCGGAGGCGGGATCCTGCATAGCGGTGGTCAGCTTGCCTTCGAAATCCTCGTTCTGGATGGCCTGAATCTGAACCTTGACACCGGTCTTCTTCTCAAACGCTTTGGCCAGATCCTCCCAATACTGCTTGCCGTCACCAGCTGTGGCGTTATGCCAGAACGTAATGGTCTTATCGTCTTTGGCACCAGCGCTGGAGCCGCAGGCACCCATGCCCAACATGGTCGCCACCGCAAGAGTGGCAGCTGCAATGGTTTTGAACTTCATTGTCTTCTCCTTATTGACCAAATCATCATCGACAAAATGATGGCAACGACAGGAACGACTTCTCTCGAGTGGGTCGAATCGGGAAGCATGACCGCAACGAATGCTGCTGCAGCTCCCCTAGCAGACAGAGAATCAGCCTTTGACTCCCTTCGAAAGTCTCCATTTCGTTTTCGTTGTACCTACAGACTACCGAAACAAATCACACAAAGTCAAGTTTTTTGTAAAATCAGAAAACTAACTATTTTTCGTTGATTTTTCAACGTTTTTAAGCATTGCCAACATATCGAAAGTTTCGAAAAACGTAAACCGAAACTTTCGTTCGCATTTTCGGATATGATGAAAAGAAGAAGGAGTGACTCATGCGCAATACGACAAAGAAAGCTACGGTACGACTCTCTGACATAGCTAAAGAGACCGGTTATTCCCTTTCCACCGTATCCAAGGCGCTCAACGGCAGAGCCGACGTTTCCGAAGAGACGCGGCAAACCATCAACGCGGTGTTGAAACGGTATGGGTATTCCCGTAAATCGACAAGCGCGAAAAGCCAACGAATTATCGAAATCGTGTTCCAAGATTTCGATAATGTCTGGGCTCTTGAAGTGTTACGCGGAGCCATCCGCGAAGCCAAACAACACGATCTGAGCATCATCACCACCGAAGGTGGCAATCGTCAGCACCCGGACTCATCCTGGATCGACAACATGCTTCGCAGGCAGGCGAACGGCGCCATCCTCGTTTTCTCGAACCTGACACGTATCGAACAGAACAAGTTGCATTCTAGAGGCGTTCCCTTCGTTCTGTTCGACCCATTCGGAAATCCGGATCTGGACACGTTGTCGGTGCATGCGGACAACTGGACCGGAGGTGTAATCGCCACCAGGCATCTACTCGCACTCGGACATACCCGCATAGGCATCATCACCGGACCGGAGGAGATGATGTGTTCCAAAGCACGTCTGGACGGATATACATCAGCGCTTGCGGAACATGGAATCGAAGCCGATCCCGAACTTATCACCGAAGGCGATTTCACCACTTCCGGCGGTTACGCACAGTCCATCTCCCTGTTGAAACGACCGAATCGTCCGACCGCAATCTTCGCCGGCAGCGATCTGCAGGCCATGGGCGTCTACGAGGCGGCAAGGCAGCTGGGATTACGTATTCCCGAGGATTTATCCGTGGTCGGATTCGACGATGTGCAGACTGCCGCATTCCTTGGCCCGGCGCTGACCACCGTACGACAGCCGCTCCAAGACATGGCAAGGGCCGCCGTACGCATGCTGGTCGAAGCGCTGTCCACCGACGTGATCCAACCGCATATCATCATGCCGACATCGCTAGTGGTACGCAACAGCACACAGCAACTCGAAGGTTAATCAGCGGGGCAAACCTCACAGGCACAACCGGAGGGAGAACACAGCGCTCCTAGCCTTTCGACCCGTTTTCAACTCGTTCTAAGACGGCCCGTCGGAACACCAGCAGTGAACCATCCTGAAATTCCGTAGAAACTATGCCATGAAGCCGGCCATGCAACCGACGAACCCACCGGCCCATTCGGTGCTGAGGAAACGAGCATCGACACTCAGCAGGACCTGCCCCTGACGCACGAACGTCGCAGAATCAACCAGACCATGCATGCCAGTCACGATGACCGACAAGCGGTTGTCGTCGAAAAGTACCGCCGGACGCACTCCGTCAGCCTGTACGGCAACAGACCCAGCTTGCGAATCGTCTCCATTCACCATCTCGTAGCGCACATCCGTGCCATGCATCGAATACACCGCGTAATGTGTGGAATTCTGCCGGATCACTAAAGAACCGGACATGGGAATCGGCATGAGCGTCGGCAGTTTCGCTATTCTGCGGTAGCTGACATCACGCTCATCGCGCACCACCACATCGCTCGTCGAGCCATCAGCCACATCCACCAGCGCAGGTTCCACGTCACCGGCGAGCGAGGATTTCACCCTAGGCTCGATGGCGATGCCATCGTCTTCAGTAGTAACCGTGATCTCGTCGGCCAAGCGGCCAAGACCAGCGCAAGTCACTGGCCATCCGGGGTCACCCTCATGCGTATATGATGCACCGTTGCCGTCCAGCTTCCAATCGGCCGGATTATGTTCCCAGGATACCGGAGCGACAAAGCTCTCCCTTCCCAAGTAGCTCAATAATTCGCCGTCACGCTTTCCCCGTGTCTCTCTCACGCCGAGACACACCAGCCACCATCCCAGTTCCGGATGAAGCAACAGGTCCGCATGTCCCACGCATTGCAGCGGTTCCGACAAACCCAGATGTCGGTGGGTGAGAATCGGATTCTTCTTATCCGCGTGGAAGGCACGGATTGCGGTGCCAAGATAGCAGCGTTCCCCGTCACGAACCTGCGGAATGCACTCACCCAATTCGGATACTTCCCGTTCGTAAGCTTCGAACGCCCGAAGCAGTCCATGCGGCGCATAGATGCGCATGGCCATTTCGCTATGTTCGAAACTGGTGCCCCCCTCAGCGGTCATCAGATACACATAATCACCCACGCGATAGAGATGCGGCGCCTCAGCCCACACCGATTCCATACCGTATCCGCGCCATATTACCGTCTTGCCCGATCCCGCAGGAAGACCGTCATCGACAAAAGTCCAAGTCTCCGGATTAATGCGTTGGATCCAGACCTCGGTCTGGCCTTCCCATTGCGGATTGACCGCAGGACGGGTCTGGGTCCAGTACACGTTGCCATCCCCGTCCTCGAATATGTCTGGATCGATGCCTTCAGCGCCCTCAATCCAGAACGGGCCATGCCATGGCCCTTCGATAGACTCCGCTTCAAGGATAAAATTGCCCTCCGCGGCGTGGAACCGCATCAGCTCGCTTTCTGTGCAACCACCTTCCATAGCACGGCGATCATCAAGACGGGCAATGGTGCATGCAATCACATATTTGCCATGAATCCTGCGCAGCGTCGGCGCATAGACACCGCCCGAATCATCCACGAAAGGAATAAGCAGGCGCCTTGCCAGGTCAGCATCTACCACATTCGACACATGCTTCCAGCACGTCATATCCTCGGAAACGTAAATGGGAAGACCTGGGACAAGCTCAAAAGTAGAAGTCACCAACACAATTCGCTGGAACTCATCATCCCAAATCCAACTCGGATCAGGATTCATTCCACGAAGAATGGGATTGGTAATGGTAATAGTCGCGGTCATAAATACACCTTATTCAGAAACGTTCGTGAGCATCGCATCATCGCGAACAATCGAGACTTTCGTTTGGCCCAAAAACGCAAACAAGCCGTACACCGGCGACATAACCGGCAGACGACTTGCCTGCGAAGGAAATTCTAGGAAGAAGGAAGGAAAGATGAGTGGTGTGCCGGAACGCCGACGCTTCGGCACACCACATCCGGCTCTGTCACAGCCGAGTCTCACTGCTTGATCCAGCGATGAATCAGGAGCCCTAACGGAAACTCCCTATTCGGCTCACGCCTCGGCCAGGGCGTCGATCATGTAGTTGTTGATCGTGGCCTTGACGGACTCGAGGTGATCGGACTTGGTGGCCTCGATGAGCTTGGACTGCGGGATATCCAGAGCATACTCCTCGAGAGAGGCCAGGGAGGCGGTGCCGTTCTCGACGGTCGCGCCGATACCGGAATCGAAGGAGCTGTAGCGCTCGGCCTGCAGGTTCTCGATGACCTTGTCCTCGTGCATCTTGGCCGCGACCAGCAGGCCGGCCGCGAAGGAATCCATGCCGGCGATGTGGGAGCGGAACAGATCCTCGGCGGCGAAGGAGGTGCGTCGCGGCTTGGCGTCGAAGTTCAGGCCGCCGTGAGGGCCGATCTGACCCTCGGCGAGGACCTCCCACATGACGGTGGAAGTCTCGTACAGGTCGGTCGGGAACTCATCCATATCCCAGCCGATGAGCTTGTCGCCCTGGTTGGCATCGAGGGAGCCGAGCACACCGGCCTCGCGGGCGGTGCGGATCTCGTGCTGGTAGGTATGACCGGCCAGGTTGGCGTGGTTGCCTTCGAGGTTCAGCTTCATGAAGTCGATGTCGTAGGTCTTAAGGAAGGCGATGGCTGTGGATGCATCGAAGTCATACTGGTGCATCGTCGGCTCCTTGGCCTTCGGCTCGATCAGGAACTGAGCGTTCAGGCCGATCTCCTGAGCATACTCGTGGCACATGTGGAAGAACTTGGCCATGTGCGCCTGTTCGCGCTTCATCTGCGTGTTCCACAGGTTCTCGTAGCCTTCACGTCCACCCCAGAACACGTAGTTCTCGGCTCCCAGGCGCTTGGCAATCTCCAGGGAATGCTTCAGCTGGCCACCGGCGTAAGCATAGATGTCGGCGAACGGGGAGGTGGAAGCACCGGAAACGAAGCGCGGGTTGGTGAACAGGGAGGAGGTGTTCCACAGCAGCTTGATGCCGGTGGACTTCATGTTCTCTTCGATCTTGTCGACGACCTTGTCCAGGTTCTTGTCGGTCTCGCGCAGGGTATCGCCTTCCGGAGCGATATCACGATCATGGAAGCAGAAGTACTCGACGCCGAGCTTCTGGAAGAACTCGAAGGCGTAGTCGACCTTGGCCAGAGCCTCATCCTCAGCATTGGAGTACTTGCCGTACCACGGACGCTGGGCGGTGCCGGTGCCGAACGGATCGACCAGCTCCTGATCGAACGTGTGCCACCAAGCGACGCCAAAACGCAGCCAATCCTTCATCTTCTTGCCGGCAACAACCTTGTCGGCATCGTAGTAATGGAAAGCCAGACCCTCCTGCGGTCCCTTTTCACGACCGACATACGGAATCTTTTCGATATCCCACAGACCCATGGGTTGCTCCTTTGCTATTGATTTTACTTTCGCAAGACATTGTTTTCCCGTCAAGCGGATTCCCGCCTGCCTTGATGTATATAATAAAATCAATTTCCTAAGTTTGTCAATTCAGTGAACTATTCGGCGTTTCCATTGAAGAATAGCCAATTATCAACTCAGTGATAAGGTGAGCATGTTTGTTGCACCGCAGCGCTACGCAACGAAGCACCCAATCGAAAGAAGGAAATCCATGAGCAAAAACGTCGACACCATCTGCGTGCAGGGAGGTTACCAGCCCGGCAACGGCGAATCCCGCACACCCCCGATCATTCAGGCGACAACCTTCAAATACAAGTCAAGCGAACAGATGAGCCGACTGTTCGACCTATCCGAATCCGGATACTTCTACACCCGACTGCAGAACCCAACCAACGACACCATCGCAGCGAAAATCTGCGAAATGGAAGGCGGCGTGGCCGCAATGCTGACCTCATCCGGCCAGGCGGCAAACTTTTTCGCACTCTTCAACATCTGCAACAACGGTGACCACATCGTTGCATCCTCCGCAATCTACGGCGGCACGTTCAACCTTATCAACGTGACCATGCGCAAAATGGGCATCGAATGCACGTTCGTAAGCCCGGACTGCACCGAGGAAGAACTCGAAGCGGCATTCCAGCCGAACACCAAGGCGGTCTTCGGCGAATCCATCTCCAATCCGGCGCTCATCGTTCTTGATTTCGAAAAGTTCGCGAACGCAGCGCACCGCCACGGCGTGCCACTGATCGTCGATAACACGTTCCCCACACCAGTCAACTGTCGTCCATTCCAGTATGGCGTGGACATCGTCACGCACGCCACCACCAAATATATGGACGGTCACGGCTCCTGCGTGGGCGGCGCAATCGTGGATTCCGGCAACTTCGACTGGATGGCTCATGCGGAGAAATTCCCCGGACTCACCACGCCGGACGACTCCTACCATGGCGTGACCTATGCCAAGGACTTTGGCAAGGCCGCCTACATCACCAAAGCCACCGCACAGCTTATGCGCGATTTCGGCTCAACACCGGCGCCGATCAACTCGTGGATCATGGGCATGCATTTGGAGTCGCTGGGCGTGCGTATGGAGCGCCATTGCGCGAACGCGCTCAAGGTGGCGCAGTGGCTGAGCGCCGACCCGCGCATCAGCTGGGTGAGCTTCCCAGGCCTTGAGGAAGACAAGTACCATGCGCTAGCTGAAAAGTACATGCCGAACGGCACTTGCGGCGTTATTTCCTTCGGCGTGCCGGGCGGCCGCGAAAAGGTGTCCGCGTTCCTCGACCACCTGAAGATGGTGTCCATCGCCACACATGTGGCCGACGCGCGCAGCTGCACCCTATACCCGGCAGGCACCACGCACCGTCAGCTCACCGAGGAGCAGCTCGTCGAAGCAGGCGTTGGCATTGACCTGGTGCGCCTGAGCTGCGGCATCGAAAACGCCGACGACATCATCGCCGATCTCAAGCAGGCGATGGACGCGGTGCTCTGATTCCCGCGAACCACGCGACCATACGGTAACGGTGGGGCCTGCGACGGGGATCGATCCCGTCGCGGGCCCCACCATATCCGACTCACGGACGGCACCGATCCCGCGCAAGTCATCGCCACGCATATGCCGCCGCCGGCATAGGATAGTGGCAGGAGCCCGCGGCGGCCGGAGTACAGACGTCACCAGGTGGCAACGGCACACTCCCGGAGGCGCGATGGACAACGACGACTACACGGCCAAGATGACCGAGCTCATCGAACTGCTGCGCGTCATCGGCAACGACACGCAGCAATGCGAGGTTAAGGAGTGCAAACGCAGAATCAGCTCGACCATCACCGAGACGCTGTCCGCGTTCTCCAACGGCAACGGCGGGTACATCATCCTGGGGCTGAGCGAGAAGGCGGGGTTCACGCCGGTCGAGGGCTTCGACGCCCGCGCCATGCAGGAGGCGTTGAGCCAGGCCTGCGAGAAGCTCACGCCCGTGGTCCGGCCCGTGATCGTGACCTGCCCGTTCGAGGGCGCGAATTTGGTGTTCGCCGTCATCGACGAGATGCTGCCGCGGGAGAAGCCCTGCTTCGTCTCCTCGGTCGGCCCGCACGACGGCTCCTACATCCGCACCGGCGACGGCGACCGCAAGATGACCTCCTACGAGGTCGATCGTCTGCTTGATGAGCAACGCCAGCCGGAGCACGACATCGCGGTCGTGCCAGAGGCCACGCTCGACGACTTGAATCCCACGCTCGTCCACGCGCTGCTCGAATGCGAGCGCGACCGCCATCCGCATGTCTTTGCGGAGCGTTCCGACATGGACATGATGCTGGACCTGCGCATCCTGAGACGCATGCCAACCGGCCACCCCGCGGACGACACCGTGAAACATGCCGCGGATTGCGACCCGGCGGGAATCGCGTCCAGGGAAGACGACACGGATATCGGCGCGGACACCGACACGGACGAGGAGACCCGGATCGCATCCGTGCCGCGCCCCACGCTTGCGGGACTGTTGGCCGTCGGCCGGTATCCGCAGAAGTTCTTTCCCCGGCTCAACGTCACCATCGCCGTCTACCCCGGTACCTCACGCGACGACGTGTTCACCGGCGACGCACGGCTCGTCGCCTCCGAAACCATCACCGGCCCGATCCCGATCATGATCGATGACGCGGTCGCCTCGCTGATGGTATGGACGTCCGGCCCAGGCGGCGCCGATTCCGGCGCGCAACCATCACAGTCGCCACAGCCGCCGATGTATCCGCAACTGGTGCTGCGCGAGGCCATCGCCAACGCGTTGACCCACCGCGACTACTCCCCGGACGCGCTCGGCACGCCCGTGCATGTGGACGTGTTCACCGACCGAATCGAGGTCTCGAACCTGGGCGGCCTGTTCGGCGCGGTCTCCAAACAGCGGCTCACCCATGAGGCGTCAACGTCCACGCGCAACGCATTCCTGTTCTCGCTGCTGCGGTCCACCCCGTATCCGGACGGCGGCACCGTGCTGCGCGACGACGGCACCGGATACCTGCGCATCGGCGCCGCGCTAAGGAACGAGGCGCGCGAACCGGTGCGCATCGACAATTCGCTCGATCGGTTCCGCGTCACCATTCCCGGCCCTGTGGCGACCGGACGGTCAGGCGTCAACGCCCGTCGCGGGACAAGGCCAGCGCCTGGATGCAGTGCTGGAAGGTGAAGACGCGATTGACGATGTTGATGATTGGCCCAACCAACACCGCGGAAATCACCGTGCCGATGCCGACGCCGCGCAACCCGTGGAAGAAGATCAATGACAGCACCGCGGCGATGATGATCAGCGTGATGTCGAATACGGCCTTCACCGTGCCCACGCGCACGCCGCTGACCTTGGCGATGGCACGGACCACGCCTTCGCCGGGCACCACCACCACGTTCGGCGCCAGCTCGATGACGATGCCGAAGGCCAACGCCACGCAGCCTAAGCCGATGCACAGGAACTGCTCCCACAGCATGGTAGGGTGCAGAACACCGAGGATGGCCATGCTTACGTCGATCATGGCGCTGAACAGCACGTTGACCATGATCTGCAGGAACTGGGAGGGCTTGAAGTCGCGGCGCAGCAGCACGACCTGAACCAGAATCAGCAGGATGTTCCAGATGAATGTGGTCACGCCGAAGCTGAACATGGGGAACTGCAGGCTGCACACGTACGGCACGCTGGAGATGGCCGAGGTGCCCAGATTGCCCAACGTGATCAGTGCCACACCGAACGAGTTGATGACGACGCCCAGGGCGAAGAACACCAAACGCTGCGGCATGTTGTTCATATGGTACGACTCCTCTTCTTCCGTATCTTGGTGCCTGCGTTTTGCGGCACTGTCCACCCCCCAGGCGGGGCCAGGCCGGGAACCTATGAAAAGCAGACGTCTCGACAAACCGGACACCCGGACATCAATTGCTTAATATTTGCTCGTATCCCCCGCTTTTCCCGCATCTTCCTGCATCTTCCCGCATCACCCGCGAAGCCATGCATGCCTTCCCTCCCAATCCGAACCGCCGCGTCCCAGCGCACAGCTGGACCCCCGAAATCGGCGTCGTGAGTACAATGCCGCCGAGACGAAAGGGGATCATATGCTGCTTGCCGCGCTGGGAGTGCTCACCAGAATCGTCACGCCGTTGCAGACCGTCGTCAACGCGCGACTGCGCGGAACGTTGGGCACACCGTTCCGCGCGTCGCTGGTGTCATTCACCGTGGGATTGGCAGCCACAACGATTGCGGCACTGCTGCTCGGACCGTACCCGCTGGTACCTGAGTCGGCGCTCCACGGCCCCTGGTGGATGTGGTTCGCCGGGCTCTTCGGCGTGATCTTCATGACCGGGAACATCCTGCTGCTGCCCAGGCTCGGCAGTCTGCAGACCGTGCTCATGCCGGTGCTGGGGCAAATCACGATGGGACTGCTCATCGACCAGTTCGGCTGGCTGGGCAACCCTCGCCATCCGATGACCATGGCACGCGCAGCCGGACTGGTGCTGGCAGTCCTCGGCGTGCTGCTGGCGGTCGCCGCCGCCGACGCCAAGACGCTGTTCGGCGGTCCAAACCCGTTCGGCTCGCGGCACGGAGCGGCGCGAACCCCCCGCAATGCTGTCCGCGGACACGTTGCGACCCCCTGCGGACGGCCGCTCCACGAACCGAACCCGCTCGCCAAGCATCTGGCTATGGCGTGGACTGGGCATACTCTGCGGCATGTCGTTGGCGGTGCAAGCCGCCATGCTGGGACGACTGGGTACGGCGCTCGGATCGCCGATCAAGGCGTCGGTCGTCTCGTTCATCCTGGGATTTGTGCTGCTGTGCGCCGTGGTCGTGTTCCGTGACCATGGCCTCGATCTCGGTAAGGCGATCCGCGGGCATAATCCGCCGTGGATGTGGATCGGGGGCCTGCTCGGCGCCGTTGTGGTGCTGATGACCTCCTGGCTGTCGCCGCAACTCGGCACCGGGCTGACGGTGCTGGTGGTGCTGATCGGACAAGTGACCGGCGGATTATGAGTCCGATGCTCTAACCGACTGAGCTACAGCCCCACGCCGGTTCGTGGCCGGCCCTATAGTCTAGCAAACCGCTGGGCGTTTGCCCGGATGCTCGTCAACGGGCGGCATCCTGACAACCGCCGACCGGAGACAGCGGTCACCCGCGACGGTCGGCATCGTCGCGCCGCGCCCGTCCGGAAGCGAAACGATCCAACGCCCCGGTGGCGGCGATGGCCCTGTACAGATACCAGCTCATCACGCCGGCGATCAGCACGCCGCCGACCAATTCACTGATCATATGGATGACGCCGCGGGGGCTGAGGAACGATACGCCCTGATACCGGAACAGCATCAGGTACACGCCGTATTCCAAGGCCACCAAGGCGCCGGACGTCATGGAGATCGGCAGGTTGAACACGCGGTACCGGGTGAGTGCGAACGGCAGTTCGGCGAACACGCCCTGCAGCGCCGCGGACGCGAACCCGAACGAGAACTGGTTGCCCAGCAGCATCTCGGCCGCGCTGCCCACCAGGTTCACATAGACCGCGGCTCCGGGCTTACGCAGGATGATGACGGCCAACGTGCCGGAGAAATACCACAGCGGGTACAGGATGCTGGCCAGTCCGGGCAGGATGCCGCCGATGATCGGGGACAGCCATGCGTAGGCGAAGTTGAACAGCCAGAACACCAGTCCGCAGGCCACGCCCAACGCGGCGCCCACGGCGATGTCGTCCCCATCCTCCAGCGCCAACGACGGTCCGCGGCCCGGCCGCCGGAGGATGGGGACGACAATCCGGCGGGACCGGAGGCATCCCTCCGTGCCGACATGTCGGCCATGTCCGACGTTTTCCCTACGGCAGGCATGGTATGATGATTCGGTTGTTGAGGATGTTCGGCTATGGGATGCTCCTGTTCCCTGTTGACTGCGCACGGCATGAACACGGGGAGACCCGCGGACGATCCTTGACCTGCGCAGCCCGGGCGGAATCGCCACGTGCCACTGTATCAGGCAGCTCCTCTTGCCGCGCCCCCGACGTTATAGGCCTAGGTTGGAACACGCGTGCATCCGTGTGCGGACCGTCAGTCGGTCGAGACGAACCGCATCGGATTGTCGATGAAGCGGCGCAGACCGATGGCGGCCGAACCGATCAACGCCGGTTTGGACGTCACGTCGGCCATCAGCACCTTGGCGCGCACCTCGGGGTATCCAAGCACCTGGCGCCGCATCATGCCCTGCATATGCGAGGCGATCTCCGGCCCGAACTGCGACCATACGCCGCCCAGCATCACCGTATCGACGTCGCAGATGTTGATCGCCGACGCGATGGCGGAGACCATGGCCTCGATGGCCTTGTCCACCACCGCCGCGGCCTTGACGTCCCCGTCACGCCACCGTTCGATCAGCTCGTTGATCGACTCGCGCCGCGCGGCCGCCGACCCGCTGGCGATGCCTGCGGACTCCACCATCGCCCTGCGGCCGGCATAGGTCTCCAGGCACCCCCGCCGCCCACACCGGCACACCGGCCCCCGCAGCTCCACCGACACGTGGCCGAGTTCCCCGCCGAATCCATGGTCGCCGATCTCCACATGTCCGCCACGGACCACCGCGCCGCCGATGCCGACGTCCGTGGACAGGTAGATGAATGAGGCGTTGGGTTCCACGATGCCGTCGTCCTCACGGTGCATGGCGTATCCGGGAATCTGCGCGAGCGCCGCCATATTCGCCTCGTTGCCCGCAGTCGCATCCAGCCGCCGCACCACGTCGAACCGCTTGAGATCCAACTGTTCCCATCCCAGGTTGCGGGCCATGAGGAGCCTCATGTCATCCGTGACCAGACCGGGCAATGCCAGTCCGGTACCCGTCACGGTGTATCCGCGGTCAGCCAGCAGCCGTTCCTGCTCAAGTGACAGGGCGTTCAGTTCGGAGAAGATGTCGTCGGCGTCCACGTCGGACATATCCGCATCGACCCAGCGTTCCGCGACCACCGTGCCGTCCAAGTCGAGCACGATGGTGCCGTAGCCGTCCGTATTCACCTGCAGACCGATGCCGCAGTATCGGCCTCCGACGATGAGCAGCGGCGTGCTGGGGCGCCCATAGGAGGATTGTACGCTCGGCGTCCCCTCGCGCACGACGCCGTTGTCGACAAGCATGGAAACCAGCAGGGACATGGTCGCCTTGGTCAGTCCCGTCTGTTTGGCCAGTTCGGCGCGGCTCATCGGTTCGGCGGCGCGCAGCAGTGTGCTGATGACCACCGAAAGATTGTGGTTGCGTAGATCGTCCTGGTTGATTCTGCGCAGCGTAGTCATGACGTAGCTCTCCTCTATGTGTTCTGGTGCTTCATCGCCTCCGGCGTGCCTCCCACAACATTGTGAAAATGGTACACACACCAGTATAGTTCATTCGTCAAACTATTTGCGTATAATGGCGACCGTATTCGGCCAAACGCCATCAGCCCGACGTTTTTGGCGGCATGTTGCAAGGAGGCACAATGAGCAGAGTTCTGGTGGCCGGCGTGGACACGTCCACCCAGTCGACCAAGGTGCGCGTCACCGACGCCGAGACCGGCGAGATGGTCCGTTTCGGGCAGGCCAAGCACCCCGACGGCACCAGCGTGAACCCCGATGCCTGGTGGCAGGCGTTCCAGGAGGCCGCGGAACAGGCTGGCGGGCTCGACGACGTGGCCGCGCTGGCGGTCGGCGGCCAGCAACACGGCATGGTACTGCTCGACGACCATGGCCGCGTGATCCGTGACGCACTGCTGTGGAACGACACCCGTTCCGCCACGAACGCCGACGTGCTCATCGCCTGTCTGGGCGAGGCCGAGAAGGCCGACGACGGCAGCGAGGACGACCTGTCCGACGATCCGGCGATGCGCGGCCGCCAGCGCTGGGTCAAGGCCGTCGGCTCCTCGCTGGTCGCCTCGTTGACGATCACCAAGGTGGCGTGGGTCGCCGCGAATGAACCGGAGAACGCCGCACGCATCGCCGCGATCTGCCTGCCGCACGACTGGCTGAGCTGGCGCATCGCCGGCCACGGCCCTCTGGGCGAGGACGCGACCGCCGAGGAGATGAAGGCGAACCTGGATGCGCTGTTCACCGACCGTTCCGACGCCTCCGGCACCGCGTACTTCGATGCGACCGCCAACGAATACCGCCGTGACCTGCTCGCGATGGCGCTGGGACGCGGCGAAGAGGATATCGCCGGCATCGTGCTGCCGCGCGTGCTCGGCCCGACCGAGACCGGCGACGTGGCCGATCCGGCCATCGCCGGCAAGGACGTGGAGGGCGGCTGCCCGATCGGCCCCGGCGGCGGCGACAACGCCATGGCGTCGCTGGGCCTGAGCATGGGTGTGGGCGACGTGAGCATCTCGCTGGGCACCTCGGGCGTGGCCGCGGCCATCTCCCCCGTGCCCGCCTACGACATGACCGCTTCGGTGACCGGATTCGCCGACTGCACCGGACATTGGCTGCCGCTGGCCTGCACGATCAACGGTTCGCGCATCTCCGATGCCGGACGCGCCGCACTCGGCGTGGACTACGACGAACTGGCCGAACTGGCCGCGGCCGCGGAACCGGGTGCCGGCGGCATCACGCTGGTGCCGCACTTCGACGGCGAGCGCACCCCGAACCGTCCGGACGCCACGGCGGCGCTGTACGGCATGACGTTGGCGAACACCAGGCGAGAGAACATCGCCCGCGCGTTCGTGGAGGGTCTGCTGTGCTCGCAGCGCGACTGCCTTGAACTGGTCAAGGGTCTGGGCGTGGACGTCAAGCGCATCCTGCTGATCGGCGGCGGAACCAAGTTCGCGGCCGTGCGCGCGCTGGCCCCCGCGATCCTCGGCATGGACGTCGAACTGCCAGAAACCGACGAGTACGTGGCGATCGGCGCGGCCCGTCAGGCCGCCTGGGTGCTGTCCGGCGAGACCGAACCGCCGACGTGGCCGGTCAAAGTCGAGACCACACTGACCGGCGAACCAACCCCGCAGGTGTACGAGCAGTACGTGCGCTGGCGCGGTTGATGAAGTCACACGATGAGGTTGTCGGAACGACGAGGGCCAGCAGCCTCATCGCATATCACCATCAGGAAAGGAACATTGATGACTTTTCATTTCACAGTCCGTGATGATAAGCAGATTCGTGTCATCATCGACACCGACGCCGATTGCGAGGCCGACGACCCGTTCGCTATCGCTCAGGCGTTGCTGACACCGAAGTTCATGGTCAAGGCGATTTGCGCCGAGCATTTCAACGAAGCGGGCAGTATGGAACGCAGCTTCCGCACCGCGTCCACGGTTGTTCAACTGCTGAACTCCGATGTACCGGTACTCGAAGGCGCCCGCACGCCGCTGGCGGGGCTGCACCTCGCCTCTGATGAGGACCTCTCCCCCGCTTCGCGTGCGATTCTCGACGAAGCTCTGAGCGCTGATACCCATCCGCTGTTCGTACTGTGCCTCGGCGCCATCACCAACGTGGCCGCCGCCATCAAGCTGCACCCGGAAATCGTCAGCCGGATGACCATCATCTGGATCGGCACGCAGCTTCCCGGCAACGATGAGGAAGCCATTCGCGAATTCAACTCCGGCAACGACGTGGAAGGCGCCAATCTGGTGCTGACCAGTGGTGCGAATCTCTGGCTGGTGCCTTATCAGGTCTACCGTACGATGAATGTGAGCATTGCCGAACTACAACGTAAGCTTGCCGATGCGGGCGCTATCGGCGAGTTCCTGTTCGACAATCTCGTGAAATACAATGACAGTGATTTCGCGTTCTGGACTTCGGGAGAAAGCTGGTCATTGGGAGATTCGCCCGCCGTCGGCTTGGCGATGAAGCATGATTGCGGCGAATTCCATTACGCGCCGGCACCATTGGTCAAGCCGGACAGCTCCACTGCTTTCATACCGTCTCGCCCAACGATACGCATCTACGACAGCATTGACAGTCGATTCATTCTCGAGGACCTCTTCGCCAAGTTGACGCTGTTCGCACGCGGTTGACGCCCCGATAATATGCGGCCACCAACGGTGACGCCTCCCATCGGGGCGACAAGGCTGTTCACGATCGAAATCACAACCGGAAGGCCGCCCCTTTGCGGTACAGGTTCTGCAACACTCGGCGATTGGTGTTCCGTACCACCCGATCCCGATACGGAACACCATAGCACCTGATAACGGTGCCCCGTACCATGCCACAGCCGAGATACCATAGCAAAACGGCGAAACCAAACCGTTATGCCAAGTCCGATTCCGCCGCGGAATGGTATGGAAGCGCAATCCAACGCTTCAAGGACTTCCGCACCCCGCCGAGAGCAGGGTAATAAGGCCGCTCGACATTGGCATATGCCGAATCATGTGACCGGCAACGGCTTCGGTGGCGATGAAAGCCTGCCCCGCCACCGAAGCGGAGATGCCGCCTTTCATCGCACATCCATGTACGGCTTGCCCTCCCCGTACACCGTGGCGGCTGCGTATCGATGTACAGGTGGAGGGAAAAATGTGTGGTCATAGACGTGTATACGGCAGGTGTGGATATCAAGTCTTCGGCGCCTCCATCCCTCGATACACCTTGATACATCCTCAGAACACGACCGGTGTCACGCACAAGGCGAGGATGGCGCGCGCATCGTCGCGGGTGATGCGGCGGTAGGAGCCGCCGACGTCGCCGGCATGGTCGGCGAGCTTGTCCAGCGTGGCCGGATCGGCTGGAATGCCGACCTCGGACAGGGTGAGCGGGGCACCGACCAGACGCAGAAAGTCGACGTAGTGCTCGATGCCCTCCTCGGCCACCTCGCGCTCGGATTTGCCGGTCGAGTCCACGCCCCACACGTTCACCGCCCAGCGGGCGAAGCGTGCGGTGGCTTCGGGGCGTGAGGTGTAGACGTACTTCATCCAGTGCGGATGGACCACGGCCAGGCCGGCGCCGTGCGAAATGTCGAAGTAGGCGGAGAGCGCATGCTCGATGCCGTGCGTGACCCAATCCTCCTCCTTGCCACGCGAGATGACGCGGTTGAGCGCGAACGTGGAATCCCACATCGCGTTGCTACGGGCCTCATAACTGCGCGGATGGCGACGGCAGGCGCGCCAGGAGCGCAGGATATGCCGTTGGATGGCCTCGGCCATCTCGTCGGAGAGATTGTCGTCGCTGGGTAGCGAGAAATATTGTTCGCAGGTGTGGCAGAACATGTCCACGAATCCGTAGGTGGTCTGTTCAGCCGGCAGGGTGAGCAGATAGGTCGGGTCGAGTACCGAGAACTTCGGCGTCAGCGGGAAGGATGTGTAGCCGAACTTGCGGTTGCGGGCCCAGTTGGTGAGCACAGCCACGCCGCCCATCTCGGAGCCGGTGACGGCGGTGGTCAGCACCACGCCGAGCGGCACAAGGTTTTCGGGGGCGGGCTTGCCGGTTTCGACGTAGTCGTACCAGAGGTCCTCGTCCTCGCCCAGGCCGGAACCCAGCGAGATGAACTTGGCGCAGTCGATGACCGAGCCGCCGCCGACAGCCAGGATCAGGTTCACCCCGTGCTCCCGAACCAGGTTCACGCCTTCGAAGACCTTGTCGAGTCGCGGGTTCGGGGTCACGCCGGAGAGTTCGATGACCTCGTTGCCGGCCTCGCGCAGCGCGGCCGTCACATCGTCATAGGCACCGTTGCGCTTGATCGAGCCGCCGCCGTAGACCAGCAGCACGCGGCACCGGGGCGAGACCTGGCCTCCTCGGCCACATGCGAGACCTGACCTTCTCCGAAATAGATCTTGACGGGATTGTGGAAGATGAAGTTTCTCATATGTTCATTCCTTTCATGAACGGCTCGGTTACGCAATGGATTCGGCGAACGGCGAAATCGTCGAACCGATCATTCTGCCCAACAGACTTCTATACGCTCCGCTACCTCTTGGAATTGCTCAAGACATCCGATAGCAAGTTCGTCGTTCGGCCACGTCCCGACTTGGTCGAACGGCGAACATCCGGTTTCGGCGCGTCTTCTCTACTCAATCGGCATGGCGAACGGTGGCACAGGCATACCCTTCCCCGAACACAGTAGACCACGACCGGGCGCATTACTCCACGCATATCGGATGGATGTCGGCTTACGCCAGGGCACACGAATGACGACCTTGTCGCCTTCAACGCGCCCGGAGACGGCATGCACGGAGCCGTCCTCCCAGACAAGCTCGAATTCGCGCGGTTCGTCCCCGTCCAAGGTGTATAACGGACCACCTGCAAAGTCGATGACGAGCTCACCGTCTGTCAACACCGCGGACTTCGGCTCAGGTGATTTCGGTGCGTCATTTTTACCATAGACAAGACCGCAGGCCGCATGGAACAACCGCTCGGCGACCACACGCTTGTTCCACGGATGCAGGTCGTTCCATTCACCGGCGTCGAGCGCAACCACTGTTGCCACATCATCAACGGTCTTCGACACCTGCCATTCATGCTGCCGCACCAAGGCCCATCCACCATCCTCGACATTGTCGATTGAAAATACCGGCAACTGCACAATCAGGAACGGCAATCGTTCTTGATCCCAAGCATGTCGCCAGCAGCCGATCATCGCCGTAAGCATATGCCCATACTCATCGGCCACATCACCAGTATTGGATTCACCCTGATACCAGAGCACCGCACGGGCGCCGTACCCGGCGCAGGTCGCGGTCATGCCGTTGTACAGGCCTAATGGCTTCCACTGCAGGGAATCTTCCGTCGGACAATCCTCATCGATTTCGGCACCGATCATGTACCGCCAAGCTCCGCTCAGATCGAACGAGTCATCGCCCACATCCAGATGCATGCGGCGCTTACCGGGAGTGAACCGGCCCGTGCCGCGTTCGCACACCAGCCGTACTTCTACATCGTTGGGGCCGGCCTTCAGCACATTCTCCGGGACAACGTAGTCACGGGAGAAATACTGGTGCTCGGACCGCCCCACTTCAACACCATTCACATAGGTGATGTCCGAATCAACCATCGCCCCCAAGTGCAGCACAGCAGGCCGTCCAACCGCATACGTCGGCAACATAACCGTACGCCGCAAGCGGATCACACCGCGGAACCCAGCTAGACGAGGATCGGCATCCGACAGGAATGCGGGCAGGTTCACGGTTCCGGTTTCCGCATCCTCATTCCATCGGTTGACTTCTCGCACACGCAGATCTTCATGCCACCGGGTGCGGGCCTCAATGCTAGACTCATTGCGCACACGGGCTTCATCATCATTCCGGTATGGTGCCAGATCAGTGAGCATCCTCGGCCATGCAGCGAGTGTCTCCTCATCCATCCATGATTCGATCGGTGAGCCGCCGAGCGTGATATTAAGCAGACCGACCGGCACACCGAACGATTCCCGAATCATACGTCCAAAAAAGTAGCCGATTCCAGTGAACTCATCAAGGGTATCCGATGCAGCGCCAACCCATTGTACCGGTTCATCGAATTCATGACGCGGCCCGTGGAAATCGAATCTGACCGGCACTTTGCAATGTCGCAGCAGCGAGTCGGCTTCACGCGTGAATTCGGACGGATAACGCCAGTGCAGAAATTCCATCTGATATTCCATATTCGACTGTCCGGCGCAAATGAACACCTCGCCCGCATAAACGTCATGGCTCAATGATTCCCGCGTCGCCGCTTCCGACGTTTCACTGACCGTCATGCGATAGGGACCACCAGCGTCCAACGGTTCGAGCGTGACCGTCCACGCGCCATCGGCGTCGACGATGGCATCGGCACGCCGTTCCGCGACCGAGACCTCGATCGTGGAACCGGGGCGGCCACCACCCCAGATCCTCACCGGCATGCCAGATTGCAGCACGCATCCTTCACCGAACAACGGATTGATATGCAATGTCGATTTCATTGTGTCCAACTCCTTGTTTCAGCCATATTCACCACACGCGGTATTCGCCCGCGAGCGCGAGGAACGCGAACGCGTAGAGGAAGTTGTCGTAGTAGCGGCGCGTGCCGGTGCGGATCGGCGTGTCCCACAGCAGGCGCACCCAGCGGATCGCATTATCGAGCGAGCCCTCGGCGGTGGCGGCGATGAAGCCGACCGGGCGCAGCACGGTCTCGTCCACCGGCGTGCCGTCGACCGCGTAGACGCAGGTGCGGTCGTGTTCGAGGAAGAAACGCTGCAGACGCGCATCCGCATCGCACAGCTCGGGCACGACGCCGTTCCACAGGCAGTCCAGCCCGATGTTGCCGGCGGTGCGGTAGGCGTCGGAATAGAAGTGCCAGTGGTCATGCTCGTCGACATGCGGCGTGCCATCATAGTTTGAGTATTCGGGGTTCATACCGGTTTCCGGATGGCAGGCGGTGACCAGATACCGACGGCTGGCGGCAGCGGCCTCGCGCCAGAACGGGCGGTCGGCCTCGTCGGCACGCTGTGCGAACACCTCATAGAAGTGCGGCAAATGGTAGGACGGGTCGGTCCATTCGGTTTCCGGGATGAACTTGATCAGATGGTTCTCCGGATTCCACATCGGGTAGCCCTCGCCATCCTCGCCCCAGCGCCCGGAGGTCAGGAACAGCGCCATCGCGAAGTACTCCTCGCCGTCGGGGGCCGGGCCGTTGGCGTTCGGCACGCCGCTGAGGTCCACGGACAAGGCGAAGTAGCCCTTGTGCAAACCCTCGGTCATGAACATGTACTTCATGACCCAGCCCCACAGCTTGTCGAACACGTCCTTGCGGTCGTACTGCACGGCGATCATCATCGCATAGCTCATGCCTTCGGTGCGCACGTCGTGGTTGCCGGTGTCCATCACGTAGCCAAGGCCCTCGTCGTTCTCCCAGTAGATCTTGTCCGGACCTTCGAACATCTCGGTCCAGTTGCGTTCCAGCCGGGCCTAGATGGCCTCGCGGCCGTACCCGCACTGTTCGAACATGCTGGTCTCCATATGACCCATGGCTCCCGCACCCATTGTTTCATCCTTTCTCATCATGGACGCAACCCCTCGCCCGCGATACCATGGTGACGGTTGGCAACTCATCATGCGGCATGACGTCCCAGTACAGACCCGTCAGACCGTCCAAGATCGCTCCCGCCGCCCAAGGCATCAGACAACGCCACGTGCTGCACAGGCTTCCATCCGGGTACCTCTCGTCCAAAAACCCCTGGCAGTGACAAAATCGTTCCGACATCCAGCCGACCCGCCCATATCCGTACTCACCATCCTTGAGGTTATATGTCTGGCAGCTCCAGCCGACCGCATCGCACAAACGCGACGCGATATATGTGTCGTTCCGATATCGGAGGTAATAAACCATATCCTCGATGGCCACACTTGACATCGGATGGATATGGGCGTTACTGGTCGAAGTGACGCTGCCTCCGCAACTCGACCAGCCGACTTCGTTCAGAGGCGGTACGCCAACGGGCGAATTCCAGCAAAAGCGGAAACTGCATTCATAGGCGAACGCCTCTCGCATCCGGTCAAGATACATAGCGTCTCCGGTAATGGCGTATAGGCATCCGACCGCCTTGATATACCCCAATATACCTTCGGAATCCACGGCTTTCGATGTATCCAGCGGCGCACCATAGCATTCCATATGCGCCACGTACCGGTCATGATAATGACGTTCGGATAGGAGCATCCCATCCAGATCCGAGTGGTCGCCGGTCAGCAAAGCCCAATACGCGGATGCGGCCAGACACCACACACCGCCGAACGATTCGTACTCGGCTCCTGAGCCGTCCATCTCATCGAACACGAATGGGTATTCGCCAACCGCATTGCGCCCTGCCGCCAATCGGGGAATGACGTTCCCGATGATCTTCAGCCAGTCCGAGTGATCGATTCCGCCGAACCGCCGCTCGATCTGCCACGCCCGCAACGCCGAGTACATCGTCTGCCCGACAAGGTACCCGCTGTGTCCGGGATTGGACAGTCCGTCGAACCACCAACCGCGGTTGCTCCACCGCTCATGTTCCACCGCCGTGTAGGGCAATCCGTTCGTCGGGTTGATGCAATGTTGGATGATATGCTCGATGCCGTCGAGGGCGTGACGACGCATGGCATCGTCCCCCAACCGCCAAGCCGACGCCAACATCGGTACCGCGGAGGCCATGCCGTTGGTCCAACTACTCGATCCCAACCGGCGGTACATATACGGCTTACCTTCGATGATCTCATCTCCCGGACTATGATGGTCGAAGACAAACCCCGCGTACATGTGTTCGTCCTCCAGCCACGCGTCTCTATCAACGGCGACTGCAATGTCGCGTATAGCCCGAGCGGGAGCGCCGACCTGACGCGGCGGTTCATGAAAACGACGGTATACGGTTTCCAGCACCGGTATGATAGCCCGTTCATCCCGGGCGGGAGCGTCGACGATGTCCAAGCGCATAATCGCCGCGCCTCCAGGCGCCAGTGTAATCGGCCCTTCCGCCGAGTCAGGACGTTCGCGGATATCCGTCGAGCTGACGAACAACCAGGGCGCGTTCTCATAGCCGATAGTCACGCCCACCGAGGCGTGGTCGTCGCAGGGCACGATTCCAGGCGTCGGCAACATGCAGCTGAATCCCGCATACTGGACGAAAGGCAGTTCATCACATGCCTCATGTCCGACCAACATCCCATCACCGCGGTCAACCAGATAGGGGCTGGACACCACACCGACGACACGGGAACGGGTCACGGCCAATGCACATGGATTGGACAGCCTGTCTCCTCGAATCATCCACCATGATGAGGCTGGCAGTTCGCTCCGTTCACGAAGCCGGGGAAATTTCGTCGCGGTTCGCAGCGGCGCCTCTCCGCGATTACGCCCATACATGAACCCTGGCAGGAAGAACCGCGGTTCACCGTCAGCCCGAATCGGGATATCGATGCGAACGACCCCTTCGAACGCAACGGAGCCGTCATTGCGCACCGTTACCGTGCAACGCCACGGATCGGCGGGGGACCCGTTTCCTCCGTGCCAGTCGACTTCGACGGCAAGACCGCATTCATCAAGACGCACATACCGTCCCGCGCCGTCGGCTCGTCGGGCGGAACATTCCAGAGCCATTCCTACCTCATTGCATACTTCACTGCTCATATCGTTCTCATATCTTCGCAAAACGTTGCCATCATGCGCCAAAACAATACTGATTATTGATATGGTCGTTTCGCGGGAAGACATCCCGCGAAACGACCATCTATCAGTCTTCCATCCCAGGAATTTCCCGGTAGTCGAAGTGGTCAAAGGTGGCCACTTCGCCGTAGCCGGAATAGTCGACCGCGGCCAGACCCACGAAGGCACCGGTGAAGAAGCCGCCGTACGTCTGGTTCACGTAGTCGTCGGAGAGGATCCTCGCGTCGAGCCTGACCGGCAGTTCGGTCCAGGTCTCACCGTCGAACGAGTATTCGTAGGCGTACCACTGGGTGCGCACCTTGGCACGCAGCCATACGCGATCGACGCCCTCGGGCACCACTACGGCGTTCTCGCGCAAGAACGAGGTGTAATTGTTGCGGTCGTTCTGCGCCACCTCGATCACGCGGCACTTGCGGTCCTCGTCGTACGTGACAAACGCCCACGACCAATGCTGGTCGTTGTAGTAGTTCGTCAGACCGGCCATCGCCTGGTAGGTCTTCGGATCGAACGCCACGCAGGTCTCGGCGTCGAAATCGAACGCCTGCCAGCGGCGGGCCACCAGCGACAGGTCGAACGTGTTGCACAGCGAGCCCTGGCCGATCAGCTTCAGGCTGCCGCCGCCGACCGAGCCCATCTTCTCGTCGAACGGCACACGCAACGTGTTCCAGTCGAGACCGAGCACGTCGGCGTCGAACTCGTCGTGCTGATCGCGGCTTGCGGGCGCGACTGTCTCGATCGCGTCCTTCGGCGCTTCCACATAACGTTCGCCGCCATGACCGCCGACGATGTACGGCCAACCATCCTCAGCCCACTCGACCTTCTGGATTGAGGTCTCACGACCCAGCGTGCACCAGCCGCGCGGGTCGGTGAACGACTCGGTCTCGTGATGCCACGGGCGGCCGCACAGCGACGCGTAGTACCATTCGCCGGACGGGGTGTCCACCAGCGCGCCGTGGCCCTGCTTCTGCAGGTAGCTGCCTGGGATGTCGAAGTTCGTGATGAACGGGTTCGTGGGCGAGGCCTCGAACGACAGCTCGTCGAGCGTGCGGGAGCGGGCCACGGATTCCTGATGAGTCCATACCGTTCCGCCCTCGGCGCAGAACAGATAGTACCAGCCGTTGATCTTATACAGATGCGGCCCCTCGACGAACTTGACATCGTCGCCCATCCAGATCGTGCGGGCCGTCTCCGGCTTCAGCCGCATCGTCGCCGTGTCGAACTCGGTCAGCGTGATGCCGTGGAACTGATGCTTGTATTCACGATGGTCCCACGTCTGCTGCACCAGATATTTGCGGCCGTCGTCGTCGTGGAACAGGCTGGCGTCGAATCCGACGCCGTTCAGACGAAGCGGCTTCGACCACGGCCCGCGGATGTCCTCGGCGGTCGTCAGGTAGTTGACGACGTCCTTGAACGCGCCGTTGACGATATGAACATCGGAATAGACGATCCAGAACCTTCCGTCCGCATAGGACAAGTCGGGCGCCCATACGCCGCCGGACGCCGGATCGCCGCGCATGTCAAGCTGTTCGGCGCCCAAGGGGTACGGCAACGTGTTCCAATGCACCATGTCTTTGGACTCGTGCAGGCGGATGCCGGGGAACCATTCGAATGTGGAGTTCGCGATGTAATAGGTGTCTTTGACGCGGATCATCGAAGGATCCGCATGGAAGCCGGTGAGCACCGGATTGGTGATCTTCATGGTCTCACCATTCCTTGACGCCGCAGGAGGGGCAGGCGTCGTCCGTCGTCCGGACCGCGCCACACCAGACCAGCTGACGGTTGGATCCCGGATGAAGCTCGGCGAATGGCCCCACGGAACTCAGTTCCGCGCGCCGGCGCCCAACGATGTCGGTGTCGATCACGATATCGGATCCATCCGTCTCCTCATACCGTTCATCCACGATGCGCGGCACGCCCAGATCGGCCGTGCCCACGACGGCCGCCTTCTTGTCCGCAAGCTCCGTCGGGCAATCGAACAGCAGGTACAGGTCATCCCCCTTGAACTCGCAACGGACGTTGACGGGCGACGCCACATGCGTGGTCCCCTGCTCCCCTTCGGGGCCTTCGGCCTCGCCGACGTAGGCGTTGTCCCAGCTGTACAGCATCTGCACGGGCTGCGGATCGTGCCCATTCGTGACCCCGGACGCGAAGATGTCGTGGACGCTTTGCAGATACTCCGCCATCGTGGACGGGTATCCGCGGTATGCGGATAGTCCCGTGGACCCGAGGGTCCCGGCGCCGTCGAGGAAGATGTTGGACGCGTATCGGTCGTCGCCACCATAGACGAATGCGTTGCCGGCCACCTCCGTGGAATGCGGGTAATGATACGGAGTGAAACGATCCAACACGCTGTTGTTTGAGATGGTGCCGCCGATCAGATTGTTGACGAACGCCGTCCCCTGAGCATAATTGTCGTATGTCATCGCCGAACAGAACGCATTGTTGTCGATCAGACACGGACCATGCGTGACCTCGATCTCCAGATCGCAGACATTGTCGTAGAACACGTTGCGGCTGATACGCACCCCTTGGGCCTGCCAGTCAAGCCACATCCCCAATGAACAGTCATGCACGCAGTTGTCCAGGATGCGGGCGTCGAGCGCCGCGTGAAGCTTGATGCCGGCCACCTCCCAGCCGAAGAACTCGCGCCGGGCACCAATGCGGTAGATATGGTTATGTTCGATGGTGCTGAACGCTCCGCCCATATGGCCGACGATCGCGTTCTGCCCGCAATCATGAATCACGTTGTCGCGCACGATATGCGAGCCGACGAATCCCTTCTTCCATCCGATACGCAGCCCCTTGAACACCGCTTCGAGCTGGTACTGGTGACCGGTCTTGCGCTCGGTCCGATACCATTCGTTGTCGCCTGTTTCCTCGCTGGTGCCCAAGCTGATGCCCGAGCATTTGACGTCATGGACGAGGTTGCGCTCGATAATCCATCCGGTGGCCCAGTTCGGTCCGATGGCGCCAACCTGATGCGAGGTGGGCGGCGCCCATTGCGTGGCGGCCTGACACAGTTCGAACCCGCTGACCGTGATGTAGTTCACGTGATGGCGTCTGGGGAAGAAACAGGACCGACGCACCGCGATTTCCACGCATTCCTCATTGGGATCGGCGCCATGGAAATTCGCGTACAGCACCGTACGGTCGTCCTCGACCCGGGCGTACCATACGCATTGGGTCATCTCGGGATCGTCGATCGCACATGCGACATCCGTGACATAGTCCTTGACATGGTCACGGTACCGCGGCGCAAAAGTATCCTCGAGCGAGGTCACCTCATACAACGCCCTGCCGTTGAGGAACACCATGCCCGGATGTTTGTCGGGGTCCTCGCCACGCGACGGCATCGCGAGCCAATCGCCGAACAGCGGCTGCCTGTACGGATTGTAATCGCCGAACATGGCGTCGTCCAACGTCACGCGCCAGACGTCATCCTTGTATCGGCTCCACCCGCAGATGATCTCGGACCCCTTGATCACGGGCTTTTCCCCGTCGGCGGCGCGGTAGACGATTCTATCGGCCTCGCAGGTCCCGCCGCGTCTCGGATCGACCCATTCCCGATACACGCCGTCATGAACGATGACGATATCGCCGGGCATCGCGACCTGCGCGGCATGCCCTATCGTCCGGAACGGATTATCCGGCCCACCCTGGGCGGTATCAGAACCTTCGGGAGAAACATGGTACTGCATTACAATTTACCCTTTCACCATTCGTCCGCACCTCCATGTGCGGATCGAAGACGTTGATTTGGACGGAGGCGATGCCGGGGACACCCCTCATTATGGCGTCCCCGGCACCATACTCACTTGCCGCCCATGCCCATCATGCCGTCGACGAGCGAGCGACGTCCGATGAAGTACACCACCAAGATCGGCAGCACGGACAGGATGACCGCGGCCATCATACCGGGGATGTCGATACCGAACTGGCTCTGATACTGGTACAGGTTCAGCGTCAGCACGCGGTTGGAATCGGACTGCGTCAAGATAAGCGGGAACATGAAGTTATTCCATGCGCCCATCGCGGAGTAGATGATCACGGTCGCCAGTCCCGATTTCGACATGGGAAGGGTCAGCTGGAAGAAAATCCTCACCACCGACGCGCCGTCGACCGACATGGCCTCATACAACTCATTGGTGATCTGACGCATCGACGCCGTCAGAACGATGGTGCACATCGGAATCGAGAATGCGGCAGACGCCACAATCACGCTGATCAGATTGTCGTACAAGCCAACGGAGCGAATCATAAAGAACAGCGGAACGATGATGGCCTGCACGGGGATCGCAATGCCCAGCAGCATGATCTGGAACACGCCATTCACGAATTTGCTTCGGCTGCGGACGATGGCGAAGGCCAACGGCGGCACCACGATCAGCACGATGGCCACAACCGAAACGGTGACGATCGCCGTGTTGATGAATGCCTGCAGGAATCCCTGATCCAACGCATTGGTGTAGTTGTCCAAGGTGAACATCGTCGGCAACGACAATGGCCCCTCTTCGGAATAATGAGGCTTGTCCTCAATCGACGCCTTGACCATGATGTACAGCGGTACGACGACCACCAGCAGCCATAGGGTTGACAAAACACCGGCAGCCCAGTTTGGACGTTCGAGCGAACGGCGCTTCGGAATTTTCACCGCGCCCGTTTCATGTTTCGTGGCCATCAGATACCCTCCAATTCGCTACGCATCTTGTCATATCCGGACACCTTCACCATCACCAGGGACAGGATGGTCGCTATCACGATCAGCACCACGGCGATGACACTCGAATAGCCATAGTTGTACGCCTTGAACGCCGTCGAATACATGTAATACGCGGTATTCTGCGTATCAGTGCCGGGACCGCCCTTGGTCAACACCAGAATCGCGTCAAATGCGGTCAAGCCGCCCACGACCTGGAACAGCAGCGAGGTAATCAGCGTGTTCCTGACTTGGGGGATGGTGATACAGAAGAACTGACGAATCCTACCGGCGCCATCGATGGAAGCGGCCTCATACAAAGTCTTCGGAATGGCACGGACAGCCCCCTGATACAGCAGTGCATGGAAGGGAGTGAACTGCCACAGGCTGACGAACACCAGCACCGCGATGGCCGAGGAGGCGTTACCGAAGATATTGCCGTCCCCGAACAGCCAACGCATCTTCGACGGCATGCCGAAGTTCGGATCGAGCATGGCGCGCCAGGCAACGGCAATGGCCGTGCCGGACAACAGATATGGAATGAAGTAGATGGCGGTATACACCGCACGATACCGCTGCCGGCCCGCCGCCCAGGCGCCAAGCAACAGTGAGAGCGGCGTTTGCGTCACGATGCCCAGAATCGTCAGCGTAAGCGTGACGCCGACGCTTTTCATGACTTTGGGATCATGAATGAACTGGGCCCAGTACTGCCCTCCAGCGAACTGGGGCGTGCCCAAGCCATTCCATTTGAAGAATGACAACCCCACCACAATAAACAGCGGCAGGATGCCGAAGATAAAGAAGAACACCGCCGCAGGCACGGCCCAGAGGCCCGAAGGCCGGGCGCCTCCGACAAAGGAGGCGCCCTTCTTTGGGCGACGAACCTGGCCCTCGGCGTTCCCCGTCTGCATCTCAGATGAGTTACGCTTTGCCATGGTCTGTCCTATCGTGAAATCACTCGGTCGGCAGGGCCTTCATCTCGTCGATGAAGGTGCCCATGTCGATGGAGCCATTGAAATACTGCTGCATGCCGTCGAGCATCGGCTGAGACGACGAGGACACATGGTTCGGAGTCCAAGTGATCATGAAGTGAGGAGCATCGGTCAGCGCCTGAGACTCCCACTCGAGGAAAGCCCCGTCGGAGGCATTGTCCACGACCTTCTCCACCATCTCGCTGGCGTTGGTCGTTGCGGGCAGGTTGCCGGCCTTCAGCTGATCCTCCACGCACTTATCGGAATACAGCATCTTGAGGAACTCGACGCAGGCTTCAGGATGCTTGGTGTACTTGTTCATGCTGAAGTAGTTGCACGGGTTGCCGACGAGATCCTTGGCGTCGCCCTTCACCCCATCGATGGGCGGGAAGACCATATAGCCGAGATCATCATTGGTGAATTCAGGGGCCGCGGCCTTGTGGCCCGAATAGCCGAACGAGCCCATCAGCTCGAAGCCGGCCTTCCCCTGCTCCAGCAGAGCCGGGGCGGCGCCATCGGTGTGCTTGACCGAATCGTACGTAGTGCCGAAGTATCCCTTTTCGACCATGTCGCGGATAATCTCCAGCGCCTTCTTGCTCTTGGGCGAGCTCCACTCGTCCACGCCGCCGTCCATCATCTTCTGGACGTCGTCATTGCCCATCACCTGCTGATAGATGACCGAATACCAGTTCAGCGTCGGCCACTGGTCGCCGCCGCCCAGCGCGATCGGCGTCAGACCTGCGGACTTCAGCTTCTCGCATGCATCGCAGAACTCGTCGAAGGTGGTCGGGGCTTCGATGCCGTTGTCAGAGAGCACCTTCTTGTTGTAGAACAACACAATGGGCTGGACTCCGCGCACCGGGATGCCGTAATACTTGCCATCGACCTTGGCGGCGTCAAGAATGGACGGCAGGAAGTTGTCCTTGAGTTCCGGATCCTTCTCCATATACTCATCAAGCGGGGCGCTCACATCGGCGCGAGCGTACTGGATCATCAAAGCATCCGCCCAATTGAAGAAAATGTCGGGAGCCGAATCGGACTTCGGGTTCGACATGACCGTCTGCAGCTTGTTCTGATAATCCGCGCTTGTCACCAGATCAAGAACAGCCTTGACATCGGCGGTCTTGTTGTATTCGTCGACCAGCGCCCGCTCCATATTCGCGGAGGAATCGCCCGAGGACATGATGTGAATCACATTCTCGTCCTTGCTGGCGGTGTCAGAACCACATGCGGCAAAGCTCAGGCACGAGACTGCAGCAATGGCCGCGGCCACGAATCTTTTCATCTTCATTGATCATTTCCCTTCATCGGTGAACTCCCGCACCGACGAATGTCGATGCGAGAAATAAACGGCACATCGTTGTTGCCCACAAACAGAAAATCGGGGTTCCGTCCTGCGGAACCACTGCACTTGACGAATCATCCTCCTTTCGAAATTTATGTCTTCTATTTACGAAGCACATAATAGCTATAGTTAAATCATTTGTCAAATAGGAAAAAGGGTCTAAAAAACGTTGATTTATCAACATTTCGTCCGCACCCCCATTCCTGTGGTGATGTAGTGGAAGAAATGGCGATTGATGGCGTCGCATTCCGCCCGCATCACGTCATATACCACTTCCACACCGTTTTCCTCAAGAATGCGAAGTCCTTTGCCGGCCACGATGGGATTCGGATCGATCGAACCGACCACGACGCGCGTTATGCCGTGCGAAAGAATTAGATCGGTGCATGCCGGCTGCGATCCGACATGGCAGCAAGGTTCGAGAGTGTCGATGACCGTGGCTCCATGCATGTCGATACCATGCTTGTCGGCGTAGTCGAAGGCCATGCGTTCCGCATGCGGTCCGCGGTAGCGGTCGTGGTATCCGGCTGCGAGAATCTCGCCGTCGCGGACCACCACCGTGCCGACCAACGGATTCGGATTCACCCAACCGGCTCCCTTATGGGCCAGTTCCAGCGCCTGCGTCATGTATTTCCGATATTGAGGCATGTCATCCATGGTTCCAAGCATATTGCATCGATTGCGGTCCCACATTTCAAAATCGCCATGAGACATTTCGTAAATGGATAGGCGCGAACCGGTCATCCGTCCCATCGCCGTACGGCGTCGCACAATGACGCCATACAATGTTGGCAGACCAGCAAAGGAACCAGCGAGAGGAAGCACCACATGCAGCGCGAAATCATGACGTCCATTCCGTTTTTGAGCCAGCCGTCGACGGAGGCGCTCAATACGCCCGAGGATCTTGCCGTCGCACAGGATCTCAAAGACACGCTTGACGCACATCGCAATGGCTGCGTCGGCATGGCCGCAAACATGATCGGCGTCTCGAAGAGCATCATTGCATTCGTGGACGAGGATTTCGGCGGTCGCATCTTCGTAATGTTCAACCCGACGATCACTGCGAAAGACGGCGCCTACGACGCCTCCGAAGGCTGCCTGTCTCTCAAAGGCGAGCGCCGCACGGTCCGCTTCCAGCGCATTGAGGTCTCGTATGCGGATCGCAAGTTCCGCGAGCGCCATGCCACGTTCACTGGTTTCACCGCGCAGATCATCCAGCACGAGATCGATCATTGCGAAGGCATTATCATTTAACGACTTTTTCAGGCATGGCACCTAGCGGCTTTTCGGGCGCTCCATCTAGCGACAGGCTTAGGAAAAATCGTTTGATGTAACAATCGTACGTAACCGCCTTACGTTACAGTTTCCGTAATGCACCGTAGGGCAGTGTCAAAGGAGATTTCATGGGTGCCATCGATATGTTCAACGATTTCGTCAAACTCATTGAAAGCGAGTCCCTGCCCGTCGAAGCCGTTGCGATTGCGGATGGCGACGCCATTATCGCGGAACGTCATTTCGTTCCCGACCAGGATCGCAATATTTATTCCCATACGAAAAGTTATGTTTCGACGGCTATTGGCATTGCGATTGAAGATGGCTTGCTGTCGCTCGATTCGCGATTGGTCGACTCGTTCCCCGAGTATGTTCCCTCCGATGCGCAACTGGAGTTGGGCCAGATCACGCTGAGGCACTTGCTGACTATGTCGAGCGGTTTCAATCATGCGTATTTGATGAACCCTGACCGGCGCAGTGGTGTTGGTGCGCCTGATTATTTACGGTACATGTTCTCTCGCAGGGTTGAGGTGGAGCCCGGCAGCACGTTCTGCTATTCGTCTGCGGATTCTGATTTGGCGGGCCGCATGTTGGAGCAGGCTGCCGGCATGCGTCTTGGCGAGTATTTGTATGGCACGATTTTTTCCAAGTTGGATCAGGGTTGGCCTGTTTGGGAATGTGATCCGCAAGGTCATCCGATTGCAGGCGGCGGGATCTACATGTCGCTTGCGAATATGTTGAAACTTGGCCAGGTCTATTTGAATGATGGCACTTGGCATGGCACGCGCATTGTCAGCGAATCGTGGGTCAAGCAGGCTTCCGGTAAGCAGATCGACACTCCGTATAGCAATATTTGGACGTGCGGTTATGGCTATCAGTTCTGGATGTCGCCTTATGAGGGGGCATATCGTGCGGATGGTGCGTACGGTCAGATTACTACGGTTTTGCCGAAGCAGGGTTTGGTTGTTGCGATTCAATGCCCGGAATCTGGTGATTTCGACAATATCGTTCGTCCTGCTTTGCATGAGCATCTGCTACTTCCGCTTACTGCCTGAGCGCACGACTTTCGCCCATACCGTCGTGTAGATGGGGTATGGGATAATTATGCACGGTATTGTGCGTGGGTTGCGTTCCGGAATCCTTGATTGAGTTTCCGTTGACCGCTCATGCAACACGCTGGAATTCCAACGTTTCTTAAGGATGGAACACAACATTGGCTGAATTCATTTACCAGATGATCAAGGCCCGCAAGGCTTACGGCGACCGTGTGATTCTCGATGACGTGACTTTGAGCTTCCTGCCAGGCGCGAAGATTGGCGTTGTTGGCCCGAACGGCATGGGTAAGTCCACGCTGCTGAAGATCATGGCCGGACTCGACACCGTGTCTAATGGCGAGGCTTCTTTGACTCCGGGTTATACCGTCGGCATTCTGCAGCAGGAACCGCCGCTGGATGACACCAAGACTGTTGGCGAGAACATCAAGATGGCGTTCGGCGAGATCGCTGAAAAGGTGGCTCGTTTCAATCAGATTGGCGAAGAGATGGCCAATCCGGATGCCGATTTCGATGCTTTGATGGATGAGATGGGCAAGCTGCAGAACGATATCGATGCTGCAAACGGTTGGGATCTTGATTCTCAGCTTGAGCAGGCTATGGATGCTCTGCAGTGCCCGGATCCGGATACTCCGGTGACGGTGTGCTCCGGTGGTGAACGCCGTCGTGTGGCATTGTGCAAGCTGCTGCTGGAGGCTCCTGATCTGCTGCTGCTTGACGAGCCTACCAACCATCTTGACGCCGAGTCGATTCTGTGGTTGGAGCAGTTCCTGCACCAGTACAAGGGTGCCGTCATCGCCGTTACCCACGATCGTTACTTCATGGATAACGTGGCCGAGTGGATCTGCGAGGTCGACCGTGGCCAGCTGTACCCGTATAAGGGCAACTACACCACGTATTTGGAGACCAAGGCCAAGCGTATGGAGATCCAGGGCGCCAAGGACGCCAAGCTCGCCAAGCGTTTGAAGAGCGAACTTGATTGGGTGCGCTCTTCGCCGAAGGCCCGTCAGGCCAAGAACAAGGCTCGTCTGGAGCGTTACGACCAGATGGAGCAGGAGGCACGCAACAACAAGAAGCTTGACTTCTCCGAGATTCAGATTCCGGCCGGCCCGCGCTTGGGCTCTACTGTGCTGGAAGCCGAGCATATTCACAAGGCGTTCGGCGACCGTGTGTTGATCGACGATCTGAGCTTCACGCTGCCGCGTAACGGTATTGTCGGCGTGATCGGCCCGAACGGTGTGGGTAAGTCCACCCTGTTCAAGACCATCGTTGGCCTTGAACCGTTGACGTCTGGCTCGTTGAAGATCGGCGAAACCGTGCAGATCAGCTATGTGGATCAGAATCGCGCCGGTCTTGACCCGAATAAGAACCTATGGGAGGCCGTGTCTGACGGTCTTGACTTCATTGAGGTTGCTGGCGTTGAAGTACCGACCCGCGCGTATGTGGCGTCCTTCGGTTTCAAGGGTTCCGACCAGCAGAAGCTCACCGGCGTGCTGTCCGGTGGTGAACGCAATCGTCTGAATCTTGCGTTGACCCTGAAGCAGGGCGGCAACCTGCTGCTGCTCGACGAACCGACCAACGATCTTGATGTCGAAACTCTTGAATCGCTTGAAAACGCACTGCTTGGCTTCCCGGGCTGCGCTGTGGTGATCTCTCACGACCGTTGGTTCCTCGACCGCGTGGCCACGCATATTCTCGCATGGGAAGGCGATGACGAGAATCCAGCCAAGTGGTACTGGTTCGAAGGCAACTTCCAGGCCTATCAGGAGAACCGTGTCGCTCGTCTCGGCGAAGACGCGGCTCGCCCCCACCGTCTCCATCGCAAGCTAACGCGCTAAGCCGTTAAGCAGACAGTCCTGTGGACTGTCTGTAGGCTTGGCCTGAGTGAGGTGACAGCCGAACAAAGGCAACAATGAGCCTTGCGAAGCAAGACCATAATTGCAGGGCCACAGGCTAGCCGTTAAGCAGACAGTCCTGTGGACTGTCTGTAGGCTTGGCCTGAGTGAGGCGACAGCCGAACGAAGGCAACAATGAGCCTTGCGAAGCAAGACCATAATTGCGAACGTTACTCGCAAATTTCAGCAAAGCGCCGTGCTTCGTTACGAAGTGCGGCGCTTTGCCGTATGTGAATCGTTTGACGATTACCTGCCGTTCACGCTTCTCACGCATTCGTTACAAAACAATCCGGCGAAATTTACCGCCCTTGCGTAGACTCGTTTCCAGAACGAAGCGTTTATCGTATGCGACTCAAAGAATCGAGGCCCGTTATGACACAGACAGCGCAGACAGCAATAACTCCGTTACAACGGTTGGCGAAGGTGCTTCAGCTGGGCACGCCTTCCACGTACCGCAGCCACACATATGTGAATGGCGAAAGCCTGTATTTCCCCACTGGCCGCGTGTACGGCGGTCAGGTGATCGCGCAGGCCATGATGGCCGCATCCAAAACGGTTCCGCCATCTCGTCTGCCGAATTCGATTCATGGCTATTTCATTTCCGCCGGCGATATTCGTCAGGATTTGCTGTTTGATGTGGAGAATCTGCGTGATGGCCGCTCGTTTTCCGCTCGTCGCGTGAATGTCACGCAGGCTCAGGGTTCGATTCTGACGGCCATCGCCAGCTTCCAGGAGCAGGGTCAGGATGGCATTGAGTTCGCCGATCCCATGCCGGAAGGCGTGCCGGAGCCGGAAACGTTGACCAGTGCGAAGCAGCTGATGGAGCCGTTTGCCGAAAAGTCTTCGTATGCCAAATACTATGCGGAAAAGTCGCCGTTCGACATTCGTCATGTGACGCGCACGATCATGCTGGGTGCCGATAAGAAGAGCGCCAGTAACGATTCCGGCAAGCAGCTGGTATGGATGAAGGCCGACGGCACGGTTGACGTTCCGCAGGTCATGCATCGTGCGATGTTGGCTATGGGTTGCGATCAGGTGATGCTGGAGCCGGTGTTGCGTCGTGCCGGGTTAAGTATTGCCACGCCTGGCATTTCGTTCGCTTCGATCGATCATTCGATGTGGTGGTATCGCGATATCGACATCAATCAGTGGCATTTGTATGTGCAGGATACGCCTACCGCGGCTCACGGCCGTGGCTTGGGGCAGGCGAAGGTATATACGCAGGATGGCGAGCTTGTTGCCTGCATGACTCAGGAGGCGATGATCCGTGTTCCTGAGGAGGATTTGAAGAAGTAAGGACAATCAGGCTTTCGTTTGGGTTGCCGATTTGGTTGCCGCGGCCGCGTAACGGTTTCGTTGCGTGGCCGTTTTCATTTTCGGGCTTTCCGGACCGTCGATTGGTGGGATTTGACACAACCACTCCCCCACAATGCCGATGATCATGTCAGCGATGCATACGATTGCCGCGATCGCGCATTCGAGGATGGCCTGACTGTAGAACGTCGCCTCACCATGCGGCAGGCTCATGATGAGCTGTCCACCATACCAGCCGGCCAACGCCGCTCCTGCCACGCCCAACGCTTTGCATGACACCAGTGTGGCGAACGCCTTCTGCGGGTCCAAAGGTTTCAGCTGCGCGCGTTTTTCGGGATCCGTGGTGGTGTATTTGTGGATCTGCAATGCCATATACAGCACGACGAATCCCAGAATCGCCAACACCACGGGCACGATCCATGGAGCGCCGACCAATGGCAAACCTGAAATCTCGCCATATTTCGCCAATCCCATACCGGCCAGCAATCCTAATGCGGCAGCGAGAACATAGCACCACCAAGGGGTTCTGCGCGCTTTCATAGCGTACCTCCGATGATCCAATTGTCGGTCAGCAGTCCCACCTGCGCGGTATCGGGGGCCATGGCCAGCAGGAATGATACCGGATCCTTGCCCAGTCGCGCATCGGGATCCATGTCGAGCCATGGCGCAAGCACTGCGGCATGGTTGCGTGCGGTGGGCCACGGCACCTTGCAGTCAGGCTCATCGCATGTCACGCCTTCCATGTCGATCAGGTCGAGATCGAAGTCTTCGCCGACGGAGGCTTCCACATTGCTTAATGCTTCGATCAGATCATGGGCGCCCATGCGCGTGGAAATCTGGATTACCGCGGCCATTTTGTCGGGGAGTCCGTCGAGTTGGCTCACATGGTAGAGGGGTGAGATGCCCTCGACTTGGTTGCCGGGAATGCCGTCCAATGTGACGATGGCCATGCGGAACTGCTGTTCGGCATCGGTTGCTGGGCTGTCCAGTGAGATCACCGCACGTTTCGATGCGGGTTCTAGCTGTGCAGAAGCGAGTGCGGCCACTTTGGCTGCGGCGGTTCCTTCCGGCAAATCGCTGGAATCGATCGCATCATACGCTTCGCCCATATCATCCGCATCGCCCGCATTATTGGCATCGCAGGCAAGGTCGTCGGTACCGTAGCCGGTCGGGCTTTCCACCATCCAATCATCTGCGATTTCGTCGATATGGTCGCGATCGGTCGATTCATGGAGGAGTTGAGCCACGGAACCGGCATGTTCGCCCGGCAGTTCGGCATCGGGTTCGAGTGCCAGCCACGGCCCCAGCACGAACGCACGCTGCCATGCACGGGGGTGAGGCAGCGTCAGGTCCGGATCGTCGCTGCTCTGACCGTCAAAATCGATGATGTCCAGATCAAGTGTGCGCGAAGTCCAATGGTCGGTACGCACTCGACCATGTTCGGCTTCGATGCGCTGCAATCCTCGCAACAGCTCCATTGCCGATAGCTTGGTGGTCACGGAAACAACCGCATTGTAAAAGTCGGGGGTACCATCGGGCATGCCCCACGCATCGGTACGGTACAGCGGCGAAATGCCCGTAACCTGAGTGGACGCCAGTCCGTCGATCGAACGCACCGCGTCACGCAAGGTGGCCACTACATCGCCCTGATTGCCACCCATGGCAATGATGGCATGATGCACTTGCGATGCAGCCGAAGTTGTTTCACGAGAACGTTCCACGGTTACGCTCACATCGTCGAATGGTACGACGATTGGCGCACTCGGCTTATGCACGGTCACTTGCGTTCGCGCCACGGCAGGATATTCAAGAATCATGCTGGCAATGCGATCGGCCAGTTTTTCGATGAGATCGACATGATCGCCTTCGATAATGGCGACTATTCCTTTGGCGATGGCACCGTAATCGACGGTGTCCCGCAGATCGTCGGAATGCCCGGCTGGCGCAAGATCCAGAAACAGCGTGGCGTCGACGACGAACGTCTGCGCACGCTCATGTTCGAAATCAAGCACACCGTGTTTGCCGACCGCGCGAACGCCAGTCAATCGAATCTGATCCATGCCAGCCTTTCTTTGCATATCTCAAGGTTTAATGGTGGAAATGCGTTGCCGCTCCTACGCTGTCAGGAACGCACGACGTATGCGAGCACCGCGTATCAGGCGTTAGCGAAAGCACGCCACGCATTGCCGATCGCCACCGCGTCACGGCTTTTCTCCACGTCCTGCACGCGCACGGCCCACGCTCCATATTCGGCGCACAAGGCGCTGATGGCGGCGGTCGCATTGTCTTTGCTGCCCATGCTTGGCTCGTCGATACCGGCATCGGCAAGCGCCGCGCCGACGAATCGTTTGCGCGAGGCTCCGATCAGCACCGGATACCCGGTGGCGTTGAACCGCTCCAACGCCACCATCAGCGGGAAGTTATGTTCGACGCTCGGTTTGGAGAATCCAAGACCCGGATCGATGATGATCTGTGACGGCGAGACGCCTGCCTGAAGCACGTCGTCGACCTGCTTCATGAGTTCGTCATACACGTCGTTCACCACGCCATTGGCGTACACGGACGTATCAGCGTCAGGCACGTCGCCTGCAGAGCCGGCAAGCCAACCGCGCCAATGCTGCACAATGTAAAGGCTTTCCGCGTGTTCGGCCACCACATGGGGCACTTCGCGGTCCAGCTGACCGCCGGACACGTCGTTGATGATCTGCGCACCATGCTCCAACGCCATGCGAGCCACCGATGCGCGCGTAGTGTCGATGGACAGCACCGCGCCTTCCGGAATCAGCGCATCCACAGCACCCAGCACGCGGTTTTGCTCGTCTTCCTCACTGACACGTTTGGCTCCGGGGCGAGTGGATTCGGCACCGATATCGATGATGTCAGCCCCATCTTTCATCATCGCTTCGCCGTGCGCTTTCGCATTCGCAGGATCGAGCCATAACCCTCCATCGGAGAACGAATCCTCCGTAATGTTGAGCACGCCCATCACCAGCGTACGGTCACTATCATGAATCGATTTCATATCAATGGTCATCCGGTTTCCCCTCCTATATCCGGTTATTGGTATTTACGATTCGACTTGCTGCAGTCACGCCGATCACGCATGCTGCGACAGGATCAGGCTCATGGCTTCGGCTCGCGTCGTCGCGTCTCGCATGCAGCCGCGCACCGCCGATGTAACCGTACGCGATTGCGCCTTCTTTACGCCACGCATGGCCATGCACATGTGATCGCATTCGGTGACTACGATCACGCCACGTGCTTCGATACCTTCCATCAACGCGTCGGCCACCTGTTGGGTGAGGCGCTCCTGCACTTGCGGACGTCGGGCATACAGTTCCACCAGTCGTGCAAGCTTGCTTAAGCCCGCCACTTGGCCGTTCGACGGAATATAGCCGACGTGGGCCACGCCATGGAACGGCAGCAGGTGGTGTTCGCATACCGAGAAGAGTTCAATATCGCGTACCAGCACCATTTCGTCGGTATCGACTTTGAACTTGGTTTTGAGCACTTCCTCGGGGCCGTGTCCAAGGCCTGCGAACAGCTCCTTGCAGGCACGCCCAATACGGTCGGGGGTGTCGAGCAGGCCTTCACGGTCCGGGTCTTCGCCAATGGATTTCAGAAACAGGCGTACTGCCTGGCGCACGCCTTCCTCGTCATAGCCGACAGGCCCGGCCGCATGGGCGGCACGGGCCTTGTCGTCGAAGAGGGTATCGAATGCTTCGGTATCGCTCATCAGTTGGTCAATCCTGCGCTTTTCTTCAGGGATTCGGGAATCGGAACCGGCGGAATGTCGGAATCCGGGCGCTTGCTGTCGCTCAGCCACACTTCACGCTTCGGCGCCTTCTTGACATTAGCGAAGATTTCCGCAAGTTCCTTTTCGTTGAGTGTTTCCTTGACGAGCAGCTGACGTACGAGCTCGTCAAGAATCTCACGATTCTCGTTGATGACGTTCCACGCTTCGGTATGCGCGGTTTCCACCAGTTTGAGCACTTCCTCGTCGATGATTTCGGCGGTGCGTGCGGAATACTTGTGGTTCAGCGATCCAAGGTCGCTCTGTTCGTCATCGGACCACTTGATGGCACCCAGCTTGTCGGAGAAGCCGTAGTCGAGCACCATCTGACGTGCGATGTTCGTCGCCTTTTCGATGTCGTTGGAAGCGCCGGTGGTCGGATCGTGGAACACGACTTCCTCCGCGGTGCGACCACCCATGGCGTACGCCATCTGGTCGAGCAGCTGGTTGCGAGACATGGAATAGCGATCTTCAGTCGGCATCACCGCAGTGTAGCCAAGTGCGCGGCCACGCGGCAGAATGGTGACCTTGGTGACCGGATCGGTATCGTTCATGGCAGCCGCCACCAGCGCGTGACCACCCTCGTGGTATGCGGTGTTGCGCAGTTCGTCGAGCGCCATGCCCTTGGAACGGCGCTTCGGGCCCGCCTGCACGCGGTCGATGGCCTCGTCGATGGCGCGGTTGTCGATCAGCTGCGCACCGGCGCGGGCGCACAACAATGCGGCTTCGTTCAACACATTGGCCAGATCGGCGCCGGTAAAGCCCGGCGTACGCACGGCGATCATACGCAGATCGACATCAGGCACGAACGGCTTGCCCTTGGCATGCACCTTCAAAATAGCCTCGCGGCCTTCCAAATCAGGCGCTTCGACGGCTACCTGACGGTCGAAACGGCCCGGGCGAAGCAGTGCCGGATCAAGCACGTCGGGGCGGTTGGTCGCGGCGATGATGATCAGATTGGTGTCGTTATTGAAGCCGTCCATCTCAACGAGCAGCTGGTTCAGCGTCTGCTCACGTTCGTCGTGGCCGCCGCTCATACCGGAACCGCCACGCTTACGACCGACGGCATCGATCTCATCGATGAAGATGATGGCCGGAGCGTTCTTCTTGGCCTCATCGAACAGATCGCGCACACGGGAGGCGCCAAGACCCACGAACATTTCCACGAAGTCGGAGCCTGCCATGGAGTAGAAAGGCACACCGGCTTCGCCTGCGATGGCTCGTGCCAGCAACGTCTTACCGGTACCTGGAGGGCCGTAGAGCAATACGCCACGCGGAATGCGGGCACCCAAAGCCTTGTAACGAGACGGATCCTTCAGGAAGTCCTTGATTTCCTCGACTTCCTGCACGGCAGCCTCTTCGCCGGCCACGTCGGCGAACTTGGTGGTCGGGGTCTGGCCTTCGAGCAGCTTGCCGCTGTTCTTCTTGCCGCCCATACCGAACATGCCGCCAGCACCGCCCATACGGCTCATCATGAACCAGAACAGACCAAAGATAATGAGGAACGGCAGCAGCGAGGTCAGCAGATACGTCCAAATGCTGCTCTGCTGCATGGTCGCCGTCCAGCCCTTGACCGGATCAGCCTTCTGCACGGCCTTGACCACGGTTGCGGACTGCGCGTACGTGTAGTAGAACTGCACGTTTTTGCCGTAGTTCTTCATACGCCCGGTATCAGGGTCTGTAGCGGAGTAGTCGCTCTTAAGCTTGAGCTTGACCTGCTGGGTGTTGTCTACGATCTGTGCGTATTCAACATTGTTGCCGTTGAGAATCTGCAGACCGTCCTTGGTGTCGATGGTCTGGGAACCGGTTCCGGCGAAAATCTGGAACATGGTCACGGCAAGCAATGCCACAACCACAACCCACAGCCATGGGGACTGCCAGAACGGACGCGGACCGCCATTGGATCCGTTGCCGTTGGACTTGTCACCCTTGCCGTTGGAATCGTTGCCATTGCCGGCGTTATTATTGCGTCCAAACGGATTGGTGAACGGGTTATTGCCGCCGCCGTTGTTATTCGGCGACTGGCCCGGACCAGGAAAACTCATGCCTGACCTCCTTCATACACTTCCGGCTTCAGCACCGCGATCGAATCAAGATTGCGGTATCGCTCGTCATAATCCAAGCCGAAACCGACCACGAATTCATCGGGAATCTCACGTCCCTTATATTTCACAGGAACATCCACCTTACGGCGCGCCGGCTTTTCCAACAGCGCAAAAATCTCCACGGAAGCGGCACCACGGCTTTTGAGCTCATCGACGAGCCACGCCAACGTGACGCCCGAATCGATGATGTCTTCCACAATAAGCACGTGACGACCGCGAACATCGGTCGACAGATCCTGCCGCACGGTGATCTTGCCGCTCGATTGAGTGCCGGAACCGTAGCTCGACAAGCTCATGAAATCCATCTCCGCGTGGATGCTCATGGCCTGCGAGAACGCCGCAAGCGTGTTCACCGCACCCTTGAGCACGCAAACCAGCAGCGGGTTCTTGCCACGGTAGTCTTCACTGGCCTGGGCTGCAGCATGGTTGATGATGTCGGCAATCTCTTCTTTACTGATCAGCTCGTGATCAATATCTTCTTGTACGTCAGCGATTCGCATGCCCACCATCTTGGCACACGCGAATGACGTGTTTCTGGCGATATGCTGAATATCCGCTGGGAAGATTCACACCTTTCTGGCCGTGCCAGTCGCAGATCAACCTGTCGATCCCTTCAACCTGCCGTGCCATGCACGAAATGCCTGCTTCCGCAAGCGAGCGCACAATCACCCGTCTTCTGATGGCTATATCTTGCGATTGCAACGCACGCACGTCGATGATTATCTCGCCGTTGTTCACGGTTACGCCTTGTTCGCACACGCGTTGCGCCACATCGTCAAGATATGCGCGATCGTCTTCGGCAAGCCTCGCTCCAAGCGCAAGTCTCGACACGACGTCGCTTCCCGCGAATGATGCAAGATATGGCATGAGATCGTGCCGGATTCGGGATCGCAGCGGATAGTTCGCGGGAAGAGGCTCATTTCCGCCCGAATACCCCACATCCGGCCCATTTGTGGGATCGTCCCACCAGGCAAGCCGCAGATCCTCGCAGATGCCAGTGGTTTCTTCGCGGGTCACATTCAGCCATGGGCGTAGAAAACGCACCCCGTCTCGTATGAAGGAACCGTTCATACCGCAAACCGCATCGAGGCCAGCGGAACGCAACAAACCGATGATCACGGTTTCCGCCTGATCGTTTTTCGTATGAGCCAGCAGCACGGCCGAAGCGTCGGAGCATGCGTCGACAATCGCATGGTAGCGTGCTTCACGCGCCGCCGCCTCAACACCGATGCCGCGGGAGTCGGGTACATCAATCGCACGAACACGAACTGGGTCAAGACCCAACGCAACGCAACGATCGGCGGTTGCCCGCGCAACACCGGCAGAGCCTTGCTGCAACTGGTGGTCGATGATAATCGCCCCGCATCGCAATCCCAATGAAGCGCATGTTTTCGCAGCAACCGCAGCCAACGCCATCGAATCGCGCCCACCAGAACAGGCCACCACAATCAGAGGAGCGTCCGCATCGGGCGTGTGCTCGCCATGGCGGGCGAATCGGGCATCCTGCAATCCCAATCCGGCTGATTCCAGCGCGGCCCGCAACTCGCCGACACCCTTACGCAAACGTGACGAATACACCATGGCATCACAGCTTCGGCAGCGCGGCCACAAAAGTGTCGATAGCGGATTTCGCGGCCTCGAAATCATCAGGATCGTTGACGATCACGGTAAAGCTCAGCGCACCTCCGTTGTGACGCGACACATTGCCGGTCATGGAGGTCACGTCCCCCAAACTGCCGGTTTTGACCCGGATAAGACCAGCCTCGTCAGCATCGTTCAAACGATTCGCGGCAGTGCCCACGAACCCCACGACCGATAGTCCTTCGGCAGCGGCGGCTCCGGCACCGCTCGTCAGGTTGCGTTGCTGCACTTCCAGCAGGGTATGCGCGGTGAGTTTGGAATCCTCAGCCAGTCCCGAGCAGTTAACCATGGTGAGGCCTTCGGTGGAAATCCCCCGCTGAGCCAGTACCTGTTCAACCGACTGCACCGCTCCGGCCGGTGAATTGCCGGCGTTAAGGTGCAAAGCCAGCAGTCTGCCGAATTCCTCGGCCAGCGAATTGTCGGAATGCCGAAGCATGAACGCCATGATCTCGTTCAGCGATGCGGAGCTCACCGTCGCAATGGGGCTGGTCCCGTCGGGAACGGCTCCCTGTTCCACGGAACCGTTCACCGCAATGCCCCGCTCAGTCAGGCGTTGCGCGAACACCAGCGCGGCCTCGCGAGCCGGCTGCGTGCTCAAAACGGGATATGTGCTGAACGTATCGGGATCCGTAGGATTAGCACCGTTCCAGTTTCGCCCGCCATCCACGGCCATGGATGCGGTCGGCGCGTAGTACACATGGTCCGAGTCGAGCTCGGCGATGCCGTTGGGCCAACGGTCGTTGCCGAACAGGGAATCATCGTAGACGAGCGTCACGGAAGTGATGCCCCGCTGCCGCAACGCTTGGGCCGTATTTGCGGCAAGCGTTCCCAGCCCGGCACGCCCATTGATATGCGCCGAATCAGATTCGCCGACGCCGAGCAGCATGTCGCCGTTGCCTTTGAGCACCAATCGCGAAGTGCCATCTTCGCGCTGCTCCAAATAGGTCTGCGTCTCCAACGTCGACCCCATGTCGAGCGTGGCCGCAGCCGCATACGCCGTCAGCGTTTTCATGGTGGACGCCGGCGTATACGGCGTGTCGAGATTCTGCTCGGCCACCACATTGCCAGCCGCGTCGGCGATGGCGATGGCGTATTCACCGCCAAAATCGGAGGCAGCCGTCTCAAACTGGCTGATCAGAGCCTTTGCCGCAACGGCATCCACGGTTTTCGAAGCGTCAAGCCCTCCGACCATCGTCGCGGCCGCAATGGCATTGCCCGGCGTTTTGGCTGTGGCATGCTCGACTTCCTGCAATGTGAGAACACCCGGCAACTTGTCGAAAATGTCGGCCACGACATAGCCGACGCACAACACTGTGGTGAGCGACACGGAAAGCGCCACCGTGATGTATCGACGGCGTTTCACATGCCGGTATTCAGCCGAATCATCCATGGAACAACAACACTCCAGTCATAAGCGGAAATCGAAATGAAAACGAAAAGGCAGGAACGCGCAAGCCAGCGAACGAACGTCATCCCTTATGCTCGATCGGCTTCCATTCGGACTTGGCGAACATCGCCTGGAACGAGATCGGCACATAACTGAACATGTAGATCGGGAAGCTCAGCACATACGCGAACAGCTCCTTGTTGGTGGCGCCAATCTGATCGCGTTCCACAATAATCGTCAACGCGGCCAACGCCATCATGCCGATCACCGACGTCACAATGCCGGACGTCCAACCGGTCAACGAGCTCAACTGGCTCTGCCATGTCACGAATCCGCAGGTCGCGAACAACAGTCCCAGCAGAACGCGCGCAATACCGATCACCGTGAACGGACACAACAACAGCGTGAAATCAACGGCGGAAAAATCACGTTCCCTGATGGCGCGTTTGACCAAAGCCGGCCCGTAATAACGGAACACTTGCAGGAAGCCCTTGCTCCAACGCAAACGCTGACGCCAGCTCTGCGCGAAGGTGACAGGCTGCTCGTCATACAGAATCGCGGTACCGCAGTAGCCGATGCGGTCGCCGTGCAGCAAGGAATCCATGGTGAATTCCAAATCCTCGGTCAAAAGGTGGAATTTCCAACCATTATTGCGACGCATGATCTCCTGCGAGAACATGAAGCCAGTACCCCCTACATGACAGCTGTTGCCGAGCCACATGCGCGAGGCCGACAGGAATCGAGATTCACGGATGAACCACAATGCAGAACCGGAAGAGACCCAATTGTCAGACAAATTCACGGAATTGCGGTAGCTGGTGAGAATCTTGAATCCCGACTGGAACGCCTTGTTCATCTCTTCGACGTAATGCTTGTCGAGCTTGTTGTCGGCGTCGAACACGAAGAACGCATCGTACGGGTCGGATGCACCGGAATCGTTCATCTGATCGAGCAGATACGTCAGCGCGTAGCCTTTGCCCACAAGCTCCTTGTTGAAGCGTTCGACCACATGGCAGCCCATATTGCGCGCCACTTCGGCGGTATTGTCGGTGCAATTGTCGGCGACAAGCCAAATGTCGATCAGCTCGCTCGGGTACGTTTGCGTTTGGATGCAGGTAATGAGGTTACCGATGACGTTCGCCTCGTTTCGTGCGGAAATCAGCACCGCGTAACGCTTGTCCATCGGCGCGTCGGGAAATTTGATTGGCTTGGTGAACAGGGAGATGAGAATGCACACCGCCTGATAGACCACACCTGCGCCGCCGACGATGACCAGCAGAATGTCAAGTACGCTCAGCAGTACCATTAACGCCACCTACTTCTTGGATTGTCATCCGCGTTTTTCGTGCTTCCTTCAGCTTCCCGCGATTCGCCGTTCTTCCGTTCATTGCCGGATTCCGGATTTTCGTTGGATTCCTGAGATGTGTTTTCACTCTCAAGACCCTGCAATGGCTTGCGTTCCGTTTTGTCCAACACGTGCTTCGGGATGGCGACGGTTTCGTCCGATTCCAGCGATTCCTCGGAACGGGTGATATTGTACGCCTGCTCCTGCAACTGCCGCACTTCGTCGGGAATAGGCACATGCGCACTGGATCCCTGCACCGCGCGAGGCATATTGTGCAGATGCTCGCTGAGTACTTCGGCACCTTCCACCAGCTTCGACTTCTTTTCAGGCACCGGATCGTCCATCAGCGGGGAATCGACCAGCTCGTACCGCTTTGTATAGGTGCGGAAGATCGTCTGCACGGACGCAACCACCGGCAATGCGAGGAACGCGCCCAACGCGCCGAACAGCGAGGTGAACGCCAGCACCGCGAGGAACGCCACGGCATCGTTCACATCCATGGTGCGCTGGGAGATCTTCGGCGCGAAAATCAGATTCTCGATCTGCTGATACACGCAGATAAACACCAGCACCGCCACGGCCTGCCACAATCCGCAGCTACCCCATGCGAACAGCACTGGCAACGCGCCGCCGATATACGTACCCAACATAGGAATGAACTGCGAAACCACACCGCAGAACAGCGCCAACGGTAGCCAATAGGGCACGTGCAGCAGCATCAGACAGATTCCTGTGAAGAACGCGTTCAGCAACGCGAGAATGGCGCGGGAGAACAGGAACGACGAGATCTGGCTCTGGCTCACCGTCCATACGAACAGGAATCGCCGCTGAGCCGCCGGAGCCATCCACTGGCATGCGGCACGACGCAGTTTCGGACCAGCCGCTGAAATGTAATACGTGGTCATGATTATCGTCATGAGGTTAATCAGGAACGAAAACAATCCCGACACCGTATTCAGCGCGGTACCCGCGAAATCAGTGACCCACGACGTTTGAATGTTCTTCAGAATCTCATTGCCGAGATTATTGATCTCAGGAAGCTGGAAATTCGCGTATTGACTGGCGAACTGGCACATCTGCTCATACAGGTCGGGCAGACCGTTCACCAAGGCGATCATCTGCTGCACGAACAGGTTGCCGAACAGTGTGAACAGCACGCCGAGCATCACGGCCAGCATCAGCAGCGAGAACAGCGACGCGAACGAACGTTTCCAGCCATGCTTGACCAGCGGCACCACCACCGGCTCCACCGCGAGCGCGATGAACAGCGAGACGATGATGTCGATCACCAGATATTCGATTTTGCCCCAGCTGCGCCAGCAGAAAGTAAACCCCACAATGGCTATGGCGATGTATAGCAGCGCACGCCCCAGCCATTCCGGTGGTTTTCGGGGATCTCCTTTGGCTGGAAACAGGGTGCCGAGGTCCCATCGCTGTTCGCTGGTGTTCGCACCGTTTTCGCTCTGCGTATTGTTCATTCGCTGTTCGCTGTCGCTCATGGCTCCCTATTGTAGCGATAGGCGTCGTGTACAGGCTGAGCTATTGTGGTAGTTATGCTGAACGTTTCAATTGTCATCCCCGCTTGGAATGAAGAGGAGCGTATCAACGATTGCCTGTTGAATGCCACTAGGCAGACCGTGATGCCCCATGAAGTGATCGTTGTCGACAATCGTTCCACCGATTCGACGGTGGCCATGGTGGAGCAGTTCATCAAAGACCACCCGGAAGCACCCGTCCGTCTGCTGCATCAGGATGAGGAGCAGGGGCTGATTCCGACGCGCGATTATGGTTTGAACCACGCCACCGGCGACATTCTGGGCCGTTTCGACGCCGATTGCATGATTCGCCCGGATTGGGTCGAAGTGGTGTCCGGCATTTTCACTGAGGACCCGGAGGCCATGGGTGCCACTGGTCCGGTGATGTATTACGATCTGCCGAGCCGCCATTTTGGTTTGCGTGGGGATAATTCCACACGCAAGCGTATTTACAAGGCCGATGGCGGCCAGCCGTTGCTGTTTGGCTCGAATATGGCGGTCCGCGCTTCAGCTTGGCGCGAAATTTCTGACGAAGTGTGCCGAGACAAGGCCGATGTGATGCATGAGGATATCGATATTTCGCTGCATCTGCTGGGCAAGGATCTGAAAACCGTGTACTGCCCGCGTATGATCGCCGGCATCAGCGCCCGCCGTATGGACACGTCGCTCACGTCGTTCAACAATTACATGCGTCGTTTCAAGAACACGTTCGACGCGCATCCACAGCATTCGCGCAAACATAAGCCGGAGATTCTGCTCACCGCGCTATATCCGGTGATGCATCTGCTGTATCCGGTATGGCAGAAGGTGCTTGACACCGCCGATATCAATCCTGCGGAGGCGGCGTGGATCAACGAGCAGATGGAATTGGCCGAGCAGGAAGGCCGCGAATGGTACGATGACACTCCCACCGATGAGGAGTGGAGCGAAAAGCACGAGTAATTCCAATACTTGCGATTGATAATCACGGATTATTGTTTACATTATTTCGATTAATCCGTAATTTATGTGCAGATATAAAAATCGTGGTGCGAATGCTTTGTGAAGTTTCGCACCACGATTTTTAATGCTTTCAGCGATGTTCTCTCACAATCGGGTTTCACTGCAGATTCGCTGCATGCGATTGCCGATTCGTGAGAGTTTTCGCATTACATCAGGCTCTTGTAGATGGCGAGGATGTCTTCTTCGGTGGCCTGACGCGGGTTGCCCGGGGTGCACACGTCGTTGAAGGCGTCGTGGGCCAGTGCTTCCAGATCGGCTTCGGTTGCGCCGACTTCGGAGATGGTGGTCGGGTTCTTCAGGTCGACGGTGAGCTTGTGCACGGCCTGGACGGCTTCTTCGCGAACCGTCTCGAGATCGCCGGTGTAGGCATCTTCGACACCGAAGGCGTCGGCGATGTCACGATACTTCTCGCCGGTGAAGTCCTTGTTGTATTCCATGACCGGTGCCAGCAGAATGCCGTTGGCAACGCCGTGGGCAACGCCGAGGCGGCCGCCCAGCGGGTGGGCCATGCCATGCACCAGACCGAGGCCGACGTTGGAGTAGGCCATGCCGGTGATGTAGGAGGCGTAGGCCATCTGCTCGCCTGCAGGAACGTCGCCGTCAGCGCTCTTGGCAAGGTTCTTGGCAATCATGCGGATGGTCTGCATGCTCAGGCAGTCGGACAGGCTCCAGGCGCCCGGAGTGATGTAGCCTTCAATGGCGTGGGTCAGGGCGTCAAGACCGGTGGCGACCTTGAGGCCGCGCGGCATGGAGTCGGTCAGATCAGGATCGACGAAGGCGACGATCGGAATGTCGTGCGGGTCGACGGCCACGAACTTACGCTTGTTGGCGGTATCGGTGACCACATAGTTGATGGTGGTTTCCGAAGCGGTGCCTGCGGTGGTCGGCACGCCGAAGATCGGCACGGACGGGTTCTTGGTGTCGGCAACGCCTTCCAGGGAGAGCACATCGGCAAACTCCGGGTTGGCGGTGATGATGCCGATGCCCTTGCAGGTGTCTTGCGGGGAGCCGCCGCCCAGACCGATCAGGAAATCAGCACCGGATGCGGCGAACTTGGCAACGCCATCCTGAATGCATTCGACCGGCGGGTTCGGCTTGACGTTGTCGAAGACCTCGTACGGCATGCCTGCCTCATCAAGCACATCGGTGACCTTCTTGACGGTGCCGGTTTCCAGCAGTACCGGATCGGTGACGATGAACGCCTTGGTGAAGCCATGGGACTTGGCAACGCCCGGGATCTCCTTGATGGCGCCGCGACCGAAGTATGCAGTCTGGTTGAAAATCATGCGATAGACCATAGATGTCTCCTTTAAGCGACTGTGCTTGTTCGCCGTGTCATAGCAACCGTTGCCATGACCAACGATTCTCATCATAGACCCCATTTTGCGATTCGGCTGGAAATCGACACAACCTTTTCTGTGAGCGTTCTCACAAAATATGCGAACGCATCACACAAAAACGCATAAAACCAGACAATACGGCCTTATGACTCGAATAATTCCAGCTCGACCTGCGGCAGATCATCCTTGGAGAACACCCACATGGTCTCGTCTTTGGAACGTCGATCGGCGAAAATCGTAAGCAGGAACTTCTCTCCGTCGTTTCGCGTGTACCCGTACTGCAACACGCCGACCGACTCGACGCGGGCATGAATGAAGTCGTAATCCATAAGCAGGGAGAAACTGTCTTTGCAGAACGGCGCCACCAATCGTTCGCAATAGTCATGCAGCGCGCTTTTGAACGAACCGTCATGCGTGTCAAGCATCTTCTGGAAATAGTCGGGCACCATGATCGCACGCTGTGAGTCAGTACGCAGATTCACCATGCATGCGATTGAATAGCGTCCGTTCAAATGCCGCAGCAACGATTCCATATCCTGATTACGCACCAGAATGTCCTCAAGTTTTTTGTTGAGCCCGCGCAGCTGGCGTTTGCTGCCGCCTCGCACGTAGTATTCCTTCTTTTCGCGGCGCATCTCGTTTTCGGCCTGTTCGATGATTTTCGGCAGATCGGAAGTCGACTCGCTCGACGCTACGCCCACTGATATCTCGCAGCCTTGCGTATGCAAGCGCTCACGCATGTAGTTCAGCTGCTTGCGTGTCTGCGCTTCCGTATGCGCGGAACTGATTATCACGAATTCGTCGCCGCCGATGCGATACAACCGGTCATCGCCGAAGAACGCGCGCGCCGCGTCCGCGAACTCACACAACATGCGGTTGCCCTGCTTATGCCCGAGATGGTTGTTCACCTCGTGCAGGCCGATCATATCCGCATACACGCACACCACCGCCCCGATGTCGGCGCTCCGCAGCTGCTCCACATCGCTGTCGTATGCATTGCGGTTGAGCAATCCCGTCAAGGAGTCCTGCCGATAGATTTCCTTCATGTTCTTGGCGATTAGGTCGAGCGACAGGTCGAATCCGATCAGCACCACGGCCCACGGATTGGCCTCACTGCAATCAGGGGGTACCAGCATACCGAATGCGATCACGCTGGTTTTCGCCTCGACCTCGCTTCTAAAATACGTGAATTCCGATTTTTTCTTACTGAATAGTTGGTCGCGCAAATCAGACAATCGCGTGTGTTTCAGGAATTCTCCGGCATCATCTGGATGAATGATCCGTTTTGAAACCAATGCATGGCAGTAATCATGAAAATCATCCGCATACACGTCCGGAAGTTTCGGATCGCGTTTGATGGTGCGATATTCTCCCGTGATGAGATTCAGTCGGGACAGTTCCGCAACGCCCTTGTTAAGGATTTCAAAAATATGCGCCGACAATGACGACGATTCGAGCATGCTGCGGCCGTTCGTCGACATGCGGTAGTCGCGATGCATCAGGTCTTTGGAGATATTCCAGAAATGCTGGTCATCCGGGCGGTGTTCCAGCAAATCCTCCATCTTTCCCACAGTGAGCGGACGGTAGAAATAATATCCTTGGATGTACATGCATCCCAGCTCACGCAGCTTGCTCACCTGTTCGGCGGTCTGCGCACCCTCCGCAATGATCGACAGTCTCAGCTGGTAGGCCATGTCGATCACGGATTCGATGATTTTCAAACCTTTCGCCGCATTGTCAGCATTCAGGTCAACGAATTTCATGTCGAGTTTGATGGCATCGACGTTGATGTCCTTCAACATATTGAGTGACGAATACGCCGACCCAAAATCGTCCATCAGCACGGCAATGCCTCGCGCATGCAGGTCCCGAATGGTCTCTTCGACCACATCCATGTTATGTGCGATCGCACTTTCTGTGATCTCCACCTGCAGCAGGCGAGCATCGATGCTGAACCGATCGAGCAGGTCGCCAAGCACTCGCGCCACATCGATCGCCTCGATATCCGTCATCGACACGTTGACGGACACCGGCACCAGATTGCGCCCCTCCTCATCCCAACGCGACAGCATTTCACACACGGAACGCCAGATGAACAAATCGAACCGCGTGACCATTGACTCACGTTCAAGCAGAGGAATGAATTCGCCGGGAGACACCAAGCCATATTCCGGATGATTCCAACGCACCAACGCCTCCGCACCCACGATTGCGCCGGTTTCAGCATTGCATTTGGGTTGCAGGTAGAAGCAGAATTCGTTGTTGTCAAACGCCTGGTTGATGTCGTCAAGAGAGAATCTGGGTACGATTTCGTCGTTGCTGGGCGCCCTGCCCGTGGATTCCAGCCGCGCGCCTGCGGCAACATCGAATTGATTACCCATGATACTCACCGTTGTACTGTATCAGCGTCACGTCTTCGACACCCTCAATGGCGCGAACGCGTTCCGCGAACGTCATGTCCTTATCATCACAGAATACTTCAACCGCCATTTCCGTGCGTTCGCCACGCATGGTTTTGGACTTTACGAAGAATTTGGTGCGTCCGAACGCGCGCGTGATCTCATCTCCGACTACATCGCCCACATAGTGGATCACCGCAATGTACACGCGCCCCTTGTCTTGACGCGAGTAGAACAGCGCCAACATGCCGATCATCACCAATCCGGCAACAATCACCAGCACATACATGCCGGCGCCCGCCGCAATACCAGACGTGATCGCCCAGAACAAATACAACAGATCCATCGGATCCTTGACCGCGGTACGGTAGCGCACAATCGATAATGCACCGACCATACCAAGCGAAATCACAATATTCGTACTGATGGCCAGCGTGACCATGCAAGTGAGCACGCACATGCCCACCAACGTAACGGCAAAACTGCGCGAATACACCACACCCGTGTAGAAACGGCGGTACACGCAGTAAATGACGATGCCGACGATCAACGCCACCAGCAACGCCAGCGCCATTTTGGGCACATTGTATTGGCCGAAGGATTTCAGCACCGACTTTTTGATCATGTCATTGACACTCATATGGTTTCTTTCTCTCCTGCTTCCTTGATTCGTAACGTTTGTTTTTGCTGGAATGCCAGTCAACATGCCAGCCGATTACAGGCTTGGCTTTACAGGCTTGGCACGCTCCAGCCTTCCTGCCAGTAGTCGAATCCCCGCAAATACGAGGCTTTGTCGTAGCAGAGCACGTATTTCGAAGCCGATGTCAACTCCTGCGCCTTGCCGGGCAGCAGATCACGCACCACTTGCGGCAGGAACTCGGTGAATTTGACCTCCATCACCAGCTTGCCCGGCTCAAGCACGGGCAGTACCGGCAGTGTGGAGTCGAAAACATCGAATCCGCCGACCGCCGCACGCACGTTCATATCGAAGGTGATGCGTACGGTTCCGGCGTCAAGAATCCACGGTTCGCGCTCATAATCGACGATCACGCGAGGGCGCATCACATTGCACATGCATTCCACATAAAACTCGCGGCACAACTGATACTCGCTGTCACGCAGAAATTCGTAATCGCCGGCAAGAATACGGTCGAACTGCTCGTGCGTGAGCGGTGCATCCTCCTTGTAGATCCAACTGTCGCTTTTGCGTTTGCGTTCCAGTTTGATCACACGATCGCTGTAATCGTAGATGCGAATACGGTATTTCCTACGCAGCAGCACACCGTCGACTTTTTCCTGATATGCGGTGTTCCAATAATCGTCGAAATACAGGCTGCGAATCATATAGCCGCCGTTTTTCGCATGCTTGTCGAGGCCAAGCAGCGGCGCCATACGCACGTTCAAGTCGGCTTTTTGCGCGTATGAGATCAGATATTTGAGCTCATGACGGAACCGTTCCTTGGCTGTGCGCGGTGGAACGGATAATTCCTCGCCGACGCGATGTTTGATACGTTGCAGCAGCGACGTTCCGCGATTGCCACCATCACTGCACATTGGCATCCTCCACAATGCTGCCGTCGGCTTTCACATAGAAACACTTGGTGCCGTAGATCTTGTTGCCGTCGGTGACGTAGTAGTCAAACGCGTCCTGCGTCTCGCCTGATGCATTGCGCACGCTCACCTTGATGAAGTACTGGCCTTCACCAGGCATATCCATCACGGCTTCCGGCAATACGAGGTCGCTCTGTGTGAACACCACGTCTTTGCCTTCGTAATCCTTGGCCACGGTAACGGTATAGCGCAGATCCTCATCGTTGAAATCATAGGAGACATCCCAGCTGAGTTTGAGCTTGCCGTTGGTAGGAGTCGGCTTGCCGATATAGAACGGCATGGGCTTATTGAACCCGGTTCGGTACGTCTGGTAGTTCTGTTCGATTTCGCTATGCAATTGGTTTGCCACCGTGTCGTATTGGCTTGACGTCAGAGGCTCATGCATGGAGTCGGGCATCTTCCGCACGTATGGTTCAACGATGGAACGGTACCGCCGCACCATGGAATTGATGCGATCGGCGCTCATATACTTGTATTCGTCTTTCACGGCCTTGCCGAGCGCGGTTCGGAACGACTTGGTTTGCAGACAACGTCGGAACAGTATGTTGCCCCAATAGTTGCTGACACCGTTCTCCCAGCTTTGGCCCTCGGAACGTTGCCTGATCTCGTATTCCTTGCGCATGAGCATGCCGTCGTTGTCCCAGTCGAGCAGGTAAAACGTATCCGAATTCGTGGGACTATACAGGTACATATTGCGGCTTTGCGTATCGATATTGCCGGTCAGCAATTGGAATGCCATCCAATATGCGAGATTTTCGGTATCGAAATATTTGCCGAGGATTTCGCTCATCGGCACTGAATAATCATTGAGATCGTTCAGCATGGCGATCAGTTTGGTATGGTCGTTGTCGCCTTTGATTTCCAGTTTTTCTTCGAATTTCGCTTGATCGTAGTCAGGATCATCGGCGAGTTTGATCACGTCTTCGTCTCGATAGAATTCGAAATAATTGACTTTGTACAGCTGTCCGTTTTTATCGAGTCCGTGCACCTGCAATGCGGTTTTGTTGAGCTGTTCGACTTGCGTGTACAGACCGTAATCGTCAAAGGAATCCGATCCGCTGGTCTCGTCTTTCACGTACAAGTGCACGAATTGCGTGCGCAGTCCCATCATCTGGTCGATGCCTTTGATGAGATCGTACGCCATTTTGTTACGGAAACGCAGACCTTCGCCCATATGCTTGTTCAATGCGATGGTACGCTGTCCACGCCACTTGCCTTTGCCGCTTTTCAACTCGATCTTGTAGTTCTTCTGCTCGTTTTTGCTCGATGACTGGCCACGTACCTGCACGGTGGCGTTCGGCGCGCTTTCGCCAAAACCAAGCTTCCCGGAAACCGGCCCTTGTTCGTCGCCGATCTGCAGCAAACCATTGACCTTGTAGCGTCCAACGCCCATGGCCGCATAGTCATCAACGGAATACTGGTTGATTTCACTCCAGCTATGGTCGGTGCCTTCCGACGAATTACCGCGCGATACCGTCAAATACATGGTTTCGACACCGCTGTCGTCATACACCTTGTATAACGATTCGTTGTCGCGCAAGTGTGCGCCGTCGATGCTTTGTTCAGCGCTTTTCTTGACTTGCTCATGCGTCTGTGACGAATCCGATGATTGCGATTGTTCATTATCGTTGGGTGATGAAGTCGCACATCCGGCGCAGGAAAGCACCGTCAGCATTGCCGTCAATGCCGCTATTTGCTTGACAAGCATGGTAATGGCTTTTGTGTTGCGTCGGTTCCACCATGTCATGATTTACGATTCCTCCCGATTATGACATCCGTTTCTGCAATATTCGCCTTGTCAGAAGACCGTGCATGCCCTGAGCGATGCAATGATTGGTCGACCCGCTGTTCGCCATGTTCAAGCAGTATGCCCAGTTCGGTGAAACGTCCACGTTTCGTTTGCGCCACAATCGGCTGCTGTCCCAGCACTCGGTATGGCAGATTGTCGGTGTATGAGGCGAGCCGGAATGTCGCATATATGGCGAACAGCGATGCCCCCATCAGAAAACCGAAACCGAACAGCGACGTAGTGAAGAACTGTCCGATTACTGTGAACACAACCGTCGAACCCGCAAACAATGCCGACGCCGTCAATGCACCGGAATAATCGGTGAAATACAGCAGAATCAGCATCACGGTGTTGCCGACCGCATAAAGGGCATACCCCACGCAGAGCACACGGAAATATCCGTGCATCACATCGCTGAATCCTAAAGGAAGCGCGTTCAGCACTGTTTTTTCCAACGAAATCACGGCAGCGGTCACCAACAATTGCTTCAACGCCGTGTAATGCAATTCTCGATTGAGCACAGCCAACATTTCGTTTTCGGCAACGGTAATATCTTTGACCGTGCCTCCATCATTCAACAGACTGTAATACGACCGATATGTTGGGTAGAAATTGACCTCCACCGACACCACAAAATTCACCGTGGTGATCAGAATCGTCAAAAACGCCAGCATGGCGGGCACATCGTAATATGGCGCGCCATAAAACAGACCCTTCACCTTGATGCCGAGCGGACCGCACCATGTGATCATCAAATGGGCGAACAGGCCGATGGTGGTCAGCAATCCGGTCAACGCCAACGGCAGAAACTGATCGACCCACTGCAAAAAAAGCCACGGATGCTTACGACTTTGCGGAAAATAACGATGCAACAAGAGCACATCCCACACCAGCATCACACCATAGCCAAGCACCACTGCGAACAACAGCGACTCCACAGGAGGGCAGGCCAACGCAAGCAACACGCATGACGTAACGAACGCCACCAACACCGCAGCCACGAAAGAATACAGAATGCTTTTGTAATCCTTGATGGCCGTCAAATAGCTCATCGCATTCCAGTTGACGATCATTTCAAGAAACAGCCACAAACACAACGCGCCCTGCATCAACGTGGCACCGGAAAACAGCAGGAAAACCGTGTACAACACCGCGCCCACCACCAGCATGATGCCAGTAGACCCCCAGAACGACGGCAGAATCATCTTCTCATCGTGATCAAACAACATATCCGACAGAAAACGGGTGACCGGCATCGACAGAAAACTCGTCAACACCAACGAGGCAAGCAGCGTGTAGGTGATCATGCATACGAGCAGATCGCGGTCGGGGCGGCCCACCTGCCACCAGCTGCTCACGATCAGCACGCCGAACTGCAGGAGTACACCCAACAGCATCGGACCAGCGCAAATCACGCCGGCATAGCCGTAGGCTCGCAGCATCGCCATCAAGCCTCTACGGTGGAACAGTTTCTTCAGTTCAAATCCAATACCGGCCATATCAGCGCTCCAATCCGAACTGATTCAATCCGAACTGATCCGCGGTATCGCTATACAGCTTGCGATAATCGTCAAGCATGCGCTCATGCCGGTAATAGGCGTTCACACGGTTACGGCCAATCTGCCCCATGGTCTCACGCAGCGTGCGACTGGAACACATGCGTTCCATGGCTCGGCTCAGGCCCTCGCGGTACATCGGGGGCACGTAGAAGCCTGCCGTGCCGAAATCGTCGCCTTCCTCGCCTTCCAAAAGCTCACGGCAGCAGCCGACGTCAGTGGTCACGCAGGGGCGTGCGGCTGCGAACGATTCCAGCACCGACAGCGGCTGGCCTTCGGAAATGCTGGTCAACACGGTGAAATCAAGCTTGCGCATGTATTCGACCACGTTCACACGGCCGGTGAACTCAAGATTGCGCACACCCAACTGTTCCACAAGCTCATAGCATTCGTCGGCATACTCCTGATCGTCAACACCGCCGAGAATATGCAAGCGCACATTGTCAACGCGAGAGGAAAGCTCATGGAACGCGTGAATCAGGGTTTTCACATCTTTGATGGGCGCCATGCGCACCACCGCGCCGATATCAACCCAACCGTCGTCGGGTTTGAAAGGAATATCGCAGAAACGTTCGTATTGAATGCCATTGGGAATCACCTGGCAGGCATCGGCGGGCGCACCCATGCCAATTTGGATAAGACGGGCACGACCGAACAAGCTGGTGATGCGCCACGCACGATGGTAGATCTGTTCCGAAAGCATGTAGAAGAAACGGATCCAACGCGGCCGGAAAGCGGGCGACACCCATTCGGCGGAAATGATTTCCTCTTCACGTTCGCGCGTGTAAATGCCATGTTCCGTAAGCAATACCGGCGCATGGTTGATGGAACCGCCCAAACAGGCCAACAATCCGCCATATCCAGTGGAAATCGCATGGTAGATCTGCGCTTCCGGCACTTCGCAGTCCATCAAGTACAACACCGGCAGCAACATGGAGCGCACGGTATGGAAAGCGTCGGCGTAGGCCACATACGGATATTCTTCCATGCAGATTTTCGTAAACAAGTCGATGAATTCACGGCTTTGCAGGAACGACAGCGGATGCACGCCTCTGGTGTGGAACAGGTTGAACAGCACATCCCAGTCTGGGCTGCCAAGATTCACCAGTTCGCGCAATGACCGCAATTCCTCTTCGGTGAACGACACTTGCGCTCGTTCACCGCTCAGACGCAAGGCGTCGTCGAGGAACACCTCATGCACTTCCACCACATTGTCGGGCAGGTCATATACGAATTTGCCGCGGTCTTCGGCTTTGGCGCCGATCACCCACAATACGAACTCGTGCTCTTTCATCGCTTCGATATAACTGTGCATCCACGTGGACACTCCACCATGCACGTACGGGTAGCATCCTTCCAAAACCAGGCAGATTCTCATGCCTCTCCCCCAGTCTTGCGTTTGATATGAACCGTGGCGTTCGTGGCTTTGAGCAGATACAAGTTGCCGGTCAGCTTGGTGAGGCTTCCGCCACGAACCCTGCCAGGCGTGCCATTGTTGGCACGGAACATGAGCCATCCTTGATCGGTGAGGTTGCCAAGTTTCAGATCCCAACTGTCGTCGGACGTTTCCATCGAAACGGTCAATCCCGAAAAACGTTGGATGGCTGCGGCACATTCCGTGCCTGTCTGCATACGAATGGACGGTGCCGACGATTCCAGCCAGTCAAGATAGTTTTCCAATCCCTGGTAGTACTTCTTCCATCCTTCTTTCGCTCCACGATCTTCATCAAGCAGATCGTCGGGATGCATGAAGTGCGTGCTCACATAGTGCATGTTCAGTTCGGAAACCGCGGCAAGACGCATGTACGTGTCGCCCACCATGCCGCCGGACACGATACGTGGAGCCTCCACCACGCCATCGGCCGCAACACCGAACTCCTGTATGTACGGCAAGGAACTGTCGGAAGGCATATACGTACTGGCGATGGCGCGAATCTGCGGCACATCCTCGCCTATGATCTTTCGTCCCTCTTGGGAGAGGATATTCGACGGCGGCACGTATACCGACGATGTTGCGGCCGGCAATACGTCTTTCTGGAATGCGATCAGTTCCTGCAATGATGCCACAATGGCTCTGCGATTCGGCCATTGCACGTACGTGTATTCGTTGCCGTAATCCGTATTCGGCAACACCAACGGCTGATGGTTGTACCCGTGATATCCGATTTCGCCGTTTTGCCGAAGCAGCAATCCCCCATAATACTCGAATTGTGCGCCGTCCGTCTGCCGTACCGGATCATCCTTGGTGTCATCGCCGTAACTCTCAATCATCACACCGGTGAAACGAATACCGTACCGTTCCGCAAGACGCACCAAATCCGGCCACCATACTTGAGAATAGAATTCAGCAATACTTATGTTGTAGTCACGTTTGATGTATTTGCCATTGCCGGACGGTACCGGAGAGGGAAAATCATCCAAGTAGAACGCTGCGCTGTTGATCACCGGATAGGCCGTGGCAGAACCGAGCAGGCTGAACGCCGAAGCGTAAAATCCTCGAAACACCTTGCCGTAAATGCCGATATTGCACATCACAGCCGTTCCTGACTCCACCGCGTTCCTCCACACCAATGGCGTTCTGCCATTGCTGCTGACCGCTTCCACCTGTGCACGATCATCCAATGCGACGCTCAGCGACGATTTGAACGGGTCACTGAACGTGTACGTCTGACCGCCACCCAACATAAAATCCTCGGACGGTGTAATTCCCTCAGTCGCCACATATTCGTATGTGGACGATTCAATGCCGATTTGCGGGCCGATCACATCCAAATAGCCGGTTTTCTCCGGAGTCATGGCAAACATGACGCCACCGCCCTTTTTGGCCCATTGCATGATTTGCAGCACATGCTCGCCCAGACGGTCGAGATTAGGCATGGCCACCACTATGGTGCTGTAGTGAGTCAACGCTGGAAATTCAGCGTTGACTCAGCCACGTCAACCGTAGTGGTGGGGACTTTCATATCAAGCAGAATCTGGTCAAGCATGGCTTCGGCATCGCTGACACCCTCCTGCGAACTGTCGACCACCAACAGATTCGTAGCTTTTTCGCCAGCGATGGCATTGGCAGCAGGAATGGCTTTGTTTCGATCCAAATACGTAATGTCGAACCGCGTGGCACCGTAATGCACGCCCAAGCTTTCCACCAGCAACACCAATGCGATGGCCATGAACACAGCCCAGACCTTGACCAGACCTTGCCAGCGGAATCGCTTCCACTTGGCCAACACGTCTGACAGGAATCCTCTGATCATGCGCGTTCAGCCTCCTTGGCTCCAGTCCAGAACCGCAGCGTGCGTCTTCCTTGGCCACCGAGATAAATATGCTTGCTTTCAATCTGCTGAACGGTGTGGCGCAACGCATCGCCATCATTGCGTGCGGCATCGAGTCGTAGACGCATCAGCCATACATCGCCTTGATCCGGCCACCGTTCCATAGCGCCGTCAATGGTGTGCGCGGCATCATCAAAGAGTCCAAGATCAATCTGCATTTGCGCAAGACGGCACGCAACGTGATAATCGCCATGTTGGCAAAGTCGTTCCTGCAATACTTCGGCATATCGCTGCTTCTGCAACTGCAATGCGTATCCTTGCGCAATACCGGAATTGATATATCGTTCCAGCGCATCGCAATAGCGTTCCAACATCGTTTCGGAATTTCGATGCTGCAGATAATCGTTGCGGCAGCGCTGCAATGCAAGATCTTCCTTGGCACTGATCTGTGCCAAGGCGGTAGCCGCGTAATGCACGACTTCCACATCCTCATTCAGTCGGGCCTGCGACAGCACATCGATATAACGGCTGGGATTGTCGTTGAGAATGGACATCACCAGACTGCGCCGCTGACTCGAATCATTGACGATCAGTGCCTCTTCCAACGGCACGGTATTGGCGAAATCAGCTCGTTCCTCAACCAGGATGCTTCGACGTTCCTCATCATCCACACGCATTTGCTCAAGCCCCGGAGCCGTGTGCTCGCCAGCGCGCATCAGCGTGCGCGTATGCAGCATCAGCACGCATAACGGCCCCCACAATGGCACCAGCAGCATGAAAGGAAGCAGCCGCCCCTCCACGCGAAGCACGCCAACGCGAGACAATACGCACAGCAGCACGCATATCATTACATGCACGGCGATAAGCAGCATCGCCATCACCGTCGCGTTCACACTGTGCCGCCTTCATGCGATGCAGAATCATTCGGCGCAACGTTCCTGCGCAGCGTTTCATCCGCTTGCGATTCAGCGGCCACTTGTTCCGAAGCCTCATCCAGCAGCGCGTCTTCCTCTTGCCCGGAAACGCGTGTCACATGCAATCCAGCTTGGGCCAAACGCTTGTTGATGATAGGCAGCTCATGCTTGCCGGCCTGGTTCATCAACACATCCCCGTTGCCGTCTTGCAGTACCCCCGCCTCGTCCGTCTGACGAATGGCCCCCATGAGACGGCTGCCATTGTCTTGCCAAGCATCATCCACACGCAGCAGCAGGTGATCGCCCATATGGTCGTGCTTGAGTTCGTTTGCAGCCAACACTTTAGGCAGAAACGCCTGGGTGTTCAAGAATTCAGTGCCGGGCACCAGCATCGCATGCCGTGCAACATTCTCATAATCGAAAGCACGCACCATAGCGGATTCCACCAAGCCGCACATGATGGTGAACAGATTCTGGAAGTACAGATTCATTTGGTCGGGCTGAGCTTTGGCAAGCACAATCACCACGGCCAGCTTGCCATCGGCATGCACGCCTGCCGCATACATCGGAAGGTTTTGTTCGAGATTGCGGTTTACCCACAATCCGCCATGATCCAAAGCAATGACAACGTTGGCATAATTCTCAAGCAACGCCGATTTGCTGAACAAAGATTCAGTCTGCGGGCTTGCGGCCATCAAACGCGCGAAACGACCACCATTATCGATTCGGTAAATACCGAAACTATCGCCGCCCAACGTATCTTGCATAATGCGAATGGCCGCACGATACAGCTTTTGAGGCTGCACTTCGTCCAATTCACGGGTCATCGCATACATTTTGCCGAAACTGTCGCGTCTGCCGATAATCTGCCCGCGCAACATACGACGATCATCGAGCACATCGTGGTACAGGTCACGCAGGAACGCAAGTCGTTCACGCAGCAAACTGTTTTCGTCACGCATGAATCGCAGGTTTTCGCGATTACGCAGCTGCACATACCCGCATACTGCGCCGGCAACGAAATACACCACAAACGCAAGCCAGTTCGACGTGTCGTAAAACAGCGGAGCGAATGCAGCGCCCTTCGATGCATACGACAACGCCATGCCGACACATGCGAGCGCGGCCGCGAACACGCCTGCGTTCAGTCCGTGCATCGTGCCGACGATCACCACGAAAAACAGGCGCAAATCCACGGTTCCCAACTGGCTGTTACCTTGTACCGCGGTGCGAAGCAGTTCTTCCAATATGAACGCGATGAAGATTTCGATTGCGATCCATGGTTTTGAATGGTTGCGTAGAAAATCCCAGACCGGGTGCTTCTTGGATTGTTCCTGAGCACGCGCTTCTTTCCAGCGCTGAAGCACAGGGGGAAGATCCTGTTTGAGCGAATATCGCGGCGACCAGCCATAGCGCAATCGCAGCACATGATCGTCTGCTGGGTAATGTTGGGGTCTGTCTTCGCCAAAAGTCACCGATAATCCGGGAAATGCCGCGCTGATCGCATCAGCCAAATCACCGTATGTGAAGTCGAACACGTTGGGCACATGGAAGATTTCGCTTTCGGCGGTCCAATCGTCGAACATGCGGTAGATCAGTTCGGCAAGATCGTCGGCGCAAAGAAAGCATGTCTGTTGCTGTTTGCGTTCGCAGAATGAGATCGACCCTGCCGATGCCTGTTCGAACAGTCTGCCGAAATATGCGGTTGCTCCATTGCGCTCGGGTGCATACAAGTATGGACAGCGAATGATTTTCGCTTCCAGACGGTAGGTGCGCGCGTAATACAGGCAGAGTTCTTCCGACGCTCGAGACATCAGACTTTTGCTGGTATCACGTACGTCGGCGTTTTCCGGATAGGTGAATTCGGATTCCGGTCCGCATACCATCAGCATTTGCGTGGATCTGTTACGTATGGCGTGCAGCAATCTGCGAAGATATCCGAGATCGCCGTCACGCTCACTTCGCGGGGTGAGGCCTTCGGAAAAGAATACGATGCGATCGAATTCGTATGTGGTAAGAGTTTCGGCAAGGGTGTTGGCGTCAGACATGTTGACGATTCTGAGACGGTCATTGCCGTCTACGGTGCCTTCTCGTTCCGCTATCACCACATGGTCTCGGGGAAAGGAATGCTGAATCCACTGCTTGGTAATGAAGTCGGTGTTGCCGACCAGAAGCACTTCCATGCCGCCACCCCAGCGAATACTCCCTTAACGGGGTTACGGCATAACTCTGCCCACAAACCCCCATTGTTACTGCCTTACGGTGTTCCAGTGTAGCCAAACAGCAGACAGAATCCCCCTCTAACGGAGGTTTTCTTAGTCATTTCTCAGTAACTCGCAAGTCAACATGACTTGCGTCGACCATTTTAGGGGGCTTACCCGCAATGCGAGCGCGTATTCAACCAACAGCCGGCATCAGTGGCTTGGCGCTAGACATACGGCCGCAATCGTCATACGTGTGGGCAAAAACAAAAAAACCTCGGATGTTTCCGAGGTTTCAAAGCCATGGTGGCTCCGAGCGGCATCGATCCGCTGACCTAACGATTTTCAGTCGTTCGCTCTACCAACTGAGCTACAGAGCCATGAACAGGAACCTGTTCGAGCGACCCCGGCCGGACTTGAACCGGTGACCTCCGCCGTGACAGGGCGGCGCTCTAACCAACTGAGCTACGGGGCCATTGCCACCTTGTTACCAAGGTAAGTACCCCCTGAGAGAGTCGAACTCTCGTTGTCAGATTGAAAGTCTGGTGTCCTAACCGTTAGACGAAGGGGGCGCTTTCAGCGTTTCCGCGTGACAACTCGCTTAACTATACGCGAATCCTCAGAACATGCAAATCTCGGCGTGTCGCAGCGTCGCAGAATCGCCATCAACCCGTTGCCAAAGTGCTGAAAATCGTTGAAATCAAGCCATTTCAGCACTTCAACAACAGACCAACCGGCACTATACGCAGCGATAGGTGAGGTCATGAATCACACGACCCGCAGCAAGTCCTTTTTTCTCAAAATTCGTGAGAATTCGTCCGGAAAAACGCTCGGATTCGGTGAAATCGGCGTGTCGCAGACCGGCCGCTTCGTCGGCATTTCCCTTGCCAACATGCTCGACCGGCAAACTCACCGTAAGCATGCCGTCATTATGGAATCCTTCAAGACCATCCATCACCTCATGCACATGCAATGCATAGTCTTCGATGTCGGTGGCGATACGCCACACTCCCCCATCCCGCAACGTGCGATGAATCTCGCCGGCAAGCTCCGGCTGCACGATACGACGCTTGTGGTGGCGCATCTTGGGCCACGGATCAGGGAAGAAGGTCCATACTTCAGCGATCGAGCCATCCGCCGCGGCTTTGAAGAGCTCAGGAGCGTTGACCTGCGCGATGCGCAGATTGGTCAGGCCCTGCTTGCCTGCGAGCAGCATGGTATGCGCCACGCCCGGATCATAGACCTCAAGCGCCAGGAAGTTCATATCGGGGTGTTCAGCAGCGGCCGCAACAACGTTTTCCCCCTGGCCGGTACCGATTTCCACAATCAGAGGATTGACATTGCCCCACACATCCGCGATATACGCCCGATCGAACACCAGATCGCCTCGCACATCAAGCGACCCCTCGCCCGCGTTGATTTTCAGCAGATACGTATCTGCATAGGCATCCCATGCACGCTGCAAGCGTGCGTCGAGCCTGGCGGAACGACGCACGAAGGACAACACCTTGCGCCCATACAAGGCAGGACGCTGGCCAGCATCAGCCCGTTGTCCATCTTGCGTTTTTGACATATTTTGTTCGTTTTCGCCGTTAACTTGATTTTCAGTCGGCGTGTTCACATCTTCTTGCATACCCTAATTTATAGAGGAAACGCAGGAAAGGGTCGATTATGTGCGTTCCTGTTCATGTGTTATACTCAAATTGTTCAAAAGGTAACAAACTAGAGCAAAAGTGAACAACGTTCGTTGGACGTTTGTTTTTCGAACCAAAGCGCTTTAACGCTCATTTTGGAGGAAAGGACAGAACATGACAGTTCTCGTCACTGGTGGGTGCGGCTACATCGGCGCTCACGTCGTCCACGCTCTTCACCAGGCCGGCGAACAGGTCGTCGTCGTTGACGATCTGAGCTACGGCAAGCCAACCCGCATCGAAGGCTCCCGCCTGTACGGCATGGATATCGCCGCACCGGGTGCCGGCGAACGCCTCGCCGAAATCATGAAGGCCGAAGGCGTCGATTCCGTCATCCACTTCGCAGCCCGCAAGCAGGTCGGCGAATCCGTTGAAAAGCCGCTGTGGTACTACCAGCAGAACATCAACGGCATGCTCAACGTGCTCATCGGCATGCGCGACTCCGGCGCCAAGAAGCTCGTCTTCTCCTCTTCCGCAGCCACTTACGGCGTTCCGCCGGTCGACGTGGTTCCGGAAGACGTCGTTCCGATGCTGCCGATCAACCCGTACGGCCAGACCAAGCTGTTCGGCGAGTGGATGGCACGCGCCTGCGAAGAGCCGTACGGCATTCGCTTCTGCGGCCTGCGCTATTTCAACGTGGCCGGCTGCGGCCCGGTCGAGCTTGAGGATCCGGCAATCCTGAACCTCATCCCGATGCTGTTCGACCGTCTGAAGAAGGGCAAGGCCCCTGCGATCTTCGGCGACGACTACCCGACTCCGGATGGCACCTGCGTGCGCGACTACATCCACGTCTCCGATCTGGCCGACGCCCACATCGCCGCCCTGAAGTATCTGGACCGCGATGAACGCAAGTACGACGCCTTCAACGTCGGCACCGGCGAAGGCACCTCCGTGCGTCAGATCGTCGATGAGGTCAAGAAGGTCACCGGCCTGCCGTTCGAAGAGACCGTCATGGCCCGTCGCGCAGGCGATCCGCCGCACCTGATCGGCTCCCCGAAGCGCATCAACGAAGAGATGGGCTGGCACGCACAGTACAACGTCGAAGACATCGTGAAGTCCGCTTGGGATGCATGGCAGGCCAATCCGGAACACCACATCGACGTCGAGACCTGGAAACAGACCGACTGATTCCACCAGCAATTCGTAGTGTCGTGAGCGACAACACGGCACCGCAACGGTAACGGCCGGTCGCATATGAGAAGTTTTCCCCTCATATGCGACCGGCCGTTGCTTTTCTTCCCTACTACTGCCGCAGTTTAAGCAAATACTTTCTTTCAGCAATTCATACGAATATTCATCGATGACACGCCGAAATTTGCACGATAGCGACTTTGCCGTAATATATCTATCTGTTGCCAGTCGCAAGGCTGAAACAACGGCCCCGTAGCTCAGTTGGTTAGAGCGCCGCCCTGTCACGGCGGAAGTCCGGCCGGGGTCGCTTTTTTATTTTTCATTTCTATTTTTCTCTGATTTACATCAATTGCGCAATATTACCTTTGCAATCTCTTGCGATTTCTTAAGATCTTTCGAAATCATTGAAATCATACGGATACAAGAAAGCCCGGCTCTTGCGAACCGGGCTTTTCGACGGAAAAATCGTATGCAATCGTCAGAGCTGCCGCTCAACCCAATCAACGATGAACGGGGCTACTTCCTCAATCTGGTCAATCGCCACTTCGAATTCGCGGGCGCCGCCATACCAAGGATCGACCAAATCAATCTCACTTTCATAGCCTGCGACAGGCTTGGCAAGATTCGGATCGAAACTACGGTACATATGCACGTTCTCACGCTTGGCCTGCGGCAGCTGACGCAGTAGCGCACGCATATGCGAAGCGGTCATCGGCAGAAACAGGTCGGTACGCTCGATCTCATCGCGGGTGATGCGATGGGCGAAATGATGTGCCGGCAGCTCATATCCACGCTCACGGAGCACCTTGACGGCACGACGATCGATCGGATTGCCATACTCTTCGTCGCTCACGCCACTGGACTCGACGTTGACCTTGTCGGCAAGGCCACGACGCTCGAATTCAGTGCGCAGAATGATTTCGGCCATGGGAGAACGGCAGATATTGCCGGTGCACACGGTCATCACGGTATACATACGGTTACTCCTCGCGATTCTTCGCATACGTCATGAAACGGAATCCGGCGATATCTCCGGAACCCTTCCGCGTGTTCTGCCACACGCCCTCTTCAAGCACCTTCCAAGCGCCGGATTCCACCAGCGACTTCACGTCGGGCGCATAGGTATCGGCATCGGCATGCATGCTGATCTGCGTCACATACGCCTTGTCCGCAAATGGCATGGCCTCGCGGAACAGCTGGCCGCCACCGATAATCCAGATTTCGCTGCGGTCAAGACCGTCATCCGGAATGGCTTCCTGTCGTGCCAGATCAAGCGCATCATCCAGACTGTCGACCACGGTCGCTCCCGGCGCAGTGTAAGTCGGATCACGCGAAACCACGATATTGTCGCGATTCGGCAGCGGACGATACTTCGGGCTCAGGGACTCCCACGTCTTACGCCCCATAATGACCGGATGCGAGACGGTAAGCTCCTTGAAACGCCTCATATCCTCGGGCAGATGCCATGGCATGCCACCCTCGAATCCGATGGCGCCGTCATGACCTTCCTTGTCACAGGCCTGCGCCCAAAGCAGATTCACCGAGAACGTCTTGGGGAAATCATCGCCCCAATCCTCCTCGTCCTCAAGCCCGGCAAGTCCGGGCTCGGGTTCGTGATAGCCACTGCGGCTACTGTCATGCTCCATTTCACTCACTCCTTGAAGTCGAACTAGGGTCAGTAGTCTAACGTCTGGCGACGACTCTCAGACCGCCACCGGCGCCTTGATGGTTGGATGGTGCCGGTAGCCGACGATTTCAAAATCACTGTAATCGTAATCGAACAGCGAATCGGCTTTGTTAATACGGATCTGCGGATACGGGTATGGATCGCGGCTCAACTGCTCCAACACCTGGTCGATGTGATTGTCGTACACGTGGCAGTCGCCACCCGTCCACACGAACTCCCCCGGCTGCAGTCCCGCCTGCTGAGCGATCATCAACGTCAACAGCGAATAGGATGCGATATTGAACGGTACGCCGAGGAACATGTCGCAGGAACGCTGATATAGCTGGCACGAAAGTTTGCCATCCGCCACGTAGAACTGGAAGAGCGCGTGGCATGGCGGCAACGCCATATTCTCCACTTCGGCAGGATTCCAAGCGGACACGACCATACGACGAGAATCCGGGTGATTCTCGACAAGATCAAGCACATTGCTGATCTGATCGATGGTACGGTTCGGATCATCGGGCGTGGGCGCCGGCCAGCTACGCCACTGCGCGCCGTATACGGGACCCAAATCGCCGTTCTCATCGGCCCATTCGTCCCAAATATGCACATTGCGCTCCTGCAGCCAACGCACGTTCGTGGAACCTTTCAGGAACCATAGCAGCTCATAGGCAAGTCCCTTGAAAAACACCGTCTTCGTGGTGAGCAACGGAAAATACTCGCTCAGGTCGAATCGCATCTGCTGGCCGAACAGGCTGACGGTACCAGTGCCCGTACGATCGGACTTCAACGTGCCTTCCGTCAGGATCTTGCGCACAAGGTCTTCATATGGCATGGGAATGTCGGTTTCCGGGCGTGCCGGAATACGGGTACGGATATCTGCAAGTTGTTCAGGTGTCAAAGCCATGGTTGCAAGCTTAACAGTACAGAACGGCAGGTCAAGCATATGCCACCCGCGCGTTGATTGTTTACGCTTTCCGGAATGCCTCCTAGCGAACAGGCATCAATGGATTACATTAGGTATGTAGGCGAGGAGCGAACGGCGCTCCCGGCAAGACGATGAGGAGTTCACCATGGGCAAAAGGCTGTGGGTCGAGCGTAACAAAGACGGTTCTTGGGATGCTTTCGGCGAGGATGGCGCGCATATCAAGTTCGGCAAGGGTCGTGGACAGTTCACGCCGGGCGACCTGATGAAGATCGCGCTGGCCGGTTGCGCCGCGCTGTCAAGCCAGTTCGCCGTCGAGCATACGCTGGGCGAGGGCAAGGGCGCGAAAATCGTTGTGGACGGCACCTATGACGCCGACAATGACGCATACATCGGTTTCGACGAACAGGTGGTCATCGACGCCACCGACGCCGGTCTGAGCGATGAGGATGCGGCAAAGCTTAAGGAACGCGTCACTCGTCATATCGACAAGGGCTGCACGGTGAAGCATACGTACGTGGAGAAGACTCCGGTCCGCATGGACGTCACCATCAAGCACTGACGTTTTCTTTTTTAAAAAAAAGGCGATTGCAACGCTTTTCGCAGTGTTGCAATCGCCTTTTTATATGTACCTGTTGAATTTACTGACGATCGGGATCGATCTTGGTTTCGATGGCTTCGACCACATCCGGCTCGGCCTTGGAAACCGGCACCTCCTCGACACCCTTGATATCGTCAAGAGCCTTCGGCTTGACTTCCGCCGGCGAGCTCGGAACCGTGTCAAGACGGGTTTCCGCAGCCTCGACATACTTGCGGGGCACCACATACACCGGGCCGACCGCGTGCTGCAGCAAGCCCTGGCTGGTGGAGCCGAGCAGCAGGCCAGTGAAGCCGCCGCGACCACGGGAACCGACCACGACGACGTCGTGATCATAGCTGGCCTTGGTCAGCGCGCCAACCGCCGGGCCAGGCACAATCTGCTTGTTGATCTTCAAATCCGGATGGGCTTCCTCAAGCGGCTTGATACGCACTTCCAGATCATCCTTGAACGAGGCCATCACACCTTCGTCGTCGGAACCCTTCATGTTCGGCACCGCGGAAATAACATCCAGCTCGGCATCCCATGCGGCGGCGAAATTCGCCGCGATCTCCAGCGCCTTCAAACCCCACTTGGATTCGTCGGAGCCGACGGCCACCCTAGTGATGGTGTTGTTCAAGTGCATCAGATTGCCGTCATCGTCGGTGTACGGCACCACTACGATCGGGCAGTATGCATACGCCGGCAGACTGGAGCTGGTCGTGCCCAGCAGACGTTCCGCCAGACCGCCTTTGCCACGATTGCCGATGACGATGAGATTGTAGTTACGAGACAGTTCCACGAATACGGAAGCCGGATCGCCCGTAACAATAAGCGTGGTAGCCTCAACACCCTGCTCGTCGGCGATGGCCTTGGCCTTCGAAAGAATCTCCTGCGCGTCGCTATGGGCCGCATTGTCATCCCCCATGGCGGTGTATGTCGCGTCGAAGGAAACAGCGGCATAGCTCGGCAACGAGTATGCGCATACGATCTGCAGCGTCAGTCCCGCATGCTTCGCATAGTTCGCAGCCCACCAAGTGGCCTTATAGCTGGCGTGGGATCCATCAACACCAACGAGGATTGCCTTGTCGTTAATCATGGACGACCTCCTTGAATCACCTCGGCAACGCGACCATGCGTCGCCTCTAGGCTCCACCATACCGCGCGACATGCGGTTTTGTCAGCAACGACTCGGTCTTTTCCATACAAAAAGGCGTATCCCCGAAAGGATACGCCTTAAAAAATCAAACCGTATGTTCACTCAGAGCACACGACGAATCGCATAGCCACCTGAGAACACGGCCAGCGAAGTGACCTGCGTTCCCTGAGCCGGATTCAGCGCGTTGATCACCATGCCGTTGCCAATATAGATCGCGGCATGCTGAGTATTGACGATGATATCCCCAGGAGCTGCTTCGGCAATGCTTCCAACTGCCGTCCCAACGCTCATCTGGGCACCAGAATAATGCGGCAGGCTTACCCCGAACTGGGCGAACACCCACTGTACGAAACCAGAGCAATCCCAGCCGGACGGAGTATTGCCTCCGGCCACGTAAGGATAACCTTGGAACTGCAGAGCGTAGTCGGCCAGAGCCTGCCCAGTGGCACTCGCGGGAGCCGTAGGAACGCTGATGGAAGCACGATCGGAAGAACGACTGGCAGCCTGAGATTCAGCCTGTGCCTGAGCTTGGGCCGCCTGTGCTTGAGCTTCGGCCTCAGCCTGCTCCTGAGCCTTCTGGTCCTTTTCCGCCTGAGACTCGGTCTGGGGAACATCCAAGCTTTCGATGCCACCCCAATCGGCGTTAGATTCAACATCCGTGGATGTGTGCTCGGCGAGAAAATCACGCTTGGCCGCGGTGGTCTTCGGGAAAGAACGTGTAGCGGTTACCGTGGTATCAGCCATAGCACCGCCTGCGCTTGCGGCGGGAACCGCCGCACCCAACAAGGCAGATACAGCAACAACGGCGAAGATACTCGTGAAACGTTTAGCAATATTCATCGTGTCTGAAGCTACCATACACGTTTCCCCGCAGCAGAACAGCAAGATAACCAGAACAGTGTCATATCACGCGACACGCCGACGCAATCACGCTACGCCAAAAAAGTGACGGCAAGCGCAGATTAACGAAAACAGAGAAATCAGTAATGGATATATGTCAACTGCGAAGCTTCCTGCACAGTGAACGTACGATCGGAAATCACGCCAAGACCCTTGACGTTGGATTCCGAAATCTTAATCGAACCGTCGGCATTCACTCCTTCGACAATCGCGACATGCCCGTAATAGCTGTCCGCGCCCATTTGTCCTGGAGCGAATACCACAATATCGCCAACGTGACGTGCCGTATTGTCAACCCAATAGCCGAGAGCGCGAGCGGAATCACCCCAACTCCGCGCATCACCAAAATGGCTTCCGGCAGGCAGGCCAAGCTGTGCACGACGGGTATACGCCCACCATGTGCACTGACCGTATGGATAGTCATTGCCGGTATCACCGGTGCCGTGGTTCGGATTGAAGCCCGAAGGAAGAAGACCGGCGTCCTGATCCATGAGAACGGCGACATTGGGATTGTCGGCAATGGACTTTGACAGAAGATTCGTGTCCATGGAGGAACTGGTTTCGCCAAGCTGCCAATCACCGCTATTGCTGGTGGAGGCCAGAGCGTCTAGATCGCTACGGGACTCGGAACGGGATGCCGCATCGTCAAAGACACGCTTCATCTGCGTGGTAGTGGCGGCATTGTCGGCAAAAGTCATTTCAGACGCATTCTGCTGGCCGACCGCCATGGCAGTGGCCGCGGTACCAACCAGCGCGGCCAGCGATGCGGAAGCCATGAATGCGGAGCGACGACCGGCCGCACGAGCGGCTTCACGCATGGCGCGGCGGCTCATCGGAGCCACTTCATTCAGCTTTTCGGCAACCGCAGGCTCAAGACCTACAACGGCACCCCCACCATTTGCCAGCTGGACCATACGAACGGCCTTGGCGGTGTGGGAACCGCGGCTCGAGGTGAACAGCGCCTTGGCAACGCTGAAACGCTCATTCGAAACCTTGGCAGCTTTATGCGCCGCATGCCTCATATATCAACACTCCTTGCGGATTACTTCAACCACAGCAGGCTTATGACCGCGTGGTTACAGAACCGTCACGGAAGCTCAGGCTACACCGACACCGGGATATCGCAGTCATCATCGCCACGTCATGGTTCCGAAAAGCGGTCATCACCACGCACAATCCGACCATCTGACTACCCTAGGTTGTCATGACGAACACTGTGACCATTCCTTCCAACGTGCTTCCGGAAGACGGACGTTTCGGCTCAGGGCCGACCAAAATCCGCCCGGAGCAAATCCAAGCGCTCGATAAGGGAGCCCGTAATCTTCTGGGAACCTCCCATCGACAGACCCCCATCAAGCAGGTGGTCGGCTCAATCCGCGAAGGACTGTCCGAATTCTTCCAGATTCCCGATGGCTACGAAGTGGTGCTGGGCAACGGCGGAGCCAGCGCGTTCTGGGATATCGCCTGCGCCTCGCTGATCACCCGCAAGGCCGCATTCGGCACGTACGGCTCATTCAGCTCGAAGTTCGCCAAGTCAGCGCAATCCGCACCGTTCCTTGAGGAGCCGGAGATTTTCGCAGGAGAGCCGGGAACATATCGCCTGCCTGAGCTCACGGAATACGTGGATACTTATTGCTGGGCCCACAATGAGACTTCCACCGGCGTTGCCGCACCGATCAAACGCATCGCAGGCACCAAGGAGCAGGGTGCGCTCACGCTGATCGACGCCACCAGTGGCGCCGGCGCGCTGCCGGTCGACATCAGCCAGACCGACGCCTACTATTTCTCGCCGCAAAAAGCTTTCGGATCCGATGGCGGACTATGGATTGCCGTACTCTCCCCCGCTGCAATCGAACGCGCCTACGGCATCGCCAAAAGCGTGGATCTTCCGGGCGCACGCCGCTGGATTCCTCCGTTCCTTTCCCTGACTTCGGCCATCGAGAATTCCCGCAAGGATCAGACGCTCAACACGCCGGCAGTGGCAACGCTGATCATGCTGGAAAACCAGGTTCGTTGGCTCAACGACAACGGTGGGCTCGCCTGGGCTTCGGCCCGCTGCGCAAGGTCTGCGTCCCTGCTGTACCAGTGGGCGGAGAAGTCCGATTACGCCTCCCCGTTCGTAAACGACAGGAACGCGCGCTCCAACGCCGTGGTCACCATCGATATCAACGATGGCATCAATGCATCCCAAGTGGTGGCGGCATTGCGCGAAAACGGCATTGTGGACACCAACGGATACCGTAAGCTCGGCCGAAACCAGCTTCGCATCGGCGTGTTCCCGTCCGTGGAACCCAGCGATGTGGATGCGCTCACCCGCTGTATCGACTACGTGGTGGAACATCTCTGATGCAAGGTAAGGTGTGGCGATATGAAGATTGCTCCGATTATTGATCCCAGCGTGAGGAAACCTTCGCCGAAACCAGTGCGCGTCGACCTACGCAAGGTATTCATGTTTGGCACCGCGCTATGGGCCATCGCTTTGGTGGTCTGCATCGTACTTATCGCATTCGGCATCGACGCGGAACGCGCGCAAACCGTCTGCGAAGCGGGTACGGTCATCGGCGTGCTCATGCTGGTTTGGGAGCATTTCGACCGTTGGGATTATCGCCGTCTTGGCGAGTAATCGGCAATATACCCCCGAAAAATCCTCAAAAAAAAAATGATGCCCGTCTTGCCTTATCGAAAGCGAGACGGGCATCGCATTATCTCCATTTGAGATATTTGCAACATCTGCCGAATGTCTTACATCATTCCCCACCCAACGGCAGCACCAAGGCGAACGTGCTTCCCTGCCCCGGGCTGCTCCACACCGACGCGGAACCATGGTGGGTCAACGCAACATGCTTGACAATCGCAAGTCCCAAGCCAATGCCGTCACCGGAATGCTCATTCTGATTGCTGCCGCGATAGAACCGTTCAAAAATACGGTTCTGTTCGCCGATGGCGATGCCTTTGCCTCGATCGAGAACACTGATTACCGCTTCCGTATGCTCCTCATTGGCTTTGGCGACGACATTCACCGTAGAACCGTCTTTTGAATACGTAATCGCGTTTTCAATCAATTTTGCGAGCGCCGCCTGAATCTGATCGGCTTCGCCATTGATGCATAGCGATTCGTCACCGCCGGTCTCGATGGTGATGCCGCGTTGCGCAGCCATATCGAGATGCGCCTGCACCACGGCTTGTACCTGTTCCATCACGTTGATGCGATTGTCGGCGGTCGGCAGGATTGGCTCCTGCGCTTTGATCAGCAGCAGCAGATCGGAAATCATATGCTCAAGACGGGAACAGGATTGACGCAGCTGCGTGGCGTTGCGTTCGACGTCCTGTTGGCTGGCACCGCCCCGTTCCACAATGTCCGCCAGCTGTTCCAATGATTGCGTCGGCTCAAGCAATTGTTCGGAAACGTTGGTGATGAACGAATCGCGCACCTGCGAGAATCGTACGCTTTCGCTCACATCGCTGATGAGCACAACCATGAGATTCTCATTGAGTTTGCCGACGATGATTTTCAGCCAGTTGGGTCGGGAAACGGTTGCGCCGGAAGTATTGGGTTTTGACTGCCCTATCAGTGCCTGGCGCGCGATTTCACGTGTGGTTGGTTTGCCTGCCTTCGGCACTTGCTGGGCGACATATTGGGTGGTGGTGGTCAAATCAAATTGTTTGTTGCCGCCACAGGAACGCACCTCATGCACTGCGCGAAGCACGGTCTCTTCCGCGATGGCATCATCGCGCACCACGCCAAGCGCATACGCCGACGGGTGCGCGCGAATCACTTCGTCATGCTCGTCAACTACGACGGATGCCAACGGCAGCATGGAAAGCAACGCGTTGGTGGCATCATCCAATGTGTCCTCATCGGCATCATGCTCATCATCGTCGTTGCGGTGCGTCAGCGAACGCCACCACGAACCCAAAGATTCAACCATGGTTTCATTGTTGCACACTCTTGAGGCTCCCCAACTCGCGACACCACCGCTCGTTCGTGAACACAAGGTGAACGCGTTGGTGAACTTTGACGGAACAACACGAGCAGTGGTTACGAATATGGCGTTTGTCTAATAGACTTGTGAGAGGTTATATCGAACCCAGATATATATGAAGCATTGAAAGGCAAGTCACATGCGCGTTATTTTCAACGAGGAGCTCAAGGCTGTTGCCGATGATCTCGACCACATGGTCAAAGGCGTGCGCAAGGCGATCAACGGTGCCGGCGACGCGCTGCTGAACCAGAATCTTGAAGCCGCCCAGGCCGTTATCGACGGCGACATCGAAATCGATGCCCTCGAAGCCAGCGTTGTCGACCAGTGCGTGAAGCTGCTGGCCAAGCAGAACCCGGTTGCCACCGATCTGCGCGTGGTTGTTTCCACCATGCGTTTGGCCACCACCTTCGAACGTATGGGCGATCTGGCCCGTCACATCGCCGAAGCCGCCCGCCGCACCTACCCGGCTTCCCCGCTGCCGGCCGAAGCCCAACCGCTGTTCGCCGAAATGCAGGCGTTCCTGAACGACGTCGCCGACCAGACCGTGGCCATGCTGTCTGACCGCGACACCAAGACCGCCGAACAGATCATCATCAACGACGACAAGCTCGACGAACTGCACAAGAAGACCTTTGAACTGGCTCAGTCCGCGGATTGGTCCGGCACCAACCAGCAGCTCATCGACGTGGTGCTGATCGGCCGCTTCATGGAGCGTCTTGGCGATCACGCCGTGTCCGCGGCTCGCCGCGTGGTGTACATCGTCTCCGGTTTCGACCCGTCCAAGGAGCCGACCCGCGACGAAGACACCGACATCGCCTGATTTTTTTCTTGCGATCTTCTTTTTCATCTTCTTTTTGAGAAGGCGGCTTCCGTTCCCCACTGAAGCCGCCTTCTTGTTTTGTTTTTGCAATTGTTCAGCACGAATCGTCAAGCACTATCTCCCGCATTATTTCACTTTCGTCAAGCCGTAAGAAAAATTAAACAATCTGTCTATTTTTTGCCCATATACTTTTACGCAATGTCGCGGCACAATATGTGCAGTGACATCCAAAGGAGGCAGTCATGTATTATTCCAACGGCAATTACGAAGCATTCGCCCGACCGAAGAAACCCGAAGGCATGGACAGCAAGAACGCGTACATCATCGGCACCGGCTTGGCCGCACTCACCGCAGCCTGTTACCTGGTGCGAGATGCGCAACTGCCGGGCAGCCACATTCACGTATTCGAAAAGGACGCGGTTCCGGGAGGCGCCTGCGATGGCGCAAACATTCCCGGCGTTGGCTATGTGATGCGCGGCGGCCGTGAAATGGACAACCATTTCGAAGTGATGTGGGACATGTTCCGTTCCATTCCATCCATCGAAACGGAAGGCGTTTCCGTACTTGACGAGTATTACTGGCTGAACAAGGAAGATCCCAACTTCTCACTCTGCCGCTCCACAAAAGCGCGCGGCGTTGACGCAGGCACGAACGGCAAATTCAATCTGTCAGACAAAGCCTCGATGGAGATCATGAAATTGTTCTTCACGCCGAATGAGGAACTGTACGGCAAGAAAATTTCTGATTATTTCGACGATGAGGTTTTCAATTCGAATTTCTGGATGTACTGGCGCACCATGTTCGCCTTTGAAAATTGGCATAGTGCGTTGGAAATGAAGCTGTATATCCGTCGATATATTCATCATATTGGCGGATTGCCGGACTTCAGTGCGTTGCGTTTCACCCGTTACAACCAGTATGAGTCGATGATTCTGCCGATGATCAAGTATTTGGAAGGATTCGGCGTGCAGTTCCACTACAACGCGAAAGTGGAGAATGTCGATTTCAAGATTGGCGGAGGCATGGGACCGGTACGTTCGCATACCGGCACCGGTCAAGACACGATTTTGAAGAAGCAGGCTGAATCCGGCGTGTTCGTACGCAATCCGTACAGTTCGCCAACCAAGAAAATGGCTACGCGCATCGACCTGACCGAAGCGGATGGCACCGCGCGAAGCATTGATTTGGGCGAAAACGACTTGGTGTTCATCACCAATGGTGGCTGCGTGGAAAACTCGACCATGGGCTCGCAAACCGAAGCGGCCGCATGGGCTCCGGAAATCAAGCCCGGCGGCGGCTGGGACATGTGGCGTCGCATTGCCAAGCAAGACCCGAGTTTCGGTCACCCGGACGTGTTCTGCGGCGATCCGGAGCATTCGAAGTGGATGAGCGCCACCGTGACCACGCTTGACATGGAGATTCCGCCGTATATTCAGAAGATCTGCAAGCGTGACCCGTTCACCGGCCATGTGGTGACCGGCGGCATCGTAACCGTTGAGGATTCCAACTGGCTGATGAGCTGGACGTTGAACCGTCAACAGCAGTTCCGCGACCAGCCGAAGGATCAGCTGAGCGTATGGGTGTACGGTCTGTTCCCCGACAAGCCCGGCAACTATGTGAAGAAGCCGATGCAGGAATGCACTGGCGAGGAGATCTGCGAGGAATGGCTCTACCATATGGGCGTGCCGACCGACAAGATCAAGGATCTCGCCACGAATCATGCGAACACCGTGCCGGTGATGATGCCATACATCGACGCGTTCTTCATGCCTCGTTCCGCCGGCGACCGCCCTGATGTGGTGCCTGATGGTGCCGTGAATTTCGCATTCCTCGGCCAGTTCGCCGAAACCCCGCGCGACACGATCTTCACCACCGAGTATTCGATGCGCACCGGCATGGAAGCGGTGTACACGCTGTGCGATGTGGACCGTGGCGTGCCGGAAGTGTGGGGTTCGGTCTACGACGTACGCAACCTGCTCAACGCCACAGTGATGCTGCGTGACGGCAAGCCGATTACCGACATGAAACTCAACCCCATTGAAAAGACCGTGTTGAAACAGATTCTGAAGAAGCTCGATTCCACCGATATTCCGATGTTACTTAAGGAATACGGCGTGATCTGAGCCGATTGCGATTGACGTCCGTCTGCCGCACATCCCATGTTCCGCATTCCATACGGCAGACAGATGCAATAGCCCAACAAAGGCAACGTATATGAAAAGGTGGAAATCCACAGTACGTGGGTTTCCACCTTTTCATATACGTTCCGTGCGATTGAACGCGACTACCTGCGTATCAATCGCAACAAACTCACTTCTGGCCCTGGGCGGCGACAGCGGCGGCACCAGCAGCGGCGGCTTCCGGATCCAGATACTCGCCACGCGGCTTGATCGGCTTGAAGTTCTCGTCCAGCTCGTACAGCAGCGGCATTGCGGTCGGAATGTTGACCTTGGCGATCTCCTCTTCGGAGAGGTTGTCAAGCATCTTCACGATGGCGCGCAGGGAGTTGCCGTGAGCGGCGATCAGAACGGTCTTGCCAGCCTTCAGCTCCGGCTCGATGTCGGACTTGAAGTACGGCTCAACGCGCTTGACCACATCGGCCAGGCATTCGGCTTCCGGAACCGGATCGCCGGTGTAGCGCGGATCGTTGTTCTGCGCATACTCGTCGTTCGGATCGATCTCCGGCGGCGGAGTGGCGTAGGAACGGCGCCACAGCATGAACTTCTCGTCACCGTACTCCTGACGGATCTCGGTCTTGTTCTTGCCCTGCAAAGCGCCGTAGTGACGCTCGTTCAGACGCCAGCTGCGCTTGACCGGAATCCACAGACGATCTGCCTCATCCAGAGCCACGTTGGCGGTGTTGATGGCACGACGCAGCATCGAGGTGAAAACGATATCCGGAAGGACGTTCTTCTCCTTGAGCAGGCGGCCGCCGTTCTTGGCTTCCTCGACACCCTGCTCGGTCAGCGGGACGTCGACCCAGCCGGTGAACTGATTGGTTTTATTCCATGCGCTCTGTCCGTGACGGAGCAGTACTAGTTTGTAAGTCATACCTGCCAGTCTACCGCCTAGCACGCCCAACACAACCGTCGATGACGATTATTTGGTTACGTTCATGCAACAATTTTCATTCTGTTGCATGCCGTTTGCATCATCAGGCAATCGCCGGTGCTCAATGACGAAATCGTAAATGCAGGATGCAGCTACGCCATGAAACCGGCCTGACAGGCATTGAGCACGAACGCGCCGGCTGCGACCAACGAGGTCATCGAGCACAATGGCAACGCCCGACGCCACTGGTCATGCCGGACGGCCGCGACGGTACGAGTAGCAATCGCCACACACCCTGCGATGGATACGAACGCCGCAAGGCTCATCCAATCGGCGTTTCCCCACGACCAGTCACCGCATATGCCATATTCCGTGCATGAACGGTCGCGATCCACCTCCGCAGGCAGCTTTATGAGCAGATCCAGAAGTTTGGCATACACCGATAATGGCATGGCGAAAACCACCGTCAGACCAGCAGCCCATCCCAGCGCACGCATGCACCAGCATTTGCCCTTCCCACTGCCGATGCGCACCATCAGCGTGCGCTTGCCGTGCGCGGCGTCATCTTCGAGATCGCGCAGGTTATTCACCATCATGACGCTGACGGACAGCAGGCCGCAGATCACCGAACCGGCCACCCCCGTCACGGTGATCGACCCGCTTAGCGCATACTGCGTGCCGAGGGCTGGAACCAACCCGAAGAATACGAATGCCGCAAGTTCGCCCAGACCCCGATATCCGTAAGGATGCCGACCGTTGGTATATCCCCAGGCCGCCACCAGACAGGTTGCGCCAAGCGCTATCAGCCACCAGCGACCAGTTATGACGACAGCGACCAGTCCGGCGGCACAGGCGGCTAAAGCAGCGACCGCGGCAGCCAGCAACACGTGACTGGGATCCACTCCGGAAGCGACCAACCGCCGAGGTCCCGCGGCGTCACTGCCTCGTCGGGCGTCCGTGCCGCGTACACCATCGGCATAATCGTTGAGATAATTCACAGCAATCTGCAGACCGACCGCCACCACGGCGCACAACATCGCAACGACCGCAAACCACGGCCGAGAAAACGCGCAATACCCCAGCACATCACCAGCATCATGCTCTTCCAGCAATCTTCCCGGAAAAGCTGGGCACGACCGCAGGCCACCCAAAGCCTCCCACCGCCAACTGGCGGCAACGCCGACCAGAACCGGGGCAAGACCCAGCGGCAGCGTTTGAGGGCGAGCGCCACGAATCCAAGTCGATATTTGCATGGACACCATTCTATGTGCGGTCCAGTTTTCCTGACGTCCCCATTGTTGAGTGAGCCATATGGATTCGAATTTACCATCGTCATTCTTAATCGGCGGCTACTCGGACGGCGGAGGCCGCTCATCATGTTTTTGATTCGCACGCGGACCCGCCGCCAGCCAAAAACAGAAGGGGCTGACGGCCGAGTAGGTCGTCAGCCCCTTCAGTCCGTATCAAGTTTATTGCGAACTGTGCTTCGCCTTAATTCAGCGGTTTCAACTGAAAAGGAAGGTTACGGCGGGAGAACAGCCCACAGGGCTGTTCTCTTGATCCGCCTTCGCGTGAAGCCGATATTGAATTAAGGCTTTGCCTTAATTCAGCGGCTTCACTAGTGGGAAGGTGATGGTTTCGCGGATGGTGGCGCCGGTCAGGGCGATCAGCAGTCGGTCGATACCCATGCCCATGCCGCCTGCCGGAGGCATGCCCACGCCGAGAGCCTCGAGGAAGTCCTCATCAATATCACAGGCTTCTTCGTCGCCCGCGAGCGCATCCTTGGCCTGAGCCACGAAACGTTCACGCTGCACAACCGGATCGTTCAATTCGGAGTAGCCGGTGGCCAGCTCGAAGCCGCGCACATACAGATCCCACTTTTCGACCACGCCCGGCTTGGAACGGTGGCCCTTGACCAGCGGGGAGGTTTCGACCGGGAAGTCACGCACGAAGGTCGGCTCGAACAGCTTGTCTTCGTAGAAGTGCTCCCACAGGTGTTCGACGAGCTTGCCGTGGTTCTCCACATCGTCGCGTTCCACACCGAGCTTGTCGGCAATGGCACCGAGATGTTCCACGGAAGTGCCCGGATTATCCGGGCCGCCATTCGGCACGATTTCCTCGCCGAGCGCTTCGGAAAGGGAATCATACATGCTGATGGTCTTCCATTCGCCGCCGAAATCGTATTCGGAACCGTCCAGCAGGGTCACCTTGTGGGTGCCGAACACGTCCATGGCAGTGTCTTGCACGAGCTGCTTGACGAGCGCACCGATAGTGTCGTAGTTGCCGTAAGCCTGATAGGCCTCGACCATGGTAAATTCCGGAGCATGGGTGGCGTCAACACCTTCGTTACGGAAGTCACGGTTGATCTCGAACACGCGGTCAATGCCGCCGACCAGGCAACGCTTGAGGAACAGTTCCGGCGCGATACGCAGATACAGGTCAAGGTCGAACGCGTTCATGTGCGTGGTGAACGGACGGGCCGCAGCACCGCCGTGCACGGTCTGCAACATCGGGGTTTCAACCTCGAGGAAGTCATGATCGGCGAAGGTCTTGCGCAGGGAAGCAACAGCCTTGGAGCGGTTACGCACCATATTGCGCATCTTCTCGTCGGCGATCATGCCGATGTACGGCTTGCGGGTACGAGTGTCTTCGTTCAGGTCCTTGTGCAGGGCCGGCAGCGGCTGCAGAGCCTTGGCGGCAATAGCCCATTCGGTGGCGAACACGGACAGTTCGCCGGTCTTGGAGGCAATCACACGACCCTTGATGAACAGGTGATCACCCAAGTCAACCAGCTGCTTGAACTGCTTCAAGGAATCGGCGCCAATCTCCTTCTTGGAAATCATGCCCTGGATCTTGGTGCCGTCGCCAGCGGAAAGCTGCACGAAGCACAGGCCACCGGCGTTACGCAGGAAGAGCACGCGACCGGCGATGCCGACCACGTCTTCGGTTTCGTCTCCGGCTTCGAGCTTGCCGTCATACTTGGCGCGAACCTCTTCGATGGTTGCGGTGACGTCCAAGGTCACCGGGTACGGCTGAATGCCGTCCTTAAGCATCATGGCACGCTTGGCCACACGCATCTGCACCTGTTCCGGATGCGCCAGCGGGCCGAATTCCTTATTGCCCGGATCGACGGCCTCATCCAGGGTGGCGCCGTCATTGATCTTGGCGTAGATAGCCGCATCCTGCTGCAGCAGCATTTCGGCGCGCTCCACCGTAGTCATAGCGGGAACGGCAGCCTCTTCATTCTGATTTTCTTGCGATTCGATGGTCTCACTCATAAGCCCACAGTGTACCGAGAAGCCACTACACCACACGCGACACGCCGTATTTGCATTACCTAAGCAATCGTGTAATATTTCCAACTGTTGCCAAACGGGCTGTAGCGCAGCTTGGTAGCGCGCTTCGTTCGGGACGAAGAGGCCGCGGGTTCAAATCCCGCCAGCCCGACAACTCAAGGCGGAACTTCGGTTCCGCCTTTTTTATTTCCAGCGCATCAGCGGTGCAAAACAGCATATGCGAGACGCAACCACCTGAAAAATCAAAAAACACGTAATACACAAGCGCGTAAACAAGCGCGCACACCAACACGCTTCACATTCATGGAGGAGAGACTGTGAAAAGAAGCATTCTGGCTTTGGCTTCCGGCGCCTTTATTCTTGGTGCCGCCGAATTCGTGATGATGGGCATTTTGCCTCAGACAGCCGCCGCCATGCAGGTCAGCATTCCTGCGGCAGGCCATTATATTTCCGCATATGCGATCGGCGTGTGCGTGGGCACGCTGATTCTGGTGTTCGGCCGTAAGGTACCGCCGAAGAATCTCATTATTCTGTTCATGATCATCGCACTGGTCGGCAACACGTTGAGCGCGGTTTCGTTCAATTCCCCCATGTTGTTGGCTGCTCGTTTCATTTCGGGCTTGCCGCATGGCGCGTTTTTCGGTACGGCCACGCTGATCGCCAAGACGTTGGCCGATAAGGGCAAGGAAGCGCAGTCCGTGTCGATGATGGTGACGGGTCAGACGGTTGCCAATATGTTGGGTGTGCCTGCGGGCACATTGCTTTCGGAAATGCTGTCGTGGCGTTTGGCGTTTGCGATTCTTGCCGCTTGGGCGTTGATGACGATGATGTTGGTGATTGCGTGGGTGCCGTTCGTCGCGCCGATTAAGGACGCTGGCATTAAGGGGCAGTTCCGTTTCCTCACTCACGCCGGTCCGTGGTTTATTCTCATGGCGGTGTTCTGCGGTAATTCCGGTATTTTCTGCTGGTGGAGCTACGTTTCACCGTGGCTGCAGAAGGTCGGTGGATGGGATTCTTCGCTGGTTCCCCTGTTAATGGTGCTTGCCGGTTTCGGCATGGTGCTTGGCGGCATTGCTGGCGGCCGTTTGACTGATTTGTGGAAGCCTGGTGCCACCGCCGGACTTTCGCAGGCCATTGCCACGCTTGGCTTGTTGCTGGTGTTCTTTGTTCCTGGCAATCATGTGACCACCGCTCTGCTGACATTCCTGATTGGTTTCGCACTGTTCTTCAACTCGTCTCCACAGCAGCTGCTGATGGTGCAGGCCGGTGAGGGCGGCGGCGAGCTGATTGCGGGCGCGGCCGTGCAGATCGCGTTCAATTTTGGCAATGCGGTTGGTTCGATCGTTGGTGGTGCCGCATTGACAGCAACCGCCATGAACTACCATTACACCGGTTTGGCCGGTGCTCCGATCGCCTTGATCGCGGTGATTATGCTGGTCACCTATTCGCGTCGTTACGAAACGCATACGGGTGCTACGGAGCGTATGCGCGAAGTGCATGTCTGACATTCGACAGTCAGTTATTTCGATTATTTCTGTTATGTAACGGGATATCTCATCACAATTATTGTGATGAGATATCCCGTTGTTCTTTGTACGACGTATCGCATGTTCCCCATCTTTCGTTGTTTCGCCGTCTGCGATGCCGTCTGCAGTTCGGGAGATGATGGAAGTCACCGATGAAGGGATTGCGATGGCAGACAGTGATGTCAATCTGAATATGAATAATTGCGATGACGGATGCGCAACATTTGATGTACAACAATTTTTGCGTGGTCTTGATGCGATTTTCGATGCGCATAAGGCTCCTGAACAGGCTGAACCGTATCTGCAGAAGGCGCGGACCGAAGCCGAACACAGTCATGATGACGCCGGTTTGCTGACGGTGTTGAACGAAACGATGGGGTTTTACCGTTCGCAAGGTCGCCATACCGACAATCTGCCGATTATCCGCGAATCGTTAAGCATTGCGGATCATTTGCATCTTCAGGAAATCGACCCGCAGGCGTGGGCTACGACGCTGATCAACGCGGCCACGGGCATGCGAGCCGCAGGCCAGTACGAGGAGGCCGAACAGCTGTACCGTCAGGCGCTTGACGCGGCCACGTCCGCCTTCTCCCCCACCGACCGACGCCTGGCCGCGCTGCATAACAATATGTCCATGTTGTACAGCGAAACCGGTCGTCTCAATCAGGCGAAGCGCGAGCTGGAACAGGCGCTGGACCTGTTGGAGCAATCTTCCCCCGATGCGAGCGCTGACATCGACGTTGCCTCCACGCACACCAATCTTGCATTGCTGCTCCTGCAAATGGACCGGTATTGGGCGAGCGATGCCATACAGCACGCCCAGAAAGCGTTGACAATCTACCGTACCGGGCATTTGGAACATAGTGCGCATTATGCTTCGGCGCTGGCCGGCTATGCGCAGGCCTGCTATATGGCCGGCTGCCTGCAGGATGCGGTTTCCGGCTATGAGCATGCGTTGAGCGTGATTGAGGAATGCTACGGACGCAACACCGACTACTATCACACGACTGCAGTCAATCTTGAAGTGGCAAAACAGGCGTTGCATAAGCACATGCCATCATCTCATAAAACGCGGGAATCGCAAGAATATCAAGAATCGCAAGAATCCTTGGAATCTCAGCATTCACCGAAATCAATCGAATCTCAGCAATCAAGTGAACCGCACTATATGACGGAATCCGGCGCATCTTCGATTCCTGCGATTTCTCACCATATTTCAGGACTTGCTTTGTCTCGCGCATTCTGGAATGATCTCGGCAAACCGTTGCTTGCCGGCGCATATTCGGCATATCAGGGGCGGATTGCCGCAGGTTTGGTCGGTTATGGTTCGGAATGTTTCGGTTTCGACGATGAGCTGTCGCGCGATCATGATTTCGCGCCGCGTTTCTGCCTGTGGCTTACCGATGAGGATTATGATGCGATTGGCGAGCAATTGCAGGCTGATTACGATGCGTTGAGTCGCGATTTCACTGTTGCCGAGCAGGGCAAGCCGCATTTTGCAGGGCATGGTTCGGCTAATTCCGACGCTCTTACCGCATCTCAATCGCCACTTACGCCGCGTGCGCAAGGCGAGTTCCGCCGTGATGGCGTGTTTCGTATCGGCGATTTTTTCGAGCGGATCACGCTGTTTCGTGAGGCTCCGGCGCAGAACGATGTTGCATCTTGGCTAAGTTTGCAGGAAGATACGTTGGCCACTGCCACAAACGGTCAGGTGTTCGCTGATCCGTTGGGGGTGTTTTCCAAGACTCGGCAGGGGTTCAAGTTCATGCCGGAAGATGTTCGACTTTCCTTGATTTCCCGCCGTTTGGGCATGATGGCTCAGGCAGGGCAATACAATCTGCCGCGCATGCTGCAACGTGGCGATGGTGCCGCTGCGATGTTGAGCATTCATGAGTTCGTGAACGCCACGGCTTCGTTGGTGTTTCTGATCAATGAGCCGGTGAGCGTTGGGTATCTGCCGTATTACAAATGGCAGTTTGCTGCCATGCGCAAGCTGAGCCGCCGTATGGCAACAAGGCTTGCCGGCGTGTGCGAACAGTTGGAAGACATATTGCGATTGAGTTCCGCCGCATGTTTCGGCGGTGCCGGTTTCGGTGAGGGCGGCAAGGGTGCGAAGCCTGCGGCGGAGCGCATTATCGCCACTGTTGAGCGCATCTGCAGTGATGTTGTGGATGAATTGCTGCGGGAGGGATTGACCGAATCCCACGAAACGTTTGTGGAATGGCAGCGGCCGTATGTTGAGAACCATATCAAGTCCGACGCGAGTTGTCTGCACAGCCTGTGACGTGCCTACAATCAAAAAATCCATCGCAAGCATTGCAAATCAGAGCAATAATCAGACGAAATCAAGAATCGAAATCATATGAATAGCAGCGTAATTTCAGATGTAATAGACGGTCACGATACAGCAAATCTTGTTGAATCCATTATCAAACTGGAGTGGAATCAGTTTCAGCAAACCAATAATGAGGGCGGCCGCGCGTCCTGCCAAGGCAATTGGCCGATGTTCCATCAGATGCGTGCCAGTCAGTTCATGACGTGGCCGGAGGAATTGCTGCGCAGTTACCGGTCGGACTTGCAGGAAGCCGACCGTGTTGGACGTAATTTGGTGACGGAAAAGTATGGTCGCATGATGCAATCCACATATCCACAGGAGTATTGTGCAAACATTGCGCCGTATATTCCCCGGATTTCCGCGAATCGCAACACCTTGCAGGAAGGCATCATAACAATTCAGGTGTCGTGGGCGCGTGATTTTCGTGAGCGTTTTCCTCATCTCGGCAAGGCGATGCGTGTGCTGACCACTGTCGAAGATACGCCAGAGACCACGTCGTTCGAAACGTATCTGCGCGGCGAATTGGGCACCTATTCCGACCGTACCGTGGCGTTGTACCGCGATTTTGTGGAGCGTTTGCGGCACGAGCGGCGCAATCTCACCGAAGAGACGATTCGCAATACGGTTCGTTTGGCTGGATTTGAGGATTTGGCACAGGCTGAGGCCGCACAGTAAACACAGTGAAAACACACCGTGACAATTACTGAAAACTGCGGTAAGCCCCGTACATCACCATGAAAATGACCACCATGGTACGACCAAAATCCAACGTCAAGATGGAAAAGCAAGTGTTGGATTTGGTCATGCCATGGTGGTCACGTATTTGTTCGCGATGTCAGCCTCGATTTCGTTGGTGCGGCTGATATCAGGGGCTATTCAGCTGATTCTCACGATCGTTCCGAAATCGGTGACTTATCCGAATCAGTCGAAAAGGCCGTGGCATCCGAGCTATGGGGAGCGTCGAATGGATCGTCGCTGTCCGCATCGCCTCCATTCTTGGATCGGTTTGAACGCACCGCGCTGACTATCGCCCAGATCACGGCGACGGCGATAAGCAGCACGCCGATGCCTCCGAGCAGGAATACGAAGGACTGTTTCGGATCGCTGGCCCACCACCAGAGATTCATTGGCACATGCATGCCGCAAAGCAGCGTCACCACTCCCATGAAGCACGTGAACACGCCGAGCGCGATGGTCGAACCGCTTCTTCCGGAAGGTCTGATGATGTCGTCTCCGATCTGCCGATTCTTGCGCCCATCATTCGCACCGGCTACCGAAGCGGTATAGGTCGGAACGCCTTGCGCTGGAGCGGATTCCACGCGCGGCTTATCATCCTGCGTTGCACGCCCACTGCGCTGCGACTGGTCATACGTGGACTGCGCATCCACGGTATGCAACGTTTCGGTAGGCATATCTCCGGCATCAGCCATGACCGGCATTTCCTGGGTCTTGTCGTCGCTCATGGTCACTCCTTTCCCGCTTTGCCCAATGTGTTGTCGGACGCATACTGCACCGCGACGCTGCCGCCGACCGTTGCCATAGTATTGATCTGCAGTCCGGTTGGCATGACCGGAGCCTTGCCATCATCGGTGAAGCACGGCCAATATTGATGATTGTCGTAGATTTCGCGGTAGGCCTTGTCCACATTCCCGTCTTTGAAGGGGGAATCGGTCCTAGTGGAATCGGCGCCGGTATCCATGCCATCTTCCGTATCGGTCTCATCATCGAAATCCTCGATGCCGGATTCGTCTCCGTACGAGCCGCAACTCCGATCGTAAGTTCCCAGCGCACGCTTTTTCACTACCGATTTCGTGGAATCGTTGCCCATAAGCGAGACATAGATATTGCCGGAATCCAACGTGAGCCCGTCCGAACTGCCGACGAAATCGGTGATGTTGTAGAAATTACCGTCAGACCCGAACGCCCACCAGCAGCCGTTCGGCAAGGTCACCACGACCTGTGCGCTTGAGGCCACCACATTCAACGTTCCTGTAGGGCAGGAAGTTGTGCCCTGTGTGCCATCCTGAAGATCCACTTTGTGCGGACCGTTGTTTTTCGCGTAATCGCTTAAGTCGATATGCAACACGTCGGTGGCGTAATCATTGCCTTGCGCGACGATGCCCTGCTCGTATTCGCTCATTTCACTGGCGGTGGAACCCATGGTGGTCATTCCCGACACATTGACCCTCTTGTAGGATAAGGGAATGCCCGTGTTAATCCGATAGCTGAGCAGCGAATAACCCGCCAAAGCCATCACCATGACCAACGACATGAATATGGATATCCATGTCAGAGGATGCAATCCTCCCGTTCTTCTGCCCGCGAATCCGAGCGCGATAATAACGATTCCCGTCACCAGACAGATGCCACCGACGAATGCCGCGCATGCCTGTAACGTGTATTCGGTGCCCTGCTGCCCGCCTTGAACGCCGTACGTCATAATGCACCATACGCATAGCGCGCATGCGATCATCGTGAGACCGAACATCATCAATACCAGCAGTGGACCAGCCGGTTTACGGCGCCCCCTTCTTGGCGACGTAGGCGTCTGCGCTACCGGGGCTGCTGGAGCGGTGAATGTTGGAGGAACATTGGCCGTGGCAAAAGCGGCCGGACCATTGACCTGCTGTTGGTAGGCATGATATGGAGGCTGTTGAGGCTGAAGGCGTTGGGGCTGATGCGATTGCGATTCCGGTGACGAAGCCGTGTTGGCCACCCCGTTATATGCGCCGCTCGCCTGCATCGGCTGAGTATAAGGATTCGATTGCGCTGGAGACGGCGATGCAGGAGGCACCGGCTGTCCGTACGAAGGACTTCCATATTGAGGCTGACCATATTGCGGTTGACCGTACGGAGCCTGACCATACGGGGGCTGCTGCCACTGAGCTGGACGAACATTCGGCGCATAAATCTGCCTATTGAGCAGAAGCCACAGCACCAACGCGGCCAACGCGAAAGCAAACCATCCTGCCCCCGGCAAACAGATGGCAACCAGGCAGCACAACAGCGCGCCAATGCAATTCCAATCCCACTTGCCGTTAATCAAATCCTCAGCAAGAATCTGATTGTCGCGCTCATCCGGCAGCACAAACCACGCCAGGCCATAGAACGCGGCACCCGCGCCGAAAAACAGTGTGGCAACCACCATAAGCGCACGAACCAACGTGGTATTCCAACCAAGACGACGTGCTATGCCATCGCACACGCCGCCAATCCAACGGTCATGTCCACGCTTGACCTGGCTGGAACGAATCCACGCGAAGAAACGGCCGCCGCGGGAAGGTTGCGGCGAACCGTACGCAGGCTGCCGATGATACGGCTGTCCAGCAGAAGGCTGCGGCCCTGCGTTGCCGCGATCGCCCAGCGGACCATTGTTTGCATTGCTCATGGTTCCATTACAGCAACTCGCGCATGCCACATGTATCGGGGAACACCCTGAATCTGCCCTGAACACTATATGAATGCCCTGAAACGGCGTCCCTCACAGGGCACAATAGAAGTATGAAATCCTTAGGAAAACCGTGGTATACGCAAAGCCAATACGACCAGGCGAGCGCCGTATATATGCGCTACTGCTGCGATCAGGCCCTGCATGAGGGACGTCCGCTGCCGACGCAGCCGGCCAAACTGCCGTTGATGCGTCCTCCATACGGACGCATGGGAGCCGGCGTATGCAAGGCGATCAGCATGCATTTGGGCATTGCCGTGCTATGGGTGCGCCTGTTTTTCCTCGCCACCACATGTCTGTTCGGTTCAGGGCTCATCGCTTACATTTTCCTGTGGATGGCACTTCCCGTGGGAGACCCCATACAGCAGGCGTACATTATCGCAGGCAAGCGTTCGCCATGGCAGGCACCGCTTTCCCGGGGCAACATGCCGTACGGAACATATCCCGTTTCCCTGGAATATCAATCTTTTACAGCTCCGCAAGATGGTCCGCACCCGCAACCACCATCTTTTGAAGATACGACTGCATGCACCGACGGAACGCATGGCGATACGCAATCTTCCAGCGAAAGTCTTGAGCAGACACTGAAGAAAGCACCAAAACCCGCTTTGCTTGCATTAGCTGGTCTGATGCTGCTTTCCATCTGTTTCGTCATGTTCGCAGGCGGTGTTGAACGCACTCTGATTGTGCCCCTGCTGCTTGGTCTGGTCGGTATCGGCGTCTCCTGGTTGCGTTTCAATGCCGAAGAAGGTCAGTTATGGACGATGCTTGGCGGCATTGCGATTATTTTCGCCGCATACGCTTTGTATGTCAGTTCCTGCATGCATTTTGACGCGTTTTCCATGATTCGCATACTGTGCGCCGGTTTGGCACTGCTGATTGGCGTATTGCTTGCGATTGTGCCATGGATCATGGCGCTGATTCGCGATTTGGGCACGGAACGCGCATCGAAGGAACGCGAAGAGGAACGTGCCGACATGACCGCGCATCTGCATGATGGCGTACTGCAAACGTTGGCGCTGATTCAGTTGCATGCCGACGATCAGCAGACGGTGTTTTCGCTGGCGCGTTCGCAGGAACGCGAATTGCGTGAATGGCTGTATCAGGAACGCACCACGTCTGACCGTTCCGTGAACGCCGGCTTGAAAGAAATCGCCGCACATGTGGAAGACACGCATGGCAAGCCAATCGAAGTGGTGACGGTGGGCGACGCACGTCCAAGCGCGCAAACCGATGCGCTGCTTGACGCCACGCAACAGGCGCTTATCAATGCGGTAGCGCATGGAGGAGAGCCGATTTCCGTCTACTGCGAGGCAAGCAGCAAACTGGTGGAAGTGTTCGTGCGCGACCATGGCAACGGATTCGACGTGAATGCGATTCCCGCGAATCGCCTTGGCATTCGTGAATCGATTATCGGACGAATCAAGCGACGTGGCGGTACAGTGGAGATTGTATCGAGACCGCAATGGGGCACGGAGGTGCGCATGCATATGCCAATCGCAGACATGCCCGCATCCGCAGCCGCCGACACGAATGCGCAGCAATCGCACGAATCGCAAAGCAACTCACAACAAACCGATTTTCCCAATCACCATAACCGTCAATCCAACGATCAACGTACCAATCAATTCAGCAATCAACCTACCAACCATTTCGAGGAGCAGCAATGAACGAGCAGGAACAGCAGATCCGCATCGCCATCGTTGACGATCATGAAATGTTCCGTGCAGGCGTTATCGCAACGCTGCAGCCGCATTTCGACATCGTCGGACAAGCGGCCGATGTCGAGGGATCGGTGGCGATGATCGCGCAGACGAAGCCGGATGTGGTGCTGCTTGATGTGCATGTCCCCGGCGGCGAGGGCGGCGGCGGTGCCGAGATTCTCGTGAAATCGCGCGCATACTCCCCTAATACCGTGTTTCTGGCGCTGTCGGTGTCTGATTCGCCGCAGGATGTCGGTTCGGTGATTCGTGCCGGAGCGCAAGGCTATGTGACAAAGACGATTTCCGGCGATGATTTGATTTCTTCCATCAAGCAAGTGCATGAGGGCTATGCCGTGTTTTCGCCGAAATTGGCGGGATTCGTGCTGTCCGCTTTCCAAAATGGCTCACCGACTGGCATGGGCGGCCCTGCAAGCGGACCGATCCACGATGACGAGCTGGACCGCTTGTCGAACCGTGAGCAGGAAGTCATGCGCCTGATCGCACGCGGCTACACGTACAAGGAAGTGGCTGCGGAACTGTTTATTTCCATCAAAACCGTGGAAACGCACGTCAGCTCCGTACTACGCAAACTGCAGCTGTCAAACCGCACCGAACTCACCCGCTGGGCCGCCGACCGCCGCATCGTATAACCGAAGAATCTTCCGGCTTATTTCATCATATTCTGCGTAGACGTTGCGGACAGGCGTACATAGCCGGAATGATGCATGGTGAATCGCATGCGATCAGCGATATACACGTCAGTGGCACGCTCGAACGGGCATCCATCCGACGCATAGGCGATCCGGTGAATGCGCATCAGCGGAGTTCCCGCCTCGATCTGCAGCAGCTCGTTCTCCTGCTCGTCGCCGACCACCGATTCCAATGTTTCGTCGACATTGCACGGATACACGCCATAATCACGTTCGAACATGGTGTAGAACGGGGTCGTCAAATCGCGTGTAAGGAACAGAGGAAACAGATATGCCGGCAAATGCGACCGTTCCAACGAAAGCGGCCGATTTTCGATATACCGCAATCGCGTAATGTCGTAGATCATCGGATGCTCGCCCGGCAATCGCAGCAAACGCACGTCGGAAACGGAAGCCGGGGCAATCACCGCCTGCAATACTTTCGACGAAACGCGCATGCCTTGTCTTCGCGCGATCGTCGGCAATGATTCCACCGTGTTGATATTGCGTTCCAAACGTCCGTCCGATATGACGATGCCCCCGGCACGACCGATTTTGCGGATGATTTCATGATCGGATTCCAACACGGTCAACGCATTGCGCAAATCGGAACGGCTGACGCCAAGACTGTCGGCGAGCGCCCGTTCCGATCCGAGTTTCTCTCCGGGAAGAAGCTCCTGTTCACGAATGCGAGCGCGGATACGGTAGACCAGTTCGCTCGTAGCGCTTCGCGTGCGCCTGATGCCGGTATGATCTTCCATATCCGCGCCCTTTCTTTATGGTTATCTGTCGTTTTACAGCTTCAATGTTTCCAGAGTCTTCATGAATCCATCCATGAACCAATCCACATCGGATTCGCTGAACACCAGCGGCGGGCGCAGCTTGAGGATATTGCCGTAACGGCCGCATACGGAGGTGAGGATGTGGTTGTCACGCAGGGTTTCGAGGATATCGAGCGCTGCCTGCTGGTCGGGATCCTTGGTGCCCGGCTTGACGATTTCGCAGCCGATGTACAGGCCCGCGCCACGCACGTCGCCGATGCAGGGGTGTGCCGGCATAAGCGACGCGACGGCATCCTTGAATATTGCGCCGACCTTCTTGGCGTTGCTCATGGTGTCTTCGTCACGCATCACGTCAAGCACCGCCTGGGCCGCGGCCATGCATACCGGGTTGCCGCCGAAAGTGTTGAAGTAAGGAATGGAGCCTGCGAACGGTTCAAGTACTTCGTGGCGGGCGGCCATCATCGACGTGGGCAGACCGTTGGCCATGGGCTTGCCGGATGTGACCAGATCGGGAACAATGCCTTGGCGTCCGAATCCCCAGAATGCGTCGCCGGTGCGAGTGAAGCCCGGCTGCACTTCGTCGGCGATCCATACGCCACCCAGTTCATGAACGGTGTCGATCACCGGCTTCAGATAGCCGACCGGATCGGGGTACACGCCGTCGGAGGAGAAGATGGAGTCGGCAAGCAATGCCGCAAACTTGATGCCATGACGTTCCATATCGGCAACGGCCTTGCGCACTTCGCCAGCCATCCAGTTGCCGAATTCCTCGGCGGCGCATTCCGCGGCAGGCTTGCCGTCAATGACCAAGCGGTAAGTGTCCGGCGTGGGAATCATGCGCATGGTCAAGCCAAGCGTTTGCGCGGTGCCGAGCGCTGGGGAAAGCTTGGAGGTGAGTGCCGAATTGCCATGGTAGGCCTCGCTGGTCACGATCACGCCTTCGCCGCCAGTGTAGGTCTGTGCTACGCGAATGGCCAGATCGTTGGCTTCGGAACCAGTGCACTGGAACATGATGCGGTCAAGTTCGTCAGGCATGGTGGAGAGGATATCTTCCGCATAATGCAGGATGTTCTCATGCAGGTAGCGCGTGTGGGTGTTGAGCATCGAAGCCTGCTGGGTAAGTGCATCCACCACGCGCGGGTGACAGTGGCCGACGGATGCGACATTGTTGTACACGTCCAAGTATTCCTCGCCGTCGGCATCCCAAAGATGCGAGCCACGGCCCTTCACCAGATGCACTGGATTGCGGTAGAACAAACGGTAGGCCGGACCAAGCACGTCACGCTCTTCGGTTAGTTTGCGTGTTTCTGGGTCGAGCGCGGCCGCCATTTCCGGACGGAAGCTATTGGTGTCCATGATGGTTGATCGAGTTGCCATGATTCCTTCTTTCGTTGGCTTCCTGTGGCGTTACCCACACGGTAACGCAGTAATGTTGAGTGGCTGATACAGCGCAGAAACAAACCATTTCCGCTGTTTTCCACCTATTTGGTTGACCTTTTTACATATTTCCGATGATTGAAAAAGGCCGCATCCCAGATGAACACGGCCTTGGCAATATCGTTTTATTTCAAGAAAACGAAACGATAATCGCAGAAAATCAGTCAGTCTTCAGTCTTATATGCGACCTTTCCGCCGGAAGCGGCGAACTCTTCTTCCGGAGAAAGCACCAGGTGCTTACGTCCGTAAACCGCGAAGAAGATGGTCGCGAGAACGTAGATGACCACCATGGCGTAGACGGCCAGTCGATAATCCGGGTTCAGCAGCACGGCAACGAAAATGCAGAATGCAAGCAAACCTGCGATTACCGCGCCCGGCACGCCGAACGGGCTGGTGAACGGACGCTTGATATCAGGCATCTTCTTCCTGAGGATCACATAGGAAACCATCTGCAGCAGATATGCCAGCACCGCACCCCACACAGCGATGTTCAACACCACCGAACCGGCGCCATCACCGCCGTACGCGATGATGAACAGGGCTGCGAAACCGATGATCGCGCCGACGACCAGACCCCAGTACGGCGTCTTCTTCTTACCGGTCAGCGACAGGAACGCCGGATAATAGCCTGCACGGGACAGTGAATACAGGTTGCGGCCATACGCGAACATAATGCCTTGGATGGAAGCGAGCAGACCGATCAACGCGAATGCGGACAGCACCGCGGCGAGATTGCCCGGCAGAATCGCACGATAGCCATCCAGCAACGGCTCATCGGAACCAGCGAGCGCTTCGGAACCGACCACAGCCGGGTTCAGGAACACGATGATCAGCGCGGACAATCCCAGCGTGAAAATGCACAGGCGGGACGACTTCGGAATGTTCTTTTCCGGCTCACGCACTTCCTCTGCAGCCAGAGGCAGCTGCTCAATACCAAGGAACAACCACATGGCGAACGGCATGGCGTAGAAGATGGCACCTGGGCCGAACGGCAGGAACGCGGAGTTGCCTTCGGTAGGCGTGATATTGAGCAGCGTGGAGAAATCGGCCTTACCAGTGGCGAAAGCGCCGATACCGAACAGTGCGACGATGGCGAGCGCGGCGATCGACACGACTTCGGCGAAACGGAACGACGTTTCGGCGCCCAGCCAATTGACCACTACGAAAATCGCATACAAGGCAAGCCACCAAACCCAAGCCAAGCCATGATCGTCAAGCGAATATCCGGTCAGGTTCGACAGGATCGCATCAGCGTATGCCGACGAGAAGTAGACGATGGTGGCTGCGGTCATCACATACTCGATGGTTTCCGCAAGGCCGGTGAAGAAGCCGCCCCACGGACCCATGGCGGCACGCGCGAAGGAATACGCGCCACCCGTGTGCGGCATGGCCGACGCCATTTCGCTGATGGAGTTGAGCATAAGCACGTACATGAGGTACACCACGATGGCGGCCACCAGCATGCCACCCCATCCGGCTTGGGCGATGCCTCCGTTCCAGCCGGAGAAGTCGCCGGAGATCACCGCGGAAATGCCGATGGCCCATAGACCGAACGCTCCCGCGGTTCGCTTAAGCTGTCGTTTTGCGAAATAGTCCTTGTCGGTTTCAACGTAGGTCACGCCGCCTATCGATCGTCCCGAAACAGTTGACGCAGTCATTGTAATCGCCTTCCTCTCTTATTGTTCGGCGAGTTATGCCATTGATTCCTCGTTTGGTTGGTTGCGGTCAGATGTTGTTAAGTTATAAAAATTGAGATTTTCGTAATTGCGTATTTTTACGTGCTTACGATTGGATTTCTTGGATTGTCTGGTTTCTGCGTAATTACGCTTGTTTCATGCAACTTGCCTAATGCAGCAGCCAGAGCGGATCCTCAAGATAGTTTTTTGCGCACATCACGCTGCCGGGAGCCTGCTGTGCAGCGAGACCGTCGGGCAGGGCATCCTCACGGTGGCTGGTGGTCCAGCCGAGCATCTGCATGCGTCGGATCATGGAAAGCGCGGACATGATACGCAGTTCCTCATCCGTGAACGAACCTGCGACGCGCTGGTATCCCTTGACCCACGCCTTGGCAAGATCGGGAGCATACGGTTCATGTTCGATGAAACTCAGCGATGAAGCGTAATCGTAGAGATACCAGCTGTATCCGGCATCGTCGAAATCGATGACGGTCAGTCTCCCGTCATTGCCGCGAATCACGTTCGACGGGCGCAAGTCGGCATGGATAAGCCCCCAAGTTTCGTTGGTTCTCGGCACTTTCATCACCACGTCCATGGCCTTCCACAGCGCGGTGTCGCACAGCTGCTTCTCTTCGTCGGTGAGATTGGCGTTTTCCCAACGTCCCCAACGCGGTGCCGGACCAACCATGTTCGAAAGATCCCAATTGAAGCGGGTGAAACCGTACGGTTTGCTCCACGTGCGCGACTGCTCATGGAATTTCGCAGCCCATTCACCGATCGTCTCGTAATACGGTGCAGGATTCTCAAGATCTTCCAGCACGGTTCCTTCCACATATTTCGTGGAGATCACCGTCCAGCCGACACCGTTCAGATCGGTGATTTTCGTTACGAACGTGCCACGGATGGTGGGAACCGGATTGATCAGGCTGATACCTTCGATATCATGCAACGCATTCAACCAGCTGATTTCCGACGCCACCGCCTCGGGACCTCCCACATAGCCCGGCTGCGAGACACGTACCACGCCTTGGGGCTCGCCGTCCAGCAACAGCAGGAACGTCGCGTTCTCGGATACGGTGATGAGGTTGAGTTGCGCCCGCTGGTGGTCGATGCCCCAAGCCGCGCAAACGCCTTGGAAAAGCCAGAATGGTGCGGGGCATCCTTTGGTGAGCCCACTGAAAGTGTCTAGACTGACCGCTTGCGTAGGATCGTCAAGCAAGCTAGTGATCTGCTGTGCCATGGTGGCCTCGATTCATACATGGGATTTTTCCTGTGAGAGACATGTCCGTCAGTAAAACCTCTTCACGAAACTGTCGATACCCACGATTGTGCCGGAATCGTCCGTTACAATCACCACCGCACTGTTACGCCGCAGTTACAAAAGCGCACCGCAAGATTAATGGCTCATTACCGATGCCAGCCGAGCATCATCCAAGTTTTGGCGCAATATGCACGACATACAAAAAAGCGGGGTTTGCTGAGCAGAACTCAACAAACCCCGCAGAATCAAAGTCCTTACCTATCCTACGATGGAATCAGTATCAGTGACGGTGACCAGCGGCGTGAACAATGCCATGGTGCTCAATGCCATCTGATGGTTTTCTGGCGAACTGCCTGCACAAGCGTCAGCAGCAACGCGTACCGCTACACCATTGTCAGCCGCGGCGAGCACAGTGGTAAGCACACAGCAATCGGTGGCGACACCACATACCGTGATCTTTTTAGCGCCTTTAATGGCTTCGCTCAGCACGCTTCCCCACTTGCCGAAAGTGTCGCAACTGACCACGGCATGGCCTTGCGCCAATTCCGCGGTATCCGCGGTGAGATCGTACATCGGATCGTCGGGAGCAACCAAAAACTGCGGCCAATCTTTGAAATAATCAACCCAAGCGTTTTGCGGTGGCTCAGGCGCAACATATCGCGTATAGACCACACGATCGCCGAACGCCTTAGCCAATCGTGCGAACGCTTCATCAGTAGTGTGATAGGAGCCGTCCGGGCAAGCCCATGCGGACCATTCACTTTCCGCAAAAACACGCTGCCTGTCGATAACTACCAGCCATTCATCTTCCGCAATCATGACTTTTCCTTTTCTTGTATTATCGCAATAAGCAACTCATGCTTCCGAAACCGGCAGATCAGCTTCCTGCTTGGCAATATCGCCACGCTGGAACATCAACGATCCCGCAAGACCAATAATCAGCGCAACAATCACACCAAGATTGGCGGCAGCCCAACTACCTTCTTTGCCACCGATAAGGAACAGCAGATACCCCTGCCAGTTCAGCCAGCTGGCGGCAGTGTTGACCACCAATCCCCAACCAAGCACGGTACCGACGACAAGAATGGCGAAAGACTTACCGTTCCACGCACCGTAACGCCCCTTCGGATCATACAAATCAGCGGTGCTGTAATCCTTCTTGCGAATGATCACATCGGCCACGAACATGCCGGCCCATACGGCCATCGGCACACCGAGCGTGGTCAGAAAGCCTTGGAACGGGCCAATGAACGTGTCGGAGAAGAAAGTCACGTAGACCACACCAAGCACAGTCAAAGCGGCGGTGAGCGCGGCAGCCACGGTACGCGGCAACTTCACACCGAACGACAGCAGCGCAAGCCCGTTGGAATAATTGTCCATAATGGAGCCGGACATCAAACCGAGCACGGCCACAATGGTGTACGGAATCAAGTACCAGGTCGGCAGAATGGAAGCCATGGCTCCAATCGGATCATTTCCAACGTTTTCCGCCATGTCGGCATTGGAAACCGCGAGCAGCAGACCGTAGAAAATCAGGAACACATTGGCAATGGACGCACCGAATGTGGTCCAGAACACAATGCCGCCATTGGAGGAGTTGCGCGGCAGATAGCGCGAGTAATCGGCAGCGATATTCACCCAGCCCAAGCCAAAGCCGGTCATCACGAAGAAGCAGCAGCCGAGCATGGCCGGCAATGATCCCGCCGGAACCGAGTCAATGGCGGAAAAGTCAATATGTCCCCAGCCGAGGATAAAGAAACCGACGGTAATCACACCGGTCACGATGGTGATGACCTGCTGACAACGCATAATCAGGTCGTATCCGAAAATACCTGCGACCACCACAAGGCCGACCACCACAATGGTGGAGATGATCTTGGGCGCGACACCAGAGCCCCAACCGAGTTTTTCGATGGTGCTTGATAATGCCAACACAGCGGTGGTGGTCAGTGAAATCTCCCAGCCTAATGTGGCGATCCAGCTCAGAGACGCTGGCACTTTGGCACCTTCCACGCCGAACGTGGCGCGGGTGAGCACCATGGTGGGCGCGTTGCCGCGTTTGCCCGCGATGGAAATGATGCCGACCAGCAGGAACGAGATGACCACGCCAATAATGGTCATGGCGGTGGCCTGCCAGAACGAAATGCCGAAACCGAGCGCCCACGCGCCGTACGACATGGCGAACATGGAAACATTGGCAGCGAACCAGGGCCAAAACAGACTGGCCGGCGTGCCCTTACGCTCCTCTTCGGATATGGTGTCGATACCCTGCTCCTCGATGGAGAGGGTCCCTTTCTCATTGCTCATGTGAAACTAATCTCCTTGAATCTGCCGAGCAACGCCGCGGGCAAGCGACATGCACGCCGCGTCAGCGCAATCGTGCACATGATATAACCACTTATAGTCATTTGTACTATAAGTCTTAGAACGCCCTTCCTAGGAGCCACTCAACCTCCTTTCGATCAGGGCAGGTAGCCGGCCCTGATCGCGTTACAGACAACGCCGAAGCAGCATTGGCGCAACGTACAGCCTCCTCCAACGGCACGCCTTCGCACAGCAGGGCGCACAACACACCCGCGTGACAATCACCAGCGCCATTGGTATCCACCGCTTTCATTGGAAAACCTGGAATTCGCAGCACTTCGTCACCGGGAATCGCCGACCACGCACCATCCGCGCCCACGCGAACGATTACAGGAGATTGCAATCGATCGCACACCACGCAACCGTCTCCTCATTGACATTCGCACTCTCAATCTCTTGCAGCATATCCCGCGAAACCTTGCAATCGCAAGAATCGCCACTATCGAGCGCCGCCAAACGTTGCGCAATCAACGTTGCCTCGCGTTCATTGCACGACCATATCGGACGATATGCGAGCATCACACGGAAAACGTCATCATCAACTGCCGAGATCATCGGAGAAGGATCGAATACCGCAGTGAACTCACGATGTTCAGTCGTTCTTTTCACAAAAGCAAGCAGCGCGTCCGCAGTGCGATGCACCAACGTGTATCCGCTCACATGCACGACATCCCGCTTTTCTGGATTCACAGAATCGAACGCATCGGCACTGCCGTACGCTTCTGCGCCCCTCGTCGAAATGAACGTCCGTTCAGCATTCGCGTCGGTCAACGCCACGCAAAATCCCGAATCGTGCACGGCATCCCGCTTGCCGATATGCTGAATTTCCTGATTTTCCAACGTTTGCAGAATCTGCGAAGCCCACGGCCCCGTACCAATCACACCAGCATGAGACGCCTTAACGCCCATGCGGCGCACGGCATACAGCGTGTTGAAGCTGGCACCAACCTGCGTTTGCACATTGCCGGCGAACACATCTTCACCCGCACGCGGCACCGCGTCCACATTCATGGTCAGATCGACAATAACCTGCCCAAGAGAAATAACTTTTCCAGTCATTGCGATGCCTTTCGCACTTCCGTCATAGTTTCGCTAACTACGGTTCCTGCAGATCAAACGATATTGACATCATTAAGCGCACTATCATCGCGTAACGCGCGTAGCGACGTAACAGTGCCGACCAAATCAAGGTGATTATCTTCAGCAAGTTGTGAAAGCACCTGATCAAGCATGGTTTTGTCGAAACCTTGCATACCATGCCACGCCCCCAGCATCGCGCCCGCAATAGCCGCAATGGTGTCAGTGTCGCCACCGATAGAAGCCGCGAAACACAAAGCATGCGTGGGATCGTCAAAAAAGCGCGCCGCAATGGCGAAAGCGGCGGCCACGGACTCGTTCGATTCCACGCTGGTACCGCAATTCCGTTGCAGCACAGCAGCGAATTCGTTGTCATTGAGCCTGCATCCATCAGTTTCGGCCCAATTCATGAAATATTGCACACGCGCAAGCACCGAAGCCTTTGCCGACCAATTGCCACGCTGTGGAAGCTTCCGTACGAATTCCACCGCGAGGTGCAAAAAGTCACGTTCTCCTTCAATGGCAAAGCTCACCGCCGCAGCCACCAAAGTGGTCGCTTCAATGCCCTGCACCGTGTTATGCGTCACCACACAGGATCGCCAGGCGGCGTCGGCGAGCGCTTGGCCTGGACGGAATGCGATGCCCACCGGCGTGGCACGCATTGCACCGCCGTTGGTGGTGCCGAATCGGCCGGTCTCTTCCAGACTTACGCCTTCGGTAAGTTTTTGCAGCGCTGCTTTGGTGGAAGGTCCCAGCAGGTCAAGCGATCCCTTGGCCTTCATCGCAGCTTCCCATTGCAGCAGATCGTGGGCGTATCGGGTGTTATCAATGCAGCCGTTATCGTCGATAAGTCGCCGTGCGAGTACGAAAGCCTGTTCTGTATCGTCGGTGACGGCACCAGCTTTCATATTCGGTGCGATCGGCTGCTGCGGCACGGCATTCATAAGTTTCGTGATCGGACCGTCGTAATACCGGCGAATCTGCTTGTCCGACATGCTTTGCGTAGGCATTCCCAACGCATCGCCCAACGCAAGCCCAGCCATAGCTCCCATCGCTCGTTCCTTCATTTGCATCCCATTCTCACGCATAGTCACAGCAGCCTTTCTCACAACTCAGCCTGATCGTACACCGAACAACATCATCACAATCCCTCCCCAATCCTTCCAGTCACTGGAAGAAAGTGGACATTTACAAGCCTCTCAACGACCCAAATCTTCCACCCACTGGAGAAAAACAGACGCCCACAAGCCCCCCAGCGGGAAAAATCCCCCAGTCACTGGAAGAATCACCCCGCCACAGACCATCCCAGCGACCCAAATCCTCCACCCACTGGAAGAATCTGGACGCTCACAGGGCCAACAGCGGGAAGATTGTTCCAGTGGATGGAAGAATACGGACTTTCACGCGCTCCCTAGCGGGGAGAATTATTCCAGTGGATGGAAGAATTGAGACTTGGACGGTGCTGAGCCGAACTTGGGTGGAGTTTACCCGGATTGCAGCAACAAAAAAGGCTTACCGAGTGCTTAGAGCGCTCTCAGTAAGCCTTATAGGCGGGTAAGGCGAGATTCGAACTCGCGGAGGCTTGCACCTCAACGGTTTTCAAGACCGTCTCTTTAGACCGCTCAGACACCTACCCATGTGCATCACGCACGAAACGCTAATATAGCACAACCCAAAGAACGAGGGGAAGAAAGCGAGCAAGGACAAAGGAAAGAACGCGGCGAAAACAAAAAAGAAGGGACCCGCTCACCGCGAGTCCCTTCCCATAAGCCAGAAAAGCCAGAAATCGGCAAATGCCAAATGCCAGGCATCCTCAGACTTCCATATTTCGTATTGCAGAAGTCCGTTTCAGCAGTTCAGCAGACCAGCAACTCAGTGGAACCGATAAACAAACCCGAGTCGCCACACTCAACCGATCTACCCAAGCTATCAGACTCTGCCAAGCAAACCCAAATTCTATCAGGCTTCCCACTTGGTCGGCTCGATGACTTCCTTGCCACCCATGTAGGCACGCATGGCCTGCGGGATGACGATGGAGCCGTCCTTCTGCTGATGGTTCTCAAGAATGGCAACCAGCCAACGGGTGGTGGCCAGCGTACCGTTCAGCGTGGAAACGGCGCGGGTGCCACCATCTTCCATACGTTCGCGAATGTTCAGACGGCGAGCCTGATATTCGGTGCAGTTGGAGGTGGAGGTCAGCTCACGGTAGCGACCCTGGGTCGGCACCCAAGCCTCACAGTCGAACTTGCGGGCTGCGGAAGAGCCCAGATCGCCGGCAGCGGTATCGATGATGCGGTACGGCACCTCGACCTTGCCGAGCATTTCCTGCTCCATGGCCAGCAGGTGCTCATGCTCCTTGTAGGAGTCCTCCTGCTTGGTGTAAACGAACATTTCCACCTTGTCGAACTGGTGCACGCGGATGATGCCGGAAGTATCCTTGCCAGCTGCGCCAGCCTCACGGCGGTAGCAGGAGCTCCAGCCGCAGTAACGCAGCGGACCGTCAGACAGGTCGAGAATCTCGTTCTCGTGCATACCGGCGAGCGCCACTTCGGAGGTACCGACCAAGTACTGCTCGTCAGGTTCGCGCAGACGGTAGATTTCGTCGGCGTGGGAGTTGAGGAAGCCAGTGCCGCGCATCACTTCCGGACGCACCAGCGTCGGGGTGATGGCCAGCGTGAAGCCGTGCTCTTCGGCCTGGTCCACAGCCATGGTGAGCATGGCGATCTGCATACGTGCCACCTGGCCGCGCAGGAAGTAGAAGCGGGAACCGCCGACCTTCACGCCACGTTCCATATCGATGCCGGCAACGCCACGACCGAGGGTCAGGTGATCCTTCGGCTCGAAACCTTCGGCTGCGAAATCGCGGATCTGTCCAACCTTCTTGACCACCACGTAATCGTCTTCGCCACCTTCCGGAGCTTCCGGCTCAACCACGTTGGAGAGCTTCCACATGGCGGTGGTGTATTCTTCGGCTGCGGCGTCCGCTGCGGCCTTGTATTCGGAAACCTTCTGGGAGAGTTCCTTGGTTTCGGCAATCAGCTTGGCCTTTTCGTCGGCCGGAGCCGCGGCGACCTTCTTGCCGATTTCCTTCTGCTGCGCACGGGCAGCCTCGAATTCCTTCAGAGAGGAACGACGAACCTCGTCGGAGCGCAGCACCTCGTCGACCAGTTCGACCGATTCGCCACGCTTGCGCTGGGATTCCTTAACAACGTCAGCATGTTCACGAATGAATTGGATATCAAGCATGCCTCCTAGCCTAGTGCTGAAAGCCGACACCCGCCGCAGTCCTCTCATTTTTGTATACAACGTGCAGGAATCGTCGAATAAATCAGTCTTGATTCGCTTTTTTCGCATCTTCCGTGAACAATAGATGACATGCCTATGCCTGTTATCATTCTGATTGTCGTTCTTGCGGTCGCAGCGGTGTGCGCGGCCGCCTTTTTCGCAGTACGCGCGTATAAGCATCGCAAACTTGCGGAACAGCTCGACAAGCGCGACGATGATCAGGTGCATTACGCGTTTGTGATCAATCCTTCGAAACCGCAGGCGGAACAACGCAAGCAGCATATTCAGGAGTTCTGCGAGGCGAAGCATCTCACGCAGGTTGAATATATCGGAACGCAGCTTGATAAGGATGGTCGCGCCTGCGCGCTGGAAGCCTTGGAGCATGGCGCCGACGTGGTGGTCGCGGTCGGCGGCGACGGCACGGTGCGCACGGTGGCGAGCGCACTTTCGGGAACCGGCCACGCGCTGGGCATCATCCCTATTGGCACCGGCAATCTGTTTGCCCGCAATATGGGCATTCCTGTGGATGATATCGATGCGGCGCTGACCGTCGCCACATCTCATGGTTCGCGTTTGGTGGATGTCGGCCGACTGACGCTGCTCGATGATGAAGCCGCCGATCACGGCCATGCGTTCCTTATTATCGCGGGCATCGGCTTTGATGCGGTGATGATCGACGACACCGATCCTGAGTTGAAGAAGAACATCAGCTGGCTCGCCTATTTCGTGTCGGGCGTGAAGAACCTGTTCGCCCCGAAGTACAAGGGTGATGTGACCATTACCAGCGCCGACGGCAGCACGCACACCACGCACGGATTGACCTTCCGCACGTTCATGGCCGGCAATTGCGGCCAGATTCCGGTATTTTCGCTCATGCCCGACGCCGTGTACGATGACGGCATTCTCGATTACGAGATCATTGACACATCCGGCGGTTTGATCGGTTGGGCGAATCTGTTCGGCGATGTGCTGCATCAGACGATCACCGGCAAGGCCCAGCAGAGTCCGCTGTCCACGAATTCCACGGTTGACCAGATTCAGGGCGTCAGCGCGGAAATCAAGTTGGAGAAACCCGTGTTGGCTCAGGTGGATGGCGATATGCTTCCCGAAACGCAGCATATTCGTTTCAGTGTGGAGCGTAAATCTTTGTGCGTGCGTGTGCCGGAAGCGCCCGAAGCCAATACTTCCAATGTAAATCAGTAACTATTATCGTAATTATTAAATTATTTATTACGATGATTATGTATTTTATGCAAATTATGCATTGGTATCGTCATTCTCATGCGATTCCGTCGCATGAGAAGTCACTCGTGCGACATGCAAGGTGAGATAGGCGATTTCCGCTTCCGAAAGACTCACGTTCAATCGCATTTTGACGATGATCGCAAGTTTGTTCGCACAATCCGATGCTTTCGGATATGAGGTTTTGATGGATTCCACGATTGGTTCAGGCTCGTCATCAAGCTGTTCATGTTGGTGGATGCGCACGAAAAGATAGCGCAGATGCGTGATGAAACGCGCCACATTGACGCTGTTCTGGTCGAGAGTGATGCCGTAATAGCCTTCGATGACCGTCAGCATTTGCTGGATGACGCCGGTCATGGTGTAGGTTGCGGAAAGATCGCCGGTAGAGAAGCCCGCATTGACCAAGTGCAGGGCCAAAGCCACGGCTTCGCAATCCGGCAGCGCACCGCCCAGATACGTGTTCATGGCATCGACCAGAGCTTTGCCTTTGGCATATTCGCTCGCGTAGAGCGAACGCACTTCGGCTTCCAGCGGATATTCGATGGTCTGCTTGTTTTGCGATCGGCGGATCGCACCGCAAATATGGTCGGATAATGCCAGCACCAATGCAGGCTGTCTGTCGGCCTGTTCCTTCAGACCGGTGCGGTTCATGGCGTCCGTAACGAGACGAATGATTTCGGGCGGAATCCCGGCCACCTGTTGGGCCATATGGTCGGGATCCTTGCCATCTGCGGGAACGAACCGACGGACGATCTTCGCGTCATCAACATGCTGGCCGGGCTTGGCTTGGAAACCTATACCTCGACCGGTGAGAATCACCTCACTGTTGCCGTCTTTTGCCAGTACGACATTATTGTTGAATACGCGAAGAACGTCCACGTCGGCCCCTTCCGACTATGCGATTGGTCAGCGCTGGATGTCGATCACCGACTCACCGGCCTTGACGTCGACGCCGGTCTTTGGCGTGACGGACGCGAAGGCCACTGTGTTCAGCACCGTCATCAATGTGGTGGTGCTGTATCCAGCTTCCTTAACCTTATCAAAGTCGACGACAACGAGGTTGTCCCCCGCGTTCACGTGTTCGTTGGCCTTGACCTTCACATCGAAGCCTTCGCCGTTCATCTTCACCGTGTCGATGCCGACGTGCACGAGCACTTCCACGCCATCATCGGTTTTGATGCCGAATGCGTGACCGGTTTCGGCGACGGTCTGCAGCACGCCGGATACCGGCGCGACGACGGTGCTGTCTGCCGGCTGGATGCCGACGCCTTCGCCTAGTGCGCGGGATGCGAACACCGGATCGCCGGTTTCATCCAGGGAAATCACATGGCCTGCGACTGGAGCGTTCACCACGGTGGTGGCGGCAGCAGCCGGGGCTTCAGTCTTGGTGGCGGCAACAGTGGCAGTCGCGGTGGCAGCAGCCGGAGCGACTCCCTTGGCTTCGACCGACGAGACAGCGGTCTTCTGATTGGCAGCCGCGCGGGCCAGCACTTCGGCCTTCTGTTCCGGAGTGCGGTAGTCGAAGGTGATGATCAGAAGGAAGGAGGTGAGGAAGGACACGGCGATGGACACTGCATACACCCACATCTGATTGAAGACCGGAATGGTCAGCAACGAGGTGAATGCGAAAGCGGTGGTGGTCACGCCATGCACGGTCTGGCCGGCGGCGGTGACGGACGGGAAGAGCCAACCGAGGATGGCGATGACGACGCCACCGAGACCGCAGCCCACCAGCATGCGCTTGTAGATGAGCTTGTAACGCAGGTGAATGCCGTACAGAGACGGTTCGGAAACGCCACCGAGCAGGCCGGCCGCAAGTGCGCCCAAAGCGGTCTGGCGCATGTCCTTATCCTTGTCACGCACAGCAAGGAAGAGCACGCCAGCGGTAGCGCCGAAGCAGGCGAAGTTCCACACGCCCATCGGGCCTTGGATGAAGTCGTAGCCGAGAGTCTGGATGTTCATGAGCATCAGGGCGTTGAGCGGCCAGTGCAAACCGAGCGGCACGAGGAACGGGTACAGCATCGGAATGATGATGGCGAAGATGAACGGGGCATGGGTGTTCATCCAGGCCAAGCCGACGCCGAGGCCGTTGCCGACCCACACGCCGATCGGGCCGATGATGAAGGCGGTCAGCGCGCCAACGATGATCATGCAGAAGAACGGCACGAAGACCAGCTGGACGCTTTCCGGGATGATCCTCTTCAATCCGTGGTAGACGAGAGCAAGCACGGCGGCCATGAGCAGCGGCACGAACACGTTGCCTGAATAGTCGCTCAATGCCATCGGCAGACCGAATATGTTGGCCATGCAAGACTTGGTGCCCAGAGCGGCGTTCTCCACGCACGTGGTGGTCTTGGCGTCCATCAAGCCGGTGAACTGCGGGGTCATGAGCATGGCCATGATGGCACCACCCAGCCATGGGTCGACTTTGAGCTTCTTGGACGCGTTGTAGGCGACCATGATCGGCAGGAAGTAGAATACGCCCTTCCAGATGGCTTTCACGAATACCCAGCCTGCGGAAACCTCGTCATTCGGAATGACGTTCAGCGAAATAAGCAGGTTGACCAGCGCGATGATGATGGAAGCGCCGAGCAGCACGCCCAGAATCGGGCGGAAGGAATCGGAGAGATACTCGAAGAAGGAGTCCAGCCAAGCCACCTTGCCGCGGGCCTTGGAACGGGCTTCGGCCTTGACGTCGGCATTGCTCTTCTGACCATCGTCGGATGCGGAGGCACCGCCGACACCGGCCATTTCGGGCAGATGCATGATGTTTTCGTACACGGTGGCAACGCCACCGCCGATGACCACCTGGAAGCGGTCGCCGCTCTGCGGCACCGCGCCGAGCACGCCCTGCATGTGCTCGAGACTATTCTGATCGACCTTGGATGCGTCAACCAGTTCAAAGCGCAGTCGAGTGGCGCAATGCGTCAGACTGCGAACGTTTTCAGGACCACCGATTGCAGTGATGATCTGCGATGCGAGTGAGTCAGCCATCCTGATTTCCTTTCTTTCCCTTACAACCGATTCGATCCGAGCAACACCGCTTCGGGCAACAAAAAAAGACCTGAGATATGGCTATAGTTCAGCCACATCTCAGGTCTTGCGTCTTTATGTTGACTAGCAACCCTGCATCAGTCGAATAGCATAGAACTATACACCATCGTTTGACATTGCGCAACTCGGCTAAGCGCAGAATCCGCCATTTTCGAAAATTCATGTACACACATCCGAACATGCACTAAACAGACAACGTATTCATCGCGCATAATGGGACAATTACGCACATCTGACGCAAAAGCGTGGCAGAATAGTGACCATGGTTGCAAACAATGCGGGAATGCCCGCTACCCCAGCAGATCTGATCAATGTCGACGAGGTCATCGGCAAGTACTATGACGTCGTCCCCGACCCCAACGTTCCGGAACAGCGTGTCTCCTTCGGCACCTCCGGCCACCGCGGATCGTCTCTGAAGACCTCGTTCAACGAGGCCCATATCGTCGCCATCACCCAGGCCATCGCCGAATACCGCAAGAAAGCCGGCGTGACCGGCCCGCTGTACATCGGCCGCGACACCCACGCCCTGTCCGAGCCGGCTTGGAAGACCGCCATCGAAGTGCTCGTCGCCAACGGCGTGACCGTGCGCATCGATTCCCGCGACGACTTCACCCCGACCCCGGTTGTGTCCCAGGCCATCCTGACCCACAACCGCGCAGCGGATGGCACCCAGCGCTTCACCGGCGAAGGCCTGGCCGACGGCATCGTGGTGACCCCGTCGCACAACCCGCCGACCGATGGCGGCTTCAAGTATGACCCGGTCACCGGCGGCCCGGCTCCGTCCGACGTCACCAACGCCATCGCGGATCGTGCCAACGAGCTGCTCGGCGATTTCAAGAACATCAAGCGCGTTCCGTTCGAGCAGGCCGTCAAGTCCGACCTGGTCGAGCGCTTCGACTTCCGCGAGCACTATGTCGCCGATCTGGAGAACGTCATCGACTTCGATGTGATCCGTTCCTCCGGCGTGCGCTTGGGCATCGACCCGCTCGGCGGCGCTTCCGTCAACTACTGGCCGCTGATGAACGAGAAGTTCAACCTGACCATCGACGTGGTGCGCCCGCAGGTCGATCCGACCTGGAGCTTCATGACCATCGACCATGATGGCAAGATCCGCATGGATCCGAGCTCCCCGTACGCCATGAAGGGTCTTGTGGACTCCCTCAACAACGGCGCTTGGGACAAGTACGACCTAGTCGGCGGCACCGATCCGGACGCCGACCGTCACGGCATCGTATGCCCGAACTGGGGCGTGATGAACCCGAACCACTACATCGCCGTGTGCGTAGAGTACCTGTTCGGCGGCAACCGCCCGGGCTGGCCGGAAGGCGCCGGCATCGGCAAGACGCTGGTGTCCTCCTCCCTGATCGACCGCGTGGCCGCTTCCATCGACGCCAAGCTCGTTGAGGTTCCGGTCGGCTTCAAGTGGTTCGTTGACCCGCTGTTCAAGGGCGAAGTCGCCTTCGGCGGCGAAGAGAGCTCCGGCATGAGCTTCCTGCGCAAGGACGGCCGCGTGTGGACCACCGATAAGGATGGTCTGATCCCTGACCTGCTGGCTGCGGAAATCACCGCCAAGACCGGCAAGAACCCGGCCCAGCTGCATCAGGAACAGGTCGATCGCTTTGGCGAAAGCTGGTACAAGCGAGTCGACACGCCGACCACCTTGGAGCAGAAGCAGAAGTTCGCCAAGCTTTCCGGCGACGACGTCGCGGCCACCCAGCTGGCCGGCGAGGACATCACCGCCAAGCTCACCGAAGCCCCGGGCAACCACGCCAAGATCGGCGGCCTGAAGGTCACCACCGAGAACAACTGGTTCGCGGCCCGTCCTTCCGGCACCGAGAACATCTACAAGGTGTACGCCGAGTCCTTCGAATCCCCCGAAGCCCTCGACAAGGTGCTCGCCGAAGCCACCGAAGTCGTGGACAAGGCCTTGGCCGAGTGATCATTGGCGAATCGGCGTAATCCAGCCATTCGCCAATCATTCGCAAACTCACTGAGAAGCCCGCTTTCCTGAAAAAGGCGGGCTTCTCGCATATCCGCCCGAATACGAATCGCAACGAACACGAATCGTGCGATATGGCACGAAACGCCGAATTCTGGCATGACACGCACGCTATCACCCTCCTGCCGGCCCCGCTTCGCATTACGCTTGAATGATAACGACACAACACTCAGTCCAGCGGTCCCCGCCAATCTTCATGGGAGGTGAACGATGCGCATCGCCATCGTCGAAGACCACGCCGCCGAACGCCAACTGATGGCCGTCATGTGCGCGGAATATTTCAAACGCACCCGCGATATCGGCGTGGAATGCGTGACCTTCGCCGATGCGGAATCCTTCATCAAAAGCTGGAAAGACGCCCGATACGACCTGCTGCTGCTCGACTGCTATCTGTCGGACGACGAAACCGCCACGCATGCGGCGACCGGACTTGATATCGCACGGACGTTGCGCAGACAAAACGACAATTGCCCGATCGTGTTCATCACGTCAAGCACTGATTTCGCCGTGCTCGGCTACGAGGTGCAGGCAAGCGGATATCTGTTGAAGCCCCTGAATCACGACGCGTTCCATGCGACCATGGACCGCGTCGCAGCGCAGCTCGACACGAAAACACCGGTCACTCATCTGAAAAAACATCAATCGACAGGCAATGCACAAAGCAGCACGGACGCCGCATGGCAGGTGGCGTTCGGCAATCCCGTCATCACCATGGACCGTCGCCTTATCGCCTACGCGCTTTCCAGCGCGCATTATGTGGAATTCACCTTCGCCGACGGCACCTGCGCGAAAATCCGCACCAACTTCTCCGATGTGGAACATCGTCTCACCGTATTCAGCAACTTCTACCGCACCGCGCGAGGAGTGCTCGTCAACTTCGACTACGTGTCAGGCATCAGCAACAATGAATTCGTGATGAAAGGCGGCAAGCACATTCCCATCACGAAAACCGCGGTGACCACCACCTGCAGAAAATACGCGGAATACACGTTCACCCGCATGAGAATGGAGGACTAGCCATGCTTGACGCACTCGCATCGATCGCGTCATCATGCATGTTCTTCGCCATCGGCGAACAGCTAAACGCGCTAACGGGCCTGCTTCTCTGCCTGTACATGACCTGGCATCATATGGAGAATCCCAAGCGCGACGGCCTTATTCTCATGATTTCCGGCGTGATTGTCTTCTTCCTGTGCGGCATCGCATGTTGCCTCGCCCACGTCCCCTCGCTCTGGTCCGTGATTCCTTCGGCTCCGGTTGTGGTATTGGCTTTACGTAAGATGACGAATCTTCCTTGGGAGCAGCTTCTTTTCGTCGTTTCAACAGCCGCATATATCGTCGCGATCATTTATTACCTGTCTTTGGCCGTGGATTTAGCTGTTCTGAATGAGCAGTCCATGAATTTACGTGTCGGATGGCCGGGAATGATCAGTCTGCTGATTTTTGATTTGATTGCGGCGACTACACTTTTCCATCCGTTCCATCATTCATTTTCCGCAACATTCGATTCACCTTCCATCAGCAGGAATTTTTGGAGGGTCATCTGGCTTTTTCCGTTCATTTCCACAGCAATTGTGGTGTGGTGCATGCCCGCCGACAACGCATCGCTGCTCGACACCCGCGTGCTTAGCATCGCCTTCACCGTATCCATCGCATATTCCGGTTTCATGACCATGGCCTACTTCCTCATCTGGTATATGATCCAGCAGGCGGACCGACTGCGCGAAGCCAGCAAACGCGAACATTACGAAGCCATGCAGACCTTGCAGCTGCAGCATATGAACGAACGCATCAACGAAGCGAGGCAGATCAAGCACAATATCCGGCATCATATTCAGACGTTGCAGGCTCTCGCCGCGGCCGACGATATGCCCGGCATCACCTCGTATTTGGAGGAGATGGCCAATCATAGGCTGTTGCAGCCCATCCCCATGCAGTATTGCGAACATGCTTCGTTGAACGCGGTGCTGGTCTACTACTGTGACTGGATCCGCCATATAGGGGCTGAAGTCGATGTCAAAGCGTCGGTGCCGCAATATCTCAACATCAATAATGCCGAATTATGTTCCATGGTCGGCAATCTACTGGAAAATGCGTCTGAGGCCATTATGAAACAACAGGATGGGGAGAAAAAACTCAGGGTGCGCATCAAATATCGCACTGGGCCGCCCGCATCACTGTTCATTGTGGTCGACAACACGCACGATTCCTCCATTATGCAGGTTGGCGACGCTTTCGCCTCAACCAAGCATGGGGGTGAAGGTTTGGGCACCGCCACCGTGCGCGAAACCGCGGAACGGCATCATGGCGCGACCTCGTTCGATTATGACGGCACGCTGTTCCGCGCTTCCGTCATGCTGTGTTTGGATGATTGAGATTCCCGTTCGACGTCGCCCGATCACAGTTCGCAGTTCACCACGTATGGCAGCGTCTCACGGCTTTCGTAGGGTAGAGATATGACGATTACGGTTTCTACAGACGGTTCCGCTTTAGGCAATCCGAATGGTCCGATGGGTTGGGGTTGGGCCGATCATGAGCTTGCCACAGGCGGCAAGCCGGGGCATCACCATGAGGGCGACTGCGATGCCGGCGGAGCTACGAACGGCACCAATCAGATTGGCGAGCTGTGCGCAGTGCTGGAGGCGTTGCGCGCGCACCCCGGCTCCGAACCGTTGGTGATCGAAACCGATTCGCAGTATGCGATCAACTGTTCCACCACGTGGGTTCACGGCTGGAAGAAGAACGGCTGGAAGAACTCGCAGAAGAAGCCGGTAAAGAACGCGGATCTGATTCGCGCGATCGATGCCGAAATCTCCAAGCGCCCCGGACCGGTGAAATTCGTATGGGTCAAGGGTCATGCCGGCAATGCCGGCAATGAGAAGGTGGACGAGCTGGCGCGCACCTATGCGGGCGATTGCCGTTCGAAGATCCGTGAAGGATATCTTCCTTTGGAGGGTTGGCAGTCGCTGCTGGCTTCCGAATATTCGCAAGGTACCGATGTTCCCGATGATGCCCAAATGCTGCTTGACGGCAAAATCACTACGGACGAATACCATATGGGGCGCGGGCAAGGCAAGTCCGCTCAAGGATCGTTGGCCGATGATCTGATGGGCGCGGCCGATCCGGAGCCGCGTCCGCGTTCCATCGCCGATATGCTGGTGGAGCCGGAAGGCTATCCAGCGCCCGACGAGGCGACATTGCCGTTGACGTCCAACGAAATGTCGGTGGAATCCGACGACATGCCGGAACCGACCACCGCGCTTGATACGACCATGCCTGATGGCACGACGCCTGACGCCGAGGCACCGCGCAAATCGTATGCCGAAATGCTGCTCAAGCCGGACTGTTTTCCCCACGAGCATGACGAGCGGCAGCCAGCCGACGATGCACAGAACGAACAATCCGCGAATTCCTCGGAAAACACGCCGGCACCAACGAGCGAATCAGCCGAATCCGCAAACGCGTCGGCGCCAACGAACGCCGTCGCCGACTTGCCGAAACTGCCGCATCGCGCCAGTCCTTCGGGATTGGCGGTGTCGGGCACCATTCGCTTCACTCCCCCGCCAAATTCCAGTCCGACGTTCGACGGCAAGCCACGCCTGATCCGCGGTTACATCGCGGTGGAAGGCTACGTGCAAGGCGACGGCACGCTCGTCCTCGACGAAGCGCCATTTGCAGTCAAGCACAACTAACGAACCAGCACTTTCGACCTTAACGCCTCGAAAATGCGTGAAACATCCTGTGAAAACATTTGCTGACCACCAATGGCACACCTTCGTTCATGACATGTCCGCAAACGCACAAAAATCAACACATCCGATAATATGGAGACGGTCTTAACCCCATATCGAAGGAGGATCATGGACAAGGCACAGCAGGACGCATTGAAGAAGGCAGCCGGCATCGAAGCTGCCAAGCTGATTCAGAACGGCATGATCGCAGGTCTGGGCACCGGCTCGACCGTGCGCTTCCTGGTCGACGAGCTCGGCCGCCGCGTGCAGGAGGAAGGCTTGGAGTTCACCGGCGTGACCACCTCCCGCCGCACTCAGGAGCAGGCAGAAGGCTACGGCATCAAGATCGTCGACATCGATGTCGTTGATCACATCGACGTGACCATCGACGGCGCCGACGAGGTCGACAAGAACTTCAACGGCATCAAGGGCGGCGGCGCCGCTCTGCTGTGGGAGAAGATCGTGGCCACCAACTCCAACAAGATCGTGTGGATCGTGGACGAGTCCAAGGTTGTGGACACCATCGGCAAGTTCCCGCTGCCGGTTGAGGTGATTCCGTTCGGCGCAGGCCAGGTCGTCAAGAAGTTTGAATCCCGCGGCTACAAGCCGGTGCTTCGCCTCGACGCCGAAGGCCAGCCGGTGCGCACCGACGAGAACAACTACGTGGTCGATCTGCACCTCGAATGCATCGAACACCCGGAGGCTCTGGCCGACGATCTCATCAACACCGTTGGCGTGGTGGAGCATGGCCTGTTCCTGCACATGGTGGACCAGGTCATCGTGGGCGATCCCAACGGTCCGCGCGTGCTCACCAACTCCAACAAGTGAGTTTGAAGTAGCGTAAGTTCCGCATTTTCCGCGGATTTTCGCGAACCTACACGAAACCATATGAGGCTGTGCGTTCAACTTCGAACGCACAGCCTTCTTTTTGCATCTATTGATTTCCGATTCTCGTACTTTTCGTTTATTTCTTTGCAATATGCAAAAATCCCGCATACCTCAAGAAGACATACGGGATTTTGTTTAAGCGACGCTTCAACCGCGCCTGAAGACTACTTGCGCTGGTGGCGAGTCTTACGAAGCAGTTTGCGGTGCTTCTTCTTGCTCATGCGCTTGCGGCGCTTCTTGATGACCGAGCCCATCTCAGCCTCCGTTCTTAAACTCAAAGGGTAAAAGTTTGCAACTTGCCCAATACTACACTGCTTCGGGGACTAACGCACACAACCGCATTCATATGGTGGAAGCACGCACCTTTTTATCGGAAGATCAGGCAAACGCAGTCCGCATGGTCCACGGCTGAATCTTACGTGAATCATGCATGAATCATAGGATCGCACAACCAGCCGTAGGCAGTATCACAGCGGGAACTGCTGGTAGAAGCGCTGCACCGAATCCTTGGCTCCCGTGGCTTGGAACACCACGGTATCGTTGCGCCAGACCGCGATGGCCTTGGTTTCGTCGTCCGGATCGGTTTTGGCGCTATAGGCGCCGGTCGCTTCACCGGAAACCTTCACATTGCCGCCGCCCAGCTCCTTGCCGGTCATGGCACCGGTCAGATTGTCATACTGACTTTGCGCATCATCAGACTGAGACCATTGCGCCACTTTCAAGGTGATATCCTGACCGTCCTTGCCCGTGGAATACGTCAACGTGTACTCCTCGACCGGGGAAGCGCCGCTCCACGAAGTGCTGGCATCGGCCTTGGTGCGCGCGAAATTCAACACGGAATCAGGCATGGCCTTCAACAGTTCGCTGGCGTCATCCGGCAACGCCACAGCGTCAATGGACGGCGTGGTCGGCTCAGAGGCATCCTGCGACGCGCCCTGCGAGGTGGTGGTGCCCTGAGTGGACGCTTCATCGCCCTTGTTCAGAGCCCAGCCGGGCCAGATGAAAGCGGACACCAAGGCGAGCACGACCACCAAAGCGGCGGCAATGACAGCCACGATCAGTTTGCCATGAGAAGAGGAAGTTTGCGTAGTAGACATGGCTGTTATTCTTTCATATCCGTGAGACGCTCGAATCCAGAAACCGTGATCTCGCCATCATCCCGCACCAGCACCCCCTTAATATCTCCGAAAACGATTGTCCCAAAATATCCGTATTGTCGGCGATATGGCAAAGACGTCCTCGCAATTTGTATGTTCCGAATGCGGCTGGAGCGGGCCGAAATGGCTGGGCCGCTGCCCTGAATGCGGCCAGTGGGGCACCATCGAGGAATTCCATGAAGCGCGCCCCTCCGCATCGTCACGCACCGCCGCTCCCGGACGCACATCGCGCACGCTATCGCATGCAGTGCCCGATTCCGCGGCGAAACCGATCACGGAAATCAGTACGGAAAACATTTCCAGAATCGACACTGGGTTCACGGAATTCAACCGCGTACTTGGCGGCGGCATCGTTCCCGGTTCCGTCACGCTTATCGCGGGCGAACCGGGTATCGGCAAATCAACGCTGCTGCTGGAGGCCGCAGGCAATGTTGCCCGTCTTTCCGCAGCACAGCCCGAACGCAACACGGTGCTCTATATTTCCGGTGAGGAATCGCAGGCGCAGGTGCGCATGAGGGCCTCGCGCATCGGCGCGGTCGAACCGAATCTGCTTCTGGCCGCCACCACCGACCTGTCAACCGCGCTGGGGCTTATCGAACAATGCAAGCCTGCGCTGGCCATCGTCGATTCCGCGCAAACCATCGTCTCGCAGGAAGTCGATGGCATCTCCGGAGGCTCGACTCAGGTGCGCGAAGTGGCGAGCGCGCTGATCGACACCGCCAAAACGCTTGATATTCCGGTATTGTTGGTCGGTCATGTCACCAAAGACGGGTCGATTGCCGGCCCGCGCACGTTGGAACATTTGGTTGATGTGGTCTGCCAGTTCGAAGGCGACACCGAAACCGCATTGCGTATGCTGCGCGCGGTGAAAAACCGTTTCGGCCCTACTGATGAGGTCGGCTGTTTCGATATGAGCGGCGAAGGCATCGAAGAGGTGACGGACCCGTCCGGACTGTTTCTTTCCTCGTCCAATTCCACAGATCCCTCTCCGGTGGAGGGCACGTGCGTGACCTTCACGTTGGACGGTCATCGCAGTCTTCCCATCGAAGTGCAGTCGCTGGTCACCAAATCCGTACTGCCAACGCCACGACGTGCCGCGAACGGCGTCGACGCCAACCGCATCGCCATGCTGGTGGCGGTGCTATACAGGCATGGCAACGTCAATCTTTTGGCGAACGATCTGTATATTTCCACCATCGCCGGAGGCCAGGCGCGCGAGCCCGGATGCGATCTGGCGATCGTCGGCGCATTGGCGAGCGCCTCGAAATCGAAGGCGATCAGCCGCACCACATGTGCGATTGGCGAAATTTCGTTGACCGGGCAGGTGCGTCCGGTGCCGCGATTGGAATACCGGTTGCGCGAAGCCGCCCGTCTTGGTTTCACCACCGCTGTAGTGCCGACATTACGTAGAGAAATCGCAATTCCCGGATTGTCGATCGTTCAGACGGACACATTGCAAGATGCGTTGGCTGCGCTGTTGCGGTGATACACACCCTACATACCGTTTTCGCATGTATGCACGCGAAGCATATACATTATGTTATTTTTTTAACCTATACTAGTGGGGCTCTTACGTAGATGCTTACGTAAGAGCCCCACTATTTTTGAATACTGATACGTTTTTACTGGAAATATCAGCATTCATTAATCACTGTCATTATCGTGATTATTATTGCGATCATCGTTGTGATTAGCATCAGGCAGTAATTCGCTTGGTTTCCTCGACATTGCGCTTCAGCTCATCGATCAGATCCTGTGCGGAATCGAATTTGATTTGAGGACGCAGGAATCCTACGAATTCCACACGTACCTGGTGATCGTATAAATCAAGCCAATCGTCGGTGACGGCATAGGCTTCGACCACGCGATCGTTCATTCCGGTCACCTCGTTGAAGGTCGGCTTGGTGCCGATGGAAATCGCAGCAGGCCAACGATACGGCGAATGATCGGCAAGTCGCGCGTCCACGGCAGAGGAATCGAACTGCTGCGAAACACCTTCGGAAGCGCCCTGCGCATCATCGTCCGCCGTCTTCGCGCCCAAGTCCACAAGCCAACCGGCGTATACGCCGTCGACCGGCAGATAGCCTGCCACATTCTCGCTCAGATTCGCCGTGGGGAAGCCGATGGTGCGTCCACGTTCCTCGCCATGCACCACGGCGCCTTCCACGGCATGCGGATGTCCCAGAATCGCGTCGGCGTCTTTGATGCGCCCCTGGCCCAGCAGGTAGCGCACATTCGTGGAGCTCCACACGCGCACGGCCTTCGCCTGGTTTTTCTTGCTCCATGCGCGACGTTCCGCCTTGGACGCGCCTTCCAGCGGATCGGCCGGCTCACCATGGTCGGTGGGCATAACCGGCTTCGCATTGGCTGGCACGCGGGTTTCGCCCGGTCCACGATCGTCGACCACGTCAAGCTGGAACACGCCGGTGGCGAGCGCCAGATTCTCGATGGCCTTCACATCGCCGGCACGGTTCGCACCCATGGCCGCATCGGATCCGAGCACTAGCGCGCGCATGCCCAGCTTGCCCACCATTTGTCCGAGGAAGAATCGGTACGATTTCGCCGCGAACGCCAGCGTGTAACGCACGATGAGCGTGTAATCCACGCCCAGCTTGTTGATGGCGCGCAGACGCTCCTGCATGCTGGTGAGCGCCTGCGTGTCGATCATGCCTGTCGGCGGCTCCTGGCCACCGTTTTGCGCCGCGTAGCCGTGCACGAGCGCTGGGCGTGGATCGAACAGCACCACCACGGAGAAGGACTGTTCCTTCTTGGCGAGTTCCACCACGCGGCGAATCACCGCCTGATGGCCCTGATGCATGCCATCGAACGAACCGATGGTCACCACGGATTTCTTATCGTTGCTCAGCGTAGGCCAATCCACCATGCCGCTGGCATCAGGCGTGAGCGTGATTGTCTTCATCATGTCCTTCTTGTGTATGAATTCGTATCTGTAGTCTGATTGGATGGTTCAGTTGAATACCGCGACCGGTTTAGCCTCACCGCGTTTCGCACGTTCGAGGATGGCGACCAAATCGTTGGTTTCCTCAACGTACGCCGCCGTGGTCGTACGTATGTCATGCGCGATTCTGCGTCCGAAACGCAAGTCGGCCGCTTCCTGATCGCTCACAGCCAGCATATTCATGGAAGCCGCCGCGCTGGCCACGGGATCGAGCGCATGATCGAGCGCATGATCTGCATCGTCAAGCACTGCACGATTGCGCGTCACTTCCATGCCTTCACGATTGGTGAATGTTTTGGATTCAGCGTGGGCGCTCATGACGTTGGGCATATTCACTGAGAATCTGCCGACACGTGTGCGTCGCAGCATCGTCAGATGGCCTCCCAACCCGAGTTCCTCGCCCAGATCGCGTGCGAGCGCGCGAATGTAGGTACCTGCGGAACAGGTCACGGTCACGTCGAGTTCCATAACGGGCTGCATGTCTTCATGCGGTGCAGTGTCGGCAATCCATCCATCTCCTGCCCTCTCGGCCACGACTGCGCCAGCAAGTTCCGTGCCGGCACGATCGCTATGCGTGTAGCCGTAACGCGCCTGCCGCACGTTGAACTCTTCGATGGTCACAGGACGTGCCTTAAGCTCCACATCCTTGCCTTCGCGCGCCAGATCATAGGCACGCTGGCCATTGACCTTAATGGCGGAGTAGACGTTCGGTACCTGTTCGATGCGCCCGGTGAACCGTTCTGTGATCAGCTGTTCCACGGCTTGACGCGAAGGAAAGTTCACTGCCCGCTCCCCCGCCGGCAACAGCTCGCCTTCGGCATCGTCCGTAGTGGTGCGCTGTCCAAGGCGAATGGTGGCCTCGTACGTTTTGTTATGGTCGACAATGTAGTTGAGCAGTCGCGTGGCATTGCCGAAACCCACCACCAGCACGCCGGTGGCCATCGGGTCGAGCGTGCCAGCATGGCCGACACGCTTCATATGCAGGGCGCCGCGCACGGCCGCGACCACGTCATGGCTGGTGACCCCCTGCGGCTTGTCGATGACCAGCAGGCCGGAATGTTCAGGCTTCTTCGTCATCATCCCAATCTTCGACTTCGACGTCATCATCGTCGAAATCATCGTCGTCATCCTCTTCCGGATGCTTGTACGGATCGGCTTCGCCCGCATACTGGGCGGTTTCACGAGCCTTGGCGAGTTCTTCGTCACGCTTGCGCGCGATGGCGAGAATGTCTTCGATCTCATGTGCCTCGCCCGGCACCTCGTCGAATACGAATTCGAGCTGCGGGGTCAAACGCAGACCGGCCTTGGTGCCCACGAGGGAACGCAGACGACCCTTGGCTTGGTTCAGTGCCTGCTGTGCACGGCGGCGTTCGCCCTGCTCATGGCCTTCACGGCCAAGCTGGGTCCAATAGACTTTGGCGATCTGCAGATCGTTGGTCACACGCACTTCGGTGATGGTCACGTTTGTGAGACGCTTATCGTGCAATTGCGCCTCCATGGAGGATGCGATCACACGTTGGATCAACGCCGCGATGCGTGCGGCGCGAGGATTGGTTCCTGCCATTGTTGTCCTTTAATCAGGTAAGTTCTGTTGTATTACGGAACGCCCGCAGCCGTATGTCAGCTGTGGGCGTTCCTTTCTTGTTATCGATTGCTGGTTCGAATCAATCGACTACTTGCGTTCGATTTCCTGCATTTCGAAGGTCTCGATGATATCGCCAAGCTCGATGTCGTTGAACGAACCGAGGTTGATACCCGCTTCGTAGCCTTCCTTGACGGAGTTGACATCGTCCTTGAAGCGACGCAGCGAGGAGATTTCGAGATCATTGACAGTGGCGATGCCGTTGCGCAGAATACGGCACTTCGTACCGCGCTTGACTTCGCCGTCCTGCACCATAACACCTGCGATATTGCCGAACTTGGAAGAACGGAAGATCTCGCGGATCTCGGAGTGGGACGTGACGACCTCTTCGAATTCCGGCTTGAGCATGCCCTTGAGGGATGCTTCGATGTCTTCGATGGCCTTGTAGATGATCGAGTAGTACTTGATTTCCACGCCTTCGCGTTCGGCCATATCCGCCACCTGACGGTTCGGACGAACGTTGAAGCCGATGATGACGGCCTTGTCGACGGTAGCCAAGTTGACATCGTTCTGGGTGATGGCACCGACACCGCGGTGGATCACCTGGATGCCGACCTCGTCAGACACCTCGATCTTCATCAAGGAATCTTCCAGCGCCTCGACGGAACCGGAGGAATCGCCCTTGATGACGATGTTGAGCATGTCGACCTCAGCCTTGGCGAACTGCTCCTTGAGGCTTTCGAGCGACACGACCTTACGACGCTTGGCCAGCTGGGCCGCACGCTCGGTGGCCTGACGCTTTTCGGCGATCTGACGTGCGGTACGGTCATCGGAGGCCACCAGGAACAGATCGCCTGCTGTCGGCACGGAGGTCAAACCAAGCACCTGCACCGGAGTGGACGGCGTGGCTTCCTTCATATGGGTGCCGTTTTCGTCGAGCATGGCGCGGACACGGCCATACGACGTTCCCGCGACGATGGAATCGCCGATGTGCAGAGTACCGGACTGAACGAGCACGGTTGCCACGGCACCGCGACCCTTGTCGAGTCGGGCTTCCACGGTGGCACCGCGAGCGTCCATATCCGGGTTGGCACGCAGATCAAGTTCAGCGTCCGCGGTCAGCAGCACGGCTTCCAGCAGCTTGTCGACATTGGTGCCCTGCTTGGCGGAAATGTCGACGAACATGGTGTTGCCACCGTACTCTTCCGGAACGAGGCCGTACTCGGTGAGCTGGCCACGGACCTTGTCTGGGTTCGCGCCCGGCTTATCAATCTTGTTGACGGCCACCACGATCGGCACGTTGGCCGCCTGAGCGTGGTTGATGGCTTCCACGGTCTGCGGCATCACGCCGTCATCGGCCGCGACCACAAGGATCGCAACGTCGGTGAGTTCGGCGCCACGGGCACGCATGGCGGTGAAGGCTTCGTGGCCCGGCGTATCGAGGAACGTGATCTTACGCGGTTCGCCTTCGAGATCGACGGTCACCTGGTATGCACCGATACGCTGGGTAATGCCGCCGGCCTCACGTGCGATGACGTTGGTACGACGGATGGTGTCAAGCAGTCGGGTCTTACCATGATCGACATGGCCCATCACGGTGACGACCGGCGGACGCGGCTTCAGATCTTCATCTTCCTGAAGTTCTTCTTCGTCCAGATCGATGTCGAACTGCTGCAGCAGTTCCTTGTCTTCCTCTTCGGCGGACACGATCTTGATGTCCCAGCCGATTTCCTCACCGAGGATCTGGAAGGTGGATTCGTCCAAGGACTGGGTTGCCGTGGCCATCTCACCAAGGTGGAACAGTACGGTGACCAGTGCCGCCGGATTGACGTTGATCTTCTCGGCCAGATCGGCAAGGGATGCGCCCTGACGCAGACGAACGGTCTGACCGTTGCCGGTAGGAATACGCACGCCGCCGATGACCGGGGCCTTCATCTCCTGGAATTCCTGACGCTTTGCCAGACGGTTCTTACGAGCCTTCGAGGACTTGCCGCCCTGACGACCGAACGCGCCTGCGGCACCGCCACGACCGCGACCGCCGCCACGTGCCGGACCGTTGCTCGGAGCGCTGTTGCCGCCTTGGAAGCCGCCACCATTGGTATTGGCGCCGCCACCGAAACGGTTGCCACCACCTGCCGGACGCTGACCGCCGCCCTGACCCGGACGATGCTGGCCCCACTGACCCGGCTTCGCACCGGTGCCTTGGCCCGGACGACCACGGAAACCTCCACGCTGGCCGCCGCCCTGACCCGGGCGTCCGCCGCGACGACCTTCGCCGTTGTTATTGTTGTTGGCGTTCGGACGGTTCATCGGATGCGGACGCGGAATGTCACCCGGAGTCGGGGTATGCATGCCCTGCTTGCGGCTGAACGGATTGTTACCCGGACGTGGGCCCGGAGTGTGCGGCTTCGCACCATTGGCGGCATTGTTGCCATTGCCGCCCTGCGGAGCATTGGTATTGTTATTGTTGCGCTGTGCGCGAGGTCCCGGAACCGGAGCCGGCTTGCCGCCCTGACGGCGTTCGCCCTGCGGACGCGGAGCGTTGCCGTTGGCACGATTGCCATGCTGGCGGGAATCACCCGGACGAGGCATGCGCTGGCCGGGCTTCGGGGCTTCGGACTTGGATGCTGCAGGACGTGCCGGCTTTGGAGCGGCAGACTTTGCCGCGGATGCCGCGGGAGCAGCCGGAGTGGCACGAGGCGCAGGAGTAGGCGAAGCTGCCGGGGTAGCCGGCTTCTTGGCCGGGACCGCAGGCTTCTTGGATTCGGATGCGTTGCCCTGCGCGTTGGAAGCGAAAGCATTCCTCAGCTTACGGGCAACCGGAGGTTCAACGGTAGACGATGCGGACTTCACAAATTCGCCCATCGCCTCAAGTTTGTTCAAAACAGTCTTGCTGTCAACGCCAAGTTCCTTGGCAAGTTCATATACGCGTGCTTTCGGCACTCAATTTCTCCTATCTTGGGCCGCGCGCATACGAGCGCGACCGCTACTGATTCACGGCGAGCTTGTTCCTTCTCATCGTGCAACCATGTTCGTGATACCTCGTCTTTTCCCTGGGCATGACGGCACGTACCCCCACGCTTTGGATTATCGAGTCCAGCATACTCAAGCCCGTGGATTGAACGCCCACGGGCTTACCGCTGCTGAAAGTGTTGGTTATTCGGCGGTTTCCCCGCTGGTCGAAGCCTGCGCTTCGGCCATCTTCTTGGCGTGTGCCTCGGCGGATTCGATGCCGATCTTCCATCCGGTCAGCTTGGCGGCCAAACGTGCGTTCTGGCCTTCCTTGCCGATGGCCAGCGACAGCTGATCATCATGAATGAAGGCGATTGCGGTCTGGTTCTTCTCGCTGATTACCTGCACACCGGTGGCGACCGCCGGAGACAGTGCCGCCGCGACGAACTTCGCCGGATCGGCAGACCAGTCGACGATATCGATCTTCTCCGGCCCAAGGTTCTCCATCACCGCACGCACGCGAGCACCGCCGGGGCCGATCAGAGCGCCCTTCGGATTGACGCCCTCGGTGTTGGCGCGCACCGCGATCTTGGTACGGGCACCGGCCTCACGCGCGATGGCCATGATCGAGACGGCACCGGAAACCAGTTCCGGAACCTCACGTTCGAACAGACGGCGAACCAGCTCGGGATGGGAGCGGGACACCACGATTTCCGGGCCTTTGAGGCCACGTGCGACATTCACCACATACACGCGGATGCGCTCACCATGGCGGTAACGCTCTCCCGGCACCTGTTCACGACGCGGCAGCAACGCTTCGACGTCGCCAACGGCCACGTGCACATTGGAGGTGTCCTTCACATCCTGCTGCACAATGCCGGTGATCAGCTTGCCCTTCTGCCCGGAGAACGCGCCGAACACCTTGTCGTCCTCGGCCTTGCGGAACAGCTGGCTGATGACCTGACGCGCGGTGGCGGCGGCCAGACGGCCAAAGTCGCGCGGGGTGTCATCATATTCCTCGCCCAGAGTCGGCGCAGGGTGCGGATTATCCTCGGTCGGCTCGACGGGGATCTCATCCTGAGCCCAAACGGTAAAGCTTCCGGCACGCGGATCAAGCTCCACACGAGCATGCTTCGCCGCGTGCGGCGTTTTCAGATATGCCAGTCGCAATGCTTCCGAGAGTGCGGCATCCAGCGTCTCGGGATCGATTCCCTGCCCAGCTGCGAGCTGGTGCATTCCTGCCAGGTCCAGTTCCATACTTCCAAGACCTCCTATATGAAGTTATTCCGAGCGCTCGGCCCAATGGTCACAGTCGACTATTAGTCTAATGTTTCATGCAGACACGCTCCCCGTTTTTCCCCTTGGCCTTGTCGACTGTCAGACGCGCCTGCGTCTTGGTGTGCGCGAGCGCCCTTGTGGCATCACTGGCCGCGTGTTCCGCTCCTCGAATCGCAGGTCGCGCCGAAGCCGAACAGCAGCCAAGTCCTTGCGAAAGGGCGTATGCAGACGCGACTGCCAACGCCGACATCATGGCAGACAGGTCACGCCATATCGTCATGCGCTATCTTGCCGCGCAGGAGGCGGTTTCAGATTGGGCCAACACCGCGGCATATTGCCCGGCGCGATTCGCCGATGGCACGTTGCGCAGCGCGCAGGCCCGTCACGCCGTCAGATTGATGGCCTCACGGCTTGCGATTGACATCGCACAGCCCACGCTGTCACGATGCGATGGCATTGACTCGCTTGATGTCGATACGGATTCGCTTGCAGCCATGGCTGCTGCGGAAGATCAGGTGGGGTTCGCGATGGAGGTGTTCGCCGCGCGTTCCTTCGGTCATGCGACGCTTGACATCAGCGATCGTCATAAAACCACTTCGCAACGCCTGATTTCTCTTTCCGGAGCCGAAGACAATCGTGCGAAAACCTATGATGTCACGCAGCTGCTCGCCAATCCTAATACCATCGTGGATTCCGCAACGGGCTTGTACGCGCCAACCGATGCCGTCCTGGAAATGAATTGCGCGCGCAGCGAAATCGCAGCCGTTGCGGCAAGCTCGACTTCGTCGAACGCCTCGACGAAGTCCCAAACAACCTCGGACGACCATTCGGATGACTCCCGGGAACAGTCACTGGGCATGCTCGCCAGCATGATCGCCGACCGCGTGGATCTGGCACTCGACTGGGGTTATCCGGCATTCGACGAAGCGCTATTCGCATAGCGCAGACTTGCGTACGCTGTCCGCGCAACCGTCTTCACACAATGCGACGCAGTGTTCCCGCGAATAAGACACGCCGAGCAATCGCAGACATCGCAAAAATCCCTCAATCGGATTTGACAATCGCCAAAGCTGTGGCAAAATGATGAAGTTGCTTGTTTTCAAGTAGCACAATGGATAAGTGTCCGAGCGGTCTAAGGAGCACGCCTCGAAAGCGTGTGAGGGCGAACCCCTCCGCGAGTTCGAATCTCGCCTTATCCGCAAGTAGAAAAACCGGAGCAACGGCGCTTCGGTTTTTTTATTTACAACTCCTGCTCGTGCACGGAAGCATTCACCCACTGGTGCTGCTGCACATTGCAGCCGGAGAAAATGCCGATATCGAGCATGCAATCGCGGTAATCACGACCATGCGCGATCGTGATGTAGTTGTCGTCGACCATACGGTTGTGCGTCGGATCAAGACCGATCCAACGCTCGTTGTGGTACACCTCCACCCAGGCATGTGTGGCGCCCTCACTGCCCAACAATCCGGCGATGTAACGCGCGGTGAGACCAACATGGCGACACACCGATCACGGAATCCGGATTGAACGCGAACGGATCAAGATATTCGTCCGACAGGCGGCGGTAGACCACGCCCACACGATGGCGTTTGCCGGAATAATCAAGGAAATACACCTTGTTGTCAACGACTTCGAGATCTTCTGGGAACGCCAGCGCGGCACCCGTCTTTTCCGCCAGATACGCATGTTCGAAAAACGCGGAATTGTATCGCCCCGGCGTCAGTACGACGGCAATGCCTTCCGTGGAAACGAAATCCATGGACTTACGCAGCAAACGGGGGTAATCGCGGTTATATCCCGTTTTTGCGTTTTTGCGATTGCGTGATGTGGTTTTGTGATGCGATATTTGGTGCGATTGTATAGCGCAATCTTCTGTGTATCCGTACAGTATGTGCTCTTACAAAGTACGTTTCGCACGAATCGCTTCGGCACGAATCGCCAACTGGTCGTCTTCCGGATATTCGATATGTTCCAGCGTCAATCCTTGCGGAGCGATCGGACCGGTGCTGCCTTCACGCAGCGGCGTCGCCATTTTTCCGGCGAACCAGTCCAAGGAACGTTTGCCGATACCAACCTGTACGCAACCGTTAACCAACGAACGCACCATATTGCGTGCGAATGCGTCGGCGACGATGGTGAAGCAGAGCAGTCCCGACTCCAAAGCGGGCGTTCGGTACTGCTCCCCCATGGTGGTTCCGTCGTCGATAAGCGGATGCTGCGGTATGCGTCTCCAATACGCGGTTTTGACCTCGCGTATGGTGGTTCCTCCTGGATTGGGAGTTGCGAACGAGCCGAAATCATGCAGACCGATCGTCATTTCAGCAGCCTTGTTCATGGCGTCGATGTCAAGATCATCGTCAATATGCAGCACGCAGTTTCTGGTACGTGGATCGATTTCGCTTGATCGGTCGGCAATGCGATATACGTAAGTGCGTTCCAGTGCGGAGAAACGTGCGTCGAATCCTTCGGGAGCTTCCTCGATGGAACGAATGGCGATGTCATTCGGCAGCATGCGTTGCAGCCGTCGCTTCAACGCCATCACCGGTTCGACCTGCATATGCCCGACGCAACGTGCAAGCGTCTCCTCATTGATGTCGAGATGGCAAACTTGGTGCGACGCATGCACGCCGGTATCGGTACGACCCGCGACGGTCAGGCGCAGCGGCTCGTCATCATCGCCTTCCGGTACACGAAGAACGGTATGCAGCACTCGTTCGATTTCTCCCTGCACGGTACGCATGTCAGGCTGTTTCGCCCATCCGTAGAAATTGGTGCCGTCATATGCCAAGTCGATACGTAATCTCACGGCAATGAGCATAACAAAAGGCGCATAACAAAAAGGCTGGGAACCTTTCGATTCCCAGCCTTTTCATCAGCTAGTCAAGCCTGCTTGATGCCAATCACTCGGCGTTCTCTGCGGTGGCTTCCTGAGCCTCAACCGGTGCCTCTTCGACAACCGGAGCTTCTTCAGCGGCAACCTTGGTTGCGGCTTCGGCTTCCTTGACCACGGCCTGCTTCGGGCTCACCGGCTCGGTGACGAGCTCGATGATGGCTGCCGGAGCGGCATCGCCACGACGCGGAGCAATCTTGACGATGCGGGTGTAGCCACCCTCACGCTGCTCCATCTGCTCGGCAATCTCGGTGAACAGCTTGTGCACGACGGACTTGTTGCGGATGACACGCATCACGCGACGACGGCTGTGCAGATCACCACGCTTGGCGAGCGTGATCAGACGCTCAGCCAGCGGACGAAGGCGCTTGGCCTTCGGCAGGGTGGTGGTGATGCGGCCACGCTGGAACAGGCTGGTAGCCATGTTCGCGAGCATAAGACGCTCATGAGCCGGGCTGGAGGCCAGACGCGGACCCTTCTTTGGTGTAGGCATTGTTTCTCCTTGAAAGCCCCGTCGGACTCAGGTGGGCAGTTGCCCGAACATCCGAATCCGACGAAGCGGTTAGGTCAAAAGCGGCGAATCACTCGTCTTCCGGCGAGAAGAAAGTGCCGCCTTCGAGGTTGTTGGTATCGAAGTTGCCCAGCGGGGAAGCCTTGAGGGCCAGACCCAAGGACTGGAGCTTTTCCTTGACTTCGTCAATGGACTTCATACCGAAATTGCGGATGTCGAGCAGATCCTGCTCGGTGTGGGCGACCAGCTCGCCGATCGTGTGGATGCCCTCGCGCTTCAGGCAGTTGTAGCTGCGCTGGGTGAGGTTGAGATCCTCGATCGGAACGGCCATCTCCGGGTTGGTTTCCTCTGCCACCGGGGCAGGTCCAACCTCGACGCCCTCAGCCTGGGTGTTGAGCTCGCGGCACAGGCCGAAGAGTTCCACCAAGGTGGAGCCTGCGGATGCGACAGCATCACGCGGGGAGATTGCCGGCTTGGTCTCCACGTCCAGGATGAGCTTGTCGAAGTCAGTGCGCTGTTCAACGCGAGTGGCTTCCACGCGATAGCTCACCTTGAGCACCGGGGAGTAAATCGAGTCGACCGGGATACGGCCGATCTCGGCGTTATCCTGCTTGTTCATCTGGGCTGGCACATAACCGCGGCCACGCTCGACGGTGAACTCGATCTCGAGCTCGCCATCTTCAGCGAGAGTTGCGATATGCATATCCGGGTTGGCGATAGTGACGCCGGCCGGCGGAGTGATATCACCCGCGGTGGCCTCGCCCTTGCCGCTCTTGCGCAGATACATGACAACCGGCTCATCGTATTCGCTGGTGAGCACGATGCCCTTGATGTTCAACAGGATCTCGGTAACGTCCTCTTCAACACCCGGCAGAGTGGTGAACTCATGCGGGACGCCGGAGATACGCACCGAAGTCACAGCCGCTCCAGGGATGGAGCTCAGGAGGGTACGGCGCAGCGAGTTGCCAAGCGTGTAGCCGAAACCAGGCTCGAGAGGCTCGATGGTGAAGCGGGAACGCTGAGGGTTGAGAGATTCCTCGGTAAGTGTCGGACGCTGTGCGATAAGCACTGTGGTTATCCTTTCAGCTTCAGGCCGGTGGTGCACTCACCGGCCATAAGCGGCGTTGGATTGATGATTTCTTCTAGTGCTCAGACGCGACGGCGCTTCGGAGGACGAACGCCGTTGTGTGCCTGCGGGGTGACGTCGGTGATGGAACCGACTTCGAGTCCGGCGGACTGCAAGGAACGGATAGCGGTTTCACGACCGGAACCCGGGCCCTTCACGAACACGTCGACCTTCTTCAGACCGTGCTCCATAGCCTTGCGGGCTGCGGATTCAGCGGCCATACCAGCGGCGTACGGCGTGGACTTACGGGAGCCCTTGAAACCGACATCGCCACCGGACGCCCAGGACACAACTGCGCCGGACGGGTCGGTGATCGAAATAATAGTGTTGTTGAAAGTGGACTTGATGTGCGCCTGCCCAACCGGGACCGACTTGCGGTCGCGGCGACGCGGCTTGCGCGCGGCTTGCTTTTGAGCTGCCATTGACCCTCGTTTCCTAATAACGAATTTGCTTTGTTGTTCAGGCGATGAAACTTACGTCTCGTGGTCTGAACTGACAGCCACCTATTACTTGGTGGCCTTCTTCTTTCCGGCGACCGTGCGCTTCGGGCCCTTGCGGGTACGAGCATTGGTCTTGGTGCGCTGACCGCGCACAGGAAGTCCCTTACGGTGACGCTGGCCTTGGTAGCAGTTGATCTGAATCTTACGACGGATATCCGCATCGATTTCACGACGCAGATCGCCCTCGATCTTGTAGTTACCCTCGAGGTAGTCACGCAGCGTGATCAGCTGCTCATCCGTCAGATCCTTGACGCGAATGTCCGGGTTGATACCGGTCGCGGCAAGCGTTTCCTTGGCACGAGTGCGACCCACACCAAAGATGTAGGTGAGGGCGATCTCGATGCGCTTCTCATTGGGGATGTCGACTCCGGCAAGACGTGCCATTGCGATTCCTTCTGTTTTCCGCAGGTCTTGCACCGAGTCGTCCGGTTTCCCGGCCCGGGCCTGCGTACCCGGGGTTCATACCGCTTGCGCGATCTGTGACTCAGCGCCTGTACTTATTATGCCGCTGGATCTGCTCTCAGCCCTGACGCTGCTTGTGGCGCGGGTTGACGCAGATCACCATGACGCGGCCGTGACGACGGATCACGCGGCAGTTCTCGCAGATCCTCTTCACACTAGGGCTGACCTTCATGGTTTTCCTTTGCTTGTGTACCTTACTTGTAACGGTACGTAATACGGCCGCGGTTCAGATCATAAGGGCTCATTTCCAGCACAACACGATCCTGCGGCAGAATGCGAATATAGTTCTTCCTCATCTTGCCCGAGATGGTTGCGAGCACGATATGCTTGTTCTCGAGTTCAACGCGGAACATCGCGTTCGGCAGTGCTTCCACTACCTGTCCTTCGACTTCAATCACACCGTCTTTAGCCATGAGCCTCGTTCCGTTCTTTGGCGATTACTATGCGTGCCCGAAGACACACCAACTTGCAAGAATACACGAAAACGGGAACTACGGCACGTTCGGCGTGTCGCAATTCCCGTTTTCGATTGATTTGTGGTATTTTATTGGGCTTTCTTATCGTTGCATACGATTTGAATCTGCCCGATTTTCAGCTATATCAGCCAAGCTCAGCCACGATGGTGGCCTGGATCTCTTCGACGGAACCGACGCCGTTGAAGGTCTTCAGCAGCCCGCGCTCTTCATAGGTGGCCAGCAACGGAGCGGTTTCCTTGGCATACACATCAAGACGCTTGGCGATGGCTTCCGGAGTGTCGTCGGAACGGCCTTCGATCTCGGCACGCTTCTTCATGCGCTCCATAAGCACGTCATGGTCAGCGTCGAGAGCCACCACAGCGTCCAGAGGAGTGTTCAGATCGGCGAGGATGGCGTCCAGTGCCTCAACCTGGGATGCGTTGCGCGGATAGCCGTCGAGGATCCAACCGTTCTTGGCATCATCCATGGCCAGACGATCCTTGACGATCTTGTTGGTCAGCTCGTCCGGAACCAGTTCGCCCTTGTCGATGTACTTCAGTGCCTCAACACCGAGCTCGGTCTTGTTCTTGATGTTGTAGCGGAAGATATCGCCGGTGGAGATTGCCGGAATACCGTAGTGCTCGCTCAGCAGTGCAGCCTGGGTGCCCTTGCCGACGCCCTGTGGTCCCATAATCAGCAGTCGCATGTTATTCTCCGTTTCATTGAGCCTCTTGCGAGGCTTTCTGATTCTCGATTGGTTACATGAAAATCGTGATACCGCTTCACGTCGAAACGGTATCACGATTTTGAGGTTTTACTTGCCTTCCTTGTGGTCAGTGCCCTCGAACAGGAATCCAGCGTACTGGAACTGTTCGGTCTGGGCCTTGGCCTGGCGCAGGGTGTCAAGGCCGACGCCTGCGATGATCAGGATGGTGGTGCCGCCGAACGGCAACTTGGTGTTGAGGTCAAGCGCCATGATGAGCACGGTCGGAATAAGCGCCACGAATAGTAGGTACACGGCACCGACGGTGTTGAGCCTGTTCATCACGTAGCTCAGATAACGGCTGGTGGCGCTGCCTGCGCGGATGCCAGGAATGAAGCCGCCGTACTGCTTCATGTTGTCCGCGGTTTCGTCCGGGTTGAAGGTGATTTCCGTGTAGAAGAAGCAGAAGAACACGATCATCAACGCGTACAGTGCGATGTACCACACGGAAGTGGTGTTGGCCAAGTTGGAGTTGATCCACTTGACCCAGGACTGGTCGGATTTGCCGAACTGTGCGATCAGGGTCGGGATGGCCAGAATGGAGGACGCGAAGATCGGTGGAATAACGCCGCTCATATTGATCTTCAGCGGCAGGTAGGTGGAGGATCCGCCGTACATCTTACGGCCAATCATACGACGGGTGTACTGCACCGGAATACGACGCTGGGAAAGCTCGACGTAGATGACGAGGATCATGATGACCAGCAGCACACCGACGACCGCGGCAAACTTCGCCCAATTGCCATCGGTGCCTTTGGTGCCCCAACCGATCTCCCAAAGCTGCGGCAGGAAGCCGGAGCAGATGGACATGAAGATAAGGATGGACATACCCTGACCAAGACCCTTATCGGTGATCAATTCGGCCATCCACATGATGAGGCCGGTGCCGCCAGTCATGATGAGCACCATGACCACGAGGTTCCAGACGGAACCGTCAGGCACAACCTGGGAGCACCGGTAGTTGAACAGGGCGCCGGAGCGGGCGGTCACCAGAATGGTGGTGGACTGCAGCACAGCGAGGCCGATGGTCAGGTAACGGGTGTACTGGGTCAGTTTGGCTTCGCCGGACTGGCCTTCCTTGTGCAGCGCCTCGAAGCGGGGAATCACCACACGCAGCAGCTGGATGACGATGGATGCCGTGATGTACGGCATAACGCCCAGTGCGAAGATCGATAGCTGCAACATTGCGCCGCCGGAGAAGAGGTTCACCAGACCAATGAAGTTTTCGGAGGTGCTGTCCATCGAACCGAGGCACTGCTGAACGACCTTATAGTCGACGCCTGGGGTCGGAATGAACGAACCAATACGATAAATGATGATGATACCAAGAGTGAAGAGGATCTTGTTCCTCAACTCCTTGGTTTTCAAGGCCTGGATTAACGTCCTCACCTGGGATTCCTTCCATCGACGTGCGCGCCTGCGCACCCATGCAAAACAGACTCTACCGATCGAGTCTAGCGTACGGCGTCTACCTACACGTGGAGTGTTCCGTCCTTTGTCGGTTTTTTACAAGATTTCGAGGCATTGTTTTCGTTTTGTTCCCCGTACTGGACCAAAACGAAGTGAGGCCTCCCCCGTCTAAGCGGGAGAAGCCTCACTTGCAAGCTTCAGTCAGCTCTACATTCCTTGGAATCAGTCCTCGGAGATGGAGCCGCCGGCAGCCTCGATCTTGGACTTGGCGGAAGCGGAAGCCTTAACACCCTTGATGGTGTAGGCTGCCGAAACCTCGCCGTCGCCCAGGACCTTGACCGGGTAGCCGTCACGCACGGCACCCTTGGCGACCAGATCGGCAACGGTGATTTCGCCACCCTGCGGGAACAGTTCCGCGAGAGCAGCAACGTTGACGACCTGATATTCCTTCTTGAACGGGCTCTTGAAGCCACGCAGCTTCGGAAGGCGCATGTACAGCGGCAGCTGGCCACCTTCGAAGCCCGGACGAACCTGGTAACGCTTCTTGGTGCCCTTGTCGCCACGGCCCGAGGTCTTACCCTTGGAGCCTTCACCACGGCCGACGCGAGTGCGATCCTTCTTGGCGCCCGGAGCCGGCTTCAGGTCATGCATCTGCAGAATATCTGCCATAATCAGTCAGCCTCCTCAACGGTGACCAGGTGACGGAGGACCAGCAGCTGGCCACGGAGGGCCGGCGTGTCTTCACGGGTCACGGTCTTGCCAATCTTGTTCAGGCCCAGAGTCTGAGCCGCAGCACGCTGCTTCGGAGTGGAGTTCACCAGACCGTGGTGCAGCTTGATGTTCAGGTTAGTCATCACTCACCGTCCTTCTGAGCGGCCTTGGCCTGTGCTTCTTCACGGGCCTTACGAGCCTCGGCGATGCCTTCGGCGCGAGCACGCAGCAGGGAGTCAGGAGCCACCTCTTCGAGGGACATGCCACGACGGGCTGCGATCTCTTCCGGCTCTTCGAGCTTCTTGAGAGCGTCGACGGTTGCGCGCACCACGTTAACGGCGGTGGCGGAGCCCATCGACTTGGTCAGGACGTCGGTGATGCCAGCGCATTCCATGACGGCGCGGACCGCACCGCCGGCGATAACGCCGGTACCCGGAGCAGCCGGACGCAGGAGCACGGTGCCAGCAGCATCATGGCCGATCACCGGGTGAGTGACGGTGCCCTTGATGCGCGGAACGGTGAACATGTGCTTCTTGGCATCCAGCTGGCCCTTAGCGATTGCAGCCGGGACTTCACGGGACTTGCCGTAGCCGACACCCACGGTGCCGTTGCCGTCGCCAACCACCACGAGGGCAGCGAAGCTGAACGTACGACCACCCTTGTGGGTCTTGGACACACGGTTGATGGTCACCACGCGATCGAGCATCTCGTTCTCGTGAGATTCCTCACGACGGTTGCGACGCTCGCCACGACGACCCTCACCACGCTGGCCACGACGGGACTTGCGATCCTCGTTGGTAGCTTCAGCAGCAGCCTGAGTGTTCTGAGTTTCTTCAGCCACTTGGGTTTCCTTTTCGTTGTCGCTCACAGTGCCAGACCTCCCTCGCGGGCGCCTTCAGCGACAGCTGCGACGCGGCCATGATACTTGTTGCCGCCACGATCGAACACAACCGCGGTGATGCCTGCGTCCTGAGCCTTCTTGGCAATCAGTTCGCCGACCTTCTTGGCAGCTTCGGTCTTGGTGCCTTCGAAACCTGCGAAATCGCTCATCAGAGTGGATTCGCTCACCAAGGTAATGCCCTTGGTGTCATCGATGATCTGGGCAACCATGTGACGGTTGGAACGGGTAACCACCAGACGCGGGAGCTCCGGGGTACCGCTGATGCGCTTGCGCAGACGAGCGTGACGGCGCTGAAGCGCGACCTTCTTGCCCTTACCGAAAATCTGGACGCTCATTACTTACCAGCCTTTCCAGCCTTGCGCAGGATGCGTTCATCCGAGTACTTGATGCCCTTGCCCTTGTAGGGTTCCGGAGCGCGAAGCTTGCGGATGTTAGCGGCGCACTGGCCGACAGCCTGCTTGTCGATACCCTTGACGATCACCTGGTTCGGATTCGGCAGTTCGAACTCGATACCTTCCGGCGGCTCAACGGTAATGGTGTGGGAGTAACCGAGGGAGAACTCGATACCCTTGCCCTTCGCCTGAGCACGGTAACCGGTGCCGATGATGTCCAGAGTCTTGGCGTAACCCTCGTGCACGCCCTTGACCATGCTCGCCACGATGGAACGAGCCAGGCCGTGCTTTGCACGGGTCGGACGCAGATCGTCAGCCGGGACGAGGATGATCTCGTTGCCTTCGACCTGAGCGGTGATGCCTTCCGGAATCTCGTAGGAGTCAGTGCCCTTGGCGCCCTTGGCGGTGAAGGACTGACCGTCGATCTTGACTTCCACGCCAGCAGGAATGGTGACGGGGAGCTTACCAATATGCGATGCCATGTTTCAGCTCTCCTTTCTCACCAAACGAAAGCGACGATTTCGCCGCCGATGCCTCGATCGAGGCATTCCTTCTGGGTCAGCAGTCCCGAGCTAGTCGAGATGATTGCGATGCCAAGGCCACCGAGCGGCATCGGCAGAGCATCGGACTTTGCGTAGCGACGCAGGCCCGGCTTGGAGATGCGCTTGATGCCCTGGATGGAACGCTCGCCGTTCGGACCGTACTTGAGGGTGACCTCGAGAGTCTGGCCGACCTTGGCTTCCTTGGCGGTGAAGTCCTTGATATAGCCTTCACGCTTCAGGATCTCGGCGATGTTCGCCTTGAACTTGGAGTACGGCATATCCACGGTCTCGTGCTTTGCCGCGCTCGCATTACGCAGACGCGTAAGCATGTCTGCGATCGGATCTGTCATTGTCATTTGGGCTTATTGCCCTTTCTCGCCGTGGTTTCCGCCGCCCGCACGCTCCATTGAGCGATTGGGCCGCGGACCTTCAGCGTCGTTATTTACCAACTGGACTTCGTAACGCCGGGCAGCTCGCCGCGGTGGGCCTTCTCACGAAGGCAGATGCGGCAAAGGCCGAACTTGCGGTAGACGGAGTGAGGACGACCGCAGACCTGGCAACGCGTATAAGCGCGCACCTTGAACTTCGGCTTAGCGGCCGCCTTGTTCTTAAGAGCGGTTTTTGCCATATCAGTTCTCCTTGAAGGGGAAGCCGAGGTGCTTCAGGAGCACGCGAGCTTCCTTGTCGTCCTTGGTGCTGGTCACCACGGTGATGTCCATACCGCGCTGGTGATCGATCGAATCCGGATCGATCTCGTGGAACATGGACTGCTCAGTGAGGCCAAAGTTGTAGTTGCCCTGACCGTCGAACTGGTTGCCGTTGATGCCACGGAAATCGCGGATACGCGGCAGAGCCATGGTCAGAAGGCGATCCAGGAACTCCCACATACGCTCGCCACGCAGGGTGACGTAAGCGCCGATGGCCTGTCCTTCGCGCAGGTGGAACTGTGCGACGGACTTCTTAGCCTTGGTGATCTTCGGCTTCTGGCCGGTGATCAGGGTGAGGTCCTTGACTGCGCCTTCGATAAGCTTGGAGTCGCGAGCAGCGGCGCCAACGCCCATGGAGACGACGACCTTCTGGACGCGAGCGACCTGCATCGGGTTGGAGTAGTGGAATTCCTTCTCCAGCTCCGGCACGATCTGCTCGTTGTACTTCTGCTTCAAGCGCGGAGTTGCCGGCGCTTCGACAGTGGTATCGGTCATGCCAGCTCCTTTCCGGACTTCTTGGCAACACGCACACGCACGGTCTTCACCTTGCCGTCGCGAGCCTCTTCCTTTTCGACGATGCGCACGCGGGTCGGCTGCTTGGTCTCCGGATCGATGACCATCACGTTGGAGCGATGGATCGGAGCCTCGACAGCCACGATGCCGGCCTGCTGGCCCTGCTGCGTAGCGCGAACGTGCTTCTTGACGATCTGCACGCCTTCAACGATCAGACGATCGTCCTTGAGCACCTGCTTGACGGTGCCCTCCTTGCCGCGATCCTTGCCGCGAATGACCTTGACCAGGTCGCCGCTCTTAATCTTGGCTGCCATGTCAGATCACCTCCGGGGCGAGGGACACGATCTTCATGAAGCGCTTGTCGCGCAGTTCACGACCGACCGGTCCGAAGATACGAGTGCCCTTCGGTTCACGGCCAGAGCCGAGAATGACGGCGGCGTTCTCGTCGAACTTGATGTAGGAGCCGTCCACACGACGGTGCTCCTTGACAGTGCGGACGACGACAGCCTTGACGACGTCGCCCTTCTTGACCGACCCGCCAGGGATGGCGTCCTTGACGGAGGCGACGATCACGTCGCCGATGCCGGCATAGCGTCGCTTCGATCCGCCGAGCACTCGGATGGCGAGGAGTTCCTTCGCACCCGTGTTGTCGGCGACATGAAGCCGCGTTTCCTGCTGAATCATTGATTCTCCTTAGCCGAGCTGGTTCTCCCCAAGCACCCCGCCTGCCTGCTTGAAGCAGGCGGGGTGACTCACGGAGCCTTGCCGAACTTATTTACTTAGCGCGCTCGATGATGGTATCGAGACGCCAACGCTTGGTCTTGCTCAGGGGCCGAGTCTCCATAATACTCACGAGGTCGCCAATGTGAGCCTCGTTGTGTTCATCATGGACCTTGACCGTACGAGTGGAACGCACGACCTTGCCGTACAGCGGGTGGGTCGAACGCTGCTCGAGCTCGACGGAAATCGTCTTGTCCATCTTATCGGACACGACGTAACCGCGACGAACCTTGCGGAAGTTACGCTCTTCAGCCATTACTTCTCCTCAGCTTTCGTTTCGGTCGCCTCGGGGGCCTGGCTGATGCCGAGCTCACGCTCGCGCAGGACGGTGTACATCCTGGCGATGTCGTGCTTGACCGCCTTGAGGCGGGCGGTATTTTCGAGCTGACCGGTCGCGGACTGGAAGCGCAGGTTGAACAGCTCTTCCTTGGACTTCTTGAGGAAGCCCTCGATCTCCTCGTTGGTCTTCTCGTTCAGATTCTTCATGGTGTAGTCTGCAGTTCCGACTGCCATCAGATGTCACCGCCTTCACGAGCAATAACACGGCACTTCATAGGGAGCTTGTCGATTGCGCGGCGCAGAGCCTCGCGAGCGACATCCTCGGACACGCCACCGATCTCGAACATGACGCGACCCGGGTGGACGTTAGCGATCCAGAATTCCGGAGTACCCTTACCGGAACCCATTCGGGTGCCGAGCGGCTTCTTGGTCAGCGGACGATCCGGGAAGATCGTGATCCACACGCGGCCACCACGCTTGATGTAGCGGGTCATGGCGATACGAGCGGCCTCGATCTGACGGTTGGTCACATAAGCTGGAGCAAGAGCCTGAATACCGAAATCGCCGAATGCGATCTCGTTGCCGCCCTTGGACATACCACGGCGGACCGGACGGTGCTGCTTACGATACTTGGTTCTCTTTGGGATAAGCATTTCTCAGCTCACTCCTTCGTTTCCGTTGCGGCAGGTGCCTCAGCTGCGGCCGGAGCCTCTGCTGCTGCGTTCTGCTGCTGGGCAGCGTTACGCTGACCACGGCGCGGACGGCGATCGCCGCGACGTCCCTGGCGGTTGTTGCCCTGCTGTGCCTGCTGCTCTTCGAACTCACGCTCGGTCATATCGCCCTTGTAGATCCAGACCTTCACGCCGATGCGGCCGTAAGTGGTCTTGGCCTCGAAGAAGCCGTAATCGATGAGGGCACGCAGGGTCTGCAGCGGAACGCGACCCTCGCGATAGAACTCGGAACGGCTCATTTCGGCGCCACCAAGGCGGCCGGAGAGCTTGATACGGATACCCTTGGCGCCTGCACGCATGGCATCCTGCTGGGCCTTACGCATCGCGCGACGGAAGGTCACGCGGTTGGTCAGCTGCTCAGCGATGCCCTGTGCGACGAGCTGGGCGTCCAGTGCTGCGTTCTTCACTTCGAAGATGTTGAGCTGGACCTGCTTGCCGGTGAGCTTCTCGAGCTTGGCGCGAACGCGCTCAGCTTCGGCGCCACGGCGGCCGATGACGATACCCGGGCGAGCGGTGTGGATATCCACACGCACGCGGTCGCGGGTACGCTCGATGACGATACGGGACACGCCCGCACGCTCAAGATCCTTGCTCATGGCCTTGCGGATGGCGTCATCTTCGAGAACGAAGTCGCGGTAGCGTTCGCCAACCTTGTTGGAATCGGAGAACCACTTGGAACGATGGTTCTCAGTGATTCCCAGGCGGTAGCCAAACGGATTGATCTTCTGACCCATCTTTAGCGGTTTCCTTCCTTGTTAGCGACGACGACCGTGATGTGGCTGGTGCGCTTGTTGATACGAGCGGCACGGCCCTGTGCACGAGCGCGGAAACGCTTGAGCGTCACGCCTTCGTCCACATAGGTCTCCTTCACGACCAGGTCGTTCTCACGGAACGACTCGCCGGCCTTGTCGGCCTTCACGCGAGCGTTCGCGATGGCGCTCTCCAGGACCTTACGCACCGGAAGGGATGCGTCCTGCGGAGCGAACTTCAGAATGGTGATGGCTTCGGTCGCCTTCTTGCCTCGGATGAGGTCGACCATACGGCGAGCCTTGCGCGGCGTCACGCGGACGTGACGAGCGATTGCTTTAGCTTCCATGTGTCCTTACTCTCCTTTAGCGGCGTGCCTTCTTGTCGTCCTTCACATGACCCTTGAAGGTCTTGGTCGGGGCGAACTCACCGAGCTTGTGGCCAACCATGGATTCGGTGACGAACACCGGAACATGCTTGCGACCATCGTGAACGGCGAAGGTGTGTCCGATGAAATCAGGGGTGATCATCGAACGACGGGACCACGTCTTGATGACGTTGTGCGTACCCTTCTCGTTCTGCTCGTCGACTTTCTTCTGCAGGTGGGCGTCGACGAAGGGGCCCTTCTTGATGCTACGAGTCATCTACTCGACACTCCCTTACTTACGGTTCTTACCATTCGGGCGACGACGAACAATCATCTTGTTCGAAGCCTTCTTCGGACGGCGGGTACGAACCTCGCCCTTGCCCCACGGAGAAACCGGCGGCTTGCCACCGCGGGTACGACCGCCGTGCGGGTGATCGACAGGGTTCATGGATTCACCACGGGTGATCGGGCGCTTGCCCATCCAACGTGCACGACCTGCCTTACCGAGCTGGATGTTGGCGTGATCGGAGTTGCCGACCTCACCGACGGTTGCGCGGCAGCGAGCATCCACGTTGCGGATTTCTCCGGACGGCATACGCAGCTGGGCGTAAGCGCCATCCTTAGCGACGAGCTGCACGGCTGCACCAGCGGAGCGGGCGATCTTGGCGCCACCCAGCGGGCGGAGCTCGATTGCGTGCACCACGGTACCAGTCGGGATGTTGCGCAGCGGCAGGTTGTTGCCCGGCTTGATATCAGCCTGGGCGCCGGTCTCGATGACGTCACCCTGCTTGATACCTTCCGGAGCGATGATGTAGCGCTTCTCACCGTCTGCGTAGTGCAGCAGTGCGATGCGGGCGGAACGGTTCGGGTCGTACTCGATGTGAGCGACCGTTGCCGGCACGCCGTCCTTGTCCCAACGCTTGAAGTCGATGAGACGGTACTGGCGCTTGTGACCGCCGCCACGATGACGGGAGGTCATACGGCCGTAAGAGTTACGACCGCCAGTCTTGCTGAGTTTGCGAACCAGCGACTTCTCAGGCGTAGAACGCGTAAGCTCGGAGAAGTCCGAGACGGACGCGTTACGGCGGCCTGCAGTCGTCGGCTTATAAACGCGGATAGCCATAATCTAGTTCTTCCTTTAACTTTTCTCGGCTAGCCTTCAGTTACCGAAGATGTCGATCGTCTGGCCCTCGGCGACGGTCACGATAGCGCGCTTCTGATTGACGCGCTGGCCGAAACCGTTGCGGGTGCGCTGACGCTTGCCGGCGCGGTTGAGGGTGTTGACGTTCGTCACCTTGACATTGAAGATCTCTTCGATTGCCTGCTTGATCTGGACCTTGTTCGCGTTCGGGGCCACCACGAAGGTGTACTGACCGCGATCGGACAGAGCGTAGCTCTTCTCAGAAACGACAGGCTTGAGGATGATGTCGTGTGCGGGCTTGTGAATAGCGACCATGAAAATCAGGCCTCCTTTGCAGCCGGCTCAGCCTTCGCAGCAAGGAAAGCGTCGAAGCCTTCCTTGGAGAAGACCACGTACTGAGCGGTGACCACATCGTACGTGTTGAGCTGATCGGCGAAGATCGGGTGAACGGTCGGGATGTTACGAACGGAAAGCCATTCGTTCACATTCTCGCGAGAGAGCACCACGGTGGTGAACTTGTTCTCGGTCACCGGGGTAAGAGCGGCAACAGCGGCCTTGGTGGACGGGGCTTCGGAAACGCCGAAGTCCACGACTGCCACGCGACCAGCGTTGGCGCGATCGGAAAGCACGTACTTGAGAGCAGCGGCCTTCATCTTCTTCGGGGTGCGCTGGGAGTAGTCACGCGGCTGCGGACCGAACACGGTGCCACCGTGGTACCACTGCGGTGCACGAATGGAGCCCTGACGAGCACGACCGGTGCCCTTCTGCTTCCACGGCTTGCGGCCACCGCCGGAAACCATGCCGCGAGTCTTGGTGGCATGAGTGCCCTGACGAGCGGCGGCGCGCTGGGCCACCACAACCTGGTGGATCAGCGGGATACGGGACTGGACTTCTTCGGCGGAGAAGCCGAAGATCTCAGCCGGAGCCTCAACGGTTCCGGTTGCATTGCCCTGGTTATCGGTAACGTTCAGAGTAACGTTTGCCATGATTTATCAGGCTCCCTTCACTGCCGAACGGACGAGAACGATGCTGCCCTTCGGGCCCGGGATGGCGCCCTTGATGGCGAGCACGCCGTTCTCAACATCCGACGAAACGATGGTGAGGTTCAGCGTGGTGTTGGTTACATGACCCATGCGGCCAGCCATACGCTTGCCCTTGAGGATACGGCTCGGGGTAGCGCATGCGCCAACAGAGCCAGGACGACGCTCGTTCTTGTGAGAGCCGTGGGTACGACGATAGGACTTGAAGCCCCAGCGCTTGATGGTGCCTGCGAAGCCCTTGCCCTTGGTGGTACCGGTCACATCGACCAGGGTGCCCTCCGGGAACAGCTCAGCGGTCAGCTCCTGACCCGGCTCGAACTCTTCGGCGTTATCGGTGCGGACCTCAGCGAGGTGACGACGCGGGGTGACGCCAGCCTTGGCGAAGTGGCCGGCAAGCGGCTTAGTCACCTTGGTCGGGTCAACCTGGCCGTAGCCAAGCTGAACAGCCTTGTAGCCGTCGGACTCTTCGGACTTGACAGCGGTCACCACGTTGGTGGAGACGTCAACGAGGGTCACAGGAACGAAGAAACCGTTCTCGTCCCAGACCTGAGACATGCCGAGCTTCTTGCCCAGCAGTGCGGTGCGATTAGACATAATGGTTCCCTCCTCCCTTACAGCTTGATCTCGATGTTCACATCTGCGGGCAGATCAATGTGCATAAGGGAATCCACGGCCTTCGGGGTCGGGTCCACAATGTCGATGAGACGCTTATGAGTACGCATCTCGAAATGCTCGCGAGAATCCTTGTACTTGTGAGGAGAACGGATAACGACGAACACGTTCTTCTCGGTCGGGAGCGGAACCGGGCCAACCACAGTTGCGCCCGCGTTCGTCACCGTTTCGACGATCTTCTTCGCCGATTGGTCGATGACCTCATGGTCATAGGACTTAAGCCTGATGCGGATTTTCTGTCCCGCCATTGCCTTCCGCCCTTTCTAGCGATTCGTTAGTTACTGTTTACCAGCCTGCTTCTCAAAGGGCACCGGCGCAGAAGACCCCCGAAACCGTGGAAGTTCCGTGGTCATACCACATCAGTGCGCAGCCATGCAGTTTTCACTCTCGTGATCACTGTGCCACGCTCGCTTTTTTAATTCCAATTTGCGAGCCCTAAAATCAGGCAACTTCTTTATTTAAGCATCAGGGGTAGTCTTAAGAAATCCTCGCGTGTCGCGGTCTCAAGTCCTGTTTTCAAGTCCCTGAAAACGAATGAGATGCACATTGCCGATCGTCTGTTGCGATCATAATGCAGCATCATCCGAAAATGCTTTTCCACATATAAAAAACGAGGAATCCGGTTGAACGAATCCAACCAAATTCCTCGTTATCTATGATGCTTGCCAATATAACGCAAGCACCTTATATGTAGGTCACTGCTGATGGCCTATACAGGAAGCGACTCATGCACGCTCGGAAGCTTCTTCCGTGGCGGCCTCGCCCTGACGCTGGACGCGCAGCTTGTGTCCTTCGGCCTGGCTGACGCCGTAGTATGCGGCGATGGCGATGTCCTTCATATCCTCGATCTGCGGGATACGCGGATTTGCCGGAGCGCACTGATCCTCATAGGCACGCATGCCGATCTGATCGAGGATGGACCAGAAGTAGTCCTCGTCCACACCGCACTCCTGGAAGCTCTTGTTCATGCCGAGCTTGTTGTCACGGTAGTCCTCGACGGCCTTGGCCAGGTTCTCAACGCCCTCTTCCGGAGTCTTGCCCGGGTTCACGCCAAGGTTCTTGGCGATCTCCTGGTAACGTTCCGGAGCGATGTACTTGTTGTACTTCGGCCAGCTGGTCGGTTCCTCCGGAATGGAGCCGTTGTAGCGGATGACGTACGGCAGCAGGATGGAGTTGGTACGACCATGGGCAACGTGGCACAGAGCACCGATGGTGTGGGCCATGCCGTGGCACATGCCGAGGAATGCGGAGCCGAATGCCATGCCGGCCATGGTGGCGGCGTTGTGCATCTTCTCCTGGGCCTTGATCTTGTCTTCACCCGGCTCGCCGTTGACGGACTCGGCGAGGTTGTCCCAAATCAACTTGGCCGCGTGCAACGCCATGCCATCGGTGAAATCGTTGGCATAGACGGAGACGTAAGCCTCGAAGGAGTGGGTCAGGGCGTCGAAGCCAGCATCGGATGCGAGCTTGCGCGGCTGGGTACGCGCCAGCACCGGATCGACGATGGCGACGGACGGGGTCAGCGCGTAATCGGTGATCGGGTACTTGTAGCCGGTCTTGTGATCGGTGATCACAGCGAACGGCGTGACTTCGGAACCGGTGCCGGAAGAGGTCGGGATGCACACGAGCTTGGCCTTCTTGCCCAGCGGCGGGATCTTGAAGGCGCGCTTACGGATATCGAAGAACTTCTCGCGCACGTCGGAGAAGGAGATTTCCGGGTGCTCGTACAGCAGCCACATGATCTTGGAGGCGTCCATCGGGGAACCACCGCCGACGGCGATGATGGTGTCCGGCTCGAACTCCTCACGCATCATGGTGGCACCGCGCTCGACGGTTTCGACGCTCGGCTCCGGCTCGACGTAGTCGATGATGCGGAAGGTCACACGGTTGGAACGTGCGCGGAGCTGGTCGATGATCTTGTCGACCACACCGAGCTGCTCCATGACCTTATCGCACACGATGACGGCCCTCTCGATGCCGTACATGTCGCGCAGGTACTTGATGGCGTTCGGCTCGAAGTAAGTCTTGGCCGGAATCTTGAACCACTGCATGTTGTTGTTCCTCCGAGCGATGCGCTTGATGTTGAGAAGGTTAACTGCCTGAACGTTGCCAGACACGGAGTTGCCGCCGTAGGAGCCGCAGCCGAGGGTCAGCGACGGTGCGATGGCGTTGTAGATGTCGCCCACGCCGCCGAGGGAGCTCGGAGAGTTCCAGATGATGCGGCATGCGTGCATGCGCTGGCCGTATTCGCGGACCAGAGCCTGATCGTTGGTGTGGATGGCTGCGGTGTGGCCTGCACCATGCTTGAGCATGGCTTCGCACATTTCGAAGGCCTGTTCCTTGTTGTCGGACTTCAGTACGGCCTGGACCGGAGCGAGCTTCTCCATGGTCAACGGCTCGTTCTCGCCGACTTCCTTGCACTCGGCGGCAAGAATGGTGGCGTCTTCCGGAATCTCAAAACCTGCGGCCTTGGCGATGTACTGCGGGGACTTGCCCGGCACCACAGAGTTGAGCTTCGGGGTCTGGCCGGAATATGCGGTGCAGCCGAACATGTACTGCTCGAGCTTGGCCTTCTCTTCGTCGTTCACGAAGTAGGCCTTGCGGCGCTTGAGTTCCTTGATCAGCGGAGCGTAGACTTCCTTGTCGGCGATGATGGCCTGCTCGGTGGCGCAGATCATGCCGTAATCGAAGTGCTTGGAGAGCACCAGATCGTTGGCGGCACGCACGATGTCGACGTTCTTGTCGACATATGCCGGAGCGTTGCCAGCGCCGACGCCGAGGGCCGGCTTGCCGGAGGAATATGCCGCCTTGACCATGCCCGGGCCACCGGTGGCGAGGATGGTGGCGATACCATCATGCTTCATCAGGGCGCCGGTGGCTTCGATGGACGGGTGCTCGATCCACTGGATACAGTTCTCAGGAGCGCCTGCCGCGATGGCTGCGTCGCGCACGATCTTGGCAGCTTCGACGGAGCACTTCTGTGCGCCCGGGTGGAAGCCGAAGATGATCGGGCAGCGGGTCTTCAGCGCGATCAGCGACTTGAAGATGGCGGTGGAGGTTGGGTTGGTGACCGGGGTCACGCCGGCGACGACACCGACCGGTTCGGCGATCTCGTCGATGCCCATGACATCGTCTTCACGAATGATGCCGACGGTCTTCTGGCCGGCCAGATAGTTGGTGACGTGCTCGCAGGCGAAGATGTTCTTGGTGGCCTTGTCTTCCACCAAACCACGGCCGGTTTCCTCAACGGCCATCTTGGCGAGCACCAGATGCTTGTTCAGTGCTGCGACGGAAGCCTTGGCGACGATACGGTCAACCTGCTTCTGATCGAGCTTTTCGAAATCGTCAAGAGCCTTCAGGCCCTTCTTGACCAGAGCGTCGACCTCAGCCTCGGCTGCGGCGAGCTTCTCTTCCGGAGTCGGCTTGGTCGGCTCTTCCTTCTTTGCGTCTGCCACTTGAAGTCCTCCTCGATTCTTTGGGGGTTTGCAAAGTAGTTTCCCGTTATTCCATCCGCCTCGAAGCGGATGGACGCGTTGCTGGTCTTTTGTGACCTAGGACACACTTTAGTGAGTATGCAATATGATGTTCCACTGTGTCGTGTCGCAAGAGAAATGTTATCTTCTGTTCATTTAATGTTTAGATTGCGTTCTTTTATGGAATCAAAAAGCCTCAAAAACATCATTTTGAGCGTTTTTGTTGCTTTTTATCATAAATCACACACACTTTCTCAAGTCTCACCTCCATATCTTTTATAAAAGTATTTTCTATATGATATCAATCATATCGAGCTTTTACAAAGTCGATTTATTTATCTTGTTCGTCCAATGTATTTTTTCCGCCAGCCAGTAGGAGTTTCGCCTGTTTCTTCAAAGAAGCGACGATTGAAATTCGAAGCGTTACCATATCCGCAAGCGCGACGAATCGAAGCGACGCTTTGATTCGTGGTCGTCAGCAATCTGCATGCATGCCCGATACGCAATCGTCGAACAAAATCCGAAAACCCTATTCCTGCAGCCCTTTTGAACAGACGAGAGAAAGCCGAAACGCTCATTCCGGCCTGGCGGGCGGCCAAATCCATGCTAATTTCACCGCTCAGATGCGATGAAATGTACTCGATGGCATCATTGACCACACGTTCCGCACCACTGCATACAGCCGGATCGTATCCGGACGCAACCACCGTATAGGATTCATCTGCGGGGGCATGCGCGAACACATCCAACACACGAATCAGATCACTAACACGGCAAGCAAGACTATGTTCCTCCATGCTTTCCAGAATCGAACCGGCCTGACGAGCGGATTCACCGCTCAGCACCAATGCCTGCCCCGCACGTTTCAACACCATTGCAAAACCAGACGTTTCCGGAAATCCAGACATCAGCAGACGCATGGTTTCCGGACGCACATGGCACACCACATCACGCTGACGAAGCCGCTCCCCCGGAGCGATGTCGGACACCCAATTATGCGGAAGATTTGAACCAATCAGCGCAACCTGCCCGGCCTCATACGGAACAACGGCATTGCCCGCCATCATCAATCCGGTACCTTCCCGAATTAGATGAATTTCAATATGAGGATGATGATGCCATTTCGCCAACGAGCTTGGGTAGCCATGCTTCGCCCAACGCACCGAAGCCTGCGCGTCCGGCACAATGATCTCCAATACGCCAGAATCGTTCGAACTTCCACCTTTCGGCACGAATCCACCAAAAGAGGTCTGAGCCAAAGCCGCCTTCCCATGCCGATTATCGTTGACTTGTGCAACAGCCCCCATGACACAGACCCCTTTCGTCGTTCCGTAACGTGCGTAACGTCAGTCGTTTTTCACGGTAATCTGCAGCTTAATGTCTCCAGGACGCCCCTCAGCCATGCGATCGAACGCCGCCTGGGCATCCTCCATCGCATAGGTGTCGGTGATGAATGGCTTCAGATTCAGTTTACCGTTAGCCACGAGGTCAATGGCCTTCTGATACACATTGGCATAACGGAAGATATTTTCGATGCGCACCTCGGTAGCCTGCAGCTCCGTAATATCGATGGCCACCGGATTGACCGGAATGCCAACGATAACGGCAGCGCCACCGGGAGCAATCAGCTTCCAGAATGTCTCGTATGACTTCGGCGAGCCCGAGCACTCGAAAGCCACATCAGCACCCCAGCCCCCCGTTTCCTCGCGGACGCGCTCCACCAGATCCTCCTTGGTGAGATCCACCGGAATAATACCTGGAATCTGAGCCGCAATCGCCAGTTTGATTGCCGACACATCGGAGATCAGCACCTTGGAAGCGCCACCCGCCAACGCGCACGACGCGGTCAGCATGCCGACCGTGCCTGATCCGGTGACCACGCAGACATCGCCCGGCTTGATACGAGCCTTGGTGGCGGACCACATGCCCACAGCCAACGGTTCAAGCAGCGCACCCTCACCGAAGCTCACATTGTCGGGCAGCTTGTAGGTGAACGCCGCAGGATGGTTCACCGTTTCGCACAGGCAGCCATCAATCGGCGGAGTGGCAAAGAAACGCACCGCAGGATCGACGTTATACATGCCCAGTTTGCTGGCACGCGAACTCATATCCGGAATGCCGGGCTCCATGGCCACACGATCGCCCACCTTGAAGCCTTCGACGCCAGGACCGACCTCAACCACCGTGCCGGAAGCCTCATGACCGAGAATCATCGGCTGCTCCACCACATATTTACCCACGCGACCATGCGTGTAATAGTGCAGATCGGAACCGCACACACCAACGGTATGCGGCGCGATCTTCAGCTCGCCTAGACCAGGTGCGGGGACGTCAGGCACCTCACGCACATTGATGACGCCCTGCTCTTCGAGAACGACTGCCTTCATGATTATTCTCCTTTGTGGATAATGATGTTTTTTTGAGAAAAATGATGATTGAGCAATTGATATTCAATTGCGATTAGTTACGTTCGATCGCGGTAATGCGATGGCCACGATCGTCAAATCCAGGTTGATGAGGATGAATGCCGAGCGTGACCAACGATCCGATCGCATAGCAGATCGCATACGTCCAGCACACGCCGCCGAATCCGATAGTGGAAATCAGCACCGTCGCAATCAGCGGACCGAAAAACGTAGTCAGGCCGGAAGCGAGATTATGCGCGGAAATCGCAGCACCCTTATGTTCCGACGCCAACGCGGGAAACACGGCTCCCATAGGAACGAAAGCGGAAATTCCCAATCCAAGAACAACCGCATCAGCACACATAAGCACCATATTCGCCCCGAAAAACTGCGGAATGTAATACATGCCCAGCGTGCCGATCACACAGAACCAGCAGCCAAACCAGCGCATTTGCCGCATCCAACCATGCGAATCGCCCATACGACCCCAGAACACATTGCCGAAAATGGTGACCACAAACTGGAATCCCCAAATCTGACTCCATTGCGAAACCTTAAACCAAGCGCCGCCGCCATTGTTGGTAGTGGCCAAGTAGAGTGGCATGATGACGGGAAAGCCGTACAACGTCAGATTGCAGATCACACGCACCACCGCAGCCAAAGCGATTTGGCGATTATGCACCAGAATGGTGACTCCTCGACTAAGCTCGCGCAGCTTGTCTGCATTGCTCATGGAAGAGGTGTCAGCACCCTTGCTTTTCGGCACCAGCAGCAGGCAAATCAGCAGTCCAGCTATAGAAAAAGGCAACGAAAGCCACAGCGAGTAGTACTCGCCCACCAGCGGAATGGTGAAACTCGGCAAATATGCGCCGAACACGCCAATGCCGAACGAGTAGGCGGCCCAAAACCACCCCATGGCCGACGCGAGCTTGGCAGTATCGATGGTTTGCGCCATCAACACCACGAACGAGTAGATGAACAGCGGGTAGCCAACACCCCGCAACGCATACACGCCTAACATCAGCGGATAGACGCCGCTCGGCAGCGCCACACCAACGAACAGCAGGTGCAAAACGACCCAGGCGCTCGCGCCGATCAGCATGATGCGTTTGGCACCGAACATTTCAGCTAGCACACCGGACGCCCAGCCAGCAAGCGCAGCCATCAGCCCGTACATGGTGAACATCAGCGACGATTGTGAAGAACTGAATCCCTGGTCCACGATGTATTTGGACAAAAAAGTCAATTCAAAGCCATCGCCAGTCATGAACACCGCTATGGCGACCAAGCCGGCCAATAGCGTGCGCGGCAGACCTATCTTCATAACATGTCTCTTTTCTTGGTAGAACGTCGTTGTCACCGTCTCAACTTTTTTGTTGATAAACATATTTTCAACGCAGAAAAGTGGCAGAAAATCCCTTATACACGGCCGTTTTTTATACTTTTTTGCAACACCCGTTATTTCAGACCAACACGAGACATAAGGAAAGGACTTTTATGAAGTAGTCTTGGAAAAGAAGTTGCGCAGGAAGGATCAACCAGTGAAAGCCCAATCCGCCCTATCAGTCAAAGAAGCCAATCTCAAGGCCATGACCGCGTTCATCTACACCCAAGGTTCAGCCACCAAGCAGATGCTCGAACACGAATTAGGGCTCAGCCTACCAACCATCACGCAGAATCTGCGCGCCATGGAGGCCGACGGGCTCATCGTCAAAGGCGAGATGCAGCAATCCACCGGCGGACGCAAAGCGCAAATCTACGAATTCGCGGCACACTCCAGCGTGGCGATCGGCGTGCGCATCCAAACCACACAAATCACGGCCATCGCCATTGATCTGAACGGCAAATCCGTAGCCACCAGACAGCGCACACTCCCCTATCGCAACAACGACGCCTACTACCAGCGCATGAATGGCATCATCAACGATTTCGCGCAAGAACTGGCGAAACAAGGCAGCACGGTACTCGGCGTGGCCTTCTGCATGCAAGGCATCGTGTCGGCGGACGGCCAGTCGATCACCTTCGGCAAAATCATGGGCAACACCGGCCTGAAACTCAGCGAACTCAGCCACGGCCTCAACTATCCGTCGCTGATGATTCACGATTCCGACGCTTCTGCCATGGCGGAACTCTGGTTCGACCACAATCTGAAGGATGTCGTCTGCATCTACCTCGAACGACGCCCAGGAGGCGCGGTCATCGTGGACGGATCGCTCTACCAAGGGCCAAACCAATGCAATGGCTCAATCGAACATATGACGCTGATTCCAGGCGGAAACCCTTGCTATTGCGGGCAATTGGGATGCATGGACACGTATTGCTCGCCGGAAACGCTGATGGAGGACGGCGAAAGCCTGCCCGGCTTCTTCTCGGTATTGGAACAAGGCGAGCAGGAGCACCGCAAACGATTCTCGCAATGGCTGGATTATGTGGCGCTGGCGGTAACGAACATTCGCTCGGTGCTGGCCGGTGACGTGATCATCAGCGGTGAGGCAGCACAATATCTCGATGATGACGATATGGCCGGACTACGCGAACGCGTGGTGGAACATACGCCATTCGGCACCACGGATTTCACCCTGCGCAAGGGAATGGCGCTCGACCATCAAGACATTATCGGCGCGGCCCTGCGTTTTGTGGAGCCGTACGTACGCGAACTATGCGATATGTGACCGCTTTTACACATATATTAATCGCATTAATCGCATCGCTTGCATAACAAAAGAAGCGTGTTGCCGAACCCGTATATAAGGTTCAACGCACGCTTCTTTGTTCGCTTCCGTCTGCTTCACTTGTTGTATTTTTTCAGCGATTATTTGACGGTAATCATCTAATGATAGTTATTTGACAATCTGGCAGAATTCGATGGTTTCGCCGTTCGGTCCGTATACATTGAAGTAGCGAATGCCGTGCTCCCAGAAGCTGTCGATATGCTGAATTTCAGTGTCTTTGAAATTCAGTCCGAGTTCCTTCGCGTTTTCGAACGCGGCTTCAATGTCGGGAGTATCGAACGCCCAGTGGTTGATGGCACCGGTGGTCAGCGGCGCTGGGTCGCCTTCCCAGGTTTCGATGGTCAGATGGCCGTAACGCAAGAATGCGCAACGGTTTTCACCGTTATGGAACAGTCCCGCCAACTCGAAACCGAGTTTCTTGGTATAGAATTCGATGGTTTCGTCCAGATCTTTCGCCGGCATGCCGGAATGCTGCAGATCGGTGGTGAATTCAGACATTGGTTTGGTCATAATACCCTCCTTGTGATGGTTGGTACGATACGTTTTTCCCTTTTGTGATTAGGATATGCGCTATGCGGCGATGTCAGCGGCGCATTTGCCGTCATATCGTGACACTTTTTTGCTAATTCCAGGCTGTTCAGGACGAATAAACAGCGTCAGCACCGATTTTGACGACAGCCTTGGAAGCGGCGGCGATTTTGCCGTCGAGGAAGTCCTGCACCTGCTCGAGTTCAAGGCTCACGGCCGGATCAGACCGGCACGAGCGTCGACAGCCTCGACATAGTAAGTCAACAGATAATTTCAAAGTGTTTAGAATGAGGTTATGAAGAACCCGTCTTTGCACCGTTATGCAACTCGTCCAGGTCTCTACTTCACCGATGATGGTGGGGCGGATGCCATCGTCCGCTCGGAAACAGCGGACCAAGTGTGGTTTTGCGTACTTGAGCCGCTCGACCAACCCAGTGCCTTCTATGCCGACGCAGTACGATTGTTCAACGAGCCGGGGCTGACCTTCATCGATCAGGCGATGAAACAGCGCATCTGCACTCGGCGAATCCCCTCGCTCAATCTTCGCGAAACACTATTCCGCATGGACGGGCCCAATTACGGACTGTGGTACGTGCACGTGCCGCAAGCATGGGACGGCATGCAATACGGATACCGCGTCAACGGCCCATGGGACCCCGACCACGGCGTGAGCTTCAACCCGTACAAACTGTTGCTCGACCCCTATGCCAAAGGCATCGAAGGATCAATGGAGCTTGATCCCGGAGCGTTCTCCTATGAATGCGAGATCGTGAACGGCAAAGTCAAAGGTTCGCCATTCGGCCCGATGAGCACCATCGACTCCGTGGGGCATGTTCCCGTTTCCGTGGCGATAGACGATCGTGCCACCAACAAGCATGACGGTGAGCCATCACACCCGCATGTGGCATGGAGCAAAACCGTGATCTACGAGCTGCATGTCAAAGGCTTCACAGCCAACGCGCCTTGGCTTCCCAAAGAGCTTCGCGGCACCTATGCAGGTTTGGCACATCCGGCGACGCTCTCCTACCTGCAGGATTTGGGCGTCACTTCCATTGAGCTGCTGCCGATTCAAGCCAAGCAATCCGAACTGTTTCTGCAGGAACGCGGACGCGTCAACTATTGGGGATATTCGACGCTCGGCTATTTCGCGCCGGAAGCCTCATACGCCACCAAGCGCTCCCAGGAGGCCGGTGCGGCCGCAGTACGCCAGGAAGTCATCGACATGGTACGAGCCTTGCATGAGGCCGGATTCGAAGTGATTATGGACGTGGTCTACAACCACACCTGCGAATCCGGTCCGGAAGGACCGACCGTATGCTGGCGCGGACTCGACAATCTGGCATATTATCGACGCACCAAAGATAAGATCAGCCGCCTGTACGACACCACCGGCTGCGGCAACACGCTTGATTTCACCAACACGCACGTCACCACATTCGCCGTGGATTCGTTGCGCTATTGGGCCAAACGCATTGGCATCGACGGATTCCGATTCGATCTCGCGGCGACGCTGGCACGTCTCGACGGTGAATTCACCCGCTACCATCCGTTCCTGTATGCATTGCGTTCCGACATGCTGCTCGGCAATCTCAAAATGATCATGGAACCTTGGGATTGCGGTCCAAATGGCTGGCGCACCGGCGAATTCGGCATCCCCTTCGCCGAATGGAACGACAGGTTCCGCGATTGCACACGCAAATTCTGGCTGACCGACGTGGATCGCATGCGCGGTGGAGAATACGGCGAAATGACCATGCAGGAGATGGCCACACGTTTGTGCGGATCATCCGACCTGTTCGCCACCGATCCAGGCCGCGGTTCGACCGCGTCCGTGAATTACGTGGCATGCCATGACGGCTTCACCACAGCCGATCTGACCATGTACAAAACCAAGCATAACGAGACCAACGGCGAAAACAACCGCGACGGAACAAACGACAATCATTCCGTCAACTTCGGTCACGAGGGCCCCAGCGGCGATCAAATCATCGTGCAGCAACGGCAACGCGCCACCATGAACCTGCTGGGTACGCTGCTGCTTTCGCTAGGCACGCCAATGCTGCTTGCCGGCGACGAATTCGGCAATTCGCAGAACGGCAACAACAACGCCTACACGCAGGATAACGACACCACCTGGCTTGATTGGGATTGGCTGTACAGTACCGAACAAACGCCGGAATTGAAGCAGTTCAATCTCACTTCCCGTTTAATCACATTGCGTAAATCCCGCGATTTGTACAATCATGAGGATTTCTTCACTCGCCTGAGCGAAATCGGTTTGCTGAAGAAATCCGATCGCGTGCATTGGTATTTGCCGAATGGACAGATGCCAAATGATGCGGATTGGACGAATCCTTCCGTCCGTTCGTTCGCCATGCAGCTGCTATCCCCCGACGAGCCAAGTCTGCTGATTCTGATCAACGGTTCCGATGAGGTCACGCGTTTTCATCTGCCGAAAGACATCGAATGGGAGATGGTCTGGTCCTCATCGGAGATTGTCGGCGAATATCCGGGATTGGGAACGTCCATCGAACGGGTGTCGGAATTCGACGAAGAATCGGAAAGCAAGCCCGCGGGCAGGCTCCGCAACCATCTGCACCGCATCAACATGATGTACTGGCAAATGAAAGACGATGCGGACAATCTGCAATCCGCCGATGATGGGCTGTCGGAAGATGATCCGACATTGTGGACGCTTCCGGCATTGAGCATCAGCGCGATGAAGCAGATGCCAACCATCTAAACGCCAGTCAAAATACCGTCTGGAATACCAAGAAACCCCTCGGAAGTCGAATTTCCGAGGGGTTTCGTATAAGCCGTAAAGCTTTAGCGCTTCGAGAACTGCGGAGCGCGACGAGCCTTGTGCAGACCGGCCTTCTTGCGTTCCACGACGCGAGCGTCGCGGGTCAGGAAGCCAGCCTTCTTCAGGGCTGCGCGGTTCGCATCACGATCGATAGCGTTCAGAGCGCGGGCAACGCCCAGGCGGATTGCGCCAGCCTGGCCGGTGGTGCCGCCACCGTCAACGAGGACGATAGCGTCGAACTTGCCTTCGAGCTTGAGAAGCACGATCGGGGAGTTGACCTCACGCTGCAGCAGCTTGGCCGGGAAGTACTCTTCCAGGGTGCGACCATTGATGGTCCACTTGCCGGTGCCCGGAACCAGGCGGACACGAGCGACGGCTTCCTTACGACGACCGGTGCCATAGCCCGGAGCGATAGCGGAAGTACCGGTGCCAGCGCCAGCGTTGGTCTCGGTGGTGTACGAGGTGAGCTCCTCTTCGGTCTCGAGAACCGCGGAGTTGTTGGTGTTTTCAGCCATGTTTCTTATCTCCCTTCGGTTCACTTAGCCTGCTGCGAGACCTGAGCGATCTCGAAAACCTGCGGCTTCTGGCCAGCGTACGGATGCTCGGTGCCACAGATGATGTGGAGGCGATCCAGCTGGACCTTGGCCAGACGATTCTTCGGCAGCATGCCCTTGATAGCGGACTTGATGATGCGCTCAGGGTTGGTCTTGAGCAGCTTGCCGTAGCTATCGCGACGCAGGCCACCCGGACGACCGGAGTGCATGTACAGTTCCTTGCCCAACTTATTGCCGGTCAGAGCGATCTTATCGGCGTTGAGAATGATCACGTGGTTGCCGGAATCGGCGTGCGGAGCGTAGGTCGGCTTGTTCTTGCCACGCAGCAGGATGGCTGCCTGGGAAGCGAGACGGCCGAGCACCACGTCGGTGGCGTCGATGACGTACCAGTCGTGAGTCAGATCAGCTGGCTTCGGAGTGAAAGTTTTCACGATGTACCTTTTCTATATATTGTGTTCCGGACCTTCCATCAACATCTCTGCGTTGGTTAGGCGCGGAATGATGCCTTTTTCAGGTCTCATTATCCGTGGGCTCCCTGAAAGTCCTCGATGGCGAGTGGGAAAAGCGCTTTGAAGGACCCCGTAGGGAAACACAACAATCTACTAGTATATCGCCAGCCTTGACATTCGCGACACATCAACCCCTAGTACTTGCGAATACGGAAACACAGCAATCGACACGCAAAAGCCGGCGACGCTTGGCAGGTCTCCCTACCTTGCATCGCCGGCCTTCCGCCAATCGAAATCAGCTGCAATCAGCCTCAATCCGCTGCAAGCTCAGCCGCGCATAATCGCTGCGATCTCCTGCAGTCGAGTATTGTCGAACAACTGCTCCAGCGGCACGACATTGCCATCGCCGTCAGCCAGCGGAATACGCCAGTTCGGATATTCGTTGCTGGTGCCCGGCTGGTTCTGCGTGCGCTTTTCGCCGACCGCGTCGACGATGGACGCCGCCATGAGCTTGCATGGCGATCCCTTCAAACCGCGGTACAGCGCGTCGATGATCTCGTTTTCGTTGGCAAGCTCGTCTTCCAGCGCGGAAGCGTCGAGATAGCCTTCGTCGACAAGCATGCTCAGCATGGCGTTATGTTCGGCTTCCGCGGACTTCTGGAATTCTTCGACCGGACCGGACAGCAGTCCAAGCTGTTCACGCAATTTGACATGCCCGTACTCCAAGTAGCCGGCTGCCGGAGGCAAATCGTGCGTGTTGACGGATGCCAACGCATACGGACGCCAATCCTTCGGCGCACGGAATTCGCCGTCGAACTGCTCGAACCATTCCACAGCGCAACCGAGAATGCCGTGCTCGGACAGCGACTTGGACACGTATGCCGGAACCACGCCGAGATCCTCGCCCACGACCACACCACCGGCGCGGGATGCTTCCAATGCGAGAATGCCGAGCATGATGTCAGAATCGTAATGCACGTAGGTGCCGTCCATGGCTTTCTTGCCTTCCGGAATCCACCACAAGCGGAACAAGCCGAGAATATGGTCAATACGTACCGCGCCCGCATTGGAGAACATGCCGTGCACCATATCTCGGTACACCTTGTAGCCGGTCTGTTCGAGAGCGATTGGATTCAGCGGCGGCTGACTCCAATCCTGACCCTGCTGGTTGAACATGTCCGGCGGAGCGCCGACCGTGGCGCCCTTGGCAAAACGCTCCGGGTTCCACCACACGTCGGAACCGGCCGGATGCACGCCCACAGCCATGTCGGCGACGATGCCGATCTTCATGCCGGCCTCGCGCGCCGCCTGCTGGGCCGCATGCAGCTGCTCGGTGGCGACCCATTCGAGCCAACGATAGAATTCAAGCGTGTCCGGGTACTGTGCGCGAAGCTGCGCGACTTCCTCGGAATCACGATTGTACTTGCGCACCCAATCGTCGTCGCTGCCATTCGAGGCGCCCCACTTGTCGTAGCACAGGCACCATGTGGCATAGGATTCGATCTCATCGCCCACTTCGGCGAGATACTGGTCGAACTCGGCTTGACGCTGTGCGGAAAGGCCGGACTTGTAGATGATCCACAACGCCTGCATCTTGGTACGCCACATGGTTTCGCGATCCAAGATCCGCGCATTGCCGTTGAGCGGCTTGACCTGCTCATGCAGTTCATCCACTTTCGCCTTGTCTTCCGGCGAAAGCACGGCATATTCCGGCATGGATTCCGGTCGAATATAGCTGAAATTAATGAAACGGCGCGAAATCGGCAGATACGGCGATGGCTCGATCGGCGGCACCGGTTCGGCGGCATGCAGCGGATTGATCAGCATGAAGTCGGCGCCGGTCTTCTTCTTGGACTCGACGAGCAGGGTCTTCAGATCCTCATAGTCGCCGATACCCCAGGAACCGCTGGAACGAATGGAGTAGAGCTGGCTCATCCAGCCCCACAGGGAGCCTTCCTTCATGTCGTCAAGCAGCTCGATCTTTTCCGGAGCGCTGATAACGGTTGCAATCTCCGTCTTGCCACCAACGGTGACTTCAAGGGTGTGATACCCCTCGGGAAGATCTGCCGGAAGCACCAGATATGAGGTGCACACGAAGCCGCCGTCGACCTCGACCACGGTATCGCTGCCACCCTCGAGCTCGATTTTGCCGGCATACGCCCCACCGTCTTCCAGCATGATGGAAGCTTCAGGAACGTCAAGCGCTCCGCCGTGAACCTCAACCTTGCTTTCCTTGCCGACAACGTGCAGCACGGTCGGAGGAACGATGCGTGTGTCGCGTTCGCGCTGAATGGTGGTGATGGACTGCTCGATCGCCCCATCGTTGGAAGCGTCGATTCCGAGCGCCTTGAGCACCGCCACGAGAACATCGTCTTCGATTTCGTGGTAGTCGCGGCTCATGCCGACGTAACTGGTGGCGATACCCACCAACTTTGCCAGGCGAATGATCGGACGGGCTAGACGCGTTGCATTTTCGGTCTGTTCTGTCATAAACAACAGTCTATGCCCCAATCACATGCACCACGCGCAAAAATCTCATAAAAATGACAACGTATGCAATTATTTTTCCGAAAGATGCCGTTCAGCGGCCCTTTTCACCTCTCCTGACGCATCCTGCGCAAGTTTTTCCAACATCTGATCAGACGTGTTCGGGTTCAAAGCAACGGCCCTACGTACCATGGAAGCAAGCACGGCAGGAGCATTCGGCTCGACGTCGACCCCCAAAGATCCCAGAAAATCAAGGGCCGTGGAATCCATACCCGGATCCTGCGCGCCTTCGAGCCGCATCTTCCAAGACGTCTGCTTGTTGCGCAACGCGACATCGCGCACTTCGAGGGACTCATCCTTGGTGAGACGCCCCACCAGCCAATTCTTATCATTGGCATTGCCCGCAACAGCTTTACGCACCTCAACGGATTCGTCGGTGGACAGTTTGACGAGAATATTCGGAAACGGCATGGTTTCCGCAAGAAAAACGCGATCTTCCAACGGTGTATGCGCATTGCCGGCGACGGCTTCCAGCAATGCCGTGGCACGCGAGAAAGCGGCCTGTTCGGAACGGTCAGGCAGCGGACGGCGCGCGAATTCGCTCAATTCGGCGGCATCCGTGGAGTGACGCAACCGCTCGTAGGTTGCGGTCAAAGGCTCGAAATCCGAAGGAACCTCTTGGTTTGATGCTTGTTCGTCGGCGTTCCCCACAACGGTTTCGACGGTATTTTCGGCGGTTTCCACGGCAGTAGTGTCTTGCGAGCTCATATCTTCGGTCATGCGTTCCACCTTACGTTATGTTCTGCTCAATATTCCATTCGTCATCGTTGGATTTCAGTATCGCACCGGGCGATTGGACGTGCCCGTTTGCCGCGGCGTGACGGTCGCATTGAACGTTTCGATAATTCGTGATTTGAATTTCTGCGATTGTTCCTGCGGAACGATAATTGACAGCACGATGCGATCGGTATATTGCGCATCCGCCTGCTCGCCGTCCACTGACGCAAGCAGATTCTGAAAGCTTCCCAATTGCGGATAGTCAAGCGTCACCTGATATTCGCAACATGGCACGATCTTCGCTTTGTTCGCCGCTTTGACCGCAATGGACGCACCCGTGGAATATGCGCGGATCAGGCCTCCGGAACCCAGCAGAATACCTCCGAAATATCGGGTGACGGCAACCACGCAATCCGTCATCTCGTTGGCGCGCAACACGTCAAGAATCGGTTTGCCCGCCGTGCCCGATGGCTCGCCGTCATCGCTCATGCGTTCGGCCAAACGACCGTCGGAACCGCCGCACACCGCAGCATAGGCGACATGACGCGCTTTCGGATGCTGGTCGCGAATCGTCTGCACAAACGCGAGCGCCTCATCCAAGGAGTCGATATGACAGGCGTCGCCGATGAATTCCGATTTTTTCTCGACGAACGCATCATGCGCGGGCTGATCGGCGGAATCGAGTATGGTCTGCATGTCTTTCAACCTACCCAATCACGCCGACCGTCCACATGTTTTGCCCATACCGGTTTTGCGGTTATTCACACGACGACGTTGAAATCCTCGCCCTTGCAGAATGCCGCAACGGATTGGACCACCTGTCTGGTGATGCCCACATAGGCGCCATCGGTGCGCCACGCGGTGTGCGGGGTGAGGATGATGCCTGGAATCGAACAGAGCGGATCGTCGGCAGTGAGCGGCTCGTGTTCGAACACATCGAGCGCCGCAGGAATGTCGCCTCGCTGGAGTCTGGCGAGCAATGCGCCCGGTTCGATGATTTCCGCACGGGCCGTGTTGATGAACATGGTTCCCGGTTTCAGAGCTTCGAGGTTTTCCGCAGTGACGATGCCTTTTGTGGAGTCCAGCAGCGGCATATGGATGGATACCACGTCGGAACCGGTAATCAGCTCGTTCATATCGTTGACTGGAGTGATATTCAGATCGGCGAACACCTGCTCCGGCACATGGGAGTTCCATGCGGACACGTTCATGCCCAAAGCTCCGGCGATGCGTGCCACGGTCTGACCGATGCCGCCAAGGCCGATGATGCCAAGCTTCTTGCCGTACAGCTCGTAGCCGTCGGCACCGTCCCAATCGCCTGTTTTGACTTGCCTGTCGAGTTTGCCGACCTGTCTGGCGAGTTCCATAAGCAGTGCGATGGTGTGTTCGGCCACGGCATGGTCGCCATAGTGCACCACATTGCATACGCGGATTCCACGTTCCTTGGCTTTGTCGAGATCGATGTAACTGGCCACGCCGGTGCCGCCGAATGCATAGCATTTGGCGTTCAACCGATCGAGGATGGAATCGGCGCAGTGGAATCCGATCACCATGATGGCGTCAGCTTCGGCGCAACGTTCGACGATGGTGTCTTCGTCAAGCGTGAAATCCTTGTACATGCGCACGCGGGCAATGTCTTTGAGCAGTTCGAAGTTCTTTTCGAACGGTTCGATCATCGATTCGATGATGACGGGCATGACCACCAGTGGCAGATCGGTGCGTTCCGGTTGGGTTTCGTAGATTTCCATGTTTTCACCTCACATTGTATGTTCGAGAGTTCTTACGCATATGCGACTCACGGCATGAGGCATATTGTGCCACGGAAAACTACTGGCCAGATGAACTCGTTTGCTCCGCGGTAATATTCCATTCCTTGACCACGTTCTGATCGGCGCCCATGGAATAGAGCACGTCCCAGATGCGTTGGCGCACATTGGCGTCTTGCGTTTCGTCCCAGCAGGTGCCGTCAGGATGATCGCTTGCAAGGGAACACCATTGGTATTTGCCTTGGGTTTCGTTGGCACTGGGCACCCAGTCAATGCGGTTGACACGCCACGAACCGGCCACGCCTTTCTTGCCCGCGAATTGAATACGCGCGGTAATGCCTTGATTGTTCACCAACGTGTCCGCAGTATTGGCCGATTCGGTCACGGCATTGCCCAAACCGTAGATGATCCAAGTGCCGTTGTAATTCTCGACCGGCTGCGCGCAATGGCATCCAGCGCCATAAATCACGTCGAACGCACCGGTATCGGCCAGTTCATGAGCCTCACTTTGCTGCCAGGAATCAGCGTAATCCAAATACTCCTGCACGGAATGCATGGCTATGGCCACCACATCGGCACCCTGCTCGCGAGCGGCCTTCGCTTTGGCTACCGCCTTGTCGATATCGGCTTGGTGGTTCGGGTCTCCGGATTCACGCAGACGATCCACACGCCAGTCGTAGTCAGGCGTCTGCGCGTTCAACGACACGGTTCCCGCAATCAGACCGAGCTTACCGCCACCGGTAGGCGAATCGATGACCAACGGCTTATACGAATCCTCTTCGGTTTTATAGGAGCCGGTCTGGGCGATGCCATCCTGATCAAGTGTGTCCCACAAGCGCGCGATGCCGTCAGCACCTTGGTCCCAGGAATGATTCGACGCATGCGTGCAGGCGCGATACCCCACGTTTTTCGCGGCGTCGGCCACTTCTGCCGGAATATTGAATACCGGATAGCCCGTATATGGACCGCCTCGCTGCGCGATAGGTGTTTCGAATTCGCATACGGCAATGTCGGATGCATCAATGTATTTGCGCATCGGCTCGAACAAGCCGGTAAAGTCGAATGCCGTGCCATCCGTGGCCGCGGTGTTGGTGCTGGCGTACTGGTTCCAAAGCCCCTCGTGGAACAGCAGATCACCGTTGACAAGCATGGCGATGCAGTCGGTGTCGGGGCAATCCGGAGAATTGCCATGATGCTCCGCAGACTCAGTCGCTTGCTTCTTTTCAACCGTTTTCGGCTGGCTTACCGCCGTCTCCGGCTTCACGGCAGCATCGTTCTGCTTCGGTTGAAGACTATGCACCAACAGCCAAGTTCCCGCCACAAGCACGACGGCAAGCACCGCCAATGCCGCAAACACAAGTTTGCGACGGCCGGCCGCAAGCACTTCCGGATTGGTCGCGTGCACCGCCTCTTTCCTGTATTTCATGGCGCCCCTGCCTTCCTCTGGGCCTTCTCAACTCATCACTTCAAGAATAACGGATATGCCCTTGCTTCTACACCCCGAAGCTGGCGATATTGTTACCGTATTTTCGACGCACCGCATCAAGCGCCGCCTCCGCGCCACGCAAACGCGCCGAATGCGTCTGCGACTGGGCGCTGCCGCCGGAGATTTCAGCACGCTGTTCGACTTCGTTTTCTTCGAGCAGATCATCCAGCGAAGGCTGAATCACAGCTTCTTCGGCAAGTACAAGCCCACTGGCGCTCATTCCCGCCAAACGCACGGGGCGCGTAAGGGAAATGGCATGCGCAGACTCCGGAGCCATGCCCATCATGGAGAGCAGCAGATTGGCACATTGCGGGTAGAGCACGCTCGCCGCATCCGTAGGACAGCCCAGTGTGTGCCCTTTTGTTGCGTAGCTCAAATCCGGAAACCGAAGTTTGACCATGACTTTACGAGCGAGGAAACCCCTCCTGCGCAAAGACGTGGCCACGTCATCGCAACACCAGCGGAGCATGGAGCACACCTGCCGCATGTCTTGCGTATCCGCATCGAAGGTGCGTTCCGCGCCAATCGATTTTTCCTGCGTATACGGCACGACGGGTCTACCATCCAGTCCTCGGGCCGCCTGATACAGCCCACGCGCGGAAATAGCCGATCCAGTAGCCTGTTCCAACGATTCAAGACTCATACGCGCAAGATCGGCAACGGAGTTGACGCCCCACGCATTCAGTCGTTTCTCCAAAGAAGGCCCAATGCCGGGAATGCCACGCAATGGCATCATCTGCACGAATTGCGCATGCCGCGCCACAGGAATCATAAGCATGCCGTTGGGCTTGGCATTGGTGGATGCCATTTTGGCGACCAGCTTGTTTGCCGCGATGCCTACGGAACAGGTGACGTTGTAACGCGAAACCACCTGTTCGCGAATCCACGCCCCAATGGCGCGAGGACTCCCCCACCGCAACAGCGCCCCGGAAACGTCCATATAGCATTCATCGACCGATACCTGTTCGATACGATCGGTGATCCGACTGAACACTTCCTCGAAAATGCGATGCGACATCGCGCGATAGTAGCGCATGTCGACCGGAAGGAAAATGCCGTTCGGGCAGAGCTTTTGCGCCCTGGAACTCGCCATGGCCGAATTAACGCCGTATTGGCGAGCCTCGTAGCTGGCTGCGGACACCACCGAACGGTTGCCCACGCCGATGATCACCGGCTTGCCGCGATATTCCGGATGCCTCGCCACCTCCAAAGATGCGTAGAAGGCGTCCATGTCGATGTGCAGCACCGTGCAGCCAGCCTCGTCGTGACCCCAGTCACGTTTGGCTGCTGCGATTCTCGGTGCGGTGCTCATGGTTCCATGATAACCGTTTTTCGCAAGATATTGAAACAAATGTTCGAATATAGTGCCGCACCTTAACGCAACGGCGTGTCGGCAAACCCGAAACCAGCATGGCAGCACAATCCCACAACACGTATTTTCGTTGAAATTTCAACGTTTTCTCATCTTTTTTGCGAGATATGGTGTTTTGCCCGCAAATGGATGGTATAGTTGCATGCTGTTGCGCCGTGAAAACGGTAAAACAGTGGAGTCATGCCTGAGTGGCCGATAGGGGCACCCTGCTAAGGTGTTAGTCGTTTTTAGCGGCTCGAGGGTTCGAATCCCTCTGACTCCGCCTTGAGGGTTTTCGGAGAAATCCGGAAGCCCTTTTTTCATGCCAAAACGGCGGAATACCAACGATTTCAAGACATACGGCACAAACAGAGAATGTACGGAAATGTACGCCAATGTCAACATTTCCGGTACCCAGCAAGGTACCCGAGTTGAGTACCCAACAAGACATGCTGACGACTGCACTGCACATACGCCATAGTGTCCGCGCTAGTCATGAGCGGGGGGTTCAGTCTTCCTCATAATCACCCCCGTTCACGCTCACCGCCACGTCCAACGATTGAGACGCCACATCCGACGGAATCCACGCAGAAACGCCCCTATACGGCGAAATATCCGGCCTAGGACACTTCAAACAACTCCTAGCCTCACAATAGCCGCACGACGCCGAACAGGGTCTTTGATGCTCTGAGCCTCCGCGAGACGCCACCGACGAACCAGCCTACGGAAACGGTGAAAAGTCGGATAATCAGTCTCGAAATCCTCCTGCACGCGCAACGGCAAACCATTATGCGGCAGGGACGATCCACAAAGACCGTCCCTGTTTACATATCCGTATTTATACATCAACGGCATGCCGTCACAGGCCGAATGCTTTTCGATCCGTTTCGGTAAGCCAATCCGTCCGCATGCCCGGTTCTTGGCATAAATGCATGGCAGGGCATTCCTCACCGATGCAAGGATCCCATACAGGAAGCGGCGTTCCGTCACGGTCCGTTCCGTTGGGATCGCCATTGGCTGCGAAATTGGTCCAGTACAGCCCCATTCGCCTTGCCAGATCGTAATGCCATCCAACGAACGGACGCCAGCATTTCGCAAGGCTTCCAAAGGAGAACCACAGATCGGACGAGTGGAAGGCTCCGGCATCATCCCCCGGCATAGCGACATCGAAATGATAGTAGTATGGCGCGGTCCCACCGCTTGCGGTCCATTTGCGGATCAGCGTGAGATTGCCGAGCTGGCCGACATGCACAGGCTTCCCATCTTCAGTCGCAGCGATGAACTCATTGGTCGTGTTGCCGACCAGCATGTCGACGTTGTTGGCCTTGCAGCCCTCGACGATACGCTCCTCCTGATCGGGAAGGAACAGGCCGTCCACGCATGGCACCCAATTGACGATCATCGACCAGTCATCTTCACGTCCGCTGTCCGGTGGAACAGGCAGGGACTCGGCGGCTTCCAATACCGTTCGGGCCGGGATTGCACGGGCCTGCTCCAGCGTGGAGACACCCAATGCTTCGAACAGACGGATTCCATTGGCCTGCGCATGCTCCAGCGTGTCCTGCCGCGCATTGAAATGCCCTAGGCCTGCGCCGGATTGCATGATGGCTTTCTGAAACAGGCCATGATTCATCGGCGAGCAGATCTGGGCCAAGACGCTGGCGGCACCGGCCGATTGGCCGAAAACCGTGATGTTTTCCGGATCTCCGCCGAACTTCGCGATGTTTTCCTTCACCCATTGGATTCCGGCACGCTGATCCAGGAATCCGAAATTCGCATATGGTTCGCCGTCGCCGCGTTCTACGGCCTCCTCATGCAGCAAAGGGTGCGTCATAAACCCAAATGCATTCAGACGATAGGCCACACTGACCACAACGACGCCGTTCGCGGCGAGACGTGTGCCGTCGAATTCCTTTTCACATGTGCCGCCGCATTGATAGGCTCCGCCGTAGATCCAGACCATGACCGGCAGCTTTTCGGAGGCTACCATGCTATCCGCACCATATCCGCGTAATGCCGGAGTCCAAATATTCAGGTAGAGGCAATCCTCGCTCATCGGCACGGCCGGATCGGTGCCCCATTCACGATCATAGAAATCATCGGAGGCGCCCGGCGTCGGCTGCATCGCGGTAGGCCCGAAATCGAAGGCTTGCAGCACACCATCCCATGGCAGGGCCGGCTGCGGCGCACGCCAGCGCAGACCGCCGACGGGAGGCTGGGCGAACGGAACCCCTCGGAACACGGTGATGCCCTGATCTTCAGCCGCCAAGCCTTCGACAGTTCCTTGCGCCACTATGACCTGTCGCTTCATTGCTCTCTTTCCTTCGTATCCGGCGTCGAATACGCAAAGTCGCAAAAATCGGCGATTCCACCGGTCTCTTTTGTCGAATACAGGAACAATCCGATACGGCAACCTGTGAAATGATCCATTTTGAAGATCATCCGGTGCGCTGTCCCCAATGGACACCATTCGGATTCCGGCGTATCCGCATCGCGGTAGAAGAACGTCACTTCATCCTTGCAATCGGTGAAATCATATACCGCGCGCAGGCGCATGCAATCCGCATCCGCCATGATTTCCGCATCCGTTACGGCTGGACTGTCCCAATCATCGTCGGAGAAGATGGAATCGTCATTCGCCGGCTTGTATTGGACGGTCAGCATCGTGCGGCCGTTCCTTCGCGTAAGCGCGATGTAAGAATAGCATCCTTGGAACGCCGCCAATCCGGCGAAGTCGCCATCATGCAATGTCGACGCGTCGACGGTGACTTCGGCCACCGTCACCGGCCCCATCGTGCGCTGCGTCAGCGTATTCCATGCATGATTGAGATTCGAGCTGATGCGTCCGGAATGCAGACGGAATGCTCCCGGACGTTCCGTCAATGACCAGTATTCGTTATGTGGGATGTGATTGAACTGCCAGTATGGCTGCAGACAGTTGGCATCGACTCCGCCTTCGGCGTTATGCCGGGCTATGAATTCGCTGCCGTTGATGGGCGTGACAGGTTCGGCACAGCTTGCAGCCGGCACGCTGACCGACTGCGGCACTTTGCCGTTCTCGCCGACAACGGGGAATCCGTCCTCGCCGAACCGCATCGGCATCAGTATCGGCACGCGTCCCACACCGCCGCGGTCCTGCATCATGAATGCATACCAGTCGCCGTCCGGAGTGTCCACCATACCGCCTTGCGCGACTCCGTAACCGTGGAAGGACAGGTCGTCTTCGATAATTTCACGCACTTCGAAAGCGCCATCCAAGGATTCGGCCATCAAGCAGGCTTCTGTTTTGCCCTTGCCTTGCGGGAAGTGACAGGTGAAGACGTAATAGCGTCCATCATGCTTGTACAGGTGACTGCCCTCATAACCAAGGTCAGCCTGCGGATCGTCCTGCACGATGACCCGGTCGAGCCCACCCGGCATCGGCCCGCTTAATTCAGGATTCAACTCCGTGATGCGCAATGTCGACTGCCCATGTACGACATAGGCTCGATCATCGTCGTCAAAGAACAGTCCGCTGTCGTAATAGAAGCCGTCAAGCTCACGCTTTCGCCATGGGCCGCATGGATCGTCCGCCGTCAGCAGATAGCTGGCATGCGTATCGTTGGCGGCGAACAACACATACCAGGTGCCCCGATGGTAACGCAGTGACGGCGCCCACATGCCTCGACCGTAGGCGTTGGCACCTTCACATTCCAAACGTTCTTCAGGGGTATCCGCCACGATATTCAATGCGTGCGCAATGAATTCCCAATGCACTAGGTCATAGCTGCGCAGAATATCGCACCCGGGTGTGAAATGCATAGTCGTAGTGGCCATGTAATACACGTCCCCGACCCGGATGATGTCTGGATCAGGAAAATCCGTGTAGACCATAGGATTAGTTGAGGTAATCATCATTCATACCGATACTTTCCGCTCAACGCCAGCATGGCGAAAGCATAGAGGAAATTGTCATAGTAACGACGCGTGCCGGTTCGCATCGGCGTATTCCACAGCATGCGCACCCATTCACGGGCATTATGCTCCGCGTCGGGCTGGGCCGAATGCACCGCCGCAAGTGCGCCTTGCGCGGTCGCGGCCAGGAATCCGACCGGATGAAGCACGACCTCGTCCACGGCGGTGCCGTCGATGGCGTAGACGCTAGTACGGTCGTGGGTCAGGAAGAATCGCTGCAGCGCGGCGACGCGGTCGCACAGCACTTCCTGCGGACCGTTCCAGGCTGCATCCAGCCCGATATTCGCCGCGGTACGGTAGGCGTCGGAATAGAAATGCCAATGATTGGACTCGTCGACATGCGGCTTTCCGTCATAATCCGCGTATTCAGCGTTCATGCCGGTCCGCTCGTCGCAGGCCGCCTGCAGATAGCGACGGCTTGCGGCGGCTGCCTCATGCCAAAATGGACGGTCTTCTTCGTCGGCTTCTTCGGCGAATACTTCATAGAAGTGCGGCAGATGGTAGGACGGATCGCTCCACTCGGTTTCCGGAATGAACTTGATGAGCTTGTTGTCGGGATTCCACATGGGCTCGCCGTCGTAGCGTTCGCCCTTATGAACGCAATATCTCAAGATCTCGCGTCCCCATGCGGAATATTCGTAGATATCCTCGCCATCACCCCAGCGACGGGAGGCGAGGAACAGGTCCATCGCGAAATATTCCTCGCCGTCAGGTGCAGGACCATTCGAGTTCGGCGTACCGTCCGGCGCGACCGACCATGCGAAATAATGCGCATGATGACCGTCCTCCATGTACATGTGACGCATTACCCAGCCCCACAGCTTGTCGAATACGTCCTTACGGTCGTATTGCAGGGCGATCATCATCGCATAGCTCATACCCTCGGTACGTACATCGTTGTTGCCGGTGTCCATCACATAGGCAAGACCTTCGTCGTTCTCCCAATAGAATTTGTTCGGACCTTCGAAAATTTCATGCCAGACCTGTGACACGCGCTTATCGATGGCGTCCTGGGCATATCCGCACTGTGCGAACATGGACTCGCCCAATGTCTTGTTGGTATCGGTTGCATTTGTCATATCAGTTGTTCCATTCCCAGATTCGGATGCGATTCTCTCCGGAGACAAGACCATTCAACGCCCCGGCCTTGCGTTCCGTTGCCGTCAAGGCTTGTTCCAGCAAGTCGGTGTCCAGCACATAGTCACTGCCATCGGGCTGTTCATAGCGTTCCTCCACGATGCGAGGCACGCCGAGCATATCGCTGGTGACGACCTGCATCCTGGTATCGGCGACGGCCTGTGGCACAGTGCACCGCAGGTACAGTCCATCGGGTTCTTCGACCAATGTCACCGGCATGGGCTCATCACACGCAACGCTCGTGGAGGCGGTGCCGCCGAAGAACGGGGCGTCCTCCTGCATGCGCTCCGAATCGTCGGCTGTACCTTCCTGCTTGTTCAGCCCCTGTGCGCCGGACAGATAGATGTTGCCGCCCGCGTATAGAGACTGCAGAGGATTGCGCTCGCCACCACCCTGCGAAGGATCTGCCCACATGGCCCGCTGGCGTTCCAAGTATTCATGCATCGACATCGGGCAATCGCTGTAGGCGGACAAACCATATTCACCGACAGTCGGTTTCACCGGTTGCGGCGCGAACATGTTGTTCAGCCAACGCTCATCGCCGCCGGACACCACAGCGCACCCGGCCACCTCGGTGGTGTGCGGATAGTGATACGGCGTGGAACGGTCGGGGACGGTATGCGGTTCAATGCCGCCGCAAATCAGATTGTTGACGAAGGCACCACCTTGCGACCAGTTCTGGAACATCACCGGCGAGGCGAAAACGTTATTGTCCACCAGATACGGCCCATGACTCACTTCAATCATGAGGTCACGGACGTTATCGTGGAACACATTGCGCGTGATGCGCGTGCCCTGCGTCTGCCAATCCATCCACATGCCCAGCGAGCAGTCGTGGATGTTGTTGTTGGCAATGACCGTATCCAATGCGGCATGGAATTTGATGCCAGCGACCTCCCATCCGAAGAATTCACGCTTCAACGCAATGTGATGGACATGGTTATGCTCGATACGGCAGAATGCGCTGCCCATATGTCCGACGATGGCATTCTGTCCACACTCGTAGATGTCGTTGTTGCGTACGATATGACCGCCGATCAGCCCCTTTTCCCAGCCGATGCGACGGGCCTTGAACACGGCCTCCAACTGGTACTGGTAACCGGTCTTACGCTCGGTTTTCGCCCACTCGTTGTCGCCGGATGAGATTTCCTTGCCCAATGACACCGCGGAGAATTTGGCGTCATGCAGCACGTTGTCTTCGATGATCCAGCCATACGACCAGTTCGGGCCGATCATGCCCCACTGCTGCGAGGTAGGCGGCGCCCAATCTCCAGTGGCCTGCGCCATTTCAAAGCCACGCACGGTGATGTAGTTGACATGGTTGCGGGCAGGGAAGAAGCATGTGCGACGAACACTGACCTCCACCAGTTCCTCATTCGGATCGGCACCTTGGAAATTCGCCCAGATCGTTGTGGTGCCGGCATTCTCGTCCACTTCGGCATGCCATACATAACGTGTACGGCCCACATCCGGCACAGGGCAGGGAATCTTCAACGCGAAATCCTCATCCGTATCACGCGGCTGCGGATCGTATACGCCTTCCAACGTCGTCGATTCGAAGAAGGAAACACCGTTGAGATACACATCGCCAAGATGTTTGTCCGGATCCTCGCCGAACTTGGGCATTTCCAGCCAGTCACCGAAAATCGAGGTCGCGAATGGATTGAAATCCCCGAACATCGTATTATCAAGCACCACCGTCCACACATGCGGATGATCGGCCAATTCCGTCCAGCCCTGCACGCATTCCGAGCCTTTGATAACCGGCCGTGCTTCGCCTTCGGCTCCGCAGTAGGTGATGCGCTCATGTTCACTCAGACCGCCGCGTTTCGGATCGACTTGTTCGCGGTATACGCCTTCATGCACGATTACCGTATCACCCGGAGAGGCCATCTGCGCGGCCTTGGAAATCGTGGCGAACGGATGCTCCGCGTCGCCGCACGCAGCATCGCTGCCGGTTGGTTTGACATGGTATTCAAACTTCATTGCTGAATCTCCTTATCCAATATCGGATGTGGGAATACAAAGTCTTTCTCCTTTGGCGACATGCACGAACACACATCTTCATGTTTCGTAAATGCTTTAGCATTTCAGTCAAAGCATTGCTTGATTATATGACTTGACTTTCAAGAAAGTCAAGTCACTTAACTAAATACTTAAAATTTTTGTTACGAAAGTTCTATATGCAAATATTTACGAAACTTTCGAATAGATTTAAGTATTCCAAAAGCAGGAAATTACAGGCTTCCGCCCAAACACGATTAACTGCGAAAACTATTTACGCTGTCCCCGGCAATAGCGTTATCATCGATGCTTCATTGGCCGACAAACTGACACTGTACTGGGGAGAGCTCTCTCACTGCGCCACTCGCACGCCCGGTTCCGTGACCGCCATGGCAATCGTACCGACAAGCCTTCACCCGATATATCGAGCCTCCCGGCTCCAAGATGTCAAAAGGCACGTCGCCCGTGCAGACCAATCCCCCTCCCGTATGGATGAAGGAGATCTCAATGCCGTCATCCTTGTGAATCGCCATGACAGGAAGCGGCCCCATCGGCTCGCAATCACGTCCATAAACCAACGACTCGGCAGCCGTTGTCAAGCGCTGCGCGACATGGCGCTTATCCAAAGGATGCAGGTCATTGTCCTCTCCATATCCGATCGTCACCACCATCGCCGTGTTCCGCAACGTCAAAGCGCGCCGTTGTTCATCACGCAGCCTTGGCCAATCGCAATCGGGTTCCAAAGTACAGTTCGGCAATTGGGCGAATATGAATGGTAGTTCCGGACGCTTGAACAGCGCACGCCACTCCTGGATCAGCGACATCAACAGCTGCGCATAGCCATAAGACGCATGGGCGTTGGACTCCCTCTGACTCCGCCGATAAAGGGCTTCCAGCGATTGCCGGAAGCCCTTTTGCATATCGGCTTAGCGCGCCAAGCGCTCAGCTGCGGAAGCGATCGCCTCGTCGCTGGCGGTGGCGGAGAAACGCAGACATTCCGGCGCACCATAGAACTCGCCGGGGCTGGCGATGATGCCGATCTTGGCAAGCTGCTCCATATCGGTCCAGCAATCGCCCGACTTGGCTCTCACCCACACATACAATGCACCATCCGGCATGTCGGTGCAGTATCCGTAAGCACGCAACGCGCTCACCAACACGCCGAGACGTTCCCGATAGCGCGCATGCTGAACCTTGACGGATTCCAGATCACGCAGTCCGGCAGCCATCGCAGCCTGCACCGGACCGGGAATAATCTGACCAATCTGCTTGCGATATGCACTCATCGATGCAATCAAAGACTCATCTCCGGCAATGAACGCGGTACGATACCCAGCCATATTGCTCTGCTTGCTCAACGAATACAGCACCAGCACGCCCTCGGCGGAGCCCAAACACACATCGTCGCAAAGCGCGCACGGCGTCGACGCAAGTGAATCAGCTTCACCTTCAGCGCCATTCACAGCACCCCTCCACTGCATCAGCGCATAGCATTCGTCGGAAAGCACCACCGCGCCGATCTCACGCGCAGCTGCGACAATGCCAGCCATCCGCTCGGCCGAATACACCTCGCCCGTCGGATTGCAAGGGGAATTCACCCACACCGCTTTGACGCCGGGCACATTGCGCCACGACGCAACATCAGCCACATCGTCGACCTTAAGCACCTGCGCTCCAGCCAACTGCGTGCCGATCTCATACGTCGGGTACGAAACCTTCGGCTGCACCACAACATCATCCTCACCGAAATGCAGTAGCGACGCCATCAACGCAACACCCTCTTTGGAGCCGACTGTAGGCACCACATCAGCATGGATCGCCTGCAAATCAACATTGCGAGTCGCCGAAAACCATTCAGCAATCGCAGCACGTAAATCGGCAGTACCTGCAGTAGCCGGATATCCATACGCATTCGGATCATTCGCCGCCACTGCGAGCGCCTTGCGCACCGAGTCGGGCACGGGATCGACGGGAGATCCCACGGACAGGTCGATCATGCCTCCGAACGCGGCTTTTGCCGTGCGCTTGTATGCTGCGATACGCGACCAATCGTATGGCGAAGAAAACTCATGAAAGCCCATCGTGAAAACTCCTTATAATCCTCTATAAACAAAAAATATGCGGCCTCTTCCAACGGGAAAAGGCCGCTTTCAAATGCCGATCACTGATTTTGCGGCGGCAGAGCAGCTACCTGCTCCGGATCCTTACCGATCGGGCCGGCTGCGGAAGCGCCGCCCATATCGCCGACTTCAGCGAAGAAGCTGACTGCGGCATCCTTGTACCAGGCCCACTCGTCTGGCAGATCATCTTCATAGAAGATGGCTTCAGTCGGGCACACCGGTTCGCATGCGCCGCAATCCACGCATTCGTTCGGATTGATGTACAGGGAACGGGAGCCCTCGTAGATGCAATCGACCGGGCATTCGTCCACGCAGGCCTTGTCTTTGACATCGACGCACGGCTGAGCGACAACGTATGGCATGGTTACCTCCTTAACACTTACCGTTCAAGACTACTCTTGATTGCCAACTTCCAGCTCTCCCGTACCAAGTCGGGCGTGGCGGTAGCCGTAGCCGAAGTAGATGCAGAAGCCGACCGCAAGCCAGACCACGAATCGAATCCAGGTGAGCACGCTCAGGTTGAGCATGAGCCAGATGTTGGCGAGCGCGATGAGGATAGGCACCCATGGATTGCCGGGGATTTTGAAGACTCGCTTCAGGTCGGGGCGCTTCTTGCGCATGATCGGAATAGAGATTGAAACAAGGGTGAATGCCGACAGCGTGCCGATGTTCACCATGTCGGCAAGGATACTGACGTTGCAGCTGGCTGCGATGAGTGCCATGACCACGCCGACGGCAATCTGCAGACGCACTGGAGTGCCGTGCTTGCCCGTGTGACTGAGCGAGCGCGGCAGCAGGCCATCTCGGCTCATGGCGAACACCACGCGGGTCAGGCCGAGCAGCAGCACCATGACCACGGTGGCCAGGCCGATCACAATGCCAAAACTGATGATTTTGGCGGCCCAGTCAGCGCCGACCATTTCGAATGCCGTGGCAAGCGACGGATCTTTCTGATTGGCGAGGTCTTTGTAGGAGACCATGCCAGTGGTGACGATGGCGACGAGGGTGTAAAGCACGATGATCAGTCCCATGCCCACGCCTATACCCAGCGGAACGTTCTTCTTCGGATTGACGGTTTCTTCGGAAGTGGTGGCGACTACATCGAAGCCGAGGAACGCGAAGAACACGAGCGCGGCTCCGGAGATGATGCCGGCAATGCCGTAAATGCTGGGGGTCATGCCGGTGGCCCACTGCCATAATGGCTGTTCCATGGTTGCGGCCAAGCCGGATCCGGTGGCGGTCGCCGGTTCGCTCGGCGGAATGAATGGGGTGAAGTTCTCGGCCTTGACGTAGAAGAATCCGACGATTACCACGAATAGCACGATGGCGATTTTCAGCATGGTAAGCGCGCCGTCGACCCGTGCGCCGATTTTCGTGCCGCACACCAAGAGTGCCGTGAAGAAAGCTACGACGATGATTGGCGCGAAATCGAAATTGAATGATCCGATGGTGACGTTGGTATTGATATTCCATCCGACAAGTCGGAAGAAATCGTTGAGATAGACGCCCCAATATTTGGAGACGACGGAGCCTGCCATCAGCATTTCAAGGATCAAATCCCAGCCGATCACCCACGCGACGATCTCACCGACGGTGGTGTAGGTGAAGGTGTAGGCGGATCCCGCAACCGGAATCATGGACGCGAATTCGGCGTAGCACATTACGGCCGCACCGCATACCACGCCGGCGATGAGGAAGCTGATGATCACGGCCGGACCCGCATGGAAGGCTGCCGCCTGCGCGCCGATGGAAAAGATACCCGCGCCGACGGCCACGGCCACGCCCATAATGGCCAAATCCCACCAGGTCAGGTCTCGTTTCAGGGAGCGCCCCGACTCCTCTGTTTCCGCCAGCGTCTGCTCGACGGATTTCTTACGTAATACGTTCATTGCGTTTCCCTTCTCCCTTCGTTCTTACGTTTACTTAAGGCTCATGCCGATGACGACCGGCTCGGGAACGAGACGAATGCCGAATGCCCGTTCAACGCCATCCTGCACGGTTTTGGCAAGTTCCACGATATCTGCAGCTGTGGCTCCGCCGCGGTTGGTCAATGCCAGCGTATGCATGGTCGAAAGCCCCGCTGCGGCATTTCCGCTGGTTTTGTAGCCCTTATGGAATCCCGCATGATCGATAAGCCATGCCGCGGATGTTTTGACGCCCGGCGTGCCATCCGGCAAGGTCGCGTCGAATCGTGGCGCGTCTTCGGGAAGCTTTGCCGCTTGTTCTTTGGTGAGAATCGGATTCATGAAGAAGCTGCCGCAGCTGTGGCGATTGTAGTCGGGTTCATCGTTGCCTGTCTGCGTGCGCTGTGCGTCATGCGCGATGGCGACCAGTTCGCTCTTTTTGGTGCCTCGCATGGCTTCGGTCAGATATCGATGGGAATCTTCAAGCATGCCTTTGGAGGCGCGTACTTTCAACACGGCGTTGCGAATATCCGCGGTCGCCATACGGTCGCCCACTTCCACGCCCAATGCTTTGGCGAGCTGGCCGTAGCCAACTACGCCGGTTTCGCTGTGATGCAGCGCGAAAGTAACGGACAACACCACGTAGCGCGGTGTCGGGAAGAAGTCGGCCGCAGGCGTTGCCGGAGCGCTGTACATGCTCGCTTTGAGCGCGCTCATGCGATAGCCGAAATGAAGTTCCTGATTGGTGAGCTCCTTGGTCTGCTTGTTTTTGCGATCCCAGACCTCCACGCTTTCGACGCTGGATGCGACTTCCTGGCCGTATGCGCCGATATTCTGCACGACCGACGCGCCGACAGTGCCTGGAATGCCGGAGAGTCCTTCCACGCCCTCCAAGCCGAGGTTGACGCAGTAGTCGACGAAATCATCCCAATTGCAACCCGCTTCGGCGTTGACATGCACGATTTTTTCGCCGTTTTCGACGGGAGCCGCCTCATCAAGCACGCTTACGGCGTGTCGCGCATCACGCACCACGACACCATCGAACGGCGTGTCGGCCACGAGCATATTGGATCCGCCGCCGATCACGCACAGCGGCAATCCTTTGGCGTCGGCATCCTCGACGGCTTCGATAACGCCGACACGCGAGGTCGGTTCGATAAAGGATGCGATTGGTCCACCTACGGCGATGGTTGTGAGATCTGCGAAATTGGTCATGATGCTTAGCTTAGCGTGCGGGGAAGGCAGTTGGAAAGGTGTCAAGAAAAGGTTGAAAGAAAACAAAAAACCCGACCATATTGGTCGGGTTTCATAAAGCTTTGAACTCGTTCAGCGGGTCTCGCGATGCACGGTCTGCTTGCCGCAGCGGGAGCAGAACTTCTTCAGCTCAAGACGATCCGGCGTGTTACGGCGGTTCTTCGTCGTGATGTAGTTACGCTCCTTGCACTCGGTGCATGCCAGCGTGATGCCCGGACGAATGTCGGCGCTCTTGCTTGCCATTTAAGTTCACCTCTTGTGGTTCGTTGCTATGCCGACGTTCCGTCGACCTTTGTAGCGAGAAAGAGACTCGAACTCTTGACCTTACGATTATGAGTCGTACGCTCTAGCCAGCTGAGCTATCCCGCCATGAGAGCCTCGAGTGAGAATCGGACTCACGACCTCTTCCTTACCAAGGAAGTGCTCTACCACTGAGCTATCGAGGCGTGGCGGATAGTGGATTCGAACCACTGAAGCACGAGGCGACTGATTTACAGTCAGTTCCCTTTGACCGCTTGGGAAATCCGCCGTGCTGCCTGTTTGGTTGAACCCCAACCGGCAACCCGTTTAGTATGCCACAGATCATGCGATTAACGCAAATACGGCGTGTCGCGGAAGCCAAAAAGTCTCAAAATCGTTGAAATTCCAACGATTTCTCACTATCAGCCACATGTCGGTGTCAATCAGAGCAAATCCTCCCGAAAAAAATTCCAAAAAGAAAAAACACGAGTATTTCTTCCGAACCTTCCCTGCAGACCATCTGAACAGCGACGCCAACACCAGCACGCCAATGCCAATGAACACGGCACGCATCAGCCGTGCACAGCCTATTGCAGGAACTTCAAGCGCTTGAAAACAACAAGACCCCGCAACGCAACGATTGTTCACCAATCGTTCGCTGACGGGGTCTTCAAACAGCTACGCGCTACGCTCAGCCGAGAATGGCCAGAATATCGCGGGCGGAGACGATCAGGTAATCCTCACCCTGATAATGCACCTCGGTGCCGCCGTACTTGGAGTACAGCACCTTGTCACCGACCTTGACGTCGACCGGAATGCGCTCGCCAGCGTCGTTGCGACGGCCCGGACCGACAGCCAGGACTTCACCCTGCTGCGGCTTCTCCTTGGCGTTGTCCGGAATGAACAGACCGGATGCGGTCTGGGTCTCGGCTTCCGCCTGCTTGACGATGATCTTGTCTTCCAACGGTGTGAGTGAGATCGACACTGTGGACCTCCTCTTTCTAAGAGAAATCGTTACTTACCGCGCCGGGACCCGCTAGCAAGAGGCTGACGATCACTTACGGCGTCGTCCTTCCGCGCTGAAACATATCCTAGCGCGATTATTAGCACTCTGCCAACTCGAGTGCTAACGCTGAGAGCAAAATATACGAAAAAGCCTGAAACCATGCGGTTTCAGGCTAATGTTCTTTACGCTTGTTCGTATGTTTCGTGCGTTTCGTGCGTTCGTTTTCCCCTCCGTCACGCCCCGCGACGGGCCATGATGGACGCCAAACCCACACCCAGGGAATCGGAGGTGACGCTGGGAGCCTCAACGTCGGCGCTGACTTCAGAGTCGTGGAATCCCACGGCATCCACGTCCTGCAGATGCACACCAGCCTCCACGCGGGCTGCGGCCTCGTCGGAATCCATGCTGCTGATCGCGTCGGTCGGCACAATCAACGGCTCGACATTGTCGGAAACCGTACTCGCAGTCGGAGGCACGGCCTTGGCCACCTGACGGGTGGATTTGATTTCCATGCTTTCCGGAGCGTCCTGCACGATATCGTCGCCATTGCGCGGCGCGCCCAGCGAAAACGAAATCAGATCCTGCGATGCGCCGGCCACGGCGGACGACTCCGCATCGCTTGCATCCACGCTCTCGGTTTTGGCGATTTCATCACGCTCATCGTGGATGGACAGACCGTTCTTCTTATCCGGCACGACCTGCGCATCCACAACGTTCGGTTCCGCAGCGGATCTCGCTTCGGATTCCTCCTTGCGCTTGCTTACGACAGCATCACGGTCGGCCTTGCCGCGATCGATCGCCTGACGAATCTCACCTTCCGGCATAACATCGGTCGGCACCTGAGATTCGGCGATCCTGCGAATTTCCGCAAGCTCCTGCTCCCGCAAACGAGCGCGCTCCGCCTGCTCTTCCTGGGCACGCTTGCGCTCTGCCGCAGCACGCTTCCTCATCTTGGAACGATACTTGGCGACCTTATGCTCCCACGCTGCGGCCTGCTTGGCGGCCCTCACCCCCAAAGCGAGCACTCCAGCAAGCAGCGACGCAGGAATCAAAGCAAACAACGGACTGAAATGCAACACAAACGCACACATCAACACGACGATTGTGATCACCAGCATCGAGACAACAATAATCCGCCTTCTGCGGATCGCGGCACGACGAAGGGCACGGACATGCGCGATCCTTTCGTCGGTCAGCTTGCCCTCATGCGTCTCGTTGGACTGCATTATTGCCCCTTTCGCCTTTGCGGCGGTCTCATCGGAGAATCGCGTTCCACTGTCGGCATCCACCAGATGCAGCGACGGCGAAAAGCGGTCCTCTCGGTGCTCGATTACCCGCTTCATGCCTTTGACCGTCCGTTTGGGCAGCCAGAAAACCATGAGAATAATCACAATCGCAAGCACCACAACCGTGCTTAACGATTCATAACCCATAACTCATAAGAATAGGTGACATTCCGACATTCTCCGGGGTGCACGCCCCCGCGTGTCGAACATGTGCGTCGAAAGCGCGTGTCGAACCTCGCCAACGGCTCACTCGCCCATCAACCGTGCGGTAAAGCCATTCGGTGCGCACTCCGGCAGCAACGCATACGATTCATGGTCACGCCATTGCCCGTTCACGAACATGTACGCCTTGCGCATCCCCTCATAGGATGCCCCCACTTTGAGCGCCACCTTACGTGAACGTTCGTTTTCGGGAAGCAAGTCGATCTCCACACGATGCAATTGCGGTCCGGAAGGGTCGAACATCGCCCAATCAGCCAATAGCGTAACAGCCATCGGCGCATATCCACGCCCCGCACACCGCTCATCGACCCAATAGCCAACCACGCCGGTACGCATGGCGCCATAGCAGATGGCCCCTAACGAAATCTGGCCGATGATACGCCCATGATGCTCGATGGCGAACACCACTCCGGTGCCGTTTCGCTCGTTGCGTCGCATCGCACGCACCCACTCGTTGAACGACATCGACGCGCCATGCACCGGATCCCCGGATTCCCAAGGCTTCAACCAATCGTCGTTGCGCCAGCGGACTTCGTTCCATTCGTCGCAGTCGTCAGTAGTCAGCGGACGCAGGATTATGGGAACGTGAAGCCCATGTGCCTGAATGAACCGCGGAACATCAATGGCATTGGGATCCGAACGCATCATGCCCCGTAAAGATCGCAAAATCGTCACGCCCTCATTCTGCCATACGCATAACATTTCCGATTTCGCGCAACCATCCCGTGGTACAACATGCGGTATGACCACGAACATGCAAGCCGACGTCATGGAAAACAGCGTCTGTGACGAAGCCGCGAACCAACGTGAGTTGAAAAAGCAATGGCGCGCACACGCAATCGCACGAAGAAAGCAGACCAGTAAGGAGGAACGACTGGAAGCCGGCCGTAAGTTGGCCGAACAGGCGCGGAAGGCGAATCTCATTCATTCGTTCACCACGGTGGCCGCATTCGCGTCCATAGGCAGCGAAATGTCGATGATGCCGATGCTGCAGGCATTATTCGATTCGAATTGCCACGTGCTGGTGCCACGGCTCGGATCCGGCATGGATATTGGCTGGAGCGAACTTGGCGACATTCACGATCTGCAGGACCAGACCAACAGCGACGGGTCCATCAATACGCACCGCCCGCAAGAGCCGGGCAATAGCGCAAACGGACCTGAAGCGCTGAAAAACGCCGCTCTGATCATTGTTCCCGCCCTTGCCGTCGACCAAGAGGGATTCCGTCTGGGACGTGGCGGAGGGTGGTATGACCGCGCGCTCGAGTATCGTGCGGCCGGCGCACGGGCGGTGGCGGTTTGCTGGCCGTGGGAGCCGACGGACAAGCCTGTTCCGCACGAAGACCACGATATTCCCGTCGATGGCGTGCTCACTCCGAACGGATTTACGGCCATACGCGAATAAGATGTCCGAAGATAAGACGTCCGAAGATAAGACGTTCACGCAGCCGTCTCAGGGAACGTACTAGGATATGTCCCGTTAAGAAATTTGAGAACCTGGTTGAAGCGAGGATACTTTGCCTACTTACCATTACCGTTGCAAGAACTGCAACTACGATTTCACCGAACAGCAGTCATTCACCGACGATCCGATCACCGTTTGCCCGGAATGCGGCGAAGAGCAGGTCCGCAAGGTGTATTCCGCCCCGCCGATCGAATTCAAGGGATCTGGTTTCTATCGCACCGACAAGTCCAAGTGAGCGAAAACGAATACACGTAACCGAGCAGCCGAAGCAAGGAAACGAGCCAAATAACCAGGGTCAGCAAACCTTGGAAAACAAGGCGACACGCCGAATCCTGTGGATAACTCGCATCCTCCGACCACAACCCTCGATCCGGCTTGCGCAGCAACTATTCGTAAGGTCATCATGCATGAATGGTGACCTTTTTTCATGACCTTAGCCAACGTCTGCAAGGCACGGACGGCAAACACACGAACCGCGCACCGTCTTCGGCGCCTCATCGACGACGACGAAACGCGCAATTGCATCGTCTACTTGCTTCGCTGTGCGCCGGACTTGCCATATTCGCGGCCCTGCAGTGCGTGCGATTGACGATTTCCACGCAATCCGTCGTCATTGCGGCGAAGTCCATCGCCAAAGGCGGCGTGATTTCCGCGGATTCGCTTGCTTTGCGAGATATTCCATACGATGAGGCCCTGCGCAGCGTTGCTCACGATATCGATGATGCCGTCGGGCTGATTGCCCAAGTGGATATTGCGGAAGGCAGCATCGTCACCTCGGCCATGGCTCGCGCTTCCCCCGTTGTTCCCAAAGGATATACGGCGGTCGAAGTTCGGTTGGCGAGTTCCGCCGACAGTCTGACGATTGGCGATACGGTGACGCTTTCCAGCGCCACGATGTTCAGCGAGGCCACGCCGGAAACGGTACCGGATATGGATGCGGTGTCGTTACGTGAGCTGTGCACGGGAGCGATATTGACCGCGAAACCTTCACGGAATGCGGACGGCGACACGCTTGCGGTGTTTGCCATGCCTCCTCATGAGGCGGCAACCGTATTGCAGGCCCAAGAATACAGCGCGATCATCGCCATCATCGGTTCGTAACGGCATTCCCAAGCGAATCCGCAGCACCATCATGCGGAATATATGAAATTCGGGAGGTCTGAACGTATCAGAACCTCCCGTATGCAGACGAACGTCAGCGCTCCCGCTCGGAGAACACGCCCCAATGCGGTGGCAGCTCGCCCAGAATACGCTTGTCGTCGTCAGCATTGCGCTGGCGTTCGGTAAGCACATCGGACGGTTCAAGCTTGACGCCATCGGCATCGAACAGTTCCGTACCCTGCCGAACCACACGCTTGTGTTTGCGCGCCGTACGGCGGGTGGCGGAGTATCCGGACACCACACGCACGGCAGACTGGCCAGATTCCGCGGACTCTTGGATGGAGGGTTCGTCGACGCTCACTTGACCTCCTGATACAGGTCGCTCAAGCGTGCCACGATGCGATCCACTTCCTTGTCTGGATTCACGAACGCGCCAACGCTCCACACGGTCATAACGGACCAGCCAAGCGATTCGATGTTCTGCAAAAGCACGCGGTGGCGTTCCCTGGTGGACTGCAATCCCATGAACTGCGCATCGTCGGTAAGCACGGCCAATGCGAACGGCTTGTCGTTCAGGCCAACCACCAGCGGCAGCTTGGAACCATTGTCGAAACCGTAGTCGACGGCCACATTCAAACCGCGGGCACGAATACGGTCGGCAAGATCGTTGAGCAATACGTTCGAACCGTTCGTCTTGACGACTGGGCGCACCACGCTGTCATCGAGCTGTTCCGCCCAGCGAAGCACCGTTTTCAGCATCTTCGGACCAGCTTGGTGCAGGCGCTCGTCATCCATGTCAGCTGACGAGAATGCGGACACGATGTCAAGATGACGATCCGGCACGGCCAACGCATCCAGCAACATACCCCGTCCGCCTTCGGATTCCAACGCTCCAAACTGTTGCAGCAGCCTTCCATGAGAAGTCTTCGCGTAGCACATCGCAAGAATCGCATCGGTGGCATGCGCGCCGGCCACATCGGAAATGTCCACGATGCGCACATGACGCAAGAACATGCCCATGGCCTTGTTCTTATTGGCGATCGCCTTAAGCTCGGCTCCCAGTCGGGTGCGGAACGTATGGGTCAGCGTCACCACGGTAAGCATGTACGATGCAGGCACGATCGTGAAACCGGCGGCACGCTTGGTGATCAGCCTGACCACCTCGTCGATTTCCTGCTGGCTGCTTTCCACCAGTCCGGACGTGATGACCGGCACGCCATTGGCATCGGCCACAAAATGGTAGGCGACCTCGCCCTGCGCGCCTTCCCTGGCCACGTCGAAGGGCACGGAACCGTAGCCTTCCGATTCCAGGAACGCGTTGAGCTTCGGCGCGCGGCGAACAGGACGATTGGCGATTTTCACGCTCGGCAGCAATGCGATGAGACGCTTCAGACCGTCGGAAGTGACGGTTTCGCGATGCGCGATCACCACCACCTGCTTGGCTCGGCTGATGATGCTGAGCAGTTCGATGGATTGAATATGCGCTGCGGCATCGATGATCACGACGTCGGCCAATGGCGCCGGATCGGTGATGGCCGCAAGCGTGGCAGGAGTCGCAACGAGAATAGGCTTCGCCGCGGCGAGAATCTGCGGATGCTCCTTATGCAGGCAGTTCAGCGAAACATTACGGGCGCCGGCAAGCGTGGTATGCAGCAGATTGGCCTCCTGCGTACGCGAGAACAGCATGTCGCACAGACGGCGCATGGATTCCTGCGCCACCATCGGACCGACCGAACGCACATGTTCCACATCGACCTGGGCGAACCGCTCCGCAGCGCCCTGCAATGCCGACCCATCCTGATTGGAAATGATCGCGGAGGATTTCACGATGTCTTCGAACGCCGTGGTCCACCATGCCAGCTGCAGTTCCCCTGCAACGGCATCGTTGGCAACGCCACGATTGTTCAGATCTTCGACCAGCTCGTCGAGGCCGACCGAATGGAATTCACGTTCCAGACGGGCGCGCTCAGGCAGAATATCAAGCGACTGCTTATCGTCATACAGGGCCTTCAAACGCTCTTCGACCTGATTGAAATCAACGGTTTCAAGATTGCCGCCCTGCGGAGTTGTGGCAAGCACCGCATTCAACGCGGTCATATCCCGATTGAGATTCTCCTGCGTTTCGATAATGTCATCCAGCTTGGCGGGCAATACCGGCCAGCCGCCATGAGGCACGAACATATGCCACTGATCGGCCTGCTTGGACACCACCAGCAACGCCTCATGCAGGTTCTCCACTTGGGCACCGACGCGCAGCAAACCCTTGGCTTCCTTGATGTGGCGGCGACGCTCCCAAAAGCCCATGGACGTACCTTCGGCCTTGCGCTCGGCCTTCGGCTTGGTCGCCTCGATCATGGATGCAATGTCACGTTCGAAAATCTCCGGCTGGAATACGTCAAGCACACGGCGCAGGTTCTTCAGCACCATGACCTGACGGCTCCACTCCTGCGCGGTCGTGGGAATCGGGAATCCGCAGGTCTGTACCGTACTGGCCACCTGCTCGCGGGTGGCGGGCAACACCTTGCGCAACAGCTCAACCACACGCTGGTATGCGCTCACCGCCTCCTCTTCGGAATACAGCGATGCCTTATACCATGCGGTGTCGTTCTCCGTAATGGTGTATTCGCCAAGCTCGCCCGCACGCTGCAGTTTCGCAGCCCAATCCTCGATCTTGTCCGCGATGGAATGCGCGGTCTGCTTGTTCAAACGCACATGCGTGGTCGGATGGGTGGGCAATGCCGCAATCTGCGCGAGATTCTGAATCGTCTGGTAGGCGGATACACCCCACTCCTGACTCACGCCGTGAAGATCGCCCAGATAACGGGTCAAACGCGAACGCACGCCAACCAGCTCATCGGCAATCTGATCAAAACGGGAGGAAGCAACCCCCGATTGGAAGCCGACGGCTGCAATCAGCTGACGGTCAATCGCAGCGTTGGCACCATCATCGGCGATATCCAGCAGCTGTCCGCTCATTTCGTTTGCGGCAACGGCCTGTACAAAACGACGCTTCTGATCGGTCACACACGGCACATAGAGCACAGACCGTCCGTTCATCACGCAACGCGACGCAATCGCCGCGGCCTGCTCGGCGGTATTGTTGGCGATCGCACTATCCACAAACAGCGAATGGCCCGCGGAAGCAAGCTGCGAGGCGTATCGGACGGTATTGTCCGCATCGCCGACCTCATACTCCCCATGAGGATCGGCATCAAACGGACTGTACTCCGGAATTTCGGCACCTTCCAACGCTTCGGCGGCGGACTTGTCTCCCGCCAAAGCGTCCAAGGCGGTATTGCCGGTCGGACCTTGCGCCAACTGGTCGATGATCTTCCGGCTTTCCACCAGCATCTGCGATGCCGGATCCATAAAGCATCCGAGAATAATGTGCCGTTCGATCTCAAAATCAGGGAACGCGTTGGCCGCAAGGCGTGTGATGGCAGCGAACACCGCGGATGTTTCCGGCGTGCCGCTTTCGTAATTCGAACCGTCGAACAGCTTGGACTCGTCCAATACGACGTTGTTCTCGCGCAGCACGGCGGCGAAAGCCGCATTCAAGCGTACGCGCCCTGTGAACGCGATCACCGTACCGTTTTCAATATTGCGTCCTTCTTTGCGCACCTCAACCGGATACATGAGTACCGGCATCTGGTTGCCTTTCCAGATGGCCACGCCAACCACCAAAGACAGTTCGCCCACGCCGCTGACACGGCTTTTCGCCTCACGATCGTCGAGCACACGCTCCACACGACGCCCGGCGGCACGCAACATGCCGTTGTCGCGGAACAAGGAATCAAGTTGCACATGCCCGCTGGCGAACAGCTGCGCGATGCCGGACGGATGCGCATGCGTCATGTCAAGCTGGGCGCTCAGCTGCGTCACGTCCTCAAGCGGCGACGGCGATAGACCAAGACGGTACTTCTCACGCCACCCCCGAATACGATCCAGCGCGGTGACGGTCTCGTTGCTTTCGCTCATGTATTGACTCACTTCCCTACCGCTTTGCGGTATTCCGCATACCCCGGATTATGTGACAGGGCCGCGTCGATGTCTGCATTGCCCAAAGCTCCCAGCCATGCGTACAAATCGTCGTACAGCGACGGGTTCATGGCAAGGAACGGCAGCAGCTCCGGATGACGTGCCATCTCGAACTGCACGGTGAAATCGTCGGTGCGTTTGGCATCATCCGACGTCAGTCCGTCGACTTCAATGGTCTGTTCCTGCTTGGCAAGCTCTCCCTTGGCGACTCGATCGAACACCGATCCGGGTTCAAAAGCCGGTTTGAATACGCTGGTTTCGTCCGGTGTCGGCTCGCTCACAATCTGTGGCTGCTCCGTGTTATGCGGCCTGAAACGCTCGTCGTCGGCCCGTTGCGCCGCTTCTTCCGGTTGAATCGGATTGGTACCGGATTGTTCTGCAATTTCATTGCGCTGCTCGTGCGTTTTTTCCGCTTGTTGTTCAGGCATGTCGCTGCTATCCGGCAATGCCACGATAATCGGCTTGCTTGGTCTTGCGCTGAATAGTTTGCTCACGGGAATCGTGTCGTGTTCGACGTCGTTGCCTGCGATGACTTGCGTCCGCGATTGGGATTCGGGCAGCATAGCCGGCTTTTCCTTTTCGGCGGCGTTCTTCTTGGCCTCTTCTTCCGCCGCCTGCTGTTCCGCCACGGCATCTGCCTCGGCTGCGGCGTCGGCGAAGAGGTCACGTGGCGCGTTATCCACGACGTCGTTATGCTGCACCAGCGAAACGGATGGGAGATCCCCATAATCCGGCTCGTTGGATCGAACTGGCGCGAAAGACTGACGTTCGGAGCGTTGCATGAGATTCACACGATTGGCGACGTTGCGCGCGTTGAACAATGCGGTCGGCTCTCCGGCACGCAGATTGAGAATGTCGTCGACCGACATATCGGCGGCGTCGGGCTCCTGCGACGCCTCATCGGACACTGCATAGGAGAACAGATTAGATACCGGAGCTGACGTGGTACTCTCGGATTCGGGCATGGCGCTCACGCTGTCACGTTCAAAAGTGACGCGTACGTCGCCGAATTGCAAGGTCATTGGCGTGGATGGCAGTTTGAAATCCTCATCCGCGGGCAGACGCATCAATTGGCCGTTGTCGGCCACTACAAACGAACCATTGGTCGACTTGAGATCACGTACGGAAGCGTTGCCCTGCGCGTCGACTGAAACAATGGCATGCCGTTTCGACATGGATTTGTTCGTATCCATAATGTCAAGGCGCGCGAATCCGTCATCCGCCAGAGGACGTAACGGCTTGCGGCCGATTTCCACGCTTTCGCCGCTGCCCAGCTTCTTCAGTTCGGTTCCATCAACCTTGACGGTCCACTGCTGTGCCGTTCGTCGATCTTCGCTCACCGTTGTCGGCCTTCCTTTCACACATACCACTACTTGTCATTGTGTCATGCCTTGCCACGTATTTCAGGATTATGACGCGATTAATTGACAACTTTCGCCTAATTCCCCCATTGTATGGCACGATATGGAAGCATTCATGCCTAAATCGGATTTTATTGGATCGTCAGCGAAAGAAAATCCCGTAATATGCGGAAAACCCCGCCGCCTTGTGGCGAACGGGGTTTCCACTCAAGATTGTGATATGCGGCTTCAAGCCGCGCGAATCACTTGAGCTCGACGGTAGCGCCGGCTTCTTCGAGCTGGGACTTAGCCTTCTCAGCGTCTTCCTTCTTGGCCTTCTCCAGGACAGCCTTCGGAGCGCCGTCGACCAGAGCCTTGGCCTCAGCCAGACCCAGGGAGGTGATAGCGCGGACGGCCTTGATGACCTGGATCTTCTTGTCGCCAACGGCGGAGAGGATGACGTCGAACTCGTCCTTCTCTTCCTCAGCCGGAGCAGCAGCGCCCGGAGCGGCAACGGCGACAGCAGCCGGAGCGGCAGCCTCGACGTCGAACTTCTCTTCGAAAGCCTTGACGAACTCGGAGAGCTCAACCAGGGTCATCTCACCGAAAGCTTCGAGCAGCTCATCGTTGGTGTACTTAGCCATAATGGCTTCCTTTCATTCTTGGCGACGGTTTGATTGAAGAGGTGACCGTCACCTAAAACAATTATTTTTCTTTTATGGTCACTATCATTCACGCGGCTAACCGCAATGAAATCAGGCAGCCTTTTCCTGCTTCTCGCGGAGCGCATCGATCGTACGCACGGCCTTGGTCGGCAGAGCGTTGAACAGGTACGCGGCCTTGGACATCGTAGCCTTGATGTCGCCGGCGAACTCGGCGAGCAGCTGCGGGCGAGACTTGAGGTCTGCCAGCTTCTGGGCACCTTCAGCATCGTAGACGGTGCCATCAGCGAAGCCGCCCTTGATGATCAGTGCCTTATTGGTCTTGGCGAAGTCACGCAGGGTCTTCGCAGCTTCGATGAAGTCACCCTTCACGAAGGTCACAGCGGTCGGACCGGCGAGGATCTCATCGAGACCTTCGATGCCAGCTTCCTTGGCTGCGATGCGAATCAGCGTGTTCTTAGCCACAGTGTAGGAAGTATCGCGGCCTAGCTTTTCGCGCAGTTCAGAGATCTGCGGAACGGTAAGCCCGCGGTACTCGGTCAGGTAGATAGCGTCAGCTTCACGGAACTTATCCGTAAGCTGGGCGACCACCGCTTCCTTTTCGGGCCTCTTCATGGCGTTCCTTCCTTAGTCAACCATTGACTGTGAAGCAGGAACGTTTCGCCGGACAATAAAAAAGCCCTGCACGCAGGCAGAGCAACATTCGACCGCTAAGCGGAAAGCCCTTGGTGGGCGTATGTTCTTCAACCTGCGTTGGCTTGGCGAACCAAACTTCGTGAGCGCTTGCACGCTCCAACCAACGGTCTGTGGTTTACAGGTGAACAACTTACGGTCATGCTTGGACTTGCCGTCATCCGGGCGTGTCGCGCTTTACGAAATCTTCATGACTCACTCAAGTGTTACGGTTAAGCCTTGTTCGGAATCCCACGATTCCACAAGGCGAGTCGCAATTCTCGCCGGAACGCGCCGCCCAATAGTCGGAACGTTCCTACCAACCCAAGAGAAATAGAGATAGGGAAAAATGGAAAAGTTCTTCCATCTTAAGGAGAACGGCACCACCGTGTCCACTGAGGTCATGGCCGGTCTGACCACGTTCTTCGCAATGTCGTACATCATCATCGTCAACCCACAGATACTGTCGCAAACGGGAATGCCGTGGGGCGGCGTGTTCCTTGCAACCATCATCGCAGCCATCGCGGGCACGCTCGTCATGGGCTTGTTCGCCAACGTTCCGTATGCTCAGGCCGCCGGCATGGGCCTCAACGCGTTCTTCACCTACACCGTTTGCTTCGGCCTCGGCTTCACCTGGCAGCAGACCCTGTGCATGGTGTTCCTGTGTGGCCTGATCAACATTCTCATCACCGTCACCAAGATTCGTAAGATCATCATCCAAGCCATTCCGGAAGTGCTGCAGAACGCCATCGGCGGCGGCATCGGCCTGTTCGTGGCCTACGTCGGCTTCCTGAACGTCGGCTTCTTCACCTTCACCACCAAGGCCGACGCCAAGAACGGCGACACCGTGCAGGCCACCCCAGGTCTGGCCGTCATGAATAATCCGACCATCTGGCTGTTCATCATCGGCCTGTTCCTCGCCATCATCCTCACCGTGCTCAAGGTGCGCGGCGGCATGCTGATCGCCATCGCGGTCACCGCCATCGCCGGCATTCCGATGGGTCAGACCACCATGGCCAACTCCATCTCCATCGGCGACACTTTCGCCCAGCTGCCGCAGACCTTTGGCGCTATCTTCAGCGCTGAAGGCTTCCCATCGCTGTTCTCCGACATGTCGAAGCTGCCGATCATTCTGCTGACGATCTTCGCATTCTCCATGTCCGATACCTTCGACACCATCGGCACGTTCATCGGCACCGGCCGCCGCACCGGCATCTTCTCCGCGGAAGACGAGGAAGCCCTCGAAAACGGTTCCGGCTTCTCCTCCAAGATGGACAAGGCCCTGTTCGCCGATTCGATCGCAACTTCCATCGGCGCCATCTGCGGCACCTCCAACACCACCACGTATGTGGAATCCTCCGCAGGTATCGCCGCTGGCGGCCGCACCGGCCTGACCTCCGTGGTCGTGGCCATCTGCTTCGCCCTGTCCGCCTTCCTCTCCCCGGTCATCTCCGCCATTCCGTCCGCCGCAACCGCAGGCGTGCTCGTGGTGGTGGGCTGCATGATGGCGTCCTCGCTGAAGGAAATCGACTGGGGCGATATCTCCGAGGCCGTGCCGGCGTTCTTCGCTTCCGTATTCATGGCGTTCAGCTACTCCATCTCCTACGGCATCGCCGGCGGCTTCATCACCTACTGCCTGATCAAGACCTGCAAGGGCAAGGCCAAGGAAGTGCACCCGGTGATCTGGGTTGTGTCGCTGCTGTTCATTCTGGACTTCATCATCACCGCGATCCTGTAGTTCTGAACGTCAGGTTCAACCTGACCACCAGCCGAAATTACTGGTTCAGTAAATAAATTCGGCAAATGGAATAGGGGCGATTCCGCTCTCACTGCGGAGTCGCCCCTATTGTTGTATCGCTTGTTTTCGTACTGCTTTTTAGTGAACCGTCTTATGCGATGGCTTTCGAGAAGGCGTCAACCAGACTTTCCATCCAGGCCGTCAAGGAATCGTATTGTTCCGGCATCTGTTCGGTCAGTTCAACCATGGGCACGTTTGCGGATTTCGCGGCATTCGTGATTTTGCCCGTCAGCTCGCTTTCCTCCTGCGTATTGACGATCAACAGTTTGATTTCACCTGATTTCAATGCGTCGGCGAACTGCCTGATATCCGTTGGCGTCGGCTCGCTTTCGTTCGCTGTGGCTCGCGCGTACCCGCTTGGCGTTGCGTCGGTCAAACCCATGTCTTCCGCCAGATAGCTTGCCACGGATTCCGTTGCCGCGTACGCCAATCCATCCGATTTCTGTTTCACTTCGGCGATTTTGCTTTCGACGTTGTTTTCTTCAGATTTCCACTGATCGTGCAGCTTGTCGAAATCACTCTTTTTCGCGGCGTCGGCCTGTTCGTACGCTTCGGTGATCGCCTGTGCCACTGCCTTGCGCACATCGGCGGAGAACCAAACATGCGGATTTTCGCCGTCATTCACCCCGCCGACTGCAGCGGCATTGACGATGGTTGCGTTGGCGGATTGCGCCGCTTTGACCGCCCATGCGTCGTAGCCGGCTCCATTGACGATGATGACTTGCGCTTTCTGCAGTTTGGCGATATCCGACGTCGTTGGCTCGTAATCATGCGCATCCACATTGGTGGAATTGATGATGCTGGTTACGTTGACGTTGCCACCGCCCAAGGTTTTCGCCACGGTACCCCACTGATTCACGGAAGCGACCACTTCGATGGTTCCGTTTTTTTCGGACGACGATCGGCCGCTTCCACACGCAGCAACCGACGCAAGCATTCCTACAGAAGCAAGTGCGGCAATCGCAATTCTCACAATACGGTACATGATAGATCCTCCCTAACGTGATATAACGCCATCATAACTTAATTGAGAATCATTATCAATAGAGCGTGTCGCGATCAGGTATCACATACAAAAAACTCCCGCTCAGGGGAACGGCCGCCACGAATGGGATCGAAATGGTTAGCGAAGCAACCACTTTCGACCGCGCATCCGTGCGACAATCCCCCGCAAGCGGGAGTAAGAGATGATTTGCCGATCAGCCGCGTGCAAGCTCGCAGGAAAAGGAGCCTTGCCAAGGCAAGGCACTATTTCCTGCCTCGATACTGTCGCATCTCGGCGCTGCCTACAAACAGTCCACTGGACTGTTTGCTTAACGGCGTCGCCCTGGGCCGACGCTACGCTTTGGCAGATCGGCTTTGCCGATCAGCCAAAGCGTCCCGATACGTAGCGCTCGGCTTCTTCGTTCTGGGGGTTGTTGAACATGGTGGTCGTGTCGGTGAAGTACTCGAGGTGACCCGGCTGGCCGACTGCCTTCAGGTTGAAGAACGCGGTGTAGTCGGCGATACGGGCGGCCTGCTGCATGTTGTGCGTCACGATCACGATGGTGTAGTCGTTCTTCAGCTCGTTGATCAGATCCTCGACAGCCAACGTCGAAATCGGGTCAAGAGCGGAGCACGGCTCGTCCATCAGCAGCACCTGCGGGTGCACGGCCACGGCGCGGGCGATGCACAGACGCTGCTGCTGACCACCGGAAAGACCAATGCCAGGATTGTCAAGACGATCCTTGACTTCGTTCCACAGGTTGGCGCCACGCAGAGCCCATTCGACCAGATCGTCCGCATCGGACTTAGAGATCTTGCGGTTGTTGAGCCTCACGCCAGCGAGCACATTCTCGCGGATGGACATGGTCGGGAACGGGTTCGCACGCTGGAACACCATGCCGACATCGCGACGCACGGCAACCGGGTCGATGTCCTTGTCGTACAGGTTCTTGCCTTCCAGCAACACCTCGCCTTCGCAGTGAGCGCCCGGAATGATCTCGTGCATGCGGTCGAGCGTGCGCAGCACCGTGGACTTGCCACAGCCGGAAGGTCCGATGAAAGCGGTGACCTTGTTGGCTTCGATGTTGATGTTCACATCTTCAACGGCCAGGAAGTCGCCGTAGTAGATGTTCAGATGATTGACATCAATACGTTGTCCCATTTTGGTTCCTTATATGTTGTTTCTGTATGTAAGACTACCGCTCATCGTTCCGACTTGACGGCGAAGACCTTCGCCACGAGTCGACCGATAAGGTTGAGGATAAGCACGATGAGGATCAGCACGAGAGCCGCGGCCCATGCGCGTTCCATCGGGATGGTGGTCACGCAGGAAGCGTCGGCGGAAGCCGGGCAATTCGCGTTGAGCTTGGAGTACTCCTGGTAGACGTACACCGGAAGGGTGGTCATCTGGCCGGAGAAGAGGTTGACGTTCGTGGAGGCGATGTAGCCTGCGGTCATCAGCAACGGAGCGGTCTCACCAATCACACGGGCGACGGCGAGAATCGCACCCGAAACAATGCCCGGCAAAGCGGTACGCAACACAATCTTCGTAATCGTGCGCTGCTTGGTAACACCCAAAGCATACGACGCTTCACGCAAGTCGTGAGGCACGATCTTCAACATTTCTTCAGAGGACTTGACCACGGTCGGCAGCATCAGCAGCGACAGTGCCACGGAACCTTCGAAACCGTTGATGGTGCCAGGTCCAATCAGAATCGTGAACATCGAGAATGCGAACAAACCTGCGACGATGGACGGAATACCGCTCATCACGTCGACCAGCAGGGTGATGACGCGAGCCAGCTTGCCACGGTTGGAATATTCCACCAAGTACACGGCGCACATCAGACCGATCGGAATGGAGATGATCATGGCGCCGAACGTGATTTCCAGCGTACCGATGATGGCGTGCTGAATACCGCCGTAGCCACCGGACGGCGTCGGATTGCCGCCGACCACACCGGTCATGTTATAGCTCAGGAAGTTGAGGTTCAGCCTCTTGACACCGTTGACGATGGTGGTGAGCAGCACCGAGAACAGCGGAATCAGCGCCACAATGAACGCAAGAGCGATCAGTACGCGCATCGCAAGATCCTTGCGCTTACGTGCAGCGGTAAAGGAACGCGTCGGCTTGAACTTGTCGAAATCGATGACGGGGGCACCGTCCATCGGAGAAGCGTTGTTATTCACTGCGGTCATCACGCACTCGCTTTCTCGGTAAGCTTACGGGCGATGAAATTCACCACGAAAGTAATGAGGAACAGCACCAGGCCGGTGCCGATCAGCACGGACACGCCGAGATCGTTGGCTTCAGGATACTGCGCGGCGATGTTGGCTGCGATCGTCTGGTTCTGCGAAGCCTGCAGCAGCTTGATGGAGTAGTTGAGACCTGGAGACAGGATCATGAGCACGGCCATGGTTTCGCCAAGCGCACGACCCAAGCCAAGCATGGAAGCGGACACCACACCGGACTTGCCGAACGGCAGCACCGCAAGCTTGACCATTTCCCACTTGGTGGCGCCAAGAGCAAGCGCGGCCTCTTCCTGAAGGCGCGGAGTCTGCAGGAAGATATCGCGGGACATGGAGGTGATGATCGGCAGGATCATGACTGCGAGCACCACGGCCACGGTGGCGACGGTACGGGAAGGATTGGCGGCAGGACCTGCGAACAGCGGAATCCAGCCAAGATACTTGGCCACCCAATTCCAGAACGGGTAGATGGCGGGCACCAGCACCAGGCCACCCCACAGACCGTAGATAACGGACGGGATTGCGGCGAGCAGATCGACCACATAGCTCAAGGCGGTGGCGAGCTTCTTCGGCGCGTAGTGCGAGATGAACAGTGCGATGCCGACCGACACGAAGAAGGAAATCAGCAGTGCCAGCGCGGAGATCAGCACGGTGCCGAACAGCAGCGGTCCGACGTAGCCCCAGAAGCTGGAGGCCTTGCCGCCGGTGAAGTTGCTGATGGTGTCGCTGTTGGCCTGCTGATCGCCGCCGATCAACGGCCATGCGCGGAACAGCAGGAACAGCGCGACGGCGGCGAGCACTACGAGGATCAGGATGCCGCAGGCGTAGGCCACGCCCTTGAACACCTTATCCGCGTTTTTGCCGCTCACCGGCTGCTGTGCCGTTTTGCTTTGCGAACTCACGGGTTCTCCTTAACTTGCGATTGTTTGAAACAGATCTGCGATTACTTGCGATGACTGCGTTTTTTGTTTTACCTGCAGGTACCGTTTCAGGCCGCACCCGCTTTCATGTTGCGGCTGCGGCCTGAAACAGACGGTCAGTTGCCGTTCACCGAGAGCCTATCGCTTACTGTATCAAAGCTCACTTGGTTTCGATGGCGTCGATGGACTTGAGGACCTTCTGGCGCATGGTGTCGGACAGCGGAGCGGAGCCTGCTGCGGAGGCAGCGGTCTGCTGGCCTTCGTCGCTGACCACGTAGGTGAGCCAGGACTTGACGAACTTGGCGGTGTCGGCATCCTTGTATGCCGGGCAAGCGATGTCGTAGGAGACAAGCACGATCGGGTAGGCGCCAGCCTCGGTGGTGTTGTGGTCGAGCTTGACGACCACACGGTTGTCGCCAGTGGCGGATTCGTCGAGCGGGGAAGCGTCCACAACCTTGGCGGCGGCTTCAGCGGAGAACGGCACGTAATCGTCGCCGACCTTCACTGCAACGGTGCCGAGCTCGCCAGCCTGGGAAGCATCGGCGTAGCCGATGGTGCCGTCAGCCTGCTGCACGGTGGAGATCACGCCGGAGGTACCCTTGGCGCCCTGGCCAACCTCGTTCGGCCAGTTCTCGCCGAGCTCGTAGCTCCAAGCGTCGCCAGCGGCATCCTTGACGTAGCTCAGGAAGTTCTTGGTGGTGCCGGACTTGTCGGAGCGGTGCACCACGGTGATGTCGAGATCAGGCAGGTCGACCTTCGGGTTCTGCTGCTTGATGGCGTCATCGTTCCACTTGGTGATCTTGCCGTCGAAGATCTTGGCGATGGTGTCGGCGTCCATGTTCAGGGTCTTGCCCTTGCCGGAGATGCCGTTGAGGTTGAAGACCACGGCGATCGGGGAGACGTAGACCGGGATGTCGAAGGCGTTGCCGGAAGCGCACACGCTCTTGGACTGCTCGACCTCGTCATTGGACAGGGCGGCATCGGAGCCGGCCCATGCGGTGGCGCCGGTCAGAAAGGTGGAAACGCCAGCGCCGGAACCAGACGGGTTGTAGGCGACCTTGGCATCCGGGTTGGTGCCCTGGAAGCCGGCGATCCAGGCTTCCACAGCAGTCTGCTGGGAGGAAGCGCCAGCGCCGGAGAAGTTGCCGGACACGGCTTCGGTGGTCTTGGTGTCGGTGCTAGCCGAAGAATCAGTGTTGGAAGCAGTGTTGTCGCCGCAAGCCGCGACAGAAGCCAGCATCACAATGCCGGACACAGCTGCAATGGAGCGTACGAGAATGGAATTACGCATTATTCTTTTCCCTCTGTCAACATTCTGATGGCGTATGTTTCTGACATTTCATATGCTGTTGTCGCCATCGTTCTTCATGACACTGTCAAGCCTATTGGTGGTTTGGGTCCCGCAAAACCAAAATCGGTGAACGGAAGATGAACACTCTACGACACTTCGGACGTTTTCGTCATTTCCATTCACCGATCTTCGGCGACTACCGTGATACCACGGTCTTACATTCAGTTATCAATTAATAATCAATTATTCGGAAACTTACGATGAGTACTGGAATCGCAGTGTTTTATCTTATATATTTCCATCTATCGCGATATTTCCGCTTTATTCCGCTGGAACGTCGATTTTGTAGCCCAAACCGCGCACCGTGGTCAGATATTTCGGATGCGCCGGATCCTCCTCGATTTTGGAGCGGACGCGCTTGACGTGCACATCCAACGTTTTGGTGTCGCCAACGTAATCGGACCCCCAAATGCGGTCGATCAGCTGGTGGCGGGTCATCACACGGCCCTTGTTCTGCATGAGATATTCGAGAAGCTCGAATTCCTTCAGCGGGAAGAACACGTTCTCTCCGCGCACCATCACCTCATGCTGGCCGATCTTCATGGAAATGTCGCCGCAGATCAGCGGAATATCGTCATCGGAGGATTCCGTCGCGTCGGCCACCATCTGGTTGCGTCGCAGCACCGCACGCACCCGCGCCAGCAGCTCGCGGAACGAGTACGGCTTGGTGATGTAGTCGTCCGCGCCGATTTCCAAACCGACCACCTTGTCGATTTCCGCGCTTTTCGCGGTGAGCATGATGATCGGTACACGGCTTTGCTCACGAATTCTGCGACATAGCGCGGTGCCGTCAAGCCCTGGCAGCATTAGATCGAGCAACACCAGATCGATGCCGCCTTTGGTGAACAGTTCCAGCCCTTCCTCGCCGGTGGCCGCGGCGGACACGTCGTAGCCTTCGCGGGTGAGCTGGTAGACCAGCGGCTCTCGATACGATTCCTCGTCCTCGACGATCAGAATACGTGTCATCAGTGCTTCTCCTCCATTGCTCTGTTGATGGGAACGTTGCTTGTTATTTGCTGTATTCGGTTTAGCTCAGATTATTCGGATTGCTCGGATTGCGTAGTTTCGATGCGTTCGGTTTCGCCCGTCACTTCCATGCGATCCGCTTCCGCAGTTTGTACGTTTCCCGCAGTCTCTGCAGTTTCCGCTGTTTCCACCGCTTGTGCCTGAGGCAGGGTGATGGTGAAGGTCGATCCCTCCCCCTCACGCGACCACACGGCGATAGTGCCTCCGCAATCCTGCACGCAATGTTTGGTGATGGCCAAACCCAATCCTGTACCCCCTGTTTCGCGGGAACGTGCGGGATCGACACGGTAGAATCGCTCGAAAATACGATCCAGCGAGGATTCCGGAATGCCAATGCCCTGATCGACGACACGAATCGCAACCTCGTCATCGCCACTGCCGATGCCGACTGCGACGGTGGTGTGTTCCGGAGAATAGTTGACGGCGTTTTCCACCAGATTCTTCACCGCCGTTTTGATGGTTTCATGATCGGCGTTGATGAACAGATCATCCTCATCGACAGCGTTTACGGCACCCTCGACGTGCACCAGCTTCTGCTTGCCATTCAGCGAAAGCACCAGATTGATATGCTTCGATTCGGCCTTCACTTGGTTTTCGACGATCGCCTCGCGTACCAACGCAAGCACGGAAAGCCGTTCCGCGTTCAGCACCGCAGCCGTGCTTTGCGCCTTCTGCAAGTCGATCAAGCGATGCACCAATTCCGTCAATCGTTCGGATTCCTTGGAAATGCGGCCCGCAAAATACTTCACCATGCCGGGATCGTCCGCAGCGTCGCCGATCGTTTCGGCAAGCAGGGAAATCGCACCGGCAGGAGTCTTCAATTCGTGCGAAACGTTCGTCACAAAATCGCGTCGCATAATCTCAAAACGACGCTGCTCGCTCATATCCGAAATGAAAATCGCAAAAAGATCATCGGAGATCTGGCCGACCCGCACATGCAGATACAGCGTGTCGGAAGGACGGAACTTACCTGCCTCAATGCCTTTGCCGTCGGTGTTTTTCGCGGCCGCACGGGCGGCTCGATCCAGCGGAATCGACAATTCGCGTTCGCGCACCACGCTGTCGGTCGACACCAATCGCAGAATATCGCGGATTTCGGCAAGCGTCATCGCACTGTCCTCAACAATGCCGAAACGTTGCGCGCCCGGGGAAACATATGTGACCGACGCCAGTGAATCGACGACGATCAACGCCTCCGGCATGACGGCGATCAGCTGGCGTTCCGTGGACTGCACGGGCACGCGCGGCCCGAACAGCGACATGTTCTTCTGCGCGCCGAACAGGCTTGGATCGTTCGGGTCGATCTCATCCTCCCCCAATTGCACGCCACGGGCACGCCCCAGCAAAAAGGCGACCACAGCGACGGCAACAACCACAATCGCCATCACCACGTGCTCCAGCGTCATACGTTAACCTTCCGATAATCCGTCATTCTTCTTCAACAGTAGCGGTTCCGGAAAGCGATTTCCGTGCGCGATTCCCTCACGCCATCGGAAGTTTCCCCGCAGTTCACTTTCGTGAGATTCGCCATACCGAAATATGAGACGGCCCGTCCAGCAACCGATGCGTTGGACGGGCCGTCTTTCATGCGCTTACATGCGCTTGACGATGTTCACCGCGATTTTCGCCGCGGTGTCGGCATATTCGGAAATGTCGAATTCCTTGAATTCCACGTAATCCGTGTCGGCATTGTCGCTCAACGCGCGGATGACCAGCACGGGCAGGCCGTTGCGCGCCGCGACATGCGCCACCGCGGCGCCTTCCATTTCGACCGCGTCCGCGCCGGTTTCGCGAATCACCTGCTCCACTTTCTTCGGATCATCCACGAAATAGTTGCCCGTGGCAATGATGCCGGTGATGTGATGCACGCTCAGATCGGTCAGCACCTTATCGGCGACTTCGATCAGACGGTCGTCGGAGTGGAATTCCTCCACCGGCTGGTCCGCAGTGCCTGGCTTCCACTGGCCGACGAGACGCATGTCGGTGTCGAGGTAGCGCAACGTGCCGCCAAGCACCACGTCGTTGATGTGCAGATGCGTGTTGAGATTGCCTGCGATGCCGGAGAAGATCACGGCGTCAGGCTGGTCCGCGTCGATGAGATGCTGCGTGGTGGCGGCGATATTGACGGTGCCCATGCCGCCGACCGTTGCCGCAACGTTGACGCGAGTGCCCTTGTTGGTTTCGATGGTGCCGCGCGTCACGCAGACGCCGGCTTCCTCCGTTACGGTGATGTCGCTCAATGCGGATGCGATATTGGCGACTTCCTCGTCCATGGCGCCGATGATGGCGATTGTGCTCATGCGTTCGTTCCTTTCGATTGCTTCACGCTTTTCGCTCGGTTTCGCTTATTTTCGCTTCGCTCACTTCCAGCGGCGCTTGCCCACAGCTTGCGCAAGTTCGCGCAGCAACGCTTCCGTAATCTGCCAGCTCAAGCATTTGTCGGTGATGGATTGACCGTACGTGAGTTCGGCGAGCGGTGCCGGTTTTTGACTGCCACCTTCGATGAAGCTTTCCATCATGATGCCGGTGATGCCTTCCTCACCTTCGGCGATACGGCTTGCGATATTACGTACCACTTCGACTTGGCGATGTTCGTCTTTGCCGGAATTGCCGTGCGAGCAGTCCACGATCAGACCGTGTGCCGCCGCGGATTCGACCGGCATTTCCTCACGGATGAGCTTCATGGCATTCGCCACGGATTCGGCGTCATAGTTCGGGCCGCTGCTCGAACCACGCAATACCACATGGCAGTCGGGATTGCCAAGCGTTTTGACTACGGCCGCACGACCCATATGATCGATGCCGAAGAACGTATGCTGCTGTGCCGACGCAAAACACGAGTCGGTCGGCGCTTTGATGGAACCGTCGGTAGCGTTTTTGAAGCCGATCGGCATCGACATGCCCGAAGCGAGCTGGCGGTGCACCTGGCTTTCCGTATTGCGAGCGCCGATCGCACCCCAGCTGACCGCGTCGGAAATGTATTGCGGGCTGGTTGGTTCCAGGAATTCCGTGGCGGTGGCCAAACCTGCGTCCAATACGCCAAGCAGCGTACGACGGGCCAAAAGCAGGCCTTTTTTGATATTGCAGCTGCCGTCGATGTCGGGATCGTTGATCAAGCCTTTCCAACCGACCGTCGTACGCGGTTTTTCGAAATACACGCGCATCACAATCAGCAATTCTCCGCCCAGCTCGTCTTTCAACGCGGCCAAGCGACGGGCGTAATCGAGTGCGGCAGCCGGATCATGCACGGAACACGGACCGACGATCACCAGCAATCGATCGTCCTGGCCGTACAGGCAGGCACGAATCTCATCGCGTGAATAGGCGACGATCTCTTGCGCCTGATCGCTGAGCGGCAGGTCCCCCAACACCTGCGCCGGCGTGGGAAGCACCTCGAATTCAAGCACCCTGCGGTTCACGATGCGGCTGATGCCGACCTGATCTTCCCAGCGTGGCACATCCGTAGCCACCAGCGGATTCTTTCCCTCATCCATGGCCTCGCGGATGGCGCGAAGCTCTTCAGGCGTGTTCAGCTGCTGCTGCATTTCACTGCTCTCCTTGACAATCACCTATCTCCCCAAGAATATCAATCAAATGGCAGTCGCTATGCAAAAACCGTGCGATTACGCAGTTACACGTATTCCGCACGGTTAGTTATTTGCGATTCCTTGCGATTATTTGCGCTTATTTGGCGAGTGCGCGACGGCTTTCGACCGCATCGGCAAGCGTGTGCAGCAACTGTTCGGTACGTTCCCACGGCACGCAGGCGTCGGTGATGGATTTGCCGTACTCGAGCTGGTCGAGCGGAGCGGGCTTCTGATTGCCGGCTTTCAGGAAGCTTTCCATCATGATGCCGCTGATGCCCGACTCTCCCGTTGCGATGCGGGAGGCGATGTTTTCGATCACTTCGGCTTCGCGCACTTCGTCCTTGCCGCAGTTGCCGTGCGCCGCGTCGATGACAAGACCGTGCTCGCTCGGGCCGGACGCCTTGGAAACCTTCAGATCGGCCAACGCCTTCGCCACGGAATCGGTATCGTAGTTCGGGCCGTGCGAGGAGCCGCGCAACACCAGATGGCAATCGGGATTGCCCTTGGTTTCGGCGGAAATCACACGACCGTCAAGATTGATGGACAGGAAATGATGCTCGAAGGCGGCCGCGAAGCAGGAATCCGCTGCCGGCTTGATCGAACCGTCGGTGGCGTTCTTGAAGCCGATTGGCATCGACATGCCCGACGCGAGCTCGCGATGCACCTGGCTTTCGGTGTTGCGAGCGCCGATCGCACCCCAGCTAATCAGGTCGCAGATGTACTGCGGGGTGATCGGATCCAGCCATTCCGTGGCTGCCGGGAGTCCAACGCTCAGCACGTCGGTCAGCACCTTGCGTGCGAGCCACATGCCCTTGCGAATATTGAACTGGCCGTCGAGATCGGGATCGTTGATCAGACCCTTCCAACCGATGGTGGTGCGTGGCTTTTCGAAATACACGCGCATCACAATGACCAGTTGGTCTTCCAGTTCTTTTTTGACCGCGGCGAGTTTTGCCGCGTATTCGTGCGCCGCTTTCGGATCATGAATCGAGCATGGGCCGACGATGGCAAGCAGACGATCGTCTTTGCCGTTGAGCACATCGCGGATTTCCTGACGGGACTTCAACACCAGATCGCTCATCTCATCGGTGAGTGGAATTTCCTTCAGAAAATATCGGGGAGCCGGAATCGGGTCCAACTGTCGAATATTGACATCCACGGTCTCCGGAAACACGGCGTTATCCAACAACTGCGCATCCTTCGAACTATCTGGACCGCGAAGACCTGACATCTCTTCTGCTCCTCCTTATACCTGCATACCTGCTTCATGCATACTGTGCATGGATGATAATCACCGAAGTTACCTTAACGGATAAAAGTGGAATAACACGAATGCCGACTGCATGCTGGACTTTTTGCGAAGTCCCATGCAGTCGGCATTCGTCAATCGGTTTGTCGGTTTACGTATCAGTCAGCCAGAGCGCCCATCGGATCCCATGCGGGGAGCATGGTGGCTGGCTCGTCAAGAGCGGCCTGATATTCGGCAGGGAGCAGCGCCTTCGGCACGGCGACCTCGTACACGTATTCGGTGAACCAGTCGTCGCTCATAGTGAAGTAGCCCTTGTCTGCGATCTTGTCGCCCCAAGAGTTCTCCACACGCCAACGACGGGTGGTCGTGCCGTCTTCGGCCACGTCCACGCCGACGAACGCCATAGCGTGGTTCATCGCGGAATCGGCGAAACGCACGCGATCTTCCTTGTTCAGATCGAAGTCGACGCCATACACCTTGCCGTATTCAAACAGATCAGTAGCCCAAGCGCCGTTTTCACGATCCATCATCGGGTGGCAGTCAGCACCGAACCATACTGGAATGCCCTGCTCTTCGAGAATCTGACGCACGCAATCCTTCATGAACTGGTTCGGCACGTTCAGGTATTCGGTCGGGTCTCCCCCGGCCACATTACCCAAGTGCTCGATACCGATCTTCTTGCCCTTCGCATGCTCCTGACGAGGATCGTCGACCAGGCACACGTAGCTTTCCAAATCAGCGGAACCGACGTACTTCTGCCAGAATTCCACAGGCGTGACCTCACCATCGCGGTGGAACTCGCCGTCCTTGTCGGTCCACTCCCAGTCGAAGCTCTTCGGCGGCTCGCCCAAGTGAATCGTCAGAATGCGGTGTCCGGCGGCGGTCGCTTCGGCGATTACCGATTCGATCGAAGCCGGATCAGCATACATGTGCGCGACGGCCGTATGCAGCAGGCGACGCAATTGCACGTTCATTTCGCCGGTGTTCTTGGAGGATTCGGTTTCCGGGAACAGATCCTTCGGAACGGCACCGTACTTCTTGTACACGTTCATGGCCATGGTCCACTGGCCGCCGTCGCCCATCACGTCGGCGAGCAGATGCTGGATCAGGCGGGAGTCGGACGGCTCGCCGGCCTTCACCAGTTCGGCCACGTCCTGCAGGAAGTAGTTGACGCGCTCGAGCTTGTCGTAGTACATGGCATAGTTCTGGGAGAACTCGAATTCCTTCAGCCCCATGTTCTTCTTGGCCACGAAACGAGCCACGTTCAGCGAGCTGAACAGCCAGCAACGGCCGGAACGATCCTGATGGGTGGCGGTGCCATTGTCGACAATGGTGGAGAATCGGCGCTGCATCAGGCGGGCGCGGTCATAGTTGCGTGCCACCTTGTTGATGCCAGCCGCGGTGACCGCGTTCATGGCCATACGGTTGTGGTCGCTGGCTTCGAAATCCTCAACCAGCGTTGCCAATGCATCAGCGCTCAACGGCGTGATGTCAGTCATTGTTCTGTTCCTCCTGTGCTTCTTCGCCCTGGTCAGACTGCTCGTCTTCGGACGGTTCTTCAAAATCGTCATTATTCTGCTGTTCGTCGGAGACAACATCCTCGTCGAAGGTCACTTCCGGTTCGCCCGCAACAGTTTCGCCACTCTCGTCGTGCGATTCCGCCGGAGTTTCAGCTTCAGCTGCGGAATCATGCTGTTCGCCGTCGATGGAATTGACCACGGACAGGCCGTTCGCGCCGAAACCGGAGAACGCGTTGGCAAACATGGCACGCAGTTCACTGACACGCTGCGTGATCTGCGCCTCACGGGTCTGCAGGTCGGCGATGCGCTGCTGCACACCTTCAAGCTCGCTCTTGGCTGCCTCACGACGCTCGTTGATCTGCTCGTCGGCCTCTTCGGTGGCCTGCTTGAGAATGCTGGCAGCCTGCTTGTCGGCTGCCTCACGCTTGTCGGAAGCGTATGCCTCGGCCTCATCGCGCGTATGCTGCGCTTCTGAAATCAGCTCGTCGGACTGCTTCTTGGCGATTTCACGGCGTTCGTTCAGGTCGGCGAGCAGCTCGTTGACCTTCTTCGTAGCCTCATCCTGCTGGGCGGAAATGTCGGCGCGGATCTGCTCCACCTCGGCATTGACCTGGCTGATGGTCTTGGTGCGATGCACTTCGGCCTCGTCGGTGATCTCCTGTGCCTTGGCTTTGGCGGTATCCGTGATTTCCGAGGCACGGCGCTGCGCGTCCGTCATCATCTTGGACACCTGCTCACGCACGTCGGCCAGCTTCTTGTTGGCTTCGGCCAACGCGGATTCGATCTGGTCGTTGGTCTCGCTTTTCATGCGGTTGATCTCGTCATTGGCGTTCTTGCGCTGCGCCGCGATCTGCTCGGTGGCTTCGGCGCGCAGATCGGAGAGCTCGCGCTCCTGCGTGGCGCGCTCCGATGCGAGACGCTTGTCATGCTCCTCACGGGAGTTCGTCAATTCCAGATCGACGGTCTGGCGCTGCGCCACCACGGCCTTCTGCGCTTCGCCACGCAGCTGGTCCGCTTCGCGCTGGGCGTTGGACTTCAACGTGTCGGCATCATTATTGGCCTTCGACAGCACCGCTTCGGCCTTGGCGTTGGCCTCGTCGAGAATACGCTTGGCGTCGAGCTTGGCGTTGTTCAGCAGGGTTTCGGCCTGAAGCTGCACCGTGGCGCGTGCCGCGGAAGCGTCTTTCTTGGCACGGTCGAGCAGCTCGGCGCTGGTCTGTTCCGCGCTGGCGAGCATCTGCTGCGCGTTGGCGCCCAGAGATGCGAACGAATTCGGGTTGGCCTTCTTGTTTTTCTCTTCCTGCAGCTGTGCCTGCAGTTCAAGGATGGTCTGATCGTCGGCCTTGACCTGATCACGCAGACGGTCCACCGTCTCCTGAGCCAAAGCGAACGCCTCATCGACCTTTTCCTTGTCGTACCCCCTCAACACGATTGGGAACTGCTCAACCATGGTATTCCTTTCACGAATTCCCTTCCATCGCGCATCTTGCCCGCGCCTATCCGTTTTGAACTTTAGCGCAGAACAAACGTTCGGCACACGGCAGTCGCATAATTCTCACAGAGAGCACAGAAATCGTTCGAGGAAACGCCGACGCCGTTCAGCCGAGCAGAATCTCACTTGAGGATGGCTGCAGATAATAACGCACCGATTCGCGGATCACATCGTTACCTGCGGCGATTTGCTGCGCGATTGACAGTCCATGTTGCGGATGTGGCTGCTCGTTGACGATCGGCAGGCTTACGAAACCCGACAGAATGCGCTTTTCCTGCGCTGCAGACCAGTCGAGCAAATGGTAGAACAGCGAATTGCAGACGAACGTGCCCGCATCCGAACTCAACGCGGCGGGAATCTCATGTTTGGCGAAATCGCGCAGAATCGAACGCAACGGCAGGCGCGTCCAATATGCCGCAGGCCCTTCCGGATTGATCGGACGGCGAGGCGGAATCACATTGTCGGCGTCAGGCTTGGCCGCGTCCATCAGATTCGTGGCGCATCGCTCCAACAGCACGCCGCGGGCCGAACGCTTCAAACCGGTGGCGATGACAATATCGGGATTCGCCTGTTCGATGGCGTTCAGCAACATGGGCCAGGCATTGGCGAAACTGACCGGAAGCGTCACCGTCGTCACGCTCATGGAAACATCCTGCAGAAGATCGTCGGACAGCGCCACGGATTGAGATGGATCATTCCAATATTCGGCGAGCGCCACGGGAACAAGTACGGCCGGATTCACGTCGATGCCGTCGTACGGGGTGAAACCTGAGATGACGATGTTGATCTGCTGCATGTGTTCCAGTGTACGTGGTTGAAAGGTGGGTTCGTTTACGATCAGTGCTTATGCATTTGCGAGAATGCTTCGGCGAACACCGCGTGCATGCGCGCTTTCGCTTCTTGTTTGGCATGTTCCGGGTCGAGGCTGCGCGCGATGTTCTCGGCGATCGGCATGTCGGCCTGTGTGGTGATTTTGAGATTCGTTTCGGATCCGGCGACGATGGCGACCGGCTCGTTCGGCAGATAGTCCACCACCACGCGGGTGTCGTCGGTTGGGTGGAAGTCGGGATCGGCGGTGGCGAGCTCGTAGGCTTTGGTGATGGTACCGAAACGGAAGGCCTGCGGGGTTTGCGCGCGGAATGCGTTCGTACGATCAGGCACGGAGCGCACCACCTTGCGCTCTCCAAGATCTTCGGTCAGTAGAATCGTGTCAGTGGACGCGTATGCCACGGTCGCCGCGTTGAACTGGTCGAGGCTGTCGATGCAGCCGTCGATGGATTGCTGTTCGACGAACGGTCGCACGGAATCGTGGATGAGGATTTTCGCGCCATCGGGAATGCCTGCCTGCTTGAGCAGATCAAGCGCGGAGCGGGTGCTGTCCACACGCTCGGAGCCACCCGGAATCACGGCACGCACCTTGGTATAACCGGCTTCGTCGATGAGCATGTTCACCATATTGCTGACACGCTCGTTGACCACGACGATGATGTCGCTCACGCGATCGTTGCGTTCGAACGCCTCGATGCTCCAGCAGACGATTGGCTTATCCCCCACCGAAACCAACTGCTTGGGATTGGTCTCATCGAATCGCGTGCCGAAACCGGCCGCCAACACCACGGCCACAACCGGCATCTTCTGTTCCTGCATCTGCTCTCTCTCACTCATACGTCCCACCGTAAACCCCCGAATCGGTTTGCAGCGCGTTTTGCCTTACGTTCTGCACGCAATCCGCAATAGCGCGCCGCTCTCCCACTATTCGCGCACGATCAGCGCAAGCATACGACCTTCGTGCGCTTTGCCTGCGATGGTGGCACGGCGATGCGAGAACCAGAGCGGATTTTCCAGCGTGCACAGGCTACGGCGGATTTTCTTGAAACGTTCCGCGAGCTGCGGTTCGCCTTCGCCATCGGCCTGGCAGATTTCCGCCAATTCCTCGTCTTCGGAAAGATACTGGGTGGCTGCGTTGACGCGGGCGCGGGAGGAAACGACGTTATCAGCCGGAACACCGGCTTTGGCAAGCTCCTGCAGCGCGGCGGCCGCAATATCGATGCCCGGCTGGCCGAAACGGCTCAGCGTGAAGGTTCCAGGGAACTGCGCGTCGAATTCGTCGGCAATGTCTCCGCCCACCTCGTAGCAGTCGCCGCAGATGCACGGGCCCAGCGTGGCGACAATACGCTCCGGCCTGGCTCCCTTGGACACCATCTTTTCGATGGTGGCGCCGATCACACCGTTCTGCAGGCCACGACGGCCGCAATGCGCGGCGCCGATCACGCCAGCTTCCGGATCGGCCATGAGCACCGGCAGGCAGTCGGCCGCGAACATGCCGAGCGCCACGTTCTTCTGAGCGGTCACCTGGCCGTCCGCTTCAACCACTGCCGGCTCATCCGCGGTTTCGCCCACCTGCTGAGCGGTTTCGCCCTTGCCGCCAGACACGTCGAAACCGAACGGACGGTTCATGACGAACAATTCGTCCACATCGACGGCAACGCCGGAATGCACCTGGCTGACCAAGCTCAGCTTCGCGTCGATGGCATTGGAGAGCGCCACACGATTGGCGAGCACATGGTTCGGATCATCGCCGGACTTGCCTCCGAGATTGCAGTGCGCATAATCGCCTTCGCTGGTGCCACCAAGTCGCGTGGTGTACACGACTTTGACGCCCGGCGCAAGCATGATCGGAATGGTCACCGGGATTGGATTGCCGTCCACGTCGGTCGGGTCGATCGCATTGCTGTCAAGAATCGCGTCGTCATACTGCTTGTCAGTCATTTTTTTGTTTTCCTTGATTGTTCTACGATTATTTCAACTTATTTCTGCTGATTTTCTGCGTCTACACGATGTTTTTCGCAATTATTCCGCTTTGAGCGTCGGCTTTTTGGTACGAGATCGGATGGCTGCGTTCACGGGCACTTCCTGCGGGCATGGCATGGAGAAGACATGCGCCGGATTGTTGATGGATTCGACCCAATGTCCGTCAGCGTCACGGAATCCGCCTGCGGGAACGGTGTAGGCGAGCGGCGCCGCGCCCGGTAGCACGAATTCGACTTCCTGACCGGCTTCGATTTTGTTGCGGCTCATAATGGTCACACGGCCGCCGTCTTCTTCACTCCACGAGAGCACTTCGCCAACCACCAGCCAAGCGCGGAAATACGCGGAACGGTCGGTGCTTTGCTGCACTTTGTGTTCCGGATAGTAGAAGCCGGTGGAATAGTCGCGGTGCGCCACCTTGTCTGGCTCGTCCAGCAACCAGTCAGGCAGGGACACGTGTTCCGCCGGGCGCACTCCGGCGTGATACCAGCCTTCCGGCAGGATTTCCGCAGCCGTGTTCGACTTACGCCTCGTACTACGCGCATGGTAGCTCAGATCATCCGGTTCGCCGGCGGAAGCGACTGGAACGGTTGCAATATCCGGCTTCCCCGCGAACGCGCCATCCGCATGTTCCATAATCAAATCGGTGGTTTCCGGCTTGCCGTAATCCGGATCAGACGGGCGAATCACACGGTCATGGAATGGCTTCAGCACAGTGCCATCCTCGTCTTCAAAACCGCGTTGCACCATGTATGCGTCAACGGCGGTCTTGTACGCGTTCGTCATCGCCGCAATATAGTAGGCGCTCTTGGAACGTCCTTCGATTTTCAGACTGGTCGCACCCGAATCAAGCAGATCGTCGATATGCGCAAGCATGTTCATATCCTGCGAATTGAACAGATACGCGCCTTCCTTAGTCTGTTCTATCGGAAAATACTGGCCGGGGCGCTTTTCTTCGACGATGGAATACTTCCAGCGGCACGGTTGAGCGCATTCGCCATGATTGCCGTCACGTCCGGTCAGATAATTGGAGAACAGACAACGACCGGAGAACGCCATGCACATCGCGCCATGCACGAAGCATTCGATGTCAAGATCGTCGGGAATGCGTGCGCGAATGTCTCGCACGGCCTGCAGATCCATTTCACGGGCAAGCACCACACGACGTGCACCCAACTGGTAGAAGGCGTTCGCTGCCTGATAGTTGGTGACTCCCGCCTGCGTGCTCACATGCAGTTCCAGGTTCGGCGCCACTTCGCGAGCCATGAGCATCACGCCAATGTCGGAAACGATCAGTGCGTCCACGCCGGTGTCTTTGAGCTGGCCGATGTATTCGCGCATCGCTTCGACTTCATTGTTGCGCGGCAACACATTGCAGGTCACATACACGCGAGCGCCACGCTCATGCGCGTAACGGGAGCCTTCTTCGAAATCCTCCAAACTCAGGTTTTTCGGCGCCGAACGCATGCCGAACGCCTTGCCTCCGCAGTAGACGGCGTCCGCACCGTAATCGACGGCGGTTTTCAGTCCTCGCAGATTGCCCGCGGGAGCCAATACTTCAGGCTTGTTTCTTCTTTGCACGCTTGTTCCTCTTACTCGATTTTTCCGCTCTATATTCTCGACTATTCACGGGACACTTCTGCCGCATCCGGGAAATACATACGAGGAAAAACACATGCGGAAAAACAAAGGCGTCCATCGTGGAGACGGACGCCTTGACGCAAAACGTTGCGAATCTGACACTCAGCCGAGTTTGGCGAGTTCCTCTTCGGTGAGTTCGAGCTCGTCGGCCTTGAGGGAATCGAGAATGGTTTCCGGTCGATGGGCGCCGGGAATCACGAACATGTGGTCGCCCTTGGCCAGCTCCCATGCGAGCACCACACGCTGGTAGCTCACGCCACGGGCTTCGGCCACCTCGCGGAACGGATCGAACAGGTGCTCGTCGTACGGGTGACGGTAGCCGCCCAACGGACTCCAGCACACGAACGCCAGACCCTGCTCGGCGCAATAGTCAAGCGTATCTTGGGTGTCCAGATGAATCGGAGAATACTGGTTCTGCACGGCCACAAGCTTGTCGCCGAGGATCTCCTGCGCGATCTTCAACTGTTCGATGCTCACGTTGGAAACACCCGCCCACTGGGCCACGCCCTGATCGAGCAGCGCCTTGATGCCTTCGCAGGACTCGTTGTACGGCACTTCCGGATCATGACGGTGCAGGTACAGCAGATCGATGCTGTCAACGCCAAGCGCCATCGCGGACTGCTTGCCGTATTCGATCAGATGCTCCGGCTTGCCGTCACGCGGCCAAACCGGCTTGTCACCCTCCCAAGCGCGGCGCAAGCCCACCTTGGTGGCCACGGTGACTTCCTCACGCGGGCCCTTCCACGAGTCAAGCGCCTCACGCACCAGCTTTTCGCCGGTCTGTTCCTCTTCGCCCGGCGTGTAGTACGCCCAAGCGGTGTCGATGTGACGGCATCCGGCATCCAACGAGGCGTGCAATGTTTCGATACCGACATCGTGACCACGATTGTTTTCAATGGTCAACGGCATTTCACCATGGCCGATGGCCGTGGTGCGGAACGGTCCAAGATTACGGAACAAAGCCATCCCGATCTCCTTCAACAACGTACAGAGTGTCTTTCCGAATGCAACCTTACCAGCCGACCCGCCTCAGCAGGCAACAAACCCACCAAACATGCGCGTAATGCCGCAGATCAGCGACCACCGAAGCTGCCGCCGCCGGAACCACCGGAGGAACCGCCGAAACCACCGCCGGAGAAGCTACCACCGGAACCACCGTAACTGCTGGACGGAGATGCCGCGGCAATCGTCGATTGAATATCAGCAAAACCTGATTCCAACTGCGCGCCAATATCACCAAAATTGGCGCTCGGCGAGAAATCCATCGAATTCGTATCACACGAAGCAGGACCGGCGTAATGATGATTGAAATACCATGAACGGTAACTCCAGTAGAGCAGCGAATCGGAAGCGTTGGCATCAAGCCAACTCGGGTCGGCAAGCTGCGGGTACGCCTTGAGCAGCTGCTTCATCGCCTTTTCGGAAATGCCGAACGCGGTGGCGTACACCATGTAGCGACCCCACAACGTCAGATCAGCCACACCACGATCACGGAAGTCGCTGAAATCCTCCATATACCGTTTCAAACCGACCACCTGACCGGCAAGACGCTGACCATTGTCGTTAAGCCCCTTCAATTTGAGGTAGCTCAGCGCAAACACGGACGCGAACATCATCGGCGCGGAAATCAGCACGACCAACGCAAGATTGCCGATCACGCCAAAATACACTATGGAAAGGAACGCCAGGATCGCGGCGCAGATGCCTGCGGCGAACGCTCCCCCGCCGCATGACGAAGTGGCACCCAACATGGAGAATTCGCTACTGCACGCATTCGTAAACTTTTCCTGATACTTGTAGCCCTTCGACCAATCGGAGAAATTCTTGTCCATCTGTTTCAGATCGAACACCGGAGAACCAATGCGTTCGGACGCCTTCACCAGCAGGTCGAGCGCGGTACGTTCGCTCTGGCTCAGCGCCAATGACTGCGGGTTATCGAACACCACCGGCAGTATCACGATGGTGCTGGTTTTGCCTGCATCACGCGCACGAGCTGGATCATTGGAAATCAGCTGCGCGATATCGGCATTGCGAGACCGACTCATATCAATGCCCCGATACATGGCGGCCGGCCCCGGGTAAATGGCGATTGCTCCACGCGAAGCGAGCGAGAGCACGGAAGCCGACATTTTTCGGCTCGACAGTGTTTTCGAATGCTTGTTGTCAACGATATGCAGCAGTTCCGCAGCGCTGGCGGGACTCATTTCCGGCTCGTCACGCCAATACTCGATGTCACCGTGGTATTGCGAACGATCGAAACTGTGCAATGCGAGCACAACGGCGATCACACACAAGATCAGCCCGGCCACGGCAATGGCGATCCACGTGATCAGGCGGATACGCGCTTTTGTGCGCTGCCGGTCATGCCACCGCTGCTCCTGTTGGGCCTCGCTTTCCATAATGCCGTTTTTGATGGTGGTATCACGAGTGCGTGCCACACCGCTGGTCGCGCCGACGTCGAACATGGCGACCACGTCAACATAGTCGCCGGCACGAACGTCGTGCACGGTGAACTGCAACGACCCCTTATCACCACGTTCGGTGGTTGACGTACGTTCGGTGTGCAGCCAGGCCCATGAATTATCCGCCGTAATGCCATCCGGGAACGTGACGGTTCCGGTGACTTTGCCGATGGGAATCTGATTGCTCACGCCGAGCGGCTCCCATTGGAACGTGGCCACGTCTTGATAGGCGGTGGTCACGCCCTGCATGGTCATGGTCACATCGAATTTCAGGCTGCTCGCCGACGTGGTGGCGGGAATATTCCAGCCGATTTCGATTTTCTTGGAACGATCGTCGGTATTGTCGGCAACAAGACCGTCTTTTGCGGGATCGAACGGCTGCGGATTGCTGTCACCTTGCGAAACATCGGCGATATACCACTGCCCCGCATGTTCTCGATTCCATTCGTCGGTGCTATAGCTGCTTGGGATTGCGATATCACCCTGCTGGTAGGTCTCTCCCGTCGTCGCGTTGCGCACGCTGATATCGGTGATATTGGACAGGTTGCTTTCCTTCAGCGTGTACTGCTGGTACAGCTGCTTCCACGGATGGTCGCCGTCGTCATCGCTGCGGTCGGCGAGTTTCATATCGATGTGTTGGGTGATTTTCAAATCGCCATTGCTTTGCACCTGCACATCGTAGTCGAGCGTTTTGTAGCTCAGATCGGCCCCACCGTCATCCAATGCGATGGCCAGCAATATGGCCGCTACAACGCCAACGGTGACGACGATCGCGATACCGAAGCTGCGCACCGCTCGCGACGCATGCTGTTTGGCCGTCATAATCCCTCTTTCCCACTTCTTCTTCCCTCAGATGGCCGTACAACAGATGGCCGTACAAGCCGAATTGAACAGTAAAGCCCCATCGTCATCGGACGGGGCTTTACATGCATGTCAGAACTTAACTTGCGGAACCTGACGATCCGCTTCGTTCACCTGGAAGTAAGGGGCCTGTTCGAAATGGAACAAGCCGGCGATAATATTGGTCGGCACAACCTCGGTCTGGGTATTGTACTTCTGCACGACATCGTTGTAGAACTGGCGTGCGTAGGCGATCTTCTCTTCCAACGATTTCAGCTGATTCTGCAAATCCATGAAATTCGTATTGGCCTGCAGCTGCGGATAGTTTTCGGATACGGCCTGCAGATTGACAAGTGCGCGGCTCAGCTGGTTTTCCGCAGCGATGCGCTGCGCCACGTCACCGCTTTGCGCGGCCTGCACCACGCCGGCACGGGCCTGCGTGACCTGCGTGAACACTTGGGATTCGTGGGCCGCATAACCTTTGACCGTTTCCACCAGGTTCGGAATAAGATCGGTACGCTGCTTGAGCTGCACGTCGATCTGCGCCCAACCGTTCTTCACACGATTACGTAGCGTGACCAGCCCGTTGTAGGCGCTGACGGCCCAAAGCACAATAAGTACAACGATGACGGCAATGATAATGCCAACGACCATGACGACTCCTTCGTTAATGGCTCTTCACACCATTCTTGCATGCGCCCAGGTACGTTATGACAAAACTCATGCCCCCGTGTCTCATTTTCATGCAATCTGCATGGAAACGCAAAAGTGCCCCGTACCTTCCGGTACAGGGCACTTCAGTCAGTCAGCTATGCTGCGAGGGATCCTTTTGAGGCGTCAGTCCTCAAAAGGATCAAAGTCGCGGCGGACGCGGCGGCGAGGACGCTCGGAACGCTCTTCGCGATCGGCACGGTACTCGTCGTAGTTCTCGTCGGCTGCGTAACGCGGATTGCGGTCGTCGCGGCGGCTGCTGCGACGACGGTCGGAACGACGATCATCACGATCGTAGTCACGGTCATCGCGATCGGAACGACGACGACGCGGACGATCATCGCGATCGTAATCGCGGTCATCGTCACGATCGGAACGACGACGACGCGGACGATCATCATAATCACGATCGTCACGATCGGAACGACGATCATCACGACGGCCACGGCTGCCGCGACGGTCATCGCGATCGGAACGCTCACGGCGCGGAGCGGAGGATTCCTGATCTTCGAAGCCTGGAATGGCCAGGGAGATCTTGCCGCGATCGTCAACGCCCTGCACGACTACCTCAACGGTGTCGCCTTCCTTGAGCACGTCTTCGACGGCGTCGATACGCTCGCCGTTGGCCAGATTACGGATCTGGGAGATGTGCAACAGGCCGTCGGTGCCCGGGGTCAGGTTCACGAAGGCACCGAAGGAGGTGGTCTTCACAACCTTGCCGTTGTAGGTTTCGCCGGCTTCAGGAACGTGCGGGTTGGCGATCTGGTCGATGATCTGCTTGGCCTTTTCAGCGCCGTCGCCACCTTCGGAGGAGATGAACACGGTACCGTCATCTTCGATGGCGATCTCCGCACCGGTCTCTTCCTGAATCTGGTTGATCATCTTGCCCTTCGGACCGATGACTTCGCCGATCTTGTCGACCGGAACGGTGGTGGTGATGATGCGCGGTGCGTACGGGCTCATCTCGGCCGGACCATCGATGCACTCGTTGATGACTTCGAGAATGGTGGTACGGGCTTCCTTGGCCTGCTGCAGAGCAGAGGCCAGAATGTCAGCCGGAATGCCGTCGAGCTTGGTATCGAGCTGCAGAGCGGTGATGAACTCGGAAGTACCGGCAACCTTGAAGTCCATATCGCCGAAGGCGTCTTCGGCGCCGAGAATATCGGTCAGGGTCTTGAAGATGTGCTGGCCGTCAACATCGCCGGACACGAGGCCCATGGCGATGCCCGCAACCGGGGCCTTCAGCGGCACGCCTGCGGCGAGCAGCGACAGTGTGGACGCGCACACGGAACCCATGGAGGTGGAACCGTTGGAACCAATGGCTTCGGAGACCTGACGGATGGCGTAAGGGAACTCTTCGCGGTTCGGCAGCACCGGCACGAGAGCCTTCTCCGCCAGCGCACCGTGGCCGATTTCGCGGCGCTTCGGGGAGCCGACGCGGCCGGTTTCACCGGTGGAGTACGGCGGCATCTCATAGTTGTGCATGTAACGCTTGGACTGCGGACCGGACAGTGCGTCGATCTGCTGTTCCATCTTGAGCATGTTCAGGGTGGTGACGCCCAGAATCTGGGTTTCGCCACGCTGGAACAGTGCGGAACCGTGCACGCGCGGAACGATGTCCACTTCAGCGGACAGGGTGCGGATGTCACGCAGGCCACGGCCATCGATGCGGTAATCCTGGGTCAGGATGCGGCGACGCACGATCTGGCGCTGCAGCTCCTTGAACGCATTGCCGATCTCCTTTTCCTTCTCGGCATCGTCCATGTCGGTGAATTCACCGGCGAGCGTGGCCTTGACGCCCTCCTTGATCTCATGGATGCGATCCTGGCGAGGCAGCTTCTCGGCAATGGAGAGGGCTTCGTCGAGATCGGCGTGGGCGATCTCATCGATACGGTTGTACAGATCTTCGGTGTACTCCGGGAAGAGCTGGAATTCCTTGGTTTCCTTCGCAGCGATCTTCTTGAGTTCGGCCTGAGCCTCGCAGATCACCTTGATGAACGGCTTGGCGGCTTCGAGACCACCGGCGACGACTTCCTCGTCCGGCTTGGTCTGGCCTTCGTCGTAGATGAGGTGCCAGGCGTTCTTGCCTGCGCCGGCTTCGATCATGGCGATGGCGACGTCGCCGTTTTCGACGACACGGCCGGCAACCACGATTTCGAACACGGCGCGCTCACGCTCGCTCCAACGCGGGAAAGCGACCCACTGGCCGTCGATCAGAGCCAGGCGAACGCCGGAAACCGGGCCTTCGAACGGCAGACCGGAAATCATGGTGGAAGCGGAAGCAGCGTTCAGAGCGATAACATCGTAGGCATCGTCCGGGTTGACGGCGAGCACGGTTTCCACAACCTGCACTTCGTTGCGCAGCGTGTGCGGGAACAGCGGGCGCAGCGGACGGTCGATGATACGGCAAGCCAGAATCGCCTCGGAGCTCGGACGGCCTTCACGGCGGAAGAACGAGCCCGGAATCTTGCCGGCGGCGTACATCTTCTCTTCCACGTCCACGGTCAGCGGGAAGAAGTCGTAGTTCTCCTTCGGGCTGGAACCGGCGGTGGTGGTCGACAGAATCATCGAATCATCGTCAAGATAGGCGGCGACGGCACCATCCGCCTGCTGGGCGAGACGACCGGTCTCGAAGCGCAACGTGCGCTTGCCAAATGAACCATTATCGATTACGGCTTCAACAGCCTTGATTTCGGGACCCTCCATAGGGTTCCTCCTTTTTCTTTTCTTTTACCAACTATCGGCAGTCCTCTTCAGCGGACTCCAACCGATTTCTGCATGCGTGACGCGACGTTACCTTCGTCGCTTCCTCATCTTTAGATTCTAGACCTCATGCACCCTAAACCTTGGGCTTTCAAACTGTCTTTTCCTCAACGCGGCTGTCATGCAAAAACGCCCGAACGCCAAGGAAGGCATTCGGGCGGAAGAATGTAACTATCGGCGCAGACCCAGACGCTCAATCAGGGAGCGGTAACGGTTGATGTCGACGCGCTTGAGGTAATCAAGCATACGACGACGATCGCCGACCATCAGCAGCAGACCACGACGGGAGTGGTGATCATGCTTGTGCTCCTTGAGGTGCTCGGTCAGATCAGCGATACGCTTGGTCAGCAGAGCAACCTGGACCTCCGGGGAGCCGGTGTCACCCTCGTGGGTAGCGTAAGTCTTGATGATTTCCTGCTTTTCCTCAGCCGTAAGTGCCACGGCATCCTCCTTATATTGCTGCGCGGTGCTGCCGGTCCAATACCGGCGCGCTCTCTATCCGCGGGCGAAACACGCCAAGGGGAAATCATACACGAAGGGCAGACCAAATCGAATCCACAACAAATGGCGGATCAGACCACGTTCAGCAGACCTCCGAACAACACCACGGCGAGCGCGATGATCTCAATCACGAAGAACAGCAGGAACGATGCCCAACTGCGCGTCAGCACATTGAATTTCGATTCCTTTTTGATGCATACCAGCAATCCGACCCAGAGCACCGCATAGAAGGCGACACCGCATCCGGCTGCGATAATGCCAAGGTTCGCCGCGTTGGCCAGCCCTGAGGAATCGCCGTACATCACGTAGGTGGCGTTCCAAAAGTTGAAGCTCAGCAGGCATACGCCGGCGACGAACTGTTCGGCGGCGAGTCCCACCACGAAAACCGTGCCCCACAGCCATTTCTTCACATCCGCAACCATCAATCCCAAACCGGCCATCGCCATAATGGTGACCGTCCACGAAATCAGCGCCACGCCTTTGGGATCGAGGAAGCTGAGATTGGCCACCATCCAAGCCGCATCCTTGACTGCGATGACGCGTCCCCACCAGTAAGGCGCGATCAAAGCCACCAGCACCAGCGCGATGAACAGCGCCCAATGCCCCGGATGCGATTTGCGCCGTTCGATATCGGCCAAGGAAAGATCGGACGCCTCAATGGATGCCGTTGGATGCTTGGAAACGTCGACCTGTTCGACCACGCCGTCGACGACTTCCGTCACCTTGTTGCCTTGCGTTTGTGCCATACCCGCTCCGTTGTATTGCGATTGTCGCACCGCTGTCACGACACGTCCAGCATACCCAGTCGTCGAAGCAATCGTACGGCAGGTATGCAAAAGGCGTGCCGTCAAGCACGCCTTTCTTCTTCTCTAACGATTGTGTGGAGCGGATGACGGGAATCGAACCCGCGTAATCAGTTTGGAAGACTGAGGCTCTACCATTGAGCTACATCCGCGCACCGTCTATGCCAGCCAAGGCCAACACGAAACGACTCGAGCCATTATACACACTCCCTCAACAATCGCAAGTCGAAATCGTAATAATTATTTTTCGACCACGCAAACCTGGTACGGCTCCAACGCAACTTCGGCAGGAAGCTCGATATCGCCGTCCGAATCAAGACGCGCGATCTGACGTGCGGACGAGAAATTGAACAATCCCAATACCGTACGTCCTTCAACGTGGCGCACCACCGCAAGAACCGCATCATTATGCGCATCCCAAGTAGTGACCCATGCTTCCGGAGCGAAAGCGGGATCGTCGCGCATCTCACGAATGCTCTTCAAACCGTCCCACATCTGCTTCTGCAGCGTGCCCGCCTGCTTGCGCTTGGCCGCATTCTCCCAATTGAAGGGGCTGCGATGCAGATTGCGCGAATCCTCGACGCGATCGGGATCCTCCTTGTATTCCCAGCCGTTGAGCTGCACGATTTCGTCGCCGCAGCTCAGCATGGGGAAGCCACGCAGGAACGACATGGCGGAATGCATCATCAGATCGCGTTTCATCGAAATGTCGAGCAGCGGCTTGTCATGCGTGATCAGCGCACGTTCCACACCGCACAGGCTGGCCGCGGTGCCGCAGCTGCGCGCGTCCTTCGATGCCTCGTCGTAGTTGTACAGCTCTCCCATAGCCCAGCTGCCAGGCACCGATCCCTCGTAGAAGTGGTACAGGAATTCCTTATGCTTGAGCGGGTCGATGCCGAGGCTCTCCTCCACCGGCTCGTCCAAGCCCCAGCCGATGTCGTCATGGCAGCGCAGGTAGTTGACGAACCAGCAGTTCTCCGGCAGCGCGTTAAGCTTGTCGAGCTGGTCTTTGAGCAGGCGCACGTCCCCACTGGCAAGCGCACTCCACAGATTCACCATGATCGACACGTTGTAAAGCATGTGGCATTCCGGCTTTTCCGGCGTGCCGAAGTAGGCGGCAAGCTCCTTGGGGGCCATCACCACTTCGCCCTTCAGCACTACGGCCGGGCAGACGCATTCGAGCACGATGCGCAACATACGCACGATGGTGTGCACTTGCGGCAGATTGCGGCAGTTGGTGCCGAGTTCCTTCCAGATGTAAGGCACCGCGTCGATGCGGAACACTTCGACGCCAAGATTGGCGAGGCCAAGCACGCTGGAGAGCACCGACACGAGCACGTTCGGGTTGCGGTAGTTCAGATCCCACTGGAACGGATAGAACGAGGTGAGCACCCACTTGTGCATCTGCTCGTTCCAGGTGAAGTTGCCGGGCGCGGTGGCCGGAAAGACTTCCGGCACCACGGCGTCATACTGGTCGGGGATGGTGCGGTCGTCGTGGCAGTAGTAGTAGTCCTGATATTTCGGATCGCCCGCTTGAGCGGCTTTGGCCCAGCGATGGCTGGATGCGGTGTGGTTCATCACGAAGTCGAGGCACAGGCTGATGCCCGCCGCACGCAGTTTCTTGGTGAGCGCGGCGAGGTCTTCGTTGGTGCCGAGCGACGGGTCGACGGTGTCGAAATCCTCCACTGCGTAACCGCCGTCATTCTGCGGATGCGGCATTTTCAGCAGTGGCATCAGGTGCAGATAGGTGAGTTTCTGTTCCTTCAGGTACGGCACTTTGTCGGCGAGTTTCTTCAGATCCCCGGCGAACAGATCGGTGTACATGGTCATACCGAACATGTTGCCGCGCTTGTACCATTCCGGATCGGCGAGACGCTTGGTGTCGAGACGCTTCAGATCGGCGGGGCGCGCATCGTGGGCTTTGGCCATCAGCTCGGTGAGGTTGCGGAAGGCTTCGTCGGCCTGCTCCCCATACAGATCCGTCAATAGTTCGCGCAGTTCCTCACTATATTGTGCGACGCGCTCGTCAAATGCTTTGTCGGATTTGGACCGTGCCATTCCTTGACTCCTCTTCCCAGGGAACTTCGTTGTTATGAGTTGGATTCCGCAGCGTTCGTTGCCACGACGTTGGCACCAGTGTAGCGTGATTTTACGGTTTTATCAAACCGGTTCGAGGTGTTGTCGCGATTGACGTCAATCGATTGACGCAATCACTTGCGGTCACGCTTCTATCGTCACCACCGCGGATGCGACGGATCCGTCATGACTCATGGAAATATGGATTGCGCACGATTGATCATCCCCATCAACCGGCAATCCCAACGATTGCCGCAACTTGCGTCGCACCTCGGGCGAGAGCATGACACGGGGCACGCCGTGGGAATCGTCAAGTATTTCGATGCGCGCCCAAGGAAAATTGTCGAGCGTGTACGGATAGGCAATGTCTCCATCGGCATTTGCCCTGCGTGAAATCGCTTCGCACCACGCCTTGAGAAAAGCTTCCTTGCCCGCCCATCGGGCCGCAAGATGCACCGCCTCACCGTCCCTTTTGACCTGCACACGTTGAGCGGTCTGCCATAGCTCGCGCATGGAGAACAGGTTTCGCATGCGCGACCCCGGTTCGCCCAGTTGCTCGGCGAACGCAGGCACATCCACGACGTCATGCCCTAAACCCAGCATTTTCCAGCCTTTCGAAAGTTTTCAGGAAGAAACGAACCATGTCGACTTCCGCGAAACAGGCGGGCGACACTTCGTTTTCATGCAAGGACACCATCCTACCTAAGCGCTTCATCTTCTGCCACCCGCATTGCGCGCCCCTCGTTTCGCGTCTGCACAAGTGAAAATACGGCACCAAACGGAAATCATGCAGACGGAAAGTAGAGTGATTCAAGAATATGAAAATCCCGTATCTGCCGCGAAATACTGAGATTGCGACAGATACGGGATTTTGATGATCGTGCGTCTGAGCGCCAGAAATTTCAGGCGCTCAGACGCGGGAATCAGGCTTCGAAGTAGCCGGATGCGCTCAGACGCGCGTTCGGGTCGAGCAGCATGGCCTTCTCCACCTCGTGCGCGTTGTAGCCGCGGCCATCCTCATGGAAGCGACGGTTGTCGATCGGCTCGTAGAGCGCGGCACGGCCCATCATGCCTTCCTCGAGGCGACGCTGGCCGGCAGCCAAACGCTCGTTGGCGCGATCACGCCATGCATTCAGTGCCCCGACGCCCGCGGTGTTGGCCACTGCCGCTTCGAATGCGCCCGGATTGACGATCGCCGCAAAGCCGGACACGTGGCCGAAGCCGAGCGACGTGGCCAGGCCCGCCTTGACGGAACCGACCTTCAGCGGCTCGCGCAGCCAGACCATGTGGTCGTCGCGCATGAGCTTCGGATCAACGCAGTCCAGGGCGGCATTGGCCGGAATCATGCCGGACTTGAACAGCTGGGTCAGACCGTTGACCTGGAAGATGCAGGCACCGCCCTTGGCATGGCCTGTGAGCGTCTTCTGCGAGATCACGAACAGCGGGTTGCCGTCGGCGCGGCCAATGGCGTGGGCCAACGTGTTGTGCAGTTCGGACTCGTTCGGATCGTTGGCGTTGGTGGACGTGTCGTGCTTGGAAACCACGGCGATGTCGTCCGGAGCGACACCGAGACGGGCCAGATCGCGTACCAGCTTGGAATCCTTGCCGCCCATGCCCGCTGCAAGCGCACCCAATCCCGGAGCTGGGATGGAAGTGTGCGCGCCGTCGGCGTAGGAGTGCACGAATCCGATTACGCCGGCGACCGGCAGGCCGAGCTTCAACGCGATATCGCCACGGGTCAGCAGGATGGTGCCGCCGCCCTGGGATTCCACGAATCCGCCACGGCGACGATCGTTGGCGCGGGAGAAGAAGCGCGCGTCGATGCCCTTGGCGTACATTTCCTCCGAATTGGCGGTGGCGTTCATGTTGCCGAAGCCGATCACGGATTCCACGCCGATGTCGTCGATCGCACCGGTGACCACGAAGTCGGCCTTGCCGAGCGCGATCTTGTCGGCACCCTCTTCAAGGGAGACGGCAGCCGTGGCGCAGGCGGAAACCGGCTGGACCATATTGCCGTAGCCGCCGATGTAGGACTGCATCACGTGGGCTGCGACAACATTCGGCAGAGCCTCCTGCAGAATGTCGGTCGGAATCTCATGGTTGAGGAAGCGATCCAAGTACAGCTTGCGCATGGAGGCCATGCCGCCGAAACCGGTGCCCTGCGTGGAGGCCACCATCGACGGATGCACCGCCTCGAGGATTTCGGTCGGCGTGAAGCCTGCGGACAGGTAGGCGTCGACCGTAGTAACGATGTTCCACAAGGCGATCTTGTCGACGTCGCCGACCATGGAGGCCGGAATGCCCCACTTGACCGGATCGAAGCCCTTCGGGAACTGGCCGCCGACCGTGCGGGTCATGGCCGCGCGACGAGGCACGCGAATCATGGAGCCGGCATGGCGGGTCACGTTCCATTCGCCGGATTCCGCATCGGCCGCGAAGCTGGTGTGCGCTTCATCAAGCTTGACGTACTCTTCGGCAATCTCACGAGTCGGAACCGAGAAGGTCACATCGTGGTCAAGGAACACCTCGGCCTCTTCCTCGTCGGTGCCGTCCTTGTAGTCGTTGCCCATGCCTTCGTCGAACGGACGCACGCCGGAACGGGCCACGACCTCGTCATGGTAACGTTCCGCGATATCCTCCTCAGGCACGAGGTTGCCATCAACGTCGTACCAGCCCGGCTTGGGGCTGTCGTTCCACGTCAGCAGGCCCATATTCCATGCCAGTTCGAGCACCGCGCCGGCAGACAGATCCACCTGGCCGTCGGAATGGATGCCGAGTTCGGCTTCGAAACGGGTGCGGCCGGAGCCCCATGGGCCAAGTTCACCCACGGACACGATGACGATTTCGTCTTCCGGACGTGCGCTGACGTTCTGCCAATCGGCAAGATCGACCTTGGCCTGACGCGGAGCACGCGGGCTTGGCAGCGCCTTGATGAGCGTCTTGGCCGCGGTATCGGATTCGTTGCTTGCGATTGCGTTCTTGGCATTCGCCGCTTCCGCTTGGGCCGCGTCTTCCATGGCTTCCGCACGCAGTGCCTTGATGTCGATCGGCTCGTTGCCGAGTCCGCCGGTCAGATCCACGTCGAGCGGGGCCTTGGCTGCTTCGATACGGGATTCGCGGGTGGAAAGGTTCAGCAGTTCGACCGCGATTTCGGCGGTGGAATAGGTCTTCAGACCGTGACGCTCCACCACTTCGACCAGCGGATCATTGCCGCCCATCAAGCCCGTGCCGCGCACCCAGCCGATCTTCGGATGGGCGAAGGTCACACGGCTCGACCACACCTTTTCGGCGCGAGCACGGTTCACAATCGCATCAAATGCGCTCTTCACTTCGCCGTAGGCACCGTCGCCGCCGAAAATACCGCGGTTCGGCGATCCCGGCAACACCACATGCAACTTATGCTGCACATCGGTGTCGGCACCGATCTTCGCAAGTCCGGCAATCGCACGCTCAACACCCCACAGCATGAGGCGAGCCTGGGATTCGAACAGTTCGCCGGAATCGGCGAGGCTGCCATGCACCGGCGGAGCCGCGAACGGGAAGAACAGGCTCGGCTCATAAGCAGGTTTGAGAATCGTGGTGGTCGCACCGGAAGTCTTCTTCTGCACATTGCCGACCCAAGCGACCAACGCGTCCACGTCACGGTAGCTTGACAGGTTCGCAGGAACCAGCCACAACTTGGCGTCACCGGCCGCATGCTCACGGTAGGTCTGCTTGGCCCATGCCTTCACGCTTGGCTTGAAACTGTGCGAGGTGGCCACCACGGTAGCACCGCCTGCAAGCAGGCCGTTGACCACCTGGGCTGCGATGGAGTTCGGAGCCACGCCCGTCACCACGGCGATATCTCCAGCGAAACGGCTGGTTTCCGCCGATTCGGAAGCGTTTTCTCCTGCTTCGGCAGCGACACGATTGAATGCGGCCTTCAGATCCGCGTTGTCGCTCTTGCCTGCATACCAGGCGGCTTCGTCGGCAATGGTCTTGCCGAGACCGATGAAGCTACCGTTCAATGCGGATTCATCGTTGTTGTAGTAGGCGCGTGCCAGATCCTCACGTGCGGATGCCCAACGATCGTCGAACAGAATGGCCTTACGCTCGTCGAAACGAGGTTCGACCTGCTTCGGCCAGTCAGCACCGAGTTCGGCTTCGACCGCAGCCACAACAGCCGCGTTCTCATCAGCAGTTTCTTCGGCAACCGGAGCGGCAACGCCCAGCTGGTTCAGCACGAACTTCGCCGTGGAGGCGAGCACGCCATCGGCACCGGTCACCTTGGCCGCGAACGCGTCCAAAGCGGCGGAATCAACCACAGCCCCGCCAGCTGCGCCACCAGCGCTCGGCATGGCAACAGCGATGCCCTTGTCGGCGGCAACCTTCTGCACGGCCGCATCGATCAGCGCGTTGGCAGCGGCCGCATTGGAAGCGGCATCCGTGCTCAACGAGGCAAGATCACCGCCACGAGAGCTGGCCCCCTCACGGGTTTCGAGCACGAGCGCAGCCACCACATGGGAAGTCCACCCTTCACCAAGCTGCCATGTATCGGTCACACGCTTGGTGATCTGGCCGAGCTTCACACCGACGGCACCGAACATGCCACGCACACGGTCGCGCACGATGTCAGACAGCACCGGACCGAACGCCTTGTAGTTCGGAGCGACCTTGTTGACCAAAGCGCTCAGCGCCTTGACCGTCGCTTCGGCGGCACCGTCCACGGAAGCCACGCCCAGTTCGGAGCTGATGTCCATAAGCAACTGGTTACGGCGGGAAGACACGCCATTAGTCAGCGTATCGGTGGTATCGCTTTCGCCGATCTGATCGGGGCGAACCTTGGCCGAGTAAGCCAGCAATGTGGCGATCGCATCGGATGCCTTGAATGGAATATCCGCAACGGCGGCACCAGACGGAGCGCCAGCGGAAGCTGCGGCAACCGGAACTTCCGCAACGGCTGCAGGAGCCGCCGCAGGAGCTGAGGCAACAGCCGGAGCAGCAGCCGCAGAAGAAGCCGCAGCCGCAACTGCAGAATCGTCGGCATCTTCTTCCGGAACCAACGAATCGGAATCGGTCATATATACGCGGCCCTCATCGCGACCAACGTTGTACACCGTCACATCGCGACCGGCAAACTGTGGCAGACGCAACGTCTTGGCACCAAGATTGGCGAGTGTCGGAGCATTGCCGAGACCAACCTCAACATACTCTTCCACACCAAGACCGCCCTGCTCGGCGGAACCGAACAGCAGAGCCTGCGTCTCAATCCAACGCACCGGGGAGGCGAACTGCCAAGACAGCAGTTCCGTAAGCAGCAATCGACCGAGCTTCTGATCATCAGCAGCATAGGAATCCCAGATCTGCGGATCATCCAAAGCGGCCTGAATGCGCTCGGACGGCACGACTTCGAGAATCTTGGCCGCGAATTCCTTCGTCATTTCGAACGGAGCCGCAACCAGGTTCGGAATGTAGCGTCCGACCAAGCGACCACGGTAATCGATGGTCTGCGGCAGGAGCGCGTCAAGCTTGTCGCGGAATTCCGGCACACCCTTGCGCAACAGCGTGGAATGGAACGGCACATCGATGCCCGGCACCAGCATGAATGCCGGCTTGCCGCCATATTCGGCCACGCGGCGGTCGGAATCGGCCTTCAGCGCCTTCAGACCGGCGATGGTGCCTGCCACGGCATACTGCTGGCCAGCCAGGTTGTAGTTCACGATCTGCAGGAACTCGCCGGAAGCCTTCGACACGGATTCGACGTATTCGCGTACGCCGTCGTCGCCCACACCGAACTGGTTCGGACGCAGCGCACCCATGCGGTAGTTGGAGCGACCCTTCTCGTCACGCGGAATGAGGTGGTGCATGGTGGAACCGCGATGGAACACGAGTTCGATCACGGTTTCCAGCGGAATCACGCCGGCGAAGGAGCTCAGGGCGTTGTATTCGCCCAGCGAGTGGCCCGCGAAATAGGCCGGCCAAATGTCGGCGCCAGCTTCGCGCAGACGTGCGGTCTGGGCGAATGCCACGGTGGCAAGCGCCACCTGCGTGAACTGGGTCAGGTTGAGCAGTCCTTCCGGATGGCGGTAGGTCACGCCGTTGGCGGTCAGTTCCTTCGGATTGTCACGCACGACGGCGAGGATCGAGAATCCAAGCTTCTCGCAGGTCACCTTGTCGGCACGCTCCCACACGTCTCGTGCGGCCGGGGACTTGGCACGCTCGTCGAGCACCATGCCCTGCTGCTGTATGCCCTGGCCCGGGTAGACGAAGGCGGACTTCGGCGCACGTACGATGGCGGTGCCACGAGACACGATATTGCCGTCGATGCGGCTGGTCACTTCGAGCACCATGCCGGAGTGTGCCACACGTCCGACACGCTCGACGGAGATTTCCACTTCGTCGTCGAGCTGCACCATGCCGTACATGTTGTAGGTCCAGCCTGCGATTTCGTAGTGCGCACCCTTGCCGTCAAGCGCCTGCACCGCGTATTGCGCGGTTGCGGAGAGCCACATGCCGTGCACGAGCGGTGCCGCAAGACCGGAAACGGCAGCGCCACGATGCGAGGTGTGGATCGGGTTGAAATCGCCGGAAGTACGGGCGAAGGCGGTCATCTCGTGCGGAGCGGTCACCTTGACGCGGCGCAGCAGTCGGCGCGGAGTGCTTTCGATTTCCGCTTCGATTCCGCCGTAGTCCGGCGCTTCCGGCGGCAGTGCGTCGGAATATGCGCGGCCACGGATGGCGAAACGCTCGGTTTCGTTGGCAAGCACGGTGCCGTCTTGTGCGCTGTGGGTGACGTGGATGGTCACCACACGGCCGGATGCCGATTCGAAGTAGTTTTCGGCCCAGCTGGTCAGTGCGATCTGTTCGCCAGTGTGCTTGAGCAGCTCGTCTTCGCTGACTTCCAGTTCGATGAGATGGTCGAGATGCACTGCGTTGAGCAGGCCTTCGATCACCGGGAAGCCGTTGACGTATACGGATCCGAGGGCCGCGTAGATGGCGGGCCATGCCGGTCCGACGAGTGCGTCCGGTGCGATGCGCGACGGCACCAGATTGCTCGGCAGCGCGCCGCCGGTGGCCGCTTCATGGTCGAAGCCGAGGTTGGCGGACAGCGTGTAGCTGGTATGCGCCTGTCCGAACGGATGGGCGGCTTTGTCTGCCACCTGCTCAATAACGGGCATGGCGGTGAGCTTGTCGCCGGTGATGGCGGTATTGCCGATGCCCGCGGTGTCGGCAAGCATGCGGTACACGTGTTCCGGCAGGCGGTCGCGGTCGACCACCGGGAAGAGCCCGGATTCGTTGCCGTCCACGTTCAGCGGGATGACGATGTCGCGTACGGCGTGCTTGGATGCGCCACCGTCAGGATCGTTGTCCCAGTAGGTATCGAGATGAATGTCGAGATCGTACTTTTCGATGCTTCCTTCGCTGGAAATCTTGCGGATTTCGTAGTTGGCGTCACCGTTGCTGGTACCGTACGCCGGGTTTGCCATGAGATGGCCCACCCACGAGATGTTCGGGGATTTGCGAATGAATTCTTCTGCGGAAGATGCCGCGCCGAGCTGGGCAAACGCGGTTTTGTCTGCGCTTGGCGATTCGGCGGAAACGCGCTTGACCATGGCCTCTTCGAAACGGCCAAGAATGTCGGCGACCGGTTCGTCAACGGTGGTGATGCCCGCAACGGAGATCGGACCAGGAATAATACGCACGGAATCGGCGGAGTAACGGGAGTCTTCGGACTGCCACAGCTGATCCTGACCCCACCAACGCAGCAGGTCGTTGTCGATGACGGGCACGAACGGCATTGGCTTCGGGTATTCTCGCACGAGCACCGGGAACCAAGCTTCATCCATCGGGGTGACGGTCAGTTCATCAGCTTGCGGATAGGCTTCGACAAGCTTGGCGATGGCCGCATGCGGATCGGATTCCACATCGGCACGGGATGCGAACAGCGATGCGAATTCGCCGCTTTCCTTCGTGGTGACGCGGGCTTCGATACGCTGTAGCAAGTGCAGGAAGCGATCGGCATAGGTTTCATCTACCCACGGGAAAGCGAGATCGGCGAAACGCTGCGCCCATGCGAGATAGGTCATGGCCTTCAGGTCACCGAAATACGGCTTCGCGGTGGCGTTCAACGCATCGATGATTTCCTCACGGCGGCTTTCCAGCTCTTCCGGATGCTTCATCACGCGCACCAGCAGGCGTCCGCAACGCGCGGAAGAGTTTTCCAGCTCGTAAATATCGGCATGCAGGTGGCTCAGGCCGGAGGTGACTCCACCCTTGGCTTGGCCGCTCGGCACCCACTGTTCGCCCAGCGGAGCGAACGGATCGACGTCTGCTCCCTTGGCGGGAATGCCTGGGGTGTTGACGAGCATCTGCTTGACTTCAGGGCTGGTGTGCGCTTCTTTGGCGGTCATCACGGCGGTGCCGACAAGCACGCCGTCCACCGGCATGAGCGGGCGACCGTATTCGGCGGACCATTCGCCGGTGATGTAGTCGGCTCCGCGTTCCGGCGTGCCGATGCCGCCGCCGACCACGAGCACCAGATTGGACTGTTCGCGCACTTCGGCATAGGTGCTCAGCAGCAGATCGTCCAATGATTCCCACGAATGGTGTCCACCTGCGGAACCACCTTCGACTTCGATGAGCACCTTGACCGGAGCGACGGCCTTGGCGATGCGCACCACCTGGCGAATCTGGTCGACGGTGCCCGGCTTGAAGCTCACGTACGGGAATCCGTCGGCGTTGAGAGTGTGAATGAGTTCCACGGCCTCGTCAAGTTCCGGAATGCCCGCGGACACGACCACGCCGTCGATCGGGGTGCCGCTGGCACGCTTCTTCGGTACGATACGCTGGGATCCGAACTGCAGATTCCACAGGTAGCGGTCCATGAACATCGCGTTGAATTCAACGGTACGGCCTTCTTCAAGCTCTTCTTCCAGCTTGGCGACATGACGGTCGAACACGCTGGCGGTCACCTGGCCGCCGCCTGCGAGTTCCGCCCAGTAGCCGGCGTTGGCGGCCGCCGCCACGATTTCCGGTTCCACGGTGGTCGGGGTCATGCCGGCGAGCAGCACCGGCGCTTTGCCGGTCAGTTCGGTGAATGCGGTACGCACCTTGTCTCCGGCGGAGGTGTGGATGATGCTTGGTGCGAAGCGGGTCCAGTTCTGGGTGCGCTCCGGCAGGGTTTCCAGCGTGGAAAGCGCGCCACGATCGGCCACGGTGGAGGCTTCCACCACGCCGACGCCAGTGCCTTGGGCAACGGTGGAGAACAGCTTGCCGACAGTGGTTCCCGGGCCAAAGTCCAACACCCACAGGGCGCTCGGATCGGTGGATTTCATGAGCGCACGCACGCGGGCGGCCCAATCCACATGGTTGAGCAGCACTTCGGCGGCGAGCTCGCGAGCGTGGTCGGCGTTGATTCCGCAGGATTCCGCCCATGAAACAGCCTGTGAAACAGCCTCGGCCATAAGCGGGCTGTGGAACGGCAGGGTCACGTCAAGGTATTCGAGCACCGGTTCGAACACGCGACCGCCACGCACCTTCTCTTCGCGCAGCTTGGCCTGGTGCTTGTGCTCCTTGGCCACTTCCACGCCGAACGCGGCCAGATCCTCCGGGTAGCCGGAGAGCACATAATGCGTGGCGGAATTGGTGACTGCCACGGCGATCGGGCCTCGGGCACCGGAAACACGCTTGATCAGCGCATCCACCTGGGCGCGGGTGATGTCCTTGACAGACAGCATCGGCGTGGCTTCGCCGTGACGTGCGGCAAGGCCAAGCTGACGCGCCTGACGGGTGCCGGCAACGCCGATCAGCGTGGCAATCGCAAGAATTTCATCGATTTGCGCGGAAGCCGCCTCAATGGAACCCGCTTCGACGATCGCCTGCACCATGTGCACGGCGAGCACGCCTTGGGAGTGACCGAGCACGGCAACCGGCTTGGCAACGGCGGGATTGTAGCCGAGGGAAGCAGCGTCAAGTAGCGCACCCAACTGGGCGAGAGCAATGCCCGGAACGCTGGCGGAAGCCGCTGCGGCAGCGCCGAGTCGTGCCGGATTCGGTTCGAATCCAAACAGGTCGACCGGGCGCCCGGTGGTGGCGAGCAGGTCGGCGGACACCGGGTACAGCAGTGCCTGGGCTGCGTCGGCGTGGGTATGCAGGGCTTCGTTGAGCACCGGATTGGCGCTCTGGTCGGCGAGCGTCACCGGCCATGGGGTGGATTGGCCTGCGAAGGCGAGTGCGTGCGGCTCGCTGTTCAGTCGGTCAAGAAAAAAGGTGTTCATGATGTTCCTTACTTGTTTCAAAAATCTTGCGATGTGTTCTTGCGTTTACGTTTGCTTACGATTCATCCGCGCACTTCGTGCCGGTCACAATGGCTGGTTGCCGTGGTGTTTGGTGGTTTTGCGCACGCGTTTCTTGCTGGAGAGCAGTTTGAGCGATTCGATGATGGTTTCGCGGGTTTGCTCGGGGTCGATCATGGCGTCGATTTCGCCCATTTCCAGCGATAGATTCGCGTTGACGGTGGTGCGTTCGTAGTCGGCCACGTATTTGGCTCGGAGCGCTTCGACGTCTTTGCCTGCGTCTTTGGCTTTCTGCAGGTCTTTGCGGTGGATGATGTTCACCGCTCCGGCCGCACCGAGCACTGCGATTTGGCTGGATGGCCACGCGTAGTTGAGGTCGGCTCCGATGGCTTTGGATCCCATCACGATATAGGCTCCGCCGAAGGCTTTGCGTAGGATCACGGTGACCAGCGGCACTTGCGCGTTGGCGTAGGCGTAGATCACTTTCGCGCCGCGGCGGATGATGCCCGCATGTTCCTGTTCGGCGCCAGGCTTGTATCCGGGGGTGTCCACCAAGGTGACGACCGGCAGGTTGAACGCGTCGCACAGACGCACGAATCGTGCCACTTTTTCGGAGGAATCCACGTCGAGGATGCCCGCGTTGACGTTCGGCTGGTTTGCCACAATGCCGACCGGATGCCCGTTCACGCAGGCGAATCCCACCACTGCGGAGCTTGCGAACAGCTCGTGCACCTGCACGAATTCGCCGTAGTCCACGATGCAGCGGATCACGTCGAGCACGTCGTACGGCTGGCGGTCGTTGTCCGGCACGATGGTGGCAAGTCGCTTGGCCACGTCACGGTCGGCGCGGGTTGCGGCGTACGCGTAGGTGGGCGGCTGCAGGTCGGAGTTGGACGGCAGGTAGGCGAGCACGGTTCGTGCGTAGTCGATCGCGTCGGCTTCGTCTTCGCCCAGGTAGTGCGCCACACCGGAGGTGGCGTTGTGCACATATCCGCCGCCGAGGTCGTCCATGCTGATCACTTCGCCGGTGGCCGCTTTGACCACGTCAGGACCGGTGACGAACATGTTAGAGTTTTCACGGGTCATGATGATCAGATCGGTCAGTGCCGGGCAGTACACGGCTCCACCCGCGCATGGGCCGAGAATCAGCGAGAGCTGCGGCACGAAACCGCTGGCGTCGCAGGTTTTACGGAATAGATGCCCGTATTGCGTCAGCGCGGCCACGCCCTCTTGAATGCGGGCGCCGCCCGAATCGATAAGCGCGATGATCGGCACTTTCAAGTCGAGCGCTTTGTCCATCAATCGGCAGATCTTGCGGCCTTCCGCGACTCCCAGCGTGCCGCCGCGCACGGAAAAGTCCTGTGCGTATACGGCCACTTTGCGTCCGAACACTTCGCCGAAACCGGTGATGACCGCCGCTCCCGCGCGTCCGCCGTTGATGTCGCCGCCGCAGAATCGTCCGATTTCCTCGAAGGAACCGGTGTCAAGCAGCAGGTCAAGACGTTCGCGCGCCGTCAGTTTGCCTTTGACATGCTGGCGATTGCGGGCATGATCTTCCGCTTCGTGCGCGAGTTGCGCCGCACGAAGCACGGATGCGCGGATTGGCTGGGATGCGCCCGGCAGGTCGGCCGCGGAGACGGCTTCGGCCGCGTTTTTGCCGAGTCGCTCCTGCTGTTCCATTACGATCTTCACGGCTTCTTTGACGGCCGGGCTTGCGATGATATCAGTCATCACTTACCCCCTTCCATAGTTCCGTCGGTTGCGGTTCCGTCAACAGCAGCGCCAGTTGCGCCGTTTTCGCCGGCTTCCGTACCACTCGCTCCGGTCACATCGATGGTCATCAACGTTTCACCGGCTTCCACGCCCGCCGCGGGCCCCACGAAAATCTTGGTGACAGCGCCTTTGACCGGTGCATACACGTAGTTCTCCATCTTCATGGATTCGAGAACGACGAGCAGGTCGCCCTTGGCCACCTGCTGGCCCTCGGCCACATTGATACGCGTCACGACAGCCTGCATCGGGCTTGCGATCACACCGGATTGGCCGTCATTGCTTTGCTGTTTTTTCTGCGCATGATGCAGTCCCTGCCCACGCAGCGGCTGGATGGCACGTTTCGCGTCACGAGCTTTGGCACCGCCCGTCAGGTTGGCGACGATGTCGTTCGGCACGGTCAGCGACACTCTGCGATTGTTGACTTCGATGACGAAGGTTTCGCTGGATTCCTTCTTGTCGACCTCGGAAGCGCCAGACATGGACGCCGGCTGCCCGCCTTGCGATGATGCGGCTTCCTTGTTGAGGTACTTGCGTTCCAGCCATTTGGTGCTGACATCGTATGCAACACCGTGTTCGGCGGTGAATTCGTCGTCGTTGAAAATCTGTTCGAACAAGCTTGCCGGAGTCGGCACGCCTTCCACCTTCAGCTCGCTCAAGGCGCGGCGCACGCGGGCCACTGCTGCCGCTCGGTCAGATGCGGTGACCACGAGTTTGCCCATCATCGAATCGAATTTCGGCGAAATGGTGTCGCCTTCGACCACGCCGGAATCCACACGGATGCCCGGGCCGGACGGCCAGCGCAACGAGGCCAGCGTGCCGGAGCTTGGCGCGAGGTTCTTCGCCGGATCCTCGCAGGTCAGGCGCAGTTCAAAACTGTGTCCACGAAGCGGATGGTTCACGGTCAGTTCCCCACCGTTGGCGATGGTCAGCTGCTCGCGCACCAGGTCAAGTCCGCAGACCTCCTCGCTGACGGTATGCTCCACCTGCAGACGCGGATTGACTTCCAGGAAGTACACTTTGCCCTGTTCGGTCACCATGAATTCGCAGGTGCCAAGCCCCTCGTAATCGACGGCTTCGAACAGTCGGCGAGAGTAGGTTTCCAGCTGGTCGGTCACCTCGGAGGAAAGGAACGGTGCCGGCGCCTCTTCGACAAGCTTCTGATTGCGGCGCTGCACGGAGCAGTCGCGCGTGGAATACACGGTGAAGTTGCCGTGCGAGTCGCGGCCGCACTGCGTTTCGACGTGACGTCCTTTGTCGATGAATCGTTCCACGAAATATTCGTTCAGATCACCGCCCTGCAGCGCATCATGATTCATGTAGAAACCGCGCAGCTCGTCATCGTTGTGCACGAGCGTGATGCCGCGACCGCCGCCGCCATCGGTACGCTTAAGCATGAGCGGATAACCGTGCGTATGCGCGAAATCCAGCAGCAATCGCATGTCGGAAATCGACTGGGAAATGCCGGGAACCGGCGGAACTTTGGCGAACGTGGCCACACGACGTGCGGTGATCTTATCCCCCAAATCCACGAGGGCTTTCGGATTCGGACCAACCCAAGCCGCACCCGCATCGATCACTTTCTGCGCGAAAGTGGCCACTTCGGAAAGGAATCCGTAGCCTGGATGCACTGCGTCGGCACCGCTGCGCTGCAGAATGTCGATCAGCAGATCCTCGTTGAGATAGGTGTCTTTATACGTGTCTCCGGAAAGCAGATATGCGTCGTCAGCCATCTGCACGTATTGTGCATGGCGATCCTGCTCCGCGTACACCGCAACCGTGGGAATCCCCATCTCACGGGCGGTGCGCACTACGCGAAGCGCGATTTCGCCGCGATTCGCCACCAGAAGTTTGTTGACATTTTTAGGCATAACGTCAAGTTTGGTCGCGCGAACGAAAAATCGTGAACTCGTTTCCCACAAAAGACACGCAATCTTTTTGTAAGGCTCCACAAACGTTACCGAAACTTGGCAAGCCTACGATTGGGGGCATAAGTTGACAAACCTTGCATTTTCGTCACTTTCGCGCTTGCCATCATTTCGGCTGTCAACAATCGTCGATTCATCAACGTAATGCAATCACATCCAAGGAGAATTATCGTGCGTAACGCAATGCTGACACTCAAAACCACGCTGAAAACCGCCACCAGCGGCACTGTCGGATCCATCCTCAAGCCGGCGCTGTTCGCCGTGCTCATGTGGACCGCCTCCGCGGCCGGTGCCGTGCCGATTCCGGGCACGCCGGTGCCGATCACGCTACAGACGTTCGTGGTGATGCTGGCCGCGCTGATGCTGCCGTGGAAGCAGGCCGGCGCCGCGATGCTCATGTATCTGGCAGCCGGCGCGGTCGGTCTGCCGGTGTTCGCCGGCGGCGCTTCCACCATGGCATTGGTTGGCCCGAGCGCCGGCTTCCTGATCGGCTTCCTGCCGGCGGCCATCGTCACGTCGCTGCTGAAGGGTGAGGCGCGCACCGATTCGCTGAAGCATGGCGCGCTGACCGCCGCACGTTACCTGTTTGCCTGTGTCGCCGGCTGCATTGCGCTTGACTATCTGCTTGGTTTCATCGTGCAGTCCGCCATTACCGGCATCGCACTGCCGATTGTGGCCGTGGCTTCCATGGGATTCGTCGCAGGCGATGCGGTCAAGGCCGTTATCGCTTCCGCCGTGGTCGCAGGTCTTGCCAAGCTGAAGTGAGATTGCGGCAAATTTCAGCAATCAAGTAATTTTTTACTTACTGAGCACGCCTACGTCGGCCGTGCTCACCCGATGCAATACGCCTTCCTGATCCTCAATGGTCAGGGAGGCGTCGTCGTTTAACGCGACAGCCCTGCCCTGCAAAGTGGTTCCGTCCACAAAATGAGCCTCGCACTGCTTGCCGAGCGTCCAGCAGATCGGGGTCATCGCTTCCCGGGCGCGCACAGCCTCACGGTGAGGGTCCTCTTCGAAATCAGCCAACCGCGAGCGCAATCCTTGCACCCAACGTACGGCAATCGCATCGCGCAACACCATCGCATCAGGCAGATTGCGCGCAACCAACTGCAACGATGTGGACTTATCTATCGGCAATCGTTCCTGAGCGACGGCAAGATTCAAACCGACGCCGATCACAATGGCAACGCGATCCCCGCAATCCGGAATCGGCACCATTTCAGCGAGTACGCCACCAAGTTTCTTGCCGCCAGCAAAAATATCGTTCGGCCATTTCAGCAAAACATCTTCATCGAGCGTGCCGCCGAAATCGCATACCGCACCAACAATCGCCTCACGCATCTCGCAACCGGCAATCATCTGCAGCCAACCATTGACGGACGAATCGCGCACAATCGCAACCGGCACGCTCACCACCAGCGACACGATGAATGACTCCCCCGGCACACTGGCCCACGTATGGTCGAGCCGCCCGCGACCGGCCGTCTGCTCGTTCGCCGCGACAACCACGATCTCACGCCCGCTCCACACGAGGTTCCCTGCAATGCCGTCCATGCCATCCATGCCGAACAGCCGACCTGCACGCACCAAATCCGCGGCATACGTGTTGGTGGATCCCACCGTATCCAAAACAAGCACCTGATCCGCCGCAACGCATGTACGCGGCATGATCGCAGCCGAATCCAAAATCGCCATCATTACCTCCTACCTACTACAGCGCGGCGCGCCGACGCAATGTCGCCGCAACGCAACAGCTCATGCAGCAGCCAACGCAGCCGCTACTCGTCCTGCCGCACCTGGCTGGCCTCATGCGCACTGGCCACGTTCGCGCTGGCAGCCGATCGCGCATTACGCGACTCGCGCCAGAATTGCAGGCATACGAAACCGAATACGAACGCGACCGGTAGCATATGCCGTTCGAAATTGTTGGCCGGAGCGGTGATCATCACGCCCATGAGCAGCAGCAGGGGCAGATGCCATGACAGCGAGCGCCATCGCCGCAACACCACTTCGGCAGCGCCGACCAGCAGCATCAGCGTTACGTACAGATTGCCGTGCGTCACCCAGCCGATCACGGGAATATTGCCCCAACCTTTCGCGAAGCCGGCCACCGCATCGCGCCAATCGTGGTTATACAGGTGGATCCACGCATTGTCGTTCTGCACGTAATCGTTGTTCACGTAGTAGTCCATCGACACGTATGGCAGGTCGGTCACGTCGAAATAGCCGAAGCATTCGGCGAAAAACGCGTCGAGCGCGATAACAGGATTTGCGACAACGATTTCAAGCCAGGCCTCGTTGAAGTTTGTCATGTCGTCTTCGGTGACGGTGCGCCACTTGTAGCTGACTTTCTTCGATTGGATGCCGGAGGATTTCACCGGGTCGGCGTCCTGCCGGAAGTACGCTTCGGCCATCTGGTCGAGGTTGAAGACCGGTTCAAGCTTTTTCGCCGCGTCCGCCGGAATGCCTTTCGGATTGTATTTGGCGACGCGCGCGATCTGCTGCAGTTGGATGCCACGGCTTTCGATGGGGTCGCCGCCGATGATGGCGCCCGTGTTGGTGAGGAACACGATGCCGCCATGAATGAGGATGGTTGGCAGCAGAAGTGCCACAAGATAGGTTTTCCAACGTTTGCGATCGTTGATAAGTGCCAGGATCAGGGTGAAGAGAATGATGTACCACGCGTATTTCGCGCTGATCAGCATCACGCAGCTTGAGATGGTGAAGGCCATGATCGAGCGTTTGCGTAGGTACGTCGGCTTGCCGTTGATGGTGGGCAGCGCTTTGATATGTGTCATGTGCAGTTCGTACCACACGCCGAACCACCATACGAATGCGAAAGCGAACAGCGGCGATTTCGTCAGGGAAATCGTGGCGAATACCGCAAGCGGGCACACCATGAAGAACAGCAGTATCATGAATCGTGTTTTCGCACCGGCCCGCAGTCTGGAAGGGCGTGCCACAACGCCTGCTTCAGGATGCGCGTAATCGCGCATATTCCAGCAATCGTGGCGTTCCGGATGCGAGAAGTCGAACGTGCCGACGCCAAGCCTGCGCCACGGCAGGTTGAAGAACCGGTTGGCGGTGGCCGAACAGCAGAATGCGGCGAACAGCCATTGCAAGGCTGCGAGCACCACGATGCCCGCATCGTTGGAGTCGGTGAAGTAGCGCGAAACCGCCGCTGCGGCACCGTAGAACACGGTGAGCACGACATTGTGCTGGTCGGTCAGATATGTGGGATTGTCCGGCCACATGTAATGCGCGGTCGGGTAAATATCCATGGGCACGAACGAGAAGAAGCCGATATATGGCTGTTTCAAGCCCGTCCACTGGTTCAAGGCCCAGCTGAATTCACGGATCTGCGAGCGAATGTCGGCGCCGAACGCGGCCAATAGCGTGGTTGGAATCCACAGCCAGCCGATTACGAACACCAGCATGAGTTTCCACCAACAGTCGGTGCAGCGGATGAGTTTGCGCCCCGTCCATACGATCACTGCATGCAGGGCGCGCCCTGGGCGGCTGTGCGCGGCATCATGCAAGTGTCGCAACATAATGCCAAGCACGGTGGTCGGCGTTCCTGCAATCTCGTTGCATAGTTTTTCATGCCGTCGTGCGAAATATTGCGGAAGTACGCGACGGCCGCGGCCGAATCTGACCAATGCGACAACTATCGAAAACCATATCGCGAAAGCGACCACCAAATACAGCACATTCAGCCAGCCGAAGTCGGAAAGCCCATCGCCGAACCAATACAACGGCCCGATCGCGCAACACCATGCCACCCAAAGGCATGCCAGCACGGCCAGCATCCAGCTGAGGAATGTGCCGATACGCTCGCCACGCTTTCCAGTTTGTTTGACTTCGCTCATAAGCGGCATAATAGCGGCACTCCCCGAATGAACTTCACCTCGTTGACGCTTTCCGTTCAGCGATTCGCCAGTTGGGCGGCTACACTTGACGCTTATGAACTCCGATCAGGCAGACATTCTCGACCTTCTGGCAGGGCACACCGACGATTCAACCATCGAACGGCTCGCTTTCGAATGCCTGATGACTTCTCTTACGGATGATCGCGTCGCCTCGTTGATGAATGTGCTTGGTTGGCGTGGGGATTTCGATTGTTTCGCGATTGGCGGCACACCGGAAACGAGTCCCGCTTCGGCTTCGCTCGTTGCGCGTAAGGCGGTGCGCGATCTGGGCGGAGAACATGTGATTGTTGGCACATACGGCAGTTTTCTGCTGGCGCTTGTCTGTCAGAGTGGCGCCGCCACTGCCGAAGTGACCTGCACGTCGATTATGCCCGCTTTCAAAGATGACGAATCGGTGTATTTGAGTCCGGTGCGTTCCGGTGTCGCCGGCGCTTCGCACGTGTTGCGTGAAACCCTGTTTTCCTTGCAGGCGGCTCCCGCTTTGGCGTCGCCGTCCCGCCCGTTGCGTGCCGATGAGTTGCTGCCGGAACGGGCGCTGTTGGGCGATGATTACGCTCGTGAAGAGTTGTATCAGAACGTGTATCAGGTGCTTCATGGCGAGAATCCCGACGATCCGACGTTTGTGACGGTTTCCACGTTTTTGCGCAACGGCAGTTCGTTGGAAAACACGGCGAAGGAATTGAATGTGCATCCGAATACGGTGCGTTATCGCTTGAAGCGTGCCGCGGAAACGACCGGTTGGGATGCGACCGACCCGCGTGACGCATACGTTTTGACGACGGCGCTTGCGATTGGCCGTATGCGCGATCGTTGAACATCACTTCTCTGTTTTAATATCTATCTGATATCTGGTTTCATTGAGATTCTTTGATAGTCAGACGATTGCAGGATCATTATTTATTAAATGAGATAGATAATCGCAAGATATATATGAAAAGACCCGCATCTCGCGTTGGGGCAGGATGCGGGTCTTTTGCAAGCTATATAGAAGCTATCTGCAAGCTATATTGCTCAGGCGATGACCGTCGGATCAACCGGGACGCCCGGGTTCATCGTGGAGGTGATGGTCGCCTTGGTGACGTAGCGACCCTTCACGGTGGACGGCTTCAGACGCTTGATTTCGTCGGCAACAGCCTTGAAGTTCTCGTCGAGAGCCTGCTCGGTGAAGGAGAGCTTGCCGATGAGGAAGCTCAGGTTGCCATTCTTGTCAACACGGAAGTCGACCTTGCCGCCCTTGATGTCCTTGATGGCCTTGGTGACATCCATGGTCACGGTGCCGGTCTTCGGGTTCGGCATGAGGCCACGCGGACCGAGCACGCGGCCGAGGCGGCCGACCTTGCCCATCATGTCCGGGGTAGCCACCACGGAATCGAAGTCCAGGAAGCCGTCGGCAACCTTCTGCACGAGATCGTCGTCACCGACGATGTCGGCGCCAGCCTCGAGAGCCTCGGTGGCCTTCGGGCCACGGGCGAACACGAGGACCTTGGCGGTCTTACCGGTGCCGTTCGGCAGGTTGACGGAACCGCGGACCAGCTGGTCGGCCTTACGCGGATCCACGTTCAGGCGCAGCACGGCCTCAACGGTCTGATCGAACTTGTACTCCGGCATGCTCTTGACGAGAGCGATGGCTTCGTTAGCGGTGTAAAGATTGTTGCGATCGATCTTCTCAGAAGCTTCGCGGTACTTCTTGGAACGCTTTACCATTTGTCCCTCTCCTCTCAGTCGGTAACCGTGATACCCATCGAGCGGGCGGTGCCCTCGATGATCTTCATGCCGGCTTCGACGTCGCGTGCGGACAGATCAGCCATCTTGATTTCGGCGATCTCACGGACCTGAGCCTTGGTGACGGAGCCGACCTTGTGGGTCAGCGGGTTTTCGGTACCCTTCTGGATGCCCGCGGCCTTCTTCAGCAGAGCTGCCGCCGGCGGGGTCTTCAGAATGAAGGTGAAGGAACGATCTTCGAAAACGGTGATCTCAACAGGGATGACCTGGCCCATCTTGTCCTGCGTGGCAGCGTTGTACTGCTTGCAGAAGTCCATGATGTTCACGCCATGGGAACCCAGTGCCGGGCCCAGCGGCGGGGCCGGGTTGGCCTTGCCAGCCTGAATCTGGAGCTTGAGAAGCGCCGAGACTTTCTTCTTAGGAGCCATTGTATGGTTCTTCTTTCTGTAGAAGCGGTGGTAGCGGCACCGGAGTAAGTTTCCCGCGTCCGGTTCCTTCCGCAACGTATATTGCTGTGCTGTGCTAGCGGATTCCGTACCCTCATTCAGGCACGCCAAACCCTCCAGACACAAGCTTTCCTATTGTGCCCACTCCCCCAGACAAAAAAAAGACCCCGCAATGCGCGGGGTCTTTCAAAGACTTATCAGGACAGTTTTTCTACTTGGTTGAAGCCCAACTCCACTGGCGTGTCGCGACCGAAGATGGACACGAGCACCGTGAGCTTCTGGGTGGTGGGCTCAACGTCGGAGACGACAGCTGCCATGGTGGTGAACGGACCGTCGGTGACGGTGACCTGATCGCCAACGGCGTAGGAGACTTCAAGGACGCGCTTCTTGTTGGCGGCCGGCTTGTCACCAGCCTTCTTGAGCGCTTCGGAAGCGATCATCGGAGCCATCATGGAGACGACTTCCTTGCGGCTCAGCGGCGCCGGTTCCTTGGTCGGACCGACGAAGCCGGTAACGCCTTCGGTTTCACGCACAATACGACGGGCGTTCTCATCCGGAAGCATGCGAATCAGCACATAGCCGGGAACACGCACGCGGGTGATGACCTTCTTGCCCTTTTCGGTGTGCTTTTCGACTTCTTCCATCGGAACTTCAATCTGGAAGATCTTATCTTCCATGCCGAAGCTTGCCACACGGGATTCAACGTTGGTCTTCACACGCTTCTCATAGCCGGAGTAGGTGTGCAGCACGTACCACTTGCCTTCGAGGGTGCGCAGGCTGTTGGAGAAGTCTTCGACGGCCTTGGCGCCAGCATCCAGCTCTTCGCCGCCCTCGTCCTCCGCGGACTCTTCGGAAGCAGCTTCAGCAGTCGGCTCGGCCTCAGCGACTTCCGGAACGCTTTCACCCTCGGCCTGCAGCTCCTCAACGGCAGCTACGGCCTCGAGATCAGCTTCTGGAGCTTCGTCGAGGTTGTCGGAAAACACTTCGTCAGTCATGCAGTTTCACCTTCAAGTCGTTGATCAGCCGAAGATCCACAGGGTCAGCTTGCCCAGACCGAAGTCCATGCCAGTGACCAGTGCCATCAGGAGCAGCACGAAGATGAACACGGCGAGTGCCCAGAAGAACAGCTCTTTGCTGGTCGGGGTCACGACCTTGCGGAGTTCGTCGATAATCTGTTTGATGAACAAGCCAAGACGCATGAAGATGTTCGGCTTAACGGCCTTTTCGCTATTTTTTGCCTTCGCCATAATAATCCTCCGCTGAGCTTGTTGTAAGAAGCTTGGCAGGGAAGGCGGGACTCGAACCCACAACCTACGGTTTTGGAGACCGTTGCGCTACCAATTGCGCCACTTCCCTAGGTGTACTCTGCCGTTTCTACTTGCTGGCGAGGATTTTGTGCGAAAAACCACGCAAGAAGTAAGCGGCAAAACCGCCAAGTCGAAATAATAGCGGGTATTTGCGACTTAGTCCAACCGGTTTTTCAAGAAATGTCCCAAAACCGCTATTTTTCAACGAAAAAAAGATTCGCACCCGGCATGTCACCGCAGTGCGAATCGTGTGAAAAGTCTCAGTCAGGCCAGTATCAGTCCTCGACCCACTGCTTCATACGCTTCATGCCCTCAACGAGGTCGTCGTCGGCAAGCGCGTACGAGAATCGCAAGTAGCCGGGAGCGCCGAACGCTTCGCCTGGAACGGCCGCCACATGACCTTCGTCAAGCAGTGCCGCAGCCAGTTCGGACGTGCTCGCATAAGCGGTTTTGCTGGTGCCGAGCGGCTTGTTCAGCAGTGCGCTCACGTCGGCGAACGCATAGAATGCGCCGGTCGGCGTCGGGCAGTTCACACCTTTGATATCGTTCAACGCGGCGACGATGGTCTGACGGCGCCTGTCGAACGCCTCACGCATCTCGTACACGGCGTCAAGAGATCCGGACACGGCTGCGATCGCGGCACGCTGGGAGATATTGTTCACGTTCGACGTCATATGCCCCTGCAGCTTGGATGCGGCCTTCGCCACGTCGAGCGGAGCGATCATCCAGCCGACACGCCAGCCGGGCATAGCGTAGGTTTTGGCCACGCCGTTGAGCACCAGCAGCTGATCACGCACTTCAGGCACTGCAGCGCCGATATACGTGGTTTTTGCACCATCGTAGTTCAGATGCTCGTAGATTTCGTCGGAGATCACCCACACATGGTGTTCCACAGCCCATTCGCCGATCGCCTTGACGGTTTCCGGATTCCACACGGCACCCGTCGGATTGTTCGGCGTATTCACGATGATGGCCTTCGTACGTTCGGTACGTGCCGCTTCCAGGTCTTCCAAGCTTGGCTCGAAATTGCGGTCAGCTCCCGCGAACACTTCGACAGGCACGCCTCCAGCCAGCTTCACGGCTTCCGGATAGCTCGTCCAATACGGCGTCGGAATGATGACTTCGTCGCCGTCATTGAGCAGGATTTGAAAGGATTCGTATACGGCCTGCTTGCCGCCATTGGTCACGATCACCTGATTCGGATCGACGCCATACCCCGAGTCGCGCAACGTTTTGTCTGCGATCGCCTCGCGCAATTCCGGCAAACCTGCCGTCGGAGTGTAACGATAGTTCTTCGGATCCTGCACCGCTTCGGCCGCAGCCGCGACGATCGCAGCCGGAGTCGGAAAGTTCGGTTCGCCCGCACCAAATCCAATGACGTCGATTCCTTCAGCTTTCATCGCTTTCGCTTTGGAATCAACGGCCAGAGTAGCGCTCGGAGCCACGCGGTTAATACGTTCGGAAAGAGTCTGCCAGTCAGCCATAGTCATGTTTGCCATGCTATCCCTCCCGCCCGAAAAACAACAGCCTTTTAGCACATTTTGGAATTCCTTTTCCCTGTTGACCGGTAGGGGCGGCATATTGCTATTTACAGGGCACCGAACAAAAAGAGGGAAAGGGATTAAACCAAGACGAGGTTGTCGCGGTGGACTAGGGGGTGGGCGTATTCTTCGCCGAGGAAACGCTTGAGCTGGGCGGTATTGCGGCCGAGCATTTGCGGGATTTCTTCGGAATCGAATCCTACGAGGCCTTTTGCGAGGTGATTGCCCGCTTCATCGTCGATCCACACCGCGTCTCCGGCGGCAAAATCGCCCCGCACTTCGAGTACGCCGGCGGCAAGCAGGCTGGCGGCCCCTCCGCGTACCGCATTGGAAGCGCCGGCATCGGCCACGAGCGTGCCTTGCGGGTGTGCTGCGAACCCGATCCATAGGCGGCGTGATGATCCACGGTCGTTGATGGGGGCGAATGCGGTGCCGACTGGGTCGCCCATCATGGCCGGGCCTGCGTTTGCCGCGCAGGTGAGCACTGCGGGAATGCCGGAGACCGCCGCAACACGCGCCGCTTCCATTTTGGTGACCATGCCGCCGGTACCCACGTTTGATCCGGTGCCGCCGACCTGCACTTTGGCGAGCGCGTCCTCCACGTTCGGCACGTAGCTGATGCGTCGCGATCCGGGTTCGCTTGGGGGTGCCGTGTAGAGCGCGTCCACGTCGGTGAGGAGCACCAAAGCGTCGGCGACTACGATGTTGGCGATCAATGCGGAGAGTCGGTCGTTGTCTCCGAAACGGATTTCGTTGGACGCGAGGGAATCGTTTTCGTTGATGATCGGCACCGCGCCGAGGTCGAGCAGCCGGTCGAGGGTGCGTCGCACGTTGCGGTATTGCTGTGGTGCGATGGTGTCGGACACGGTGATGAGGATTTGCCCGACGCGCAGTCCGTATTGTGAGAAAGCGTTCTCGTATTGGGCCATGAGCAGGCCTTGTCCGACGGCCGCGCACGCCTGCTGGTCAGCCACGTCGGTTGGGCGTGAGTCGAAGCCGAGGGAGCCGAATCCGGCTGCGATGGCGCCGGAGGAGACGAGCACCACGCGCCCGCCCATGAGTCGCACGCGTGCGAGGGCCGCCACGAGCGCGTTGAGTCGTTCCGGATCGAGGTGGCCACTTGGTTTGGTCAACGAGCTGGATCCCACTTTCACCACGATGGTTTGCGCTTCGGCGATGGCGCGGCGCACTTGGGCTTGCGATGGCGTGTTCATGGTTCCTCCAGGCGTTCGAATGGCCGAAAAGAAAACCCGCCGACATGCCAATCGGCACATCAGCGGGCGTTTTGCTGCTTCTATTGTTCCACGTTTTCGGAATCGGTGGTTTCACCGCGTCCGAAGAGGCTGGTTTCGTCATGGCGGTCGTCGTCCACGGAAGGATCGGCCCAGTGTCCGGCCTTGCGTTCGGCCATCATGGCTTCACGCACGGCTTGGCGCGCATCCATCATTTCGTGGTACTGGCGACGGCGTTCCGCGTTGGTGCGGCGCTGCGAACGGCCGTCCTGTTCCTGCAGTCGCAGGTCGACGCCTCGTGCGCCAAGCTGGGCGCCGTCGAGCATTTCCGCGCCCGCAGCAATGGTCGGATCCCAATCGAATTCCACGGCTCGCGCACCCTTGCCGATGCGTACTTCGTCGCCAGGCTTGGCTCCCTTGTTGCGCAGCTCGTCTTCGACACCGAGTTTGGCGAGGCGGTCGGCCAGGTAGCCGACTGCTTCGTCGTTGTCGAAGTTGGTTTGCATGACCCAACGTTCCGGCTTGGTGCCGAGCACTTCGTACCAGACGTCGCCGTTGCCGGCTTCCTTGCGTTCCACGGTGAAGTCAAGCGCGGTGCCGCCTTCGTCGTTGCGGCGACGGCGGTTGCGCGGCTCTTCGAGCGGCTTGATGACCACGCGCGCTTCTTCTTCGGCCTGTTCGCGTTCGGCGACTTCCTTGCGCATGTCGGCGACCATGGCCGCCAACGCCCAGTTGAGTTCCTTCAAACCTTCGTGGGATGCGGTGGAGATGACATACACATTGAGACCGAGTTTTTCGAATTCCGGTTTGACGAATTCGGCCAATTCCTTGGCTTCCGGCATATCGACCTTGTTGAGGATGATGATTCGGGGGCGTTCGGGGATTGGGATTGCGCCCAACGGCAGTTCCAGCTTGTCGGCATATTCGGCAAGCTCATGTTCGAGCGCCTTGTAGTCGCTCATCGGATCACGGTCAGGTTCCAGCGTGGCACAGTCGATGACGTGGGCGATGATTTCGGTGCGTTCGATGTGGCGCAGGAATTCAAGGCCGAGGCCCTTGCCTTGGGATGCGCCCGGAATCAGGCCCGGCACGTCGGCGATGGTGTACCGCATGTCTCCGGCCATAACCACGCCGAGGTTCGGCACGAGCGTGGTGAACGGATAGTCGGCGATTTTCGGCTTGGCGGAGCTCATGGCTGCGATCAGGCTGGATTTGCCTGCGGAGGGGAAGCCCACCAAGGCCACGTCGGCGATGGATTTGAGTTCGAGAATGACGTCACGTTCCTCGCCTGGTTCGCCAAGCAACGCGAATCCCGGAGCGCGACGGGTGCGGTTGGCCAATGCGGCGTTGCCAAGACCGCCGTTGCCGCCGGCCGCCACCACGAACTTGTCTCCGGCATGGCGAAGATCGGCGAGCTGCTCGCCCGGATGCTTAGGCTTGCCTTGCGGCCCTTTGGCTTCGAAAATCACGGTGCCCACAGGAACGGGCAGGATCAGATCGGCACCTTTCGAACCGTCTTTGGTGTCTCCCAAGCCCATGGTGCCGCTTCCAGCCTCGCGGTGGGGCATGAAACGGTAATCCAACAGGCTGTTGGCGTTCTGGTCGGCCATGAAGATCACGGAACCGCCATCACCGCCGTTGCCACCGTTCGGTCCCGCCAACGGTTTGTATTTTTCCCTACGGATGCCGGCGGAACCGTTGCCGCCGTCGCCGCCCTTCACATGGACGGTCACGCGATCGACGAAATCACTCATGTATCTACCTTAATCGTTTGTTCGAAACGGTCCGATTATTGTCCGTTTGATATGTCTTATGCAGCTGTATGCAACGTTACGTGACGTTTGGGACGGGCTGAAGGAAACCAATCCTCAGCAATCATCAAAATAAAGAAAAGCCGCGTCCATAACGGGCGCGGCTTTATCTTGTAAGCGTTAATTGCGCGTATTTCAGGCGGCAATCACGTCGACGACCTTGCGGTCACGACGCACGCCGAACTTCACGCTGCCGTCCTTGAGGGCGAACAGGGTGTGGTCCTTGCCCATGCCGACGTTCTCACCCGGGTGGAACTTGGTGCCACGCTGACGAACGATGATGTTGCCGGCCACGACGGCTTCGCCGCCGAACTTCTTCACACCGAGGTATTGCGCGTTTGAATCGCGACCGTTGCGCGAGCTGGACGCGCCCTTCTTATGTGCCATGTCTGTTCCTTTCGGTCCTTGACTCTAACCCTGCGCCAATCAGGCGATAGCCGTGATCTTGACAGCGGTCAGCTGCTGGCGATGGCCCTTGCGACGAGCAACGCCGGTCTTGTTCTTATACTTCATGATGCTGATCTTCGGACCCTTGGCCTCATCGTTGACAACCTCAGCCTTGACGCTGACGTTGGCGAGATCCTTGGCACCGAGGACAACCTTGGAGCCGTCCACAACGAGAGCAACCGGGAATTCCACGGTTTCGCCCTTCTTAGCCTCGAGACGGTTGACGTAGATGACGTCACCGACCTCAACCTTTTCCTGATGGCCGCCGGCCTTCACAATCGCGTACATATCCGTTCCTTTATTAACTTGGAAAGCTTACTGCCCGGCACGTTCGAGCCTCGCGGCCAGACACCAGCAATCTAATTTACACATACCCGCGTACAACCGCAAGTCTGTTTCCGGCGTGTCAGGTTGACAGACCGGAATAATCATTTATTCTTCTATGCTTCCTCGCCCAGTTCCGCATTGTTGGCGGCCACGGCAGCCGCCGCGATCTGCGCGAGTTTGGCCTTCACGTCCGGCGAGGAGCCTTTCGGCACCTGCACGTCCGTGCCGTGACCATGCTTGTTGGTCTTGACGAACGGGTCGCCGCCCTTGAGGGCGTACGGATCGTCATAATCCGCGGACACGGTCGGCTCGTCGTGAAGAATGAATCCGCGGCCCTTGCAGGTCGGGCATTCCTCGGAAAAGGCTTCCACCAGCCCCTGTCCGATGCGCTTGCGCGTCATCTGCACCAGGCCAAGCGAGGTGACTTCGGCCACCTGATGCTTGGTACGGTCGCGGGCCAGGCATTCCACCAGTCTGCGCAGCACCAGATCACGGTTGGCTGGCATGACCATGTCGACGAAGTCGATCATCACCATGCCGCCGATGTCACGCAGGCGCAGCTGACGTGCGATCTCTTCGGAAGCTTCGAGGTTGCAGCGGGTCACCGTCTCCTCAAGACTCTTGCCGCGGCCGATGAAACGGCCGGTATTCACGTCGATGGTGGTCATGGCTTCGGTGCGGTCGATCACGATCGAGCCGCCCGACGGCAGGTAGACCTGACGTTCCATGCCCTTGCGCAGCTGGGAGTCGATCTGCCACTTGTCGAACACGTCTTTGCCTTCATGTTCGGCCGGATCCCACTTTTCGAGCTTGTCCTTCAAGTCGGGAGCCATGGTGTCGAGGTATTCCTCGATACGGCCGTACACGCGGTCACCTTCAACGATCATCTTGGAGAAGTCGTCGTTGAAGATGTCTCGCACCACGCGGATCGCCACGTCCGGCTCGCCTTGCAGCAGCTTCGGACGCTTGCCGTGCAGGAATTCGTCTCGCCTGGAGGTGATGCGTTCCCACTGGCGCACCAGGCTTTCAAGATCCTTGGTGATCGCCTCTTCGGAGGCGCCTTCCGCTGCGGTACGAATGATCACGCCCATGTCTTTCGGCGCGACCTTCGACACGATGTTCTTCAGGCGGGAACGTTCACGCTCGCTGAGCTTGCGGCTCACGCCCGTCATGCCACCGGATGGCACGAGCACCAGGAAACGGCCCGCAAGGGTGACCTGCGAGGTCAGTCGCGCACCCTTATGTCCGATCGGATCCTTGGTGACCTGCACGAGCACCGGGTCCCCCGACTTGAACGCGAGTTCGATGCGGCGAGGCTGGCCTTCCAACCGTGCGGAATCCCAATTCACCTCACCCGCATAGAGCACGCCGTTACGCGCCTGACCAATGTCGACGAACGCGGCTTCCATGCTCGGCAGCACGTTCTGCACGCGGCCCAGATAGATGTTGCCCACAGTGGCGACTTCCTGAATGTCGGACACGTAATGTTCGACGAGCACATTGTCTTCGATCACGGAAATCTGCGTGTGGCGTTCGCGTTCGCGCACCACCATCAGGCGGTCGACATGCTCGCGGCGAGCCAGGAAGTCCTGCTCCATGAGCTGGCTTTGACGGCTGCGCTCACGGCGATTGTCACGGCGACGCTGCTTCTTGGCCTCAAGTCGGGTGGAACCTTCGACGTCGGTGATCTCGTCGATGTACTGCTGCTTGCGGGAACGACGCACGAGCGGCTCTTCCGCCTCATCCGTCTTCGCACCGCCACGACGGCGACGACGGCGACGGGTCACCGTGCCTTCATCCTCGTCATCGTCCTCACGGCGACGACGGGACTCGCCTTCATCGCTATCCCGCTGCTGTTCGTCGGCTTCCTCACGATTGCCGCGGCTGCGACGGCGACGACGGGTGCGCGTCGGCTGCTCGTCGTCATCATCGTCATGACGATTGCGGGTTTCGTCATCAATCGGCGCATACGTAATATCGTCGAGGATCAAATCCTCTTCGATCTGTTCGACTTCAGCTGCGGCACGACGCTCCTGCGCGTTCAAACGACGGGAACGACGCGACTTGCGAGATCCGCCTTCCTCGTCATTGTCCGCATCATCATTGCGATTATCCCGATTATCGCGTTCATTGCGATTGTCTTCGGAACGCTCTTCGTCGGCAACGTCGCGATTGCGGCGGCGACGGCGACGTGACGGACGATCCTCATCCTGCTCATCGTCATGGTCCTGCGCATTGCGATCATTACGCTCGCCGCGGTCATTACGGGAATCGTCGCGATCGTCGTCTGCCCTGTCTCGGGAATCCGCAACGGACGGCAAAACCGGCTCCTGGAAAAGCAGAGACATCATCGGACGCGGATTGTGGCGGACCTCATGGCCTTCCGGCAACATATCGACGGCATCCAAGGCACGCTCCACAGACGACTCCTCATCATGGGAATCATCGACGGAAGCGCGACGACGCGGCATCTCATCGTACTCATCCGCATCATCGGCGAAACGGCTGCGACGACGCGACGGACGATCCTCGTCCTGCTCATCCTCAACCTGCACCGAACGACGGCGACGAGAACGCGTCGGCCGTTCGTCGGCAATCTCACGAACATCATCATCGGACTGGACCGGACGACGACGGCGACGGGTCGGACGGGTCATACCCTCGGAATCAGCGGAATCACCGGTATCATGCGCAGGTTGCGCAACCGGCAACTTCGGCTCCTCGAACAGCGGAGCCGAAGCATGCTCCTCGACCTTCAACTCCAAGGACGCACCGGCAGCTCCCACGCCACGCACCACGCGACGACCGCCACGACGGCGACGCGGGGCAGGATCGGACTGGACCGACTCGAATTTCACAACATTCACGGCATGCTCAGGCGATGCCGAAGCTTCGACCTGATCGAAGCCCTCACTGGTATTAGGCACAATGGCTCCTCGACGACACGCTGCAATCGCGCCGCCCACGCTTAGGCCTCATACGGTTCTCACACCACGCTCTCACCGTGGCCGCGCATCATGGCGCCCGTAGGAAGCAACTTCCGTCAAAAGTCCTCATCATGCGACGGCGGACACCAGCGCTCGCGGACACACATGAACTTCACGCGAGGGGATCAACGCCATCGGATGCATTGGTGATTTGCAGAACCACCGTCTATAAGTATGACACAAAAAACAACGGAACGTGACATGACGGGAAATTTTCCGGATCCTGCAACTCACCGCCTGCTTTCCCCGCCCGCAAATCCCAGGCCCCGTCTACACAAGTCGTTGCTCCGTCTGCACAAGTCGAAAGAAATCACGATTCGCGAGAAATGCAGACACAGATTACGACTCGTGCAGACAGCCGATCCGACTTGTGCAGACAGAAGACGGAAAACAACAAACAGCCGATAGCAGGCAGAAACAGGAGGCAGAAAAAGGCAGCAGACAGCTACTTCAGCCAGTCTTCAAGCAAGTTGGCCATCAGCAGCAGATCCGATTCCGGCAGCTGCTCGTCATGCTTGTGCGCCAGCAACGGACTGCCCGCACCCAGATTCACCGCGGGAATGCCCAGCATCGAGAATCGCGCCACATCCGTCCAGCCAAGCTTGGCCAGAGGCTCACGCCCCGTGCGCTCGCGCACCAATTCCACCAGCGACTGCGCGAGCGGCGACGTCAACCCCGGACGTGCGGAAGGCGACTCGTCCTTCATTTCAATGCCGAAGCCTTCGAATACGCCACCTGTGGCAACATGCTCGCCATTGCCCAATTCCGCACCGGCATCCGCGCCAATCATCAGCGCCTTCGCCTCAGCCAACGACTTGTCGGGGGCAAAACGGTAGTTGACATGCACGCGGCATTCATCAGGAATCACATTCGTGCCCTTGCCGCCCGAAATCAGCGTGGCATTCAGGCCTTCCTGATACGTCAGGCCATCCACTTCAATCGCACGATTTTCATAAGCGTTCAGCCGGCTCAGAATCTCAGCGGCCGCGTGGATGGCGTTCCTACCCATCCACGCACGCGCCGAATGCGCCGCAATGCCGTGCGTGATCACGTCGAAACGCATCGTGCCATTGCAGCCGCCTTCAATACCGCAATCGGTCGGCTCCCCGATAATCGCAAAATCGCCGGAAATCCAATCAGGATGCGCCTCGACCACCTTGCGTAGGCCGTTCTTTTCGGCGGCAACCTCTTCGTGGTCGTAGAACACGTATGTCAGATCGTATTTCGCATCCGTCAACGCGGCCGCCAAATACATCATCACCGCGTCGGAGCCCTTCATATCGGTGGCACCGCGCCCCCATATCACGCGCTCCCGCCCATGGCCGGCGGCAACATCCTCGCGAATCAGCGGATCGCCCGGTTCCAGCCAACGCGGCGGGAAATTGTCGATCACCGGCACCGTGTCGAGATGCCCGGCGAGGATCACGCGACGCTCACGCCCAAAATTCGTGGATGCGACCAGCGTATCGCCATGCCTGCGCACTGTCAGATGCCGCTGTTTATTCAAAAACGCTTCGACCGCGTCGGTCAACGGCCCTTCGTCGTCGCTCACGGAATAGGTTCCCATGATCTGGGTCATCAGCCCGTTCAGCTGCTCCTGCCTGGTGGCGGAAGCGGAAAATCCAATCTCAAGTTCGTTCATACCGCCCATTATCCAGCACCACCGGAACCGACATCGCCGTTCGACAACGCTTTTGAGACGGATCGGATGTTATCCATATGCATGGTGCAACACTGGATAGCGGCCAAACCAACGGCCGAGAGCGAAAGGAAGAGTGTCATGCCTGGTCTGTTAAGCGCATTGGAAGGCTTCTGCGTCATTGGCATCGTCATCGGCACCGGTTACGTGGCCGCGCGCATGCGCATAGGCGGATCTACCGCGCAGATGGTGCTCAACAGGTTCAGCTTTTTCGTATCGAGCCCGTGCCTGATGTTCGCCATCCTGTCCAAGGAGAGAATCTTCGAGATATTCCACTCCTCCATTGTTGTGGCGTTCTTCTCGGCCGTGCTGGTCGGATTGGTGTTTCTGATCCTCAATAGGCTGTTCTTCCATCTGAAGGCGGCGGATGCCACCATCGGCGCGTTGAATTCGCTGTATCTGAACTCCAACAACATCGGTCTGCCGATCGCCACGTACATTCTGGGCAATCCCGCTTTGGTCGCGCCGATTCTGGTCATGCAACAGGCGGTGTTCACACCGATCGGCCTGACCGTGCTCGATGTGACCACCAAAGGCAAGGTCTCCACGAGGGAGATTCTGAAGCAGCCGCTGCATCAGCCGCTGCTTATCGGTTCGCTGCTGGGCATCGCCGTATCCGCGATTTCCGCAAAAACCGGTCATTTCGTGGTGCCGGACTGTATTTACGATCCGATCGACATGATCGGCGATTCCGCAGTGCCAATGATTCTGATGGCATTCGGCATGTCGTTGCACGGCACGAAGCCGCTGCAGGACAAGTCGAACATTCCCGCGGTGTTCACGGTGGCGGTATTGAAGAACATCGTGATGCCAATTATCGCGTTCCTGCTGTCGTATTTCGTGATGGGCTTCCGCGGCGCCACATTGTACGCGTGCGTGGTGCTCGCCGCCCTGCCGACCGGGCAGAACGTCTACAACTACGCGGCGCGGTACAACGTGGGTCTCTCGTTCGCACGCGACGGCATTCTCTTCTCGACACTGACCTCACCGATCTTCATCGCAATCATCGCGGTGCTGCTCGGCTGACCTCGCCAGTCCTCGCCGCGGTATCCACGACCGCCGCGGCGAGACCATCAATCGTCCGTACGGTAGCCGGCATGACCGAGCCCGTGCGCCGCATGATTCGCGGCACACCCTCCGAGCACCATCAGCGCATAACACAAGCCGATTCCCGCGGCCAACGTAAGCAACGAAGCCGGATTGAGCAACGACGTTGCCAGAATCGGAAACAGCAACAACACCGAGCACCCTAATGAAACGGCCATCACCGTGTTGAGCGGGGTGATCACTTCCATCATGCGTGCCTTGTCGAGCGTCGCCTCATCCGTGCCTTCCAACGCAAGCATGCGGTACTCGTCGGCCTGGTCGTAGACGTTGCTCGTCTGCATCACGCCGGAACTGACGGCGGCGAGCACCGCGGCAAAGGCGAGCGTCAGGAAACCACCCATCGCTATATCGCGCATGTACAGCATAGATGGGTCGAACGGGTCGTGGTTGCCTCCGATTCCGGTGGCGAGCAATCCGCACACCGACGTCATCCCCGCGATGAACACAGCGAGCGCCACGCCGGACACGTTGCGCCAAGCACGCTTGGGATTGTCGAGGATACGGCGCATGGCAATCATAGTGGCCGCGTCCTTCGGGTGTTTCGCACGCGATCTGGCGCGCATCGCCACCACCCAGGTACCGACGACGTTCACCATGGCGAAGCCGAGGAAGAAGACGCCGAAGATGATGGCGTAGACCACCATCTGACCCAAGTGCGCGAATGCGGAGATGCTGTTGAGCAGCAGGTAGCCTACGGCCAACACGGCAAGGAAAATCAGTGCGCGCCATGCGGACGGCATGGGTTGTCCGGTACGTTGCGTCACGCCAAGCGGGGTGAAGGCCACGCGGCGTAGGGCGGCCAGCGCGGAGACCAAGGCAAGCAGCGTGACTCCGACGGTCACAGCCGCCAGGGCAGGCAGTCCCACCCACAACTGTTCGAAGGTGAAATGCTGGTTTTGGAAGTCGAGCAGCATGATCGCCGGTATCAGCGCGAAGTAGCCGGCCATGCCGACCAGCGCGCCAAGCAGAGCCTGGCCACCCGCATCGAGCGCGGTGAGTTTCGTGACCTGCGCGGTGGTGGCGCCCGCAAGTCGCAGTGCGGCGAGACGTGCGTCCCTGCGGGAGGCCGCGAGACGGGCCGCCGAGCCGGCGAGCGCCACGAACGGCACGATGAGTAGCAGACTGGCGAATGCGGCGAGCATCACATAGCCGTCGGAATAGGTGTTCATGACGGCTGTGGCCTGGTCGGCCGTCCAATGGCCGTCGCCGACCGTGGCGACGAGCTTGTCGGCGTGCGCCAGGGCTTTGGACCATGTTTCGTATGTACCGGGCGCGCACCTGTTGGAATCGATCATGCAACCGAACGTGTGGTCGGCGGAGGCCCGCCAGATGAAGCCATGCAGGCCTCCGAGCACGGTTAGGAAGACGGCGGTGGCGGATGCGAAGGCAACGATGGCCAGCGCAGAGGTGCGGCCGGATGTGCCGCGGGTGCCGGAGCGGTGGAACAATCGCCATAATCGGAACATGTTCATCGTGCGCCTCCGGCGGTAGGTTGGGATTGCTGCGGCGAGCTCAACCTGCCATCACGCATGGTAACGGTGGCATCGCAAAATGCGGCCACGTTCGAATCGTGCGTCACCACGACCACGGCCGCGCCGGTCTGTCGTGCGGTCCGCATGAGAATGCTCATGATTTCGTGGCCGGTGGTCTGGTCGAGCGCGCCGGTCGGTTCATCGGCGAAGATGACTGCCGGCTGCGCGGCGAGCGCACGTGCGATGGCGATGCGCTGCATCTGGCCGCCGCTCATTTCGCCGGGACGTTGTTGCGCGAGCTGGCGCAATCCCAATCGTTCCAGCCATAGCATGGCCATGTCGGTGGCCTGCTGGTAGCTTGCGCCGCCCAGCATCATCGGCAACGCGATGTTTTCGATGGCCGGCAGTTCCGGCAGCAGTTGTCCGGATTGGAAGACGAAGCCGAAGGCGCTGCGGCGCAGTTTGGTGCGGTCAGCGTCGCTCAACCGCGCTAGGTTGGCACCGCGAAACATCACATTGCCGGCTGTCGGGGTGATGATGCCGGCGAGTGCGTGCAGTAACGTCGATTTGCCGGAACCGGACGGTCCCATGACCGCGATGCTTTCGCCTGCCTGGATGCCGAAATCCACGTGATTGAGCGCCAGCATGTGTGTGGCGTTTGGTGTCGCCTGTTGGGTCGAATAATCCATGACCAGATCGGTCGCCTGAAGTATGTGTTCCATGTTTCCTACGGTACGGAAACGGATTGGTCCCGGCCATCAGACGGCGGGATGAACTTACAGGTTTCCTTCCGGCATGCATCATCCGCAAGGATTAGCGTAATCGCGGACTGCGGATGAGATGCCGTATGTCAGACGAGGTGCCAGGACAGGCGGTGCAGGTCGCTGGGCCCGAATTCAGCGATGGCGTCACGGTGTGCGGCCGAACCGTAACCCTTGTTGTGGGCCCATTCATATGGTTCATATTGGGGTTGCGCTCCCAGTTCGACCATGAGCCGATCCCGGGTGACTTTGGCGATGACCGCGGCGGCGGCCACGGCGGCGCAATACCGGTCGCCTTTCACTTTGGTGGTAACGTTCGCCGGCACCGGCACTTCGGGCGCGTCGAAGGTGTTCAGCGTCTTGGTGATGTAATCGTTCGGTCCGTCGAGGATCGCGCCGACCTTCACCGGTTTGCCGGAGAGCATGCCGTTGCCGTCAATGCCGAGCTTCGCCTCCGCCTGTGCCAACGCACGTAACGCGGCTACGCCGAGTGCATGGGAAATGCCCCACTCGTCAATCTCCTTGTTGCTGGCGGCGCCAACCGCCCAAGATGCGCACCAGGATTTGAGTTCGTCGAAGATGGCTTCGCGCTTGTGTTCGGTCAGCATTTTGGAGTCGGCCACGCCTTTCGGCACTTCCAGATGCGAAGATTCTTGCGAGCCTCCTTGCGAAGCTCCAGCCGGCCCGTCTACGTCACGCGCCCAAATCGCAGCCGCACCAACCATTACCGGCCCTGCGAGAGATCCACGCCCCACTTCGTCAAAGCCGACGATCACATCGTAGCCTTGTTCGGCAATAGCACGTTCCAAATCCAATGTGGGAATTACGGAAACCGCCATCAGGCCGCCGAGCCTCCTTCCGGAACGTCGGCAAACACTTCATGGTGCGCATCGAGCCCGCCGATGCGGTTCAACGGCCAATATTTCGCGAGTCCGACACCCACTACGTCGGAAATAGGCACAAGTCCATGTGAGGAATCACCCTGATGATAGCGTGAATCGGCGGAATTGGCGCGATTGTCGCCCATAACGAACACGTGTCCTTCGGTCACGGTCACGTTGAACGCGAATGAGCTGGGATCCACGTCGGGGCGAATGTATGCGCTTTCGTCAATCGCCACACCATTGATGGTGATCGGCTTACCTGGCCCTTCGCATGCCACGGTGTCTCCTGGCAATCCGATGAGCCGTTTGATGAGGTAGTCACCGCCGAGTTTGCTACTGTCTTCCTGCCGCAGCCAGTGGTCGGGGTCCTTGAACACCACCACGTCGCCGCGTTTCAGATCGAAGACTTTCGGGGTGAGTTTCGAGGTGATCACGCGGTCACCTGGTTCGATGGTGTTCATCATGGATCCGGAGGGAATCACGTAGAATCCGAGCAGGAAAATGCGTATCAGCAGCACGATAATAATAGGAATTCCGCACCAGACCAAGGTGTCGCGCAAGCCAAAGCTGTCGCCGCTATTGTTTTCTTCTTTGGCATGCCTCATACATGATTCCTTTATCGTCCGGTTTGCACACTGACCCCTATCATAGCGGCCAAGAATAGAAAAAGGCCCTCCGGCCGTAAGGCTGAGGGCCAATTTCACGCTTTATTTGCGTTTGAAACTCACTTCTCGGAGTTGTCGCGGCGCTCAACGATACGAGCGGCCTTACCGCGCAGGTTGCGCAGGTAGTACAGCTTGGCGCGACGCACACGGCCCTTGCGGACCACCTTGATGGAGTCGATGACCGGGGAGTGCAGCGGGAAGCGACGCTCCACACCGGTGCCGAAGCTGATCTTACGAACAACGAAGGTCTCACGGACGCCGCCGCCCTGACGAGCGATCACAACGCCGGTGAAGGCCTGGATACGGGAGTTGTTGCCTTCCTGGATCTTCACGTTGACTTCAACGGTGTCACCCGGACGGAATGCCGGGATTTCCTCGGCCGGCTTCATGTGCTTGGCGTCAAATGCCTCAATAGCGTTAACCATTGTGTTTCCTCGAGTCGCCGCCGCATATCAGCGCACAGGTAAGGGCTTCACGATTTTTCAATTTCGTTCTGCCTCGTATGTTCTCCGCAGGTCTGCCTGCGAAGGATTGCCAATCCGCCGAAAATCACGGTAACTTGCGTTTGTGCAACATTCCGTTCAATCTTGCGATTGTTCTCGGCTGGACCCGAAGGGAATCAGGATTATGCGGCGTCCTGAATCCCGGCACAGCAATATTCAAAAATACCTCACCCGCCAGACCTTTTGAAGATGGCCAGGGGTAGCAAAAAGGGCTCTGCATCCCGTGCAGAGCCCTTTCGAAGGCTATTTAATCCTTAGAGAAATCAGAACTTGCGATTTGCGCGGTAGAACTGGATCAGGGACTGAGTGGAAGCGTCCTGAGCGGCCAGTGCTTCGTCATCCTGGGAGATGGCCGGGGTGATCTGCTTGGCGAGCTGCTTGCCCAGTTCGACGCCCCACTGATCGTAGGAGTCCAGACCCCACACGGTGCCCTCAACGAAGGTGATGTGCTCGTACAGGGCGATAAGCTCGCCGAGTGCGAACGGGGTCAGTGCCACGCCGAAGATGGAGGTGGTCGGGCGGTTGCCGGTGAACACGCGGGCCGGAACGATCTCTTCCGGAGTGCCCTCTGCACGCACTTCGTCAGCGGTCTTGCCGAAGGCGAGAGCCTTGGTCTGTGCGAAGTAGTTGCCGAGGAACAGCTCGTGCACGTCCTGGTCGCCGTCCTTGGTCGGGTTCGGGGTGTTCACGAACGCGATGAAGTCGGCCGGGATCAGCTGGGTGCCCTGATGGATCAGCTGGTAGAAGGCGTGCTGGCCGTTGGTGCCCGGCTCGCCCCAGAAGATTTCGCCGGTTTCGGAGGTGACCGGGGTGCCGTCCCAACGCACGGACTTGCCGTTGGATTCCATGGTCAGCTGCTGCAGGTAGGCCGGGAAGCGGTGCAGGTACTGGTCGTACGGCAGCACGGCGTGGGATGCGACCTTGAAGAAGTTGCGGTACCACACGTTCAGCATGCCGAGCAGCACGACCACGTTCTTCTCGAACGGGGTGTTGGCGAAGTATTCGTCGATCTCATGGAAGCCGTGCAGGAACTCTTCGAAACGTTCCGGTCCGAACACCACGGCGAGGGAGGTGCCGACGGCTGCGTCCACGGAGTAGCGGCCGCCAACCCAGTTCCAGAAGCCGAAGGCGTTGGCCGGGTCGATGCCGAACTCAGCGACCTTCTCCAGGTTGGTGGAGACGGCGACGAAGTGCTTCTTGATGGCTTCGGCGTTCTTCTCGTCGGAGCCGTCGACTGCGCCGGCGGCCTTGAGGGCGTCGAGCAGCCAGGTGCGGGCTTCGCGAGCGTTGGTCAGGGTTTCCAGGGTGGTGAAGGTCTTGGAAACGACGATGAACAGGGTGGTCTCCGGGTCGAGGCCCTTGGTCTTTTCGGCCAGATCGTTCGGGTCGATGTTGGAGATGTAGCGTGCGGAGATGCCTGCGTCAGCGTACGGCTTCAGCGCTTCGTACACCATGACGGGACCCAGGTCGGAACCGCCGATGCCGATGTTGACGACGGTTTCGATCTTCTTGCCGGAAACGCCGGTCCATTCGCCGGAGCGAACCTTGTCGGCGAATGCGTAGATGCGGCCGAGCACTTCGCGCACGTCCTTGACGGTGTCCTGTCCGTCAACGATGTACTTGCCTTCGTCTTCGGCCGGGCGGCGCAGTGCGGTGTGCAGCACGGCGCGGTCTTCGGTGTTGTTGATGTGCACGCCGGTGTACATGGCCTTGGTGCGCTCGTCGAGCTTGACGGCCTTGGCGAGGTCTGCGAACAGCTGCAGGGTTTCCGGCTTGATCAGGTTCTTGGACAGGTCGAAGTGCAGGTCGCCCGCGTCGAAGCTCAGCTTCTCGACGCGCTCGGCGTCATCGGCGAACCACTGCTTGAGGCTGATGCCTTCGGACTGCAGCTCATCGTAGTGCTTCTGCAGTGCGGCCCACTCCGGGGTCTTGGTGGCGTCAACAGGAGGATTGATGGCCATGGTGTATAGGTCCTTTCATCATCACTATGAAGCGGATGCGATTGCGGCTTCTCTGCGGATTTCCGCGTGTCGCATTCCGTATCTCTTCACCTCACAAGATACTCACAAAAGAAGACAGAACAACACAAAAATATTTCCTGAGTTAACACATTCGCCAAGATTCGCAATATAGCGCGGTTCCGACAACCTTCCGTCTTCGACATGCGCATTTTCGACGATTACTGAAATCGTATGCATGGTTCCGGCGCAAGTCTTCGTAACACTTCCAAACATGCAATAAACGAAACGATCGCATTATGCAGTGAACGACAAGAAAACGGCACTGCAACTACCAGCAAGCAAGCATTCAACGACTTCGTGCTCTGCGGGGTCACAAACAATCTCCCGCACCCGGTAAAGATCTCCTTGCCGCTCTTATGCGAGCGCGACGAACAAGAAGTGAGCGCCGGTCATCAGCAGCAAACTGATAATCGCAGTAATCGACAGCGTAAAACCAGCAAGCTTCGCATTACCAAGCACCTTGTCGGTAAACAGCGTGGAAAACACTGCAATCGGCGCCAAACAACACATTGCAGCCGCCTCACGAATCTCAGCGCCAAACGGCAGCAGCAGCCAAGCCGCAGTAGCAAACGCAATACCAAACGGCAGTCGCCAGCCAATCACCTTCAACAACTGAAGCACATCCTGCTTGCCAGATGGCAAATCCATAAGCATGCCCACCATCAGCATTGCGCAGAACGAATTCGCGTTCGAAAGCGGCTGCACGAGCGCGGCAATAATGTCAGGAATCTTCACGTTAGCGAGCGTGAGAATAATCATCACCAAGTACGTGTCGAACGGAACCGAACCGAAGAAACCCTTGAACACGTTGCGGGCCAACGCCTTGCGGGCAAGACGTTTGGCATCCTTGTCTTTCGGCTTCACATACGGGAGCGTGGGCGCATTGCCCTGATACTGTTCGGTAAGCGGCATGCCAGGCTTGATGTGCAGCAGCGTTTGCGTCATCACATTCGTACCGGCGGCAACCATTACGCAATTGCCAATGTCGAACATGGCGGCGGGCACGATCGCGCCCGTGCCAAGAAACGCCTGCACCACCGGGAAACAGAAGCAGCCAACGTTGAAGCCGGAACCATTCAACATCATGAACGCACGGTTCTGCACCGGTCGGTGGCGGGACGTCAAGAAAACCACGACCGGCGGAATGAACGCAACAATCAGGCCGAACAGCGAAATCAACAGCATGCTGGAATCATGCGGATTCGTAGCAAACGAATAGACGATCGCGCCTGGCAGCACCAGATTGAAAATAATGGTCTGCATAATGCGGTAATCGCGATCTTCGAACAGGCCGGCACGTTTGAACAAGTATCCGGCAAGAATAATCAGCAGTAGCGCAACAGGCTGAATCAGCGCAGACACGACACTCCCCTAATCCCTAATCATCTCTTTCTCTTCCTACCCGAAGCCATCTTAGGAGCATCCCCTGCCACCAAGCCACCCATCACCGTCCTGTTTCTTCCACCCACTGGAAGAAACACTCCGCTCACGCGCCCCTCAGCGTCCCAATTCCTCCACCCGCTGGAAGAATTCACCCGCAAATAAGCCTGCCACCGTCCCAAATTATCCAGTCAGTGGAAGAATCCACCCGCAAACAAGCTCCCCAACGTCCCAAATCCTCCACCTACTGGAAGAATCCACCCGCAAACAAGCTCCCCAACGTCCCAAATCCTCCAGTCTGTGGAAGAATTGGGACGCAAACGGGCAAAATGTTTTCAACATGTTCTCAAAAAGGCTTATTGAGTGGACTACAATGACCAAGAACTGGCGGAATTCCGCCGTTTTCTGAAAGTGCGCGAGATGGGACTTGAACCCACACGTCAAAGACACAGGAACCTAAATCCTGCGCGTCTACCAATTCCGCCACTCGCGCAAGTAGCCATATCGGGGCAAAACGCTCCTGATACGCGAAACCCTAGATGCTTTCACATCTAGGGCGCTGGAGCCACTTGACAGAATCGAACTGTCGACCTGCTCATTACGAGTGAGCCGCTCTACCGACTGAGCTAAAGTGGCAATGCCCGGAAGCACACGCCATCCGCGCACAAGACATAAAGCGTACCAGAAAGTCTCACCCCACGCAAATCCGCGTCGCGCCAAGCATGGCTGAAACCCCCTAAAGCTAGTGGCGCAGGAGTTTGTGGGCCAAATCGCTCACGCCGTAGCGCAGCTTGCTCACCGGAAGCGTGAATTCGCCCGGCAGTTCCTCAACGTAGCCGTTGAAGCCCTGCTTGAACTCGAGCACGCCGCGTCCATCGTCTTCCGGATCGTCGAACACTCCCGAAATGCCATAGAAGTTGTACCGCGTCACTCCGCGTTCCAAACAACGCGACATCATCTCATGCTGTAAGGCGGTGGGCGCGTAGAACTTGGCGTAACGATCGTCGGATCCGCTGGAGAAATACACCAGCTCGCGTTCATGCCACATGAACAGACCTACGGCGACCGGCACCACCTCGCCATCACGAGCGATGCGCTCGTTCGCATCCTCAATGCGGCGACGTGCGGACTCCACATTCTTCTGAGCCGTATCGAGCTTCTTGCGCACATCATCCGGGTACTTCGTATGCTCAAGCGAACGCTCCCAGCGTTCCACGTCTTTCGAGAACTTCGCCAGCTTTTCCTCCCAGGATTGCAAATAGCGGTCAAGATGCACTTCCGCCACCATGAACTCGGCCTTGTCTCCAAACGCATCATATACGCGTTCGAAGTAATCAAGGCTACGGTTGGCGAAATGCTGGCGTTCGCTACTCAGCTCGCAAATATCGTGGAACACGTTCAGCTCACTGCGATTCAGGCGTCGAACCTCCACGCCGCTGTTCCGCGCGATCTTGACGTTACGACGCGTGTTCTTCGCATACGAAGCGAGCAGCTCGCCGGCGTTCGAGAACTCTCTCAAGTCCTTGACGTAATTCCAACGGTTCATCAGGGCATCGTATCCACGGGTAAAGCCAGCATGCTTCCAACCCAGCCGCTCGTACTCCCGCACCATCTCATCATTGGGTTCGGCCATGGCCTTGCCTTGCGAATCACGAACGCAATATACCTGGTTGGGCCAGCACGTCAGGCTGATGGCGTGAACCCGTTCGGCAGCCTCGCGCAAACCTTCGGTCAACGCGGTCATCTGCTCTCTGTTATTCCCATTGCACAACGGGCCAAGCCATAACGAGCCTTCCACGCCGAAACGCCCTTGCGAAAAAGCCACCAACGCGCCAGCCACCGGAGCATCGTGCGAATCCACCAATCCAACGTATTGCGTTTGCATGCCGTCGGACTGAGCCAATGCCGCCATTTCGGAAGTCTGCTGGAATCCGCCGTATCTGCTCGCGGCGGAAAGCTCATCAAACTCACTACCGCTCAGCTCGCGCACATTCCATTCAGACGATTCTTGCTCTTGTTCCTCACTCGCATTCACTTCGCGCATCACGATCCGTAACTGCCTTTCACTATCCCAACTGGCTAAAATCCCTTTTCACCAAAAGCGATAACCTAGTCCAGACTACAGTCGCCGTCAACAGCGTTCACATAACCCTCGCGCACCTATAAGCCCCCACCCAGAATCCTCCAAGCGGAAGGTGAGCTAATAGCTAGTGGCGCAGGAGTTTGCGGAGGGCGGTCTTGAGTTTGAAGGTCAGCGGGCGTACGGGAAGCACGAATGAGCCCATGAGTTCCTCGACGTACCCGTTGAAGCCTTGCTTGAATTCGAGTACGCCACGACCCTCATCTTCCGGATCGTCGAACACGCCGTTGATGCCGTAGAAGTTGTAGCGGGTCACACCACGCTCCACACACAGATGCAGCATGGCATCATGCTGAATGAGCGCGGAAGCGTAGAACGGCTTGTACTTTTCCACACTGCCCGAGAACAGATACACCGTTTCACGAGCGTGTTCCACGAATAGGGATGCTGCCGCCGGAAGCACGTCACCATCTTTGGCATACTCGGCCGCCTCGGTCAAACGCTTTTCCGCCGCCTCAAGGTTGCGGGACTCTTCCCCTAACTGGCGTTCCGTTTTGGTGGTCGGATGCTCATCGTATTTGGTCTGCAGCACATCGACCTTCTTCCGCAAGACATCGCGCTTGGATTCCATGTCGGCAATGTATTCGCCGATGTGAATCTGCGCCACCATGAAGTGGGCTTTGCTGCCATAGGCTTGCTTGAACTTGCGGAAGTAGGCTTCACCGCGATATTCGAAATTACGGCGTTCGGCGGTGGCCTGCTCGATGTCGGCAAACACCTGCAGCCCGTCTTCGCCTAGCTCGCGCACATGCACGCCCATGGATGCGGCACGTTTCACGCTCCACTGCGTGCGCTTGTCATACGACTTGAGCAGTGACTTTTCGTCGGTAATGCCAGTCAGGTCTTTCAGGTAACGCCAGCGCGGCACCGCAGTGTAGCCGATGGTGAAGCCGTCATGCATGAAGCCGAGGTTTTTCAACGTTTCCACGGCATCATCAGCAGGAGCGCCACCTTGGTCGGCTGGCAGTTCGCCGCCACGCGAGTCATGCAGGCAGTATGGCATTTCCGGCACGATTTCCATCTGTGCGGAACCTTTCGCCTTCGCGTGCTGCTTGAGTTGGGTCATGAAATATTCGGTCAATTCGCGATCGCGATAGTCGCACAAGGGGCCGTCGTGCACCACACTGAAGGTGGAAAGGCGGCTGCGATGCGTTTCGAACAGCGCTCCCGCAACGATTGTGCCGTTTTCTTGAACGCCAAGGTATTCCACTTCGATCCCTTGGCCGGCACGCAGACGGCCTGCGGCAGAGGTCTGCTGGAAGTTGCCGTCCGCGTGATGTGCGGAAAAATCGTCAAACGCCTCCGGACTCAACGTAACCAGAGAAAATGCTCGCATGTAATCCTACCCCTTCATGCTGGTTGATTACGAGATTGATTGCCGTACGCAACCAGCATGATGGTAGCACGAGTCAAAGGACGGTGATTTCGGTAGGGATTACCGGGTCGCCCTTCATGAGGCTTTGCGCGCCGATCGGCAGTTCGGCCAGCGCCTGGGCACGGTAATTATGCGCGTTGACGATGGCTTCGTGGCCCTGATAATCGGAGTTGATTTCGCCGTTGCTCACGTAGCCGACCAGCAGATCCTTCCAGCCTTCTTCCGGCTGATAGGCGGCCAGCTGCTCTTCGGAGCCGGAAATCACATGTTCGCAGTCGGCCAGCGAATACTCGTACGAACGGAAGGCGAGCTTGCGGCCCGGAACCGTGGCCTTGTCTTTCGACTTCTTGGCCACCGGCTGCATGTCACCAGCGGAATTCTCGCGTTCAGTCAGCTTGTACACCATCGCACAGGTCGGAGCGCCCGATCCGGTGACGAGCATGGTGCCCACGCCATACGAATCGACCGGCGCGGTCTGCAGCGAAGCGAGCGCATACTCGTCCAAATCGTTGGTAACGGTGATCTTCGTGTTGGTAGCGCCCAACGCATCCAGCTGGTTGCGCACGCGCTGCGCCAACGACGCCAGATCGCCGGAATCGATGCGCACGCCGCCCAATTCGGGTCCGGCCACGTCAACAGCTGTCTTCACGGCCTCTTCAATGTTGTACGTGTCAACCAACAGTGTGGTGTTCTTGCCGAGCGCGGCAATCTGCGATTCAAACGCGCTGCGCTCATCATCATGCACCAGCGTGAAGCAGTGCGCGGCCGTGCCGATGGCATTCAAGCCATACATTTGCGCGGCCAGCAGATTGGCCGTGCCCTTGAATCCGCCCACTACCGCAGCACGGGCAGCGGCAACGGCGGCCCACTCGTTCGTACGGCGCCCGCCCATATCCATGCACGGGCGATCCTTCGCGGCGCTGACCATGCGGGACGCGGCCGACGCGACCGCGGAATCGTAATTCAGAATGCTCAGCAACAGCGTTTCCAGCAGCGTGCACTCGCCGAACGTGCCTTCGACTTGCAGAATCGGCGAATTCGGGAAGAACATCTCACCTTCGCGATAGCCCTTGATCGAACCGGAAAAATGGAAATTCTCAAGCCATTTGATAGTTTCGGGGTCCACTACTTTGCGATCTGCAAGGAATTTCAGATCATTATCGTCAAGATGGAAATTTTCAAGCGCGTCAAGAATACGACCTTGGCCGGCGGCCACCCCATAGTGGCGGCCAAGCGGCAGATGACGGGTGAAAATCTCGAATACGCACTTGCGATTGGCGGTGCCGTCCCTCAGGCACGCGTCAAGCATGGTGTATTCGTACATGTCGGTCATGAGTGCAGGTGAATAATCCAGCATTTCCAAAGCCTTTCTGACTTTTGGTGAAACTGACCATAAGTGTAGGCCTCGCCGTGGCCAAGCACAGGTTTTCGTTCCATCATACGTGCTTGCATGCCTGTATTACGTGAGACAAACGTGAGATGCGCGCAAATTCGGGCACGACGCAAATTGGGATAGGCAAATTGAGGTGCAGCAAGAGGCGAGTTCAAGACGGAAAGACGGGTTTTCGGCTGGTGATACTGTTTTTTCGGAAAATACAAACGATTGTTGATCGTGTGATCAATCGAAAGCAGAGAAGTCAGCGATGGTAGCGATTAAAGACTTGTTGGGCGAAACGATGATTCGTACGGACGGACGCAAGGTGGATGAGCTGCGTCCGGTGCGCATCACCCGTCATTTCACGGATGTTCCGGAAGGATCCGTGCTTGTGGAATGCGGCAATACGCGAGTGATGTGCACGGCCACGTTCACTGCAGGCGTGCCACGTTGGCGCAAGGACTCCGGCTTGGGCTGGGTCACCGCGGAATATGCGATGCTGCCGCGAGCCACTGCAGACCGCACCGATCGTGAATCCGTGCGCGGCAAGATCGGCGGACGCACGCATGAGATCAGCCGACTGATCGGTCGCTGCCTGCGTGGCGTGGTTGATATGAAGGCACTCGGCGAAAACCAGGTGCAGATCGACTGCGACGTGCTGCAGGCCGACGGCGGCACCCGAACAGCGTCGATCACCGGCGCATATGTGGCGCTCGTGGACGCCATGCGCTGGGCCGAGAAGCACAAGCACATCAGGTCCGCCGAGCGCGTGATCAAAGACAGCGTTTCCGCCGTGTCCGTAGGCGTGATCGATGGCACACCGATGCTTGACCTGCCGTACATCGAAGACAGCAAGGCCATGACCGATATGAACGTGGCCATGACCGGTTCCGGCGAATTCATTGAAATTCAGGGCACTGCCGAACACCGCCCGTTCAACCGCGCCGAGTTGAACGCGCTGCTTGACCTGGCGGAAAAGGGCAACAAGGAACTGCAGGCCGCACAGCAGTCCGCGCTCGCACAGGACTGAAGGCTGCAAGTCGGACGTAAGCCGACCGCAGGCTGGCCTCGCAAACCAATCGTAGGTTAGGCAAGTCAGGGCACGTCAAACGCACGTCAGGCAAGCCGACATCAACGAAGCAACGAACAGCAACGAAAGGAATCGGAACGTGAGAATTATCGTCGCAACGCATAACGAGGGCAAACTCGTTGAAATCAACCGCATTCTGGAAGATTGCCTGGGTGTGGACGCAGATCAGGTGGAGCTGGTGTCGGCCGGTTCGCTGAATCTGCCGGATCCGGTGGAAGATGGCGTGACCTTCCAAGAGAACGCGCTGCTCAAGGCCCGTGATGTGGCCGCACGTACGGGCTGCCCGGCAATCGCCGACGATTCCGGTCTGATTGTGGACGTGATGGGCAATGCCCCCGGCATTCTTTCCGCACGTTGGGCGGGCAAGCATGGCGATGACAAAGCCAACAACGCGCTGCTGCTCGCGCAGATCGCCGACATTCCGGATGCCAAGCGTACCGCGCGTTTCCGTTGCGCGGCCGCGCTGGTGGTGCCGCAAACCGAAGCAGGCGCAGGCGCCGATGGTCGCTATGCGATCGCTCAGGAAATCGTGGAAACCGGCGAAATGCCGGGCGTGCTGCTGCATGAGCCTCATGGCGAGCATGGCTTCGGCTACGACCCGCTGTTCGTGCCCGACGATCAGCCGGCGCGTGCCGTCGAAGCCGGCGAGAAGCTCACGTCCGCGCAGATGGAACCGGCCGAAAAGAACGCCATCTCCCATCGCGGCAAGGCGTTGCGCGCCCTGCTGCCATCCGTGGCCACTCTGCTGAAGTAGGGCTGAAACGAGTCGCAGCAGTCTCTATTAGACGTTCTGCTAGGTGTTTTAAAGGTGTGGAACTGTAGTTTGCGGTTCCACACCTTTTATTTTCCGCTTTTTCGCCAACTGGGCGTCACCGCCCTTCGCCAACCAGTCTTCACTGATCTTCGTCAGTCCACCGAACTTCACCGATCGTCGGCGCGAAAATCCTTGCCATCATAATTCGCCCAATCCGGGTATGGCGCCCCCGTTTCGATGCTGTGCTGAATATCGCGATACAAGTGCAGTTTGCGCAACACATGCATGTACGCCTCTTCCAGCGCGGCCCGCTGTTTCACAATCGCTTGATGCCGCGATTCCAACAATTCCAGCATGTCCGCAATGTGCGCACGCTCGTCTTTTTCGTATGCGAAGAAGCGTTTGAGTTCATCGATGCTCATGCCCGCATGTTTGAAGCAGGCGATCGCCTCGAGCCGCCCGATATGCGAGTCGGTGTACACGCGTCGCCCCGCATCGTCGCGCTCCACGTCGCACAGCAGCCCCTGATCCTCGTAATAGCGCAAGGTTGACGTCTGCACATGGAATCGTTGCGCGACTTCACGAATCGTATATGTTGCCATTCCCCTTCTCATTTCTACGATTTTCTAGGTTTTTCTAGCGATTTTGCGATTCCTTGCGATTGTCAATCATCGGAAAACACACTATCGACGATACTTGCATTCAAGTTTACTTGAAGTGCGACGATAGTATCGTCGACAAACTTACGACATGCGCCAACTCAAGCAACACAGCGCACAGCGGAATACGCAGAGTTTTCAAGGAGGAACCATGCTTGAACCGACCACCGTCTACACGCCGTCACCCGCTCGATACGATTCCATGACCTACAATCATGTGGGCGAGAGCGGCCTGAAACTTCCAGCGGTTTCGCTCGGCTTTTGGCATAATTTCGGCGATATCACGCCGTACGCCACTATGCGTGACATCGTGTTCACCGCATTCGACAACGGCATCACACATTTCGATCTCGCCAACAATTACGGTCCCGAGCCGGGCAGTGCGGAAAAGAACTGCGGCCGTCTACTGCGCGAATATTTCCATCATCATCGCGACGAACTGATCATCAGCACCAAAGCCGGCTACGAAATGTGGCTCGGCCCCTACGGTGATCTCGGCAGCCGCAAATATCTACTCGCCTCGCTCGACCAAAGCCTCGAACGCCTCGGTCTCGACTATGTCGACATTTTCTACCATCACCACATGGATTCCTCCACGCCGCTCGAAGAAACCATGGGCGCGTTGGCAACCGCCGTGCAAAGCGGCAAGGCACTCTACGTGGGCCTGAGCAATTACGATGGTCCGACGCTGGAAAAGGCCACCGCGATCCTCGATGAGCTGCATGTGCCGTTCATCATCAATCAGAACCGTTACAGCATTTTCGACCGAACCGTGGAACGCAACGGATTGAAGAAAACCGCCAAAAAGCTTGGCAAAGGTCTTATCACGTTCTCGCCGCTCGAACAGGGTCTGCTCACGAATCGCTATCTCAACGGCGTGCCCGCAGACAGCCGCATCGCACACGACGGTCGATTCCTCAAAGAAAGCGCGTTGACGCCGGAACGCCTGCAGCAGATCCGCGACCTGAACGATCTTGCCGCCGAACGCGGGCAGACGCTTGCCGAAATGGCGCTCGCTTGGCTGCTGCACGACGGTTACGTGACCTCCGTGCTTGTCGGCGCTTCCCGCCCGCAGCAGCTGCTCGACAATATCGGCGCGTTGAAGAACACCACGTTCAGCGATGAGGAATTGCGTCGCATCGACGAAATTTCGTTGCGCTAAACGCGGATATTTCAAAACGGCAAGCTGACAATAAAACGCGACAGCAATAAAAATCTGCCGAGACAATCTCAATCATCGAAAAACAATTTCGATACAGAGACCATCTCGGCAGATTTTTTATACGTAATCGTGTTCGGCAATCTTCAGAAATTTCAACGAAATTCCAAGATCACCATACGATGAAAGAGATAAAAAACGATTAGAAATTGGAATTCATCATTTCATCGTAGATACGCTTGCAATCCGGGCATACCGGGAATTGCGAAGGATCACGCTTCGGCACCCACACCTTGCCGCACAACGCCACCACCGGGCGTCCGGTGCGACGGGACTCGGCAATGCGATCGCGCGACACATAATGCGCGAAACGATCCGCATCGCCGTTGCCGCCATCATCCAGCTTCGTCTCCTCTTCGGGGCGTTCCAACACCGCAGTGCCGGTACCCGCGTCGGGATTGGAAAGCGGCGAGACCGGGTCGGCCTCGTCAATGAAGCCGTCGCGATCATCGAATATCGAACATGCCATAATCAACTCCTCAAATACGCCGCAACCGCGGCACCACTGCCTCCATCATAGCCATGAAAACCCACATATTCGCCGACACTTCGCGTAATTTCACGCAATCGCGGTACGCTTGAGGCTATGACAATTGCAGTTTGCCCCGGGTCGTACGACCCAGTGACCGCCGGACATTTGGACGTCATCGAACGTTGCGCGCGTTTTTTCGATGAAGTGCATGTCGTAGTGGCGGTGAACGCGGCGAAAACACCGATGTTTTCCGAAGAGACCCGCGTTGAGATTATCCGTAAGGCGCTTGAAGAGCGGAATTGCCGCAATATCAAGGTTGCTTCAACAACCGGACTGATTACCGACTATTGCAAGAAGGTCGGTGCGACGGTTATCGTGAAGGGGCTTCGGCAGAATGGCGATTATGAAGCCGAGTTGGGTATGGCGCTGGTCAATCGCAAGCTCGCCGACGTGGAAACGCTGTTTTTGCCGGCAGCGCCCGATTTGGAACATATCTCCAGTTCGATCGTGAAAGATGTGGCACGTCACGGCGGCGATGTGACCGGCATGGTGCCCGATTGCGTGATTCCGCTACTCGGAGAAGCGCTCAATAATGAAAAGAGGGCATGATGGGTGAAGAAACGAATGCGTACGATCCGGCCGGCAGCCAGTTTGACGACGACGTGACCGCCGAACGCCCGACCGATCGGGCGGCCCAATCCGGTCAGAAGGCACAAGCCACGGCACGCGCCGCCGAGCCGGTCAAACCGTTGATTTCCATGTCTGATCTGCCGGATTTACGCAACACGTTCAATCCCAACGCGCCGCTGGACGATTCCAACGATTTGAGCCGCGACGAATTCACCACCGTGTACGACATTATCGACAAACTCGAATCGGCATTGGACGAAGCGAAACCGATACTGTTCTTCCCCGGCAGCGTGCGCGTCGACCGCGACGAATTCACCGAACAGCTCGACCAGTTGAAGAAAATGATGCCGGTGCAGCTGGAACGCGCCTCGGCGTTGATGCGTGAGTCGGAACGACGTTTGGAAAGCGCGCAAACGCAAGCCAACGCCATCGTCGCTTCGGCGCAATCGCGTGCGGCAGACACGATACGTGAGGCCAACGAGCAGGCGCAATTCCTCGCCGGGCAGGAAAACGTGACCGAACTGGCTCGGCAGAAGGCGCGTGCTATTCTCGACCAAGCGCAAGCCAGGGCCGACCATCTCACGCAGGGAGCTGACAAATACTGCACCACGGTGATGGAAACGCTGCAACAGCAGCTCGGCAAGCTTGGCAACGACGTGCAGGCGGGATTGAACGTACTGTATGATCGCCAGCGCGAAGCGAGCACGCATGTGCCGCATCTTGACGCAAACGACTATCCGGAAAGCTGAATGGAAGGCTGAACATGGCACGTATCGAAGATTCCCCGTGGGCGATTTCCGTGGCGCAAGTCGCCTCACGAGCCGGGCAAAGCAAGGAGATCGACGCAACGTTCCCCGCACCGAGCGGCATCGGCGATGAGATCGTCGGCGTTGAGGAGGGTGCGGATGTGACCGTTGTCGGCTCGTTCGACTCCATTGTCGACGGCCTGATTTTCAACGCCCGCATCAGTGCCCCCGTGCACGCCGAATGCACCCGCTGTCTGAAACCGATCAAGCGCGATTGGACGGTGAACGTCACTTCGTTCTTCCCATATGAAGACAAGTCCGCAAGCGTTGCGTCCGGCAAGGGCGGCAAAAACGGCAAGGGCGGCGTCAAGGAAGAGGAAGTCGACATTATCGCCGGCGAAGACGAGTCGGAGGATTCGTATCCGCTGCTTGAAGGCGGATCCTGGGCCGATATTGAGACGCTTCTGCGCGACACGTTGGTCGAGGAACTGCCGTTGCAGCCGCTGTGCAAGCCTGATTGCTTGGGATTGTGCTCTCAGTGCGGCGCCGATCTGAACGAGGATCCGGACCATCATCATGATGTGACCGATATTCGTTTCGCCGCTTTGGAAGGCTTGAAGGCCCGGCTGGAAGGCGACGAGTAAGGTCCATCCGGGTGCTGGCAGGGCTGATTTTGCTCGGTTTTTGCAATTTGTACGGAGCACAAGTTAAGATACTGAACGCTTAAGCTCAATCGTTCGAACGAAACAGAGGAAACACAATGGCACTGCCTAAGTACAAGACCTCGCGCGCGAATACTCATTCTCGCCGCGCAAACTGGAAGGCCAAGGCCGCCCAGACCGTTACCTGCCCGAACTGTGGCGCTCCGGCGCTGCCGCACATGGCCTGCCCGAGCTGCGGCGCCTACCGCGGCCGCGTGTACCGCGAGGCTGTCCGCTCCATCCACACCAAGTGAGTGGCTGCCGAGTAACGGCATGAAGCATTGAAACCCTGCCATCGACGGGTGGCAGGGTTTTGTATATTTCAGGCTGCGCACTTGACCATATGCATTCGCATGCACCCGACCATCTCACCTCGCATCCGCCAAGTATCGCATCCACCTAGTATCCGCGCATTTCCTTGCATTTCCGCCTCGACATGGGTGGAGAGTAGACTGAACGGGATCGTTGTTTGCATAGCAATCGGCCAGATTCGCTGGCTTGTTGCCACGTACGCAACGTCCCGAACAGCGCGGCGAGCTTCGCCGTCGCATACCCACTACGAAACCGAGGACGATTATGACCCAGAACAACGCCGACGCATCCGCCGTTCCCGAAGGCGAGATGACCGCCAACGCACTGCTTGAAGCGCTCGGCACCACGCTCGAACCCGACCTGCTGGTCGAAGCGCTCACCCACCGCTCCTTCTCGCACGAGAATCCGGGCGCAAAAAACTACGAACGTTTGGAATTCCTTGGCGACGCCGTGCTTGAGCTCGTCTCCACGGAAACCCTGTACAAGGCACACCCCGACATGAACGAGGGGCAGCTTGCGAAAATGCGCGCGAAAGCCGTTTCCGAGGAATCCTTGAGCAAAATCGCTCGCGAAAAGCTCAATGCAGGCCCGTACATTCTGCTCGGTCATGGCGAAAGCGATCAGGGCGGCGCTGATAAAAGCTCGATTCTGTGCGATATCGTCGAATCGTTGATCGGTGCGACGTTCATTCAGCATGGCATTGACGAGGCACGTCGCGTTGTGCATCATCTTGTTGACGAAACGCTTGCGGAAGTCGCGACGGAAGGCCCAGCCCTCGATTGGAAAACCTCGCTTACCGTCAAAGCGCATGGCATGGGCTTCGGCGAACCGCGCTACCAGATGTCGGTTTCCGGTCCGGAATATGCGCAAGTGTTCACTGCGAACGTCATGCTGGGCGAAAGCGACGAAATCATCAGCACCGGCACAGGCACCAGCAAACGCAAGGCGCAACTCGCCGCAGCCGAAGAAGGTTGGAAGGCACTGGATAATCGCAAGCCTGAAGCACAAAACGTCCGTAAGCATCGCAAACATCATCACAAGCACAGCGGCAACGAAAGTAACGGCAGGAACGGCGAAAACACCAGTAAGTAGTCGTAGGTAGATAAAAAGCAGCTACGAATCCGCCCTCTCATACCGCCGCGGAACGCAATACGCCAGAATATGGCACGAATCCGGCATATTCTCCTGTCAGCCGATAGCATAGACTGATTACTAGCGAAGGATTGCGATTCGCAAGTCGCCACAAGCGATTGCGCCGCTTTCCGATGATGGGGTTCGGCTGATTGCGTGCACCGAAACGCGGCAGCATACCCCTGTAAGAAAGTTCCACGAGCGAATATGAGAGGGAACATGGTGTTACCTACGCCCCTGCAGGCATTCAGCGGCATGCCCAAGGCAGCCGCAACCACTGAAAAGCAGACCATTGTTGACGGCGAGAAGATGACCGGCGCCGAAGCGCTGGTACGTTCGCTGGAAGATCTGGGCGTCAAGGATGTTTTCGGCGTTCCAGGCGGCGCGATTCTGCCGGTATACGATGCAATCAATGATGAAACCAGCTTCCGTTTTGTGCTGATGCGCCACGAACAGGCCGCAGGTCATGCGGCTGAAGGCTATGCCGTATCGACCGGTCAGGTCGGCGTGTGCATCGTCACGTCCGGCCCGGGCGCCACGAACATGATCACCCCGATCGCCGACGCGAACATGGATTCCGTGCCGATGGTGGTCATCACCGGCCAGGTCGGCGTGAACGCCATTGGCACCGACGCCTTCCAGGAAGCCGATATCGTCGGCGCAACCTACCCGGTGGTCAAGCACTCCTATCTGGTCACGCGTGCGCAGGACATTCCGCGTGTGCTGGCTGAAGCGCACTATGTGGCACGTTCCGGCCGCCCTGGTCCGGTGGTGGTCGACGTCACCAAAACCGCACAGACCGGCGATATGTACTATTCGTGGCCGCAGCGCATGATTCTGCCCGGCTACAATCCCACCACGAAGGCGCACGGCCGTGTGCTTTCCGACGCTGCGAAGCTGTTCGAGCAGTCGTACCGTCCGGTGCTGTATGTGGGCGGCGGCGCGGCACGTTCCGATGCCGGCAAGCTCGTGCAGGAGCTGGCGGAAGTCACGAACGCTCCGATCGTCACCACGCTGCCCGCACGCGGTGTTGTGCCTGATTCCGATCCGAAGGTGCTTGGCATGCTTGGCATGCATGGCACGATTGCCGCTACCGGTGCCGTACAGCGTTGCGATCTGCTTGTTGCGATCGGCGCTCGTTTCGACGATCGTGTAACCGGCAAGCTTGACGCTTTCGCTCCGGGTGCGCGTGTGATTCACATTGATATCGATCCGGCGGAAATCGGCAAGAACCGTCAGCCGGATGTGCCGATCGTTGGCGATGTGGCAACCGTGCTGAAGGATCTCATTCCGGAAATCAAGCGCGAGCAGGCCGTGCATGGCAAGCCTGACACTTCGCATTGGTGGGAGATCATCAACGATTGGCGTGAAAAGTACCCGATCAAGTGGGACGAGCCGACCGATGGTTCGCTCGCTCCGCAGTGGGTCATCAAGCAGCTTTCCGACCTGGCTGATTCTGACACGATTTGGGTTACCGGTGTGGGCCAGCATCAGATGTGGGCCACGCAGCTCATCGATTTCGAGAAGCCGCATTCTTGGCTGAGCTCCGGCGGCCTTGGCACCATGGGTTACGGACTGCCGGCCGCCATCGGCGCTCGTGTCGGTTCCGAACGTTTCCATGAGGGCGAGAAGCCGGTGTGGCTGATTGACGGTGACGGTTCCTTCCAGATGACGTCTGAAGAGCTGGCGACCGCGTTCCACGATCACACGCCAGTCAAGATCGCGCTGCTGAACAATTCCGTGTATGGCATGGTTCGTCAGTGGCAGACCCTGTTCTACGGCGAGCATTATTCCGCCACCAATCTGATGGATGGAGAGAATACGCCGGAAATCGTGGATGTTCCTGATTTCGTGAAGCTTGCCGAAGCGTACGGTTGCATCGGCATGCGTGCGTTCACGGAAGAAGAAGCCATTGAGGCGATCAAGAAGGCCAACGAAATCAACGATCGCCCGGTGCTTATCGACTTCCGCGTGTGGAAGGACGCTATGGTGTGGCCGATGGTCGCAGCTGGCGATTCCAACGACAATGTCACCTATATGCCCGGAATCAAGCCACTGCAGCGCCCGAAGGCCGCTGCCGACAACGAGTAAACGAGCAAACGAGTAAGTAGTAAGGAAGGGTCTACCAATGTATCCTGCATCTCAGCCGGGTTCCAAGCGCCATACGCTTTCCGTGCTCGTAGAGAACCGTCCGGGCGTGCTGGCGCGTATTGCCGGCCTGTTCGCCCGTCGTGCGTTCAACATCAACTCACTGTCCGTCTCCCCCACCGAGCGCCCTGACATTTCGCGTGTCACGGTGACCGCCGACGTGGATGAGGTGCCACTCGAGCAGATCATCAAGCAGCTCAACAAGCTGCTGCATGTATTGAAGATCGTGGATTTGGATCCGAACACCACTGTGGAGCGCGAACTGGTGCTTATCAAGGTGGCTGCCGACGAATCCAACCGTTCCGACGTGCTTGAGATCGTGCGCCTGTTCCGCGTGCGCGTGGTCGATGTGAATCCGGAATCGCTGACCATCGAAGCCACCGGTGCCGAAGGCAAGATTGATGCGCTGCTGGGGCTTTTGGAGCATTACGGCATTATCGAGCTGGTTCGTTCCGGCGCGGTCGCAGTGACACGCGGTCCGAAGGCCTTGAGCGAAAAGGTGCTCGGCTCCGAAATCACCGGTCGCTGATCCAATCAGCCTAATCCCAAACCTACAGGGCTTTCCCGTTTCAACGCGGGAAAGCCCTTTTTGTTGTCAGATCTGCGATATTCAGAAAATATCTGATCATTGGAGGCATGCCAGCTGCAGTAGCATCTTTTGCGCAAAACAACAGTCTCATAGACGTTCGCCAGGCGCAAGAAGATATCAAACAAGGTTCATCGAGCGCTTAATAATGTGTTGGCAGAGGAAAGTTATCACCTTCGCCAAGGATTAGTTTTCGGCCCCGGCAACATCGAAACCGACCACAACATCACCTACTACCCCATCTACCTAATCGGCCAGTTTTGCAACAACTAGCCCAGTAGCATTCATCGTGATGCCACAAACTATGATGATGGCAGGACGACAGGGAGCGTTATGACTGAAATTATTCATGATGGGGTTCCTTTACTTCATATACGGAAACAACAAGATCCGTATTGCCGATATTGATAATGGACAATGAGGTGGCATCTGGGAAATTCTTCGCCGGGAGAGAGATCGTTTCTATTCCGTTAGATGTACAGGCCTCCCTAGTGGTTAGGGTGTGTGGCTGTCCATCTTTGTAGAGAACAAACGAATAAGGAGCCTGCTCCTTCTGCTTACACATGGAGATGACATAATACATATTGCTGTCATCAACTGTTTTTGTAAATGAAATAGCATCATCGCCATGTACGGATTTCGCACCCAACTTGTTTACTAGAACCAGTTTGCCCGAGCTATTGAGATCATCGACGGCGACACGGTCCAGAGCGTCCACAGTAAATGCTTTATATGCCTGTTTTGCGGCATCATCATTCTCGCTGCCGCTCTGTACGGAGCCATCACCGAAACTTTCATGTGCAGCTTTCGTGCAGCCAACGCATGACCACAACAACAAGCTGGACAACAAGCAACAGGCGCTTCTTCGCATCACTTGATTCATAAGGCACCTCCATTGGTCTCTCCGACAAGAACAGCTAAGGTTTCCTGCAATAACAAGAATATGACATTGGCACATGGAATGCCACGCATCGCTGTCGCACGAATGGCCAACATTCACCGGAAACGCTGGAGGAGCTGCGCCGCCGCCACAACATGCACACCCTGTCCGGTAATTGACGCGGGCGATACGAATGCTACTCGAGCTGTTCGGAGAGTTCCATCCATTCGAGTTCAAGTTCTTCGGACTCGTCGGTGACGGCTTGAAGCTGGTTGTTGAGCTTGCCTAGGCCCTCGTAGTCGCTGGGGTCGTGCGCGGCCATCTGCTGTTCAAGGTCGGCTTTCTGATCCTCAAGTTTGGCGAGTTTGCGCTCGATTGCCGATACGCGCTTGGAGGCTTCGTGGAAGGCCTTGCCGGAAAGTTTCGGCGTAGAAGGCGCGGAAGATGCGGTTTCAGCAGTCGCAGACCCACTTGCGGAGTTGCCTGCGGTGCCTTCGGTCGTGGAACCGGCAGTCCCAGCGGAACCGCCCTTCTTGCCTTTGCCGGCACCTGCCTTTTCGTCCGCAAACGGATCCTTGCCGTTCTTGATGGCCTCAGTCATGTCCAGATAATCCTGCACGCCACCGGGCAGGTGGCGCACCTTGCCGCCGATCAGCGCGAACTGCTGATCGGTGACGCGTTCGAGCAGATACCGGTCATGGGAGACGACGATCAGAGTTCCCGGCCAAGTGTCGAGCAGATCCTCCATCACGGCGAGCATGTCGGTGTCGAGATCATTGCCGGGCTCATCCATGATGAGCACGTTCGGCTCGTCCAGTAGGATCAGCAGCAACTGCATACGACGCTTCTGACCACCCGATAGGTCCTTGATCGGCGTCATCAGCTGCGCCGACTCGAATCCGAGACGCTCCATCATCTGCCCCGGCGTGGTTTCCTTGCCGTCCACGATATAGCTCGGCTTGTAACGGCTCAGCACTTCCTTGATCTTGTATTTACCGAGCTTCTCCAATTCGTCGAGACGCTGTGAAAGCACCGCGAATTTCACGGTTTTGCCGATATTCACATGACCTACAGTAGGGGTGATCGTGCCGTCAAGAATCTTCAATAACGTCGATTTTCCGGCACCGTTCGCGCCGACGATGCCGAAACGATCGCCCGGCCCGATCAGCCATGTCACGTCGTCAAGAATCTTACGACCGGTAACAGTAATTTTTTGCGCTGCAGAAGTAATTTCTTCTGCAGGATCATCAGTATTATTTTCTTGCGATTCCTGAATTTCTTGCGATTCTTTCGCAGCTGCAGCAACTTGCGCCGCTGCAACACCGGCATCCACCAATCGCGGATCAGTCAGATCGTCGACGGCAACTTCCACGGAACCATGCACTTGCGGCTCGGCATACATGGCCGGCACCACATCGACGCGCGATGCCGACGCTTCCATGTCGGCAACGTCAGGATCGATATCGGCCTCGCCTTGCACATGTTCGAAAATCTGCGTCACGTCGATCAGGTCAACCACCTGCTTGCCCAAGCGGGATGTGGCCATTTGCTTCAATTCCAGCGTATTGCGCACCGGAGGCACGTCGGCGATGAGCTCACGCGCGGCCTTCACATGGAATTTCTGCTTGGTGGAACGGGCGCGGGCACCGCGGGTAAGCCAGGCAAGTTCCTTACGAGCCAGATTGCGACGTTTCGTTTCACGCACGTCGGCTTGGCGATCGCGTTCCACGCGCTGCAGCATGTATGCGGAATAGCCGCCTTCAAACGGCTCGATTTCGCCGTCATGCACCTCCCACATGGATTCGCACACTTCGTCGAGGAACCAACGGTCATGGGTGACGAGCAGCAGCGCGCCGGATCCGGCCGGCCAACGGTTCTTCAAATGTTCCGCCAGCCAGTGAATGGTCACCACATCCAAATGGTTTGTAGGCTCGTCGAGTGCGAGAATATCCCAATCCTTGAGCAACAGGCGTGCCAAATCGGCGCGGCGACGCTGACCGCCGGAAAGCGAACCGATTTTCGCTTCCAAGCTGATGCCGCCAAGCAATGCTTCGACGATTTCGCGCGACTTGGTTTCCGCAGCCCATTCGTAGTCTTCACGGCCTTCGAGCGCAGCTTCGCGCACGGTGGCGTTGTCGTCGAGCGGGTCACGCTGGTCGAGCATGCCGAACGTAAGCCCGCCGCGAATGGTCACGCGACCGGAATCCGGCTCCTGCGTGCCTTTGAACAAATGCAGCAACGTGGACTTGCCGTCGCCGTTCTTACCGACGATGCCGATGCGGTCGCCTTCAAAAACACCCTGCGTTACATCGTTGAAAATATTCTTGGTCGCAAAAGCAAGCGAAACGTGTTCAAGTCCCAAATCATAAGTCGGCATAAGTCACCAATGTAGCGGGAACATCTCCCAAACCTGCAGGCAATGCCGCAACTTGCGAATCGCCACCAGCGCTACGCAGCAATCGGAGCCGCACGCAACTCGGCGATCAGCCCTGCTGCGCCTGAAGCAAACTCTGCCCATACGAATTACAACGAGCGGCAAAACTCGAAAACACCTGATCCGCAAGCGGCTGCAACTGCGGATTATATTCGGCGAACGCCTCGCGCAACTGCGATTTCGACCCGCCGGCAGCCTTGAGATCCTTGACCATGCTTGACTCGTCAAGCCACTCCTCCAACAGAGTAGGGGTAACCTCCAAGTGGAACTGCATGCCCAGAGCGGAACCAAAACGGAACGCCTGCACCTTGGTCTTCGCGGATCGCGCCAATGGCTGCGCGCCCTCCGGCAACGACACCACGTCGTTATGCCAGTGCAGCACATCCACGGTTTTGTTCCACATCGAGAAATAATCATGCTTGTCGATGCATTTAATCGGCGCAAAACCGATTTCCGGAGCATCTCCCGACTTCAGCTTCGCCCCCAGCGCGGTGGCGATGATCTGATGCCCCAGGCACACGCCCAACACCGGCTTGCCAACGCTGACCGCAGCCCGCGCGAGCTTGGCCTCGGCCTTTAATCCCGGATACTTGTCGTAGTCGAGCGCACCCATCGGGCCGCCCATGATCACCACGCCGGAAACCTCGCCAAAATCAGGCAAATCCGGTTTCTTCTGCTTGGCGACATTGATGATTTGATACTGCAGTCCCAAATCATCCAGACTGTCTAAAATGCGTCCCGGTCTCTCCCACGGAACGTGTTGCAAAATCAGCACCTGCGATTGCGTCATACGTTCTATTGTTGCATCACCTACGTAAACGATGTTCACAAATCCAACAAAAACCGTTTTGCCGTTCATTTTCATCTCGCATGCATGTCCGATTCTGGCAATACTCTCGTGGTTATGACGAACACGCAAGAACCGCAGAATATCAACATTTCTAGCGTCGCAACCGCAGTTGACGCAGTGGCGAGCGCCGCTGCCGATCTGAAGCTGTATGACACCGCATCGCACGCCGTGTCGAATTTCACGCCGATCAAGCCTGGTCAGGTCGGCATGTACGTGTGTGGCGCCACCGTGCAGAGCTCGCCGCATATCGGCCATATTCGTGCGGCTGTCGCGTTTGACGTGGTGCGTCGCTGGTTCGAGCGTTTGGGCTACAAGGTCACGTTCGTGCGCAATGTCACCGATATCGACGACAAGATTCTCGATAAGGCTGCGGCCGCCGGTCAGCAGTGGTGGGAGCGCGCGTACATTTACGAGCGTGAATTCACTGAGGCTTACAACACGTTGGGTGTTGAGCCGCCTACGTATGAGCCGCGTGCGACCGGCCACATGATCGACATGATCGATCTGATCAAGCAGATCATCGACAATGGCCACGGCTACGTGGTGACTGATGAGAACGGCAATCCGACCGGCAACGTGTATTTCGACGTTGCCAGCTGGCCTCATTATGGCGAGTTGACGCATCAGAAGCAGACCGCTGTGGCCGATGCCGCTTCCGAGGTGGCCGATGCCATGGGTCCGTCTGTCGACAATACGGGCAACGACAAGTACAATCCGGTTGATCCTGCGGACATGTCGGAAGACAAGCATGATCCGCGTGATTTCGCATTGTGGAAGGCTCCGAAGGATTCCGATCCGCTTGACGCGCGTTGGAATACTCCGTTCGGCACGGGTCGCCCGGGTTGGCATATTGAATGCTCGGCGATGAGCCACCGCTATTTGAAGGATATGTTCGACATTCATGGTGGCGGGCTGGACTTGCGTTTCCCGCACCATGAGAACGAAATGGCGCAGACTCGTGCCGCCGGTTACGATTCGGCGGCTCGTTGGATGCATTCCGCATGGGTTACCGCCAAGGGTGAGAAGATGTCGAAGTCGCTGGGCAACGGCTTGTCCGTGCCGGCGGTTTTGGCGGAAAATTCCGCTTGGGTGGTGCGTTACGCGCTTGGTTCCGTGCAGTATCGTTCCATGTTGGAATGGTCGGATCAGACGTTGACCGAGGCTCAGTCCGCGTACGATCGTGTGTCGAATTTCATCGAACGTGCCGGTGCCGCCGTTGGCGGGCAGCCGTCCCGTGAGGAGATCGTTTCGGTTTCCGCCGATGAGCTGCCGGCTGATTTCGTCGCCGCAATGAATGACGACATTAATGTTTCCGGCGCCTCCGCTGTGATTTTCACGGCGATTCGTTCTGGCAACACGTTGCTTTCGAAGCTTGCCGATCGTGTTGATTCGGATGTTGCGAAGGATGAAGTTCGCGCTGTTTTGGTGAATGTGCGTGCGATGCTCGATACGCTTGGTTTGGATCCGTTGGCGGAACCGTGGGTAAGCGAGGGTGCGGCCGGCGGCGCCGCCGGAGCCGGTGCCGATTCCGCTGAGCATACTGCGCTTGACCGTTTGGTTTCCGAACAGTTGGAGGAGCGTGCCGAAGCCCGCAAGGCCAAGGATTTCGCCCGCGCCGACGCCATTCGTGATGCCTTGGGCGCAGCCGGAATCGCCATCGAAGACACTCCCCAGGGTCCCACCTGGACCCTCAAATAATCCGCAGCGCTCTTAATAAGCAATAATCCCGTCTTCTCCTATTGGAAGAGACGGGATTGTCATTTCTCATGCAAATAGCATCAAGCATCTCACCGAATATCAACCGAACATCATCAACACCATTAATTGGAATGCGAAATTTCCCGCGGGACGGCTAGACTGAGGGACATTATGGCAGCATTTAGTTCTTTGACAGATAGGCTCTCGAATGCGTTCAAGCATCTGAAGAGCAAAGGCAAGCTTTCCGAGGCTGATATCGATGGTACGATCCGCGAAATCCGCCGCGCGCTGCTCGACGCCGACGTGGCGCTCGACGTGGTGCGTTCCTTCACCGGCCGAATCCGCGAGCGTGCGCTCGGCACCGAGGTTTCCCAGGCGCTGAATCCGGCCCAGCAGGTCGTGAAGATCGTCAACGAAGAGTTGACGGCCGTGCTTGGCGCTGGCGTTGACCGACCGCTGAATTTTGCGAAGAATCCGCCGACCGTCATCATGCTCGCCGGTCTTCAGGGTGCTGGTAAAACCACCCTCGCAGGCAAACTCGGCTACTGGCTGAAGGATTCCGGCCACACTCCGCTGTTGGTCGCGGCCGATTTGCAGCGTCCGAACGCAGTGACGCAGCTGCAGGTGGTTGGCGAACGTGCAGGCGTGCCCGTGTATGCTCCGGAAAAGGGCGTGCAGTCCGACGGTGGCGAAGCCGTTGCTTCCCCGGGTCTGACCACCGGCGATCCGGTGAAGGTGGCGCGTGACGCTGTTGCGCTGGCCAAGCAGAAGCTGTACGACACGGTCATCATCGATACCGCAGGCCGTCTCGGCGTTGACGAAGAGCTGATGAAGCAGGCTCGCGATATTCGCGACGCCGTGCAGCCGAACGAAATCCTGTTCGTAATCGACGCGATGATCGGTCAGGATGCCGTGCAGACGGCGAAGGCGTTCGATGAGGGCGTGGACTTCACCGGCGTGGTGCTTTCGAAGCTTGACGGCGACGCCCGTGGCGGTGCCGCGCTTTCGGTCGCCTCCGTTACCGGCAAGCCGATTCTGTTCGCTTCCACTGGCGAAGGTCTGAAGGATTTCGAGGTTTTCCACCCGGATCGTATGGCTTCCCGCATTCTCGATATGGGCGATATTCTTACCCTGATCGAGCAGGCGCAGAAGCAGTTCGATGAGGAAGAGGCTCGTAAGGCCGCCATCAAGATTTCCGATGGTTCCTTTGGTTTGGATGATTTCCTCGATCAGCTACAGCAGGTGCGCAAGCTTGGTCCGATGAAGAATCTGCTTGGCATGATTCCGGGTATGGCCGCGCATCGTAAAGAGCTTGAGCAGTTCGACGAGAGGGAAATCGATCGTACTGAAGCCATTATTCGTTCGATGACTCCTGCGGAACGTCGTGATCCTTCGATTATTGACGGTTCTCGTCGAGCTCGTATCGCTTACGGTTCCGGCGTGACCGTTTCGCAGGTGAACGCGCTGTTGCAGCGTTTCGAGCAGGCCGCGAAGATGATGAAGCGTATGAGCAACAAGGCCGGCGCTGGCATGCCTGGCTTTGGCGGCCCTGCCATGGGCGGGGGCAAAGGCAAGGGTAAAGGCAAGAAGGGCAAGAAGAAGGGCGGTAAGTCCGGCAATCCGATGAAGCGCGAGGCTGAAGAGAAGGCATTGCGCGACAAGCTTGCCGGCAAGAACTCCGACGGTAAGTCTTCCGGCGGTTCCGCTTTTGCCAAGAAGCCGCAGAATCCTGCACTTCCCGCCGGATTGCAAGACTTGATGGGCGATGCCGGTGAGCTGCCGCCGAACTTTGGCGGCGGACTGTCCGGCTTGCTGCACTAAAGCAAGCGACGCGAAAACGGTAACGTATAAAAAGGGGATGTGATTCAAGACGAATCGCATCCCCTTTTTGCGTACTCCAATCAGCTGTTTTCAGCTGAATCGACTACCTTATAATCGCCATCAACTACTTCAACGTCAACGTGGCAACAAGCGCAAGATGATCGCTACCTTCAACGCAGAACGAACTCACGTCGGAAGCGTCCAATCCCTTGGTGAAAAGCACATGGTCGAGAATGATGCGCGGCCACGGCAGCCATGATGGGAACGTGGCATGACGGCCCTTCGCCTCGCACAAGGCCGCATCCTTGAAGCCCGCATTCAGCAGCTTGCGGAAGCTTGGATGATCGGTACCGGAATTCAAATCACCCAACACAACGGTGATGTCGCCCTGCTTCTGAGTGGTCGCCAACTCCCCCAAACCGATGATGCCGGCGGACCATTCCCTGCATCCGCGCATCGGAGACTTCGGATGTGCCGACACAAACGTGATGCCGCGCATCGAATCGATCGGGAAGCACACGCCCGGCACGTCGGCCGCGGGAATCACCGCAGTGACCGGAGACATGTCGCTTGGTTCAATACGAATCCACACACCGTTGAATCCGCCATTGTCCGTTCCCTTGCTCTCCCCCAACTGACGGTATGGAAGCAAATCAGACAATCCCGAAGCGTCCAATTGCGCAACCAGATCGTCCGTCAATTCCTGCAATGCAAGTACTGCAATATCATGTTTTTTGACCGCACTGACGATTGCCGCAGCGTTGGCGCGACCAAATCGGCAGTTCAGCGTCATCACACGGAAACGGCCATGTTTCGCGGATTCCGTAACAGCTTCATTGCCTGTTTCACGAGATGTTTCACGCTTTTCCGCAAGTTTTTCGGCAACCCTCTGCGCAGTATTGGGAGAATTAAGATTTTCCATCCAATATGCGATTTTGCGTAGCAGCGACGCAAGACAGACCACCGCAGCGACTCCCCCGAGAGCCGGCTCATGCAACGCGAAACCGGCGACGGCGATCGCAAGCGTCGGAATCCACAGCAACGGAATCAACGCAATCAAGTACGGCAGCGGCAAATGGCCATCCCAACCAGCCGGCATCTCGCCAAGCGCAATCCATACAACGCAAATAATCAACGCAATCCAAAGCGCGATAATCATTCAGGCAACTCCCCCTATGCAAACCGTTCACTCCGAACGGATATACGCAAACTCGGAACCTCCAAGTGTAGCCAGCCTGCCTGATTCCGACGATTCCGCCATGTAGACCCACGCAAACATCTCACGAATGCCAGCAAATGTCCGATTCTGCCGATTCGGTCATTCAAGGCATCATATTCGCCGCATAATTGACTGTTTCCGCAGAATCAGACAAACGACCTCCCGGTTTTGCACGGATTCGGAAAGTCGCATAGAGCGGGAAACATCCTAAGACCCATCCGTCCGTACCCCACGGTTATACTTGGTAAGTTATTCGCGCGCGCGAGGCCCTCTAACTATCGCGTGACGTGAGGAACATGTGGGTTTCGGATTCCGTGCCCCACACAGAAAACGAAACGCACACCCCTAGTTATACAAGGAGAGCCATTTTGGCAACCAAGATTCGTCTGAAGCGCATGGGTAAGAAGTTCTACGCGTTCTACCGCGTGGTGATCATGGATTCCCGTACCAAGCGTGATGGCCGCGCCATCGAAGAGATCGGTACCTACAATCCGAACACCCAGCCTTCGACCATCGTTATCGATTCCGAGCGCGCTCAGTACTGGCTCGGCGTTGGCGCTCAGCCGACCGAGCAGGTGCTGAACCTGCTGAAGATCACCGGTGACTGGCAGAAGTTCAAGGGCCTTGACGGTGCTGAAGGCACCCTGAAGACCGTTGAGGCCGGCCCGGATGCCGCCGCTCGCGTTGAGGCCGTTGAGGCTCAGGCTCAGAAGCTGAAGGCTGCAAAGTCCGAAGCTGACGCCAAGGCCAAGGCTGAAGCCGAAGCCGCCGCTACCGAGGAAGCTCCGGCCGAAGAGCCGGCTGCGGAAGCTGAGTGATCATGCTCGCCCAGGCTGTGGAACATCTGATTAAGAACATCGTCGATTTTCCCGACGACGTTTCGGTGAAGTCCCATGAGAACGCGCGTGGCGAACTCATTCGCGTGCGCGTCAACCCGGAAGACATCGGTCGCGTCATCGGACGCAGCGGACGCACGGCAAATGCGATTCGCGCCGTGGTGCAGGCACTGTCCGACCACAAGGTGCGCGTCGACATCATGGACGTGCGCAGGTGAGATCCTAGCGTGGTGCGTGATATGCATTCTGACGACCCTCAACAGCCCGAGCTGCTGAGGGTCTGTCGTATCGGGCGTGCGCAGGGGCTCAAAGGCGAAGTCACCGTGCAGATCTTTACGGACGAACCGGAATACCGGTTCGCTCCCGGTGCTGTGTTGTACACGAAAGACGGCGAAGAAGAGTATGTGGTGGAGAACTCCCGTACTTTCAAGAACCGTTGGATCATCAAGTTCGAAGGCATTGACAACCGCGACCAGTCCGAAGCGGCCAACGGCATTGTGCTGTATGGCGAGGCGGACGATCCGGAAGACATGCTTGAAGCCGACGAGTGGTATCCGAAAGACCTCATCGGTCTTGAGGCGCGACTGGCTGAAGACAATATGCTTGGTCTCGAACCGGGCGTGGTGGTCGGCAAAGTCGTTGACGTGATAGAAGTGGCCCAATGGCTGCTGAAGATTCGTCTCGCCAATCCGGTGAAGGATGCCGACGGCGCTGTGGTTGAGAACAGCGCGCTTGTGCCATTCGTGGACGAGCTCGTGCCAGACATCGACCTCGAAGAGGGCTATCTGACCCTCGATCCGCCTGGAGGTCTTATTCCGGGACTGTGATCGTTTGCGATCCTGCGTAAGCATTCATGATTACGCGCTTTCGATCACATATCCATTCAAGTGGGCATTGGAATCCAGTGCCCACTTTTTATGTTTCCTGCCACTTGGCAGGCATCCCGGTATTCTGAACATTATGAAGATCGATATCGTGTCTGTTTTCCCGGAATATTTTGAAGTGCTGAACCTCAGTCTGCTCGGCAAAGCGCAGTCGAAAGGGCTTGTGGAGGTTACCGCGCACAATCTGCGCGACTGGACGCACGACGTACATCATTCCGTCGATGACACTCCTGTCGGCGGTGGCGCAGGCATGGTGATGAAGCCGGAAGTGTGGAGCGAATGCCTCGACGAGCTGCTGCAGCTTGAGCCTGCGGTAATCGAAAATACGGAAAATATTGAGGATTCTGCGGATTCCTTCGATACTGGCGATTCTTGCGATACTGCAGATTCCGACACTGCACAATCTTCCGCAGGTCCTGAGAATTCCGAAAAAACTGATATTGCACCATCTTCCGCAGGTCCTGTGCTGATTTTTCCGAATCCTTCCGCCCCGCTGTTCACACAACAGGATGCGACGGAACTGAGCCATGCCGATCATCTGCTGTTCGGCTGCGGCCGTTACGAAGGGTATGACGCGCGCATTCCGCAGTATTACCGCGCGCAAGGCATTGACGTGCGCGAATATTCGATCGGCGATTACGTGTTGAACGGCGGCGAGGTCGCAGTGTCGGTCATGCTGGAGGCGATCACGCGGCTGCTGCCCGGTTTTATGGGCAATGCCGCTTCGATTGTTGAGGAATCGTATACGGGCGATAATGCGCTGTTGGAGCACCGCCAGTACACGAAGCCTGCCGAATGGCGTGGCATCAAGGTTCCGGACGTGCTGCTTTCCGGCAATCATGCGAAAGTGGATCGTTTCCGCCGCGATGAGGCGCTCGAGAAAACCAATGAGTTGCGTCCCGACCTGATCGAAGCGTTGGATTGCGCCAAGCTCGACAAAGCCGATCGCAAGACCTTGATGGCGCTCGGTTGGGAGGTTTCCGCCGCCCATCCGCGCAAACGCTAACTTTTAAACGCTTGTTTTTACGCGGAATAATCGCAAGTTTTTTCTTGCGATTATTGCTGACCGTTATCTGAGATTGGCTCGCTGGGTTCAATGTAGTAGACGGCGGTTTCGCCATAATCGCGCCGATCGGTGATTTCCCAGTTTTCTGGAGCCGTGGGCTCTTCGGAACGGGTGGATCGTTCCAGTATGATCACCGTGTTGCTGGAAGTCAGTTCACGGCTGGCAAGATCGGCGAGCAGCTGGTTGCAATCATTCGTTTCGAACGCGTATGGCGGATCGATGAAGATCACGTCGAACGGGGCCACCGCGGAGGCGCAGGCCGCGTACTTTTCCGCGCGCGCCTTGATCACGCGCGCGCTCATGCCCAGCTCCCATGAACGGTTGTGTTTCAACGCGGTCAGCGTCTGCGCGATCAATGCGGCCGCCGGAGCGGATGATTCCACTGCCACCAGCTCTCGTGCGCCACGGCTCAATGCTTCGATGCCCAAAGCGCCGGTTCCTGCAAACAAATCGAGCACGCGGGCATCGTCCAACACTCCCCATGAATCGAGATGCGAGAAAATCGCCTCTTTGGTGCGATCGGTGGTCGGTCGAGTGCCCGCTTTCGGCGTGGTCAATGCAACGCCTTTGAATCGTCCTGAAATTACGCGCATACGCACCACTCTAGCGTGCCAGGCGAAATTAATCGCACCAAACTAATTACTGGTCAGGAACGTTTCATTGCCGCGCGTGAAATCAAGCACCGCCCCGGCCAACTGCACATGTTCGAGTAAATCAGGATCCTGAGCGACAAGCCTCGTAGCCTCAACCCGCGCATGCTCAATAATCTTCACATCCTTAACCACACGAAGCAGCTTCAAACCTGACTTTCCGCCAGATTGCGCGTCGCCGAGCACGTCGCCGGCGCCGCGGAATTCCAAATCGGCCTGCGCTATTTCGGCACCATCCAACGTGCCCTGAATCACGTCAAGACGGCGGGCGGCATCACTGTCCGCGGGCGCACACGAAATCAGGAAAGCCCCCGAATCGGTGCCGCCTCGGCCGACGCGCCCACGCAACTGGTGCAATTGCGAAAGCCCATACCGGTCCGCATCGAAAATCACGATGCAGCTGGCTTTCGCCACGTCCACGCCGACCTCGATCACCGTGGTCGCCACCAGAATCGGCGTTATGCCGGATTCAAAATCGGCCATGACCTGCGATTTTGTGGTGTCATCGTCACGCCCGGTCAACGTGGCGAATCGAATGCCTTTGAACTGCGGCAGCGATTGCAGACGCTCCACGATTTCCGCCACGGAATGCAACGGGGGGCGTTGTGCGCGCTGTTCGTCGTCTTCGCCAAGATCGTAGGCGTCGTCAAAAGCCGCGGCCGACGAACCTGCGGTTTTCGAGCCTGAAGCCGCTGACGCCGCCAGCGCGCCGTCCGCATCTTCGGCATCGGCGTCAATGCGCGGACAGACCACGTAGGCACGTTCCCCCGCGTCGATGCGCTTGCGAATCAGGGCAAACATTTCGCCCATCAACGACGCATTGTCTTCCGGCACCACGAATGTGCGAATCGGCTTGCGGCCGCCGGGAAGTTCGGTCAGCGAGGAAATGTCGAGATCGCCGAACCAGGTCATGGCTGCGGTGCGCGGAATCGGCGTGGCCGTCATGACCAACAGATGAGGCGCCGTAGAACCCTTGGAATTCAACGATTCGCGCTGTTCCACACCGAAGCGGTGCTGTTCGTCGATCACCGCCAAGGTGAGGTTCGGCGCCTGGAAACTCTTGGAAAATGCGGCGTGCGTCGCCACGACGATACAGGGCATGCCCGATGCGGCTGCTGCGAGCACGCGACGACGTTCGGCAAGTCGCATACTTCCCGTGAGAAGAAATACAGGAATCTCCCCATCTTTTGTGCCAAATATATCGTTTCCTTTGCCGGAAAATCCGGTTTCCACATCATCAGATGCGGCCAAATCAAGAAGGTCTGCAAGTTGTACACCTTTATCCACAGCATTATTGTGAATTGTTTTTGCGTCGAATTCCCCATCTTTCGAACTTTGCGCGGACCGTTTATTGCTTCGCCGCGCATTGGCATCATCTAGATTTTTCTGATTATCGCTCGAATTTGCGTCGCTTTTTCCCAGTTTGGATACCATTGTGGAAATGCTCGCATAATGCTGTTCGGCAAGAACCTGCGTTGGCGCTACAAGCACGGCCTGGCCGCCTGATCCGACGGCCTGCATCATGGCAGCAACCGCGACCACGGTCTTACCGGAACCGACCTCGCCTTGCAGCAATCGTTGCATGGGGTAATCGTGCGCCATATCGGCGGAAATATCGGCGATGACCTGCTGTTGGCCGTTCGTAAGGGCGAATGGCAGCGACGCGATGAAATCGTCTTTCAACCGCGTTTCAGGGCATGCGGTAGCCTTGGATTTGCGCGATGCATCGCGTGATTTGACGAGCGCGGTCTGGCAGATCAGCGCTTCCTCATATCGCAACGTTTGCAAGGCGTTATCGAAATTCTTGCGATCAACCGGATCATGAATCGCCATGAATGCCTCAGCACGATGCATAAGCCCATATTCCTCACGAAAATCTTCCGGAATAATATCGGGAATAGCATTACCGAGTACTTTAATCTGTATTTCTCGATCAATTTGGGGAATATCAAAATCCCCTTCTTGCGTAGGATTATCTAAGAAATTCCCTGCATTTTGCGTTGCCAAATATTCGGCTCCGCGCAACGCATCCATATATTTCAATACCGATTCATGAATATGTTCGCTGGAAATTCGCGAAGTTGCATGATATACCGGTCGTGGACGGCAAACTCGTTTCAGCGCTTCGTCGATCGTTTGCGCATCGTATTTCAGATTGCCGAGAGGCGGATTCGCAGGATCGCCGAAACCGTCGTTCCATTCCCCGTTTTCCGACTGCGATTGCACGGGATTGATGGTGAGCAGGTCGGGATGCGTGAATTGCAGACGATTGTCGTACACGCTTGGCTCGCCTGCGACGACGAGCAGCGCTCCCGCGTGCAGTTTGCGCTGCACCCAGTCAACATACGATTTGCGATACGAAAAGAAGACCAGCGACGCCAACGATTTTGGGGTGTTGCGACGCGCTGCGAAATCGTCGTCCGTGACTGTTGCGATCAGGCGGAAGCCTCGACGTGCCATGGGGAAAACGCGCGTTTCGAGCACATGCGCGGCGAACGCCATTTTCTCCCCGATTTTCGCTTCATGCAGTGAGCGCGCGGGAACCGGATCGGTTACGCGGAACGGATAATAGGTCAGGGCGTCGCCAACTGACACCACACCAAGCGATTTCAGCGCGCCGACTCTGCGGCGGTTGCTCTCGATTGATGAAATCGGTGTTTCCAGTGTGGTGCTCATAACGCACCATTCTCCCCAGTTATGCCGACAGATGCGGCTTCTACCACTGGGTACGACTCAAACCGCCCAAATTCCCCACTCGCTGGAGGAATACGGACGCAAACCAGCCCCTCAGCGGGCAAAAACCTCCACCCACTGGAGAAATCACCCCGTCCACAAGCCCCTTAGCGGGCAAAAAGCTCCAGTCGCTGGAGAAATCAGGACGCAAACCAGCCAACCAATGGAAGTATTCCTCCACCTACTGGAGGAATACGGACGCAAACGCCACTGTACGCGGGAAGATTTCTCCATCGAGTGGAGAAATCCGAACGCTTAAAGCCCTGGCGGGATCAAGATAAAGCAAAACCCCGGTGACCATTGGTCTACCGGGGTTTCAAGCTGTTATTTCGCGATTCACGCTTCAACGCGCTGAACCTTGCCAGCCTTGATGCACTTGACGCAAACGCGAACGCGAACGTTCTCGCCGTCGATGGTGGTGCGAACCGGCTGCAGGTTCGGGCGGAAGGTGCGCTTATTGCGAATATGTGAGTGCGAAACGGTGAAACCGGTCTGCGGTCCCTTGCCGCACACTGCGCAACGAGCTGCCATAATGGACTCCCTATAATTACTATTGACTTGCAAGTCTGCGCGTTCGATGCCCCGCAACTGAATGCAAGGCAGAACACACAACTTCTCAACTATACAACCAGCCCCAGCCAATCGCAAATTTGTGGATAGCAATCGCCTTAAATTCCCCGGAATGCCGCTGTCTGGTCAACATGCGTCAGGTCGGCAGACAGCGCATCCAAACCACCATTTGCCCGCGCATAGACGCCGCCAGCCAGTCATAGCCCGAGCCGCCAGCCAGTCAAACCGCCCAGCACACCCCACCCGGCGTCGTCGCGCTAGTTCTTCGAACGCCCTTCGGCTCCAAAACGCAGGCTCATCGCAACCGCGCCGATCACATCACCGCCATCGCGCATTCCAAGCATCCAAGCCGCATCCTGAGCCAGTAGCGGGAAACCAGCATCCGTCAGGCAAATCGCGGCGCGGGCAATCGTATCTAACACCTTGTCTTCCGGCGCAACCGGCACGCCGCCGGATCGCAGCGCATCGCACGCATCCCCATATTTCATATCCGGCGAAGGCAATCCCATCTGCCTACTCACTTCTTCGGCCTCATCGCGCGCGGCCGTACGGAATGGCGTGCCGCCGTTGACCATCATCGCATAGCAGGCGAGCGCTTCCGGCAGACGTCCCAACTGCCACAATGCGTAGCCAAGTCGATAGTAGAGTACTTCGCAATCGATAGGCAGCACTGCGATTTTCAACGCGCCGATGAGCACGTCGGCCGCTTTGCCGTATTCGTCGGTTCTTGCGTATACCTGCGATAGTTCCTCGTAGAAACGTACGCTGGTTGGGGCAAGTTTGATGCAGGCGCGCAGCTCACGTTCCGCGCGCTCATAGTCGCCATTGTTTTTGGCGAGTTCCCCAAGATTCTGGTGTACGTCGACTACAGCATCCGGCAGTTTCCAGTAGCGCGTGTGTTCGTCGCCGTCTAGCAGGGAGATGATGAGTCGCACGCCTGGACGGCTGCAGTAGAGCGGAATTTCGCCATTTTCGCCAATTTTCGCTACGCCTGTCTCGTCAGTTCCGCCCGCTTCGCACACCCCACCTGCTTCACCGCTTTCGCCAAGTTGCGCCAACGCGGCTTCCAATTGGAGTTCGGCGACCATGGGGGATCCTTCGTTTTCTTCCATAATCGCGTTCACATCATCGGTGGAAACCGGCGATTCGTCATGCATCACGTCAAGTTCGCAGGCACGGTCGGCACGTAGGAATCCCTGCAATCCTTCAGGCAGCGCACGTTGATCCTGCCATTCGGAAACACGTTTCTCCAAGAATACGGCTGGCGTTGCCAGCGGTGTGATTGGCGTCAGGGCACGGTTCCCATCAAAGAAACCCACATAACGCACCGGGCGCAGCAAATTGAGCAGCGCCAGCGGATCGACATCCAACGGAACCACGTCGCATTGTCCGTTTTTCATGGCAGGCAGCGCACCCATCATGAATGGCACGCGATCGAATCCCATGGAAATCACGGGAATGCCGTCAGCATCCCCCACGCAACCGGTCAGATCGACTTGCGTCAGTCGTACGCTTGACGAGAACGCCGCCCACGCAAGCATGCCCGCCAATCGCACGGCATACGCGGAGGCGAATCCGTCGCGATATTGCGACGCAACCGGCATGATCGCCGTGTTCGGTATGCTGAAACGCACTACCATCACGCCGCTGGACGCATCGACGTCAAATCGGTAATGCAAGCGGAAAGGCAATTCGAGATTTTCGCAAACATTGGCGAATCTGGTGCTGATATCCCAATTTCCGCCGCGTGCCCCTTCCGTACCCCTCATTCTACGGAAGTTGTTTTCACCTTCCTGCAGACCGTCGATTGCCACGATCGCACCCGACACGTTTCGCAGATACTGTTGCGATTTCGCAATATAGAAGTTTTCGTCGATGCACGCTTCCGGCATACCTCCGTGCACCGCCCTGCGCGCTTCGTCGTCGGCATAGTCGATGCGGTTAAGCGCCGATTCGACCGCCTGCACAACATTGAATTGTTCATTGGAAAGATCGTTGCCGTTGCAGCGCAGCCAGAATCGTTTCGTCGTGCTCAGTCGGATCACATCAAAATCGTTTTCGGCAGCAATGTCTCGGATGCCCGCAGCACCGGCTTCCACCAAAAGTCGTGCCGCGAATCGTTCGAATGGCAACGCTTGCGCGGAGTTCGTGACGCCACGCCAGATGATCATGTCAAGCGTGTCAGGCAATGGCTGGCTCAATATCGAGCGCAATATTTCAGCGTTCGCACCAAGCATGTCCGGAACTTCCCCACTCATACAGACTCCTCGACTCTTCGCAGAAATATGCCGACGCAACAGCGCGGCGGCAGTCACACACAGCAAACTTAGTTCGTGTTTCCCAGTATTTTGACACGTTCCAATATACCGTTCTGCGAACGTTTTTCACGACATCAACATACGACATCAACATACAGATGATGCAATCTACAATCTGCACATGTTCATCTCCGTCATTTCAGTATTCCCAGTATTATTTGCAGCATTTCGATATTTCAGATTTTTTATGTCGATCACACATCAGTCGCAATGTTCATGCAATGTTCATGCGTAACGGCAGAGCGCTCCCCTTACAGCCGCTTAAGATGAACTGTAGTATATACAATAGTGAATTGACGGTTTATTCGAAAGAGTCAACAATCATGTCCGAACGCGCAACAGCGCCCGCATCCGCACCTACGTCCGACATGGCCTCAGAGACTGCCCCAGAGCATATGCCGGACCCCAACGCAAAACTTACCACCCGCGAAAAGAAGTGGATCGTCTACGATGTCGGCAATTCCGCATTCGTGATGCTGTCGACCGCAGTCGTGCCAATCTACGCGAACTCGCTGCTGCAGTCCGCCGGCCAATCGAATATCGTGTCGACATGGGGGTACGCGCAGACCATCGCGTCGCTGATCATCGCGGTGATGATGCCTGTGCTTGGATCCATGGCCGACGTGCAGGGCATGAAGGTGAAGTTCTTTACCGGATTCTTCCTGACGGGCGTGGTCGCCTGCTGTGCGATGGCGTTGCCGCTCAGCTGGCTCGTTTTCTTGGTGGTGTGCATTCTCGCCACGGTCGGCCTGAACGGTTCGCTCACGTTCTACGATTCCATGCTGGTCGATATCACGTCGAATGAACGTATGGACCGCGTGTCCTCGCATGGTTTCGCATGGGGCTATATTGGCTCCACGATTCCGTTTATCGCCTGTATCGCGCTGATTTTCGGCGGTCCGTCGTTGCTTGGATGGTCCACGGTGGCATGCACGCGCGCTTCGTTCGTAATCACCGCATTGTGGTGGGTGGCGTTCACCATTCCGCTGCTCACCAGCTATAAGCAGGTGCACTACCGCGCTACCGCGGGTCAGACCGGTGAGGCCATCCGCGGCACATTCGCAGAGCTCGGCTCCACTTTTCGTGCAATCCGCAAGAACAAGCCGCTGTGGATGTTCATGATTGCGTTCTTCTTCTATATAGACGCGGTGAACACGGTGATTTCCATGAGCACCTCGTACGGCACTCAGCTGGGCATCGACTCCACGCATCTGGTAATGGCGCTGCTGGTCACACAGTTCGTGGCATTCCCGAGCGCGATCGCTTATGGCAAGCTTGCCGGTCGTTTCGGCGCGAAAACCATGATCACCACGGCTGTGGTCGCCTATATCTGCATTGTGCTGTTCGCCGCGTTCTTCTTGCGTTCCGCAACGGAATTCTGGATTCTTGCGATTCTCGTAGGCCTGTTCCAAGGCGGCATTCAGGCGTTGTCGCGCTCGTATTATGGCAAGATCATTCCAAAGAATCGTGCCAACGAATATTACGGTTTCTATGATATTTTCGGCAAGACCGCTTCGATTATCGGCACTTTCCTCGTTGCGACCACCACGTCGCTGACCGGCAACGCTTCGGTGGGCGTGCTTTCGATCGCAATCCTGCTGATCGTCGCCCTCATCTTCCTTCTCCTGCAAAAAGACCCCACCCGCAAGTAGCGTAAAGTAACACTTGCTTGCAACTGCGCATGCAAATCCAATCACCAAGACTGATTGATTCTGCATGCGAATTTTGCTGCAATAGTGAAGCTTTCTCTTGGCAACAAGGAAGGCTCCAAGCCGCCGGGGGTATTCCCCGGCATCTTCATATTCACCGAAAGAAACGTTGGCAGAGCTGCCTTCATGCCGTATTTCCGATGTCAACTTACGTCTGAAAAGTCACGCATGGCAAGAGTCGGCCGCATAGTAATCGCAATTGCAATCTTCTTCAGAGTCTACGAAAGAAGCAATGCTGGTTCGAAAATCAGAAGAAATTGAGGGCACGTGCCACTTCGTCGACGATGTCGAGCATGGCGCTGCGCGCACGTTCAGGCTCCCCCTTGGCGATCGCGTCGGCTACGGCATCATGCGCGTCAAGTGCGTCGGACTTCGGCTTCATCGGGTATTTGCCGAGTTCCACACGCCCGCGCAGCACGGTGGCGATGGTGTCGGAAAGCGCGGCGAACAGCTCATTGCCGCTTTCATGCAGAATCAGCGTATGGAATTCCACGTCAAGATCATGGAATTGCGCAAGCCCGGCTTCGCCTTCCTCGTTGGCTTCGGCGATCTGCCGCATTCGCGCCGCATACACGGGGAATTTCGCCTTGACGTCGAGGGGGGCAAGACGTGCGGCGGAGGCGGCCGCAGCCGGTTCGACCGCCAGTCGCAGTTCAGTGAGGGATGACAGCTGCCGTTCGCGTTGCGTGGAGTGGAGACGCCATTCGATCACCTGATGGTTGAGCGCCTGCCATTCGCCGAATGGACGTGCAACAAGTCCGATGCGACGTTTGACGAGTACCGCATTCATGGATTCCAGTGTTTTCGCGACTTCTCGCGCCACGGTTCTGGAAATACCGAAACGACTTTGCAAGGCTTCCAACGTAAGGCTTTCGCCAGCCTTCCACACGCCGTCGAGCATTTCGATGGCGAGCGTTCGACTCACCGAATCCTGCAACAGCTCGCTGCCAATATGTTCTGAGCCCGCCATGCTTTCAGCCATCGACCGTTCCTCCCTTGCCCGCTCCGCACCATGCCAGTTTTGCTTCACGGCATGTTTCACGCATTCTGCGACACGCACGGCAATCACCAATCGCAGATGATTGCGTATCTGCGATTGCGTGATTTACCGCCATTTTGCACTATCTTCAGCATAGCAAGTCACACGATTTTTCCAATTCGTAGTACTTTTTATTTGACTGATACTACTTTTACGGTTTATAGTAGTCTTATTCCTGGTGCGGAGCGGCACAGGATCGTCAATAGCAAGGAGAGCAACATGAGCATTCACGTAGTGGTGATGGGCGTTGCAGGATGCGGCAAATCCACCGTCGCAGAAGCCATCCATGAACGACTCGGATACGTGTACGCGGAAGGCGACGACTTCCACCCGCAGGCAAATATCGACAAAATGTCAGCCGGCATTCCACTCACCGATGAGGACCGCTGGCCATGGCTGAACGTCATCAACTCCTGGATGGTGGCACGCGAGGCGCTCGGCGAAAACACCGTGGTGTCCAGCTCCGCGTTGAAGCGCAGCTACCGCGAGGTGCTCGCCAAAGACGTGCCCACATTCTTCATTCACCTCAACGGCAGCCACAAGCTCATTCAGCAGAGGCTCAGCGAACGCAAGGGCCATTTCATGCCGCCCGCGCTACTGCCAAGCCAGTTCGCCATTCTTGAGCCGCTTGCCCCCGAAGAGAACGGCGCGGAAATCTCCATCGAAGGCAGCGTCGACGAAATGGTCGACCGTGCCATCAAAGCGTTGAACGCCTACGCCGCAACTGTGGCCGCCCAAACCGCAACCCAGGCCGCCTAACCCACCATTCCCCAGTCCACATGTGTCCGATTCGGCAGAAACGGACAAACAGGACCCAAAAACATCAGCCCAACTGTCCGATTCACCGGAAACGGACATCCAAACACCAAAAACCAGCCTATGAACGTCCGATTCTGCAGAAACGGACACTCCACACAGCTTAAGAACGCCTATCTCGCTTATATATGGCAGACGTCCTCAGCAAAACAGCACTTCGGGGGTACGTTTTTGGCTGTTTTAGCCAACCGACCTGCCATATATAAGCGAGATAGCTCCGGACAGGGGTGTGTTTCTGCCATATATAAGGCAGATACACACCCCTTTGGCTTATTTGCGTCCGAATTCCTCCAGCGAGCGCACACAGGGCTCAGCGGCCGTAGACTTCGTGCACGAACTTTTCGAATGCGGCGATGGAACGCTCCACCTTTTCCGTATCGATGCAGTACGCCATACGGAAGTAGCCGGGCACGCCGAAACTGTCGGATGGCACGAGAATCAGGTCGTAATCCTTGGCCTTCATGCAGAACGCATTCGCATCATCCTCAAGCGCCTTCGGGAAGATGTAGAACGTGCCTCCCGGGCGCACCACGTCGAATCCGAGGCGCACCAGCGCGTCATACAAGAGGTTCATGTTCTTCTCGTACACGGAAAGATCGCTGGTTTCGTCCACCACCTTGGCCACGGCCAGCTGCACGCTGGATCCTGGGCAGTTGTGGCCGGTTCCGCGGCTGATCTGCCCGCACATCGGCACGATCAGTTCGGCATCGGTAGCGCGCGGGTTCACCGCCACGTAGCCGATGCGCTCGCCCGGCAGCGACAGCGACTTGGAGTACGAGTAGCACGAGAGCGTGTTGTCGTAGAACTTGCTCGGGTACGGCTGCACACCCCCATCGAACACGATTTCACGGTATGGTTCGTCGGAAATCAGGAAGATGTCGTGCCCGTATTCGACCTGCTTGGCGCGCAGGATTTCAGCCAGTCGGGTCAGCGTTTCGGCGGAATAGACGGCTCCGGAAGGATTGTTCGGCGTGTTGATGAGCACCGCCGCGGTTCCCGGGTTCAGCGCCTGTTCGAACGCTTCGAAGTTGATTTGGAAGTTTTCGGTGTCGGCCGGCACCACGGTCAGGTGCGCGCCGGTTCCGTTGACATACGGCTGGTACTCAGGGAAGTAGGGGGCAAAGGTGATGACTTCGTCTCCAGGCTTGGTCACCACGCGCAGTGCGTGGGCCAGCGCGCCGGCCGCACCCGTGGTCGGGAAGATGTAGTCGGTCGTATAGTCCATGTCGAAGCGGCGGTTGAGGCTTTCCGCAATGGCCGTGCGCACCGAGGTAATGCCCAGCGACGGCGAGTATCCGTGCAACGCGACCGGTTCCGCCTCTTGGTACAGGGCGATCATTTCGTCGGTGAAGCTTTGCGGGCAGGGCACGCTCGGATTGCCCAACGAATAGTCGAACACGTTCTCGTAGCCGATTTCGGCACCGCGCGCGGTCGCGTATTCGCTCAGCTCGCGGATCACGGATTTTCCGCCGAGCATGGCCTTGTAAGCTTCGTTGATCATGGACAACCTCCCCGTCGTTCGTTCATTTCGCACGTTCGCGTTTTCCACGGAACAATCCGCGAAAAACGCCGCTATATCGTTTCTACCACTGGATTGTCACAGCCGGCTTTCGATGGTCACTTGGCAGACGGGGGTTTGCTGTTGCGTAGCCGCCATGCCCGGCACAAATCCGTTGCTGAAGATCCTGCGCCAGTATTCGAGCATGTCCGCTTTCGACATTGACATGAACATGCCTGCCGCGAGTACGGCGACGTCCTCGTTGAATACGGTGTCGAGCGGCAGTTTTTCATGCAGTTTCGGCCAGCGCTGCAGTACGGCCAGCATGCCTCCGACGGTGAAATCGAGCATGAGATCGGTTTTCAGGTCGAGACTGTCGGCATCCAATCCGAGCACGGAGATCATGGTCAAACGCCCGAATTCCTTCAACGACGAAACGAGTTCCGGCGAGCTGTGCGGACCCGCCAGCAAGGCCAATCGGTCGAGACGCTGACGCTGTTCGGGATCTCGCAGCAACGCGGTGACGTGCTTGCGCCATTCGGTGTCAGGATTGAAATCCCGTCCTGGCACGCCCGGCATTGGCGTGTCTTCGACGGCGTGCAGAATGGCGGAGTCGGCCAATTCCGGCAGTCCGGAGAAATGATAGTAGAAGGAATTGCGATTCACGTCGGCCGTGCGCACGATGTCGGTGACGGTGATTTTGTTGTACTTGCGTTCCGAAAGCAGCTCCCAGAAGGCGTTTTCGAGACGATCTTTTGCTGGCAGGATTTCCGAATCCCTACGTGGTCGTGGCATCAGTACCCCCTAATAATTAGTCACGTTGCCTCATAACCACGTTTTATTGTACAAGTTGTCTAGACCGAATTTCGGCAAATGTCGTATACGAATTCACGCTTACAACACAAGTACGCTACGCGAACAGTGCCCGCCCACGTTCGCACAGTACTCACGCCTCATTCGCGCTTCACTTTCGCTGAACTTTCGGATTGCGAGCGAGCGCCGCCTGCAACAGAATCACCAACGCCTGATTGATGTTGCGCCGATCCGCACTGCTCAAGCCAACATATGTGCCGAGCATTTCAGGAATCACTTTCGGACCGGCCGCCACGATCGCAGAAATACTGCCCGCCCCGGAAGCCTCAAGCACGGAGAACAGCGCGTCGACCGCATGCTCACGCTGTTCTTTGGAAAGTCCCGCAAGCCAGCCGTTCAGCGACTTGTTGAACACCACCGAACTGTCGGCCACATCTTCGGCCTTGGCGAATTCACCCCCGTGCATCTGCCACGAGAAGGCGAAATGCTGCATGATACCGTCCACGTCGGATTTCACCACCACGCAACGTTCGGGGGTTTCAAACACCATGCCCACCACCGAGGAGTCCGGCACGATTTTCACAATGCGGTCGCTCACGCTCGCATATTCGAAACTTTTCACCACTTCTTCGGGGAAACCCGGCCCGTCGAGCGAGTAAATGCGTTCAACGCGGTCCTTGATCTCGTCTTCGGCGTTCATGGCCGCATATACGGCCAGATTACCACCTTTGGAGTGACCGGTCAGCAGTATCGGTCCATCCCACAGCGAGGCGACTTTTTTCAGGTATTCAGCTGCGGAAACCTGTGCTGGAACCGGGTATTGGAAGGCCATGTTGAAGTCTTCCTTCCATCCGACCAGCGAATCATCAGTACCCCGAAACGCCACAACCAGCGTTCCCGACGGCAGCCGGAAAGTCACTGCCGCGAACTGCGTTTGCGCACCACCATCGAACTGCTCGCAATACGCGCTCATCTCAACGTCGGAAAACCGCGGATTCGCCGCCACAGCATGGTAGAAGTCGTGCGTCACCTGCGGATCGACCAATCCCACGTTCTCCACATCATGGTCGGCCACGGGCTTGTCGTGGTTCAGCTCGTCATCGGCACGCGCAATCGTCACGCCGCCAAACGGGGGCTTGCGCAGCATACGCAACGATGCGATCGGACGCCGAATATCGAATTGCTTTGCACGCGCCTGCAACGTACCGTATTTCGCTACCAAATCGTCCAATCGCAGCACGCATTCCGGTACTTCGTCGTACGAAAGCTGCGCCAACACCAATGCGTCAGCCTCGCGGAACGGCAATGCCTCGAAACTGCGCGTTTCCGTGCGCGCATAGTCAATAATATTGCCCATCACGCATCCCCCTCCTTGTCGTTGCGCAGTTCCCCGACAGCGACTTTCGCCGCACTGGCTGGAATCGCCTTGAACACGTCTTTGATGAGTTCGCGCGTTTGCACGTCGGTACCTCTGGCGGCTGCCACGATTTTCGGCAGCGAATCCGTCCAATGCGCCACCAGATCAGCGATATTACCGTACCCCGCGGCTGCGAAGATGTCGTATATCTGGTTGATGGCCCGTTCGCGTTGTTCCTGGCTTACGCGGTCGAACCATCCGTCAATGGTTTTGCCGATGAGTTGCGCACCGCCTGTCAGCTCGCTTGCCTGCTCGAATTCGCCGGATTGCGTCACTTGCCAGCTTGATCCCATATGCTGCAGAATGCTTATGGCGTCGGCTTTGACGAAGGTTGGTTTGATTTGCGATTGCAACAGCATGCCGATAATGGAGGATTCCGGCACGGTTTTGTCGATTCGTGCCGCGATTGCCTGATATGCGCGGCTATGCACCATGACTTGAGACATTCCAGGACCGTCATGCGAGAAGATGCGGGAGATTCTGCAGTTGCGTCCCGGCACGCTTCCTCCGAGCGCCGGCAGCAGTCCGAGCCGTTGCGCGCGTTCGTTGGTCGCTTCAATATCGCTTTGCGTGATCTGCATGGCCGCATATACCGCCATATTGCCGCCTTTGGAATGCCCGCCGATCATAATGTCGGGTGATTTTTTCGCCGAGAGGAAACGTTCCGTCCTGTCCAGAATCGAGTCCGCATATCGATATGCCGATTCTTGCGACGGCACTGGGCAGCGCACCGCCATATTAAAATCCTCTTTCCAACCGACGAGCGTGCCGTCAGTGCCACGGAACGCAACATATAAGCCGAAATCGGCACCCAAATCGAAGGTCACCGCAGCGAATTGCTGCTGCTCGCCCTCATCCAAACGTTCGGCATACTCCCCCACCCGCAACCCGCGGAATCGCGGCGATTCGCAAACCGCGCGCAGCAACGAAAGCCGATAATCATTCATTTCAGAGGAATTCGAAACAAACATCTCATCGTAGCTTTCGGCGCGCAGCAAGTCACGGATCGGCACGGTCGCCACCGACTTGGCCTCGCCGAATGCTGGAACCAAGCCCGGCAATCGCATGTAGGAAAGCTCGGAAAGCACCAAGGAATCGACATTGCTGAACGCCAATTCGCCAAACCCGCGGAACTCGCGGCGCACATAATCCACAACATTGCCCATGCCTCAACTTTAGTCCGTTCACGGCTCCGGACACATGTCACCACGCGCATTCCCACATGTTCTCGCGCACGCCCCCGCACACCCACGCTCAAACCGACTCAGCCACGCACTGTAGGATATGTGCGAACACAAGTTGCGAACACGCATCGCAGACGCAGCGAACGCAAGTCGCGCGCACCAGTAATGCATGCGAATCAAACTTATGAAGGGACGCTTCAGAACACTATGGAACCGATTGGAATCATTGTGGATTGGCTGAAAACCAATTCCGGAAAAATCATTCTGCTCATTGTCGTTGCACTGCTTGCGGCCGTTATCGACAAGGCGCTTACCCGAATCGTGAGCAAAGTGCTGGACCGTTCGCAAGTGCCGAACGCTTCGATTTTCATCAATATTCTGCGCGCGGTGGTGTGGACGTTGGCTGTGGGCACTGTGCTGCAGCCGGTGTTCGGCATTAATCCGACCACGATTTTCACCGCGCTCGGCATTGGTGGTCTTGCGGTGTCGCTCGGTATGAAAGATACGATCGCGAACATCATCGGCGGTTTCGGTCTGATGCTTGGCCGTGTAATCCAGCCGGGCGATCTGGTGAATGTGGCGGGCACCGATGGCGTGGTCGAAGATATCAACTGGCGTCAGACCGTAGTGCGCGAGCGCAATGGCAACGTCAAGATCATTCCGAATTCGATTCTGAACACCGCGTCACTGGAAAAACTCAATCCGTCCAACGAAATGCTGGTTCGTGTGCCGTTTACCGCCAAGGCCGGTACCGACATCGACGAGATGACCCGTCAGGTGGTTCAGGCCGTGCAGCGCGATACCGCCGATTTGGCCGATCCGCGCTTCCCTCCGAAAGTAAGACTGACCGGCTACTCCCCTTACGGCATCAATGTCGAAGTGTGCGCGTACGCCAAGCCGGAATCGTTGCTTCCCGACATGATCAACGCCGTGGCACGTTCCATCGCCAATGCTGATTTTCTTGAGAATCGCGCCATTAACAAAGAATCGTAATATCCTCGCGAACATAAGAAATCGCGGTTGACCCATATATATAAAGTGCCGCATGCAGTAGTCCACATGCGGCACTTTTTTATACTGAAATTATTACATCATTAGATTGATTGACGTAATAATAACCGTCACTACAATGTAAGTAACTACACCGACGCTCAGTATTGCCGTGCTCGTGCGCATGCCGCGAGGCAGTTCTTCCGGTGCGGTATAGAATTCAAAGTTCTTGCGATTGCGGATAAGCAACACTATGCCCGCGATGATCAGACCGTAATATAGCAGCATATAGATGCCGAATATCATCATTCCCGTCGCATTCTGGCCCATCCACTGCATCATGGCCGTTCCGTCGCCGTTTTCCGCACTGGTCAGCACGTTCATCAGACTGTCGATGTCAATGTTCGTCACCACCCACGGCGCAACCACGCCACCCATGAAGTTGACGATCATGTGCATGGCCACCGAATAACGCAGTTTGCTGGTGCGCACGTACACGTAGCCGAACATAAGACCCAATGCGAATGCGTAGAAGAACTGGAACAGGTTCATGTGCACCAGAGCAAAGAACAGCGCGGAGAACACGATCGCGGTTTTTTCGCCGTATTTGCGCGTGCGGCTGATGAGTTCCTTGCGGAAGATCCATTCTTCGAACAACGGTCCGAGAATTACGAGGAACACCACGTTCCACACGTCGAATTGCATGGCCAGATCGCTCACCGAATTGCTGGCTTTGCCTCCGGACAGCAGCGACGCCAACATATTGCCGATGAGACTGCCCCCATACATGAGCGGGAAGCACATGATAAGCAGTTTGAAGAATTGGCCCGGCTTCATGTCGAACTTGCGTGTTTCAATGACCGACGATTTGCCCATGATCAGTACTGCGAGCGGCATGGCCACGAGATACAAAGGGGCATCCGACGCCACATACACCGCCCAATTCGGCAGATTCGTGGTATGCAGTACCTGATAGAGCATGCCGGAAAGCACCGTTGCAAGCGCATACCAGATCACCACCATCAGGCACATGCCTGCGCCGATGCGGGAGAACACGCTTTTCACGCGCCTGAGCCACAGTTCGTAGGGATTGGCTTGTGGCTGCGGATACTGCGGTTGTTGCTGATATTGGGATGGCTGTTGTGGATTCTGCTGCGTATGCGGTTGTTGCGGCCGCTGCGGATATTGGGGGTACTGCGGAAACGTCATATTTGCCTTTGCGACGACGTGCACGGGGTGCATATACGAAAATGCTGATATTCAGCACCTTAGTACAGGAATGCTGAATATCAGCTTACAATCTCATGACCGTCGTCATGGGCGTCCGCAACGAAACAGCTCATACGGCGAGCGCGGCGATCGGACGCGGAGCCACCACCACTTCGGATCCAACCGTCAGGCCGGCAGGAAGCTCATTGGCCGGCAGCTGCACGGTGACGGGCAGGTGGCCCACACCTGCGGCAACCGTCAAGTCAACGCGTGCGAGCGCACCGAGGAAGTGCACCATGTCGACGCGACCATGCTCGCCTACCATGTTGCCATCGTTTGCGGCTAGAGTGATCACAAGGTTTTCCGGTCGCACGAGCACGGTGGAGGCGTCGCGCTTGGAGGCTTCGAGCAACGGCACGCGCTGGCCAAACACCACGGCTTCCTCACCATTCGTGATGCCTGGGAGTCGGTTGGTCAGGCCAATGAAGGTGGCCACGTATTCGCTGCCCGGACGGCGGTACAGTGTCTGCGGGTCGGCGATCTGTTCGATACATCCGTGGTTCATCACGCCGATGCGGTCGGCAACGGTGAGCGCTTCTTCCTGATCGTGGGTCACGAACACGGTGGTGGTGCCGGCTTCGAGCTGGATGCGGCGGATTTCGTCGCGCAGCTGCACACGAACTTTGGCGTCAAGTGCGGAAAGCGGCTCGTCGAGCAGGAGCACTCGGGGGTTCACGGCCAGTGCGCGGGCGAGCGCCACACGCTGCTGCTGACCGCCAGACATCTGCTGCGTGTATTTGCCAGCCTGATCGGCAAGACCTACGAGTTCCAGCTTCTCCATGGCCTGCTTACGGCGTTCCGTCTTGTCCATGCCGCGGATTTCCAACCCGAATTCCACGTTCTGCAGAGCGGTCATGTGTGGGAACAGCGAGTACGCCTGGAACACCATGGCCATGTTTCGCTTGTTGACGGGCACGCCAGTCACATCTTGGCCGCCGACGAGAATACGGCCGGCCTGGATGTCTTCCAAGCCTGCGAGGGAACGCAGCGCGGTGGATTTGCCGCAGCCGGAGCCGCCGAGCAGCACGACCATTTCACCAGGATTGATTTCTAGGTTGAAGTTGTCGAGCGCCTTGTTGGTGGCTCCTGGGTAGATTTTGTCTACATTAAGCATTTGCACGCCGCCGCCGCGTTCCGCGGAGTCGTTGAGGACTTCGCGTGCGGCTCGGGTTACGGTTTCGGCGCTCGGATTGGCGTTTACGAACGCTTCCGAAGTGCGTGCGATGGTTGCTTTCTGATCAGCGAGAGTCATGATTCGTTGCTTTCTTTGGATTTACGCAGTGCGTCGGAAATAAGATCGAGGGCTACCAGCAGGATCACGCCGAACAGTAGTGCCAGCAGCGACATGGCGGTGGAGATTTGGGAGTTGGATTGGCCAAGCTGGTAGAGCGCCACCTGCAGGTTCATGCGTCCAAGCAGCGATGCGACGGTGTATTCGCCCAGCACCACGGCGATGGAGATGAACGATGCAGAGAGGATCGACTGCCACAGGTTGGGGATGAGCACACGGAAGAACACTCGCGGCCAGAAGGCTCCGAGCGAGCGGGATGCTTCGCACAGCGTTTTCACGTCAATGGAGTTGAGGCCCACAGCGAGCGCGCGGAATGCAAATGGCATCACCAGAATAACGTACGCGAAGCACAGCCAGATCGGGTTGGTGCTGAGCACGTCGGCGCTGAGCCAACGGTAAATCGGCCCCAGGCCGACTACGAGCACGATGGCGGGGATGGTCAGCGGCAGGGTGGCCACCCATTCGATGGCGCGTTCCAGCTGCTTGGAGCGAATGTGCACGATCACCATGGTGGGTACCATGAGCAGCAGCATGATGACCACAGTCACCACACACAATCCCATGGACGATCCAAGACCGCTCCACAATGTGGACAAGTCAGCACCAAGCGCGCTGCCATCGCCGGTGAAAATCGCAATCCACGGATCCAAACTCCACTTGCCGGAAAGCGGGTGTCGAATGGTGAACACAAACATAGACACCAGTGGCACGAACAGGAACAGCAGCGTGAACGTGAGAATAATCGCCTTGATCACGCGCTGCTTGCGCACGCGGGCGGCACGCAGCTGCGGGGGCATTGCTTCAGTATGATTCACTGCCATTGTCCGGCCTTCTTTTCCACAGCGTGGCTCAGCATCATCACCAGAGCAACCACGATGATCATCGCGAAGGCGAGCACTTGCGCGAATCCCTGCTGATTCGGATCCATTTCGTTGCGCATGGCGCCCTGAATCATAAGCGGCACCAGAATCGAACGCTGTGAGAACAATGCGGCGGCCGTCGCATATGCGGAGAACGCGCTGGCGAACAGCAACAGCAATGCGGAAATGAAACGCGGAACCAGTATCGGCCCCGCAACGCGCGTCCAATACTGGAATGTGTTACCGCCGAGCGATTCGCAAGCCTCACGCCACTGCGGACGAATCGAATCGACCGCAGGCAGGAAGATGATAATCATCAACGGAATCTGGAAGTAGCAGTAGACCGTGATTAGGCCAGGCAGGGAGCTCAACCAGTTCGGATTGACGGTCAGTCCGGTCAGCTGACGGATCAGCATGGTGCCGACGCCGTTGATACCGATGGTGGCGATGAAGGCGAAAGCGAGCATCACGCCGCCGAACTGTGCGAGCACCGACGAAATGGCACTGACCATGCGGCGCAGCAGTCCGTTCGGTTTGCTGCCAATCACCAGCGCATACGAGGCAACCGCACCCACGACCGCGCCAATGAGTGCGGAGATCACGGAAACGAGAATGGAGGTGGCGAACGCGGCGATGGTGTTCGCTTCGAAGAGTTTGCTGAAGTTGTTGAGGGTAAATCCGCCGTCGACGTTCTGGAATGCGCCGACAATCACGATAACGGTAGGCGCAAGCAGGAAGCAGGCGGTATAGGCGAAGAACGGGATGGTCACGACGAATGTACCGATTTCGCGGCGATGCGTGGCGAAATCGGAGATTACGGAGGGGCCGTTTCCTCGCGTTCCGCGGGCTTCGCGTGCGTTACGCCCGCCGATGACTCCCGCTTTGGGGGTGATTGCTGCAGTCATGGTTGCATGCGTGCTTTCATACGATTGATATGCGGTGAGATTGCATAGGATTGTGGGATTCCGCTATTGCGCTGGAGACATGCTTCAAGGCCGGTTGTTGCGGCAGAAGACGTCGGGGAACTTGCTTCAGCCCGTCGTGTCCGCCGGTCTGCCGGCCTTAGATTGCATTATTTTCGATTGCGATCCAGCTCGTTTGCGTTGCTTGCGAGCGGTTGCCAATCAGTTGCCGATGGTCTTGTCCCAGTTGTTCTGGAGCCATTCGGTGATGCGAGTGGAATCATCGTTGGTATAGGTCACCGGATCGCCCTCGATGGTGATGGCGGTCTTCAGGGTGTCCTGGTCAACCGTGCCGTCTTCCTTCATGGAGTCGAGGAGCACCGGATTGGCGCCGCCCTTGAACCATTCGTTCTGAGCATCGGCGGTGTACAGGTATTCCTCCCACAGGCGTGCTGCGGCCGGGTGCGGAGCGTCCACGTTGATGGCCTGGTTGTAGTAGCTGACCACCTGGGCGTTCTTGAAGGTCTTGAACTTCCAGTTCACGCCCTTCTCCTTGAGGCTCTTCTGATAGGAGGCCTGGTTGTAGCTCCAGTCCATCACCACGCCGGTCTGGCCGGAATCGATGGTTCCGTCGGTCACGTCAACGGTGGTGAGGTTGCCAGCATCCTTGAGCTTCTTGAAGTAGTCGAGGCCCGGCTGCAAGTCGTTGATGTCACCGCCTGCGAGCTGGTTGATCATGAGGTAACCGTTGAATGCGGCGCCGGCTTCGGCAGGCTTGCCGTTCAGCGCCACGGTGCCGGCGAACTTCGGATCCATCAGATCGTCAAGGCTGTTGATGTCGCCGTACTTGTCGGCGTTCCAACCGATCGACATGATGCCGGTGTAGTCGGCGTAATACTTGCCGTCAGCATTCTTCACGGAATCCGGAATCTTATCCCAGGCCTGCACCTTGTAGGAGGCGAAGTTGTCGGTGCTGGTGGAAGCCACGGCCAAGCCGAGGTCGAACACGTCGGGGGCAGCGTCGGTGCCCTTGTTAGTCTTGGCTGCGTCCACTTCTTCCTTGGAGGAGGCGTTCGGGTTCAGCTCGTTGATCTTAATGTTCGGATACTTCTTCTTGAAGCCGTTGATGACCTCACCATAGTTGGACCAGTTGTGAGGAAGTGCGATGACGTTAAGCTGGCCTTCCTTTTCGGCGGCGGCAACCAAATCGTCCATCGTACCGAAATCAGCCAAGGAAGTGGCCTTTGCGGACTTTTCATCAATCTTCACGGCCTTGCCGGAAGTGGAATCAGCGGAGGAATCCGTGCTGCCCGATCCGCAGGCGGCCATGGAGAAAGCCAGAACGGCAGCAAGAGAGCCGGCAGCCAGTTTGCGCAGAGAAATCATGGAAATCAATATCTTTCTTATGCCTTGTTCATAACAACAAGAAAGAAGATAAGCCCTCAAATCAACGCGATACTGACCTTACAGTAAATATGCAGTTTATTTTGAATCGAAAAAACTAAATTTTCCCAAACTGCAGGTAAATTGGCGGAATATGTCAACTGGCACCAACGCAGTGTCAGCATTGATGCCAGTCTCATGCAAATCGAATCAGACTAAAGCGAGCAACCACACAATCGAAATCAGCGCAGCACGCCCTCGATCAGCATGGTGATCAGGTTGGTGTAGCTCACGCCGGTTGCCTCCCATGCCTTGGGATACATGGAAATCGGGGTGAAGCCCGGCATGGTGTTAATTTCGTTGACCATCACTTCGCCGTCGGCCGTCACGAAGGTGTCGACACGACTCAGGCCGGCGCAGTCGACTGCGATGAACGCTTTTTTGGCGGTTTCGCGCACGCGGTTCAGAGTTTCTTCCGGCAGGCTTGCGGGCACTTCCACATGGCTTGCGTCGGAGTTCACGTACTTGCTGTCGAAATCATAGAACTGGTCGTCGCCCTCGGCACGCTTGTCAAGCACGATTTCGCCCGGCCAGCTGGCCTGCGGAGCCTCGCCGGCCTTCGGGCAGAGCACGGCGCATTCGATTTCGCGCGCGTCGATGCCCTGTTCCACGAGCACACGCCAATCATGGTGGGACGCTTCGAACACTGCGGCGGCAAGCTCGGCCGCATCGCCCTCATGTTCGACCTTGGTCACGCCGAAGCTGGAACCGGCGCGGGACGGCTTCACGAACAGCGGGTACTGCAATCCGGCCTGCTGCACCGCGGCAAGCATTTCGTCCGCCTCGGCGGCAAATTCGGAAGCGGCATCATAATCGCGCACATCCAACGTGATGCCTGGAGCCACGGGAATACCGGCCGCAGCCAGCAATACCTTCGTATAATGCTTGTCCATGCAAGCGGCGGAAGCGAGCACACCGCAGCCAACGTACGGCACGTTCATCATTTCGAACAGGCCCTGAATCGTGCCATCCTCACCGTACGGACCATGCAATACCGGAAGCACGGCGTCCACGTGGCCAAGCGAAGTCAGCGTGCCGTCATCTTCACGAGCGAAGAAACCATCCTGGCCGAGTGCCACATCCAGCACCACATCTTTGGAGGAATCCGTCTTCTCCACCATCGGCAGGCCTTCGCTCATGTTCCACTTGCGTGGATCCTCGCCGCCTACGATCCACTCGCCGTTCTTGGTGATTCCCACCTCAATGGCTTCGAACTTGTCAGTATCCAACGCGCGCAGCACGCCCGCCGCAGAGATGCAGGAAATCGAATGCTCGTCGGCTTTGCCGCCATACATCACCACAATGCGCTGTTTTGCCATCTTTGTCTTATGCTCCATAAGTTGGTCCGTTGAACGCACGCGCGCCCAATACCGTCTGCCAATACTGTCTGTACTGTCTGTCTTCGCAATATCGCGCCGGTTCGCACTTCTGTTCGCCCGCGATACCACGCATTCGCAATATCGCAGTTCAGTATACAAACCGCACCCCACAGCCCACACACGACGAACCATAATTACACACGCCCGTCACTCATGTCCTATTTTCATGAATCATAGAATACGGAATCAAACGTTGGAATGATGCGATTGCAACCTGAAAAACCGAGCTTAATCGCTTTGTCTAATCACGATTAGACTAATCACGATTAGACTATTTTTATACAGATTTACTATTATTGCCGAAATATATGGCGATTGACGATTGACACATTCCGATTGACGTTTTACGCAATCGCATGCCTCGAAAAATAAAAAGACCGCACCTGAAAGTGCGGTCTTATCTGCAATCGCGATGTTGCGGAAAGCTTATTCTTCGCTGATGCCTTCGCCGAAAAGTTCGGACAGCATCTGCGCGCAGGAGATGCCATCGGAAAGCACGTGGCTCATGGCCGTGGCGAGCGGTGTAGGCACGCCATACTGCTTGCCGAGCGCCACCACCGCATCGGTGGTCGGCACGCCTTCGGCCACGCCGTTGCTCACCTTGGTGGCTTCCTCAACGCTCAATCCCTTGCCCAAGTTGGATCCGAACGTGTAGTTGCGGCTCAACGGGGATCCGCAGGTGGCGATCAGGTCGCCCACGCCAGCCAAACCGGCGAACGTCTTCGGATCGGCGCCTGCCGCCTCGCCCAGGGCGGTCAGTTCGGCCAGGCCACGGGTTTCGATCATGGCGGCGGTATTTTCGCCGTAGCCGGCGCCGCGGGCCATGCCCACGGCCAGCGCGACCACATTCTTCAGCGATCCACACATTTCCAAGCCGATCACGTCGCGGGTTACGAACGCACGGAAATAGTCGGTGGTGCAAGCGGCTGCGATCTTGCGCGCATTGTCGAGATTTTCGCAGGCGACCACGGTTGCGGCCGGCTCGCGGTCGGCGATCTGCTTGCTCAGGTTCGGTCCGGAAATCGCGGCGAAGCGGTCGGCCGGCAGGTCGAGCGTTTCCATAACGACTTCATCCATGCGCTTGCCGGTGGTGCGTTCGATGCCTTTCATCAGCGAGGCGACGAGTGCGGTTTCGGGAATCAGGTCCTTGAATTCGACGAGCGCGACGCGGGCGAACTGTGCGGCGATGGCCACGATCACAATGTCGGCGTTGGCTACGGCTTCGGCACGGTCGCCGGTGGCGGTCATGTTGCTTGGCAGCACTTTCACGCTGGGCAGGCGAACACCGTTGTGATGGTGGTCGCGAATGCCTTCCACAATCTCCGGTTCGATGGCCCACATAGTCACATTGTTGCCTGCATCGGCAAGCACCTGACCGAAAGCGGTTCCCCAAGCTCCTGCGCCCAGTACCGTCACGTTCGTCATATTTGCTCCTTGCATTACTCCGGGCATCATTCATAACCCGGAGTCTTGGCTCAAAAATTGCTTTTCCTATGCTACCGCCGGCTACGCACACCGCGATATATGCCGCAATACGCGCCATACGTATGCGCAATCGGCTGGCAGTATTTCGATTACCGCATTTCAGCAATCGCGTGTGCGGTCTTTTTCGATTCGGCCTTCTTCGATTCAGTCCTTCACTCGGCTCATCGTACGATAATCCCAATATCCATCGGGGGCTTGTTCGCCGCGGATTTCGGCCATGACTTCGGTCATACGCACGCGGATGCGTCGGGTAAGTTCGTTGGCGAGATCCTCCGGCACTTCCTCACCCCAGGAATCGCAATCGGCGAGCAGATCCGCATAATCAAGCGCCTCGTCGTAGCACATGACCACGTTTTTACGCGGCCACGGCCACCAATGGTTGATGCTTGCCGCGCCCCACGTTACCGCGCAATACAGCGGAATCTGGTAGCCGAGTCGGCGCGAAGCCTCAAGCGCGATCATGCCCACGCCGTTTTTCATGCTCATCGGCCATTTCTGCGGGTCGCGCGTTACCGTGCCTTCCGGCCATACGGTTAGGGGTCGGCCGGAGGTAAGGATTTCCACGGAGGTTTCCTCGATGGCTTTCGCCTTGCCCGAACGGCGTTGCACGGGCTGCATGCCTACCAGTTGGAACCATTTGCCGATCAGCGGCCACGAGGCCATTTCGGCTTTGGCCATGTAGCGCGGACGGCGGCCTTGATGGAACATGGAGATCATGGGCACGAACACGTCAAACATGGTGACGTGCGTGGCCGCGGTGATGAACGGACCGGTTTCCGGCACGTGTTCGATGCCCCACGCCTTGAGTTTGGTGCGGTTGCGGAATACGATGTCGCATCCGGTGAGCAGACGATGGGTCGCTTTCGGATTCTGCGCCGCGATTTCGGCTTCATTGGCTTTGCGCGGCCCGCATGGAAAGTCGTGGGTTGGGTCAACGAGATGGTGACGCTGTGCGAGCTTTGCGACTTGTTCGTCGCTTAACGGTTTGACCGCGGAACGCGGCGAGGGTTTTCCTTTGGATGCCATGCGTTCCATTCTGCCACCACCCATTCCGCTTGGTTGGAACGATTGCGCTCATGCACGACGCACACACGAAATACAAAAACACGGAATATACGAAAAAGGCGGAACTGGTGGATAGGCTGGAGGACGATTGACGACGAAGATGTTGCGACTATCCCTAGAATCCGTCTGGACATGCAGTAAACACAATAACGATGAGGGAAACCCTTATATCTTCGGCTGTTCACCTCGTTGCAAACGCCATTCGATATCGACAATCATAATGCTATTCCGAAAGAATCTCTGCCGAAAATCGACATTATTTTCAAAAACAATAAAGCTTTTGCATCACTATTATGCGCCATAACCCCCTAAATTAAGTTCAATAATTTATACACTGAATTACTAAGTTTTTGAGAACGAGCAACGGCAATATGTAAGCAAAAAGCCGGTGCCCACTGTTGTGAACACCGGCCTTACCAAGCCAATCAAGCTATATCAGCGATAAATCAAGCAACAAATCAGTCGAAATCTGCGCCGAGAGCTTCGAGCTTGCCACGGAAATCGGCATAACCGCGGTCAATCAGCGAAATGCCCTGCACATTGGACGGGCCCTTTGCCGCCAACGCGGCAATCAGATGGCTGAAGCCGCCACGCAGATCCGGCACGTCAATATCGCGGCCGGTCAGCGGGGTCGGTCCGAAGATAACCGCGGAATGCTTGTAATTGCGCTGCTGGAAACGGCATGGCAGCGATCCGAGGCATTCGCGATACAGCTGAATCGTGGCACCCATCTGCACCAGTGGCTTCGTGAAACCGAAACGATTCTCATACACCGTTTCGTGCACGATCGACAGGCCCTTCGCCTGCGTCAACGCCACCACCAGCGGCTGCTGCCAGTCGGTCATGAAGCCCGGATGCACGTCGGTTTCGATCGCGACCGGCTTCAAATCGCCGCCCGGATGCCAGAAACGAATGCCGTTATCGGTAATGTCGAACTCACCACCAATCTTGCGGAACACGTTCAGGAACGTCATCATTTCAGGCTGCGTAGCACCCTTGACGAAAATGTCGCCATGCGTGGCCAATGCCGCGGAAGCCCAGGAAGCGGCCTCGATGCGGTCGGTCAGCGAAGTGTGCGTATAGCCCTTCAGCTCCTTCACACCCTCGATGCGGAACGTACGGTCCACATCCACGGAAATGATCGCGCCCATCTTCTGCAGCACGCACACCAAATCCATGATTTCAGGTTCGGTGGCAGCGCCGGAAAGCTCCGTCTTGCCCTCGGCAAGCACGGCGGCAAGCAACGTCTGCTCGGTAGCGCCCACCGACGGGTACGGCAGGTGAATCTTCGCGCCATGCAAACCGTTCGGAGCAGTGATATGAATGCCGTCCTTATGTTCCTTATCGACGTTGGCACCCAACTTGCGCAACGTTTCCAGGTGGAAATCAATCGGACGACCGCCAATATTGCATCCGCCGAGAGCCGGAATGAACGCCTCACCCAAACGGTGCAGCAGCGGGCCGGAGAACAGAATCGGAATACGCGACGAACCAGACAGCGTATCCACGTCGGCCACATCGGCAAGCTGCACATTCGTGGCGTCGATCGTGACCACGCCGTGATCGCCATCCACCGTAACGTCCACGCCATGCAGACGCAGCAAGTCGGAGACCACATGCACGTCGCGAATCTCCGGAACATTCTTCAACACGGACGTACCCGGGGCGAGCAGCGCCGCCACCATGGCCTTGCTCACGAAGTTCTTCGCGCCACGCACCTTGATGGTGCCGTTCAGCGGCTTGCCACCTTCGACGTGCAGAATGTCGTTGTTGTTGTCAGACACGCTCAACCTCTTTCGCTTCCCTTATACGGTTCAAGCTTGAAACACACTAACCCTCAGTTTGCCATAAGGCATGTAGTGGGCTCGTGAAATGCCGCGTTCAGCGCAGTGTCTCCCAATTTCGTTCGACTTTCGGCCAAAATTCCCAGCTACTGGAACAATCCACCCGCCAAACCGCATCCCAGCGGGCAAAAACTTCCAGTCGGTGGAAGAATCCTCCCGATACAAGCCCCTCCACCGTCCAAAAACCTCCAGTCACTGGAAGAATCATCCCACCAAACTGCATCTCAGCGGGCAAAACCCTCCAGTCACTGGAAGAATCAGGACGGACAGCTACCCCGTGCTGCACTAATCCTTCCAGCGAATGGGAAAAATGGACGGTGAAACGCAACAGAGCGCAAATCAGGCGCAATTGAACCTGTGACTACAGTGCGGCTTTAATGTCTTGCGCCAAACGGGCGTTCCACATGGCACCCGTAGCGCTCATCACCGCGTTTGCACCAGCCTCGCGGTACGCCTTGTAATCTTCCGGACGAATCACACCGCCCACACCAACGATCGCAAAATCAAGACCCAGCTTCTCGCGAATCGCATTCAGGCGGCCAACCATATCGAGACCTGCACCACGAATCGCATTGCCACATACGCCCGAACGGTCACGCCCCGCGCCTGGCAATGCCTGATTGCCGTTCGCATCCACCAGCTTCGCGGAGATTGTGTTAATGGTGGAGAAACCCTGCACCGCGCCATGGCCGGCGGTTTCCTTCACCATGATTTCCAGATCGGCATCATTCGGAATGTATGCGAGCTTCACGATCAGCGGACGATCGCCGATTTCGTTCTTCACCGCTTCCGTAATCTCGCCGACCAAATGCGGATCGTGGCACAACAGACGATTATGTCCCTCATTCGGGCAGCTGGTGTTCATTTCCATCAGGCCAGCGCCAGTTTCGGCAACCAAATGCGCGGTGGTGACATGATCGGCGATATACGCTTCACGATCCATGCCCTCCACGCGGGAGCCTTGGAAGCTCGGCACCAGCAGCTGGCCGTCACCGGCTGCGGCGATTGCCTTCTGCATGTCCGGCTGCCATTCGTCGGGATCACGGGAGGGAACGCCGAAACTGTTGGAAATCGAAATCGGAAGCTCATAACGGGTATCGGCAAGCACACCCTCGTCAAGTTCGGCACTGCCCGGAACCAGCGAACCATCGGCATTCCGCGGATGCACGGCCAGCACGTTCGGGAACGCATTGCAGCCCCATGCGCGGGAACGAACCGTCTTGTATACCGCCAGATCGAAGCCCATACGGAAAGCGGCCGTGGTGAAACGCTCATTCAGCAGCGGACCAGCTGGAATACCGAACGGCAGATTCACACGAAAACCAAGGAATTCCTGCGCTTGAGCGGCCTGAATGGTCTGAACGCCCTGAACCTCACTGGAGGAATCGGACGCAACCTCAGCAACAACAGACGTGACCGATCCCGCAGAATCGGACGCATCAGCCCGCAACACTTCGGCAAACGCGCCGAACGGCCCTTGCAAATAGTTGTCTTCATACGTGCGATTGACATCATAAAACGGCGCAAAACCCTGGCTCATTTTTCTCTCCGAAAGCTACGAAAGCACGAAACAATAAGCCCACCATAGCGCGTCTCATATGCAAAACCCGCGCAAATCTCACATAATCAGCAATCCCAACGTCCCAATCCTTCCAGTCACTGGAAGAATCCGGACAATATGAGTCCCCTAATCGTCCCAAAACCTCCACCCAGTGGAGGAATCACCCCGCTACGGACCGTCTCAAAGTCCAAAAACATCCACCTACTGGAAGAATCCTCCCGCTCACGCATCACATAACATCCCAATCCTTCCAGTCACTGGAAGAATCCTCCCGCGAACAATCATCCCGACGTCCCAATTCTTCCACCCACTGGAAAAATCCTCCCGCAAACAGCCCGCGCAACAACGCAAGCGGAGTGATCCTTCCACCCACTGGAGGAATCACCCCGCAAACAGCCCGCGCACCTAGCCAGACGCCAACTCAGATGATGCCGCGATCGGCAAGCGGGCCCTGCCAATCCGGGTATTCGCCTTCGCGCGCGGACGCGATCAACTGCTCCGGCTCACGCTTCGCCGGCAGCGTCTTCGGCTTGAACGGGAACTTTTCGGCACGCATCTTCTCGTATGTCACAATATCGTCTTCATACTGCAACGTCAGATCGATATCGTCATAGCCGTTCATCAGGCGCCAACGGGTATAGTCGTTCACTTCGAACGGCAGCGTCACGTCGCCGCACGTCACCGTGCGATCCTCCAGGCTCACCGTCATATCACGGCCCGGCTCCTCGTCAAGCAGCTTCCACAGCAACTCAACGGATTCCTGCGGCATAATCGCAGCCAGCACACCGTTCTTCGCGGTGTTGCCGTAGAAAATGTCGGCGAAACGAGATGAAATCACCACGCGGAAGCCGTAATCATGCAATGCCCACACGGCATGTTCACGAGAAGATCCGATACCGAAATCCGGTCCGGCAACGAGAATCTTGCCCCGCTTGTATTCCGGCTGGTTGAGCACGAATTCCGGATCGCGACGCCACGCATAGAACAGCGCGTCGTCGAAACCGGACTTCTGCACGCGCTTCAAGAACACGGCTGGAATAATCTGGTCAGTATCGACATTGGAACGGCGAAGCGGTACGGCCACGCCGGTAAGAGTAGTCAGTTTTTCCATTTCACTATTTCTTTCGATGTAACGATTCACAGAATGCCGGAAATCCAAGATTTCTCAGGTTTTCAAGCATTCTCAACGATTCACAGATCAGCCGGAGACGAGATGGTACCGCGGATGGCCGTTGCGGCGGCGACCGCCGGCGACGCCAGATGCGTACGCGACCCCTTGCCCTGTCGACCTTCGAAATTGCGGTTCGAAGTGGAGATGGAACGTTCGCGGGCCACCATCTTGTCGGGGTTCATGCCCAGGCACATGGAGCAGCCTGCGTTACGCCATTCGGCACCGAAGTCCTTGAAGATCTTGTCAAGTCCTTCCTTTTCCGCCTGCAAACGCACGCGAGAGGAGGCCGGCACCACGAGCACGCGGTGAATGTTTTCGGCCTTGTGATGCCCCTTCATAATGGAAGCGGCCACACGCAGATCCTCGAGACGTCCGTTGGTGCAGGAGCCGATGAACACGGTATCCACGGCAATGTCTTTGATGCGCATGCCCGGCGTCAAGCCCATGTAGGCAATGGCACGCTCGGCCGCGGTGCGCTCGGTTTCATCGTTGAACGAAGCCGGATCCGGCACCACGCCGGAAATCTTGATGCCCTGACCCGGGTTGGTGCCCCACGTCACATACGGCTCGAGATCTTCGGCCTTGATGGTCACTTCCTTGTCGAATACGGCGTCGTCATCGGTTTTCAGCGTCTTCCAGTATTCGATGGCCTTGTCCCACATTTCACCTTCCGGCGCGTGCGGGCGTCCCTTCAGATATTCGAACGTCACTTCGTCCGGCGCGATCATGCCGGCGCGAGCGCCCGCTTCGATCGACATGTTGCAGATGGTCATGCGTGCGTCCATCGACAGTTTCTTGATGGCCTCACCACGATATTCAATGACGTGCCCTTGGCCGCCACCAGTGCCGATCTTCGCGATAATCGCAAGAATAATGTCTTTTGCGGTGACGCCCTTCGGCAGTTCACCTTCGATATTCACGGCCATGGTCTTGAACGGCTTCAGGCTCAGGGTCTGCGTTGCCATAACATGTTCGACTTCGGAGGTGCCGATGCCGATGGCCATGGCACCGAACGCGCCGTGCGTGGAGGTGTGCGAGTCACCGCACACGATCGTCATGCCCGGCTGCGTCAGGCCCAGCACCGGCGCGAACGCGTGCACCACGCCCTGATCGGCGTCTCCCAGCGGGCACAGACGTACGCCGAAATCCTTGCAGTTCTTTTCGAGCGTGCTTAGCTGCAGCGCGGAGATCTTATCCGGATTCGGGCGGTCGATGTCGGCAGTCGGCGTGTTGTGATCTTCCGTTGCGATCAGCTGGTCAAGGTGACGTGGCTTGCGTCCGGCCAGTCGCAAGCCTTCGAATGCCTGCGGACTGGTAACTTCGTGCATGAGCATCAGATCAATGTACAGCAAGTCGGGAGCCCCATCACTACCCTTGCGTACCAAATGATCGGCCCAGACCTTCTCGGCCAATGTCGTTCCCATTGCGGGACCTCCTCGAATTTTTCCTCGCTTTTTCCTCGCGGTATTGCCAACCCGCGTTGTTCGTGCTATAAGCCTATGGCGTTCGAGCCTGGTTCGAACGCGTTTATGCCGGTATATGAGATACTTGCATGCAACGCACACATCACATATGGGCCAAGTTCACTCCAGATCATGTCAAAATCGCCGCGATTGTGGCATACCTCCCCGTATGTACCTACAAAATCGTTGAAAATTCAGATTTTTTCCAGCTTTTTCCATAACTGAGTAAAGATTAAAATACCTGCTCTACCGCAGTCCGACATTGCGTACATTTTGCATTTCAATATGTGAGATGGCATAATCCCTCTTATGACTTCTTCGAATACAAGCACCACCATGCCTGAATCGCAGTCGGATGAGACTGAGCTTCCAGCTGAGACCCACCACACGACGTCTTCTCAAAGCAATGAGATTCATTCCGGTGTGGGTGTGCTTGACAAGACCGTCAAAATCCTTGACGCGCTTGAATCCGGTCCGGCAACGCTCGGACAGCTGGTTTCCTCGACGGGCTTGGCCCGACCGACCGCGCATCGACTGGCGATTGCGTTGGAGCGTCACCGTTTTGTGTTGCGTGATCAGCATGGTCGTTTCGTGCTTGGCTCGCGTTTTGCGGAATTGGCCGCTGCTGCCGGCGAGGATCGTTTGCTGACCGCAGCCGCGCCGATTTTGCAGACGTTGCTGGATCGCACTGGCGAATCCGCGCAGATTTACCGCCGTCAGGGCGATATGCGCGTGTGCATCGCCGCCGTGGAGCGCGCTTCCGGTTTGCGTGATTCCATTCCGGTTGGTGCGATGCTGTCGATGGAGGCCGGTTCCGCGGCCCAGATTTTGCTGGCTTGGGAGGATTCCGAACGCCTGCATCAGGGGTTGCGTCACGCCAAGTTCACCGCGGCCAAGCTTACCGCCGTGCGCAAGCGCGGTTGGGCCGAGTCGGTCAACGAGCGCGATGAAGGCGTATGCTCGATTTCCGCGCCGATTCGCAATGCTTCCGGTCAGGTGATTGCCGCAATTTCGATTTCCGGCCCGGACGGTCGTATGGGGTCCAATCCCGGACGCCGTTACGCCCCGCTGGTTATGGCTGCCGGCAAGTATTTGACCGACGCCTTGATTAAGGCTTCTTCCGGTCGCTGACGGGCAATATACAGCCTCTCAACCGTGTTCCGCGATGCATGCAGGACACGGTTTTGCCATTTCCTGCCTTCCGCAAGTTTTGCCATTTCCTTGCAGGATTTGTCGTTTCGCTCTTTTCAGCTACTTCTTACGCAGCCAAGTCAACAGTTTGCTCCACCATGTCGGCCGATGCAGCAGATCCACGCCTTCGGATTCGGGCTTCGATTCACTGGTCATGCCGTACGCGTACGCCTTGCCCGCGCTCGGTTTGCCCACCAATTCGCCGTATTCAAGCAGCTGCGTACGCGGCTCGTACGGATGGCGGATGTCGAACTCGATCAGCCGCGCGGCCCGCTTCTGCGGCACCGGACCATACGATCCGAAACCGCTGGTGGGCGACGCGATCATCATCAGACCGCCAACCTTGCCTGGCGAAGCCGCCGTCTGCGCATCAGCCGAGGCCATTTCTCGCGAAACCGGCACTGTTCCAACGAATGCGTTGCGGTGATCATGTCCCGCGGAAATCGCAAAATAGTCATGCTGTTCCAATATCGCGAATTCACCGCTGTCGGCATCCGGGCAGCTGACACCCTCCCCCAGATAACTGCCGGGAAGCGTTTTTTCCTCATCCAAAACGTAATGTTTTCCAGCGAAATTGCGGTAGCCCTCAATCGCACGCGCCGCATTCGCCGCGGCCGGCTTAAGCAGTTGGTAATACTGTTGCACCGGAAAATGCTGGAATACCATGCACGGGACCGCCGGTTCCTGCGATTGCGCGGTTTCGTGCGATCCTGCCTGTTTCTGAGATTGCGTGGCCATCATTTCCGGCACTTCGGCAAGAAATCGCAACGCCTCCGCGGACGGGCTTCCGTACCCGCCGGAACGTGCGTAATCGCCTGAATCCAGCAATACCAAGCCCAGCACGGACATCGTATGGTCCACATCGGCAACCGGCAATGCGAAGGTGCCCGGCTCGCAAGCGAATACGCGCTGATTCGGCAAATACGATTCCGCCCGGAGTTGCACGAAACCTGCATCTTCCGCAGAATCCATGCTTCCCACAGAATTTGCAGAATTTGCGCCCCCGAGGCCGCTCTCGCCTCCCGTAGGCTCAGGGTTCACGCATCCGGGAAATTCCCTGCAAATGCTTTCGATTTCCGCATTGCTGAGCCCGCATTGAAAATCGTGGTTGCCGAATGTCACCGCCCACGGAATGCCGCGATCGGCAAGCGGACGCACGAGCTGTTCGACAGTGGCGCGCACGGATGCGCAGGTGCGTTCCAGCGCAGCTTCGAACCGTTCTGACGCTTCGGAAGACTTGGATGAAGCGGTTTTGGAGGAAATCCCCGCGGCAGCGCTCCAACGACGTTTGCGCGTGGTTTGCGCGTATGCGGGATCATATCCTGCGATCTGATTGCCGGTGAAGATGACGATATCCGGCCTTGTGGCATCCAGTGACGCTTCGATGAGTTTGACGGTGTCTTTGCTGACTTTCGGCCCGTCTTGAATGTCGGCAAGCTGCAGAACGCGGAATTTGCCGGATTGGTGGAATTGCAATCGTCCCAGTCGCGCGGATACGGAAAGCGGGCGATCGTCGCCTTCTTCCGCCGGTTGGATGCGCGGTCGCGTGGCGGCGGCTTTTGCTGCGTTCTGCAATTCAGTCATGCTTCCTAGGGTAGTGCAATTTTCTTGGACTATGTTGTACTGGCAGACATGCTTGCGAAAAACAAAAAACCCTCGCATCTGCGAGGGTCATTGGCTGGGATGCCTGGACTCGAACCAAGAATGGCTGAACCAGAATCAGCTGTGTTGCCAATTACACCACATCCCAATTTGGCAGGCGTGGCAACTTCGAAAAGTTGTCCGTCGTACCCCCGACCGGATTTGAACCGGTGTTGGCGCCGTGAGAGGGCGTAGTCCTAGACCGCTAGACGACGGGGGCTTGAGTTATTGCTGTGATTCTCAGCTGAGCCGTGAACCGCAACGAGTGATAAATATACGCGAATCCGTAGGAGTGCGCAAGTCACGGCGTGTCGCGCCATTTTCCGCCATTCTTAAACAGCATCCCAGAACAACAAACCCGCTGGAACGGAACATTCCAGCGGGTCGACAGTCATGCGATCGGCAAAATCACACCATCAGCGCATCACAGGTGCTCGCGCAAGCCCTGCAAGCGTGCGACGGTGATCTCCTTGCCAACGATCTCCATGGATTCGAACAGCGGCGGAGACACGCGACGGCCGCTCATGGCCACACGCACCGGACCGAACGCCAGACGCGGCTTGTAACCGCCATCTTCGATCAGCGACTTGTTCAGTGTCTCATGCAGGAAGTCGGTCTTCCAATCATCTTCAGCAACGTCGGAAAGCGCCGCAATGGCGGCGTCGAGCACTGCCGGAGCGGAATCCTTCAACTGCTTCTTGGCGTCATCATCAGGCTCGATGTAGCCCTCGGTGGAGAGCAGCGAGCCCACCATGCCGGCGACCTCGCCCAGCAGGCGCACGCGCGGCTGCACGAGCTCCACGGAAGCGGACAGCACCTCACGCTCGCGATCGGTCAGCGCATCCCAGGAATCGGCGGAGACCACGCCATCGCGGTTCAGGTACGGCACGGCACGGTTCAGGAAGTCCTGCGGCTCAAGCATACGGATGTGCTCGGCGTTGATGGAAATGGCCTTGTCGAGGTCGAAACGGGCCGGATTGGCCTTGACGTCACGCACGTCGAACTTTTCGATCATTTCTTCCATGGAGAACACGTCGCGGTCGGCGGCGATGGACCAACCCAGCAGCGCCAGGTAGTTCAGCAGGCCTTCGCGAATGAAACCGTTGTCGCGATGCAGGAACAGATTGGATTCCGGGTCACGCTTGGAAAGCTTCTTGTTGCCCTGGCCCATCACGTACGGCATGTGGCCGAACAGCGGCATTTCCTTGGCCACGCCCAGCTCGATCAGGTAACGGTAGAGCACGATCTGACGCGGGGTGGAGCTCAGCAGGTCCTCGCCGCGCAGCACCACGTTGATGTTCATCATGGCGTCGTCGACCGGGTTGGTCAACGTGTACAGCGGATCGCCGTTCGGGCGCACGATCACGTAATCCGGCACGGAACCAGCCTTGAACTCGATGCGGCCACGGATCAGATCGTCGAACGCGACATCCTCATCGGGCATGCGGATACGCAGGGCGGGCTTGCGGCCTTCGGCACGGAAGGCGGCCTTCTGCTCTTCGGTGAGATCACGGTCGTAGCCGTCGTAACCGAAAGCCTTCGGACGGCCGGCGGCCACGTTGCGGGCTTCGATTTCTTCCGGAGTGGAGAAGGATTCGTATGCATAGCCGGCTTCAAGCAGCTTGGCTGCGACATCCTTGTAGATGTCGCCACGCTCGGACTGGCGGTACGGGCCGTCGGGGCCACCCACGTTGATGCCCTCGTCCCAGTCGATGCCCAGCCAATTCAGGGCTTCGATGATCTGGTTGTAGCTTTCCTCGGAGTCGCGCTGGGCGTCCGTATCTTCAATACGGAACACGAACGTGCCCTTGGTATGGCGGGCCTCAGCCCAGTTGAACAGTGCGGTGCGGACCATGCCGACGTGCGGAATGCCGGTCGGGGACGGGCAGAAACGCACGCGAACATGCTCAGGAAGTTCTGGTTTGGTGTTTTCAGCTTCAGTCATAAGCTCCATTGTGCCCCGCAAACCGGACGTGCCATCCAGTCCCACGCACCAACTCGCTTTTCGCGGTCATGAACATCCTGCAGCTAATTGACCCGATGATCGCAGCCACCAATCCTTACAACACCATGCTGGGCATGAGCCGCGCCATCGACGGACTTCCCCAACGCGTCAGAAGATGCCCCAAGTCAAAGGGGATTTTTGCGGGGTCCGTCGGGATTGTCCCACACTGCAATATTTTTCGGTATTTTTGGCGATGCAAGAGTACTGTGTTAATCGACTTCACTTTTTTGATGTCGATTCACTTTCCGAAAGGGTAATCTAATGACGGACCCCAACCAATATAATCCGCAGAACCCGCAGCAGGCCCAGCAATATGGCGGTTACGGCTCCTACGGTCAGAATGATTACGGCCAGCAGGCACCGCAATACGGCGCACCCGACTACGGCCAGCAGGCACCCCAGTATGGCGCGCCTCAATACAGCGCACCGCAATACGGCAATGCGGCCGGATACAACCAGCAGCAGCCGCAATACGGCGCACCGCAACCTCAGCCACAGGGGTCCGGCAGCTTCTTCGCACTGACCGCTCCGCTCGACCAGCCGGCCTACAACTGCACCATCGGCGAGGCGTTCATCCGCTTCTGGAAAAAGTACGCCACGTTCAAGGGCCGCGCCTCCCGCGGCGAATTCTGGTGGTGGGTTCTGTGCACATTCATCATCCAGATCGCGTTTGCCGTCATCTTCGCGGTGTTGGGCGCCATCATCGACAGCAATACAGCCAATGGAATGCGAAGCTTCGTCAACACCATTTGGGCACTGGCAACGATTGTTCCATCCCTTGCGCTTTCCGTTCGCCGCCTGCACGACACCAACAAGGCCGGCACCACGCTGGTCATCCTCTACGCGATTGACTTCATCGGTGGCGTTCTGCTGAGCGTCGGCCTCGTCATGACGGGACTTGGCGCCATTTCCGTAATCGGTGGCGGATCGAGCTCGACTGGCGCAGCCGGCATACTCCTGTTGATCATCGGTTTCATCGCATGCCTGGCCACGTCGATCGTGCTCATTGTGCTCATGGCCAAGAAGACCGATCCAGCCGGCGCACGCTTCGACGATCCGGCAGCCGGCAACGGCTACGCCCCAGCCCCGGGCATGCCACCGACCGCAACCGCACAATACGCCCCGAACGGCACTCCGGCACCGGTCGCCGACCCGTACGCAGCGGCTGTTCCGACGCCAACCGCTGATCCGTATACGGCAGCCGCTCCGGCACCTGCAATGTCTGCGCCGACTCCGGCAATGCCCACCGCAGACCCGTATGGCGCTCCGACCCCAGCCCCGGCAGCCACCAACACTCCGTACGGCAACCCGTATGGCGCTCCTTACGAAACTCCGACCGATCAGTACGCAGCACCTGCGATGCCAGCCGCTCCAGCCGCCCAGTACACTCCGGCCGCCCCGGCAACTCCGCATGCAGCCCCGGCACCCGAAGCCCCTTCCATGCCGAGCATGCCTCCGCTGCCTACGGTTCCGGAACAGTCCACCCAGCTTGACCAGACGCAGTTCGATCGCCCCACGTTCGGCAACGATTCGCAGGGCCAGACCCCGTACGGATCCGACAATTCCGACGATTCCGACGATCCTACCGCGTACGGCAACATACAGCACTGACGAAATATGCAGGTTCAGCACTGAACTTAAGAACCGAACTTGCAATAATCAGTACTACATAAAGAAAATCCCGGCATCGCAATCGCAAGTGCCGGGATTTTCTTATTCCTATATCGATAATTCCCACTAATTCGGATTATCTCGGATTGCCCACGTCACGCAGCATCCGCACCTTCGCCTGAATCACCCGAATCATCGGAATCATCCATGTAGCTCATACTTTTCATAGCGTCCGTCATCAAATTGAACTTTTCAGCGAGCGCTTCCTTGCTCTTACGTTCATCCTCATCTTTGGCTTCCTGCTCGGCCCTCTTCGGATCCCAACGCAGGCACTCCGCATGATGATCCCACTCCATGCCCGCGCACGGAATGACATTGTCCGCGGTTATGGTGAATGTGTTGTCGCAGAAGGAATTCTCCTCGAGTGGCGTTGCCCTGCCCGCCTCACGCACGGCATTACGCAGCGCAACCATTCGAGACAAGGTCACGTCGCCGACATAGATCGGCGGAACAGCCATCTGCTCGCACAACTCGTTGATGTACAGCATCACCGGCAGCACGCGCACGGTCTGTTCGTCCACATCGTCAATGCCTTCGCACATGAGATTCATCAGACCGTCACCCACCGCGAGCGCCGCGAGGAATCGCCCGGTGAGCGTCCTTGGGGTCGTGGTGAAAGCGTAGCAGTAGTTGACATCTTCCAGCGCTCCGCCGTCGAAGCCCAGGCTGACGCTCTGCCGAATGTACTCCACGATCTTTTGCAGTATATTGCGGACTTCCGTCTCGACATGGGCGTCGATGAAGATGCCCAGAATGTCGGCCGCTTCGAAGAACAGGTCGGCATTGTTGGTTTCGGAATAATTGCGCATCACATCGTATGCCTGATTGGCCCGCGTGAGCGCTTGCACAATTTCCGGATCGCAACCCGGAATCTCGTCCATTCCCTCGTACACGGCTTCCGCCACGGACGGGTTAATCCCGTGGGACAATCGCAGCATTGCCCTTGCCATGGTGCAGGAGAATCTTACTTGCAGATCTTCCGTGTACTTTGCGTCATTCTCCATCTCCTGAACGGTTTGCAGCGGCCATAATTCCACCACTCCAACACAGCTTTCGATGGCAATTTTCATATGAGGCCTATCGAATAATTGATAAAGCGCTCCGTTGTTGATAGTGAAAGCCATGCGTGCCCCTTTGCAGCTTCGACATTTTGTTTTCCTCACTGGACCCAACAGCATCCAGCCCTTCCATGATTGCATGGAATCCCCGTTCTTTCAACAACCGCCGCACTCATTGTCGCGTGTCTCGGTCAAAAGTTTCCAATCCGGCGATTCCATGCCGCATTATGCGCTATTTCACGTCGGCCGCGGGATCGACGTAAGCGATCGACAATACTTTGCGTGTATCGCAATCGTACGTAATGGAAGTGATGGAGGCGAGTGCCGTATGGCGTAGCAGCATATTATGTTCCGGGTGCCCGGTTTCCAGCATGTGCCTGTAGCTCCAGATGGGCGATTCATGGCTGACTACGATGATTTGCTCGCCGGGATGCTCCCCCACTTTTTCGAGGGCGAACGCTTGCACACGATGCGCGATCGACTGGTAGCTTTCACCCCAGCTTGGCTTCCACAGGTTGCGTACCAGCTTCCAGTTGCCGTTTTTCCAGAGTGCGCCTTCGCCGTAGCCGATGCGCGTGCCGCGGAATTCGTTGCGCGCTTCGATGATGCGCTCGTCGGTGGTGAGTTCCAGCGGCTCCTCGCCACGGGTTTCACGCACTTCGTTGAGTGCGGTGAGGATTTCGCCGGCCGTTTCGCGCGTGCGTTCCAGCGGCGACGAGTAGATGGCGGAAACTGTGTTGAGTCGTGGATTGACGGCAATGTAGTGCGCGGTCGCCTGCGCCATGCGCACACCCACTTCCGACAGGTGGAATCCGGGCAGTCGTTCGTAGAGCAAATGCCCTGGATTTTCGACTTTGCCGTGACGTACGAAATGGATGGTTGTTGCGGGCATCCCTACCGCCTTTCCGCAAGATGCTGCCGGACTGCTGACGTTGACCGATGGAACGAAAATTCTGCAATCGCAAGCTTTGGAAGCGTTGCGCAACCATTTTGCAACAACCGTCTTTCGCCCGCCGGACATCTTTTCGTCCACCAAGTGAACGTGTGGTGAGTACTTACAAAATAGCCAATCGAATTATGTCTGCCAACCTCAATGCACCGCGTGTTGCGACAGTACCTCCGCATAAAGTTGTCTAGTTCAAGAAAATGGCACACAACCAGTCTCCACCCCCTATGCAACACGCTTGAACGTCAATCGATTGACGTTCAAGCAAGGTTGAAGTGAGAGACTGGGGCTGGAGAGCAAACAATCAAGACAGAACAAGGGTATATCAAGCGGTCCGCGGCAACGCAACGCAGCGGACGCAAGCACCAACCGTGAGCAGAAAGGAGCGGCAAAACATGACCAATTCAGTCCTCGCCGGCGCCAAAAGCATCGGCCAACATCTTTTCGGAGGGTACGCGGAGCTTCTTCGCATACCGCACACCGCCCGATTTTCGGTCGGTTCAGTGATCGCATGCATGCCGTTCCCGATGGTCGGCATGACGATTACGATTTCCGTGCAGCATTATTACGGCAATTATTCGCTGGCAGGCGCGCTGACGGCCGTGCAGGCGATCGCGCTGGCCGTTGCGAGCCCGGTGCTCGGCAAGCTGGTTGACAAGTTCGGCCAGCGTCAGGTGTCGATTCCGACAATCATCGTGTGGATGATTGCGGCGACCGCACTGGTTTCCTGCATCACCGCCCGAGTGCCGTCGTGGATTCTGTTCTGTATCGTACCGTTCATGGCGGCGATTCCGCCGTGGGGCGCGATGAGCCGTCAGCGTTGGACCACGCTGCTTAAAGGTGACACGGAGAAAACCAACCGCGCGCTTTCGCTTTCCGGCGTGTTCGACGAATGCATGTGGGTGATCGGCAATCCGCTCGCCTCCACACTGGCCGTGATTTCCGGGCTGTTGGCATTCTCATTCACTGGCGTGTGTGTGGTGGTCGGCGCGCTCATGTTCCTCACCGAACTTTCCACCGAGCCGAAATCGCAGACGCAGCTGGCTCGCGAAGCGGGCATGACCCGCAAGGAATACCGTGAGCGCGAAGCCGCCCGTTCCAAGGCGTTGCAGGCGGAAGCGGCCATTGAGTACGCTCGCGATCGCGCACGTTCCGAAGGCAAAACGGCTGCGGAAGTGCAGGCCGCCATGGATCAGGCCGCCGCCGATGTGAATGCCGGGCGCAAGGAATCGATTTGGGGGCCGGGCCTAATCGCCGTATGCGTGACGTGGTTCGGTTTGGGCGCGTTCCAGTCGGCCGCCAGCATTTCGATCGTCGCGTTCGCCACGGAAGCGAATATGAAGCAGTACACCGGTTTCGTGTTCGCCTGCTTCTCGTTCAGCTCGCTGATCGGCGCGCTCGTGTATGGCGCAAAGAATTGGACTATTCCGCTGTGGAAGCGTTTCTACTTCTGCCTTGCCGTGGTCGATCTAGGCATCGGCTCGTTCATGTTTGCCAAACATCTGTGGGTGATCATGATCATCTACCTGTTCATCGGCGTATGCCAGGCACCGACGTGGGTGAACGGCAACCAGCTGATGCTGCACTTGGTGCCGCCCACACGCTTCACCGAAGGCATGGCCTGGATGGGTGCGATGAACTCAATCGGCGGTTCCGTCGGCTCGGCGATTGCCGGCCAGTTCATCGACCGTATGGGATCACACGGTGGTTTCATTGTAGTGACGGCTCTGGCGCTCACCTCGCTGGCGATCGCCCTGTTCGGCTTCAAGCAGATCAAGGACTCCACCGAGCAGCCCATGCTTACCACCGTAAGCGTGTGACCTTTCGCACGTAAAGCATGCAGAGCATACGAAAAGGCGGTGCTTATACCTTTATAGGTGTAAGCACCGCCTTTTCATATTCAGGACTGTCCGGCCGTCTGCGCGAGTCGGGAATCAGGGCAGATTTGATCAGGGCAGATTTCCGGGTTGTGCAGACAGATTTTCCGAATTCAGGACTACTTGGGCCAGCCGTTGGGAGTGTGTTCCAGCGACCATATGCCAAGCTTGTGCGAGAAGCTGTTCTGCCACTTGGCTTCCAGCTCTTCCGGCGTGAGGCGGTTGTCAGCCTTGCGCAAACGGTTCATGGCGTTGGTATGCGTATCGTCGAGCAACCATTTGCGTGTCAGGAAGTTCCACACCATCACCACGGCGGTGGCGATGAGCTTGCCGACATTGGTGCGGATCAGATATTCCGTGCTCTGCGACACGTAGGCATCATGGTTCATGCCATACGTGGAGATCCAAATAATGGCGTCGTTCATGAACAGGCCGATGACCGCGCCGACCACGAAAATGAGGATTTCCATCCAGCGGGCCATGTCGTCACGGTGCTTGAACACCAGTTTCATGCTGGCAATGTAGTTGAAAATCAGGGAAATAATGAACGAGATGGTTGCGGCGAGCACGTTGTGCATATGGAACACGCCGACGAGAAGATTCAGAATGCCCCAGTCGATAATGAAGGCGATCACGCCAACGAGGCCAAATTTCATAAGCTGTTCAATCAGTTTTCTCACAACGAATATTTAACACGCGCACGCAGACCACCTTGGCGGATATCCAGACAAAGCCCAAAATTTCTCACACAGCCACCCCGTCTGAGCCGTTTGACGCCTAGACTGGAGATGAACACGCAAAGGCTGATTCCAACAATCCAAGGAGAGCATCATGCCAGTCATCCACACTCATGTTTCCGTTTCCACCACTCCCGAGCAGCGCGAGGCGCTGAAGTCCGCATACGGCAAGGCGATCACCGCCGTTCCCGGCAAGTCCGAAGGCTGGCTGATGTGCCCGTTTGAAGACAATATGCCGATTTATTTCGGCGGCGACGATTCCAAGCCGGCCGCATACGTCGAGGTGAACGTGTTCGGTCGTTCCGTGCCCGGTTCCGCCTGGGAGAAGCTGACCGAGCAGATCATGGCCGCGTTGGAGAAGGAACTGGGCATTCCGGCCGACCGCACGTACATCCGCTACACCGCCACCACCGACTGGGGCTGGAACGGCGGCAACTTCTGACGAAGTCACCTCCGTTCCTTCGAGGTTCGCCCATATTGCGAACCTCTCACCTCACCTACGGAAAACACACCGTGTTCCCCGCCTCACGGTTCGGGGCGGCAACTTCTGACGAAGTTACCTCCGTTCCTTCGAGGTCATGGCGTTGCGACGTTCGCTAGAAACCGCCGAAATTAAGGTGCAAAAAGGCGGTCACCTACGCATATACGCAAGTGACCGCCCTAAAATGTTGCGATCAGAACGCTACGACTCGTTTATCACACGATCTTCGGCATCGGCGTGGTCAGCGAAACGGTGAGATTCACATGCACCAAACCGGCACCGGAATGCACTTCAACCTTCTTCAACGTCACCGTACGCTCTTCAGCCGGAGCGGAATCGTTGTCAGTCATCGTGGCCGGAGACTTCACCGCAACCAGTGCAAGCGAACCGAAATCAATACCGGCGCTGGCGCACAGGTCCACCGCCTTATTAAGCGATTCAGCAAAACCGTCCTTCAGGATCACGCGATCTGCCGGAACACCATACGCATTTTCGGCAACCCAACGCACGTTCTCCACCAGAGCCATACCCTTGTGGCTGTGCGGCGTGGCCGGCATGGAACCATTCACCACCGCGTCAACGAACGCGTCAAGCTGCGGGGCGAGCGCATCGCCACCATCGCGATACAGGTTGCCGATAATCGGCTCGCGGAACTCCAGATCCTTGGCGGTCTGCTGCAACGCCGGAATTTGATCGTCTTCGCCATCCCACAGGTTAATCAGCGGGAACGTAGGAATATCAAGACCTTCCAAACGCTGCACGTGGAACGGGTAACGCCAGGCAAGCGCCGGATCGTCACGCCAAGTGGAAGCGCGGGTCACCACAATCGCGGCGGACGGCCACTGTGCGCCATACTCGCGGCAAGCAATGTCAAGCCACTTCTGAGCGCCCGCGTCAGCACCGTAACCGGCCTCGACGATCACCACATCATGCAGGGCGCACGCCATTTCCACGGAAACCAGCGTCGGAATGCCGATCGACACGTTCGCGAACGGACCGCCGTGCACATACACGGGAGAACCATTCACCGTTTCCGTCTTCGCCGGCTTCACCGCATCGGAAAGAATGCCGGTAATACGCCACAAATCAACGAATTCACCGAACGTAACGGCCTTGCCGTCCTTCGTGCCGGCAATCATCTTGGCAACGCGCTCGGCGATCTCATCCATGGAACGGGAGAGCACCACGATCTGCATGAGCTCGCAGGTCGGAGTGAGCACCACACGCTCGGCCACATTGCCCTTGCCGCGGTCCACCGCGATCTGACGCAGCGAACGGGACGGCACTTCGGAAACGCGCGGCACGGCGATATCGTCGAGCTTGCCGTCGTCGATGGCCTTCTCAGCGAAGGAAACCAGCAGGTTCTGGGCCGCTTCGATAGCGCCCATTTCGCCGCACAGACCCCAGTCGATCAGCTCAGGGTGAGTCAGGGAAGCCTTGCCGCCGCCCGAAGCGCCACCCTTGGAACCGGCAGCGGTAATGCCCATGCTCGGCTGACGGAGCACTGCGGCCGCATCAATGCCACGCTCACGCAACGCGTCGATCAGCGCGATCGTGGTGGTGGTCTTGCCCTCGCCGCGAGACGCCTTCAGCGGAGTATCGGCGGTGACGAGCACGACCTTGCCATGCTTGCGTGGAGCATCCGGATCATTCTTCAAATAATCGAGATAGCCGAACGCATCAATCTTCTGCACCAAGCCGTACTGGCTGGTGAAATCCTCAATGCTGGTCACTGGGGTTCCTTTCTTCAAATTGGAATGCACGCCATTCTAACGATGTTGTATTGCGGAAAATAATTGGCTCCCGCAACGTGGTCACGAGAGCCGAATAGTGAGATTTTAGAAGTCCGACATGTGGAAGCCGTTCTTCATGTTCATGCTGGCGGTGTACAGCACGGAATCAAGAAGCTTGTCGGTTTCCTCCTTGAGCTGCGCGGCCATGGTCTCGTTGGCTGCGGCAAGGATTTCACGGGCTTCGCCGTTGCGCACGGCTTCGATGATTTCATCCGGTTCCATAGGCTGAACATCGCCGATTTCGTCTTCCGCATCGAATTCGTCGGTCACGTCACCCACCAAACGTTCGATCTGCTCGTCGGTAGAGGCAACCATGCGGTGGCCCATCGCGCCGGTCTTCTCCTGATAGCGTTCCACGGCGTTGGCGGTGTCGGCGAAGCTGGAATCGCACAGGGCCGCGATGATGCGGTTCTCCCAATAGAAGTTTTCGGACGTGACGCGCGTGGTGGTGTCTTCCAAATACTTCGGCGTGGAGTTGACGTTCGGGAAGAACGGCACGAGCGTGTTGAACGGATTGGAACCATAGGCGATCCACTGGATCGCACGGCTCACCTGCGGGCGGTACGGGCGGATCTGCATCACCGCAAGCTGGCTCTGACGGTTGATGCCGATCGGGCGGAACATGTGGCGGGTGCGCTGGTCGCCAAGCTTTCCATACGGATCGTACGGAGTGCCCTGATAGTGGGAGCTCAGCACATACTTCACATCTTCGATGGTGATTTTGCGTTCCGGCTGGCGAGCCCACGGAATATCGTCGGAAACCGGCTTATGATCGGCATCCTGACCATCCCACTGCTCGTCGTACGGGTTAAGGAAACGCTGCATGTACCAGGCACGCGGAGTGTTGTACACGTGGTCGGAATCGGAGTGGGAGCCGAACGCGTCACGCGGGTTGAACGGAGTGGAATTCTCCACCGACAGGTCAAGATGGTTGCGTTCGATGAACTCGGCCAGATCGGCGGAGCACATGTGGTCCTCCTGCTCGCCAAACGCATCTTCAAGATCAAATTCGTCAATGCCCAGCTGGTTCGGCATGGTCACATACGCTTCGTCCGGCACACGCTTGGCGATCCAATGATGGCCGCCAACGGTTTCCAGCCACCAGATCTCGTCGACGTCGGAGAAAGCAACGCCGTTCATCTCATACGTGCCATACTCCTCAAGCAGAGCGCCCAAACGTTCCACACCCTCACGGGCGGTGGTGACGTACGGCAGCACGAGAGTAAGGAAATCCTCTTCGCCAATGCCACCGGCGACTTCCGGCTCATAGCCCTCTTCGCCTTCCTGGCCTTTGGCCGGCGTGAGTTCCACGAACGGATCGGCACCGAGCACACGCTCATTGGTGGTGAGCGTTTCGGTGGCGCTCATGGCAACGTTCGCTTCGTTCACGCCAGCTTCGCCCCAAATGCCTTCCTTCAGATCGGCATTCGGCACAGCCGTATACTGCAGCGGATTGTCAGGAAGATCGATTTCAACATGCGAAAGCACGCTCTTGTACTTGCGCGGCTGATCTTCAGGCTTGACTACGATGAAGCGCTTCGGGCAAAACTCACCATTTGCACTATCTTCATTACGGGCGATGATGGTCGATCCGTCATAACTTGCGTCTTTGCCAACCAAAATCGTGGTGCACGCCATAATTATTCAGCAATCCTTTCGATTATTGTCAATACGTTTTCGTCGGATATATTTCTGATTTCCGCATCTTTATATCGTTATATTGCTGCGGAAATCAAATTTCTGGCCTTACTTGAGATCCTCTTTCACAAATCAGGCTTTTCCAGTGAGGAAAATAGCGCCCTGATCAACGATTGTACCGGAAGTACGCAGCGCACGTTCCATTTCGTTGAGCCAGAATCCCTGATTGAGGCCGGCGAGAGGAGCCGTGGTACCCCACACATGCAGATAGTAGTCATGATCCTGATCTGGCGGATATGGACCGTTGTAACGCATCGTCACTGCGGGATCACTGCTGCGGCCCTGCAGCAACGGCGAGGCGGCGGACGTGCGTCCCTGAACCGTTTCAGGAATCATCGCGGAAACCGTGCGCGAGAAATCAGCCGGAATCGCGAGCGCGTGAGAATCGTTGAAATCGTACATCAGCGCATCCACGGGCAGGTTCGCGAGGGACCAATGATTCCACTGGAAACCGCATACCGGAATTGAATCCGGATCAACGAATTCCCAATGCAGGAACTGCACTGCAGGATCAAGCGCATCAATGTAGAAGGGGAAGGAAACAATCGGCGTACCGTCGATGCAGTTCTCAGGCGGCGCCGCCTTGGCAAACGCGTCGGGAATGACGGTGAAATCTGCGGAAATCTTCATGCACCCAGTATCCCTCAAGCGTCTGACTCATACAAGGTTTCAATTGACGGCATAACGAAACATAACGAAACGACCCCTGCGGCGAGCCTGTGGGGCACGCGGGCAGGGGTCGGTCCGGGAAACAGGGCCTATCAGACCTCACATCGCTTGAAAAACAAGGCGTTACAGGCGATAGGCACAGCTAGTACGGCTCAGTTGGCCGGGTGGTAGAAGTCGCCGTTGAGGGCGGCTTCGGCACGGGCCTGAGCCTCTTCGAAGGTGACTTCGGCAAGGGAGGCACGCACGTCGTCGAGTGCCACCGGAGTCATGGACAGGGAGTTCACGCCAAGACCGGCCAGCACTACGGCCAAGTCCGGATCGGCAGCGGCCTCGCCGCACACGCCCACCGGCATGCCCTTGGCGTTGCCCGCGTCGCAGATCATCTTGATGGCACGCAGCACCGCCGGATGCCAGGCGGTCTGATAGTTGGCAACGGAACCGAGCGTACGGTCGGCGGCCAGCGTGTACTGGGTCAGATCGTTGGTGCCGATCGACACGAAGTCGGCCACGTCGGCCACCTTATCAGCCATAAGCGCGATCGACGGCACCTCAGCCATCGCACCCACGAACTTCAGACCGAAGCTCTTGCCAAGCTTCACGAAATAGTCAGCCTCATGCTGGTCGGCAACCATCGGGGCCATGACCCACAGGTTCGCGTCGGTGGCGGCATCGGCTGCGGCGAGCGCCTTGAGCTGGCCTTCGAGCACGTCCATGTGGGCGCGCAGGGTGCGCAGACCGCGCAGGCCGAGAGCCGGATTCGGCTCGTCTTCCGGAGTGAGGAACGGCAGCGGCTTGTCAGCGCCGGCATCGAGCATACGAATCACGACCTTCTTGCCCGGGAACTGGCTCAACAGCTCGGTGTAAGCGCGGGTCTGCTCTTCGACGGTCGGCGGCTCGGAGTTGCCGATGAACAGGAATTCAGTACGGAACAGACCAACGCCTTCAGCGCCATATTCCAGCGCCTTAGCTGCGTCGGCCGGCTTGCCCACGTTGGCGAGCAGCGGAATGAGGTGGCCGTCCTTGGTGGAGCCCGGATTGCCGCGCAGTTCCTTGGCTGCGGCCGCACGGGACTTGGCGGCTTCGGCTGCGGCGATCTCCTCTTCGGTCGGGTCGACGACCAGTTCGCCCTTGGCCGCATTGACGACCACGGTGGTGCCGTCGGTCAGATTCTCGGCTTCGGCTGCGGAAACAACCGCCACGATGCCGCGGGCACGGGCCAGGATGGCGGTGTGCGAGGTCGGGCCGCCCTGCGAAGTGACGATGGCGAGGGTCTTGCTCATGTCGAGCGCCGCGGTGTCGGCGGGGGAAAGATCTTCGGCAACGAGCACGAACGGGGTTTCGCTCTGCGGCAGGCCCGGTGCGGGAGCGCCCATAAGGTCGGCGATCACGCGCTGGCCGACATCATGCAGATCGGCGGCACGCTCGGCCTGATATCCACCGATGGCGCGGAACATGTCTTCCACCGCGGCGAAGCCTTCGAGCACCGCGCGTTCGGCGGTCTTGCCCTGCTGGATCAGCCCCTTGATGGATTCGGCCAGCGACGGATCGGAAGCGAACATGGCGATGGCCTGCAGAATCGGAGCGGCCTGCTTGGCGCCTTCGTCACCATTGGCGGCCTCTTCGGCGCGACGGTTCAGGTCGGCGTTCACCAGTGCGAGGGACTTTTCCACGCGGGCGATTTCGCTTTCGGCGGCAATGCCTTCCGCACGCGGGGCGTCCGACGGTTCCGGCAGTGGCTGCGCCATACGGATGACCGGGCCGACTGCAACGCCGCGACCAATGCCAACACCCTTGATGATCATGTGAACTCCTTTGACCTGTTTCCTTGTTTTGTCGTTTGCGTTTGTTGTTTGCTCGCGAAAGGAACGCGAGCCGAACGTGTTCTTGTGATTTCCGCGCCTGCCTTGCGCGTTGAGTTACCGCAATGATTTCCACCGTCTTTGCCGGTAAATCATTTTCAGCCTGCCCACAGTATACACGCTTTAAACCGCAACACACAACCGGTAAACGTTTTCTGCGTTTCGTGGAAAAAGTGCTATAGTAATTATCAGCGGCGCACCGAGGCATTTCGCTCGGCAAGCAGCACGACTTTCAAATAACACAACCAAAAATCAATCAACACACGACTCAAAGGAGTGTCCATCATGGCAACCCGCACCACCGTCATCAACGATCCCGTCGGCATCCACGCTCGTCCGGCCGCACAGTTCTCCCAGGCCGTCACCGCCTCCGGCTGCACCGTCACCATCGCCAAGGAAGGCGGCAACCCGGTTCCGGCAGGCTCCATCCTGTCCATCATGGGCCTGGGCATCAAGCAGGGCGATTCCGTGGTCATCGACGTGCAGGGCGCCGACGACGAAACCGTGGCAGACAACCTGCTGAACATCCTCGTCAACGCCGAGTGATCTTCTTTTCTGAAGATTTTCGAGGATTTCGCAAGATATTCAACAATCTTCAGTTACGAAATCGCAATGCAATCGCAATTCCATATGCATGATTGCGATACTTGCTTCAGCCACCTGCCGCATTCGACGGGTGGCTGTTTTATTCCTGAATACGCGATTGAGACACGGCAGCAATTCGAATAATCCAATACTTCGAATGATTTTGGGAGGAGAGCATGGCACGCACAACCGACAACGCCTCGGCTTCGGCTACTTCGGCGAACAGTTCAATCACGAACGTCGCCGCGCTGGCCAACGTCTCCATCGCCACCGTCTCCCGCGTGCTTTCCGGAAAACGCACCAAAGACGACGACATCGCACGACGTGTGAGAGCCGCCGCGGCACACCTCAACTATTCGGTCAATTATGCGGCGAGCGCATTGCGCAGCACCGTCACCAACACCATCGGACTGGTGATTCCAACCGCCACCGACCCGTTCTGCGCGCAACTGCTTGACGAAATCGAACCCGTCATCGACGTGGATTCGCAGCAACTGCTGCTCGGCATCGGCGGCGATCAGGCCACGCAGATCCAACGCATCGAATCGTTGGTGGACCGCCATGTTGACGGGCTGATCGTACTGCCCGCCTGGGGAGCCTACCTTTCCGAGGAACTTGAACATTACGCCTCCACACTGCCGATCGTGCAGGTGGGCGGCCGTCGATGCTCATCCCGCACATCCATGGTGAGCGTCGACGAAAACGCCGCCATGGAAATCGTGATCAGGCATTTGGCCGAACGTGGCATCGCATCCGTGGCATACATGGCCGGCAAGGAAATCTCCTTCGAATCGGCGGAACTGTTCGCCATGTTCCACACGCAGATGCGAGCGCACCATCTTGCCACCGAAACCGAATGGAACAAGTTCGGAGACCGTAGCGTGCAGCGCGGATTCGACTGCGCCATGCGACTGTTTTCCGAGCCGCTCGTGCAGCCGGAGGCAGTGGTGTGTGCCGACGATGCGATCGCATTCGGTGTGATGGTGGCGTTGCATTCGCTCGGGCTTCGCGTGCCTCAAGACGTGCTGGTGGTTGGCTACAACGATTCGCCGATCGCACGCACCACCATGCCGGCGCTGACCAGCGTGCGCCCGCCGTTCAAACAAATCGTCTCCGAAGCGCTACGCCTACTCAACGACGCCCCCGGCAGCCCCGCGCACATCTCACTCGCGCCGCAACTCATCGTCCGCGAATCCACCAACTGCCAGCGCTGAATCGCAATTTTTGCAATTTTGCCGGCAGTTATCGCACGATAGCAAGCCAGAATCATACAGCCAAACAACCATTTCCCCACCCGCTGGAAGAATCTGCCCTCGGAAAACAGTATGTGCCAACGCCGCTAGCCCTAGCTGGCGATGAGGGAGCAGAAGAGAGCTTCAAAGACCAGTACGGGATTGCCATTGCCGGCCAGACGGCGACGTGCGACGGCAATATCCTCCAGCCGCCGCACCGCTCCCCCACGCGTAAGCCGCACCGACAGTTCGGTGATCGACGAACGATTCTCCAAATTAATCAAGCCAACCGAATCCTCGGCATTGTTCTGCAACACGGCCACATCGCGGTAAATACTGGCGATCGAATTCAACGCACGGTCAAGCACGTCACGCGTAAGGCGCGTGGTCTGACGCTTCAGCTCGTCTTTTTTGGCGATCGCATTGTACGCGCCACGTAGCTTCGGAGGAATACGATCCTTCGCACCAAGCCCATTGACCCTACGAAAATCGGCTTCCGCCTCTGCCGCCTTGACCTTCACCTCCGCTTCGGCCTGCGCTTTCGCACTGTCGATAAGATTGCCGGCAAGCAGTACCGCATCCGACGCGCGGCGCAATCCCAGCACGCCCACGATCAGCTCGTCGCGGTCAGACATGACCTGCTCGTTTTTCGCATACAGATTGGCGATGCCGATATGCCCTTCCGCAAGACGTGCGGCACGCACCGCGAGTTTCGGCTCGAATCCGCCATTTTGCTCCAGAAATGCAGCCACCGCCTGCGTGGAGGGCACGGCAAGATTGACGATGCGAGTGCGCGAGCGAATCGTCGGCAACACATCCTGCGCACTTGGCGCGCACAAGAGCCAAATCGTATGCTCACTCGGCTCCTCAATCTCCTTGAGCAACACGTTGGTGGTGCGTTCCAGCATGCGATCGACATCTTCGATAATGATGATGCGCCACGGCGCAGTGCTTGGCATCTGCTCGGACGTAGTGATGATGTCTCGCACCTCGTCGATGCCGATGGTCACTTTGTTGGTGGCAAGCACGGTCACGTCGGGGTGAGTGCCGGCAAGCACCTGCTGCGCGGCTTTGGTCGGCTCGTCGCCAAGACCATGATCAGAGCTCTCCAGCGCCGCCGCAAACGCGCGCGCCACATTGGAACGCCCCGATCCGGGAGGGCCGCAAATCAGCCAGGATTGCGCAATGGCTTTCGGATCGCCACTTGCGATGGCTTTGAGTTGTTCGACAACCTGCTGCTGGCCGACGATCGAATCCCACACGCTCATCGGCTAGCCCCCGTTTGAAGAGCTTCCGATTGGCCGATTTGCGCAAAATCAGATTGGATATGCGACCATACTTCTTCAATGGATTGGCTGGCATCAATCACGCGGAAACGTTGCGATTCCGCCTTTGCCAAGTCAAGGAACGCCTGTCGCGTACGACGTTGGAAATCGTCTCCCGCGGATTCCATGCGATCTTCATCATGCTGTAGTCGTGCATGCGATTGCATAGGATCAAGATCCAGCAGATACGTGCGATTCGGCAATAGCTCACACGTTGCCCACATACTTAAGTCGCGGATTTCACCTGCCGTCAATTCGCGGCCGCCAGCCTGGTATGCAAGAGAAGAATCAAGGTACCGATCGGTAATTACCACGGCACCGCGTTCCAGTGCAGGGCGAATCACCTCGGCAACATGCTGGGCACGGTCAGCGGCGAACAGCAGCGCCTCCGCACGCGGAGCGATATCCGCATCGGAACCTTCCACGCCGCCAAGCAGCAACTCGCGAATCGCCACGCCAAGCACAGTACCGCCTGGCTCGCGCGTGACCACGCATTCGCGCCCCTGCGCCTCAACGTACGCACGCAACCGTTCAACCTGCGTGGTTTTGCCGACGCCGTCTACACCTTCAAAGGAGATGAATATGCCTTGCATATTCATCACTCTACATTGCGGCGTTCGCAACGCTACCGCTGCTCACTGCTATGAACAGTCCACCGGACTGTTCATCACCGGGCGGGAACTACGGCGGGACGGGTGTAGCCTTCGTTGGCGGCAAGCCATTCCACATCGGCCTTCACCGTGGTCGGCGTGGAACCGATCTCCTTGGCGATGCGGGTGTTGGCCCAACCCTTATCGGCCAACTCGCGCACCCTGGCACGGCGATCGGCACGAGCCTTATCGACGGAAGCCGCCTTGGAAGTCTTAGAAGCCTTGGCAGCACCAGCCTTCTTAGCCCCGCCCTTGCCGGCAGCAGTCTTACGTCCACGCCTTTTCGACGGGCCCTGCGCACGCTTCTCAGCCAGCAAACGGAACGCCTCGGCCGGTTCGATCGACTCAGGAGCATACTGCTTCGGCAACGTACGATTCGTCTCACCATCGGTGATATACGCGCCGTAGAAGCCGTCCTTGATGGTCACCTGCTTCTGCGTTTCCGGATCGACGCCCAATTCGCGCAGCGGCGGCTTCGCAGCACCACGGCCACGCCCACGGCCATACTTCGGCTGGGCGAACAGTTCCTTCGCCTTATCCAAATCAACCGTGAAAATCTCATCTTCCGAAGCAAGCGAACGCGTATCCGACTTGCCATCGGCACCGGTCTTCGTCAAATACGGACCGTAACGACCATTATTGGCCTGCACGGTAACCGTCTGCACTTCACCGGTCTGCGCATCCACCTCTTCATACGAACCAACTTCACGCGGCAAGCTCAGCAGACGCAACGCATCATCCAACGTCAACGATTCCGGACTCATCGTCTTGAACAACGACGCCATCTTCGGGCGATCGGCAGCGGCTTTCTTCGCACCCTTGCCGCGCTTCGGCTTCTCACTAGCGCCACCGGCAGCATCACCAGCATCGCCGGCATCGGCAGAAGGCATCACCAGCGCAACATACGGCCCGAAACGACCATTACGCACTTCAACGGTGCCTCCGGAAACCGGATCGACGCCAAGAGCGCGCGGACCGCCGGAATGGTTCTCGATCAAATCATGACCGACTTCCACCGTCAGCTCATCCGGAGCAAGCGTATCCGGCAGCGAGGCACGCTTCGGATTGCCCTCATCATCCAGATGGTTCATATCCTCCAAATACGGGCCATATCGACCGACGCGCACATGCAAACCGTCGCCGATCTCGATCGTATTGATCTCGCGAGCGTCGATTTCACCCAACTGCGCGACCTGCTGCTGCAAGCCGGCATGCGCCTCGTCCGCAGACTGCGCGGCACCCTCACCGGAACCGAAATAGAAGCGGGTCAGCCAATTCCTGCCGGTCTCCTGACCGCTCGCGATCTGGTCAAGACCGCTTTCCATATCGGCAGTGAACTCGTAATCCACATACCGCGGGAACTTCGTTTCCAGCAATTTGACCACGGAGAACGCGAGCCACGACGGAATCAACGCACGACCGCGCTCATACACGTACCCGCGATCGATGATCGTGGAAATAATGCTCGCATACGTGGACGGGCGGCCGATTTCCTTCTGTTCCAACGTTTTCACGAGCGACGCTTCGGTGTAACGCGCCGGAGGCTGAGTTTCGTGTCCGTCGGCACCAACCGCCACCGCGGCGAGCGCATCGCCCGGATTCATCGGCGGAAGCGACACATTGTCATCCGACTTCTTATCCGCTTTGCTGGATTTACCGGATTGCGCAGCCTGTTCAACGCTTCTAGCAGCATCGCCCTTCTTCGATTCGGCGGATGCGCGGCGGCCTTCACCGGTCGCCTTCATAAAGCCGGGGAATTCGATGACAGTGCCGGAAGCCTGGAACATGGCTTCCCCATTCGATTCGGTCGACGCGGACAGTCGCACGGTCGCCGTGGAACCGGTTGCGTCTGCCATCTGGCAGGCAAGCGTGCGCTGCCAGATCAGCGTGTACAGCTTGAGCTGGTCGGCCGGCACTTTGCTTGCGATTTCCGCAGGGTCACGGAATTTCGCGCCCGCCGGCCTGATGCATTCGTGGGCTTCCTGCGCGCCCGCGGTCTTTGTGGCATATTGTTTCGGCGCATCCGACAGATAGTTTTCGCCGAAATGCTTGACGACCGCTTCGCGTGCGGCTGCGATCGCTTCCTGCGACAGCGTCACCGAATCGGTACGCATGTAGGTGATATAGCCGTTTTCGTACAATCCTTGCGCAGCACGCATGGTCTGACGCGAGCTCATGCCGAGACGATTGCCGGCGGTCTGCTGCAAGGTGGACGTGGTAAACGGTGGAACCGGACGGCGACGGTACGGCTTGGTTTCCATCGACGCGACAGTAAACGTTGCAAATTCCAATGCCTGCGCAATCGCGGAAGCCTGCGCCTCGTCCAACTGCACGACCTGATCCTTCGCACCGGCCGCAGTCAGCTTGCCATCGGCGCCGAAATCCTTGGAACCAGCTAAACGACGGCCACCCAACGACACCATACGAGAATCGAACGCAACATTATTGCCATCGGCATCCGGCGCCTCCAACGTTGCGGTGACATCCCAATACGGGGCACGCACGAACGCCATACGCTCGCGCTCGCGCTCCACGATCAAACGCGTGGCGACGGACTGCACACGGCCCGCGGAAAGACCCGGCCCAACCTTGCGCCACAGCACCGGAGAAAGCTCATAGCCGTACAGGCGGTCCAGAATACGGCGGGTTTCCTGTGCGTCGACCATGTCGTCGTCAACGTCGCGAGTATTGTCAAGCGACGCTTTGATGGCTTCCTTCGTGATTTCGTGGAACACCATGCGCTTAACCGGCACTTTCGGCTTGAGCGTCTGTACCAGATGCCAGGCGATGGCCTCTCCCTCGCGATCCTCATCGGTTGCGAGGTACAGGGTGTCGGCTTTTTTCAACGCGCTTTTCAGCTCGGACACGGTTTTCTTCTTGTTGCCGTCGACGATGTAGTACGGCTTGAATCCGTCTTCCACGTCAACGCCGAACTTGCCGAATTTGGTTTTGTCGGCGGCCGGCACCTGGCTCGGCTGCGCAAGATCTCGAATATGGCCGACCGAGGCCATCACCGTATATTCGGAGCCCAAATACCCACCGATTTTCTTGGCCTTGGTGGGAGACTCCACAATCACGAGCTTGCTGCCGGTAGCCATAGCCACTCCTTATTACTAGCGTTTGCAACGCAATAATACTCACTGACCGTATGCAGTTGGCAAACCGTCCGTGTGGCGCGAGCGACCGGTGCCGGAAATTTTCGGCGTGATCGTACGTTTTGCCGTCAGCGTTTCGGAGGGGCCGGAGGTGCGCCGACAAGCCCAAGTTTCGTCAATGGCGAGGCGGTCAGCTGACGCATGGTCAACACCAGCCCGAACACCAACGACGCAACGGAAGCCGTCAGAATCACCGTGGAAAGGTGCGCACCGGAATTCGTCCATTCCGCACTCATCGCAAGTCCCGGCTGAATCTGCCAAATAATGTATGCGCCATACAGGGTGCCGAGCACGCCGAACGTCAACAGCACGCTGCCGACGATCTGCACGGAAGGCGACGACGCACGCGAACCGGGCTCATCCATGCCGTTCGCAAACGTCGCGGCAAGCGTGATCATTGCCACTCCGCCGACGATCAGCAACGCCATGATCACGTCGGTCGGCCGGTGCCACTGTCCCGCAATCACCGACAATCCGACGAGTACCGCATACAGCCAGCCGATCACGGCAACGAGCGCACGGCATACGCGAGGCACGGCGCATAGTAGGATCATTCCTGCCGCGGCGGCGAGTATGACATGCCCGGAAGGCGCGGAATTATTGGGATTTGATTCCAGATTGATTAAGTACGGACGTGGCAGCAGCGGCTTCAGCAACTCTGCTGCGGCAAAGCAGATTCCGCCGAATACCGCCAGTTGAGCAATCAACAGCCATCGTTTTCTTACGATAAGTACGGCGAGGGCGATTATCGACATAATCGCGCTTGTTGCGATTACAACGGTGGAAATGGTGAAAACATGCACGACCGGTTCCAGCCATCCCGGCAGGGCCGCATCGAATTTCGACCAGACCATGTCTTCATAGCTTTGGCCTTCCATCGTGCGCACGCCCAACCACCAGACGCCCACCGCGGCGGCAAGCAGCAGCAGACCGAACACCACGCTGAGCATAATGCTCGACACGCGCGGATGACGGGTCAGCGGATCGGCTTTGGCAAGCCCTTCGCTCACTTCACGTGGGGAAAGCACCTGTTCGATCGGATCAGACGGCGGCTGCGGCACGGGAACGGGCGCGACCGGCTGTTCCAGCATATTCGCGGACTTGTGCGGGTCTCGGATGATTGGCTTGAATTCGTCGGTCATAATCATCGAGAATACGGCATTGGCTCTACGGTATGCGCGAATGGCATGAAGATATAAGAAAACCTCCACGCACCCGGAAGAGGCCACTTACCCTTGCTGCATTCCTGCCCTGGGGGAGTTGGGTGACGTACCGCCACGCGGAGGCAAAGACCAGTGTACACCATGCCCGGACCGAACCGCGCCGCAAGCCGCACGAACCGCAGCGCAACCCGCGCCACAGGCCGCGCACGAACCACACAGACCATGCCATGATCCGTGGAGCAGCCAGCCCCACGACCAGCGACACAGGGAAATCAAACGTCAAAATGCCGCTTCCCCAAGAGCATCCCGCGTTAAGGAGGGCGGACGGGTATGCTTGATGAGGAATCGCACACGAATATTGTGTGTTTGTTTTAAGTTCGGAAGGTTGTTCTTATGACTGAAGCGGTGGAATATCCCGATCTGGTGGTCGTGGGCGCGGGCCTGTTCGGCCTGACCGTGGCCCAGCAGGCCGCGGAGAGGCTCGGCGTGCGCGTGGAGATCATCGACGTGCGCGACCACATCGGCGGCAACGCGTACAGCTACATGGACGAGGAGACCGGCGCGGAGATCCACAAGTACGGCGCCCACCTGTTCCACACGTCCAACAAGCGCGTGTGGGACTACGTGAACAGGTTCACCTCGTTCACGAACTACGTGCACCGCGTGTACGCCACGCACGACGGCGAGGTCTACCCCCTGCCGATCAACCTGGGCACCATCAACCAGTTCTTCCGCGCGCACTACACGCCCGCCGAAGCCAAGGCGCTCGTGGCCGAGCAGGCCGGCGAGCTGGCGGGCAAGGATCCCCAGAACCTCAACGACAAGGGCATTTCGCTGATCGGCCGCCCCCTGTACGAGGCGTTCATCAAGAACTACACGGGCAAGCAGTGGCAGACCGATCCGAAGGACCTGCCAGCGGGCATCATCAACCGCCTGCCGGTGCGCTTCAACTACGACAACCGCTATTTCAAGGACACGTGGGAGGGCCTGCCGGCCGACGGCTACACCGCGTGGATGGAGCGCATGATCGACGATCCGCGCATCCATGTGACCCTGGAGACCGATTTCTTCGACGGGTCCCAGCCGTACAACAAGGCGGCTTTGGCCGCGGCCGGCGTGCCAGTGGTGTACACGGGCCCGGTGGACCGCTACTTCGACTACTCGCTGGGCGAGCTCAAGTGGCGCACGGTCGACTTCAAGGAGGTGCGTTACGACGAGGGCGACCATTTCGGCTGCCCGGTGATGAACTTCTCCGACGCGGACGTGCCGTACACGCGCGCGATCGAGTTCAAGAACTTCAATCCGGAGCGCGCCGCCTCGCAGAATCCCGACAGGACCGTGGTATGGGAGGAGTACAGCCGTTTCGCCGAGCGTGGCGACGAGCCGTACTATCCGATCAACACCGAGGCCGACAAGGCGCTGTACGCGAGGTACGAGGAGCTCGCGAAGGCCGAGCCGAAGACGGTGTTCGGCGGCCGTTTGGGCACGTACAAGTACTACGACATGCACAATGTGATCGATACCGCGTTGACCGCGTACGAGGAACAGGTCGAACCCCTTCTCAAGAAGTGACGATACGCATCGTTTCCAAATCGTAATTAAAAATCCCCAATCCACCGACGGTAGATTGGGGATTCCTCATATCAGGCGAACTAAAAATCAGGCGCGCCACACATCCTTGCCAGCTGCCTTGGCGGCGGCGACATCGGCGTCAAGCTGCTCTTCGCTGCCTTCGACCTCGCCCTTGATGAACTCCTCCACCAAGCGGCGGGCCTCGCCATCCTCGTGCTGCACGGCCGGCGACTTCATGAAATAGGAGCTCGGAGCCAGAATCGGGCCGGCCAGATGACGGTCGAGCGCGATCTTGGCGGCACGCACGGCATCGATCACAATACCGGCGGAATTCGGGGAATCCCACACCTGCAGCTTGTATTCCAAGCTCAGCGGCACATCGCCGAACGTAGTGCCTTCAAGACGCACGAACGCGAACTTGCGGTCGTCAAGCCATGCCACGTAATCGGACGGACCGATATGCACGTTATGCGGATCCATATCGTGCGGCACCACGGAAGTGACGGCGCGGGTCTTGGAAATCTTCTTGGATTCCAGGCGCGAGCGCTGCAGCATGTTCATGAAGTCCATGTTGCCGCCCACGTTGAGCTGGTACGTGCGGTCCAGACGCACGCCACGATCCTCGAACAGACGGGCGAGCACGCGGTGCGTGATGGTGGCGCCGACCTGGGACTTGATATCGTCGCCGACGATCGGCACACCGGCGTCACGGAACTTCTGAGCCCATTCCGGATCGGATGCGATGAACACCGGCAGGCAGTTCACGAACGCGCATCCGGCGTCCATGGCGGCCTGGGCGTATGCCTTGTCGGCCTGCTCGGAACCGACCGGCAGGTAGGAAACGAGCACATCGACCTTCTTGTCGCGCAGCACCTGGGCCACGTCGACCGGCTCGGCGTCGGACTCTTCGATCATCTGGCGATAGTATTCACCCAGACCATCGTTGGTCGGGCCGCGCAGCACTTCGACGCCCAGATTCGGCACGTCGGCGAATTTGATCGTGTTGTTCTGCGACGCTTCGATGGCTTCAGACAGATCCTTGCCGACCTTCAGCGCGTCCACATCGAATGCGGCGACGAATTCAATGTCACGCACGCGATATCCGCCGAAATTGTTGTGCATCAGACCGGGAATCTTATCCTCGTCCTTCGTGTCTTTGTAGTATTCAACGCCCTGCACCAGCGAAGAAGCGCAATTGCCAACGCCAGCGATAGCTACACGAATGCTCATCTGTAAACGACTCCTCTGTTATATATATGCATATATGCGTTTCACAGGTACCAAATTTCAAGCATACCTGCGAAACAGCGAAAAGGCACCTGAAAAACTGATAAAACCCTGAAAATAAGCCGATATTGAGACAACGACCCACAAACTGTCGATTTGTAAAAGAGCTGCGCAAAAAATGCCCTCCCAAGGGCAAACTCACCCCATTTTCACCTGATTTCTCAAGTCAATCAGCTACGGTGGAACCTATGGTTTCACACACACGAAGCGTAAGCTCACGCTCAAGAAGCGCCCGCAGCGGCGGCGCCGGCAGCAATCGCAGCAACGCATCCCATAGCGCGCCCAAGCCGCAGAACCACGGATCGCACCGCGCCAACGGACCTCAGAAAAAGCAGAACAAGCGCAAGCATCTCGTGCTGAAGTGGGTACTCGGCATCTTCGCAGCGCTGCTCGCGGCAGGTATCGGCCTGTTCGCATACATGTATATCACCACGGAAATCCCCGAACCGGAAAAGTTCGCCCTCGCCGAAAAAACCACCGTCTACTATGCCGACGGCACTACGGAAATTGGCAGCTACGCGGAACAGAACCGCGAAATCATCGACTGTGCGGTATTGCCGGATTATGTGGGCAATGCCATCGTCGCGTCGGAAGACCGTTCCTTCTACACCAACAAGGGCATCGATCTGTATGGCATCGCGCGAGCGCTGTATACGAATCTGACCACAGGCAGCCGTCAGGGCGGTTCGACCATCACCCAACAGTATGCGGAACGCTACTATTTGGGCGAAACCACGTCGTATTCCGGCAAGCTGAGAGAAGCGTTCCTGGCCATCAAGATCGCGCAGGCACAAGATAAGAGCCAGGTGCTATGCAATTACATGAACACGATTTATCTTGGTCGTGGCGCATATGGCATTCAGGCGGCGGCGAAGGCGTATTTCAACAAGAACGCCAGCGATCTGACCTTGTCGGAAGCCGCCATGTTGGCCGGTATCATTCCGGCGCCGAGCTCATGGGATCCGGCCGTCAATCAGGAACAGGCCGAAAAGCGATACGACCGCGTGCTCAGCATCATGAAGGAAGACGGCTACATCACCGCCCAGGAGAAGAAGGAAGCGCAGTTCCCTGCCGTGGCGGAAATACAGCAGAGCAACCAGATGGCCGGCGCGAACGGGTATCTGCTGACCACGGTGAAGAACGAACTGGTCAATTCCAAGGCGTTCACCGCCGATGATCTGGAAACCGGCGGCTACAAGATCGTCACCACGCTCGACAAGGACATGCAGGACGAGATTCAGCAGGTCGGCGACACCCGACCGGAGGGCATGCCGGAAAGTATTCAGGTGGGCGGTATTGCGGTCGATCAGAAGACCGGTTCCGTGAAAGCCATGTATGCGGGCAACGATTACCTCACCAAGCAGCTCAACAACGCCACGCAGGCCACGTTCGAACCGGGTTCCACCATGAAGCCGTTCGGCTTGCTGGGAGCCGCGCAGGAGGGTGTGAATTTCAACACCATCTTCAACGGCAATTCCGGCCTGACGTTTGAAACGACGCCGGGAACCACCGCGCAGGTGCCGAACGCGTTGAACACCAATTACGGGTATATCAACCTCTATCAGGCGACCGCGAATTCGGTGAACACGGTGTTCATGGAGGTCAACAAGCACCTCGGCGCCGCGAATCTCGCCAAGATCGCGCATCAGGCGGGCATTGAGGAAGACATCGCCGAAGACACCACCTACAACATTCTGGGCATCAACGGCATTACCGTGTGGGATCTGGCGCAAGGCCACTCCACCATTGCGAACGATGGCGTGAAGAACACGCTGCACATCGTCGACACGGTGCTCACGTCCGACGGTTCGAAGGAGCTGTACAAGACGGCTCAGGAGAACCAGCAGGTGTTCGATGCGAACGATTGCCATCTGGTGCAGAAGGCCATGCAGGGCACCACCACGTATGGCACCGCGGCTGGCGTTTCGACACGTCTCGGACGTCAGGTGGCCGGTAAGTCCGGTACCGCAAACGACGAGAAGGCCGCTTCGTTCGTGGGCTACACGCCGCAGCTGCTCAATGTGTGGGCCATTTGGAATCCTGCGGAAGACGGCAGCGCGCAGGAAGTGCCATCGTTCGCAGGCTATGGCGTTTCCTCCACGGGCTACCCGTCGCATCTATTCGAGGAGTTCATGTCGCTCGCATTGCAGAATCAGGAGGTGCTGACCTTCACCGAACCGACCGACAACGGCAAGATCGGCGGCCCGGACGGCACATGGGGCACCGGCGCGCAGAAGACCGAGACACGGCAGAATCAGGAGACGCCGAAGGCCGAAGAGAACACCGAGCAGACCACACCCGATCCTACGCAAAACAGCGATCAGAACAGCGGCGGTAACGGAGACGGCGGCAACTCCGGAGACGGCGGAGACGGCGGAGACAGCGGCAATAACGGCGGAGACAACTCCGGGGACGGCGGCAACGGCGGCAACAGCAGTGGCGACAACTCCGGAGACGACCAGTCGAACGGAGCCCAATAACCGTCGCAACAACCGTCGGCGGCAGGCAAGGCACCCACTCATTGACGGCAACCGACGCCAGCCGGAACGGCAACCGGCAAAGCAACCGCAAAAAACATTGTGGCGGCAACGAATACCATCGTTGCCGCCACAATGCGTATCAGCATCCTCCAATCACCGGATCGCGATATGGCAGACGCCCCCGGACGGTCAGTCGTCTGCCATATCGCGATTTTCATCGCTGCAATCCTACTTATGCAATCGTAGGGCGGTGATTTTCGCGCCGTCATGCGCCGAAGCCGAGATGCGTACGATCGCAGCGTCGTCAGCATTGTCGTTTTCTCCGGTATTCTCAATATTTTCCGCGGTTTCCGCAGTTTCTGCGGCATCCGGCAGCGGATACACGTCGATTGCCGTGGGATCGCCGTCGATGCGACGATGCTCGCCACGCTGCAATGGCAGGCCGTCGAGCGTCACTTCATACGCCGCGTTTTCACCGTCGCTTTCCGCGGAATCGGCAATCACCTCGATTTCCAAACGATGCGCCTGACCACGCCCGCGCATCGCATACTGGAATTCGCCACCAGCCAACGCGCGACGCCAATGCAACGTGCCGTCGGCACCCATCATGTCGTTATCGCCCGAATACCGATGATCGATTTCCGATTGCTGCTGACCGCATGCGATGGTGTCGACAACGGTCTGCTCGCTAGCGGCCTGACGCGCATCGATATCGGCCAGTTGCGCGCGCAACGCACACACGTTGCCATCGTCGGCAACCGGCAGATACACGGAATACCGGCAGCCATGCATACTGCTGAACTCATGCATGTCGAACAGCATGGTACGGCCGGAAACGTCCGTCGCGGCAACGGTGAGGCCATGCACGTACGGTCTGGAAACCTGCGCGCACGCCTTGACCGGATTGCCGTTGATGATCGGCATGGATATGAGCGGACGCAACGGACCGGTGGCAATATGACTCATACGGCCGGCGTCCGCGAATTCGCCGTCCATATCGTCGCTATCCGAAGCCAGCGCCATCACCTTCGGCCCCTTCATGAAACTGACCCAAGGCGAACCGTCCGGCATACGCTCGACGGTGATCCGCGGCCGCAACCGCATCACCACTTCCGCAACGCCGTTCCAGCGCAGACGCAACGGCAGATATCCTTCGGGAATATCGTTGGTGCGTGCCGGATCAAGCGTGCAGACGGCGCAGGTGGCTTCCATCACGCCGTAATGCTCCGCCCACCACGGACGGCGCAGAAACAGCGTGGTTTCCCGCAAACCACCGGGAGTATCGGGAACATGCTCGGCCGTGGATTCCAATGTGAACGTCACCGTGTAATCGACGCCATCCTCAATGCGAGCGGCGCGCTGCGTGATGCGCAGACCCTGCTCCGGGCAGTCGAAGGTGGAATCGATGTACAGATTGACCAGCAGGCGCGTAGCTTCCGCCTCGGCATTGTTTGAAACGGTATTGCCCGTCTCGGCGGCAGAACTGGCAAAACCAGCAGCAGCCGAATCAGCCGAATCCTGCGCAGCCGGCCGCTGCAGCGCGTAAATCAATCGTCCATATCGGGCGTGATTCTCCAATCCCGAACCGACGCAACACCAGAAGCATTCCTGAGGTGTGGAATAGGCACGATAATGCTGCGATCGCATCGGCGTGAAATACACGAATCCCGGCTGCTTCGGATTGATGGTGGACAGCAGGTGATTTTCCAGCACCCGCTCGTAGAAGTTGATATAGTCGGCGCTGCCGGAACGCAGCCACAGTCGTTCCGCAAGTTTCGACATGTTGTACGAATTGCAGGTTTCCGGGCCTTCTCGCGATTCGATCATGGATGAAAAATCGTCCGTCGGGTGGAAATGCTCGGACACGGAATGCGCGCCGATGCTTACGGAACGGTGATGTACCACGGAATCCCAGAAGGTGTTAGTGGCGGCGTCGGCCTGTTCATCGTTGCAAATCGCGCCCAAACGTTCCCATCCAAGCACTTTGGGAATCTGCGTGTTGGCGTGCATGCCGGTGAGCACATCCTCGCCTTGCGCCAGCGGGTCGAAGATGGCGTGGTCTTTGAAGCGGTCGGCCATCACATGGTAGCGCTCCTCGCCGGTACGCGCGTACAGTTCGGCGAACGATTCGCACATGCCGCCGAATTCGCTCACCAGAATCCTGTCGAAGGTCTCGTCGTCCAGCGGCTCGGCGATACGGCACCACCAATCGGCCAGATCAAGCACGACGGTACGTGCCAGCTGCGAAGTCTGTTCATCGATAGAAGCAAAATCGGCCCATGTATCCAACAAACCGGCGAACGTTTTGTGAACGTTGTACATGGGCACCCATGCGTCGTTCATCGAGAAATTCTGCGATTCAACATCGCCTGCGGCAAGGCGCCCGAACACGGTGCGGGAATCAGGCACACCACCCACATACCCGCGCATCACAGCATCGCCGGCAAACGACTGCTGGCATTCATGCCATGACCGCACCACGGTGGCGGCGCGGTCGATGAACGGTTGCGGATCGTCTGCGACTTGCGCGAATCCGACGCAAGCCGACAGATAATGCCCTGCGATATGGCCGTCAAGCCCCGTTTCCTCCCAATTCGGGTACGACGTTACCGGATTGCCGTCGGCATCGGTCGGCTGCGGCAGTCCCGCCTCCCTGCGGAAGGGATATAGCAGGCGATCGACGTCGAGATCAAGCAGGTACCGCGCGCCGGCCTGTTGAGCGTCAAAATGTTCTCCTGGCAGTAGCCTCACCTGCTGTAGGGGGACCCGTTCGAGAATATGCGAAGTCATATGCGCGCTCCTTTGCGTCGTCTACATACGTGTATCGAATACGTGTACAAACGTTTTTTACGAGAATACAGAACAAGGCCGCCACCGTGGGGAGGAGCCACGCCGACGGCCTTGTTCTATGCACCAAACGGTGCGGTTATCGAAGGAAGGAAAACAAGGTTCAATTATGGATTTTCAATTACGGATTGTTTGATCAGGCGATGAAGTTGGGCTTTACTTCATGCCGGTCATGGCGATGCCTTCGACGAAGCGCTTCTGCACCAAGAAGAAGACCACCAGCAGCGGCAGTGCGGAGATCAGGGCGCCTGCCATCACCACGCCGTACGGGGTGACGGAGGAACCGTGGCCGGTCAGCATTGCGAGGCCTGCGGTGATGGTGCGGGTCTCCGGCTTGGAAGTCATGATCAACGGCCAGAGCAGATCGTTCCAGTTGCCCATGAAGTTGAACATGCCCACGGTGAGGATGGCCGGCACCGCGTTCGGCAGGATGATCTGCGCGAAGATGCGGAATTCGCCTGCGCCATCGATGCGGGCCGCGTTGTCGAGGTCCTTCGGAATGGAGATGAAGAACTGGCGCAGCAGGAAGATGCCGCCGACGTCGGCCATACGCGGGATGATGATGCCCCAGTAGCTGTTGATGAGGCCCATGTTGGCGAGCAGCTTGTACACCGGGATGAGCAGGGCCATGCCCGGGATCATCATGGTGGCGATCAGCACGCCGAGCAGCAGGCCACGGCCCTTGAAGTTCACACGGGACAGGCCGTAGGCGGCCAGGGAGTCGAAGAACACGGAGATGATGGTCACGGCACCGGCGAAGATGACGGTGTTGAGCATTTCTCGGCCGATCGGCAGACGTTTGAACAGCGACTGGTAGTTTTCAAGGGTGAACTGGCTCGGAATGAGCTTCGGCGGCCAGGTCTGCGTGATGGCGTTCGGGGTGAACGACACCAGCACGACGATCAGCAGCGGGAAGATCATCAGGATGGTGATGAGGATCAGTGCGAAGTAGCTGAAGCCCAGGCCGATGCGACGCTTGCGGGTCGCCTGCTTGCGAAGACGCTCGTTTTCGGCGTTGATGCGGGCATTCTCTTGCTCTTGTGCGGAAAGAGTCGCGGTGCTCATGCGATTTCCTCCTTCTCATGCTTGTTGTTGGTGTACAGCTGGATGAGGCCCACGATGAGCGTCATGATCAGCAGCACGTACGACAGTGCGGATGCGTAACCGAGCTTGCCGTTGCCGAATGCCTCGGTGTAGATGCGGTACACGATGGTTTCGGTGGCGCGTGCCGGGCCGCCGGAGGTCAGGATGAAGACCTGATCGAAGACCTGGAAGGAACCGATGAGGCCGAAGATGACCACATAGTTGAAGGTCGGGCGCAGCGCCGGAAGGGTGATGTAACGGAACTTCTGCCATGCGGAGGCGCCGTCGAGGGAAGCGGCCTCATACAGTTCGGCGGAGATGCCCTGCAGACCTGCGAGGAAGATGACCATGAAGTAGCCGAAGTTTTTCCACACGGTGATGAAGACGATGGCCGCCATGGCGGTTTCGCGGGTGCCGAGCAGATCGACGTGCGCGATGCCGGTCAGCTGCTGGATCCAGTACGGAACCAGGCCTAGCGACGGGGAGAGGATGAACTGCCATGCGATGGCGGCGACGGTCAGGGAGATGACGAACGGCAGGAACATGCAGGTACGGAAGAATCCGACGAACTTGAGGTCCTTGCGGTTGAGCAGCAGTGCGAACGCGAGTGCGACGATCACGACGATCGGAGCGTAGGCCACTGCGTAGACGAGGGTGTTCTTGACGTCGGTCCAGAAGTCGGCGCTTTGGAACAGCTTGACGTAGTTGTCGAAGCCGACGAACTTGCCGGCGCGGTTGATGCGGTCGGAAGTCAGAGACGTGATGAACGTCTTGATTGCCGGATAGAAAACGAAGATTGCGAGAACGATGAGGGCCGGTGCGGTGAACAGCAGGCCGGTGCGCAGGTTGCGGGCCTGAATCGCCTTCTTGTTCTCCTTGGCCACTGCGGAATGCGCGGATCCTGGGGCGGCAGTTGCTTGTGCCATTATCTCCTCCTTAATGCCACCAGGGATGTGTTTTTAATACAGCAAAAGGCCACGTCGCTGGCGTGAGGGCCAGCACCGTGGCCTTTTGCTGGGGTGGTGAGCGGGTCAGGCCCGCTCACTTATGTTGATTGTAGGTGAATCCCGCTTCGCTTACTCGGCGTACTCGTCGAGGTAGCCCTGGATCTGGGATTCGGCGTCGTCCAGCAGGCTCTGGATGTCGTCGTCGGTGCGGGCGGTGTTGGAGGTCAGGGTGTCGACGGAGGCGGCGATGTCGCCGAAGCCGCCCTTGAGGCCTGCGATACCGATGAAGGACTTGCTGGTGTTCTCACCGATCTTGGCGATCAGCGGACGCTCGGAGAGCTCATCGGCGGTGACGGTGGTGTTGTTCGGCGGATAGGCGGAACCGAGGGACCAGGTCACCTGGTTGTCGTGGTTGTTGTAGAACTTGAAGAAGTCGTAGATGCCCTGCTTCTTAGCGGAGTCGCCAACCTGGGAGGTGACCCACCAGTACAGACCGGTGGAGCCGGTGTTGGAACCCTTGGTGCCGTCCGGGTACACATAGGTGCCGTCACCGTTCGGAACCGGGAACAGGTCGTGGTTGATGCCCTTGTCGGTGGAGGCCTGATCCTCCCACGGTCCGACGATCACCATTGCGGACTGGCCGGATTCGAAGGATTCACGAGCAGCGGTCTCATCCATGCCGGACACGGAGTAGCCGCCCTTGTAGAAGTCACGCATCTTCTCGAGGAAGGCCTTGTTCTCCTTGGTGTTGATGGAGACCTTGCCATCGGTGGTGTAGATGCCGGAGCCGTTGCCCTTCAGGAACGGAGCCCAGCCGAGATCCGGCAAAGCGATGCCGTACTGGGAGCCATCGGACTTGGTGAGCTTCTTAGCGACTTCGAGCAGCTCATCCCAGGTCTGCGGGTAGTCGGCGTCGGTCAGGCCGGCAGCCTTCCACATGTCGGTGTTGTACCACACGGCGGTCGGCGCGTAGCCCATCGGGACGCCGCACTTCTCTTCGGAACCGTCGATGTTGAAGGTGATCTGGTCAACGACGTTCTCGATGTACTCATCGGTGCCGCTGTCCTTGTCGTCATAGAAATCGGTGACGCACTGGAAGGTGCCGTCGATGGACCAGCCTTGGCCATTGTCGGCGCCGGTGGTCACGAAGTCCGGGCCGTCGCCGGAGGTGACCTTGGTCACCATGGTCTCGCCGATGGTGCTCCACGGCTGCAGCTGGGCGTCGATCTCGTACTTGTCCTGGGACTTGTTGAAGTCGTCGACGATGGACTCGAGGGTCTTGCCATCGGCCTCAGAGAAGCCGTGCCACATCGTGATCTTGACCTTGCCGTCAGCGGTCGTCTCGGCGTCGTTGCTGCTGCCGCCGCAGGCGGACAGGCCGACGGTGGCCATCATGGCCAAGGAGGCCGCGGCCGCAAGAGCCTTGGTGCTCTTCTTGATCTTCATGGATTTCTCCTTTTCCTCTTGGTCTCCCAAGACATTTCCTCCAACCGTTGCAGTGACATTCATCAACAACCTTGTTTGCGATGTCGTTCACGCTTCGTCAGCTGCACTGCCGTTTGCAACGTTGTAATTTTGATTATACAGCTTTTTCCATCGTTGTACAAATCGGAAACACGCCGATGGAAAAGCTGTTTTCTTTATAATCTTCAATTATTCGTTTTTATTGGAATCGCAACGTTTCTTACGATTACGCAAGTCAGTTCGCTACCGGCGTTCCCGCAAGAGCGCCGCCATCGGCTGGCAGCACGTCCGTGGTGGTTGGGGTCCACAGATTGTCGGGCTCCGGCACGCCGAAGTCGGGGCCGTTCTCCGTCCACTTGACCACGCCGACACGGGCATGACGATTCGGGTCGAACAGCGGATCACCCTTGATCTCCGTGTAGTTGCGGCAATGGTAGATCATCAGGTCTTCGGAATCGTCCTCGGACTTGGTGAACGAATTATGCCCCGGACCATACTGGCCGTTCTCGGCGCAGGTCTTGAACACCGGCACCGGACTTTTGGTCCAGGAGGCCTTGTCCAGCAGATCGCTGCCGCGTTCGGCGGTCAGCAGTCCCACGGCATACGGAACGCCGGTGCCGGAGGCGGAGTACGTGATGTAGATCTTGTTTTCATGGAACAGAAAGGCCGGACCCTCGTTGACCAGGAAGTCGATGCACTCCCAGTCATATTCCGGCTTGGTGAGCATGACGGGCTCGCTGCCCAACGTCCACGGATTGGCCATCTTGGCGATGTACAGGTTGGAATTGCCTTCGATCGCGGGATCTTTCTGGGCCCACACCAGGTACTGCACGCCGTCGATCACCTCGGTGGTGGCGTCAAGCGCGAAAGAGTCGATCGGGGTGACGATCTGACCCTTTTCCACCCAGTTGTCGGTGGTGGGGTCGTCATCGGTGTTCTCCAGCACGAACATGCGGTGGGTCGGTAGGCCGGAGGCCTCGAAATCCGTTGCGGCGCCTGCGAAGTAGATGTACCAAGCGCCATTGATGCGGTGCAGTTCCGGCGCCCAGATATAGATGCTCGCCGGTCCGGACTCATGCTTGCGCCACACCACCGTTTCGGGGGCTTTCTGCAGGTCGTTGATGTTCGATGCGTGACGAATGGCGATGCAGTTGTATTCCGGGTCGGAGCCAGTGAAGTAGTACTCGCCGTCAACTTTGAGGACCCAAGGATCTGCGCGCTGAAGCACGATCGGATTGTTGTAAACAGCCATGTCTATTCCTTTTCAATCCGCTGTTCCAGTAATTTACAACGTTGAATATATCACTATTACAACGTTGTAACAAATCGGAGGAACGCACCGCGTGTTTCTCGCATCCGACTCCTCGGAAGAATCGAATCACAGTACCCGGCAACAGACAATCGCCAGAAAGGGAAAACAAAAACCTCGGCACCGGCAATCCGTAAAAAACCGGACGCAAGCGCCGAGGCACCAATTACTTCCTTCCTTCCAAAAGAAGAGGAAGATCACACCACCAAGGAATTCGTGGGCAGCTTGGTGGACTGACGCACTACCAACGACGACGAAACCTTGCGGAACACCTTCTGCTCCGGCTTGAGATCCTTCGACGGCGAAACCCCGTCGATACGATCCTTCAGCAATTTCACCGACAGACGCGCCACCGCCTCAAGACCGGGAGCAATCGACGTCAACGCAGGAGACAAATACTGCGAATCGTCGGAATTATCGAAACCGATCACCGAAATATCTTCGGGAATGCGCAGATTGTGCATCTGGATCGCATGCATCACACCGGAGGCGAGCATGTCGTTCAGCGCGACGACGCCGTCGGGAACCACGCCGGAATCAAGCAGCGCGTTCATCACGCGCACGCCATCGCTACGATGCCACATGCCCGACTCGACCACCAAACGCTCGTCGAATTCGACGCAGGCCTCCTCCAACGCCTCAAGGTAGCCCTGATAGCGCAGCGCGGCGGAGCCGACCTTCTCGCCCGGATGCACGCCGACCACGGCCACGCGCTTGCAGTCGGTCTGCAGCAGATACGACGTGGCGCGCTTGGCACCTTCCACGTTTTCCGTGGCGATATGGTCCACCTTGTCGGTGAAGATGCGTTCGCCGACAAGCACCAGCGGGTAGTCCACGTCCAGCTGGTCGACGTCGTCCTGGTCAAGCTCCAGCGGGCTGTAGATCAGGCCGTCGATCATCGTCTGCTGGGAGCCGTGCAACGCCTCAATCTCGCCTTCGCGCGAGTATTGCGTCGGCTCGACGATCACGCGCAGGCCCAGCTTCTTGGCCTCTTCGATGACCAGCGACGAAAGCTGCGCGAAGTACGGCATCTGCAGATCGGGAATGGCGAGGCCGATGATGCCGGTCTGTCCCCTGCGCAGATTGCGCGCGGACACGTTCAGCGTGTAGCCGAGCTCGTCGATGGCCTTGTTGACCTTGTCTCGCGTGGCCTGCGACACGAACTCGTAGTCGTTGACCACATTCGACACCGTTTTGATCGATACGCCGGCCGCCTTCGCGACCTCGCGCATGGTCACCACGTGCTCGCCGTTGGCGCCATTCTGCTTCGGCATGTCAACCCCTTTTCACCAAAAACGTCTCATACATTCGGCCCCAACACCGGCTTTCGCCCCTTGCGGCGCTGAAACCAACGAAGTCAGCCTTCATTGCCGGAAACCACGATTTTCATCGTTATATCAGCATAGTCCGGATTGAGCTCTTCCGCCGCCTGCATGTCCAGTATCGGCATACCCTCCTTGGACCAGTGCACGCGGCGCACCTGGGCGTCGCGGCCGCCATACCGTCCATTCTCGTATTCCGCATTGTGAAATACATAGATGAGATTGCCGTCCTCGTCGTTGGACCACATGCCATGGCCGGTGCCGAGCTGCCATTGCCCGTTGTATACTCCGGATTTCTGCAGCGGATAGTCGAGCTTCGTCCACACGTTCGGATCGGTCAGATCGGCGTCCTGCCCGGCCGGAGCGGTGACCAGACCGGTGGTGTAGTCAATACCGACCAGCGAGCCGGAATAAATCAGGTAGATCGTGCCATCATGCACGATGGCGTTCGGACCTTCGGCGATCATATTGTCCCACGCGAATTCCGGCACAACGACCTGCTTCGGCTCGCAGGTAAGCCGTTCCGGACGGGCCGGATCGAAGCTGGCGATCCAAATGCTGCCGACCTGCTGCCACGCGTAATACCAGCGGCCGGAATCGCTGATGACGGTCATGTCGAGCGAGATACGTTGGATGGGATTGAGCACGCCGCCGGTCGGTGTGAGAATCGGCTTCGGCACCGTCCAGTTTTCGGGTTCGCGCGGATCGAAATCCGTGCCGTCGGAATGCTGCTTGAGCTGCATGATATGGCAGCTGCCCGTCCACATGTCCGGCTTGCCCGCGCGATCGTTGGGCGTGCCGTCTGGATTGGTGGCCGGCCCATCGAAGCATGGCATGAAGAGCACCGACAGTTTTCCATCGATGACATGCAGTTCCGGCGCCCAGAAGCAGCCGGTCATGGCGCGTCCTTCAGCGTTGTAATCACCGCATTTGAGCAGATCGATTTCCTTGGCACGGCCGCCCGCCGCGTCGGAAAGCGCTTCGATGGAGTCGGCGATGCGCAACGGCATATGCGTGGCGCCATCGTTCGGATCGACGCAGTTGCCGTCGGTATCGTCGGTGGCGATGAACATGAACATCGGCTTGCCGTTGAAATTCCAAGCGAACACCGACGGGTCCGCACGCTCCACGGCAAATGGCACCGGGTATACGGTTTGGCGGATGCGGCCGCTCACCGTGCGCGTGTCGCCCGGCTGGAGCTTGCCTTCGGCGGCGTCCTGCGCAATCGCCTCAAGTTCGTCTTTGTTCCAATCCACGGCACGGGTGGCACCGGAACCGTCGCTGTAGACGAGATCGGCGCGGACCTTGGCGAGTGCCTGCACGGCTTCACAGGCCGCTTCCCTGCTTGCCGTCATGTCGATATGCTGCGTCGCCACCGATGTTTCAACGTTGTAAATACGACCGAATCGTTCGATCAGTTTCGACGCTTCTTCTTCAGTGACGGCAATCACGTTGCCAGGAACGGCATTGGGAATATTGCAATCGCAGGAACGGCTTGATTCCGCCGTTACCACAGCTTCCGCAATATCGATCGACTCGCCGGATTCGGCCGCGGCGACAATATCGGCAACGGTCGCGACATACGATTTGCCGTCGTTCGACGTCCAGGAAATCACATAACGGGAGGCGTCCGCGTCGAATGCGACAGACGGACGATTGACGCCACCGCCGGTACGCAGCATCACCAGTCCAAGCTGCGTGAAGGAGGTCAGATCGTCGCTGACGGCCAACAGGAACGCCGATTCCTCGGAACCATCCGGCGCTCCTCCACGCTCGGTACGGGTGGCGGCGATTGCGAATCCACCGCCTTTCATGCGGAACAGGTACGGATCCTTCAACGATTTCAACGTGATATCGATGCCGGGCATCACCGCGCCGTACGCAACGGCATCGGTGGCTGGGCGTGGCGTGTCGAACGGATCGGCAGCGACCGGCGCAGCTGCGACGCACGCGCGACGAGCCTCGGCGGTGGCGGCCTGAATGGGTACGCCGGCGGCGAAGAAGATGCCGTAATTCTCGTTCAACGGCTTCCATTCCGCGGTTTCGCTCGCACGCAACGCCAGATGCATGCTGTAGGCGATGTCTTCATTATTCGCCTCTTCACGGCCGGTGGCTTCGCGCGTGTAGCACAGCAATTCATAGGAACTCGACATCGAGAAACCCCTTATGATTCGACTTTTCTTTACAACGTTGTACACTATACAAGAAATTACATCGTTGTACAAATCAATGTCATCCGCAAGGAAGGGGAAAAATGAAATTCCGTACAACAGCAAAGCAGATCGCGGCAGGCATCATCGCCGCAGCCATGCTGGTCGGAACGCTCGCCGGATGCTCCGGCAATTCGACGAAGCAATCGTCCGCATCGTCGACAGCCGAAACCAGCACCGCCAGCGTCAAGCGCGGCGAATCGCATGATCCCTCCATCGTCAAAGCCAACGGAAAATACTATATTTTCGGCTCACATCGCGCTTGGCTCAAAAGCGACGATCTGATCAACTGGAGCACCTTCACCAACAATCTGAGCACCGACTACGAGAAGATCTTCAAAGACATTTGGGACGGCTGGGCGAAGCAGTCCTCCAATCCTGACGTCAAAGGCAACATGTGGGCACCGGACGTGATCTGGAACGAGACCATGGGCAAGTGGTGCATGTACATGTCGATCAACGGCGCGAACTACCGTTCTGTGATCGTGTTGCTCACCGCCGACGACATCGAAGGCGATTGGACGTACGTTGGCCCGGTGGTCTATTCCGGCTTCGAACGCGTGAACGTGAAGAAGACCGACGTGCCGCAGGTGCTTGGCGAGGATGCCGACATCACCCGTTACACTTCGCAGACCGACACCGGCATCAACGCCATCGACCCGTGCGTGAAAACCGATGACAACGGCGACATGTGGATGACCTTCGGCTCCTGGTTCGGCGGCATGTGGATGTTCAAGCTCGACTCGGCGACCGGCCTGCGCGACTACAACTCCACCTACCCCACCGAAGCGAACAAGTCCGACGCCTACTATGGCGTGAAGCTCGGCGGCGGCTTCGGCAACTCCGGCGAAGGCTCCTACCTGCTGCACGACAACGGCTACTGGTATCTATTCGCCTCCTACGGCGCGCTGCAGCAGACCGGTGGCTACCAGATCCGCATGTTCCGCTCCAAGGACATCACCGGCCCGTACGTTGACGAAGCCGGCAACACCGCGATTTCCACCAAGGCCATCGGCAACAACTGGCAAAGCGACATCGGCGAGCGCCTGATGAGCTCGATCCAGTGGAGCGGCAACGACAACGCGAACATCGAGGTCTCCCAGGGCCACAATTCCGCGTTCGTTGACGACGACGGCACCGCTTACCTCGTGTACCATACCCGTTTCTCCGGTTCCGGCGAAAAGCATGAGGTGCGCGTGCACGAGCTGCTGCCGACCGCCGACGGATGGCTAGTGGCCGCACCGTACGAATACACGGGCACCAAGGCCGACAAGAAGGGCTACAAGACCGCCGACATCGCCGGCGATTACGAGATGGTGACGCACGACAAGTCCAGCTATTTCAAGGGCCCGAAGAAGGTCACCGACAAGACGAGCACCGACTATCGCGGCGTGAACAAGCCCATCAACATCACCCTGAAGGAAGACGGCACCGTGACCGGCGACCAGACGGGCACTTGGGAGGCCGTGGAAGGCGCCAACCAGATGACGCTTAAGCTCACCGGCGACGAGGGCGAAGTCACGTATTCCGGCGCGTTCGACAAGCTTCCGCGAGACAAGGATCGCAAGGCAGTCATGACCTTCAGCGCTCTGGGCACAAACAATCTGTGCATTTGGGGGTCGCAGAAGTGAGTGAAAACGGCGCAACAACCGTGAATGCTGCAGTGCAATCGTCTGCAGAACCACTATCTGCGGCACCGGCCACCTCGCCCAACGGCATCGAGCACACGCTCGCCAACGGTCGGGTGGCCGTGCACGATCCCGCAATCGTCGAGGAAAACGGTGTCTACTATCTGTTCGGCACGCATCGTCGGTGCGCGCGCAGCACGGATATGGTGCATTGGGAGCGGTTCGATAACAATCTGAGCCGCGACCCGTACGCGCTGCTCGGCGATATTTGGCAGGCATGGCCGAAACAGGATTCCAATCCCGACCTGCTCGGCAACACGTGGGCGCCCGACGTGATCTGGAACGAGACCATGGGCAAGTGGTGCATGTACCTGTCGGTGAACGGCGACCAGTTCCGCTCGGTGATCGTGCTGTTGACCGCCGACCATGTGGACGGCGACTGGACGTACGTGGGGCCGGTGGTATATTCCGGTTTCGACGAGAGCAACCTGTGGAACACCGACGTGCCGAAAGTGCTGGAACTTGAGCCCAAAACCGATGGCACCGTCGGCTATGACCTGACCCGCTACCTGTCGCTCAAAGACACGCGCATCAACGCCATCGACGCGGCGCCCGCATTGTGCGAGCACGGCGAAATGTGGATGAGTTTCGGTTCATGGTTCGGCGGCATCTGGATGTTCAAGCTCGATCCGGAAACCGGCTTGCGTGATTATTCCGTGCGATACCCGCTGGTCAAGGATTCCTCCGATCCTTATTACGGCGTGAAAGTGGCCGGAGGCTACTGGAATTCCGGCGAAGGATCGTACTTCATTCGTGAAAACGGATGGTGGTATCTGTTCATGTCGTACGGCTGGCTTGGGCGCACCGGCGGATATCAGATTCGTCTGTTCCGTTCAAAATCGCTGCTTGGCCCGTACGTGGACCAGAACGGCAATCCCGCGATTTCGTACGGTGAGATTCCCGACAATCAGGAGCGCGGCACCGGCATTCGATTGACGTCTTCCGTACAGTGGGATGGCGGTCCGGCAGAACTTGCCGATGTCGAAGTCTCGCAGGGGCATAATTCCGCCATTCGTCGGTCGAAGGACGGTCGCATGTTCCTCGTCTACCACACCCGTTTCGCGGAACGCTTTAGCGAGGGCGATGATGAAGATTACGAATCTCACGTACGCGAATTACTGCCGACTTCCGACGGCTGGCTGGTTGCGGCACCATACGAATACCGCGGTTCCGTTGCCGTCGCGCCGACCGGCATTGCCGATATCACAGGCGATTACAACGTTGTACTGCATGATCAGCATACGTTCTTCAACGGCAAGCAAGAGAATGATGGCACGTACGTTGGCATCAATCGTCCGACGCGATATACGTTCCATGAGGACGGGCGGATCACCCGGGGTGAAATCGTAAGTTTCTTCGATACTCCCGACGCGAATCTGCCGAGGTCGACGGACGGGCCGATCACCTGCGGATCGTGGAAACCGCTTTCCGGCGCCGTGAACGGATTCAACTGTTGCGCAAGCGACGCGGAAATCCGATTGGACGACGTGACCTACATTGCACGGTTCGCAACACTCCCCCGCGAGATCGACGGCAAGCCGGTCATGACGTTCTCCGCAATCGGCAACAATGTCTGCATTTGGGGATCGCAATCCTGAATTTCCGAGTTTCCGAATAATCCGGAAAAACTGGAAAATCCGGAAACTCGGGAATCCTATGAAATCAAAAAGCAAAGGGCTTGTGACGTACTCGCAAGTACATCACAAGCCCTTCAGCTACGAGAACCGAAAACCCGCGGAAATCAGCGCTCGGAACGGTTGATGGCCGAAATAATGGCCTTCAGCGAGCTGGTGACGATGGACGTGTCAATGCCGACGCCCCACACGATCCGCGGATCCTCTTCCTCACCGATCTGGCATTCCACGTAGGAGGCGGCCATGGCGTCGGTGCCGACGGACATGGTGTGCTCCACGTAATCCATCACGGAAGCCTCGATGCCGAAGTTGCTCAGCGCGTTCAGGAAAGCGGCAAGCGGGCCGTTGCCCATGCCGGAAACCTCACGCTCCACCGGCTCATCAACGCCGACGTTCACGCCACGGTCAAGAATCCTGGCCTTCAGCACGGTATCGGAACCATCTTCACCGGACGACACCGACACCTTCAGCAGCTTCAGACGGCCCCACTGCTCGAGGGAGTCGTCCTTGCTGTCGCCGACCACGGCACCAGCCGCAGTAGCGCCGGACTCTTCGACCGGCAGATACTCGTCCTTGAACAGACGCCAAATATCCTCGTCCTTGACTTCCTTCTTGGTCTCATCGGCGTACGCCTGCACAACCTTGTCGAACTCGACCTGCAGACGCTTCGGCAGATCAAGATTGTGGTTGGTCTTCAGCAGGTAGGCCATGCCGCCCTTGCCGGACTGGGAGTTCACGCGGATGATGGCCTCGTACGTGCGGCCGATATCCTTCGGATCGATCGGCAGGTACGGCACCAGCCACACGAAGCTGTCCAAATCGGCACCGGCACGATCGGCGGCCACCTGACGAGCCTCAAGACCCTTCTTGATGGCATCCTGGTGAGAACCGGAGAAGGCGGTGAACACGAAATTGCCGGCATACGGGTGACGCTCGGAAATCTTCAGCTGGTTGCAGTACTCAACCGTCTTGCGAATCTCAGGAACGTTGGAATAATCGATCTGCGGATCGATGCCCTGCGTGAGGAAGTTCAGACCAAGCGTGACCAGATCGACGTTGCCGGTGCGCTCGCCGTTGCCCAGCAGGCAGCCTTCGACACGATCGGCACCGGCAAGCACGGCCAGCTCGGTGGCGGCCACGCCCATGCCCTCATCGTTGTGCGGGTGCAGCGACAGCACCACGGCGTCGCGCGGCACCAGATTGTTTGACACGTATTCCACCTGATCGGCGAACACGTTCGGCGTTGTCATTTCCACCGTTGCCGGCAGATTGATGATCATCGGATGCTCAGGAGTCGGCTTGATCACGTCGATCACCGCATTGCACACCTCAACGGCGTACTCCGGCTCGGTGCCGGTGAAGGATTCCGGAGAATACTCGTAATACAGGTCGATGCCCTGGGCTTCGCCCTCAAGCTCCTTGCACAGGGTGGCCGCGTCGGTGGCGAGCTTCTTGATGCCGGCTTTATCCTTGCGGAACACGACCTCACGCTGCAGCACGGACACGGAGTTATAGAAGTGCACGACGGCGCGCTTGGCACCCTTCAGGCACTCGTAAGTCTTGCGAATCAGGTGCTCGCGAGCCTGCGTCAGCACCACGATCGTAACATCGTCAGGAATGAGCTCACGCTCGATCAGCATACGAATGAAATCGTAATCGGTTTCGGAAGCCGACGGGAAGCCGACCTCGATCTCCTTGAAGCCCAACGACACCAGCAGATTCCAGAAACGCAGCTTGCGCTCGGAATCCATCGGGTTGACGAGGGCCTGGTTGCCGTCACGAAGATCGACGGAACACCAACGCGGTGCACGCTGCAGTCGCTTGCCCGGCCACGTACGCTCCGGGTAATCAAACGGCACCTGCTTATCGTATGCGACGTACTTGTTGTACGGCATCTTGCTGGGCTTTTGCGGAGCTCCAATATAACGCGCCGGAGGCAGCAGCGGGTCGTTGTTCCCTCCGTTGGACGCTGCAGCCACTGCCGCGAGATCAAACACTGAAGATTGATCCTGACCCATCACTCCTCCTTATCTGTAAAGCTGGGCAGGCCTTCTGCCGGCCCACATTGTTACGTGCATGTTACCTACCTGCACTGCCGCCCATAGTAGCGGCAACCAATCCCATATATCGCCGGCATTCCGCCATATGACGGGCAGACCGCGATTTTCGTCTCTTTTTCACCCCATATCCAGATTTCGCGCATTACAGTGAGCATCATGACCTTGCGATTCAACAGCGACGGCACCTTCCGTGTGCTGCAGATGGCCGATATTCAGGACGGACCGAACGTGCGCGAAGACACGATCCGTCTCATCGAAGCCGCCATCAAGAAAACGCATCCCGATCTGATCGTCTTCACCGGCGACCAGATTCGCGGATACGACCCCGCGTACATCGACACGTTCCTGCGCCGTCGCGGAGAGCAGCCGGGCACGCACATACGAGCGGTCACCGAAATCGAAGCGAAAATCCGCGGCATCAAACGACATCCCTTCACTAAAGCGTTGCTCGAACAGCCCCCGACCGACGACAATTGGATGATCGACGGCATCGGCACCGACTCGCCGAAACTCGTGAAACGCAACAAACGCGACGGGCGCAACGGATCCGCCAACAAGCTTGAATCATGGGCGCAATCCATCAATCGCGCGACCGCCGCGACCATACTCGGCAGCACGCGGCAGAAAGTACGAGACACGTTCGCAGCATTCCTTGGACCTGCATTGGAAGCGCGAATCCCCTTTGCCGCAACCTACGGCAACCACGATTTCCAGTGCGGCATTCTCGCCGACGAACAGGATGACATCTACCGAGAGTTTTCCGGTTGCATGAATCCCGTTGCCGGGTCGTCTCCTTTGGCGCTCGAACCAGGCACGTTTGCGATTCCGATCGAGGCTTCCGACGGGTCTGGGCGCATTGCGATGAGCGTGATGATGGTGAATTCCGGCGACTATGCGGATAATGCGTTTGACGGCGATCGCAGTAATTCCGGCGATCGCGAGCATGCTGGAGATACTGGAAATGCTGGCAAATCTGGCGATACTTCCGGAAATACTGGAAATGCTGCAGGAGGACGGGAATCGCTGACATCCTACGCAAAATACGCGTCGAATTCGCGCGGATGGGATTTGGCCGATTCCGACGGCTATGGCACGCCTTCGCCGGAAGCGATCGAATGGCTGAAGCAAGTGCAACGCGAGTTGGGCGAGCGCAATGGCGACGGTTTGGCGGTTCCGGCGATCGCGTTCCAGCATATTCCGCCGCAGGAGTTCTACGATTGCCTGCGCGAGGTGCCCGCATACACGCCGAATGCGGTGGAGGGTGCGCGAACGTTCGCAGGGCATTGCTATGTGTTGAATCGTGACGTGTGCAGACCTGGCTCGAGGCTTGGCGAGGCGATCGGCTGTGCGGATGAGAACGTTGGCGAAGTGCAGGCATTGCGCGATGCGGGCGGCTATTTCGCGCTGTTCTGCGGGCATGACCATAAGAACGCGTTCGTCGGGCACGTGCATGACATTGATCTTGGCTACGCGCCGACCTGCGGCTTTGAATGCTATGGTCCGAAATCGCGGCTGCGAGGCATTCGACTGTTCGAATTCCGCGAAAACAATCCGGTCAGCTACGTGACGCGCATGCTCACGTGGGGCGACTTGATCGGGCGCTACTCCAGCAACGAATTGCGCGTGTTCTTCGAAGACCATTGCGTGACCGATCTGATCGGCATCCGCAACGAATTGCGCCGCCCGCAGGTCACCGCCACACTGCTGGGCATCGGATCGGTAATGTGCGCCGCAGCCGGCCACGCCATCGCCAAACTATTCAAGCGCTAGGTGCGGCGACGCAAGGCGTGGCCGTCGCAACAGTCGGACAATCGCCAATCTGTGGAATGCGGAAAATCTGTGGAAAATCTGCGAAATATCAGCAGAACGTCAGTGGAACAAACTGACGCCGCGACGAGACACGCAAAACGCGTTGCCAAGCCAAGTATGACGGGAATTCGGCCATACCGCACCCAATCGAGGCGCATTCTGGCTCATCCAAATACTTGGGACGCGACCATCCGCGGAACGCGATCCCAACAAATTGAAACCGTTCTTCTCCAACAACCACTCCGGATGCTGCGTAGCAATAGCAAGTCCCTCTTCCAACGTAAGCGGCAAACGCTCGTCGGAATCGATCAACTTGCGCGCCACATCGGGTTCGCGATTGATGTAGCAGGTGCCGGTATGCGGTTCGACCACCAGGTAAAACGGACCTTCCGGAGGTTCGAAACCATCCTGCGGAAGGAAACTGGCGATATCGCGTGGCGGCATCGTGGTGAAACCAGCCATGCGATTGATCGACGTACGCGCGATCAACGATTCCGGGGAAACCAACTCGCGAGTAGGCACCAACAGAATCTGCATACCCAAATCGGAATCCTCCAGCGCGCGGATGAGCGGGCGTGCCAAAGCACGGAACGCGGCGGCCGACATATCGGCCACATCCGGGTAGCCCAACGCCACGATACGGTCCAATTGCTTCTGCGCTTCTTCTGATGCCTTCGACATGTCTACCAGTGTACGCGAGCGCGATTACCGACGTTCCTAGGAACTCTGGCCTCCAAACTCCACCAATGAAGACCACTCTCCACATCTTCACATTGAGTTCGCAAATAACCGCCCTGCCGTTTTAATTGTGCTTCATATCTGCTCAACCCCGTGCCTCCAGATTCAATGGACGCATCAGCAGCAGCGACATCCCGTAACCGTATTAGATATTCATTAAGAGACGCTTCAACGGTTAACACATACCCGTATCGAGCATCGGCATGCTTCGCCACATCTGCAAAAAGTTCTCTCACCAATCCCAACAATATGGTTTCACGCTCCATGCAATCATCCCCAGAAATCAATTCAGGCAAAAGCACCGCGCCATCAAATCCCAACAGTTCTAATCGTGATTGATGCGTCCTTGCAATTTCACATAACGCCCTAAGGACCTCATCGCCGTCCACCTGTCCTCTTGAGACATCTGTTATGCCACTATCCTCATCGTTGGCATGATGAACATCTTCAAGTTGCTCAATCAAAGCATGGGAACGTAGCGACGCCTTCCGAAGACATCCCTTTGCTTCGTCGAGCTTGACCGAATCGGCATCCTGCACTTGCCCGAGCAATAAAATCGCATCGACGACGTCATTGGTCACATAATCATGTAGCGTATGGGCAATCTCCAGTTTTTCTTCTTGCCTCCGCACCATATCACGCAGTTCCATCTGACGTTGAGTCTGTTGCATTAATCCACCTATCAATGCTGGCACAAGACACATTACCAGTATCAAAAAGAACCTTTGAGAGCAACTCCCTGCGTCAATGTCTTTCTCCTCATGTCCAATCAGAGGAAGAAACCAACTCATTCCCGATACCACAGCGGCGAGCGCCAACCCCTGATTCAGCTGAAAGTACCCAATTATTCCGAGAGCCATGGCACAAGCCATAAAATATTCCGGAGGCAAAGAGTTCCACAACCCACTCGGGAATAGAGAAACACACCAAACAATAAGCGTCACCCAACTGCCATGCCATGGAGAAAAAACAGTGCAAACCAATGATCCAAACGAGAAACCGATCAGAAATAAATCACAATCAGTCATGGCGCATGACGACCGGAGTAGTGCGTCGCTTACTCCGCATAAATGAACCAATAGGCATACGAGAACAAAAGGCATCAGTGTCTTCTGAAGGTGCGACATATGCTTTAAGTCGCCTGATAACGAATTAGCAGCCACGCCAAATCTCCATATATGCATCGACTTATCCCGTATACGTTATTAATCATTTCCGGTTGATTCAACCCTGAATCAGATGTCTCTGTCTACATATCCGGATGGCCTCCACCCGTTTCCTGACGCCAAGTTTCTGAGCAGCATGATTAACATGCGAAAGCACCGTAGCACATGAGATATTGAGACGGCCACCAATTTCACCAGTAGTTAACCCCCTCGCATACATTCCAAGAATCTCCAATTCACGAGCAGAAATGCCTGCATGCGCTACTTTCGGAACAGCATGAAGGCGCGCATACGCTTCTTCAACGGAAAGAAAACCATGGTCGACATCCGCACTTTTCCCAGATGCCGCGATATGTACCGCATTTACGAAATCCGGCGAAAGGATTTCTTGCTTAGAAAATAAACCTTGCGCCCCCGCCAAAGCTAACCGTTGACGGTATTGATCAAGCGCGTACGAGCTCACACCGAGAATACCAACTCTTGAGTCTCGTAATCTTATCTGCCGACAGACATCGATTCCGGAAATACCATTCAGTGCAAGATCTAGAACGATAACTTTGACCGTTACAGCGTCAGACAACGGTCCAAATACCATACGTTCCAACGTGTATTGCGCATTCGTATCGCTCCAGCCAATACGTATCGCCGCGTCCCTCTGACGCAACAGGAGCGATATCATTTCTAACGCGCACGCATCATTATCGAGAATCCCCACATCAATGTGAAAACCACTCTGCTTCTCGCCCATATTTTCCAGCATAGTTCCCATAAGGGGAGTCACCTATACGGCTTCCATTTTTTCTGGAATCATCATTGCCTCAGCGCTTTCCCAAACACATTATTGTTGTGTTCGCATTGAAGCGAACACAACAAATCAAGGAGATAACAATGACAATCATCAAAAAGAGAATCGTCTTCTTCATGATGGCGTTGCTGACCGGCCTCCTCCTAACTACAGCATTCCAACCTTTCGCACAAGCAGTGGAATCTCCGACGATCTCGACACCTGCCGCAATTCAAGGCCTTGACGAATACATATCAACCAGTCCAACAGGAGCCTTCACTCTCAATGAAGATGCCGCACTCACGGATGGGTACTCGCAAGAAGCCATCAATATGGTAGAACACCAGCTCTTCATCATGAATGACCTTTCCCGTTCGAAAAATTCTGTCGTAGATTCCACAACGCTGACAGTGACCATTTACCAATCCTCAGCAAGGGCACGAGGCGTGAACAAATATATAGTCCATTGGAACGGCCTCACCGAGCGCTGGATGGATAGCGACAACACAAAAGCCTACATACGAGGGCTAGAGACCGGCGGAAATGTTAGCAAATTTGTCCCTGGCTGGGCGGGAAGCATGGCCAAACTCTATTCTGCATCATCAATTGCACAGGCTAAACAAGCGGCGAAACCAGGCAGAGGTATCATTATGTTCACCCAGTACTCGACAACAGGCACTACGACTATTCCGAATATTTGGTACGGAGCACAATGAGTTTTGTCCAACCAGCAAGGATGAGGAGATTGGCATGTTTCGGCGTACAGCACAATGGATCGCATATTTCATCATCGTCATCGCACTGGTGTGCGGGCTTGAGGTCATTGGGAATCTTCCTGTTCAGTCGCAATCATCCTTGCCTTTGGGCACGCACCTTTGGCTTGTGCTATGGTGTGCGCTCGGTTTGATGATTCCAATATTCGTGTGGTTTTCCAGAACCTATCCGCCGGCGTTCATCGTTTGCACGACGGCCATCTGCACCTTGGATTGGCTCACACTCGGCTTGAAGTATTCACATATCTCCCCGGGAGGTCTGTTCTCAGGCTCGACTGTGGATATCGTCAGCAATATACTCAACGCCATCTCGCTCATCGTATTGTTGTTCGCATGGTCGCGCAATGACGACAAGTAGCGGACAGTAGGCACTGGGCGAAACCATCCACGCTAGACGCGACGCCGCGCGCCGGACCAGCATGCGGATAGCGGGAACGGCTTGACGGCGGGTTTTCGTAAGATTGAACAACGCATGTGGCCGCCCACGACGTCGTTTGGGGCCGGCTGGTCGACCTCAAGCGTGAAATCATACGAAACCGTTCCAGCATAAGCGAGAGGTTGTTATGTCCGAAAAGATTAAGGTCGGCATTCTCGGAGCTACGGGCATGGTCGGACAGCGCTTCGTCACGCTGCTCGAAAACCATCCGTGGTTCGAATTGGTCACCCTTGCCGCATCCGCGCACAGCGCCGGCAAGACCTACGAAGAGGCCATCGGCGGTCGCTGGAAGATGGAAACGCCGATGCCGGAATTCGTGAAGAACATGGTCGTCAAGAACGTGGCCGACGTGGAAGACGTGGTCAAAAACGTCGATTTCGTGTTCTCCGCAGTGAACATGCCGAAGGCTGAGATTCGCACCATCGAAGAGGAATACGCGAAGACCGAAACGCCGGTCGTGTCGAACAACAGCGCCCACCGTTGGACTCCGGACGTGCCGATGGTCGTGCCGGAGATCAACCCGGAGCATTATGAGGTGATCGAGCACCAGCGCAAGCGTCTCGGCACCACGCACGGCTTCATCGCCGTCAAGCCAAACTGCTCCATCCAGGCCTACACCCCGGCGCTCGCCGCTTGGAAGGAATTCGAGCCGCGCGAGGTTATCGTGAGCACCTATCAGGCCATTTCCGGCGCCGGCAAGACGTTCAACGACTGGCCTGAAATGCTGGGCAACATCATTCCGTTCATCTCCGGCGAAGAGGAGAAGTCCGAGAAGGAACCGCTGAAGGTGTTCGGTCACGTCGATGAGGAAAAGGGCGAGATCGTGCCGTTCGACGGCCCGTTGAAGATCACGTCGCAGTGCATTCGCGTGCCTGTGCTCAACGGTCACACCGCCACCGTGTTCATCAACTTCGGCAAGAACCCGACCAAGGAAGAGCTCATCGATCGCCTGGTCAACTACACAAGCAAGGCTTCCGAGCTTGGCTTGCCGCATGCGCCGAAGCAGTTCATCCAGTACCTGACCGACGACGATCGCCCGCAGGTCAAGAAGGACGTGGACTACGAGGGTGGCATGGGTGTTTCCATCGGCCGTCTGCGCGAGGATTCCATTTTCGATTGGAAGTTCGTGGGGCTCGCTCACAATACTTTGCGCGGCGCTGCCGGCGGCGCTTTGGAAAGCGCCGAAATGCTGAAGGCACTCGGCTACATCACCAAGAAGTGATAACGATCTGCATATGTTCTGCAGTTACGCATGATCATGCATGATTGTACATGGTGATATCTGATTTCTGCAGAACATAATATTGCGGAGGATTGTTGATTATTCAGCAATCCTCCGCTTTTTCATTTGCAGATTATCTGAAAAAAATATCTGTAAAACAGATATGGGAATAAAAAAGACTTGGCTGAGACGCCTCAAGCAATCCAGTCAAGTCTTTTTTCGATTGTTATTGCGCGGTATTGCGTCAGCGACCAGTACCGCCATACACCACGGCTTCCACCTGCTCGGCATCCAAGCCGTAGGCAGTGTGCAGCGCGCGGACGGCGTCCTGCAGCTGCTCGAGCGGGACCAGCGCGGCGATGCGGATTTCGGACGTGGAGATCATCAGCACATTCACGCCCTCGTCGCTCAGCGCGTTGAAGAACTTGGCAGCCAAGCCGGAGTGGGTCTTCATACCCACGCCCACCACGGCCACCTTGCCCACGTTGGCGTCGATGTCGAAGGACTGGTAGCCCAGCTCGTCCTGCTTCTCCTGCAACACATCCCGCACCTTGGCAGCGGCGGAACCCGGCACGGTGAAGGAAATATCGGCGGTGCCGGTGGAAGCGGAAGCCTGCACGATCATATCGACGTTCACGCCGGCCTCGGCCAGCAGCGTGAACACCTTGGCGGCCATGCCCGGCTCGTTCGGCACGCGGCGCACGGTGGCCAGCGATTCGGTGTTGTCGTGCGCGACGCCGGAAATGATCGGGACTTCCGGCCCCAGATCGGGGAACAGATCTCCCAAGGACTGGTTGTTGTTTTCGCTCATGTTCTTACCTTTGTTCGTAAAGTCTTGGTTTTCTTGCGATTGCCTGCGATGTCTCGCGATTGCCGAATGCGAATCTCAGATATCTCAGATGTTCGGCAATGTGCGCGGATCGACGTCTTCCGGCACGATCAGCGTGCCGCGACGGTGGGAGAAGGAGCTGCGCACATGCAACGGCATGTCGAATCGCTGCGCGTATTCCACGCAACGCAGGGCAAGCACCTTGGAGCCGCAGGAAGACATTTCCAGCATCGACTCGTAGTCGATGACGGGGATACGGCGTGCAGTCGGCACAATGCGCGGATCGGCGGTGAACACGCCATCGACGTCGGTGTAGATCTCGCATACGTCGGCGTCCAGCGCCACTGCCAAAGCCACTGCGGAGGTATCGGATCCACCTCGTCCGAGCGTGGTGGCGTCGCCACCCTCATTCACGCCCTGGAAGCCGGCCACGATGGCCACGGAACCCTTGTCGAGCGCACGACGCACGCGGTCAGGCTTCACGGCCTTGATATGCGCGGTACCGAACTGGGCGTCGGTCATGAAACCAGCCTGGGAGCCGGTGAAGGAGTAGGCGTGAGAGCCGGCCGCATGAATTGCCATTGCGAGCAAACTCATCGAAATACGCTCGCCTGCGGTCATCAGCATGTCCATCTCGCGCGCCGGCGGGTTAGAGTCGATGCTGAGCGCCTGATCGATCAGGTCGTCGGTGGTGTCTCCCATTGCGGAGACCACGACGGCCACGTCATTGCCGGCGTTCTTCGTTTCGATGATGCGTCGGGCCACGCGCTTGATCGATTCTGGGTCGGCTACGGAAGAGCCGCCAAATTTCTGCACGATGAGAGCCACAACTTATCCAATCTTCTTCAATGTGTTGCCCGCCAACATACTAAGCAGGCTGGTCAATTATAGGAAAAATCCGATTTGTCAAGCCCCTGCACGCCCAACATGCGGAACAATATATGGGATCCTCGCAAATCCTCCGCGCGTTTTTTCGTACATACGTTCCGCACGGGTCTTCCATGATCGCCCGCGCAACGTTTGCGCAATCGTCAGCATATGCCGGCAATGTAACGGATGTGGCGAATATGATGTCAGACCGCGCGACGCCCCGCCAACGCGCGTCCGAGCGTGATTTCGTCGGCATATTCAAGGTCGCCACCGACCGGCAGGCCGCTCGCCAATCGCGTGACTTTAATGTCGGTTTGCGAAAGCAGCTGCGACAGGAAGCTGGTGGTCGCTTCGCCTTCCACATTCGGGTTGAGCGCGAGGATCACTTCGGTGACTTCGCCGTCTTTGAGCCGTTCGATAAGTTTGGCGATGTTGAGGTCGCTGGGCTGCACGTTGGCCATCGGATTGATGACGCCGCCGAGCACGTGGTACAGGCCGCGGTATTCGCGCGTGCGCTCGATGCTCATCACGTCTTTCGGCTCTTCGACCACGCAGATCACGCTGTGGTCGCGACGCGGATCGGCGCAGACCGGGCATGGGCTGGTTTCGCACACGTTGCCGCAAATGTCACAGAATCGTATTTTCTCTTTGACTTCGGCGATGGCGTCGATCAGCCCCTGTGATTCCTCGTCGGATGCGTTGAGCAGGTAGAAGGCGATGCGTTGCGCGCCTTTCGGCCCGATGCCGGGCAGGTGCGCGAACGCGTCGATCAGTCGTTGGATGGCGCCGTCATAGGCCAGTGCCATGGTTCACCTCTCCTTGGTTTCCATAAGATTCGCGATTATGCAGTGCTTACGATTGCGTTGATTCGTCGATTTTGCTCGGTTTCGCATTTTTGCTTGCGACTGCACCGCCATCAGTCGTCGAGATTCTTCTTCTGCTGCATGTTGCGCGGGTTTTTTGCATCGTCCGGCCCGAAATCCTCGACTTTTTTCACCTCGAACAGTCGGGTCAGATCGTCCACGCTTAACGCGGTTGACGCCCCGATCGACTCGTCGCTCATGGAATATTCGTCATCTTCCGCGGCGACCTGCGGCATTGGCTGCGCCGGCGCGGAGAACTGCTGGCTCCACGGATCGGCATTCGGCTGGCCTTGCTGCGGTGCCGCGTCCTGCCGCGGTGCGCGATGCTGGTGATTGGCGTGCTTCGGAGCCACCTCAGGTTCCGTTGGAGCAGGCATGGGATCCACCGGTCCTGCCTGAATCGGCATGGGGTTACCCCAAGGATCGTCGTCCACCGGCGCTTGCTGCGGTACAGGCATCGGTGCCGCCCAAGGATCAACGTTATCGCTGACATCGGGAACAGCCACATGTTTCGCATGTTGTTCCGGCGCTTTCACATCGTTGACGCCGCTTGCGACCACCGATTGCGGTTGCATCGGCTGTGCAGATGCAACCCAAGGGTCATCATCCGGAACAGGCCGTTCCGGATGATGGACTTCCTGCGTCGGGGCCGCCCATGGATCGACTTCCTCGGCTCCACCGGCAGCAGCTCGATGGCCCTCCTCATCGCCGGAATCTCCGGCATTGCCACCGTCTTCGACGCTCTTCGCGCTTGTGCCGGCCGGCTCCTTGCCGGAGGATTCGAGACCTGCAGCAGTACCAAGATTGGCCGTCAGCAGCGTGGCCGCTTTAAGCTGTTCCTGCACGAGTTGCGCATTGATCTTGCTCTGCTCTTCCGGGCTGAGTTTGCTCCACGGCACCGATTCGGACCCGTCCGCCAGCTTTTTGGCAGGCGCGAGCGTGACGCTCGGTCCGAACGCCTTATGCACTTCGGCGCGGACGATTTTCACCACTTCGGTATTGCCGTCCACCGATTCCTTTGCCACCGCTTTGGCAAACGCGTATTTGCTGAGCGCCTTGTCGAATTTGATCCACAGACGGTCGCCGCTCAGTAGCACGCGAGGCACTTTTTCACGGCTTACGTAACGTTGCACGTCTTCCGGAAGGGCTGCGACCAGCGCATCCCACTTCTGGTCGGGGGTGCGATCGTCATGAATGGGAGCTGGTACGGAAGTTGCGGCAGGCGCAGCGGAAGCGACGGAAGTCGTCGCATTCATCGCCTGCTGCACGTCAGCAAGCACGGAAGCCACGCCGGATGCGACGGCATCGGCAGGATTCGTCGGCGCCACGGACGGCTGCACAGGCGCGGAAGGGGTATCGATCACAGGCGCAGAATCCTGCGCCCGCACATTTCCTGCGGCATGTCGTGCCGCACGGCGACGGGAGCCAGCCATGGATCCACGCAGCGATTCTGCAGCGGCGGAAGCCCCGGAATCGCCAGCAAAATCGGGCATACCGGAAGATGACGCAACGGCAGCCATCCCTTCCTCACGCCCGGCCAACAAGCGCGCGGCAAGCAATTCCAATCGCATACGCGGCGAAATCGCGCCAGTCATATTGGCAAGCGTCGCATTGATCGTGTCAGCCATCTGCGTCAGCGCAGACAATCCCAAAGCGGAAGCCTGACGACGCAAATCATCCATGTTCTCGGCGGCCGCATCGTCGGAAAGCACGCTTTCCGCACGCTCTCCACCCAACGTGAGCACCAGCAAATCGCGTACGCGGGCAAGCAAATCCTCAACAAATCGACGGGGATCGAAACCACCGACCACAACCTTCTGAATCACGCCATACAGTGCTTCGCCATTTTTGTCGGCAACGGCGTCGACGGCCTCGCCGATCAGAGCGTCAGGCGTGAAACCGAGCAACGCAACCGCGGAGTCGTATGCGATGCTGCCATCGACCGCACCAACCATGAGCTGGTCAAGCACGGAAAGGGTGTCTCGCACGGAGCCGCCGCCGGCACGCATGGCAAGGCGCAGCACGCCCGGCTCGGCTTCGATATGCTCGGCTTCGCAGATCTGCTCGAGGTACGGGCCCATAACCTCCTGCGGCACTAGGCGGAACGGGTAATGGTGGGTGCGCGAACGGATGGTGCCGATCACCTTGTCTGGCTCGGTGGTGGCGAAGATGAACATCACATGCTCCGGCGGCTCCTCCACGATTTTCAGCAGCGCGTTGAAGCCTTGCGGCGTGACCATGTGGGCTTCGTCGAGAATGAAAATCTTGTAGCGGTCGCGGGCGGGGGCGAATCCGGCACGTTCGCGCAGTTCGCGGGCATCGTCCACACCGTTGTGCGAAGCGGCGTCGATTTCCACCACGTCGATGGAACCGGGGCCGCCTGTGGCGAGGTCCTTGCAGCTTTCGCATTCGCCGCACGGGTGCGAGGTCGGGCCTTTCGCGCAGTTGACGCAACGCGCGAGAATGCGTGCGGAACTGGTTTTGCCGCAGCCGCGCGGACCGGAAAACAGGTAAGCGTGCGTAAGTTTGTTCTCATCAAGCGCTCGCATCAGCGGAATCGTGACCTGATCCTGCCCGATCACGCCGTCGAACGTGTCGGGACGATACCTTCTATAGAGTGCCAGTGCCATCGCAATTCCTTCCGCTGTGGTGTCACTAGGCTACCGATTAATTACGACACGTTTTTTCTCAAAGACCGGCCGCACAGCCTGCCCGTAACGGTGAAGCGCGTGTCCCCAAAGACAAGCGCCGCGGCAACGTTTAAGCTGGGAGTGACGACAGCGACACTACGAAATTGACATTGTGTCAATTTACGGTTTAGACTGAGGGCAGTCAAGAAATTGACAGAGTGTCAACGTGTCGCATAGGTGAGAGACGCCACTCGAGCGAAGGAGAGAAAGCCATGGACGGACAGCACAACGCTTCCGCAACAACAGTCGGAGACGCACGCCGCGCGCAAATCGTGCATGCAGCCCGCGCAATCTGCCTGGAAAAGGGCTTTTCGAAAATCACGATCAGCGATATCGCAGGTCGCGTAGGCATGACCAGATCTCTCTTCTACCACTATTTCCAAGACAAAGACCAAGTTGCGGACGCCGTGCTCAACGACGTCATCGACGAAGTCATCTCACAATTGGAGGAGTGGAACGCCAATCGAGAAGTCGGCAACATCTCGAAAGCGCTCGATGACGTGGTGCGACTGACCCGTTCCCTCATCGCCGATGAGGGCCCGTTCAGCCAACGCATGATCGAAGACGGCAACGCGGGACTGTACATCAAATTCATCGACCGCGTGGCCGATCGAATTGCGGAATACATCTGCAATTCGACAGTGCGCGATTTCGAGAAATTGCATGGCATGCCCATCACCAACGAGCACGAGACGTTCTATACGCTCATCGTTGGCCTGATTTCGCTGATCAGACTGCATCCCGACATTGAAGACACCGTCATCAGACAGGTCGCGGCACAGACGCTGCACCTGAACGAATACATGTAAACGCAGCTCACCCCGCGCGCATACGTGTTGAGAGAAAGGAAGAGCGATGTTGTTCCAAGTTTATGGCGACACCGCCATATACCAGTGGATCGGATGGATCCTCGTATTCTGCTGCCTGATCGGCGCCAATGAGCTGGCCCGTCGCACCAAGACCGGTGGCGTGATCGCGTTCCTGATCGTGCCGGCCATTCTGACCATCTACTTCATCACCATTTACGTGGCCGCCGCGATGGGTGCCGAATGGGCGCTCAGCAATCCGACCTACGTGCATATGACCAGCTGGTTCCACTATGCCAAGCTATATGCGGCCACCGCAGGCTGCATCGGCTTCATGGCACTCAAATACAAGTGGGGCAAGATCGGCAAATCCGAATGGTTCAAGTGCTTCCCGTTCGTGATCGTGGCCATCAACATTCTTATCGCCGTGGCCTCCGACTTCGAATCGGCCATTCGCGCTTGGGGCACCACATGGGTTTCCACCGAAGGCGTGACGCTGTATGGCGGCTGGCACAATGTGTTCAACGGCGTTGCCGGCCTGATCAACATCGCCTGCATGACCGGCTGGTTCGGCATTTACGTGTCAAAGAAGAAGCAGGACATGCTGTGGCCTGACATGACTTGGGTATTCATCGTCGCATACGATATTTGGAACTTCTGCTACACCTACAACTGCCTGCCGACCCACTCCTGGTATTGCGGCCTCGCGCTGCTGCTTGCCCCGACCGTGGCGAACTTCTTCTGGAACAAGGGCGGCTGGATTCAGAACCGCGCCAACACGCTCGCCATCTGGTGCATGTTCGCGCAGGTGTTCCCCATGTTCCAGGATGAGTCCAAGTTCGCCGTGCAGTCGGTGAACAATCCGAACGTGAACCTGACCGTGTCGATCATCGCGCTCGTGGCCAACGTGCTCGCACTCGGCTACATCATGTACCGCGCGAAGAAGCAGCACGTCAACCCGTGGCTGCAGGAAGTCTTCAAGGGCACCCGCGACTACGAGCAGGCTCTCGCCCGCCAGGAAGTCGCCGCCTGATCGCAATCCGCATTCGATAGTTACGGCGTTCGCTAGTTACAGAAAATCCGGTATTCGTAAGATAAAGATCTTGCGGGTACTGGATTTTTCGTTATTATCGCGAAATTATTTGCGATTGCTTACGATTGCCGATCACGCAATCAGTTGCATACGTGCCATCTTCGATATGCAATGTTGCGGTTTGACCGGCATGTGCACGCACTACCGCGAGCGCTTCGCGTAGTAGGTGTCGATTTTGCCGGTGACAGGATCACGGTGATCACGCTTGATGGCTTCCAGCACTTTCTCTTCGGTGTTGGCAGCTTGGCTTTCCGCCACGGCCGGCGGCACCAGCACACGCAACGCACGGTCTTGAACTACGACCTTGACAGGCAGGCGACCAACATATTCACCGTCCGCCATCAAGACCGGCGGCTCATCACCCTCTTGCGCGCGGGTGATTTCGATATCGCGCACACGCTTCCAGCCAAACACCTTGCATCCAAGGATCTTGCCGCTGTAGGCGCGCGCCACCGCATCCGCGCATTCGGCGACATTGGGCACATGGTCGAGCCACACCAAGTCAAGCAAACCATCAGAGAACCGCGAATACGGCGAGATCTCAATACCTCCGCCAATATGCCGTGAATTGGCCACCGTAAGCAACGGTGAAATAATGTCTCTTTCTTCCACCGTTCCATCGGCCAACGTGGCTTTGATGTGGTATCCGTACCGCTTCATATGCGTCAATTCCACAATCGCTGCCACGAAATAGCGCACCGAACCGTTGGGCAAGCGGGAATGGTTGGCACGGTCGTTGATACTCGCATCCAAACCACACGACAGCATGCCCGCGTAGAAGCGGTTGACCGCCGGACGCAATGGCACGTCCGAATCGCCGACCAGATCATCGCCGGTACTGGAATCGACGGCATACCCGCCCTGCAACGACGTGGCCAAACCCATATCAACGTCAATATGCGTGCCGCGCACAATCGCGCCGACGATGCCGTCGACAGCGGTTTCCACGCGATTGACCGGCAGCTCAAGACCGCGGGCGAAATCATTGCCGGAACCCGTCGCCACAATACCCAACGGTTTACCGGAACAGCCCACGGCATTGGCTCCAAGCGCAATCATTCCGTCGCCGCCGACCACCACCAGGTAGTCGTATTCGTTCCTGCGATTCCTGGCATTCGCCAAGGAATCGTCGAAGCTCTCGTCGGTCACGTCGATCACGTTGAAGCCATGCTTGCGCCCGGCCTCTTGCAGCAGCTCAACCACCTGCTTGCCGACCTCGGCACCCTTGCCTTTGTTTGACGTCGGATTGCCGACAACGGCAACGGTCGCATTCACACATGACGTTTCGCTCATACTTCAGTACGATAACCGCGATTCGCTCCACACGCCACATGCGAACGGCTTTCCATACAAATGGCCGTGTTTTGTGGAACGAATGTTCCTTTACGTAGAAAGATCCCTTTTTACGAAGCGCGATTTCCCGCACAATGTACCGTTCCGCACCACGCTTATTCGCAGACAATCGGCCCCGCCCGTGACTGTTTGCCGACATGCGATACGAATGGCATTTGCGTACCGACCTGCGCTTCGACCAGCACATCCTCACCTTCTATCGTGCAGGATCCGATCGTCGCATTATTGCCGGATATAGTGCGTTCCGCCACGGAACAAGGATCGGACGATCCCGAATACAACGCATTGGCCGCCGCTACCGACGCCAGGTCGGCCGCATTCTGCGCGCGATGCAAGCACAGCAGCAGATTGCCCGCCGACGCGGCCGCGCCCAGCATGATGGCGGCCACTGCGATCAAAGCCACACCGGATATGGTCCCCGAACCCTCATCGGACCCGCGAATCCAAGCAAACCAATGTTTCACAAGGCGTTTCACATTATCCATTCCTTTCCGACCCGCATCCATCAAATGGTTGCCAATAGTGTTTCACAACATGTTTCACACGTCGTATGTCGCAAGCTCCAAACCTCACAGACCTCCATGCACAGGCCACAACCAACAATCCCGCATCTCACTGCGCAGAGACCAGCACGCTTCGGAGCAACGCTAGAAGTAGCGGGTCGCCTTGCCGGTAACTCGAGTGGGCAGCACACCGGTCGGATCCGGCACCACAGGGCATTGCACCGTGACGGTGACGAAGTCCGCCCCACGCTCGAACCGTACCGTCGCCGAACCTCCCGCAGCCGCCATGACCGCGGTCCTCGCCTTCGATTCGCCGCCCGTATCATCAACCGCGAAAGCCCTGGCACCGGCCGCCGCCGCATCCTGGCAATTCATAGACACCACGGACGCACGCCCCAAGCACAACACCAAAATCGCCACCGCCGCCACGCAGGGGAGCACCACCGCGAATTCCGCGGTGGCCGCTCCCTCATCGGCATCATCGGTATGGCGTTTCCACCATTGCCTCAGCATGAATCACCCGACGCTCAGCGCTTTCTTGATGATGTTGGTCAGCAGCGTTTTGATGGCATCGGATTTCATGATGCCCACCAAAACGGCTGCGAATCCGGTGGCGGCAACCAAAACCACCGCATATTCGGCAGTGGCAGCGCCTTCCTCCGGTTCGACGGTCAGCGTGCGCATACGCGCATCCAACAGGCATACCGCTTTGCCGGCCCGTTCACGCATGGCATGCAGCCGTTGCCCTGCCCTGCCCATCAGGCCCGGCAAACCATCGACGTTGATTGGCGTTACGTTGTTCATGGCGTTCCTTTCGTTCGAACAACCTCGGCCAGATGGCCGAGTGCACCCAGTGTTGCGCATCATCGTGCCCGTCGGAACGTTTTTTCAGGGTTGTGGTCGGAGGACGTGGGTTATCCACAACCACGGCGTGTCATCCACATTTATCCACAAAACTCCGTGAATTATCGTCTCCCAACATTCCCCGCTTTTCCGTTGTCGTTGCGCACACGCCGTCATTGCACAAACGACATGACGGACGGAATGATTCCAACCGCAACAAATGCGGGAAGAAAACACAATCCGGTCGGTAGCAACAAACGAACCGACAATTTCGCTGCAGCCTGTTCGATCTGCGAGCGCTCATCCCAATCCAATTGTTCGACGGCTGTTTCCAAACGTTCCACTGGAGAGGCGCCACTGTGCCATGAGGAGGCGAACGCATCGCGTACTACCGCAAGATCGCCATCATCTGGCCACGCATCATCCCAGGAAACACCTTTGTTCAACTGTTCTCCGGCCGACCGTAGTCCCGCGCCGAATTCTCCTGCCGCAATATCTCCCACGGCAATCAGCGCACGTGGAATGGAGGCCCCCTGCCGTATGGCGACGCTGAGCATCTCTAATATCAACGGCAGAGGAAGTTCCCGCATTCGTTCGGCGGGCGCAAGGTCGGAGGGCGCGCGAACCGGCCTCCACTGCTTCAGCCATATCGCTTCGGCCGCGCACGCCACCGCCGTCAGCATCCATAAGCCAGTCATCACATGGCTCCTTTCATATCATCCTGCCGCATCAGCGCACGTATCCAGATAAGTCCGAACGTGTAGCAACAGAGGGCAAATCCGAGGCATGCCAAGCCTTTGACCCCTGAAACAAGGAAGGCCAATGAGTGCGCACCCATGCCTTCTCCCAAGAGCACAGTGAGCAGCGGCAACGCCATCAGGAGTTTCACCGTCGCCTTGGGCATGGCGAACGCGTTGGCACGCAGATCATCCAATAATCGTTGCCGTTTCAACGATTCAGCCACCGCCTGCAGGCATCGGCCGGTTTCGCATCCGAGCGTCAGACTTAACCGGCAGGCCGCATATAGCTCGCCGCTCAGCCGTTCGACTTGGCCGCATTGCTCTTTGGGCGGGCATCGGCTGCGGATCACCATGGTTATGCGAAGCCTGGTAAGTTCGGGTGTGGCGAACGGCGTTCCACCCAATTCTTCGAACGCCTGCACCAATGTGGCTCCGCTGCGCACGGATGCGCGGAGGGAAGCCACGCACGCCACACATCCGATGGCGGGCAATGGTTTCGCCGGCATGTTCGCCTCTTCGATTCCGTCAGACCGCCCATCGAGTCCTCCATCAGGTTTTTCATCAAGGCTTTCGCCTGCGCGCCCCACTACGTTTCCCGCCCGTTCGCCCACATCGCATACGTTTCGGCGAGGCCACAGCCATACGGCCAGTCCGCACAGTACCACGCAAATAATGCTGAGGCTTTCCATCTGCCCACCTCGATTCAACGACTCCATACGCGCACGAAATCAGGCCACTGTTGCGAAGCCCGCATTTGGTTGCCGTTCCACCCGGCCAATAGGTTTCCCCGCAGTTTTCCCTCTGCGAATTCAAGCCGTCCTATTTGCGCGATGCGCCGCCTGCCTCCCACTCGGCCCACATGCAGCACTACGTCGAACGCGTCTTGCGCGAGCGCCGCGGTGGCTTGCGGATTCAGCCCAGCGAGCAATCCCAAGGCCACCAATCGTGAGGGAACCGCCGTCACCTGATTGGCATGCAAGGTGGTCATGCCTCCGCGATGCCCGGAATTCAGCGCGCGCAGCAGATCCACGATTTCGCCGCCCCTGCATTCGCCCACCACAATGCGGTCCGGCCGCATACGCAACGTCGCGCATATCAGCTGCGACAGCCCTATGGCGCCTTTGCCTTCCATGTTGGCGTCGCGCGTCACCAGCGACACGTGGTTGGCATGGTTGAGCATGCCAAGTTCGCGCACCTCCTCCACGGTGATGACGCGCTCCCCCGGCGCGCATCGCATAAGCATTGCTTTGAGCAGCGTGGTTTTGCCCGCTCCGGTTCCGCCGGTCACGAGCACGCTGGCCCTTCGTTCCACGAATCCTTCCAGCAAAGGCATCCATCCGCTTGGAAACATGCCGTTTTCCGCCAAAGATTCCAGACTGGGCGCAACAGCGTCCGGCAATCGTATGCTGATGGCGGCGCCTTGCGGAACGAGCGGTGCGATAACCGCGTGCACGCGCACGCCTTCCACCGTGGACGCGTCGGCTATCGGGCAGGCGTCGTCGAGCCTTCTGCCAAGCTGCGAGCACAGCCTCACAGCGAAATCGCGGATGGCTTGGGGACTGCTGAATGGTACGCGCAATGTATGCGGCCGCATACCTTGGCCGCGATCCGCCCACACCGTTCCGTCGCAGGTTACCGCGATGTCGGTAACGCCCGGCTCGGATGCGATATCGCTAAGTGGCCCGAGTTCCATGACTGATGCTCTTTTCTCCCAACGCTTCCTGAATGAGATCCGCCAACGTTGCGATGGCTTTCGCGTTCGTACGATTGGGTTTGCGCAGTCCAAGCCCTTCCAAGAGTTCGCTGCAAAGCTTGGCATCCGGTTTGATGACCGCGGTGATATCGCAGTCGAGGTATTCCGCCGCTTCCTCGATTGCCGTCGTGCCATGGTCGCGTACGGTTCCGCGCGGTTGCACGCCTACGAGAAACTCCCGTTCCTGCGTTGCGGCATCGTGTTCTCCGATCGAACCGTGATGCGCCCGCAGATTCGCTTTGGCCCGCGCAAGACCAAGTACCGTCAGCTCGACCACGGTAATGCGGATGGCCTTGCGCAGTTCCGTCAAATCCTGCAGTCCGTTCCATTGCCCCATATCGACGACGACCACGCTTCGCACCTGCGATAGCGCATGAATGCACGCTTGCACTTCCCACGATTGCGGATTTTCGGTTTTCCAAGGATCGCATGCCAGCAATGGCACACCATCCCAGATTGGCAGCTCCCGCAGTAGCGCTTTGCCGTCGATATTGCCAAGCGGAGCGCTGATTTCCCCGAAGCGTGAGCCGTCCTCGTTTTCCACGCCAAGAAGCACATCCAGCCCACCTCCTTGCAGATCGGCGTCGACGAGCACACATTTGAGGCCGCGTTCGCTCAGCTCGCGGGCCAGTAAGGCGGCCAGAGTGCTCGTGCCCACTCCTGCCACCACGGAGTCGATAACCACCACATTGCCCATATCGCAGGGTTCCTCCACCGATGCGCGACCGCATTGCGCAACCATGCCATACGTTCCAGGCACAGCGCCAACCAGTTGCGTTCCACCGCGATTCGATCCCGGCGGCGTATAGAACCGTTGCGCAGAGACGGTTCTGCGTTGTGTCGGCGGTGACGCTTGCGGCGCGATCGCGCCGGCGACCGGCAACAGCCCGCCCGACGGCAGCGGCACCGGAGGAACATTCGAAAAAGACGTTGCATTACTCATACCGTCGATTGAAAAGCTTCGGCGAGCACCATTGCAAGCTGAACCGGCCCTGTGGTCGGAGGACGCGAATTATCCACAACCCCGGCGTGTTATGCACCGTTATCCACACAACGACGATAATCGGCGTCCGTCGTTTTCCCGAAAAACTCCCTGAGAACAGGCAAACAAAAAGGAAGACCCGCCGGAGCGGGCCTTCCTTGCAAGAACCTTAAGGGCAGAATCTCTGCACAACAACATCGTCGTAACGGTAAGTCTATCCAATGCCCGTTCAACGTAACGACCTATCTTGGCCATACACTCTTTGTGGGCTCTGCTCTTTAAGTTGTTCTTGTACTTCGTAATTATGCTCAGCAATCCGGCAATCGCAAACCGAAACCGGCTGATGTTCCGTATTTGTCGCAACTGTTGCTTTACGATCGCAAGAATCATAAAAATGCTCCATCGTGTGCGAAACGCAAGGCGTGTTTGTTCGTTTGCGTGCGTTTGCGACAAAAACACGGCGTGTCGACACCATAATTTGCACAATGAGCGAACGAATGTTAACTCCAGCTAAATTTTGCCGGCTTTTTACAGCATTTCCAGCTGCTTAAGGATAAAGTAGGAAAGTATGGCACAGATTTTTGACGCACCCTCGAAGGCGATCTTGCGCAGCCAGATAGCTGAGCATATCGCCGAGACCGATAAAAACGACAAGCGTGAGCTTCAGGCCGGCGAAGAGCCGTTGCCGAACGACCGCTTCTTCGACCGCGAGTTGAGCTGGCTGAAGTTCAACAAACGAGTCCTCGAACTTGCCCAAGACGAAGATCTGCCGATCATCGAACGCGCAAGCTTCGCCGCGATCTTCGCGAACAACCTCGACGAGTTCTTCATGGTTCGCGTCGCAGGTCTGAAGCGCCGCATCGACACCGGCATCGCCGTGACGGCCGCCTCCGGATTGAGCCCAAGGCAGCAGCTGCGCGCCATCAGCGAGCAGGCGCACCGCCTGCAGGACGAGCACGCGCACTACATGATCGATCACATTCTTCCCGACCTGGCGAAGGAACAGATCGTGCTGCTGAGCTGGGACAAGCTCACCGCCGCCGAACAGGAGCGCCTGTCTCGCTACTACCGTCAGCAGGTGTTCCCTGTTCTGACGCCGCTCGCCGTGGATCCGGCCCACCCATTCCCGTACATTTCCGGCGGTTCCATCAACCTCGCCGTGCTGGTGGAGAACCCGGCTTCCGGCAAGTCCCACTTCGCTCGCGTGAAGATTCCTGGAAACCTGAACCGTCTCGTGCCCGTCGACGACATGACCGACGACGATGCCACCAACGTGCGCTACGGCTTCATCACCATGGAGAACCTGATCATCGCGCACCTGGAATCCCTGTTCCCGGGCATGATCATCAAGGAAGCGCGATCCTTCCGCGTTACCCGTAACGAGGATATCGACGTGGAAGAGGATGATGCAGAGAACCTGCTCAACGCCATGGAGAAGGAGCTGCTGCGCCGTCGTTTCGGACCGCCGATCCGTCTTGAGATTTCCGACGAGACCAGCCCGTTCCTTTCCCAGCTGCTCGCCGATCAGCTGCGCGTCAGTGCCGATGAGGTGTACCGCCTGCCGGCACCGCTCGATGCGACCGTGCTCTTCGAACTTGGCGGCATCGACCGTCCGGACTTGAAGTACCGTTCGTTCGTGCCGACCACCAATCGTCAGATTGCCGAGGTGGAGTCGTCCCGCGCGCAAGACATTTTTGCAGCGATTCGCGAACGCGATATCCTCCTGCATCACCCGTACGATTCGTTCTCTACCTCCGTTCAGGCGTTCCTAGCGCAGGCTGCGGCGGATCCGAAGGTGCTCGCCATCAAGCAGACGTTGTACCGTACGTCCAGCAACTCCCCGATCATCGACGCGCTCATCGACGCGGCGCATGCGGGCAAGCAGGTGCTGGCACTGGTCGAAATCAAGGCACGCTTCGACGAAGACGCCAACATCGCATGGGCACGCAAGCTGGAACGCGCCGGCGTGCACGTGGTGTACGGCATCGTGGGCCTGAAGACCCACTGCAAGCTGAGCCTTGTGGTGCGTCAGGAAGCCGACGGCCTGCGCCGCTACTGCCATGTGGGCACCGGTAACTACAATCCGAAGACCGCCCGCATCTACACCGATCTCGGCCTGCTGACCTGCGATCCGGTGGTCGGCCAGGATATGACCCGCCTGTTCAACCAGCTGTCCGGTTATGCGCCGAAGTCGAGCTTCCACCGTCTGCTGGTAGCGCCGCGTACCGTACGTTCCGGTCTGATTCAGCGCATCCGCCGCGAAGAGGATGCGGCACGCGCAGGCAAGGAAGCATGGATTAAGATCAAGGTCAACTCCATCGTGGACGAGAAGACCATCGACGCGCTATACCGTGCAAGCCAGGCCGGCGTGAAGATCGACATCGTGGAACGCGGCATCTGCGCGCTCAAGCCGGGTGTTCCAGGACTTTCCGAGAACATTCGCGTGCGTTCCATTCTGGGTCGTTTCCTCGAGCACAGCCGTATCTACGCATTCGCGAACTCCGATGGCCCGCAGATCGGTGAAGGTCCGGCCGCAGGTCCGGAAGTGTGGATCGGTTCCGCCGATCTGATGCACCGCAATCTCGACCGTCGAGTCGAAGCGCTGGTACGCATCACCGCTCCGGAGCAGATCGACGAGCTGATCAAGTACGTGGATCTGCAAATGGCCGATTCCACCACCTCGTGGCATATGGCAGCCGACGGAACCTACGTGCGTCATGCGAAGGATGAGGAGGGTCGCCCGCTGGTCGATTCCCAGGAATATCTCATCAAGAAGCATACGCGCCGACCGGCAAGGCACTAAACCGTAGGAAATGGCCGATTCTGCTGTTGCAGAATCGGCCATTTCCTATGTTGCGGCATACGCGATCACCATCGTGGGAAAACGCAGGAAAACTCGGATGGCACGATTGCCGTCGCGCAATCATGGGGAAACCCGTGCCCAACCACTTACAATGAAAGATATGAGCGAGAGCATGAGACGTGTCGTAGAAGCCGCCGGGGGTATTGTATGGCGGTGGAAAACCGGTAGCGAAATCGCGGAAAATCCAGCAATCGCAGCGCAGAAAACTCCAAAGGAACAACTCAACAGCATTGAAGTGTGCATCGTGCATCGACCAAAGTACGATGACTGGAGCTGGCCGAAAGGCAAACTCGAGCAGGGCGAATCGCATCGTCATGCCGCAGTGCGAGAAATCGGCGAGGAGACAGGCGTTTCCATCGCACTCGGCCCGTATCTGTGCGAAGTCGAATATCCACTGTCCGAAGAAGGCAAGAAAACCCGGCATTCACACGATCGCGCCGTCGACACCAAGCACACGTTGTATTGGATGGCGCAACCGATTTCCGGAGATGATGCGGAACATCTGCTTGACGCATTCGGCCCCGTGCATCGCGCGGATGTAGGCGAAATCAACGATATCGTGTGGGTTTCCGTACGTGAAGCACGTAAAATCCTCACGCATTCCACCGATAAAGACACCCTCGCCATTTTTGTGGACCGCGTACAGGAGGGTGCCGCGACCGCGCAGAATCTGATGATCGTGCGTCATGCCAAGGCCGAATCGCGCAAATCCTGGAAAGGCACCGACGCGAACCGGCCGATCACTCCGAAAGGCGCGGCCGCGGCATTCGCACTCAACCGCGAACTCGCCTGCTACAACCCAACCCGCCTCGCAACCTCACCATGGCTGCGCTGCCAGGAAACACTGCAGGTGCTTAGCTGGCAGACCGAACGCCCGATGGAACACATCGACGCGCTCACGGAAGACGCCTTCGCCGAGCACCCGACCATCGCATGGCTGGCGTTCCTCAAGCAGATCCAGCTCACGCTCGAGACCCGCGAAACCACGGCGATCTGCATGCACCGACCGGTTATCGGAGGCATGTTCGATCACTTGCGCGGACTATGCGCCCGCAAAGCGCTCTCCAAGCAGCTCATCGCCAAAACGCCGTTCATGCCTACCGGCACCGCCGTAGCGCTGTTTATAATCGATACGCCGCAAGGTCCCAGCATTATCGATATTCAAAAGGTTTCGCCCATTGTCTACTAGCATGCATTACGGTTCCGGATCGGTTGTACCAAGCCGTTCCGCCGGTTTCACCAACACCGGATCGCCGCGTCCGGCCCGCCCGGGGCAACTCGACCAGATGATGGCCGACAATATCGCGGGAGGTGCCGATCCGGCGCAAATCAACGAGATGAGCCACGCTTCGGCGGCCGCACTGTTGGACCGCGTGCATCATACGCAGGATGCCGAACTGGTGGAGCGCGTGCTCACGCTGGTGGACCGCGAGGGCGTTGACGTGATCGCCGAACTGTGGAGCAGCGCCGAGCCGGATTCGCTGCCGGGCATTCTGTGGCGGCTGTATCTGCTGCGCACGTGGATGCGGAAGAATCGCGAGTCGATCGCGCGGTTGTGGCGCGCTGGAGAGCCGGTTGCCACTACCGCCTCGGCGATTGCCGGCGTCGATCAGGCGCCCACGGAAGATGACATTGCGCATATTGCCGATTCGATTCTCGCAGGCGCGTTCACCGGCGATTTTGCGGTTGCGCTGGAACGTGCGGCCGCGTTCACCGACGTGGTTGCGTTGGGATTGCGCATCGAGGCACGCAATATGATCGCACGATTGAAAGCTGCGGAAGGTTCCGATAGCAGCGATTCCGGCATTTCCGCCATGGAAAAGCAGGTACGTACGAAATCGTCCCGTTTGATGCACACGGCCGGCAATCTGTTCGTCACGGCCAAGGATTTTCGCCATGGGGCGAATCTGTGGCGTCGCGGAAAACTGGAGTAACGCGCGTTCCGTACCTGTCCCCTGCACCTGCCTCTGCACCCACCTCTGTACCGCTACCGGAAGTGTTTTACGGCGCTCGCACCATCAATTCGCGACACGACGTAGCGTACGGTCTGCAGCATCTGTAGAATAGGAATCCGCGTCGGGCCATGCATAGCCCCGGGCTCCATTTTTTGCCGCTGCGAGCGGCCTTTGCGCCGACAGGCGCTTTCGTGGTTCGGCGCTTTCCCTCTTCTTAAGTTTCGTTGCTTTTTTATACGATTTTCAGTTTCTTTCTTGGCTCCTTTCCCAGTTCCCGCGCTTTTCCTCGCGATTATGGACTACGCTTAGAAGACATGGATATTCATGTTTTGAACCACCCGCTGGTGGACCACAAGCTCACCGTTCTTCGCGACAAGAACACCCCGTCCTCCACGTTCCGCGAGCTCGTTTCCGAACTCGTGATGCTTGAGGCCTACGAGGCCACCCGCGACGTCGAAGTCGTGGACAAGCCGATCGAGACCCCCGTCGCTCCGATGGTAGGCAAGCACATCGCTTCCCCGGCGCCGATCATTGTGCCTGTGCTGCGCGCTGGCCTGGGCATGCTTGACGGCATGACCAAGATGATCCCGTCCGCTGAGGTCGGCTTCCTTGGCATGAAGCGCGACGAGGAGAACCCAACCCAGCAGATCACGTACGCGAACCGTCTGCCCGACGATCTGAGCGGCCGTCAGTGCTTCCTGATCGACCCGATGCTCGCCACTGGCGGCACGCTGGTCGCAGCAACACATTACCTGGCCGAGCGCGGCGCAAAGGATGTTACCGCCGTGTGCATTCTGGGCGCTCCGGAAGGCCTGAAGTTCGTTGAGGAGAACCTCGACCCATCCATTAAGTTCAAGCTGGTGCTGTGCGCCGTCGACGAGAAGCTCAACGACAAGTGCTACATCGTGCCAGGCTTGGGCGATGCCGGCGACCGTCTATATGGCGTGATCGACTGACCGCATCAGAGCTCAACCGAATCAACCCAATCAGTCAATCAAGTAAATCGAATAAAAACGGCCTGCCACAACGCAAATCATGCGGCGGCAGGCCGAAATCATATGTAAAACCTCTACTGCTCGTCGGGGACGAACGCTTCGAAAATATGATGGTCGAACCAGTCATCGCACTGGGCGAGCTCGTCGCGGCTGCGCACCGTCCACGACACGGGAACGGCACCCATGAAACGAGCCAACCGTACCTGCGGACTGTTGCCGCCATGCCAATCGTAGGCGACGAAATCAGGGCGGGAAATCCAGTCGAAAATCAGCGCACCGGCCGCATATTCCTTGGCGAGCGCAGCAGGATCAGACGGCTTCTCCTCCCCCTGCGGCCACCAGGAAAGCTGGCCACGGCACACTTCCGGACGGTTCTCCTTATACCAGTTGACGGCAGCCGGATTGAACGATTCGATCACATACGCGCCGGAATAGGCCTGCAGCAGCGCGTCGCCCTTTTCCATGAGCTCGACATCGCGCGAACCCCACTTGGAATTGTCGTCGAACTTGTATTCGACGATCAGCGGCACACGACCCGCCACTACCTTGAGCACGTCGGCGAACAGTGGCACATGCTGGAAATACCCTTCCGGAGCGCTGTCAGGTGTGGTGACCAGCGGCGGATTTTCAAGCGAACCCGGCAACGGCGCTGCCACAGCGGCACCGGGGGCGTCGGTCGGGAACAGCGGGATGCGGGTCAGCTCATCGTACGTGAGATCGGCGATACGGCGTGGATCTCCGGCGACGCGCATCAGATCGCCGTCATGCACCACCACGATTTCGCCGTCGGCGGTCATCTGCAGGTCAAGCTCGATGCCATAGCCGGCTTCGCAAGCCGCTGCGAATGCCGCAAGCGAGTTCTCCGGAGCGATCGCACCAGTCACGCTGGGGCTGCCATAGCCGGCCTTCATGGCCATGCGACGTGCCAGCGCCACATACTCGCCGCTCTCGTTGGCATACTGCGCGGTCAGACCGGAACCCGCGTCATGCAGGCCACGATGCGCGTACCACACGTCGGGAATGGACGGCACATAATTGCGGCGCTTATCGGAGAAGGTACGCGGCGCGATCGCCCACACTGCGGCGCCTGCAGCGACTGCGCCGCCGAGCAGCGCCTTGTTGACGAATGATTTGGACATGGGCTTTCCTCCCTTACGCGGCCGCTCGCGCATTCTCTCGCGTTGGTTCTCACCGTTCGCGGCCATCGAATCTGTCTCTTCTGAGATTAGCCCATAAATCACAAAAACGGCGACCACCTACGCGATCCGCGATCGTATGTCGCCGTCTCAAGCCACCAACAGCCGAGCCATATCTCGACTATATATGGCAGATTTTGAGTCTCGTCACGAGGCATCTCGCTTATATATGGCAGACTGGAGTCAGAAAACATGCGTTTTCATACCCCCTATATGGCTTTTTAGCGAAGTCTTCTGCCATATATAGGCGAGATGCTTCCTGACAGACCCGCAAATCTGCCATACATAGGCGAGTTATGAGCAAAATGGGGTCCGATGACGTCCGAGTTCACACAAACGTAGGGGTCGGACCCCAAAGGTCGGCGGCTGAATACGTGTGCTTGATCGTAGGCTTGGCCACTGAGCCGTGAAGAGGAAAGCCCAGTGGGTTTTCCTCAGGCGAAGTGAGCGGCTTGCCGCGAAGACCGCGTAACGGTACCTTGAGTGCATCAAGCACACATATTCAGTCCAGAGGCCGAGGCTGAGAACTTACCACTTTTATGTTGGATTCAGTTACGCAGCTTGCCCCGCTTGGCTACGAAGATGCAGCACCCCGCCGTGGCCAGCACCGTCATGGCAATGACGATTGCCGTAGTAGCGACGCCTGTAGAGCTTAGCTTCTTCTTACGTTGAGACTGAGATTGCTGCGATGATTGCGGTTTCGCAGAAGGCTTGGCATTATTACCGTCCTGCTTGCTGTTGTTATTGTTATCCGGAGTCGGCTTTGGAGTTGGCGTTGGTTCCGGCTCGGGCTCAGGCGTCGGATCGGGGGTCGGGTCCGGAGTCGGTTCAGGTGCATGAACCTGCCATTCGGCGGCAGCCGGCGATGCACTGCCGGATTGAATCACCATGCGCAGCTTAGTGGTCTTCACCGCGTCAGTCCAGGTTGCCTCGCTCCATCCGCCGTTATCGGTACCGTAAGCGCCGGGAGCATTGGTGACCAATGTATATGTGGCATCGGGAATATCCACAAACGCATTCGTTCCAGCATCCCAATACTGCAGTTTCCACGACGCCGGCATTCCCAAGCCCCCTCCATCGGAGGTGAATTGCACACGGCTGGAATCGATGGTGACTTCGCGATCCCATTCGTAGTCGAGCTTCATTTCACCGGTATTCGGCCACGTACCCCAAATGCAGGCGTTATCAACCGTGCAATCGCCCGGAATGGTTTTGCCGTCGTTAAGCGCGGCAACACCAGCTGTCCAAGAAGACGCTTTTTTGTCCACGTCAGTAGCAACGGCATCTTGCTCGATATAGCCGGCCAACGGCACCGACGTATCGGATGGAATATCTTTGACGCCCGCAGCCGACATATTGCCAGCAATGTCCGAAGCCCGATAGCTCACCGTTTCGCGCTTCGACGAAGAAGCAGTAATCGCCGCGCCTTCTTCATATTGCTGCCATTCGCCGTTTCCAACCCGGTATTCCACCGTTTTCACACCGGATCCAGCACCATCTGAGGCGGTCAATGTCATAGTGCGGGAAGCCGTATCTACCGAGGCGGTTACCGTAGGAGCCGTAGCATCCACACGCGCTTCCGCAGCAGCGATTTCGCTCACATTGCCGGCCGCATCAGTGGCACGCGCACGCACACTCACTATACCCTCGCCAGTCACAGCCTGTACCGCAGTGTTCACATTCGTTCCGACGGTCACCCATGCGCCATCCCCGACCGCAAGTTCGAGTTTTGCCATCGGCGCAGCCGCATTGTCGGAAGCCGTAATAAGAGCGATCGGTGAAGTGACCAGCCAACCATCATTGCCAGCCGTGCCAGCCAATGCCACACGCACGGCAGGAGCAATGGTATCAGCCGGTTTTACGTAATCGTCGGAAACATGTACGGTCACGGCTACGTTGCCGGCTGTCAGATCATCAGCCTGCTGCTTGGTTTCAATGCCAGCAACCACACCTTGCACGGTGAACTCACCCGCCTGCGCATACGAAGAAGCAGACACCGTGCGCCACAAAACCGGAGTTTCCACTGTTTCCGAGCCGTACGCGACTTTCACCGTGTTCGACAATTCCGGCGCGTCTCCGGTCTTGGCGTAGACGTCGGCTGGCCGTTCAGCCACAACTGCTCCCTGTTGCGCGTATACTTCCCATTCAGGAACGCCAACGGAAGCATAGCCCCCGTCAACGGCTTGCGCGGTCATGTCAAGTTTGAGCGCAGTGGTGGTCACTGCGTCGAATGTCACTTCATTAGGCGCGTTCTTGCCTGTATCCACGCCGTATTCACTGGAATTGGGCACGTCCTTCCAAGAACCGTCTGCGTCAAGATATTGCAGTTTCCATGAGGCAGGGGCACGCAATGCGTTCGCATCGGTATCGAACCAGACTTTCGATCCATTCACACGTACAGCGCCATTCCACTGGTAGATCAGTGAATCGGAGGATTGTGTTTGTGGCATCTTTCGATAGTTCGTCCAATGGTTCGGCGGTACTACAGCAGTTTCCAGCACTCGCCCGTCGTTCACGGAACCCTTGTAGGCGGGTGTTTCGGTGTAGGTCGCGTCCACTGACGCATAGGGGGCCACGTTGCGTGAGGGTTGCAACCGTTCGGCTTTGGTCGGATGCGAAACGGCGTTTATGCGCCCGCCATTCCACGTCACTTCATCGATGCAGACTGCACGGCGGAAGTCAGTACCACCAGTCTTGTCTCCAGTGTGGTAGGTGACCCACCATTTGCCGCCGAATCGTTGAATCGACGGATGCATGGTGGTGGACGATCCCGATTCGACGATTACGCCTTGGTACGTCCACGGCCCAAGAGGGCTTGCCGACGTGGAGTATTGCACGCACGCCTGATAGTTGGATTCCACGCAGGTCGCCACTCCCGACCCGGGTTTGCCACCGTCGTACACGTTGTAGTAGGTGTCTCCTTCACGGAACACCCATGCCGCCTCAAAGAAGCCTTTGGGCCCGTTGGCATAAGCGCCGCCGTTGTTGCCCAAGGTCAGCGACGCGTTCACTTGGTTCGCATAGTCGCTGCCAAGCACGTCTTTGCTGGCATCGTAGTCGGGTATGTTGGCGAGCGCGTCGGCGTCACGCATATTGTAGATTTTCGGCGCTCCGTCCGCCGTTCCGTCCATGGTTTCCACGGCAACATATGAGGTGCGGCCAGTGTTGGCGTCCCGCTGCATTTTTACGGCGAGTTCGCTGTTGAAGGTGCCGAAGTGCAGATATCCGGTACCGTCATTGTCCACGAAGAATGCGGGATCGATGGTTTCGATTTGCGTCTGCGTGGTAGTCAGCAACGGCGCTCCGATGGCGTCGACCCATGGTCCGAGGGGGCTTTTTGATTTGGCCACGCCGATGGAGAACGGGTCGGCTCCCGCGGCTGCGTTCTTGTCTTTGACTGGAACGTAGTAGTAAAACCAGTCGTCGGCCGTGTCTGCGGTGCCAGCATCGTCGACTACTACTTGTCCTGCGTAGGCTCCGTCGCCGGTTGCCCAGTCGAACAGGTCGGCTTTGGCGATGGTCTTGTAGTGCGTCCATTTGCCGGATTCCGGATTGTCGGTTACGTAGACGCCCCAGTCTTTCATATTGAAGGACCCGTAGGTTGGTTCGGCCTCGTCGTGTCCTGTGAATACGAAGAGTTTGCCATCGTATTCAAGGGTGGATGCGTCTGCGGAATAGTAGTTTTGCGACAAGTCGTTGGGGGTATTGGTTCCTTCGTTCTGCCCGATGGGGTTGCGAAGGGTTGCCGGCAACGCACTGTTGTCGATTTGTGTGACGGTGACGTCGGGATTGCCGACCGGCAGATCGTTGTAGGCGTGTCCGGCGACGCTGGGCGCGGTACTTGCGTCGGCCGCGTTGGCTGTCTGCATGGTTGCGATTGCTCCCGTGCATAAGGTGGCTGCGGCTGCGATGCCTGCCACCAGCGTCTTCATCGACGCATGTGAGATGTGCGAAAAGCTCATGAATATTCCTGTTTTCACGATTGGATATTGAAAAGTCCTCTTACGGATTGCTTAGGTTACGTTGGTATTCCTCGTGCGATCCGTAAGAGGACTTGAGCAATTGCTAGCGCTAGTCGCGGTTGCGGCGCGTCAGCATGATGGCGGCTCCCGTCAGCAGGACGATCATTCCTACGACGGCGATGCCGATGACATTGCTGCCGGTGCTGCTGATTGCGGCACTGACTTCAGACTTGGAAACCGGCTTGTTTCCAGGCTTGGCATTCGGCTTGGGGTCGGTCTTGTCGTCGTCCGGCTTCGGTGCTGGCTTGAGTTCAAGTCCGGCGATGGCCTCGGTCAGCTGCTTGACTGCGGCATCCGCATCAGCTTGGGTGGCGTTCTCATCGTTCAGCACCTTGGAGGCGGCATCCACTGCTTCAGCCAACTTCTTGGCGCTGGCTTCGGTGTAGAGGTCACCGCTGACGCCCTGTGCCTGGTCAAGAACCGTCTTCAACTCAGTGGTGTCGGCTTTCTTCACCAGTGTCTGCTGGGCTTCTTCAAGCTGCTTGATGGCCGCATCCACCTGATCCTGGGTGGCGCTCTCGTCCGCATACACCTTTTGAGCGTTACCCATGGCTTCGGAGAATGCCTTCCAGCTGTTCGGCGTGAAATTAGCTTGTTGCACGGAACCGGCTGCGTTGATGGCGGATTCGAGCCTGCTCTTGTCCACGCTTGGTTCCGGATCAGGGGTTGGATCCGGGTCAGGAGTCGGTTCTGGATCAGGAGTGCTTTCCGCAGCATGCACGCCCCACTCGGCAACCGCCAGACCGAAGGTGACGCCCTCGGCGGTCGGCGGATCAAGCACCAAGCGCAACGACGTGGTCTTCACCGGAGTGAACGTGGCCACGCTCCAGCCTTGAGCATCGTCAGAGGCACGTGAGACCGGGGAATTACGCACGGTGGAGTATTGCGCATTCTCCACATCCTTCCATATACCATCAGAAGCCAAGTACTGAATCTTCCAGCTGTCCGGAACATCCAAACCACCCTTGGCATCATTACGCTCCGCGAAGTTGGCCCAGAACTGCACACGGCTGGAATCGACGGTGGCTTCCTTGCTCCAGGTGTACTGCGCGTACATGCCAGCGGAAGCTTGACCCCAGCTGCCCCACACGCGGCCATTCACATCGGCGTCATCATCAGACGGCCACGTATCGTCAACCAGCACACCATCGTTGAGCTTGCCGGAAGCCGGAGACCAGCTCGCCTCGGCACTCACCGTGGTGTCAATGGCCCTGCCTTCAATCCAACCAGTCAACGGAGTATCGGGCTCCGGCTTGGGATCCGGCGTCGGCTCAGGATCAGGATCGGCACCACCATTCGGATCGGCGACCACATGCACTGTAATCTTGGCCTGCGAGCTTGAACCCTCAGCCGTGCCGGACACCTCATAATCGCCGATGGTGTCCAACTTGACGCCGGCAACACTTGCCTCATCCCACATAACCGTGCGATCGTCAAGCATGCCGTTGGGGAATCGCACCGGAACCACAGACGGCAAAGCCACCGACTTGGAATTCTGGTACACCGTCTGTTCGATCGGCTGAGCCGCACCAGCAGTCTGAGACTGCGCGTCGGAACGCACGCCAATAGTGGCCTTGGTTCCAGCGAGCGCGCCAATAACCGTTCCGGAAACCGCAAACTCGCTATCGGAAGCAAGCTGATCGTCAGTGATGGCATCCCACGCAACACTCAAGTCACGACGGGAACCGTCCGTATAGCTGGCACTCACCGTCTTCGGCAGATTCACATCGGCAGCCTTGCTGCCAGTCTGCACCATACGATTCACACCATCCACGCTCACCGGATCAAGCGCATACGCCTCAAATTCGGTAGCACCAACAATGGCACCCTTCGAGAACAGCACACGCAACTTGTTCGTCTCCACCGTTTCGGCAAAACGAACCTCATTGCCTTCACCCTGCATCGTGGTATAAGACTGGCCGGCGGCAAGCTTCACATCCTGCCAATCGCCATTCTCATCCGCATACTGCAACTTCCACGACTTGACCATCGGCACACCGCCACCGTCAGTCCAGAAGAACAGCTTCGCCTTCTTCAACGGAACAGTGCCATCCCAGGCAAGCTGCAGCCACGGCTCGGTACCGGTATTGTCACCCCAATTATTCCAGGTCTCATTCGGAGTATTGGTATACAACACCTGACCGTCGATAACCTTCTTGGCATTGTCCTTCGCCTGATATGGATTGGTGAAGCTGGCGCTCGCAGTGGACTGTGAAGCCACATTCACCGTGCCGTCGGAAGGAATGCCGTGAACGGTGACTTCCTTGAAACCGGTCTTCTCACCGTCGAATGCGGTGAGTTTGAGCACATAGTCACCCTCACGGTTGAACGTGACCGTAGTGTTGGCAGCGGTTGCGTCGACGAACTTCGCTTCGCCGTTTTCAGGGCCAGACACCTGCTCCCATGTGGTGGTGAGCGTGTCAGACGGCAGGCCGTCGTCCTTCACCGTGCCCACCAGCTGCGCACCGGACGAGGTGCTGCTGGCAATGTAGGCGTCAACGCTTGGCGCCTGGTTCGTAGGTTCGCCTTCCGGCACAATGTCGGTTTCGTAGGCCTGAATCTCCTTCAAGCCAATGGCCTGACCTGCTTGCGGAGTGAAGGTGGCACGAATGGCTTTGGCCACGACCTTGGAGAACTGCACGCGGTTGTAGTTGGCTCCCGCGTAAGTAGGCGTACGCACCTGGTTCGGCAGGACATGCCATGCGCCGGCCTCATCCTGATATTCAAGCGTATACACCGACGGCTCACTGTAGCCGGCAATCGTCTGGCTGGACGAGGTCTGGTAGAAGTACAAACGCACGTCGTCGATGTTCTGCACGCCGTTCTTGAACGTTACGGTCAGCGAATCCTTGGCGTTCTTGGATCCCTTGGTGCCCCAGAAGGATTCCATCACGTTCTTGCCGTCCACTGCATTGGTTGCCGGGTATCCCTTGGTTTCGTAAGTGGCTTCCACATCGGCGTCCTTGGCCACGTTGGCCTGGCTCTTGGACGCTTCGTCCACGTTCTGTCCGGACTGCGCGAAGATCTGCGTAACCCTGCTGTTCGATGCGTAGGTCACTTCGTTGGCGTTCGGCATGGTGGCGGTGGTCGCGCCGGTGATCACCGCTCCGGAATCATCGGCAACCTCAACGGTTCCACTGGCCGGATCGTAGATGAGGTGGGCGAGCTTATCGGAGGTGAACACGGCGTTGCCGTCCACATACAGGGTGTATCCCTTCGGAGCGTTGTAGGTGCCGTCGTTGTTCCATACGATCGACAGATCCTGCCCGTGGTAGCTCAGGTTGTTGACGGTGAAGTGGTTCCAACCGGGAATCTCGATCGGATTGAGTTCAATCTTGTTGTCTTCACGCGGAACCATACCTGCCACGTCTTCCACAATCGTCCAGTTGGTGGTGCCAAGCTGGGTGTGGTGAATCCAGGAACGGTAGGTGATCTTTCCACCGTTCTTGCTGGCGTCGGCGTTCTTCTCCGGAATCGTGCTTCCTGCGGAATTATTATCCATATTCCAGAATTCGTTCTGGTCCGGATACTGGTTGTCGCCTCCCTGATAATGCGAGAACGCCACCCAATACAGCAGTTTCTTGAACGATTCGTTCGTGATATACCCGTTGTCTGCAGCATTATAATCACGGATTCCCGCAGAATAGATTTGCAGCAGCGGAGTTGCATTGATAATGGAGAAATTGTTTGATCCTGGGAAATTCAGCGCCTTCTTGTCTGCCTGATTCGCGGTGAAGAACGGGAAAATCGGGAATTCGTCGGCATCTTCGAACAAGCGCAACGCACTATCGTAATCATCATTGCCGATCGGCATCAGACCTTCGGAATACGGATAGTAGTTGTTGAGTTCCTTGTATTTCGCGAATTGACCGTCGTTCAGCCACTTGTGCAGCAGCAGTTTGCTGTCGGAATCCCACAGGTTGTCGAGCACATCCTGCTTGATGGCGTCGGCGATCTGCTGCATTTCAGCGGCTTTTTCGGTGTCTCCGGCAGCCTTGTATGCTTGCGCGGCGGCATTGGCGTTGGCCCACATGTTGGCGGAACCGTCGGCACGGTCCATACGCTGGCCGGAACGACCGGGTTCGGAGAACGACACCGCGTCGGCATCGTTGCCGGTCATGGACCACCACGACCAGTCGATCAGCTTGTTGCCGTTGCTATTCTGGTTGTCGTTGCTGTCTGGCTCGCTTTGCGAATTGAGCAGACCTTTGACATCTTCGGAACCGTAATCACCCAACGCTTCAGCCAATGATGACGGGCCGCCGTGCACCTTGTAGGAGTCCCAACCGGCCTTGGTGATGTACTGCGTGTAGCTGTGGTTCCAATTGGCTGGATCGCCCGGATTGTCGTGGTAGTAGTAATACCCGGACTGGCCTTTCTTGGCTGTCTGCCCGGCCGACACCCAAGTGCCGTACGAGTATTCGGCGTTACGGAACCACTTGGTGTCGTTGATGAACATGCCGGATGTCAGCACGATCTGGTTGTTGTATCCGAGCACGCCTTCGATGGAGGTCGGATACTGGAACGTATTGCCCGGCATATTAGCATCCAACATGTTGAAACGGCTCAGCCACCAGCGGTAGAACACAGTTTTGTCGATATTGTGTTCCTGGGTTTCCACGTAAGGAATGTTATCGACCCACCACTGGTTGTAGGTGGTCACGGAATCCTTGTAGGAAGCGGCCGGATCGGTGAGATCGCCGTTGAATCGGGCTTCGTATTCCGCGGTGGAGTCCGGCAACTCGTTGGCGATCAGGCCAAGCTGCAGCTTGGTGGTTTGTGGCACGTTCGCTTCCAAGGTGAGGGTGGAAGCGAGTTTGCCGTCCTTTACGGTGAAACCGTTGCCGGAGAACCGTGGATAGATGGTGGTCAGATCGTTCTTCACATTGAAGCGACCGGTCAGTTCAGTGTCGCCGTCATTGCCGTCTTGTGCGAATGGCGAGGCTGCTGTCAGCGTTACGTCACCGCCGGTGGTGCTGGTGATGGTGAAATTCGCGACCATCACATTGGTGTAGGTGATGTACTTGACTTCGGTGACGGTAATGGTCTTGTCGCCGTTGGTGAATTCCGTGGTGAAGTAGCTTGGCGTCTGCTTGCGCTTGTCGGTGTTCTCGCGCAGGGTCTGCTTGGAACCGCCAATGCTTACCTCAACGGTAAAGCCGTCGTTGCCGGTCTGATCCCAGTATGCGACATCTCCTACGAAACCAAGTGCTTCCGGCGTATGCGTGTACATGAATGCGGCACGGCCACGTGAGAACAGGTATTCGTTCTTGTCTGCGCCCGCATAGTTGTAGTCGCCAGCATCGTTGGTGCCGGTACCGTTTGGTGCGGTGCCTGTGCGCGTCAGCATCTTGTCGATCCAGAAGTCGTGTGCGGTGTCGGTTCCGGCACCGTTGGCAACATCCGCATCGAACACCTGCTTGAGGTAGCTTGTCGAGGGATCGAAAGCGACGCCGGTGCCCGGAATCGGGTCGGCGGCCCCCTTGAAACTTGGATACCCCATGGCAGAGTTCGGATTGGCCAGCGCGTCATTGGCGTATGCGGTCGTCACACCGCCAGACAACAGTGTGGCCACTGCCGTCAGCACGCCCAATGACGTGACAATCCCTTTCTTCCTTGTTGATGGTGTCATCAATTCCTCCTACATGGACCATCGTTGGCCCTTGGTTGCCAAGGCTCGTTCCCTGGCATCCAACTTTCTTTCTGTAGGAATGAGAGTCGTGCGATGGACATGAGATTGGAGCGTCCACCGACATTTCAAGAATACATGACGCGAATACGGTTTCGCAAATTTTCTTTCAGTTTTCTCCAATGCTTTTCTAAGTGAACTGCCATACGATGGCTTTTATGCGAAAAGGAAAGTTTTCGCATTTTCCCGTCTTATACTAGGGGCTATGACAAAACCGGCCACCCCATAAGGGGCAGCCGGTCTCTCATTCCAGTCAGCGCGGCGCATTCGGCTCCAATCGATCACGCCGCGCTCACCCGCTTCCCGGCACCATGGCACTCATAGCGCCGGGTAGCAAGTCTTTCTTTTGTTTAGCTGCGCAACCACACGTTCATTTGGCCGAGTTCGCGGTTGGCCCATGCGTAGTAGGGCACCAGCTTGAGCGACGTCCGCTCATCTGAGGCGTCACGCTGAGCGGACATGTACAACGGGGCGTCCACGGCATCCGCAGCCTCACGAACGGCAGGCAACGTCACCGCGTCAACACCTCCAAGCAAATCACTCTCGAAAGTAACCGTGGCATCCGCAGCATCCACGCCATCAGCAAGACGGTACGTCCACAGATCGCCGGCATTATCGGCTTGCTCCGCGCAATAGACGAGCGGACCGCGCATCACCGCAACACGACCTGCATCGCAACGCACATGAGAGTTGGCACGCACCAATCGCACTGCCATATCAAGATCCAGCACCACATGCAATGCAGTTCCCGGAGCAACTGCGAAATATACGAAACCGTTTTCCGGAGCCGTCTTCACAGCAACACCATCGCATGTCAGCGCATAGGAATCAGCCGACCATGTGGGAATACGCACGCCGAAACGTACCGAATCAGCCGCCTCAGCGGGCAATTCCACCATGTACTCAATATGACCGTTCCACGGAAAATCGGAACGCTGCTCCACATGCAACCCGGAATCAAAACTTGCCTGATTCGCAATGAACTGGTGAGCGAGCACCGTGCGACCGCCGTCACGTTCGGTATACACATAACGGTCCACCGACGCGATCAATCGCGCGACATTAGCTGGGCAGCATGCGCAGCCAAACCAATCGACACGATGCGAAAGCACATGATGCCGATCCGGATTGTCCAAACCGTCCGGCGAAGTCTCCAACGCATTCACATAGTAATACTGCTTGCCATCAAGGCTGATGCCCGCGATGGCACCATTGAACAGCTCACGCTCAAGCACGTCGGCATATTCACCATTCAGTTCCAACAGAAGCATTTGGCGGGCAAACATGCTCATCGCCACAGAAGCGCACGTTTCGCCATACATGGTGTCGTTCGGCAGATCGTAATCGTACGTGAACGACTCCCCCACATGTGTGGAACCGATCGCACCCGTTACATACATGCGTTTCGACACGATGTTGTTCCAAAAACGATGCGCCGCATCCAGCAAGCCCTGATCGCCGGTAATACGCGCCACATGTGCGATTCCAGTGCATAAATAGGCCACGCGCACAGCATGGCCGTCAGCGGTCTGCTGCTCGCGCACCGGCTGCGCGGCTTGGAAGTACGTGGGCTTGTAGAATCCCAGATCCCGGAAAATGTAGTCGTTGTCGACAGCGGCGATCTGCTTGGCGTAGAACTGCGGATCCTGACCACGCACGTCGATGAGATACCGCGCCAGATTCAGATAGCGCTCCTCACCGGTCGCATCATACAGCTTCGCCAACGCCAATTCGATTTCCGGATGCCCATCAGCACCGTGGATCTTGCCGTCCTCCGGGCCGAAATTGGCATCGATGCAATCCGCCATACGGCACGCCACGTCAAGCGCCTGCTGGTTACCGGTCACCTCATGATAGGCGACAGCAGCCTCAATATAGTGGCCCATGACATACATTTCATGGCTTTGCTGAATCAGTGTGAAACGCTCACGATGCGCCCATTCACCGGTTTTGATTTGGTACGGAGTGTCCAAATATCCGTCCGATTGTTGCGCACGCGCGATGAGGTCGACGGTTTCATCGCACAGTTCCCGCAATTGCGGATCAGGATGATACGACAGTGCGTAAGCCGCTTCCTCCAACCACTTATATATGTCGGAATCCTGGAAGACCATGCCATGAAATTCACCGGCCTCATCACCGGCTGCGATACGCAGATTCTCCACGGCATGACTTTTATTATCGGCAAGCTGATTGCCAGCCGGATCATCCGGAACTTCAGTGGCAATCTCATCATTCATCACACCCCACTGATAGGGAATGACGGATTCAACGATCTGGTCGCGACGCTGCTTCCAGAAAGGAGAAGTAATAGTTACATTCATGATATTTCCTTAAGATTAAGGACTTCGCCAGCCCTTGACGGCTCTTGGCTACTCCGCCTTCGGTTTTGCTCAGGCCGGAGCCTGGAAACAGTCCACTGGGCTGTCTCCCAAGGGCTGACATCGCCAGGTGTCAGCCCTTGACGGCTCCAGCCATAAACCCTTTGACGTAGTACTTCTGGAGGGCTAGGAAGAGGATGGCTGCGGGGATCATCAGAATCACGACGCCAGCTTCGGTGGCACCGTAATCAATGACGCCCATAGTCTGCTGACGCATGTTCACCAAAGCGAGCGGCAGCGTGGCGTTCGACGAACTCGACAGGTACAGCGGAATCATGAAATTGTTCCAAGCCTCAAGGAAAGCAAGCAGACCGACAGTGACCATCGACGGCTTGACGACCGGCACCAGAATCTTAATCAACGACTGCAGGGAGTTGCAGCCATCGACCATGGCGGCCTCTTCCATATCCTTCGGAATCGCATCGAAAGCATTACGCATGATGAACGTGCTCATCGGCAGCTGGAACAAGGTAATAACCAAACCGACACCCAGCAAGGAATCGTTCAGACCAATATCCTTGTACCACACCATCAGCGGAATCAGCAGAGACGCATACGGTACCATCAAAATGGACAGCGTCACCATGAATCCGAGATTGCGGCCCGGATAGTCGAAACGGGAGAACGAATAGCCTGCGAGCGTGCACACCACCACGGAGAACACCACGGCGACCAACGTCACCACCACCGAGTTGAACAGGTACTTCGGCAGGCCTTCCTGGTAGCCGAACAACGTCAGATAGTTGTTCACACCCCAGCCCTTGGATTGTGCGGAACCAGGCTGCGGACTGAACGAGCAGACCACCACCCAGATCAGCGGCGAAATGAAGACCAGAGCCAGCAGACCTTCGAGAATATAGACGATTACGCGCTTCCACAATGGAGTAGTCATGTGAGTTCCCTCCCCTTGCTCACTTGGTGTTGTCGCGCATACCGCGCATCTGGATGGAATTGATCACTACGAGGGCCGCAAGCACGATCAGCGACAGTGCGGCCGCCATGCCCAGATCCTTCTTGGAATCGAATGCGAAGTTATAGATGAGCTGCACCACGGTCATGGTGGAATTGTTCGGACCGCCCTTGGTCAGAATGAAGAACTGGTCGAACGCGAGGATGGAACCGGTGACGCAGTAGATCAGACACATCACGATGGTCGGCTTCATCAGCGGCAGGGTGATGGAACGGAAAATGCGCCACGTGCCAGCACCGTCCATGCGCGCGGCCTCATACAGGTCGCCCGGAATGGCTTGCAGGCCGATCATCATGAGCAGCATGTAGTAGCCGGAGAAACGCCAGACGATCACAATAATGGTGGCCCACAGCGCGCTCTGGCCGGTGGCGAGCACGGAACCGCCCTCATCCATCAATCCGAAGAAGCTCAGGATCTTGGTGACGGGGCCCACCTGCGGGGAGTACAGCGCGTAGAACAGCAGCGAAGCGGAGGCGAGACCGGTTGCGGACGGCAGCAGGAAGCACGTGCGCAGCATATTGTTCCACTTGGTGCTTTCCTGCACGATCAGCGCCAGGCCAAGGCCGAGCACCAGCAGGAAAATCGTGACGATCACGGTGTATTCAAGTGTGAACAACACCGACTGTCCGAGCAGTTTATTTTCGAAAACCTTGACGAAATTCTCAGGGAAATTCCAACCACGGTTACCGCCCATCAACGACCAGCGGGAACCGGCCATGATGACGAGCAGCACGATTGGCACGAAGAACAGCATGATGATCATCAGCCAATCAGGCAGCGCATACAGCAGGCCACGACGGGTTGCCTCCGCCTTGGCCTTGGAACGATGCGTCTTCACTGGCGCAGCGTTCTTGGAAACAGTAGTCATATTCCCTCCTTGGAACACTTTTGGCGACTCTCTCTTGAATCGTTCGGGGTTTTCGACATAAATGGCCAAGCGATTGGATATGCGTTTGGAAGTGCGATTCCGTCTCGTGCGGCCGTTGAAATCCGCCATGAAGACCGACATCGTTTTTGAAGTATTGTCGATCTTCATGGCAGACCACAACTGTGGTCTGTCTATTTTTGTTTTCGATATTCAGTTATTCGATATTCAGTTGTTCTTAAGTTATGTAAATCGGGGAAAGGAGAAAAAGGAGGAGAAGTTCGTTTTCAGTGGCTCACCTCACTGACCCAGCACGTCGGTGATGGCCTGGTTGTCGGCCTTGAGATCGCCATCGCCCCAGACTGCGTTCTGGATGAGCAGCTGCCACGGGGAACCGGCTGCGTTGAAGGCCTCATTGAAAGCTGCGGACTTCGGGGTCTGGCCATTGCCGTCGATGATTACGGAGTTGATGGTCTGGACGCGAGGATCGGCATCGTCGTAGGCGGTCTTCAGGGTCTGGATGTTGGATGCGGTGTCGCCGTTGGCTGCGAAGACTTCCTTCTGGGCGTCATCGCTCATGAGCCATGCGAGGAAGTTCCAAGCCTGAGCGACGTGCTTGCAGTCCTTGGAGATGCCCATGGCATCGCCGCCGAGGAACGTGGAGGTCTTGCCTTCCTTGGTGCCCGGGATCGGGGTGACACCCACTTCGAAGCCGCCGTCCTTCTCAGCTTCGAACAGTGCGGTGGAGGAGGTGTTCGGATACGGCATCACACCGATGTTGCCGTTGGCGAACGGAGCGGTCCAGGTGGCACCGGTTTCTTCCTTGGAGCCTGCGCCCAAGCCGTTGGTGGTGTTGGCGAGTTCCTTGTAGGCGTCGAGCACGGCCTTCATGGAATCGTTGTCGAGGGTGGCTTCGGTGCCATCTGCGTTCATCACGGATTCGCCGTCAGCCCACACGGACGGGAACAGGTCGAACACGAGAGCGCCACCGGACTGGCCGGCCAAGTAGGAGCCTGCCACGCCGTCCTTGTTGAGGGCCGCGACCGCCTTGGCCTGCTCAACGAACTCGTCGATGCTGCTCGGACCCTTCTCCGGGTCAAGGCCTGCTTCCTTGTACAGATTCTTGTTCCATACCATCACGGAAACGTCGGTGATGAACGGCAGCGTGTATTCCTTGCCATCCACGGTACCGGCTTCAATGTGGCCCTGCTGCAGGTCGGACTTGTTGTCGAGTCCGTCGATCTGCTTGGTGATGTCGGTGAAGATGCCTTCAGAAGCCCAGTACGGAATACGCACCACGTCACCGGCGAGAATGTCCGGAAGGGAATCGGTCTGGGAAGCACCACCAACCTTGCCTTCCATATCGTCGTTCGGAATGATTTCCAGCTTGACCTGGTTCTTGTGGGAGGCGTTGTAGGCCTTCACCGCGTTCTTGGCCTGACGCTCCAGCGGAGAACGGGTCCACAGAGTGATCTCAGTGCCGTCATCAGTGCCGGCTGCCGGAATATCGGCCGGAGCCGCGGATCCACCACTGCTGGAACCACCGCCGCATGCAGCCATCGGAATAAGCAACGCGGTTGCCGCGATGCCGGCAATAACGCGAGTGACCTTGTTGAAAGACACCATGTCTACTTCTTTCTCTATGTATCGCTCAGCTTTGAGCCATCCGGCGGGCCTTCCGCCGTCTGCCTTCACGATTTCCGGTTGTTCTCCTTCGATTGAACCGTAGTGCGAAAGCCTTTTCTCAGTATATGGTTTTCTCCAGATTTTGCAAAATCGCTTTCGCACATCAGAATGCAAAGGTATTCATGTCGATAAAACCGTTATAAATAAACGATTCTTAGCATTTTAAGAATCGTTTATGACAGCAAAAAATGACGTGAGATGCAGAAAATGCGAAAGAAAATGTGTTCATTTTCGCAAATGCGAAAGTTTCGCAATTTGCAAGTGAAAATGTCAGCAATCGGCTATATAAAGCCGTTTTGTCCACTTTTTGACACGATGCGAAAACTTTCGCAGTTTTGTCGTATAATATTACGCAATACAAGGGCGGCGAAGCGCATCGACGCGCAGCCAACGTTTTCGTCACACCGTAAAAAAGGGGAACATCATGGCAACTGCAGATACTCACTCAACAGCAAGGCTTGAAGATGTAGCAGCGCTGGCCAACGTGTCTTTGGCAACGGCTTCAAAGGCGCTGCATGGCAAACCGCGCGTCAGTGAAGACACCCGCGAGCGCGTGATGGAGGCAGCGCGGCAACTCAACTATTCCCCGAACAAGCTGGCGCAATCGTTGGCAAGCGGCAGAAGCGGAACCATCGGTTTGGTCACTTCCGATCTGCAAGGCCGTTTCTCCACGCCTATTCTTATTGGCGCCGAAAACGAGCTGCGCGCACAATCGACATCGGTACTACTCGCCAATGCTCGCGGTGACGATGCGCTGGAACGCAGCCATGTAGAGAAACTGCTGTCACTGAAAGTGGACGGCCTGCTGATTGTGCAGTGCGAGACGAATCCGCGCCCGTCGCTGGGGCGTGATTGGGGCGTGCCGCTGGTGTATGTGTATGGTCCTTCCACCGACACCAACGATTGTTCGGTGACGTGTGACAATGTGGACGCCGGGCGCATGGCCGTGAATCATCTGATTTCGTGCGGACGCAACCGTATCGCCATTATTGGCGGCGATGAAACGTATACGGCCTCCACCGACCGCACCAAGGGCGCGTTGGAAGCGTTGGCCGAGGTTGGTTTGGAACCGGCTGGCCCGATTCGCTATGGCCGTTGGGACGAGAATTGGGGGCGTGCCGCCACCAGACTGCTGCTCGACCAAGGCGTGAAGTTCGACGCCGTGGTATGTCAGAGCGATCAGCTAGCACGAGGATGCATTGACGCGTTGAAGTCGCAGCATCTACGCATTCCTGAGGATGTGGCGGTGATCGGCCACGATAATTGGGACGTGCTCACCAAGAGCTCCCGCCCGCCGCTGACCAGCATCGACAATGAAACGGAACTCATCGGCCGCAAAGCCGCCCGCTACCTGATGGACGCCATCAACGGCCAGCCCCACCACGGCACGGAATATCTTCCCTGCCGCCTCATCCAACGCGAATCCACTCTCCCCCTAGACTAGCGTCATCGCTTTTTGTTGGAACGTCCCTTGAAGTAAATGTCGAACACGATCCAGACGGACAAAACGAACGCGATCACATAGCCGAGGAAACCAACGATCGGAATACCGAAAATCACCGGTTTGATGCCCGCATAGTACACGATCGACGAGCCGATGAACAATCCGACGACGATCAGCGCCATCGTAAGCCTGTTCACCATGTTGGCAAGCAGATGGATCGGTTCCTGCGAGCCGACCATCTCCATATTCACGCGCAACTGGCCGCGCGTAAGCATACGGGAGGCCACTTTCAGCTCATTGGCGGCAGCGAGCAGGCTGTGCAGCGCCTGATGACCTTCGATAACCAGCGATTTCGCCTCATCCTTGGCGAAATCCTTCTTCGACGTGCTTGCGGCGATATGGTCGGAGATGATCTGAATCATATTCACGTCTGGAATGAACTCGTCGAGCAGGCCTTCCAAAGTGACCAGCGCACGCCCGACGGTGGTGACGGTGCTCGGCACTTCAATGCCGTGTCGTTGCGCCATTTGCGTCAACGCGGTGAGCATGGCGGCGATATCCAGCTCGGCCAAATCCACTGTGCCGAATTCCTTGACGATCACATCCAAGTCGGCCAATAACGCCGGATAATCCTCCGGATCGGCCTCGGCACCGGCGAAACGCAGCAGACCGTCGGCAAGCGCGGGCGAATCCTGTTTGGCGACCGCGAAAATCATGTCTTTCAAGACGGAACGGGTTTTGGCATTAAGCCGGCCCGTCATGCCTAGGTCGAGCAGCACGATCTGCCCGCCGCGCACCATGATGTTGCCCGGGTGCGGATCCGCGTGGAAGAAGCCTTCGTCAAGCACTTGCGTGGCGTAATTGTCGACCAGTTTGGTGCCGATTTCCTTCAGATCGTAGCCCGCTTCGATGAGCTCATCAGGATGCGAGACGGAAATGCCTTCGACGTAGTCCATGACCACCACGTGTTCGGTGCACAGGTCGGAGTATGGCTTCGGGCAGTCCATGTATTTGTAGTGTTCGCAGAATCGTTTGAATTCCGCCAGATTTCGCGCTTCGATCATGAAGTCGGTTTCGGCTTCGAAGGTGTCCCACAGTTCTTCGACCACGCCGGAGAGATCGACCACTTGGGCGCTGGGCATGGTTTTGGCGGCTATTCGTGCGATGGTGCGCATGATGGACACATCCTGTGCCATGGTTTCGCGCACGCCCGGGCGTTGCACTTTGACGGCCACATCTTCTCCGGTAGTGAGTTTCGCACGATGCACTTGCGCGAGGCTTGCCGATCCGAGCGGTGTGGCGTCGATATGGTCGAAGATTTCGCCTGCCGGGCGTCCGTATTCGTCTTCCAGCACTTGCAGGACGGTGCCGTACGGCATGGGGTCGGCGTCGGCGCGCAGTTTGGCGAGTTCGTCGCAGAACGATTGGGGCAGGATTTCGGAGCGCATGGACAGGATCTGTCCGACTTTCACGAAAGTTGGGCCAAGCGCTTCGAACATGAGCCGCATTTTGACGGGGGTCAGGCCGTGCACAATGTCGAATTGGTTGACGATTTGCCCGATTTGCGCAAGTCGCTTCAGTTTGCCTCGACGAGTCAGGTGATAGCGCTGCGAGAATGAGTCTTTACGCGGGCCGAACAGTCCGATGGTTTCGGATTGCGTAAAGGTTGCGTCGTTCTGCTTGCCTTGCGATTGCGGGATTCCCGTTTTTCCCGCGGATTTGGCTGCCGTTGCCGCAGCCGCGTCGGACGAGGGGTTCGCCGTCGGATTGATCACCGCGTTGACTCGGTCGGAAAGTGTGACCGGCTCCACGCTTTCGGGGCGGGCCGCATCCGGCTCGATCGGAGAATTCAAAGACATATCGCTGCTCGCAAACGTTGGTCGGATTACGATGAGTGGGATTCATGAGGAGACTTGCGTCCCGCGTATTTCATGCGATTCGCATGTTTCGCACGTTTCTTACGTTCCGCACACGGCCGTTCGCATGTTTCGCAAGTTCCGCATAACAAATCGCCGTCTGAACGTGATGCGACGAGCAGACGGCGATGTGAACGATTGAACGTTACTCGGCTTTGGCTTCAGGTTCGGCTTCCTTGGTTTCCTTTGCAGCCTTGGCTTCAGAGGATTCCTTGACCTCTGCGACCTTGTGCTTGAGTTCGGCGTTGAGGGCCTTGCCCTGTTCGACGGTCAGCTCGCCCTTCTTGACGAGATCGTCAACGATTTCCTGGCTCTTCTCAACCGTGGTCGCCAAAGCGCCAACGCCGGCGAGGAAGACCTTACGCAGGCCGTCACCAAAATCAAAATCAGCCATGATTACCTCCTTAGGTGATGGTGGTACCCACTCTATCGCATTTTCTTCACAAATAACGTCAACGAAACTAGTCAATCGTTACAATTCTGTGGAAGACTCGCTGCCGTATGCTCACAGCGTACGAAAACGCGAAAACTACGAAACAGCGCGAAAACAATCAGCGCGGTCGTGACATGGCCACGCGACGCGCGTTGCTGGCAATCGTGTTGATGCGATCAAGTTCCGCACGCTGCGCTTCCGTCTGCCCTGCAGCGGCCGGATCGAACGAACCATACCGGCGTTCTGCGGCGGTGCGGATCAGAAAATCGGCGATCGCGGGGTTTTTCGGCAGCAGCGAGCCGTGCATGTATGTGCCGATCACATTGTTGACGCGGGCGCCTTCCGTATGATCCTCGCCATTATTGCCGGTGCTATCCGCGTCGACGGTGCCGAGCGGCTGCACGCCTTCGCGCAGGAAGGTTTGGCCGGAATGGTTTTCGTAGCCGATGATGTCACCGAAATCGGCGGAATGCTCGGTCAGATTGCCGATCATGCGCACTTCCTGCCCGACCGTGTACGCGCCGATCACGCCGATGCCGTCGAGCCGGGAGCCATCCACCGTTTCGAAATATTCGCCGAACAGCTGGTACAGACCGCAAATCATGAGCATGGGGGTGCCGCCGGCGGCCAGCGATCGCAGCAGGTCGGCGCGTTTGAAGAAGTCGTCGATGATTTTCTTCTGGCCGGTGTCTTGGCCGCCGCCGCCCAGAATCATGTCGACGTGTTCGGGCCACGCGTCGCCCTGATTGTAGGCGTGCACGCGCGGCTCGTAGCCGTATAGGGCGAGACGGCGCTGGATGGTGAGCACGTTGCCGGAGTCGCCGTAAATGTTCATGTCTTTCGGATATAGCGACACGATGTCGATTACCTGGCTCATATCGTCTCCCTCATGCGGTTCATACGTTCTTCATGCGTTTTCATGCGTTGCGCGGATTCGCGCTGTTATTTGCCCACGCCAGCGTCGGCGACTTCGGCGATTTTGCCGAGCGCGGCTCGCGTTTTGAGCATTGCCGTGTATGTGCAGTAAATGTGCTTGGGGGTGCCCGGATTCGCGTTCACGAACGTTGAGACGGCCTCTTCAAGTTCCGTGTTGACGCTATTCACCGGCACCTGATCGTATTCGAGGCGCAACGCCATGTCCCAGGCACGCACGCCCGAAACCATGGCCACACCGGTGTCTCGCAGCGAGGAGAAGTCCACGTCCCACAGCCAGCTCATGTCACGCCCGTCGGCGTATTCGTCGTTGATGGCGATCATGGTGTCGCAGCCTTCAGGGGTGAAGGATGCGAGCGACAGACGGAATCCCATGGGGTTTTTGACGAGCAGCAGCTCCACCGGCGAGCCGTTCACGTCGATGACTTCGCCGCGTCCGAACGCCGGAGTGACTTCGGCTGCCGCGTCGATCATGGCTTGCGTGGTGGAGTGCGCGAAGTCGATCATGCGCTGTGAGATTCCCACTTGTCGCAATAGTTCGTCGGTTACGTTCTGCTCGAACGGCAGGAACATTGCCTGCGCGTCGGCTACGACCGCTCGCACGACGGCCAGCGCGGCCGCCGCGTTGTACAGGTTGTACACGCCTTCCAGTCTCACACCGGTTTCGTACGTTTCACTGTCGATGCCGAAACTGGCACGATGGTCGCCCACGGCAAGCAAGGTCACGTCAGCTGGTAGCTGTTCCGCAATTGCCGCATCTCCCGATTTTTCTGCATTTTCCCCAGTTTTCGCAATCACTGCAGCATCGTCAATCTCAATATTTGCGGACGATTCTGCAGATTCGGACGATGCAGTATCAGCGGACGATGCAGTATCGACTGTCGTGCACATGTCGTCGTCGGACGGGAAGAAGCTGCGCAACGACCCGTCAAGACCGAAATAGCGCACTTCCACACCATCTTCAGTATGTGCGACGTCAGCAAGTCGTGCGATGCGTGGATCCTCACGATTGAGCACTACGGTTCCGGTGGTCGCTTCGGCGGCTTTGCTCAGCAGTCGTGCGGTATTGTCGATTTCGCCGAAACGGTCGAGCTGGTCGCGCATCACGTTGAGCAGCAGGCAGTAGTCGGGTTGCACTTGTTTGACGAAATGCACCGCGTACGCTTCGTCGAGTTCCAGTACGGCGATGTCGGCGTCCAGTTTGCCGCCGAGCGAGACTTCGGCCAGCAGCGACGAGACCACGCCGCGGGTGAAATTCGATCCGGTCGGATTGGTGAATACCTTCAATCCCAACGATTCCAGCATGCTTGCCACCATGCGCGTGGTGGTGGTTTTGCCGTTCGTGCCAGACACGAGCACCACGCCAAGCGGTAGCTGCTGCAGGGTGCGTGCGAGGAATTGCGGGTCGATCCGTTCCACGATTTTGCCGGGGAACGCGCTGCCGCCGCCATGTGCCAGGCGGGAGGCCGCACGCACGGCCTTGCCGATCAACGGCGTTGCGAATGAGTTCCACGCCATGCTATACCTCCTGTTGGCTCTGGTAGTCCTGCGGCATATCTTTGAACTTGGAGTATGCGCCAAGGAACGCGAGATTGAACGTCTGCGTCGGACCGTTACGATGCTTCGCCATGATGATATCGGCCTCGCCCGGGCGATCTTCCTTGTCGTAGGCGTCCGGCCTGTGCACGAGGAACACCACGTCGGCGTCCTGTTCGATAGAACCGGATTCGCGCAAATCCGAAAGCTGCGGCTTTTTATCCTGACGCATTTCGGGGCCACGGTTCAGCTGGCTCAGCGCCACCACCGGCACTTCCAATTCCTTGGCAAGCAGCTTCAATGCACGCGAGAAATCAGACACTTCCTGCTGGCGGCTTTCCACGGCCTTGCCGGAAGTCATGAGCTGCAGGTAGTCGATCACCACTAATTTCAGATCGTTCGTCTGCTTCAATCGGCGGCATTTCGCACGGATCTCCATCAAACTCATGTTCGGACTATCGTCGATGAATAATGGTGCGTTCTGCAGTTTATCCTGCAGATTATTGAGGATATTCCAACGTTCCTGCGTGATTTCTTCCGCTCGGCGCATGGCTGACAGCGGAATATTCGCTTCCGCCGAAATGATTCGTTGCGCAAGTTCGGTTTTGCTCATTTCCAAGCTGAAGATCACGGACGTCATATTGTGGTGCAGCGCCGCAGCTCGCGCGAAATCAACGCCGAGCGTGGACTTACCCATGGCCGGTCGGCCTGCAACGACGATCATCTGGCCCGGCTGTAGGCCTTGCGTCACGTCGTCGATGTCACGGAATCCGGTTGGCACGCCTTTGGAAACCTCGCCGTTTTGCAGTCGGTCGATTTGGTCGAGGGTGTCGGTGATGACGGTGCCGATCGGCGCGTAATCCTGCCTCACTTTGCCGGTCGACATTTCGTAGACTTCGGCCTGTGCCAGGTTGACGACGTCTTCGGCTTGGGATCCTTCGGCGGTGTAGCCGAGCTGTGCGATTTTGGTGCCGGCTGCGATCACATTGCGCAGGATGGCACGCTGGTGGATGATGTCGGCATAGAAGGTTGCGTTGGCTGCGGTCGGCACGGATGCGACGAGGCTGTGCAGATAGTCGGATCCCCCCACTTTTTCGAGGTCGCCGTCTTTGAGCAGCTGGTTGGCCACCAGCACCGCGTCGACGGGCTGCGATGCGGAGAACAGGTTGATGATGGCTTCGTACACGGTTTGGTTGCGCGGCTGGTAGAAGTCGGTGATGTCAATCATCTGCGAGACTTCGCCGATGGCGTCTTTGCTCATGAGCATGCCGCCGAGCACCGCCATTTCGGCGGCGTCGTCATGTGGCGGCACACGGTCGAAGATAGCGTCGCGAATAGCCGTTCCCGACGCGCCGGAAATGCTGCCATTGCCTGAAAAACCGCGGTTTTGCCCTTGATTCAGGCCATTGTTCCAAGAATTGCTCTCCGCCATGCTTCTCCAGCTCTTCGATGTGTGGTGTACCGGGAAAAACCATAATACCTGTGCCACTTCACGAATGATATTGCGATGAGATTCTGGAGGAATCTCCGCATTGGCAGGATCGGAATCACCCGACACGCGCGAATCGGTTCGCCGTGGATAAGAAAGCCGAAAAAACCCGAGTTATCCACATACTGGGGATAACTATGTGGAAAACATATCGAGTTATCCACCAAATGGGGATAACCAAGTGGACAACTTGGGGACATCTTTCGTACGGGTGCCCATTCCCCCGGTTGTGACTTGCTTAAGTGAACCGAAGGTGATATGTTCCCCACTTTTTCTTAAACGATGGGTTTCCGCCGACGCGGCAGGTACCGCATCGGCAATCATGTCGCTTTGCCGGGCATTCGCTCACAGCCTACGCGGCCTCACATGTGACAGCGGGTGGCGTTGTACATGGTTCGGACAAGGGTTTCGCGCCATTTACTCCAGCCGTACTGTTTGGAAATGGTCTCGCCGGCCGTGGCACCCAACGACGAACCGTCAGCACGAGTCAGATCGAACAGCATGTCAAGCAGCAGCGGATCATGATCAAGACGAGACGCCAACTCGTCACCAACATTAGGATCATTCGGATTCTGACCAGTCGCAAACTCCGACAACGTAAGATGCTCACGCACCAACAACGTGACCCACCAAATAATGTCACGGTCAAAACCCATGCGCTTCAACACCATGGACGCATGACGCGCACCCTCCGCCGCATGATCGGCAACCCCCGGACGCTTGCCGACATCATGCAAAATACCAGCCAACAGCAACGCCTGATAATGCCGATCATCATAACGGTTTCCACGAGGTGTTTCACGACCAAGCCGCGTAACCACCTCAACCGAATGACGGTCAATCGTATACCGATGCGCAGCCGAAGCGCTCGGGCGATTACGAATCGCCAACCATTCCGGAATCAGCCGACCCGGAATATCGACAAAATCAATCTCCTCCCACACCTGCAACAACGCGGGACCGCTCGCAAGCAAACGCAAGAACAGACTACGCGACTCATCATTCCACGTGCGATCATCGATCGGACACGACTTCAGATTCTGCAACGTGCCGGGCGCGATCGGCAGACCAAACTCAGCCGCAGCAACAGCAGCCCGCAACGCAAGACACGGATCGGACTTCGGATCGGCACCCGGCGCAAGCACGATCTCCTCCTCATGCTTGGCGATACCGGGCGCAATCACATCAAACGTAGGCGCCTGACGCTTACCGCCGCCACGAGGCTGGAACACCTGGAAAAACGCAAAACGAGGCTTCTCATGAGTCAACGAATGCTCAGCGCGAGAAGCCGTGGAATCAAGCGAAAACGCGATCTGGCGACCAACACGCGCAAGCAACGTCTGCAAATCATCAATCGACTTCGCCTCACGCTCGCCGCTCGGCAACGTCGGATCAGCCAAACCCAGCATCGCCGAAACCTTCGCCTGATAAGGAGCAAGCAACATGTTCGTGTCTTTATTGGCCACCAAATGAATGCAGTCGCGCACATCCAGCAACCGTTCGACGGCATCGTCATACTGGCCGTGCGGGCGGTCGGCAAGCCAAGAAGCGGCAAGCGCGGAGACCAGCACGGAATCGCGCAAACCGCCGCGAGACTCTTTAATATCAGGCTGATTGCTATACGCCATACGGCCGAACTCGTCCAAACGAGACTTGGCGGAGCCCAACAATTCGGGCAAGCGCTTACGGGCGGCCCTACGCCAACGCTCCAAAATGGAGACGGCCGTGGATTCGATCAGCTGCGTATCGCCCGCAATCGGCACCACATCCAGCCAACCCATCGCAGCAGGCAAATCATGGTCGGTCACCGCCTCGCACTGCGCGCGGGTACGCACCGACTGGTCAAGATCAAGACCCGAATCCCAAATCGGATACCACAATTTGTTGGCAAGCTCATTGAGCTGCCGGTCAGTGAGCGCGTGAGGCTCATAAATGACCACCAAATCAAGATCGGAACTCGGTCCCACTTGGCCGCGGGCCAACGAACCCACCGCGCCAAGACCAATGCCGGACTGCGGAACGTCAAAAGACACCGTCTGGCAAGCCTCCTGCCACAATTGTTTGAGGCAATCCATGGCCAGATCCGTACGAGCCTTGCGCTTCGCCGCACCATTGCGGTACACGCCGTCGGCATCCGGCTGACTTATATCCATGAAACGTTGTTTAAGACCATCAACCGCTGAAGTCATAGCAAATCCTTATGAATCTTCGCAAAAACAATCAAATCTGAGCAGATAAAAGCGAAAGCGGGGAAATCCGAAGCAGACAATCTGACGCGAAAAACGTATGAAAATCCCCGCACGGCGCGAAGCACGTACGGGGATCTGTCTATTGATACCCCAAACCCAAGCCCGGGGTCCTTAATATCTATCCGAATGAATTATCAGATAGCGGCAGAGCCGGTCTCGCCGGTACGCACGCGGGTCACCGAATCAAGCGGGGCAACCCAGACCTTGCCGTCGCCGATGGTGCCGGAGCCGGCGGACTTGACGATCACACCGACCAGAGTCTCGGCATCGGCGTCATCGGACAGCACCTCGACGCGAATCTTCGGAATGAGATCCACGGTGTATTCGGCGCCACGGTAAACCTCGGTGTGGCCACGCTGGCGGCCGTAACCGTTAGCCTCAGACACGGTCAGACCGTGAACACCTGCGGCAGCGAGGGCTTCCTTGACATCGTCAAGCTTATGCGGCTGAATGATAGCGGTAATGAGCTTCATCTCACTTCACCTCCTTGAGAACAGAGCTGGCGGTACCAGCAAAATCGTAAGCACGTTCGCCCTGATCGGCAAGATCGATACCGCCGACTTCCTGAGCTTCGGTGACACGCCAACCAATCGTCTTCTCCAGAGCGAAGGCGATGATGCCGGTGACAACAGCGGACCAGATGATGGCAACGAGGGCAACGATGAGCTGCACAACCAGCTGCTTCCAGTCGCCGCCCGCGAACAGACCGGTACCTTCGCCGAAGAAGCCGATGAGCACAGTGCCGGTGAAGCCGCCGACGCCGTGGACGCCGACAACGTCGAGAGAATCATCGTAGCCGAGCTTGAACTTCAGGCCGCAAGCGAGGCAGGTGAGCACGCCGGCGATGGCACCGAGCACGATGGCCCACAGCGGGGAAACCACATCGGCGGCCGGAGTGATGGCAACCAGACCTGCGACGATGCCGGAAGCGGCACCCATGGCGGTGTAGTGGCCGGTGCGGATCTTCTCAGTGAAGCCCCAAGAGAGCATTGCGGCGGCGGTTGCAGCGGAAGTGGAAACCCAAGCGTAGCCTGCGGTGCCATTGGCGGCAAACGCGGAACCAGCGTTGAAGCCGAACCATCCGAACCACAGCAGGAAAGCGCCAAGCATCACGAACGGAACATTGTGCGGACGGAACGGCTGGGTGCCGAAGCCCTTGCGCTTGCCGATGATCAACACGATCACCAGAGCGGCGACTGCAGCGTTGATGTGCACGACCGTACCACCTGCGAAATCGTGGGCGGCAGCGCCGATAGCCTGGGAGATCGCGCCGTCAGCGCTCAGCAGACCGCCATTCCACACCATGTGGGCGAGCGGAGCGTAATCGAAGGTAATCCACAGCGCGACGAAAATCATCCACGTGGAGTACTTGACACGTTCAGCGATAGCGCCGCAAATCAGAGCGACGGTAATCATGGCGAATGCGGACTGGAACGCTACATCGACGCTGACCGGGTAGTTGTTGGAGTTCAGCGAAGCCGACGTGAAGACACCGCCGTCGGAAACCATGGAATCCTTCAGCAGGAAGCCTGTGGCCGGATCACCGAAGACACCGCCGACCGAAGTGCCTGCGTAGGCGATGGACCAGCCCCACAGCACCCAGATCACCATTGTGACGGACAGAGCGGCCGCCTCCATAATCATCATGTTCAGCACGGCCTTTGCGCGGACCATGCCACCGTAGAAGAACGCCACACCCGGCGTCATGAGGAACACAAGGGACGCGGACGTCAAAATCCACGCGGCATTTCCAGAATCAAGCTGACCCATGTCACCCTCCTCTTTCTTTCTTTTTGAGTTCACATTTCCGGCCCCATCGTATGGGGCTGACAAAACGGTATGGAACGCCGCCCGCGTTTTGAAAACGTTACGACGTGTTACAGCAAGGTAACGCCATCTCGCCATTACGTCAACCGAAAACGGCGGAATAAAGCGGCTGGCACGTTTTGTTTCAGATTGCGCACCGCTCTCAGGCCAAACCACTATCAGCCCATTTTTCAGCGTATCTGCCTTATGTATGGCAGATTTGGAGGACTGACGCGAGGCATTTCGCCCATATATGGCACTCTCACTCGCAAAAAAGGTGCTTTCGGGGGTAAACATATACCTTCTAAGTCGACTTTCTCCAAAAGCATCTGCCATATATAAGCGAGAAACCAGCGGACGAACCGGCAAATCTGCCATATATAGGCGAAATAGGACTGGTCGGGGGTAAAAAGAAAGCCTCCCACGCGGGGAGGCTTTCTCGGGAGCGCAATCAGCTCAGGCGAGGATGCCGTCGACGAAGCCTTCCGGATCGAACGGGGCGAGATCGTCCGGACCTTCACCGAGGCCGACAAGCTTGACGGGCACGCCAAGCTCCTTCTGCACGGAAATCACGATGCCACCCTTTGCGGAGCCGTCGAGCTTGGAGAGCACCACACCGGTAATGCCGATGGCTTCGGCGAACACCTTGGCCTGGGTCATGCCATTCTGGCCGGTGGTGGCGTCGAGCACGAGCAGCACCTCGTCGACCGGAAGGTTCTTTTCGGTAACGCGGCGGATCTTGCCGAGCTCGTCCATGAGGTTCGCCTTGTTCTGCAGGCGGCCCGCAGTGTCGATGATGAGCACGTCGGCGTTCTCTTCCTTGGCCTTGGCACTGGCCTCGAATGCGACGGACGCCGGATCGGCGCCGTCCTTGTCGGAACGCACGACCGGGACGCCGACCTTGGCACCCCAAGTTTCCAACTGGTCGGCGGCCGCCGCGCGGAAGGTATCGGCAGCGCCCAACATGACCTGCTTGCCTTCGGAAACAAGCAGGCGGGAAAGCTTGCCCGCAGTGGTGGTTTTGCCCGTGCCGTTCACACCGACCATGATGATGACGCTTGGTTTGTTCGCGTCTTCCTTATTGGCATTGAGGCGGCGATCCGTGTCAGTGCCTACGAGCTTCAACAGCTTGTCCTTCAGCGCGGCACGCACTTCGGCCGGATCGGACTGGCCTGCGATTCGGGCGTCGTTGCGCAGTTCCTCGACGAGCTGTTCGCTGGCTTCCGCGCCCACGTCGGCAAGCAGAAGGGTGTCTTCGACGTCTTCCCAGTCGGCTTCGGAAAGCTGATCCTTCGCAAGAATGTTGAACAGAGCCTTGCCGAACGGATTGCCGGATTTCGACAGGCGCGCCTTAAGACGCTGCATGCGCGTGCCGGCGGATTCGGGGGTTTCATGAACCGGTTCGGGCTTGGCTTCGGTGGCTGGTGCAGGAGCTGCCGTTTCGGAAGAGGAAGCTTGAGCTGAGGACTTCTGCTGACTTTCAGCCGGAGCTTTTTCAGCTGCATCAACATTGGAATCAACGGACGGCTTCACCGTGGAAGAATCAGCCGCAGCCGACTTTGCTTCCGCGGCAAGACGGGCGTCAGCCTTGGCTTTCGCATCCTCCGTGGACTTATCGACGGCGTTCTTGCGGGTCTTACCGAGCCACCAACCGCCAATCACCAGAATTGCCGCGATAACGACAACGGCGACAATCGCAATAATCACATTCGTATCCATGACTCCAGCCTAAAAAGCGCAACGGACACACCGGCTCCGCCCCGCGGACGCACCACGAATGTCCGATTCTGCAGAATCGGACAGACTATCCACGGGGCATGAAAAACTGGACGGCATGGCCAATACATCCAGAATGACGTCGTATCAGCGGCGCGAGCAGCTCATCGAAATCGGTCGTTCGCTGTTCGCGTCGAAGGGGTTCGAAGCAGTGAGCGTGGAGGAGATCGCCGCCACCGCGAAAGTGTCGAAACCCATTGTGTACGAGCATTTCGGAGGCAAAGAGGGCCTGTACGCTGTGGTGGTGGACCGTGAGATGCGCGCGCTTACCGACACGCTCGTCAACGCGCTCTCCGACCCACAAGCGCACCCCCGTCAAATCGTGGAACGCACGGCGCTGGCACTGCTCACCTATGTTGAGGAGAATGCTGAAGGATTCCGAGTGCTCACCCGCGATTCGCCGAAAACCGATCCGGCCAGCTCGTTCAATTCGCTTTTGGGAGACATCGCCCTGCGCGTGGAAGACATTCTCGCCGAAGCGTTCAAACGCCAGCACCTGCCGGCCAAGGGCGTGCCATACTACGCGCAGATGCTCATCGGCATGACCGTATATACCTGCCAGTATTGGGCGGACCAGCGCAAACTCAGTAAAGAGCAGATTGCCGCGCACATCGTGAATCTGGCCTGGCATGGCTTGAGCCGCATGGAAGCCAAGCCGGAACTGCGTTTCGAAAGCGACAAAGCCACAAAAGAGGCGGAAAAGCAGGAAAGGCGCGAAATCAAGGAAATCGCGAAACGCGAGCGCAAGGCCGCAAAAGAGGCACAATCACAAAACAATACGGAAAGCCCAGCCGAGCAGAACGCTGAACAGAATACCGAACAAGGCGCAGCCGGAAGCCAAGGCACGCAAGCCGAACAGCAGTCGTAAAACCCAGCCGCCCCCAGTCATCGTAAGCATCGCAGCCAACGCCAACAGGCGCCAGACGCAAGAATCGAACAGTACCAGCAACAGGGGAATCGCAAGCATCGCACAAGCCAACAAGCATCGACGAAAACTTACAAATTGTCAACAACGGTACCCTTAAGGGAAATTTCAGGTGCAGATTGCGCTATTCAGGGTGCCTATTGCGTACAAACCGTTCCCCTGAAGCGAACAAGGTGCTACGTTAGTTTCGTTACGCAGTGACCACGCGCCGCGCGCGGCAGGTCACCTCGTCCTACCAAGGAAGACTATGCAGGAGAAGAAGACGCTCACCTTCGTGGTGCCCGCGTACAACATGACCGAATATTTGGAACGATGCGTCATGTCGTTAATCGCAGCGAAGCGCAACGACGACATCGAAGTGCTGATCGTGGATGACGGCTCGTCCGACGGCACGCTGGAAATGGCACAGAAATTCGAAGCCCGCTATCCAGGCATCGTGCGCGCCATCCACCAAGAGAACAAGGGGCATGGCGGAGCCGTCAACACCGGCATCGCGGCGGCAAGCGGCATGTACGTGAAGGTTGTTGACGCCGACGATTGGGTTGGCCCCGAATCGCTCGAACAGGTCATGGCCGTGCTGCGCGAAGAGGCCGATTCCACCGAGCCGATCGACATGCTCGTCACTAATTATGTGTATGACAAGGTTGGCAAACGCAACAAGCATGTGGTGAACTTCCGCCATGCCATGAAGGCCGGCGAGCGCCTGACCTGGAACGATCTTGGGCATTTCGGCTTGGCTGAATACATTCTCATGCACGCGCTGACGTACCGCACCGCCGTGGTGCGAGAGTCCGGCATGCAGCTGCCGGAGCACACGTTCTACGTGGACTTCATTTACGCGTACCAACCGTTCCCGTGGGTGAAGACCATGAAGTATTTGGATACGCCGTTCTACCACTATTTCATCGGTCGCGACGGCCAGAGCGTGCAGACCGACGTGATGATCCGCCGCGTCGACCAGCTGCGCCTCGTCAACCAGTGCATGGTGCGTGCAACTCCGGAACGCGGCACGGTGCCGGACGGCCTATACCGTTATATGATCCACTTCCTGGCGATTGAAAGTTCCGTGGCAAGTGTGTTCATGATTTTGTCTCGCGATCCGGAAAATTATGAGAAGAAAAAGGATATGTGGGACGACATTAAGGCGTACTCCCCCACTATTTACAAGGATGTGCGCAAGAAGGCCATGTCTCGTGCGTTGAATTTGCGCGGGTCGATCGGTCGTTTCGTGATTCGCAAGGGGTATTTCGTGGCGGAACACGTCGTCGGGTTCAACTGATCGGCGCCATCTGCCTTATATATGGCAGATTCGCGGGTCCGTCAACTGATATCTCGCTTATATATGGCAGATGCTTTTGGAGAAAGACGACTTAGAGGGTATATTTTTACCCCCGAAGTCGCCTTGCTACCAAGCACGAGTGCCATATGTAAACGAAATGCCTCGTGTCAGCTCTTGAAATCTGCCATATATAAGCGAGATATGGGCAAAAACTGACGTACGAGAATGCGGATGCAGTCGTGAGGCTGTCGGGAGCAGTACTGACGCTTCCAACAGCCTGCGTTCATGCGGAATGCTCCGAGCGCGGAAACCTTGGCTCATTGGGACGGGTTTTGCCGGATTTCGGGGCTTTATGCTTAGTTCCAGCGGTCGGACATGGCGAAACTGTTGTGCATGAGATTGCTGGACGTGTAGAGCACGTCGTTGAGCAGTTTCGTGACGTGAGTGCGCAAGTATTCCGCCATTTCTTCGTTGGACTGCTGCAGTCTGGCGATGGTTGCAATACTTGCGTTTTCCGCAATCTCCGCGGCCCCTGCACGCTCCTGCGATTCGGACGCGCTCGTTTGCGCGGACATCTCACGCAATTCGGCATCAGTGCGTTCCACCAGACGATGGCCGTAAGCGCGGGCCGATTCCGCAAATTCTTCGATCGCATTGCTGGTTTCGTAGAAATGCGCGTCGGCGAGCGCGGCGATCAGACGGTTCGCCCAGTACAGGTTGCCGGTCGAGACTTCCGGCGTGGTGTCGCGCAGGTAGGCGGGCGTATCGTCGACGTTCGCGTAGAACGGCGTGGCCGCGGTGAAGGGGCCGGAACCGTATGAGATCCACATGATCGAACGGCTTGCCTCCGGCGCGTACGGGCGGATTTGCATGGCCACCATATGCCCGGTGCGGTTGATGCCGATCGGACGGTAGCGATGGCGGCTTTCCGACGTCCCGAGTGTGCCGTACGGATCGTAAGGGGTCCCCTCGAAGTGTGCACTCATCAGGAAGTCGACGTCTTCGAGCGTCACAGCGTTCTCAGGCACACGACACCACGGAATATCGTCGGATGCGGGCGTGTAGCGGGCGGCCGGCGAATCCCAGTCCTCGCTTGGATTGAGGTGGCGCTGCATGTACCAGGCACGCGGCGTGTTGTAGATGCGGTCTTTGGTGGTGGCGGTGCCGAAAGCCGTGCGCGGATTGAAATGGTTGTGACCCAGCGCCGCGCCGCTACTGCTATTGCCACCGCCGTTCATACTGGCGTTTCCGAAAACGCTCGTCGGCTGGAATCCGAAGCCGCTACTCGCACCCGCGCTCATAGTGCGGTCAAGGTGGTGCGCGTCCATGAATTCGCGCAGATCGGCACTGCACATGAACTCGCGTTGGGCGCTGAAGGCGTCGTCGAAGTCGAAATCGTCGATGCCGAGCTGGTTGGGGATGGTCGCATAGCAGTCGTCCGGCACGCGGCGGGCGATCCAATGGTGCCCGCCGATTGTTTCGACGTACCAGATTTCGTTTACGTCGGAAATGATGATGCCGTTCGATTCGTAGGTGCCGTATGTTTCAAGCAGTTCGGCGAGACGTGCGACGCCTTCGCGTGCCGTGGTTACGTAAGGCAGCACAAGGGTGATGACGTCTTCTTCTCCGATTCCGCCCGGAACTTCGGGGGTATTAGCGGCTTCGTTCGCCGGTTGCAGTTCAACGAGCGGATCAGCGGCTAGCACGCGCTCGTTGACCGCGATGGTTTCGGTGGCGCTCATCGCCACATTGCGCTCGTTGACGCCCGCTTCCGCGAGAATTCCGCGATTCGGCAGCACGTTCGGTACAATGCTGTATCGGCATGGATTGTCGGGAAGGTCGATTTCGACATGACTGAGCACACTGCGGTAATGCCTCGGTTGGTCTTGCGGTGCGACCGCAATGAATTTCTTGGGGTCGTAACGGCCGGAACCGGAATCATCGTCGCGTGCGATGATGGTGGAGCCGTCGTAGCTGGCTTTCTTGCCTACAAGAATCGTGGTACATGACATGCGTTCCACTGTACGAGCAGATATGCAGAAATGACGCTGCGATTCGCGAGAATTCGATGATGATTCGGCGATGACTTGGTGATAATCCACGTTTTTTGTTACTTACAGCTGATTCGTGTGGCGTTTTGCGTAAATATGCTGTATACTGTCTCCTTGTTGCCCCTCTAGCTCAACGGTTAGAGCAGCGTCCTTTTAAGTCGTGGGTTGTGGGTTCGAATCCCACGGGGGGCACCGCGAAACCCTTGGAAACATTAGCTTCCAAGGGTTTTCAATTCCCGCGATTTTTGGCTCCAGACGCAATTAGTCGCACTCACATTGTTCGCGCCCCAAACACGGATTGTCACATCATCATCCGCGCCGGTAAACACCCTGCCGTCGCCATCATCGGATTCCTCACCCTTACAGGCAAGACGCCTTGCCGGGATGGCGCCTTGCCGATTCCAAAAGGCTTCCGCCAATACAGCGGCAATAGGAAAGTGGGAAATCGAGAAAAGATTGCAATTCCAACGAACACGCCCTAGACTCTTAAAAAGTCGCTAGGGGGCAGCTATCATGGTCCTTCGGAATTCTTATGAGGGGGAACTCCACGCATTCAGGGCGGTATTTCGAAGGCATCGCTTTGGGGCAACTAGTTACGTAACTAAGAAAGGGTTTCCCCAAATGTCTTTTGGCAAAAAGATTATTGCGGGCGTTGCAGCTGTAGCGACTCTGGCCGCCTTGGCACCGGCAGTAGCAATGGCTGATACTGCCCAGAATCAGAATTCTGCAACTTCCTCGCAGGCTAAAGAAGAATACGCCACGGTGACGTTCTACACCGCTGACGGACACAGCATCCAGGGAGTCACCTGGCAGAAAGGCACCGCCTTCTCCCAGTACGCACTCGGCATCCAGGCACCGACCATCGAGGGCAAGACCTTCACCGGCTGGGCTTACTCCGAGGGCACCATGCTCAAGGACACCGATCAGGTGTTCGCGGACATCGCCGTCTACGCGACGTACGCGGATACCCCGACACAGGATGACAACACCCAGTACACCGTCTCCTTCTACGCAGGCGCCGACCAGCTCATCCAGACCGTCAGCTACTACGCCAAGGACAAGGCAAAGTTCTCCCAGTACGCACTCGGCATCCAGGCACCGGCCGTCGAAGGCAAGACCTTCACCGGCTGGGGCTTCGCCTCCAACGACGGCAACGTCGCAGTCAACCCGGACGCAGAAGTGACCGGCAACTGGGCCGTCTACCCGATGTACAAGGACACTCCGACTTCGGAAGATAAGACTCTGAACACGGTCTCCTTCTACAACACCAAGAACGAGCTGATCCAGACCGTCAGCTACTACGCCAAGGACAAGGTCAAGTTCTCCACCTACGCCGCAGGCATCCAGGCACCGGCCGTCGAGGGCAAGACCTTCACCGGCTGGGGCTTCGCCTCCAACGACGGCGACGTCGCAGTCGACCCGAACACGGTCGTGACCGGCAACTGGGCCGTCTACCCGATGTACAAGAACGCTGAAAAGAAGGATGACACCACCCAGAACGTGGTCTCCTTCTACGCAGGCACCGACAAGCTCATCCAGACCGTCGGCTACTACGCCAAGGACAAGGTCAAGTTCTCCCAGTACGCGCTGGGCATCCAGGCACCGGCCGTCGAGGGCAAGATCTTCACCGGCTGGGGCTTCGCCTCCAACGACGGCGACGTTCCGGTCGATCCAGACATGGTCGTGACCGGCAACTGGGCAGTGTACGCCATGTACAAGGACGCTCCGACCGACGACTCCAAGAAGGATGACAGCAAGCCGGCCGACACCACCAAGAAGAATGACACCAAGGGCAACACCAAGAAGACCGTTGCCCAGAAGATCAAGAAGGCCGTTCTCGGCAACACCGGCGCTACCGTTGGTGGCGTTGCGGTGTTCGCCGTGATCGCCCTGCTCGGCTTCGCCGGCATCACCGTGCTCCGCAAGCGCGCCTGAGTCTAACTCAGTCAAGGTGGCATTCGCCTGAAAGCGATTAATTTGGCTCCGTGCAACGACTTCCCCTGGAGTACTTGCGCGGAGCCAAATTGCCGTATTTAATGGCACGTTATGGCTTCATTGAACACACCCTGCAATAAGGTCGCCGACATAGCTAAGGGTGTATAAGATAAGACTTGGCTGGCTGCCGGCGAGGGCTATACCTCAAACGCAGTTGATAGGTGAGGAAGAGCCTTCGAAAACACTTCTTCACCCTGATGCGCTGCCCTAGCCAGCGACCAACCATCCACCCCTGGGAATCGTACGATTTCCAGGGGTTTCCTGTATTCAGCGGAAAACCGCCGAACCTCAGCATACCGTAGAGCCAATTCCCGCGAATATGCTCACAGCCCCCTCAGAATTTCCTGTCAGCCCAACAGTCCTTAAGACAGTAGGCAAATCGGAATCATCAAGGTTGTTCAACACGCCCACGCAAATTCGCGCTACGCATACTCATCATTTTAGGGGGGGGGGGTGACAACTGAGGTCATTTGCGGTATATTACCGGTGTTTTACATATGAATAAACAGTTTTCGCCGTGCCATCAGGCAGGCATTGACGTCACCAAGCCACCCCCCCTATATACAACCCTCTCCATAAAACACGCACGACATGCGCTTGGACGTGAATTCCGTGGTTTGGGGTACACTAGACATATTCGAACAAACGTTCGTATTTTGGGGAATTCCGGGGAATTCCCCACTATATACAGTGAGGAAACTCACGACACACCACTACCTGTAGTGTGTATGCTAGATAGTGGCTTGCGTAAGCGAGCATAACCGAAGAACGTGGCCGACACGGCTTTCGCAAACGACGGAAGCCATTTTTGCATAGGGAGGAAATCGAATGACCGTGACCGTCTTCACCAATCCGAGCAACCCGCAATGCGAAGCCACCGAACAAGAGCTTGCAAAGCTGGGCGTGCGTTACGACACCGTTGACCTGACGAAGAACCCGTCCACCTTCGAACAGATCAAAAACGCTGGCTTCAAGCAGATTCCGGTCGTCATCTCACCGAACTCCTCATGGAGTGGACATAGGCCGGATCTGATCCGCCAGCTCGCACAAAGCTTCGCCGCATAAGCGCGCAGAAGTCGCAGCGTACCGAGTCCACAAAGGCCGTGCGGACACAGGTCACATGCAGCCGCGCACGGCGCAACCAACAGCGGACGCCACCATCCGCGTTCTCCCACAAAGCTTCGCCATCTAGGTCATAAGGCAGTCATCCATAAAGCAGTCAACCACTACATGCGGCCGGCAGTAGACGGGTCGAGCGTCATGGTCTGGAACCGATTGGCCATGAAGTCGTCGTCGAAATACGTGGCGAAGAATTGCGAAACGGGCGAATCCTGCGCAATACCCGCCATACGCGAATACCAGGAATCCAGCGCCATCAACGTCATCACGCCGTCAACGAAAATCAGCGCGAAACACACCGCCGTCAACGTATAGCGAATCTTCCACGGAATACGCTGAATCATCGCAAGCAAATGCGGCAGAATCAGCTTCACCCACACCAAGCCGAGTATTCCCCAGAAAAACATGTATTTGCCGGATGTGCGCCCATCAATCGACAGCCATTGACCCGTGTAATCCCACGCGCGAATACCGAACGCAACCTCCATGAACCAGCTGGTGAAATATTCGAACGCGCCGCCAATCACCGCACTGGCGCAGAAGATCAGCATCCAATTCGACCGCCACAAGTGGTTGAGCAATACCGTCAGGATCACCGCGCCAAAGCCGTAGATCGGCGAGAACGGCCCCCACAAAAATCCGGCGCGATCCTGCCATTCGCCGAACAGCACATAGTGGTATAGCGTCTCCACTACCAGACCGAACACGCATCCGACCACAAACAGCCAAAACAGGTTGAAGAAATCAAGCGAAATATAGCCCTTGCCGGTCAGATCACGGCCGGCCATACCCTTCGAAACAGCCGTCTCATACTCGCTGCGCGCATCCAAACGACGAAGCGCGAACTGCAAACGTCGCTCCTCGCGCAGCGACGGATCAGCCGTGATATGCAACGCAACCAATACAAGCAGCTGCACGGTCGGACTGATCAGATTCACGCCCAAACCCTGCAACGACAACGACAATAGGCCTTCCGCAAGCGTGAGCGGAATCATCAGATACGTCCACTGCGCGATATGCCGACGCTTGTTGAGAATCAGCAGCATGCCGAAAATCGCAAGGCATGCGGTGGAGACCAGCAGCACTGCAGCATGAATAACCGACAGAATAGTGGTGAGATTCAGCGCGCCAAACGCCAGTTTGCCGGAAAGCGCGGCGTGGATTGCATACAGGCAGGAAATCACGATGATCGGCAACGTCACCACGCCTTCGATCAACATGACGATGCCGTAAATACGTGCAATCAGCGGCAGCCTGCGGTCAGCAGGATTGCCGTCATCTTCCGCCGATTGCGATTGCGCAATGATGCCGGCCTCTTCGATTGCTGCGATTTCGGTTTCGTCGGCGATGGCCTCGCTCACATCTTCAATCTTGCTCATGCTTGTTCGTCCTTCCCAGAACAACGCTACCAAAACCCGATCGCAGTGCGCTACACGAGATGATTGTTTGCGCGCAACGCGCACAACCTGCGATTTCTGCCTGCGCAAGTCACATGTCATCCCGCAATCACAAGATGCGCAGACAGCAGACTCGACTTGCGCAGACACAGAAGGCAAGTTGCGCGGTCTCCAACAGCAAGATTCACAGTCCTGCCGCGGTTTGTCGTGTTTATTTCAGTCATGGACGGAGCGCATTTACGCCTGTGCCCAAATTTGTCCGAGAGCGGGTATTACGATACGGGAGGCGTAGCGCTACGAATAACGTATCGCTACGCGCGAACACGGTCGAACATCCATTGGACTGGGGAGACAATGCGCAACGTACTGCAGATTCTGCGTCGTGACCTCAAACGACTCGTCACCGTACCTGCCGCCTGGGTCATCATGATCGGTATAACCATCATTCCGCCGCTGTACGCATGGTTCAACATCTACGGATTCTGGAATCCGTATGGCAATACCCAAGGCATCAAAGTTGCCGTGGCCAACGTCGACAAAGGCACCGACAACGCCCTGCTCGGCAAAATGAACCTCGGCGACCAGATCGAAGACACGCTGAAAGACAACGACCAGCTTGGCTGGGAATTCATGGGCAAGGCCGAAGCGATGGAAGCGGTACAGTCCGGCGACTGCTATGCGGCGATCATCATCCCCTCCGATTTCAGCGAGGATCTCGCCAACGTCGTGACCGACAGCAAGAACCGGCCGACGCTGGAATACTATGTCAACGAAAAATCGAGCCCGATCTCCCCGAAAATCACCGACCAAGGCGCGACCACCGTTGATCGTACCGTCAACAACACCTTCGTCTCCACCGTCAGCGAAGTACTCACTAAAGCCGTGAACTCCGCGAATGACACCATCAACGGCAAAACCAACTCCTTCGTCAACGAAACCACAGCAGAACTCGACAAAACCCAGAAGAACGTAAGCCTCATCCGCTCCACCATCGAAGATCTTGACGCACAGCTCGCCAACGTGCCGCAACAAACGCAATCCGCCCGTCAGGCAATGAACGACGTGCAGCTGGCCGCAGCAAGCGCGGGCAAGGGCCTGGCGAACACCGCCACCGCCATCGGCACCGCACAAAACGGCCTCAATACCTTCACGTCCAACGCCAACACCGCTTTGGAAAACGGTTCCGGCCTGATTTCGCAGGCCGCCAGCGACACCACCACCAGCATCAACAAGGTGACCACGGCCGTCTCGTCCGCAAGCGGCACCGCACAGCAGGCCGTCAGCAACATGCAAAGCGTGACCGACAGCAACGCCCGGCTCATCGAGAAGCTCAAGAACGTCAGCGACAACGCACAGTACCAAGACATCATCAAGAAGCTCGAAGACACCAACAACACGGCCGCCGGCACGCTCAACGACCTCAAAACGTTGAGCGAGAACACGCAATCCACGTCCGACAGCGTGTCCAAACTCGCCACCGACTTCAACACCAGCACGCAAAATTCGCTGAAAAGCATGGGAGATGCCCGCAACACGTTGAATTCCGGTGCGCTCCCCCAGCTCAACTCCGGTCTGAGCTCGCTCGCCATGACCGCCGGCACACTGTCCGGCACCGTAACCAGCCAGACCACCGTGGTCAACCAGACCTCCGCCGTGCTCGACCAACTCGACCAGGTGGCGAACGACACCCGCACCACGCTGCAGAACACCGACAAGCAGCTCGAGCAGGTGGAGAACAAGCTCATCACCGTCAGCACCGACCTGAAAGCGCTCGGCAGCGTTGACATGCTGAAAAGCCTGACCGGCGACAGCTCCCTCAACACGGAGAAAATCGCTTCGTTCATGCAGTCCCCCACGGTGATCGACACGAAAAACGTGTATCCGATGAACTCCTACGGTTCCGGCATGGCTCCGCTCATGACCAACCTGGCCCTGTGGGTGGGCGCGTTCGCCTTCGTGGTGATCTTCAAGGTGGAGGTCGACGATGAAGGCCTCGAAGACCTCGACTTGACCACTTCCGAAAAATATTTCGCCCGCTACATGCTGCTCGGCATCATGGGCGCCATCCAAGGCGCGATCACCACCATCGGCAACCTCATCATCGGCGTGCAGACGGTGAACGCGCCGCTGTACATACTTACCGGCGTCATCACGTCGCTGGTATATCTGAGCATCACCTTCGCGCTGTCGACCTCGTTCATGCATATTGGCAAGGGACTGTGCGTCGCGCTGATCATCGTGCAGATTCCGGGCGCTTCCGGCCTGTATCCGATTGAGATGATGCCGAAATTCTTCCGCATGGTCTACCCGTTCGTACCATTCAGTTATTCGATTGACGCGTTCCGTGAGACGATTGCCGGCTTCTACGACGGGCATTGGCTCAAGTCGATTGGCGCGCTACTGATGTTCGCCGTGGTCGCGTTCTTCATCGGACTTGCGATTCGCCCGCTGCTGGTCAATCTCAACCGCCTGTTCGCCCGTCAGATCAAGGAAAGCGACATGATCATCGGCGAGGAGGTACAGCTTCCGGAACGCGGCTACAACGTGTCCCAGGCCATTCAAGTGCTCGCCGATAAGGGCGGCTACCGTGAGGCGATCGAGGAACGTGCGAGCCGCTTCGCCGAACTGTATCCGAAGCTCAAGCGTGGCGCGCTGGTTGCCGGTTTCATTGTGCCGGTGATTCTGGTGCTGATCTTCTCCTTCACCAACGGCGAGAAGATCGTGGTGCTTGCCACCTGGATCATCTGGGTGCTGCTCATCATCGGATTCCTGATGGTCATCGAATATATGCGTTTCAGCCTGCAACGCCAGGTGGAACTCGGCAGCCTCAGCGACGAAGCGATTCGCGAACAACTGGTGGAACGCCAAGCTGCAAGGCTGCGCCGCAAGAAGCGTGCGCAACAAATCAGGCGAGACAAGCTGATGCGCAAGGCACAACGAAGAAAACACGAAACCAAACAGGCGATCGCCAACGTCGCAGACACCAGCCAAGCCGATGCCGACGGCATCGCAACACTGGTACAGGCCATGAACGCGACCGGCAACACCGGCACAGCGAGCAACACCAATCCCAACGGTAACAGCGAAAGGAGCAACGCATGAAAAACATCTGGAAACTGTTCGTCGGCGACGTTCGACGCCTGACCAGCAACATCGTCTCCATCATCATCGTCATCGGACTGGTGGTAATTCCTGGCCTGTTCTCCTGGTTCAACGTGAGCGCAAGCTGGGATCCATTCGCCAACACCGGCAATCTGAAATTCGCCGTCGCCAACGACGATGAAGGCTACAAGTCCGATCTCATTCCCGTGAAGATCAGTATCGGCGATCAGGTGGTCAACACCTTGCGCGCCAACGACCAGATGGACTGGACCTTCACCACCAAAAAAGAGGCCATCGACGGCACCAAATCCGGCAAATACTATGCAGCAGTGGTGATTCCGAAGGATTTCAGCACCCGCATGATGACATTCTTCACCGCGGACGGCGACCATGCCACACTCACCTACTACAACAACGAGAAGAAGAACGCACTCGCTCCGAAGATCACCGGCCAGGGAGCCGACACCGTGGCAGCACAGATCAACGAAATGTTCTCCGCAACGTTGACGAGCACCGCGCTCAACATCGCCTCGCAGCTGGCCGATGAGCTTGACAAACCGAAATCGCAGGCCACGCTCACCAACTTCAGCAACAATATGAACAACTTCGCGAACACGCTGAACGACACGTCATCCGCGTTGACCACGTTCAGCTCGCTGACGTTGAGCGCGCAGAACCTGCTCGACAGCTCCAACAGCCTGCTTTCCAACGTGAGCGGCAGCGCGAAGAACGCCGTCAACGAGCTCAAACAGTCGAAGAACGGCATCAACGATCTGACCGGAGCCGTCAAAACCAGCACGAATGCGCTCAGCACCGCGTTGAGCAGCTCGTCGAACAGCTTCGGCGCTGTCTCCACCGATATTGACAGCGTATTCAACAATGCGGGCACCCAAGCCGGCAATACGGCCACCGCCCTGCGCAATCAGGCTGCGAACGTATCCAAGCAGGCGCAAGGCTATCAGAACATCTACGATGCCCTCGACGAGCTCAGCAACAACAATCTGGTGCCGGAAGTCGCGAAAATCGCCATCAATCATCTCAAAACCAACGTGGGCGCGACCATTACGCAACTCAACGATCTAGCGAACTCACTCAACACCAGCGCCGACAATATCGACGCGAAAGTGAGCGACACCACAGCCGACCGCGAGCGCGTGAGCCAGCTTGCCCAGCAGGCGAAGGCCTCCATCGACGGCATCAAAACCGATTTCGACAGCCAGCTCAAGCCGCAGCTCAATGACATTTCCGATTCGATCAGCAGCACGGCCACCGCACTGAGCAGCACGGCCACCGATCTGAAGGGCGCGTTGGGAGATCTCAACAGCACCACGAAGTCGGCAGGCAAGCAGCTGACCAATATTCGCACGGTGTTGGATTCCACCGCCGAAAGCCTCACTAAGGCGAGCACCGCGCTGTCTTCGTTCAATGGCACGCTTTCCGACGCGCTGAACAGCGGCAATATGGACACCGTCAAGGACGTGCTCGGCAACAACACCGATTCGCTGGCGGCGGCTCTTGCGGCCCCCGTCCAAGTGAAGCGCACGGCCGTGTTCCCTGTGGAGAATTTCGGCTCGCAACTGGCTCCGTTCTACACGATTCTGCCGTTGTTCGTGGGATCGCTGCTTATGGCCGTAACACTCAAGACCACGGTGTCGCGCAAGAATCGTGAGGAGCTCGACAATCCGAAGCCGCATCAGCTGTTCCTCGGCCATTATGGCGTGTTCGCCGTGATCGCACTGTTGCAGAGCACGTTCTCGCTGGGCGGCGGCCTGCTGTTCCTGCACATTCAGGCGGTGCACCCGTGGCTGTTCATGTTGACCGGCTGGGTGGCCTCCCTCGTGTTCTCGTTCTTCACCTACACGATGGTGGCGAGCTTCGGCAACGTGGGCAAGGCCATTGGCGTGCTGACGCTGGTGTTGCAGATTTCCGGCGCGAACGGCGCGTATCCGCTTGCCGTGCTGCCGAAGATCATCGGCGATATCAGCCCGTTCCTGCCGGCCACGCATGCGATTACGGCATTGCGTGCGGCCATTGCCGGTATTTACAACAATGATTATTGGCATGCGATCGGTTCGCTGTTGCTGTTCCTGATTCCGCTGCTGCTGATTGGCTTGCTGCTGCGTATTCCGCTGGTCAAGTTCAATAGGTGGTACGTGGCGAAGGTGGAAAGCACCAAGGTGGTCGCATGATTACCGGAGTGCATGAGGTGGTTTCCGGAGCCGTTTCCGATGTGGTTTCCGACGCGGTCAGTGACGTGCATGAGGCCGTTCGCAAGGCGCAGAGCCGCCGCGAGCAGCTTCGCGAGCAGACCGATCATAAGATCATGAAGGCCACGCTTGCGATTGTGATTTCCGATGGTGTCGGTGCGGTGACCATTGAAGAGGTCGCCCGTCGTTCCGGTGTTGCGAAAACCACGATTTACCGTCGCTATAAGAATGCGGACGATCTGTTGCGCCGCGTTCAGTTGGAAGTTGCGGGATTGCCGGATTTCAGCGATGTCGAGTTGTCGAAAAACGGTCTGCTGACGATACTGCAACGCATTCAGGACTGTTTTTTCGACAGTGAGCTTGGTTTGAAAGCCGTCGGTGTGGTGCTTTCTTCCGATAATCCTTCGTTGAATGCGATTGCGGATCAGGTGCTCGTTCCCGCGGAAAAGCGTTTTTCTGAGTTTGTTGAGCGCGGCATGAAGGCCGGAGTGTTCCGTAATGGATTGGATCCGCAATTCCTGTTCAGCACGATACTCGGCTCCATGCTCGCCTGTAAGGCGTTGCATGGCGACGCGAGTATTCCTTGGCCTGAGAACATGACGGCTGTTCTGTGGCCCGTTATGGCCGCCTGAAAGGCATTGCAGAGCAGAGTTGCACGTAGTAGTATCTGAAACTCATGAGCGTCCCCGCTACGGCCTTTAATCACTCTTTGAGTGAGGCTGTAGCTGAGGCGCTCATTGTACGTTTGCAGACTTTTCGCCGCTACTGGACCTACTGGATCGACGCTTCCTGACGGGCCACGTCCAACGCCTTGTTGAACGCTTCCGACGTCCAGCTGGCACCGGCCACCTTGTCTACCTTGAGGTCTTTGAGCGGTTTGCCGTCCACCACGCCGTTGATGGCTTCGGCGAACGCATTCTGGTGCTTTTTGGAGATGGACGTGAACGGATGCCCGATAACCTCCACATTGGTGACGGTCTGATCTTTGACCGTCACATGCACGTCGATGGTGTCTTCGCCCACCGGCCCGTACTGGCCGTTGATCGAGTAGGTACCGTCGGCGTAGTTGCCGGTGTCTTGCTTGTCGGATGTAGTGCCGTTCGGATCGTCGGCATGGTTTTTGTCGTCCGAATCCGCAGAATCGCCGGAGTCGGTGGCGCTACCGCTGTTCTTCGAATTTTCTTCCTGCGATTGCACGCTTTCGCCGGAATTTCCGGCATATTCATCGTCCATCGGTGTCGCCGTGGGTTCGCCGCATGCCGACAGCAGCGCAAGGCTTGCCGCAGACAGTGCGATCACTTTGATCGCATTCGATGATTCGTTGCTCATGTTCGCTCCGTACGATTCGTCAGTGCTATGGCTTGGATTATTCGGCTGATTTCAGCTTATTCCTCACCGCCGGTTTTCGCGGCTTTGGTCGGATCGGCGAAGCTGATGGCCGTCTCGCCATTCTGTGCGCCTTCCGTAGTGGAACCGGTGTATGCCGGCTTGCCACCCGCCTGCTCATAGACCTTCCGTGCGGCCTCATCATTCCACTTCTCACCGACGAGCACGCCATGGTTGAGCATGATCTCGCGCTGGGCACAAGACGCGACGAGCGCATCATGGGTCACAACGATGATGGTAGTGCCCTGCTCGTGCAGCTGACGGAACAGGTCAAGCACGATTTTCTCGTTCTTCTCATCCAAATTGCCGGTCGGTTCGTCCGCAAGAATCAGTTTCGGACAGTTGATGAGCGCACGTGCGATGCACACACGCTGCTGTTCGCCGCCGGAAAGCTGTCCGGGCAGATGGTGGGCACGCTCCTTCAGACCGACGCGCTCCAATGCTTCCAACGCCTGCTGCTCGTTGACTACGGAATGGTAGTACTGTGCCACCATCACGTTTTCCACAGCCGTCAGATGCGGTACCAGATAGAACTTCTGGAACACCAATCCGATCATGTTCTTACGCACGTCGGCAAGCTGCTTGGCGTTCAAATCCTCCAACTTGCGGCCTTCCAGCATGACGGAACCCTTTGAAGGCGTGTCCATGCAGCCAATCATGTTCATCAGCGTGGTTTTGCCGGAACCCGACGAACCGACAATCGCAAGCCATTCACCTTGCGGAACGGTCAAAGTCAAATCGTCGACGGCACGCAAATCGCCGTAAATCTTGGAAATATGATCCAATTCAAGCAACGTATTCAACGTATGTTCGGAACTCATGATTATTCCTCCCTCAAAACGATGGCGGGGTCGATACGGGTTGCGCGGCGAACCGGCGGGATGGATGCGATGACGGCGATGAGCACGCTCAACAGCAGCGAAGCGACGCCCAATAGCCAGTTGAAGCCAATGGCACGTTCGAATACGGACACGCACAGCACGCGGGCCAGCAGGTAGCCGATGACAGTGCCGATCAGGCCGCCAATCAGTCCGTAGATGGCGGATTCCACATAGAATTCGATGCCGATGGCGCGCGAGGATGCGCCTAACGCCTTGCGCAAGCCGATTTCGTTGCGTCGCTGAGACACGATGGAACTGATGGTGGTGCCCACGCCCACAAACGTCAGCACGAGCACGACCAGCGACACGATCCAGAACAGGGTTTGCAGCATGGCGATGATACGAGTGTCGGATGAGGTGATTTTGGTGACGGTCTGCGCTTTCACGCCGGTTGACGGATTCGCATTGATCGATTTGACGACATCGTTGAGTTCGCTGCCTACCGCATTGACGGAATATTCGATCACGTCCGCGCCACGCTTGGAACCGGCCAGTTTGGCCACGTCAGCGTTGACCGCGTAGACGATTTCGTCTTCGCTGCCGCCCGTATCGACGATGCCTCCGACACGGAATTCAGTGCCGGTGTTCTCCATAATGTCGGACGAAACGCGGCCGTTTTCCGTGACTTGCGCTTCGGTTTGGCTAAGAGCGCCGGAATCCTGCGCATCGTCGGATACGCGGTAGCCGATGGTTACGGTCGAACCGATGGAGACACCGAGCGCGTCTGCCACGTCACGGCCGAGCATCACGTTGCCTTTGCTGGGCCAATCGCCAGTCACGTTCCAATGATGGTTGAGCGCCTTCACGTCTTTGGTTGTGATGCCAGCCAGCGTGTATGGCGCAGAATTGATGCGCACGCTTTCATACCGGTAAGCGGCGGAACGGGCGCTGTACGAGCCTTTCACCATCTGGTTCAACGCTTTGACGGTATCGGTGTCGATGCCGTGGGACTTTTCGGCTGATTCGGACGGCGTGACGATAAGATTCGCACCATACGCACGCATTTCCTCGTTCATCTGCTGTGGAACGGCAATACACGTCGCCGCAAGGCAGAACAGCGTGGCAGCGCCCACCATGGAGGCGATCACGGCCATAACGGCCCGCGAACGACGGCGGAACACCGCGCCCCACAGCATGGTGAAGAACATCTTGCGATTAGTCATCTCATGCCCCTTACGGACTGTCTTGAACTCACCTACCATGCAACACCTCCGCAGACGAACAGCACAGTGTGCCGTTCGTGACCGAGGCCGCAGCCGCGGCCGAGTTTACGGAACTCAAGTTGAAATCAACGGCCATGCAAGACCTCCGCAGGTTTGAGTCCCAGAATCGAACGGATCGACGAGAACGAGGCGATCAGCACGGTAAGCGTCAGCAGCACAAACACCAGCACAAACACCATCGGACGCATCGTAATGCCGGAACCGAATACCACATGTCCCACAATCTGCGCAACACCGGAACCCAACAGCGCACCGACAATCGCACCAACCAACGAAATCACAGCCGTCTCAGCGAGCATCAGGCGAGAAACCGCACCATCGGTGGCACCAATCGCCTTCAGCAACGCCAATTCTGAACCGCGCTCACCAATCGAGGCGGCCATCAGATTCGCCACTGCAATAGCGGCCGCAACCAGCGAAAGCACGGTCATCAGCACCATCACCGCCTGCGTTTTCTGCAGCACATCGCCCTGTAATGCGGCCACCTGACGCACCTGCTTGGCTACGGAACCGGGAATGACCTCTTCGATCTGATAGGCGATGGACGAAGGGTACGCGGTGCAATACCATGTTTCCCACTCATCTTGCGTGAGCGCATTCGGATTCTTCGACGCCTTACGCGCCAAATCATTGTCTGGCGTGGTCAGAGCCTTGACTTCGATCTTGTCGATGGAATCAGGCAGATTCGCAAGCACCTGCGTGGTGGATGACGGAATGTACATCGCATTGTTGTCGCTATCGCCGGAATCGTAAATGCCGGTGATGGTGATCCGCTGCTTGTTGCGGCTGCCGTCGGCGGTGGTTTTGTAGAGGGTTACGGTATCTCCCTTGGTCACGCCGAGTTTGGATGCGAGCGTGGTGCCGATCAGGCCTTGCGCGCTATCGTCTTTCGGCCAGGAGCCGTCAAGCTTCCACCACGAACGCATGCCGTTCATGCCCGCCACCGTGGATTCACCGGAATCCATATGCAGGGTCTTGGCGAACCATGTGCCCACGATCGGCACTCCGGAAGCCTTGCAGGAGCTGGAATCCACCGATTCGGACGCGCAGTTCACGTCAGCATGGATATTAAGTTCGGGGGCAAAATTCGTGATGTTGAACGCCCAGAAGATGGTTTTGATCTTCGGTACGTCCGATTCCTTCAGAAATGTGGTCGGATCGGATTCGGAAGTGCCGGAAGCGCTGCTATTCGCGTCACCCCCCGTGTTGTACAGGTCGTTGACGACGGCATCGGCCTTGGGCTGCACGGTGATGTTGGAACCGTACGTCGACAGTTCCGCGTTCAGCTTGTCTCCAACGTCGAACACCACACCCAGCATGGCCACGCTGACCGTGGCCGACAGGCACACGGTGACCGCGATCAGCAGTCTGCGTTTGAACTGCCTGCTGAACGAGCGGAAAATCATTCGAAAAAAGAACATGACTACCTCTTTCCGCTCACTGGAAATGCGTCGACAATGCGTCGAGCGTCGAAGTTTGAATTACGATTTTGCCGGATTCAACCTGATAATCGAACGGCACAGGATTGCAGCCGCCCTTGAATCCGATAGTGGCGAGGTTGATGGCGACATCGCACTTCTTGCAGATGATCTTGCCATCCTTCTCGTAATAGCCCGCGTCACCGCAGTTATCGCATGCGTCAAGACCGACACCGTACGCTCCACCATTCTTTTTGATGATGATGAAACGCATTACCGTGCCATCTTTCGCCTTGTATTGGAAGCGATGCAGGTGACCGTCGTTGATCTGACTGAATTTGATGGTGGCCACGCCGTCGCTCAGCGAATAATCCTCAGGCGGAGACAGCGTAATGACCTTCTTCGTTTGCGCCACACCATACGTGAGCGCGAACGTGATGCCGATCATCGCAACAAGACTCCATGCGCCGGCCGCCTTCGCACGGCGACGGAACGCGATATGCGATCGCACAATGGCCTCGTTTGCGCCTTCCGGCTTGATTTTGAAGCCCATCACAATGCTGGCGACCACCGGAATGATGAACACCAACACCATGGCAATGACCATATGACGCTGATGATTGATGCACCACACCAACGCCAGGAACGCTTCCGTAGGGAAATGAACGATGCGCTTGGACTGCAGAATCTGCGCAAGATCAGTGAAATGCGAGACAAACAGCAGCGCAATCAGCAGCAGCACGGCCGTGGTGAACGACCAACGAATCGCAGTGGAACGCATCGTACGGAAAATCAACGCTGCAACAATCGCAGTGGCCGCACCCAATGCGAAACCAAGCGCACGAAGCAGCATATCCGAAGTGAAGATCGGATCTCCTGGCTCCACGAAAATCGTCAAACGCAAAATAACATCAGGCAACGCACGGAAGGTGGTGGCGGCAATCGCAAGAGCGCCAATCGCATTCGCAATATCGAGCAACGCGCGATGATCATGCCAATTCGTAGTGATGCGACGTGCGAACAGCACAACAACGAACACTGCGATATCGAAAATCACACAACACCACAACGTGGGGTAATTGACGAACGTACGCTGATTGATCATCGCGGATGCACGCAACGCGGCGAACGCAATGGCACCCGCGAATCCAATAATGAAGCCCGCAAGACGCCAGTACGCGCTCAACGGCTTGTCACGCCCCTCACCGACCGTGAGCATCACGTTCAGCGCCATAATCAGCAAAGCCGGTGCCAGCGTTCCCTGCAACACCGTGACGTACTGCGTCAGCATCTCACACCTTTCGTTGTATATCCCTGTCAAAGCCTAGTGAATTCGGCACGCAAAAGGAACCCCCTTACCAAGATTCCCCCAAAAGCGCGTTATCTCCCAAAAGCGCATCCCCTCAAACGCAAGAGAGCGGTTGCTTGGATGGTTGTTCGACCGTAGGCTCGGCCGAACGGCCTTGAGTGCGTCGAACGACTATCCAGGCAACCGCGAACGCCGTACCCATATTCGCGCTACTTGCATACGTTTCGCGATACGTGAACGGCGTTAACCACGAGTTGAATCTCAACATGAATTCAGGCTTACATCCAAACCATTTCGCTTGGCATGTGCCGGAACTCACGTTTCAGATCACCACTCCTGCGGGGTGTAGTTCCACTCCGGAAAAGTGACCTCGAGCGGCTCGGTCCAGAAGCGGCCCTTAACGCCGGTTTCCGGATCAACATGCAGCATCCAACCCTTCTTCTCCGGAGATTCGATCTTCAGCACGAGCTTGTAGGAACCCGCCTCGTCGAGCTTGACGTTGGCGCCGTAGTGCGGGCCGTCGGAAGCGTTCATCTGCATGAAGGTACCGGAACCAACGGTCTCGTTGTTCGCGTTGTTGATGATCTCGTAGTTCACGGTGAGGTCCGGCACGAAGTCGCCCTTGCCATAGCCGAGCTCAGTGCCCTTCTCGTTGGCATGGATGTCGGCTTCCAGGTGGAAGGAAGCGTCGGCAGCCTTCAGGCCCATACCGGACGGTTCCATATCGATCGGCTGGAAGTACACGGCGTTGACGGTCAGAGCGTCAACATCCTGATCGGAGTGCTTCTCGTCGACCTGAATCTCTTCGAAGCCGGCGCCGTTGCTGTCATCAGCGCTGGAATCGCTGGATTTGTCGGTGGTGTCCGAAGTGGAGGTGTCGGACTTGGCATCGGATGCGGAATCGTTGGAATTGCCGCATGCGGACAGGGAGAAGGCCATGGAGCCTGCCAACAGGATGCCGAGCAGGGCGGCGATCTTCTTATTCTTCATTGTGTTCTCTTCCTTTTCTTTGGTTCCTTGAGGAACGTTGGAAACTTATGGAAATCTCTAAATCTTTACTTGTGATTATTGATTGGCGCTTACTTAGCCTGTTCCGCCTGCGCGGCCAACTTCATCCTGTGTTTCTTGATGAAACCGACCACGAACAGCACAACCACCGCGATCGCGGCAATCACCTGCGCCGTAATCGTTTCGACGTACGGATACAAGCCGATCCAATCGTTAGTTGGCACGCTGCTCAAGTAGGTGCCTTCAATAAGATCACCCTCGATGAGCGCATGGATGCCGCCACCCGCGAAAATCACAACCAGCACGGCCATCACAATCGAAGTGACGAGGAAGAACGGGCCGATCGGAATCTTCACCGAAGTGAATCGCAGAATCAGGAAGATGACGATCAGCACCGCGGCGGCGGCCAGACCGCCAACCCACATGCCGTGCGCATCCTGGCTCATGGAGTAGATGGACTCGTAGAAGATCACCGTTTCGGCGCCCTCACGGAACACGGCGAGGAAGCTCAGCATGGCAAGCGAGGCGATCATGCCCAAGCCCAGTCTCTGACCGGATTCGACCTTGCTTTGCGCGCCGGCCACAGCCGCTTCGGTCTTATTCCTGATGTAGTTGTTCCACGCTTCCACGGAGCTCTTGTTGAGCATCCAGTTACTGGTCCACAGCAGCATGAGGGTGGCGATCAGCGCGCACACGCCTTCGGAAATCTCCTGAATCGGGCCGGAACCGCCGAACAGGAACGTGAAGAGCACGGCGACCAGACCGGAGCCGGCCAGACCTGCGACCACACCAAGGTAGATCCACTTGGCGAAACGCTTGTTGCCGGACTTCACCAGATAGGCGATCACTGCGGCCACCACCAGCAGCGCTTCGAGACCCTCACGGATCAGAATGAGGAACGCCTGGCCGGCGGAGCTGGTGACGAGTTTGGTGAAGCCGTTGACATTGCCGGACGCACCACCGTCGAGGATGGCCGCGTCTTTCACAAGCCAGCTTTTCAAATCGTCGACATGCTGCTTGATTTCCTTGTCGGAACCGCCGTCGCGCATGATCTTACGAGTCATCTTGAACTGGTATTCGACCTGCGAAACACGGTCGCCGGAAATCGCGTTCATCACGTTCTTTTCGAAGCCGAGCTTCTCGTAGTACTGGTAGTAGGCGTTGTTGACCAGCGTGGCACCTTCGTCGCCCTTGCCGGCAGCGGCAGCCTCGTATGCCTGGTCGAGAATGACGGTCATTTCGCTGGCAACCTCACTCCACGTGCGGTCGCCTTTGCCTTTGGATGAATTCTTCTTGGCCGCGTCGAGCTTCTTGCGCTCTTCCGCGGTTTGCGCGGCACGCTGCTTCGCATATTCCTTAGGATTGGCGAGGTCGGCGTTCGCGTCAAGCGTTTGCGCGGTTGCGTTGATTTCGGCGGTCAGCGCGTCGATTTTGGCTGCGATGGCGTCGCCTTGGTCCTGCTGGTAGGCAAGACCTTCAAGATCGGTGAATTGCTGCAGCAGTTCCTTCTGCTTGTCGGCACTGATGGTGTCGTTGACGACTTTCGAGAAGTTGGATGCGTCGTAACCGATCCAATGCGCAGTCTGGAAATCGGTGCCAGCCTGACCGTAATTGCCGTCATTGTAGTCTTTTTCGGCAGTCGCAAGCTGGTCTTCGATGTTCTTCGCAGCGGCAGTCCAGGAATCAAAATTCGTTTGACCGTCATCGGCGGCAATTGCCGGCTGCGGAACTGCGGTAGTCGCGAAAAGCGTGGTCAACGCGATCATCAATGCCGCAATGAACGCGACAAGGCGACCGGACACACTTGTAGCCCGCTGCGTATCGCAGGATGACATAAGACCGCTTCCTCTCTCAGCCATTCACAATCCGATTCACGAGTGCGCCACCTTTGCCATACACACAGTGCGCACCGACTTCACAAGATAAAACGAAAAAAATCGAAAGAACAGTCTTGATTTTTTGGCAGTTTTGTTGTAGAAACCTTTAAAATGGCGGAATTCCGCCATTCTTCTTTTCTGTAATCCGCGCGAGTCGTCTCACATAGTGATTTTTTGAGGCGCTTTCGCCGTTCCTCTCCATGCATATTCGTGCGATTGGAAGATTCGGGAATTGGGGGATTTGGGATGGAGCTGGACTTTCTGACCTCACGATTCCGCCCTGGTGACCTCACGATTCCGAAAAAGCAACGAAAAACAAAATCGTGAGGCCAGCGGGCGCATGGACGGAATCAGGATTCGAGCACGTCAAGCACCTTGCGTTCGTTGTAGAACGCGAACACCACACCGCCGATGCCGCACAATACCGCGGCGCAAACAGCCGCAATGCGATAGCCGGCGCCCGACGCCATGCCAATCGTGCTCACGCCGGTAAACAGCAGCATCGCCACCGACTGACCCATCTTCATCGCAAACGTGCGAGCCGCATAGAACATGCCCTGACGATCCTGACCGGTCGTTTTCGAGCTCGCGTCGGCAATATTCGCAACAATCGCCTGCGGAAGAATGCCGAACGCGGCCATCGGAATCGCGCCGACAATCGAGAGAATCAAGCCCTGCGCCATCGGCGGAATCGCAGCGAGCAGACCGGAGCCAAGCGCGCCCGCAAACGCGAACGCACATGTGAAAATCACGAAAGCGACCAGCAGAATCCGCTTCTTGCCAACACGATTCGCCAATACATTCACCGGCATGTAGAACAGCACCGACACTGCGGTCATGAGCACGAAATAGATGGTGGTCGTGGTCTCGGGAAGTTTGAGCAGGCTTGTCACGAAGAACGGCAAACCAGTCTGGAATGTAGTGATCGCAACCCAATAGACCACGTCGGAGCAGACGAACTTGCGGAATTCGCCGTCGCCGAACGTCTGCTTCAACGATTCGATGGTCGATTCGGACGTGGGCTGCGAGTTGACGTAATCGCGTTCCTTGATGGTGAGCGGCGGAACCAGCATGCACACGAATGCGATGGCCGCCATGATGGTGAACGTCAAACGAATGGCGTTCACACGCCCCAAGCCCGGCACGAAACCAGCCCAAATCACCGGTGCCACGTATGCAATGGCGGTGCCGGCCACCCACGTGAACGAAATGGCGGTGGAGATGGTGAGCTGCTGTTTGGAATCGTGACCAAGCTCGGCGATCAGCGCGTTGTAGGGCGTGCAGTAGAACGTGAGCGCAATGTAGTAGCCGATCACCGTGACGAACAGGAACGCGCCGTTGATCCAGCTCGTATCGTTGATTGGACTCCAAAACACCAGCACGGTGACGAGGGCGAGCGGAAGGGCCGCAAATTTGAGGAACGGCATGCGACGACCGGATTTTGATGTGCAACGGTCGGAAAGACTTGCCACGGCCGGATCCACGAATGCGTCGAAGAAGCGGGCGAACGCGGTGATGCCGCCGACTACGGTCACCACGCCGAGTACGGCAAGACCTTGCGGTACGAACACGGTTTGCCCTTGCGAGATGGTTTCGCTGTCAGGCTGGTAGAAGTAGACGAGCCAATTCGAAATAATGCCGGAAAGTAGCGCCCAGCCGAATTGGCCGACGGCGAAAGCCCAGACTTTGGGCATCGGCAGGCTCTTCACCGTTTTTGTTGTGCACGTGGCTGCACTTGCATTCTCGACGTTCCCCATATCAACCTCCATGTTGACGCCCTGCCGGCAACTGTACCATGCGCCCCATCGCGAACCATTTCCCCCAGTAGCTGGAGGAAATGGGCGGGTAGCATCGGAAGCATGGATTCTTTGACGCAACGCATGCCGTTTGTCACGGCGTTTTATAGGGCGCTCGGCACCGGTATGGTGATTTCCGTGGATTCGCCGATCGACGACAAGGTGCGTTCCGCAATGGAATCGCTCATTGAGGATTACGAACACGTGCTGTCTCGATTCCGCAATGATTCGCTGATTGCGGCGATCGGCAAGGCCGAGCATGGCGGAAGTTTCGATTTTCCGGATTGGTGCGCGCCGCTGTTCGATCTGTACGATGCGCTATTTTCCGCCACTTCCGGCGCGATTGATCCGTGCGTCGGCGAGGATTTGATTCGACTTGGATACGATGCGTCGCTGAGTTTCACGGTTACACAAGATGCGCCCGAACATTTGGGCGCATTGCGCGGACGCGCCGTTTGGGGACGCGATGTGACCCGCCACGGAACCACATTGGTAACGCATGAGCCGATGCAGTTGGATTTCGGCGCCTGCGGCAAAGGCTATCTCGTCGATCTGCTCGGGCGCATGCTGCAGTCGTCACAATTCGTGATTGATGCGGGAGGTGATTTGCTGATTCATGCGGAACAGCCCATTTCCGTCGCACTTGAGGATCCGGAAGATCAGTCCCACGCAATCGGAATCGCACATATTGCGAACGGAGCGTTGTGCGCAAGCGCACCCAGCCGACGCCATTGGAACGTGGCAGTCAACGAGCGCACCCAAATCGCCATTCATCATCTGCTCAATGCCATCGACGGACTGCCCGCGCAACAAACCGAAGCCAGCTGGGCATACGTTCCAGCAAACGCAACGCTCAATCTTGCACGCGACTACCCCACCGCCGTTGCGGACGGCCTGGCCACGGCCCTGTTCGTTTCCGACGTAGCACAACTGCAACGCACGTTCGATTTCACATACGCAACATTGGACGAATCCCGCCAAATCGCAGTCAGCCGCAACTTCCCGGCCGAACTCTTCCTGCGATCCGCATAACAGCCGAATACCAGCCGAAATAAACAAAGACCGCACGTCTTTGGGGACGTGCGGCTCCTGTGAATCAGCCAGCCAGAACGGCGAATCAGTCGGTGAGGGCGAACTGGCTGTTGTAGATGTCGGCGTAGAAACCGCCTTTGGCGAGCAGCTCCTCATGCGTACCGCTTTCCACGATGTCGCCATGGTTCATGACCAAAATCATGTCCGCATCGCGGATGGTGGACAGACGGTGCGCGATCACGAACGACGTACGGTCCACGGTCAGCGCGTCCATGGCCTTCTGAATCAGCTCTTCCGTACGCGTATCGACCGAAGAGGTGGCCTCGTCGAGAATCAGAATCGGCGCATCCTCAACCATGGCTCGCGCAATGGTGAGCAACTGCTTCTGACCCTGCGAAAGCGTGGCCTTGTCGCCAAGCACTGTGTCATAGCCATTCGGCAGCGACATGATGTAGTGGTGCAGCCCCACGGCCTTGCATGCGTCCTCGATCTGCTTGTCGGTGACGTCCGGCTTCGAATACGCGATGTTTTCACGCACTGTTCCACGGAACACCCACGTATCCTGCAATACCATGGAGAACTGGTCATGCACGTTCCAGCGTGGCACGGACTTCGTATCCACACCATCAATCGCAATCGAACCGCCCGAAATCTCATAGAAACGCATCAGCAGATTCACCATCGTGGTCTTGCCGGCACCGGTCGGACCAACAATCGCAACCTTCTGACCGGACTTCACCGAAGCGGAGAAATCGTTGATGATCGTCTTGCTCGGATCGTAACCGAACTTCACATGACTGAACTCAACGTCACCGCGCACCGGTTTGCCGTTCACGCCGAGCAGCGCCTGCTTGTCGGATTCGTCGGCCATCTCCGGCTCTTCAAGGAAGCTGAACACGCGCTCGGAAGCGGCCGCGCAACGCTGCAGGTTCTGGAATGCCTGCGCGAACTGGGAAAGCGGCTGGGTGAACAGTCGAATGTACATCATGAACGCAACGATCACACCAAACTCGATCTTGCCATCCATCGCAAGCACAGCGCCAACCACGCACACAACCACGTAGCCGAAATTGCCGACGAAATTCATCAACGGCATCATCAGGCCGGAAAGGAACTGGCTCTTCCATCCCGAATCGTACAAATCGCCGTTGTACTTTTCGAACGCGCGAATCGAATCAGCCTCGCCGCAATACGCCTTGACCACGGTGTGGCCGGCGTACATCTCTTCGACGTGACCGTTGACATCGCCCAATGCGATCTGCTGACGGGAGAAGTACTTCTGCGAAACCTTCATGATTGCGCCCATGATGAGCAGGCCAACCAGGCTGGAAGCGATGGCGCACACCGTCATAATCACATTGTTGTAGAACATCATGATGAGCGCGCCCACGAACAGCGTGACCGACGTGATCAGCGAGCCGACCGACTGGCCGAGCGTCTGGCCGATGGCGTCCACATCGTTGGTGATGCGGCTGAGCACATCGCCGTAGCTGACCTTGTCGAAATACTTGAGCGGCAGCTTGTTGATCTTCACGCTGATGGCTTCGCGCAGCTCCTGTGCGGTGCGCTGCGTGACGTTCGCCATCATCCAGCTTTGCACGTAGCACAGCACCGCGTACCCCACATACAGCGCCACCAGCAGCCATGCGATGTGCGTGACCGCGTCCATGTCGATCGCACCGAGCACCGGCTTGCCATTGACTAGCGCAGGCAGGCCTTTGGCGATCTCGTTAGTCATGTCCTTGAGTTTGTCCGGACCGACGATCTGGCATACCGTGCCGATCGCGCCCAATACGAGCGCCACAATGATGGCGGGAATGTAGTGGCGGCAGAAATGCACCAGTTTCTTCATCACACCACCGAAATCCTGCGGTTTTTCAACGGCTCCGCGGCCGCGTCCCATAGGTCCTCCTGGCATATCAGCGACCCTCGCTTTCGTTCAATTCGCTTTCGACGGACGGCTTGCCGGTTTCAATCGGTTTGCCGGTTTCGCCCGGCAGCTTGCTTTCGCCCGACTTGCCGCCGTTCAATTCGTCTTCGCTCAGCTGAGACTGCGCAATCTGACGGTACACATCGCAGTTTTCCAGCAGTTCGCTATGCGTGCCTTGGCCGACCACCTTGCCGTCGTCGAGCACCACGATGCGGTCGGCGTCCATAATGGTGCCGATGCGCTGCGCGACAATCAGTTTGGTAGAATCTTTCGCTTCCTTGGCGAGCGCGTCGCGTACGGCACGGTCGGTTTTGAAATCAAGTGCGGAAAAGGAATCGTCGAAAATCAGGATTTCCGGATGACGATAGACGGCACGTGCAATCGACAGACGCTGTTTCTGCCCGCCCGACACGTTCGATCCACCCTGCGAAATCGCGGAATCGTACTGCTTTTCCTTGGTTGCGATGAATTCGGTCGCCTGTGCAACTTCACATGCGTTGCGCACGTCGGCGCGCTGTTCCGAAGTGAGTGTGCGATGCTCGTTTTGCGTTGCGATCAGCTCTTTTTCGCGCTTTCTGCCGGCCGCGGTCGAGGTATCGGTCATGTCGACGATGCCGGCATCGGTGGTGTCGAGCGGATTGTCGCCATAGCTGACATTGGATGCGATCGTGCCTTTGAACAGGAAGGATTGTTGCGGCACATATCCGATTTTGTCTCGTAATGCCTTGAGCGTGTAGTCGCGCACGTTCACGCCGTCGACGAGCACCTCGCCTTGCGTCGCGTCATAGAAACGCGGCACGAGGTTGATGAGCGAGGATTTGCCGGAGCCGGTGGAGCCGATGAACGCGACCGTTTCGCCCTTCTTGGCAGTGAAGTTGATGCCTTCGAGCATGGCTTCACGCGAATCCGGGTAGGTGAAGGAAACATTGCGGAATTCGATTTCGCCCTGCTTGCCTGCTTCGCCAGCATCGCTGCGGGTGCCATCGGTGATCAGCGGTTCGGTGTCGAGCACTTCGAGCACGCGCTGTGCGGACACGTCCGCTCGCGGCCACAGCACGAACACCATGCTCATCAGCAGGAAGCTCATGATCACCTGCACGGAGTAGCTGGAGAACACCACCATGTTGGAGAAGGTGGTGAGCTTGTCGGCCGCGTCGGCCGCGTCGATCAGGTAGGCGCCAATCCAGTACACGGCAAGCATAAGACCGTTCATGATGGTGTTCATCAACGGCATCATGAAGGCCATGGCACGGTTGGTGAACAGCTGGGTGTCGGTGAGTTCCTTGTTGGCCTTGGTGAACTTGGCTTCCTGGTAATCCTCGGCATTGTAGGCGCGCACCACGCGCAGGCCGGTGAGGTTCTCGCGCGCCACAAGGTTGATGTTATCGGTCAGTCGCTGCATGGACTTGAACTTCGGCATGACGAGAACCATGAGGATCGTGATGGAGACCAGCAGCACCACCACCGCGATGCCGGTGGCGAGCGTCCATTCGAGACCGTCTCCCGCAATCTTGCAGACGGCCCAAACCGCCATAATCGGCGATTTGACAATCATCATCAATCCCATGGTGATGAACATCTGAATCTGCGTAATATCGTTCGTGGAACGCGTAATCAGCGAGGCTGTGGAGAATCGGCTCATTTCAGCCGGTCCGAACGATTCTACCTTGCGGAATTCCATGGAACGCAGACGCTGGCTGAACGATGCGCCGATGCGTGCCGCGAAATAGCCGGTGATGATGGCGCATGCTGCCGATCCAAGCGAAATAAGCAGCATTTTGCCGCCGGCGATCCAAATATCGTGCATTTCACTGCCGGGGGTTTCCACGAGGGTGGTGATGTCGGACATGTAGTCCGGCAGGGTCAGGTCAAGCCAGATCTGCCCGACGATGCTGACCAGTGCAATGAGCATCTGGCCTATCTCCGCTTTGGAGAGGTATCGCATAATGCGGAACATGCTTGGATTCCTTCTCTTGTGTTGCGTTTGAAGTTTTTGCGATTGATGGATTGGTTGGATCAACTACATGAGTTGATCGAATTGCGATTAATGATTTACATAAGTCCTATTGAATTGTCTTACGATATTTAATTACTTACAGTGTAAGACAATCTCATATTTCTGTGTATTTGCTGAGAGCGATTCTTCTCAGCTCGGTCGCGCGCGGCCAACATATACCATTCGCGACACACTCAAGGCCGTTTGGCCAAGCTTACAGTCGCGAGCGGCGCATGCCGGTCGCACGCTTACGTGGTAGGCAGTCCCTACGCAGGATCTTCAGATTCGGCTTTTGCGAAGGCTTGCTTTACTTCTTCGGCGGTGGGGCGGGGCTGGCCAGGGATGCAGATGGTCACGTATGTGGCAAATTCCTCGGTAAGATCCACGAATTCGCGCGTGCGACGCTCCCCCATCTGCGAAAAGACCCAGCAGACGGCGTCGCGCATATCCTCGCGCTGCTGCTTGGCCTTCGCCCGCCCCTGCTCGGTAAGATTCACATGCACAATGCGTCGGTCGTTGGGATCGACCTCACGCTCGATCAGATCCTTTTTTTCCAACGCAGCCAACAGCGTGGAAATCCTGCCCGACGTGACCTTCAACGCGGTAGCCAACTGCGAGGGCGTTTGCGCGCCCTTGAACTCAAGCTCGCGAATAATGAATGGCTCGCCCTTGGAATCACGCGACATCGCCTGCTGCATCTGAGACTTCTTACCCCAGACCACTTTCATCAGCTTGTCAAACGACTCCCGCTCGAAGCCCACGCTTCACCTCGCCTTATTCGATGCCCATCAGTTATGTCTCGATAATATCTTTTACTGTAAACATTTTTCGATCGCAACGTGCAAGTACAGGAAAACGCGCAAAAAAGGAAACGATAATCAGCGAGGAAGCATCGCAAGCTCTTCTTGAGTGAGCTGAAGTTGCGTTGCAGCGAAGGAATCGTTGATTTCCTGCGGATTGCGAGCGCTGGGAATGGTGAACAGACGTTCGTAACGAGTCAATTCCCATGCCAGCACCACACGCTGGTAGGAGCAGCCATGATTGCCTGCGACTTCACGGAACGGGTCGTACGCGCGCTGGTCGAACGCGTCAAGAAAGCCTCCGAGCGGACTCCAACAAACGAATGCAAGCCCCAACTCCTTGCAGTGCTCCATCGTATGTTCCGGATCGGGATGCGACGGCGAGAACTGGTTCTGCACGGCAACCAATCCGCTGCCGATAATGCCGCGCGCAAGATCGATCTGCTCGTTATTCACACGGGAGATGCCCGCATATTTGATCACGCCTTCGTCGAGCAGCTGCTTCAACGCGCCGCATTGGTCTTCGTAAGGCACCGCGGGATCGGGGCCGTGCGAATACAACAGGTCGAGCGTATCGACGCCCAAGTGCAGCGCGGATTCCTTGGCGTCACGAATCATGGTTTCAGGGCGCGAATCCGCCATCCACCCGTATTGACTGCCCGCCGCCTGCAAATGCTGGCGTTCCTCGCCAGGCCGACGGCTGCATCCCTCAGAATCCCGCCCCTGAGTGTCCGATTCTGGTGAATCGGACATCTGTACCCCAAATCCGGCACCCTGTTTGTCCGATTCTCCAGAATCGGACACAGGAGCAACAAAAGCGGGGACCTCCATGGTGCGTCGATAGCCAGTTTTCGTGGCGACCAGCACTTCATCTCGGGGGCCATTCCACGAAGTGAGCGCATCACGCACCAACTTTTCGCCGTAGCCAAGGTCTTCCGCAGTGCCGGTGCCAGGCTCGCTCGGCAGATAATATGACCAAGCCGTGTCCAAATAGCGAACACCCGCGTCCAAACCGGCATGAATCGTACGAATCGCGGTATCGCGATCCGGGCGCCCCTCAATCGCCAAAGCCATCGTTCCCATACCAAGCCGAGGAATCGCAAATCCTGCCAACTCGCCGTCCATCATCATCTTCCCCTTCCTTGCAAGCACTCAGCCGATTCGCACATGTTCACATCAAGACTAACCCAACGTGAACCGGCGCAAGCTTGTCGGGCGCGTGCGCGAAGATGAAGGCACAACCGAACGGGAGCCGAAAGGCTGAGAGGGAGCTCATAGAGCTTCGACCGAGGACTTGATGCGGGTAATGCCGCCGTAAGGAGACGGGTTGTTCACGCCGCAAGACGTATCTCATCTTCCGTTCGCGATAACCGAATATCGCGTGATTAGGGTCACGGAGGGGCGCACCACCTCATAGGGTACGGTTCCTTCGGCGACCCTTTTTTCGTACCAACCTTGAGTGCCCGATTCTGCAGAAACGGACGCACAAGCGGCTCGAACAAGCGTCTACGTGTCCGATTCACCAGAAACGGACATCCGTGGACTGAAATAGATGCCGTGCGTGTCCGATTCTGCAGAATCGGACATTTAAAGACCAAAAATGAACCTCCGGATGTCCGATTCACCAGAAACGGACATTTGGAGTGCAGGAAGCATGTGTCACGACAGACACAGAAGGGAACCGCAATGATCATCAACGGTAAGGAAGAGAACGTCGCCACGCCGATCACCGTGGCCGAACTGATCGAAAGCAAGGGCCTGCGCGCCGACCGCGTGGCTGTCGAGCTCAATGGTGAGATCGTGCCTCGCACCCAGCGTGCGCAGACGCAGCTCAAGGGCACCGATACGTTGGAAATCGTCACGTTCGTGCAGGGCGGCTGAACCACTTTCAAAATTTCTTGCGATTACGACCGGCACAATGCACGCGTAACAATCGCAAGAACATACAAAACACAACCAACCCGGCAAAAACAACGCACGAACGGAAAACGAGAATACGAGAACAACCATGACTTTTGAACCATCCGCATCGCAGGCGCAGATCGACGCCCGCCAGCACGCTTTCGCCAACCAGCCCGACCCGACCACGCTCGTCAGCCGCGAAGAAATCCGTGCGGCCCTGCTCGACCGTCATACCGCAGCCACGCAAGACAAGCTCGACGCGGCGCACGTGGCCATTTGCGGCTGCGGCGGCCTCGGATCGACGATTGCGGTGGCGTTGACCCGCATTGGCGTCGGCCACCTGCATTTGATTGATTTTGATCGCGTGGATATGACGAATCTGAATCGTCAGCAGTATTTTTTGAAGGATCTTGGGCAGTACAAGACGGAAGCATTGCGCAGTAACTTGCGTCAGATCAATCCTTTTATCGATATCACCATTGATACCGTGAAAGTGACCGACGAGAACGTGCCGACGCTGCTCGACAATGAGGATATTATCTGCGAAGCGTTCGACGTGCCGGAAAACAAGACGATGCTGGTGAATGCCGTGCTTGAGAATCTGCCGAACAAGAAGCTGGTGAGCGCTTCTGGAATGGCGGGATTCCGCAGTTCCAATTTGGTGAATACTCGTCGCGTTTCGAAGAATTTCTACTTCTGCGGCGATGGCGAAACCGCTCCGGTGCCGGGCGCTGGTCTGATGGCACCGCGCGTGGGTGTGGTCGCCTGCCATGAAGCCAATATGATCACTCGCTTGATTCTCGGCGAAGAAGACGCCTGACCGCGAAACGCAAACACAAACGCAATTGCAATCGCAAATCGCAACGAATGACACAACACTAATCACATAGTAAGGATTAACCATGAGCACCGAAAACACGATCACCACCGCGGAAAAAGACTTCGCGGCAGCACCGAACGCCACACTCGACGAGCTGGTCGGCACCACCACGAACACCGCACTGCTGCCGGAACCGGATGCGCACGCGTATGACGAAATCGCCACCGGCGACGCCGATCCGTTGATCCTCGGCGGACACAAGTTCACGAGCCGCTTCATTCTCGGTTCCGGCCGCTACGATCTGAACCTCATCAAGGCGACCATTGAGAACGCGGGCACGCAGATCGTCACCATGGCGTTGCGTCGCTGCCGTACCACCGAAAACAATCTGCTCGATTACATTCCGAAAGGCATCACCATGCTGCCGAACACGTCCGGCGCACGCAATGCCGAGGAAGCGGTGCGTATTGCACGTCTCGCCCGCGAAGTGTGCCAGACGGACTTCGTGAAGGTGGAGATCGAACATGAGGCGAAGTATCTGCTGCCCGACAATGAGGAAACCATCAAAGCCACGAAACAGCTGGCAAAAGAAGGCTTCGTGGTCATGCCGTACATGTTCCCCGATCCGATTGCGGCGAAGCGTCTTGAAGACGCGGGTGCGGCTTGCGTAATGCCGCTGGGCGCGATGATCGGCTCGAATAAGGGTCTGCGTGCACGCGATTTCATTGAAGTGATCATCAAGAACTCCAATGTTCCGGTGATCATCGACGCTGGTATTGGCCGTCCGAGCCAGGCTGCGGAAGCCATGGAAATGGGCGCGGACGCGGTGATGGCATACACGGCCATCGCTTCCGCCGGCAATATTCCGCTGATGGCACGCGCGTTCAAGAAGGCGATCGAAGCGGGTCGTGAAGCGTATTTGTCTGGCTTGGGCAAGGTTACGGAAGATCATGCCGTGCCGTCCAGCCCGACGAACGAGGCCGACTACATCGGCTGATTTGCACTGGATCCCGTAATGGGGATTCGCGCAAAGACCATGCTGAAAGGGGCGTTTGCCGAACGTACGTGATGCACTCACGTTCGGCAAACGCCCCTTACTTGTATCCTGCGTTACCTGCAAACGTTACTGCTGCAAGGCTTCCTTAAGATCGCGATTCTGGAATCGTTCGTGTAGCAGGCAATATCCGCCGAACGCAACCAGCCAAATCAGACCGGCAATCGCAGAACCAATCGTGTCCGTCGACAGGAACAACGTGACATACACGAGCACAAAGAACGTGATCGCAATCCAATCAAACACCTGCCAAGCGGGCATGACGAAACCGTCCGGTAGAAAATCGCTGCTCTGACGATACCTGTGGTGGGCGAGCATCGTCAGCACGTAAATGAAAATCACCACAGCGCTGGCGGCCGAAGCGAATAGCACGAACGCGCCGGAAATACCCGGAATCGCGTTGATGATCGGGGAGAACAGAATCATGCAACCCGAAGCGACGATCGCCTTCGCAGGCACCTTGTGGTCGGAAACCTCAGCCAAACGCGCCATCGCAGGCGACTCGGAATCCGAAGCAAGCTGATACAAGTGACGACCGGCTGAATAAATCAGCGAATTCAACGCCGACGCGGCAGCCGTAATCACCACGAAGAACACCAGGGCGGCGGCCCAATCAAGACCCGCATATTTGAACACCATGATGAACGGCGAACCGAACGAGCCATCGGAATTCTCGTGAAAGTTACGCCAGGGCACAATAGCCATGATCGCGATCAGCGCGCCCACGTAGAAGATCAGAATACGCATGATCAGCTCGTTCACCGCCTTCGGCAGCACCTCGCGCGGATTCTGCGTTTCCGACACCGTGACGCCCACGAATTCGATGAGCTGGTAGGCGAAAAACACCATTTGGAAGCTCATGAAGAAGTTCATCCAACCGTTCGGCGCGAGCTGGAAGCCGTCGGTGATATTCGTAAGGCTCACCGTGGCACCCGACACCGTGCCGTCCACGCCTTCGATGTGCGTGGCGGGGTAGCTGAAGCCGATGATCAGCATCACGATGGCGGTGACGATCAGACCGACGATCAGCGTGATCTTGATCATGGAGAACCAGAATTCCGCCTCGCCGAACACTTTCACCGCAATCAGATTGATGCCGGTGAGCGCTACGAGGAAGCACAGTTCGATCAACCACTTCCACGAGTTCAGGTCTATGCCGAATGTGCCGAAGAACGTTACGAAATATGTGCTTACGGCGGTGATTTCGGTCATGCCGGTCAGAATGAGCACGATCCAATACGTCCAGCCGGCGAACTTGCCCCACCCGCGGCCGAGATAGCGCGTGATGAAGTTGATGAACGTGTGCTGGCTAGGATCGCTGTACATCATTTCGCCGATGGCACGCATCAGCAGGAACATGATCAGGCCAACGCCGATATACACGAAAATGATGCTCGGGCCGGTCAGTGCGATCGACTTGCCGGAGCCTAGGAACAGGCCGGTGCCGATGGTGCCGCCGATGGCGATGAACTGGACATGGCGGTTTTTCAGGCCTCGCTCCATTTCATTGCTCTGGTCGAGGCTTTCGACGGATTTGATGTGCGCGGCGCTTGAGCCCGCGGAATTGGTGTTCTCGGAAGTCATAATGTTCACTACCCTACCCCGCGAACCGCACATTGCGCCCGCCGAAGCTTTGTTTTTGGGCACGTACGCAGATTTTGCGGCACTGGCGCATCCCGTTTGTGGTCAACCGTGCCCAGCCGACCACCTTATTCCTGTATTTTCGCCTCGCCATACCCCCTGCCGCCCTATCTCGCCTATATATGGCAGATTCACGAGGTTGACCGCTACTTTCTCGCTTACATATGGCACTTGCTCACGGCAAAACACCACTTAGGGGGTACGTTTTGGGCGTATTCCCGCAGGCTGACTGCCATATATAAGCGAAATGGCTCATGACGCATGAGCAAATCTGCCATATAAGTGAGATACGCCCAACTGTCCGACACAAATCGCGCCTCGCTTGTCTGATTCTGCAGAAACGGACATCCACAGCACACTTTCAGTACTCCAGTTGTCCGATTCTGGAGAAACGGACATCCGCAACGCACGTTCGCCGCATTACTTGTCCGATTCACCAGAAACGGACAACTGAGACCCGTTTTTGCCTGTGTACTTGTCCGATTCTGCAGAATCAGACACTTACGCGGCATAACGATGGTCTGGGTCAGGCGGTGGCGGCGATTTGCCCGCGCAGTTCGGCGTTCGCGCGCTCCAGTTCGTCGATACGGCGTGCCTGCTGTTTGATGATGATGCTCGCGGTTCCCACGTCGATGCCGTCGTCGCCTTGCGCTTTGACGGGAATATGTTCCATCGTCCTGTTGGTGATGCTATCGAGGTTGCGCCTCATCACGAACGCATGCTCATACCGGTTGACGAGTTGCGCGATGATCTCGCTGTCGCTCATGTTGCCGCTGCCGGTCACGGATTTGATGGCCGACGTTTTCCAACGATCCACACACCGTTCGATGCGCTTGTATCCGATGAGATCCGGCGGAAGTCCCGCTTCCCGGAAGATTTTGGTTGGCGATTCGCCTGTCAAGTAGCGGATGGTGCACACTTGCTTGAACGAATCGGCGTAGGTGATGCGATTGCGCGTTACGTTGGCGACCGCTGGCAGTCCGCGCAATAGTTGGATTTCCTCGTCGCTGAATGCTCCCCCACCTCGTGCCATGACACCCGCCTTTCCACTGTTTTCATGGATGTGCTTGCGATTGTAGGGTGCCATTGTCGTGAGATGCCCCCACCTGCAACCCCTGCATGATTGCTTTGTTTGACGCATGTTTTGATGCCTGTTTTGCCACTTGCGGATGTTTTTCATGCCAGATTTCGCCGTTTGGTACCGGATTTCACCCGCTTCGCTCCCGTATTGCCCCGTGCAAAACCTTCACCCCTAAAAAGTATGGAAAGGCACGAAAAGACACGAAAAGCGGGCATCCACGGATGGTTTCCGCGAATGCCCGCTTATTTCGTTTTTTCGCTTATTGTTTCAGCGATTGAGCGCGTATCAGTGCACGCGCTGGCGCGACTTGAGTGCGACGGTAACGCCGGCACCTGCCACGAGCAGCGCCACCACGGTGAAGAGGGTCGTGCCCGCAGCACCGGTGAGCGGCAGCTGGGTGACGTTCTTCACGTTCTTGACCTGGTATTTATCGGAAGACTCCTTCGGAGCCAGGCCCCACACATCCGTACCCTTGAACTTGACCTCACCATTCTCAATGATGACATTGAACTTGGCCTTGAGGCTCTGCTGGAAGCCATTCGGAACCGTGGTTTCGTTGACTTCGTAGGTGCCATCTGCAAGACCCTTGAAGGTCACTGTGCCGGTCTTGTCAGAGGTGGCGGTGAACGAACCATCCACACCCGGAACGCGGATCGTGAACGTAGCACCGGCCAGCGGATTGCCTTGAGCGTCGGTCTTGGTAAAGGAGAACCCGCTATTGGTGATGGTAGTGCTGTCAGTAGCTTCAGCACCATTGTCGGAGAGCACGACCGCGTTAGTCACGGCCTTGCTGCCGGAGGCTCCCGCTTCAGTAACCTTGGCAGCATAGGTCACAGTAATGAGTGCACCTGCGGTCTGCTTCTGGATGGAACTGATGGTGACGGTGAAGGTGCCATTCTTGTTTTGGGCCACGGTGTAATCCGTACCCTTGTTCAGGCTCTTATCGCCGACCGTCACCTTAAGGGAATCGAAATCCACAGTCTGGCCAGCAGACGGGGTATCCGTGTAGGTGTAGCCGTAATCGCTGTAGTACTGCGTGTTCTGCGGCACCTTGCTCGTAATGGTGTATGTCACTTTCTGGCCAACGGAAGCGGTGATGACGTCCTCTCCATTCACCTTCTTGGTCACGGCAGTGGTCTGGTTCTTAATGGCCACAGTTGCCTCAGTGAGCGGATTCAGCACGCCATCCTTAACGTTACCGGAGCCAACGAGGATTGCGATAGACGGAGTGGCAGCTCCATTGGTGCCAACCGAGTAATCCGCGTCCACAAACAGGTACAGGCCTGCAGGGAGCGTCACAGTAGCGGAAGTGCCATTAGCGGCAGCACCCAAATCAACCTCTTCTGCGGTACCAAGCTTGTCAGTCGTGGTCTTCAGCGATTCCACAAACTTACGGGAAGCGCTATTATTCCATGCACCATCTGCAGAATTGTCCACAGACAGCACGCCTTCGGCGAGCGCCCAAGCCATCAGATCGCCGCCATCGGTCGGAACCGTCTTATTAGTGCCTGCAACAGCAGCTTCGAGCGCAGCCTTGATGCCGGAGTTATCCGTCACCGTGCCGGCAGTCTGCACACCGTACGTTGCATTGCTACCAGTGCCGTACTGCACGTAGTCAGCGATCTTGTAGGCGTCCAGCTTACGATTGGTCAGCTGCTTGGCGTCCTGAGCAGTGAATGTGAAATTCACATCACTCTTGACGACAGTGCCGCTGCCGTCAGCCTGTGCGCTGGCCGCGCCCAGAGCCATGCCGCCCAGCAACGTCGCAGCGGCGGCGATGCCTGCAAAAAGTTTCCTCATCTTCATGAGAATCCCCTCTCCTTGTGTTGTTGATGTTGTGTTTGTTTTTGCTAACGGGATCCGAAGCCCAACATGCTCTGGATCCACAAAATTTGTGATGTGCAGCTGGACTGCCCTGCGAAGGTTGGTAGGGCAGTCCAGCCCGAGGAACCGTCTCAGACGAGACGCTTCTTACTGTTCCAGATGCCAGCCGCACCAACCAGCAGTACTGCGAGTCCGCCGATCGACCCACCAACCAGCAGCCATTGACGATCCGTGGTTCCGCCCGTCAACGGCAACGCCGACACCGCCACATACGTATTGGTGAATTTGGCGACATTCGCAGACTGATTATGAACAGTCTTGCCGTTGTCGTCCTTGACTTGCTTGATGCTCACTGTTGGCGTGCCCATATCGGCAGGAACCGTCACGGTTACCGTGTATTCCGCCTGGGAATAGTGCAGGCCGGCAATGGCGTTGGTGGGCTTGGTTTCCTTCACCGTGTAGGTGTAGGTGCCATCGGTCTTGTATACGATCTTGCCGAAGCTCGCCTCGTGATTTGCGGTATTCGCATTGATCGTGACGGAAGCTGAATCGGGCAATGGAGCGTTCTGGGCTGGGTCAGAGCCGGCAATGGTGAAGTTGAAGGAGTCACCTTTCTTCCATTCACGACCGCTGATGCTCTTGGACACCTTGATCGAACCTTCAGCCAACGTCGACTTCTTGTGAGTGTTGGTGACAGCGACGTTCCACTCCTCCACATTGTCAGCCGTATTCGCGTTGGGATTGGCGTTCCACAGCTCGTCGGCAGTGATTGTCACGTCTTGGCTCTTGTAAGAAGTTTCGTAACCTTCAACAGCCTTTTCGACCACCTTATACGTGTGACCGGGAGCTAGGTTTTCGAAAGTTGCAGTCCAATTCGTATCAGCCGTCGCCGCAGCTTCGCGCGAGTCCTTTTCATCGATCTGCAATGTGAACGTCACCGATTCAGGATTGCCTTCTGAGCTCGCTTTGCCATCAGCATCAGCCCACTTCTTCTGCACTGTGATGGCACCGGTCTTGACCTGATCGACCGGCTGCTCCGTATAAGGCGTATCACTGCAGGCATGTGTTTCGCCGTCACCCGAGTAGGCCAAGCATGCGCTGTCGTTGGTGTAGAAACCGGGCTTGTCCACAGACGTGGCATTACCGGCAGCATCAGAACCAGCACTACCAGTCACACCGTCGTAGCCATCTTTTTCAGCGTTCTTGTTCGCCGCATAATCGTCATACGCCTTCTGCGTAGGCTTAATGTCGAACTGCAGCGTGTAAGTCACACCGTCAGGAAGTGGCTCCGTGCTCTTCGGCGATGCGGTAATCGTCTTACCATTCACCTTGATATTCCATTGCGTAGTTACGTTAGCGCCCTTATTGGTAACCACTTTTACGGCTTTTGCAGGATGATCGGCATCAGCAAATTCAGCATATTCCGACAGCGTATCCTGAATGGTCACGCCGGTATATCCGTTGGTGGTCGTAATGGTTTGCTGAATGTCTTCGAAAACCTTCGACAGCTCAGAAGCCGTACTGGCGGTCTTGTAGTAGCCCTTGTCCGAGCCGCCACTAAGCGTTACACCAGACCAAGCATCCCAAGCAACACTTCCATAATTCGGATAATTGCTGGACACCGCATTCATAAACACATTGGCTTTGCGCGTCTCATCTGACAGCCAATTGCACGAAGTTACGCTCGTGTCAGCACCAGAGAAGATGCCTACGCTGTACACACCAACATTCGCATCTTTCAGTTGCTTAGCGATCGTCAATGTATTGTTCGCAACAGTATTGTCGAATGCACTACTCGTAGTCGGCACACCATCGGTAAAGAACACTACATACTTGATTGCATTAGTTCGCTTGTCCTTATCCAAGGTGGACTTAGCTTCGCGGAAACCAGCCGCAGTATTAGTGGCACCCTGGGGTTTTAAGCTTTTGACCCTAGTTTTCAGTGTCATTACGTCAGACGTAAGTTCGCTTAGCGTAGATGCAGTTTTAGCAAAGCTCACCAACGAAACCTGTACTTTGTTATCAGCGTTTGCGATTGTCTCATTCTGCATATCAACGCCATTTAAGAAAGTGGTCACTGCCGCCTTCAGCGCTGCAGAGCGAACAGCATTATCGCCTCTGCACGGGGAGTAGGAGGGCTGATCACCATTCATGCAGTAGTTCATCGAGCCGCTGTTATCGAGCACTAGTGCGATGTCGACTGGCTGGGAGACGGTTTGCGAAGTGCTGGACCGCTTGCCCGTCACGTTGAGGTTCAGCGTGTATGTATCGTTGGCACCATTCTTCTTGGCGATGGTTTTATGATGTTCCGGCACTCCAAGCGGCTCAGGCTTGGCAGTCACCGTGAAGTGACCTTGCACCGTATGATCGGCCGCAACAGACATGTCGACATAACGCAGACCGTTTTCATCTGTCTTGATAGCAAGATTGGAAACGACATTGCCATTGTCAGTGCCTTCAAATGTCACGTCATACTTAGACCAGTCACTTGGACTACCTTCCAAGTAGAAGCGAACTGTTTTCGATACATCTGCGCTAGCGAGGATCGGTAAGGTACCGCTCTCTGCCGTATTCGACGAGATCGAATCCGATTCAAGACTTTCGGTTTCATTATTCGAAACACCAGCCTTAAATGTTGTGTTCGTATCACCACTGGCCAAACCGTTTACAGTGATCTTCGCAACAGCCTGCGAGAAAATAACGCCGAACGCCGCACCCTGCCTAGAGCCAAGATCACTGTTCTTCATCTCAATGGAAACCTGAGTTGGAGCGGACGTTGTATACAGACGAATGCCTTGAGGCACGCTGTCTCCATCCTTACCCGTGCAAGTTATGGTTTGATTGTTATTCGAAAATTGCGGATCACAGAAACGGTAATTGCTATCGCTTGTTGGATAAGATCCCAGTTGCCTAATCGCGGAACTGGATTTGTACACCATTTGCTCGTCTTCGTTAGTGCTTTCCGCATCCGCCATAACGAACGAATACTGCAGATCAGCTACGTTCTGACCGTTTTTAGTAATGGTGATATCTGAAAGCTGTATCTTCGAATCGTTCTGATATCCAGTGCCTTGATACAGCGCGGGCTTGCTTCCGGTCGGGAAATCAGAATATCCCTCAACACCGAAGATTGCGTGATATCCAGCTTCACCTCGGTGCGCTGCACGATTATCCCACGTTGGCACTTCACTGGCGACGACCGTACGCCCGCCGGAATAATGCGCGGTAAATGACATGGTCAGGCCGCCGCCGAGATTCACGGTCATTTTTTGGCCGGCTTTTTCTTTGGCGGTCTCTGAGCTGAACTTGGACATATCAAGCCAGCACACGCGCTGCAAAGCATTCGTTCCAGCGTAAATACAGTCGGAACCAGTAGCATCCGCCACTACGGAAGGGCTATTTTGCTCGGCGTTGACAGTTTGCGGATCGGGCTGCGAAGCGGTATCAGTCTGCGAGTTCGTATCCGAAGATGTAGCATCTCCGGCATTTGCCGCATTCGCCGTGTTTACGCCGGTATCCGTACCAGTGTTGGTATCGGATTCAGTGCCCGTAGGGTCGACGGAAGTATCGCCCGCATTGTCAGTGCCCTCGTTATCCGTGGCGTTACCGTCACCGGTCGTTTCGTTAGTAGTGGTCACGCTCTGGTCCGTGGTGGTTTCCACAGTGGTCGGCGTATCTTCCGCAAGCGCGGCGGAGGTGGTGGCATAACCCATGCCGCCCAGCATGGCGACCGATGCGAGCACAGCCACTATACGTTTTGCAAGTCCTCCCCTGGGCTTCGCCTCATATTCATGTGCATGCCTCATGAGCATCCCCTTAAATCCTGTGCAATCACGCGTCTTACGACGCGCAACCTCTCTTCATGCCAAGATTCGCAACATCTTCTACGTGCCCGGAAAATCCTGACAGTACTTCAACTCTGGAAGCTAGAGGAAAAGGGACTGCCATGCGTACACCCTAAGTGCGGGAAAGTCGGGTATCGCACAATCGATGGAAATTGCTGAATCGCAACACAAGTCACCCACGAAGAGCACCCGACGTTATCGCGAAGAAACGATGGGATAATCACTGCAATGACGCTTCTTCACACTTTCGTAACCATTAGTCAATAATGGCAATCACGCATGCTCTATTCGCCAACCACAACTTTTATATTCAAATTGCATGTCAGACACGCCTTCATGCAGTAACCGAATCAGCCGCGCTTCGGCCACCAAGCAGCATGCCTGCGAATATGCCACGGCTTGCGTCGCAACCAAACCAACAACGCGCCCACTACGAGAGTCGCAATACCTGTGATCGCACCAATCGCGCGGGCATCCTTCACCGCGTCGTTTTCGGCGGGAATCTCATCTGGAATGGCGGAACGTATGGCCGAAACCAGCAGACGGTGCGTGTTGACGCCATATGGCGTGCAGGTCATCAGGGTCACGCGATCCTCACCAGGCACGATTTTCAGCTGCGACGTGTCGTTCGGCTCGATCACCGTGATACGGTCCACCTGATAGCCGAACGTTCGACCCATCACTTCGATGTAGAAGTAGTCGCCGACACGCATTTCATCAAGCCGCGTGAACATGGCCGCCTCGACCAGTCCGCGATGCCCGGTGAGCACCGCATGCGTGCTCTTGCCGCCGACTGGCAGGCTGCTGCCGTACAGGTGGCCCGCGCCCGAAGCGAGCGCCGATTCGGAGGTGCCATGGTAGATCGGCAGTCTCACGGAAATTTTCGGAATGCGAATCGTACCCATCACGCCACCGCCGGAATCCAACAGACTCCGGTACTCCGCGTCCGCCGAACTGGCGCTTGCGGAACCAGCGTCCGCGGAACCGGCGTCCGCGCCTGTACCCGCACCACTCTGATTGTCCGATTCACCAGAATCGGACACACTGGCACGCGATCCTCCACGCACATCAGCGAACGGATCCTTCGCCTCACCCAAAATCGGCTGTCCGGATTCCGCAAGCCGCTTGTTATAGTCCTGGGCCGCGGCGAACGCGTCATCCGCCTGCGGATACGGCCAGCCCGCAACCGTCTGCGCGGATCTTACCGACGTTCCCGACAGATCACGCGCCGACCGATACTGCAACATCGCCGGAAAACCGCCAATACAGATCGCAGCGACAATCAACAGCGCCGCAATCGCACGCATCGCCAGCGTTTTGCCGCGAGCGTGACGTCGTTGACGCATTTCGTCGGCAACATCAATCGCCTCTTCGAACGACGGAAAGCGACTTTCCAACGAAAGTCGACCACCCATCGGAGCCTCTTCGGGTGACGGCCAACGACCGTCATGCCATTCCGCCGTTTCCTCCATCTCACGCAACCGTGCCGTCACCCGACAAGCTTTCGCAGCACACGTTCCAGTTCGTCGATGCGCAACGCCTGTTTCGCGATCAATTCGTCGCATTGGTTGATGATGAGTTGCGCTTGGGCGAGCTTCGAAAGCGCATCCTGCGATTCCGTTGCCGACGATTGCGCATCATCGCGCATAAGATCATGATGCCGAATGACGCGCAGGTCGTCGCGGTCCACCCGCTTGCTGTTGCGGCGGTCTCGTTCCTCCTGCTTTTTCCAGCGTGCAATGCACCGCTCAATGCGTTTGTATCCGATGAGTTTCGGGTCGAGACCCGCCTCGCGGAAGATGGCGGCCGGCGATTCGCCCGCATTGTATCTGCACATGACTTCGATGCGGAAACTGTCGGCATACCGGATATGCGACGCGCTCACGCTTTCCACTGCGGGAAGGCTGGCCAAATACGCGCGCTCCTTTGCGGTGAATTTTCCATCAACCATTCTTCCCTCCCCCTATATTGCCTAAACAGCTTGGTTCAGAATCGTATCGGAGCTTTCCCATTGGCACCCTCGTTAAAACCCTCGAATAAAGCCCACCCTTCCCCCAATGAAAAGAAGGAGTTCCATCTTCAAAACAAAACAGTTCCGCCATTTTGCACAGATAGTAACGCTCATAGAATTACCCCCCCCCCCCATAAAATTTACAAAAACTTAACCTTGCCCCAGAGTGCCCTTTGGCTCATCATGGGGCATCACGTCCTTGAACACCGTCATGCAGACTCACTAGGCTAGAAACATGACGCAAGAGCTCGTTTCATTGACTATCATCATGGCGGTGGCGGCCGTCAGCCCGATTGTGGCGCAGCTGATTCCAGGAAGGTTCATTCCACAAACTGTGCTGCTGCTCGTCACCGGAGCCGCACTCGGTCCGTACGGACTGGGCGTAATCGAGGTGAACGACGCCGTGAAACTCTTGAGCGAGCTCGGCATGGCGTTCCTATTCCTGCTCGCCGGCTATGAAATCGACCCGAAACGACTCGCCGGACATCAAGGCAAAGTCGGCCTTGTCACATGGATCATCACCTTGGGGCTCGCCGGACTCGTCGTGACCCTGCTTCCATTCTTCGCAAAGCAAGGCATCAACGGCATCGCCACGGTAATAGCACTTACCACCACCGCTCTCGGCACACTCATGCCGATTCTCAAGGAACGCAACCTCGAAGGCACCCCCATCGGCGACGCCATCATCTCGTACGGAACGTGGGGCGAACTCGGCCCAATCCTTGCCATGGCCATCCTGCTATCCACCCGAACCGGCTGGCAGACCATGCTCGTGCTCGGCGCGTTCCTTACCATCTGTCTACTGTGCGCAATGCTACCCACGAAAGCACTGAAAACCGGCCATCGCCTGTACCGTTTCCTTACGGAAAACGCGAACACGTCATCGCAAACGCTCATGCGACTGACCACATTCCTGCTCATCTTCCTTGTCACCATTTCTGCACTGTTCGAACTTGACGCGGTGCTCGGCGCGTTCGCCGCAGGCTTCATCCTGCGTTACATCATCCCCGACGGCAGCAAGTCGCTGGAAATGAAACTGGAAGGCGTCGGCTACGGATTCCTTATTCCTGTGTTTTTCGTGGTGTCAGGAGCCGCGATCAACGTGCGCGCCGTGGCAGGCCGACCCGCGCTGCTCGTCGCGTTCATCGTAATGCTCATGCTGATTCGCGCGGTGCCCGTATATGTTGCGCTATCGCTCGACAAACGCGAGAATCCGCTGTCATCGCATCATCGCGTCACCGTAGCGCTGTATTGCACGACCGCTCTGCCGATCATCGTCGCCGTCACGTCACTGGCGGTGAAGGTCGGCACCATGCAAGGCGACACCGCGTCAACACTGGTCGCAGCCGGCGCGATTACGGTGTTCCTGATGCCACTGCTTGGCTCGATCACATATCAGGTGGCCGACGTACATCCGGTCACCGCGGTTCGGGAGATTGCACACACACCATCCGATTGGCGGACGATCGTGCACGAACATGCGCAGGTGCGTGCGCTGCTGCACCATCAGGACCGGCTCAAGCGTATGGCGGAAACATTGGACGCACTGGAGAAGATGGGAACGATGGGACATGGCGATGCGGCACATAGCAATGCCGGACATGGCGATGAATATCGAGCCGAACTTGTGAAACGTGCGCGCCGCGAAATCGACCGGCAGTTGAAGGAACTCGGCCTGGACCCGCAGCTCACCACGCAACTGCCACACAACTACCGTTATCCGAAGAACTGAAACGCGAATCCGAGCCTTTCCGGCACTCTAAGTGTCCGATTCTGGAGAAACGGACAACCGTAACGCACTTTTACCCGTCTAGTTGTCCGATTCTGGAGAATCGGACATTCAGACATGCGCCTATTCGACGGATTTGAGCGAACTAATCGGGTCGATACGATCCAACACCGGATTCACGAACAACTGCACGAGCAGCGCGAAAGCCATGGTCGCGCCGGCCGCAATCACATAACTCAACGGCGTGCATTCCACTTCGAAATACAGTGCGGGCATATTCAACGCAGCCGTCAGCAATCCGCCGACGAAACGGCCGAGAGGCAAGCCCAGCACCACGCCCATCATGGTGAGCACCATCATTTCACGGTTCACATAGTGGTGAACCTCTTTGTCGAAGAATCCGAGCACCTTGAGCGTGGCCATCTCGCGTTCACGTTCTGACACGTTGGTGTTGGCGAGCGTGAACAACACCACGAGCGCGAGCCCGCCCGCGAGCGCCACGATCAGCGCGACCACCGCACCCATCAGATCGAATTTGAAGCTTTCCGCCATGTGCGCGCAGCTCACGGCTTTCATGACCGCATCGTCGTCTTCCAGCTTTTCCGCATAGGCGGCCTGGGATTCGCCTGAACCTTTGAGCTTCGCATACATGGCGTTCCACACCAATTGTTGGCCGTTTGACGATGCGCCATTCGAGGTACCGGATTCGCCGTTTTGATTGTCCGATTCTCCAGAATCGGACGCGGAAGATGCGGAAGACGTGCCGGATGCAGCAGTATCGAACAGCTGGCGATAATAGGTTTCGCTCACATACACGTCCGATCCGATCACACTGCGGATCACCGCGCTGACATGCGCTTCGGCCTGCATATCGTCACCGTTGGTCAGCGTTACCATACCGCCCGCTTTGACGCCCATCGCGCTTGCCGCGGACTGCGATACGATCACGCCGTCATCGCCCAGACTTACCGCGCCCTTCGTACCGGAGGTACCATTCGCGTCCGATTCTCCAGAATCGGACATCTGGGACCCGTTTTTACCCGTCTGGTTGTCCGATTCTCCAGAATCGGACACCGAAGACGCAGAGGAAGACGCTCTGGACTTCCCGCTGAACAACGACTTCGCAGCGTCCACCCAACTGGAGCGCACCGGCTGCAACGTGACCATCTTGCCGAACTCGCTGCGTTCACTGTCGGGCACGGCAACCAGCTGAATGCTTTCGCTCCCCGAATCGCCGGTCAAATCACCCGATTCAACGCGCACGTCCATGCTCGACGTGACGCGACCATCCGAAGCGACTTTCTGCCGCATCGCATCAGCGTCATCATCGTTCGCGACCACCATCAAATCGTACTGATACACGTCCTGATACTGTTTCGCGCCCAATGCGGCAACGGTGTCGTTGATCGCAAGTCCGCACACAATCAGCGCGGTGCAGCCGGCCACGCCGCCGACCGTCATGATCAGACGCGATTTGAAACGGAAAATGTTGCGCGCCGTGACTTTGCCGAGGAAGCTCATGCGATTCCACAACGGCTTGATACGCTCCAGTAGAATGCGCGATCCTGCACGCGGCGCTTTCGGACGCATGAGACTGGCCGGCTTCTGTCGCATTTCCTGCGCGCACGCATACACGGTTGCGGCAAGCACGCCGACCACGAACAGCGCGACTCCGGCCGTTCCGTACAGCCAGTCGTATGCCAAGCGTACGTCCGGCATCACATACAAGCCTCGCAATACGACGAGCAGGAACGCCGGAATGCCAAGGAAGCCTGCGATCAGGCCGAGTCCACCGCCGATCAGGCAGGCGAACAGCGCGAACAACAGGTATCGTGAGGCGACCGCAAGACGCCCGTAGCCGAGCCCTGTGTATGTGCCGATCAGCCCGCGATCCTCTTCGACCATGCGCGCCATGGCGGTCAGACTCATCATCACCGCCACGAGCAAGAACACGATCGGGAATGCGTTGCCCAGCGATTGGATGGATTCCAGATCAGATTTCAGCGAGCTGAATCCGCCGATTTGCGACCGGTCCTGCACATACCAACGCACTTGCGGAATGCTGTCTTCCAGCTCGTTTTGCTTGGATTGCAGTGTCCGTTCGGTGTCTTTTTTCTGCTGGTCCAATTTCGATTGTGCCTGGTCGAGTTGCACTTTGGCTTCCGCTAATTGCGGGCTTGCGGCAATTACCGTTTCACGTAGTGTTTCACGGGTTGTTTCGTCGAGGGATCCTGCAGCCGCGCCCGCCTGCATATTGACGATTTGGTCGATTTGCTGATTGAGCTGGCTGCGATTGCTGTCGATCTGCTGTTGCGCTGCGGCGAACTGTTTGTCGGTTTGCGCTTTCGCCTCGTCGATTTGTTTGGTTCCAGCGTCGAGTAGTTCCTGATGACGCGCTTTCTGGCGATTGGTTCGCACCGTGCCGTCGATGCGGTCAGCTACTTCGCTGACGGTGTCGTCGTACACGTCACTGAACGAGTCCTTGTCGGCGGCGCCTTTCACGAGAATGGTGGCGGCCGTGTACATGCTGCCGGTCACACCGTCGGACGGCGCAAAGAACGTGTAGTCGCTGGTGGCGGAGGAACGGAACGCGTTCGTACCCGAATAGCCGTCTGGATTGGTGAGATCCTGCGGGTCAAGCACCACGCCCACAATAGTCAGTTCGGTGGGGAAGCTCGGTGCCTGATTGTCCGATTCACCAGAATCGGTCACCCGTGCGGCACTTTTGCCATCCTGCGTGTCCGATTCTGCAGAATCGGACATCTGGGACCCGTTTTCGCCCGTTTGGTTGTCCGATTCTGCAGAATCGGACACAGAAGAAGACGCCGAATCCTGCGGCGTCACCGTAATATGGTCGCCCTTTTTGTATCCGGAATCCTTGATGAATTTGCGCGTCACCGCGATCTCACCGGACTTTTCAGGCATACGGCCACTTTGCAAATACGGCTGGTCAATGCCGTTCGTGCCGATCTCCTGCATGGTCACGGTTTTTTTGCCGTTCAAATCGACGGTCACGGTTTGCGAACGTTCGCCCTGCACTTTCGCAACACCGGAAATCTTACGGAGCTCGGCAATATCGTCATCGGTCAATCCGGCCGTCGACAACACCTGAATGTCGTGCAATCCTTGGGTGTCGAAAAAACGATCCGTCGCAAGAAAAGCGTCTCGGCAACCCGCGTAAATGCCCGTAAGCACGGCGACGCCCAGCAACGAGATCAGTGCGATGGAGATGAATCGCTTCCACGCATGCAACCACATACGCACCATGTCTTTGATGAATGCCATGACGACCTCCAGCCCGTAGCGCTCAAGCAGCACCAACCATTGCTCCCAAAACCTTCATTTTATTGAACTATCGAACTATTGAACACTATGAAACCGAATCCACGCGCTACAGCTACAATCGGGGAAGACGCGCCATACCAAAAACCATAGGCGCGTCACCTACCACTACTGCCGAACGCAACATCGCCAAGATCGCAAACTTTTGCCGAATTTGCCGAATATTGCCGAGGCACCCAAGAAGAGGAAGCATTCATGAGCGACGCAACCGTTGCGAAGAAACCGCGCGAAACCGACGATGCGCCGGTTCCGCCGACGCTGCGCAAGTCTTTGAAGAATCGTCATATTCAATTGATCGCATTGGGCGGCGCGATCGGCACCGGCCTGTTCTATGGTTCCAGCGAGTCGATTCAGCTGGCGGGCCCGGCCATTCTGCTCGCCTATCTGATCGGCGGTCTGGCGATTTTCCTGATCGTGCGCGCCCTGTCCGAAATGGCGGTCGAGGATCCGAAGGCGGGCGCGTTCAGCTATTACGCCACGCAGTACTGGTCGAAGCGAGCCGGCTTTATTTCCGGCTGGAATTACTGGTTCAACTACGTGCTCGTGGCCATGGTGGAGTTGGCCGTGGTTGGCTCGTTCGTGAATTACTGGTTCCCGAACATTCCGAAGTGGGTGTCGGCGGCGGTGTTCCTGGTGGCCATCGCGGCGCTGAATCTTATGGGCGTGAACAAGTTCGGCGAATTTGAATTCTGGTTCGCCATCATCAAGATCGTGGCCGTGCTTGCCATGATTTTCGGCGGTTTGTATGTGATCATCGCGAATGTGCCGACCGCTTCGGGCATTCGCGCGTCGTTCGCCAACTGGTTTACCGTTGACGGCGGATTCCTGCCGCATGGCCTGATGTCTCGCAATGCGGACGGCACGTGGACCGGCCTGCTGATGGCGCTGGTCGTGGTGATGTTCAGCTTCGGCGGCACCGAGCTCATCGGCATCACCGCGGGCGAAACCGAAAATCCGCGCACCACCATCCCGAAGGCCACGAACGGCATTATCTGGCGTATTCTCGTGTTCTACATCTGCGCGCTCGGCGTGATTATGGCCGTGGTGCCGTGGAGCACGATCGACGGCAATTCCAGCCCGTTCGTGCAGATTTTCGACTCGGTGGGCGTGCATGCGGCCGCCGGCATTCTGAATTTCGTGTGCTTGACCGCCGTGATGAGCGTGTACAACTCCGGCCTGTACGCGAACTCGCGCATGCTGTATTCGTTGGCGAAGCAGGGCAATGCGCCCGCGTATCTGGGCCGCCTGAACAAGCGCGGCGTTCCGGTCGGGGGTGTGATCACGTCGGCCATCATCATTGCGATCGCCGTGGTGGTGGTGTTCGTGTGGCCTGATTTCGCGTTCAATTATTTGATGTCGATTGCCACGATTGCCGCTGCGATTAATTGGATCATGATTATGCTTACGGAAATTAAGTTCCGTCGCGTTGTCGCCGCCGGCGACGGTCCGAATGATTTGAAGGGATTGAAGGGCCAGGAAGCACTTGACAAACTTGCGTTCAAGCTGCCGTTCGCCAAGGTGACGCCGTATGTGGTGATCGCGTTCATGCTGCTGGTCGTGGTGCTGATGTGCTTCTCCGCAAGCTATCGCATCGCAGTGGTCGCCGGCGTGATTTGGCTGGTCGTGCTGTTCGCCGCCTATCAGATCACACAGAAGCGCGCCTGAAGTCGTAAGGCAACAATGCGCCCATGCCTCAAGCGAGGGGCACGGGCGCTTTTTGATTTCAGATTACGATTTCAGATTTCAGATTTTGATTTCCAATCCGCGATTCCCGGGCTGTTCCGGGGACTCGCGCCGTTCGACCTGTGGTATCTGTCGAAGCAGTCCGGCAACACCGTCGCAATCCTGTATGGCGTAACCCTTGCGGCGATCGCCGCGATCGGCTCGCTGCTCGCTTTCATCCTGCCCTTGTCGGGGCACAGCAAATGCGCAATCGCAATTTTTAATTCATCATCGCATTAACTCATCATCGCATCTTATTCCGCTGCCGGAGCGGGACCGGTCGAAGCGCGGGCACGCAATTCGTACGGCCCTTCCATCAGATGCCCCACACGCTCGCCGCCGATCAGCTTGAGCAGCAATCCGGCGGCCTGCTTACCGGTATCGACCACGTCACGGCCCATGGCGGTCAGGTTCGGATACGCCGCGGTGCACATGAGGGAATCATCCCACGACATGATGGAGATTTCCTCCGGTACTTTGATGCCTTGCGAAGCTGCCACGCCAAGGCCAGCCAACGCCATCACATCATTGTCGTAGATGATCGCCGTCGGATGCTCAGAGAACGCCAGCAGGCGCTTCGTGGCCTCGCGACCGGTTTCCGGCGTGTAGTCGGTGTGCAGGCAACGATAACGCATGCCCAGCTCGGAAGCGACGTCCGCAAAGGCGGAATCGCGAATATACGAGTGCGCAAGCGATTCGGGACCGCCGACGCGGGCGATCTGACGATGCCCGAGATCATACAGGTATCGCACCGCTCGGCGCACGGCATCGGCGTCGGCGCTTGACAGACTCGGCAGATTGCCGACCACGGAGGCATCGGCAATGGCAAGCACCGGCATCTCCTCATGCTCCTCAAGCAAGGCAACGCAAGGGTCTCCAAGCTCGACATTGACGAGCAGCATGGCGTCGACGTTGCCAGTAGCAATCCAATCATCGATGATCGAAAGCTTCGCGTCCTCACCCACGGCCATGCGTACCAGCAGAGAATAATCGTATTTTTCCAGCTCGGCGCCAAGACCGGAAATAAGTTCCATCATGTAGGATTCGACGGAAAGCAGCTTCGGGTCGTAACCCAACACTAGACCCACGCGCTGCGTCTTCGCCTTGGCCAGCGCCTGTGCCGCGCCATTCGGCTTCCATCCCAGTTCGTGTGCGACCTTCAACACTTTGTCTCGAGTCACATCGGAAACACCAGACTTGCCGTTGAGCGCATACGAAACGGCGCTACTAGAGACTCCCGAAGCCTTGGCAACGTCAAAAATCGTCACCTTGCTTTTTTGAATAGGCATGTCCGTGTCCTTCTTCTTAACTTAAATCGCAACTTAAACGGTTCATCTACATCGTACAGTAAAAGCGCCGACCAACCTCTTGAAAAGTCAGCGTTCACAACACTTTCGTTTCTTAAGGTTGGCGGCGCTTCAACTTATGTTTTTACTCAACCGAACACGTCAACTGAAATTTCAGTAGTCCTCTATCCACTCTTCTACCGCTTCAGTAGACGGCGTACTCGCGGAAGCTCACCATTCGCGCTTCGGATCGTTGGCGGAACGCGGCACGTTGGCGGCTGCGAACGCACCCGGAGCGGCAAGCGCTGCGGCATCGGCAGTGGCGATATGCAGCACGACGCTTTCGCCCGGAAGCAGCGAGACCATGCCCTCGGCCACCGAAGCCTTTGCGTCGACCTTGTCTGCCATGCAGAACAGGTCGCGCACGTAGCTCTTGGCTGTGACGGTAAGTTCCACGCCATCTTCCACGGCAACGGCCGCGGCACTGAGGGCGAGTTTCACGTAAAACATTTCTTGTATTCACGCAACGGTTGCGGCGCGGATGGCCATCCGCGCGTTCCGGAAGACGAACAGATGGCCGCCGAACTGACCGCATACCTGGCATCATTCGGCCCGGACCTCTGGCAATAGCCTATGCGCTCGCAGTGCAGCGCATTTTATTTGATTCGTTTCTGCGATTTTGGTGGCATAAATCGCAAAAACGTTGATTTTTCAACGATTTTTTATTTGACTGGTATTTGATTCGTATTTGGCTGACGTGCGATCAGCAGGACTTCAATCGCAATATAAAGCGTGCGATTGCAGCACACTATAAGCACAGCAATCGCACGCTATTCATCGTCAACTATCGACAATCATGTGACGCAGCCGTTCAACGCAACTATCTAACGTGATTATTCAGCGTGATCAGAGTCGGTGTGATCGGTCAGGTCCAGCTTGAATGGGTGAGCAGGCAGATTATTGTCATTAAACAACGGTGCCGGACCCCAGCTACGCCATGCGTAGCGCATCATCACCGGCGCTGGCACTTCCGGCGTGGCCAACGTAATCGTGCCGATACTGCGGCTGTTGATCGGAATACCGAATTCCGTGGCGTTGTAATCGACCACGTTGACCTTTGCGTTGACCAGATCGTCAATATCGCAATCCACGAAAATCGCGGCGTAGGCCGGATGGAACACACCATCGGCACCGGCAAGCTCGAAACCGGAACGTTCCGGCAGACGCACCAGCGAAGGCAGGCTCTTGGCGAACTCGTCACCAAAACTGTCGGGCGTAGTACCGCTGAAATGCAGGCCGTGCGCGTACCGGAAGAACAGGCGTACGCGGCCGCCTTCGTCGCAGCGGAAACCCAGCACAGTCGGCCCATACACCGGAATACGGCTCATACCATACACTTGGCGAAGCGCACAATTGCCTAGACGCTCGCCCGGTGTACGTTTATCAACCGGATGAATGTTGTTGTATTCGCCGCAATCCATAGTGCAGATGGCGAACACATTGTCGATGGACTGCGCGGCATCCCACTGGGCCTCGCGCAACACCGGCCACAGCATCGGATCGCCGTCGCCCTCGTCGACCTTCTTGTCAATCCACTGCGGCAATTGCACGATCAGGAACGGCAGGCTTTCGCTCCACAGCGCACGCCATTCACCAATCATCATGCCCAGCAACTCACGGTAGGATCCGCAATACGGCTCGTCTTCCTCGCCCTGATACCATAGGAATCCCGCCAAGGAGTAAGGCACAATGCGCTCCAGCATGGCATGGAACGCGCCTGACGGACGCCACTGCGAGGTCGGCGTCATCGGCGGCGGCCACGGGCATTCGCCATACTGTTGGGTCAGCGTATCCCACGTCACATCAGGATCGTCTTCGCGGGCGGCTGCGATCGACGCATTCCACGTATCAGAACGCGACTGCCATTCGCCGTACTCCAAATCGAACTGTTCCTGCGTTTTACCTGCGATCGCCTGCTCATAGCGCGCAAGATAGCCGCGCCCGGATTCGCTGGAATTCAGTGCATCTTCGCTCGTCCAGCAACTGATCGACGTACCCCCGATATAACAGTCGATAATGCCGATCGGAAGGTCGGAATCAAGTTCATCACGCAGTTTTCGCGCAAAATAGTACGCTACCGCACTCATTACGCCACTATTTTCAGGCGATGATTCCTGCCAGCTTGCCGCATGTTCGGCGTTGCGATTGATCACACCGGTTTTCGGCACATTGTAGAAGCGCAGTAACGGATCGGCACAGTTATCGAGGGCTTCCTCGGCGTCTTCACTGTTGCGCAATTCAAGTTCCATATTGCTTTGACCGCCGGCCAGCCATACTTCGCCGATAAGCACGTCATAATATTCGATGAAATCGTTGCCTGCGGTGACGCGCAACGTGTAAGGGCCACCTTCGGGCTGTGCCGGCAGCATGACGCGCCACGGTGAAAAACCGTTCTTGATCTCTTTGGAGGCGTACGCATGCGCCTGCACGATCACGGAACCATCGAAATCGCGGATTTCCGCGGAAACCTCAAGTCCGGCGCAATCGGCATCAAGCGCGCCGAACACGGCGATGGGCTTGTTACGCTGCAACACCATATGCGAGGCGAAAATCGCGGCGACGTGCAGAACTCCTGACGTGCTACGGTCTTCGGTAGGTTCAGCCGACGTTGTCATTTCAGAACCAGGTGCGGGACCAGTCGCAGTGACCATGACATCTCTTCCTATAGAAAAACCGTAAGAAACCGTACGTATCTATCCTAGAACAATATGCGACAGAACATACAAAAAAGACCGCCACCCGTAAGGGCAGCGGTCTTGTAAAAGACTCAGCGATTAGCCGAATGAGCCACATCAGCCACGGGCGATCTTGCCGGTGAAGGTGGCCATATCAGCGTCGTCATCCTTGCCGTTGTTCCAGGAGAACATGGCGCGCAGCTTCGGACCGACGGTCTCGATGCGGACGTTGCCGTACTCTTCCTGCAGAGCCTTGAACTTCGGAGCGCCAGCGTCCTGGTCCTCGATGAACTCCTTGGCGAAGGAGCCGTCCTGGATGCGCTGCAGGTGGTACTGCATGCGCTCACGCACGTGCTCGTCGATGCAGGTGTTGGTGTAGTCGCCGTACTGGGCGGTGTCGGAGCAGGACCAGCGAGCCTTGTTCAGACCGCCCTCGTTCATGAGGTCGACGAGCATCTTCAACTCGTGGCAGACCTCGAAGTAGGCGATTTCAGGCTGGTAGCCGGCGTCGGTGAGGACCTCGAAGCCCATTTCAACAAGCTTGTTCACGCCGCCCATGAGCACATTCTGCTCGCCGAACAGATCGGTTTCGGTCTCCTCGGTGAAGGTGGTCTTGATGGCGCCTGCACGCAGAGCGCCCAGAGCCTTGGCGTAAGCCAGGGTGATGTCCCAAGCGTCGCCGCGCGGATCCTGCTCCACGGCCACGACGACCGGAACGCCACGGCCGTTGGCGTACTCACGACGCACGATGTGGCCCGGGCCCTTCGGGGCGACCATGAAGATCGGGTGGTCCTCGGACGGCTTGATGTAGCCGTAGTGGATGTTGAAGCCGTGAGCGAAAGCAACAGCTGCGCCCGGCTTGATGTTCGGCTCGATGTCATTGGCCCAGATGGTGCGCTGGTACTGATCCGGAGCCAGAATCATGATGATATCGGCCTCAGCAGCAGCTTCCGGAACGGACTTGACTTCCAGACCCTGCTCCTTGGCGTGCTCGACGGACTTGGAGGTCGGACGCAGGCCAACGACGACGTCCACACCGGAATCGCGCAGGTTCAGCGCATGAGCGTGACCCTGGGAACCGTAACCGATGATGGCAACCTTCTTACCTTCGAGGACCGAGAGATCGCCGTCGTTCTCGTACCAGATTTGTGCAGCCATTGTACTTGGCACTCCTTTTTATGTAGTGGGGTGAACGCCTCCCGGCGCTCGGGTTTCTACCATTCGCAGATGAATTCGCGTGTTTTTGTGCATGGATTTTGTCCTGCAAACTGGGGTCTATCCTACTCCCGTCCCTTCCTAAATAAGCATTGAGTCCACAAAGTGGGCCACCGCCTAGCCGTGCGGCTCCCCCGACAATCAGTACTGCGATCCCGCATACGAAATATCCCAGTCATAAAACAACACAGCAACAAAAAGAAGCCACCGCGGTGAGACGGTGGCTTCCAACACGTTTCGCGCATATTGCGCTACTACGTTATTCAGCGGCCCTTAACATGCAGCCGCTACAGCGAAATCACTGAACCTGGGTACGAGCGATCTTGCCGTTGAAGGACTCGGCCATATCGGCATCGGCGTCCGTCTGGTTGTTCCAAGAGAACATGGCGCGCAGCTTCGGACCAACGGTCTCCAGGTGCGGGTGGCTGTACTCTTCCTGCAGCTCCTTGAACTTCGGAGCGCCAGCGGCCTGATCATCCATGAACTCCTTGGCGAAGGAGCCGTCCTGAATGCGCTTGAGCTGGTACTGCATGCGCTTCTTGGTCTCTTCAGTGATGACGGTGGAGGTGTAATCGCCGTACTGAGCGGTGTCGGAGCAGCTCCAGCGAGCCTTGTTCAGACCACCCTCGTTGGCCAGATCCACCAGCATCTTCAGCTCGTGGAACACCTCGAAGTAGGCGATCTCCGGCTGGTAGCCAGCCTCGGTCAGCACATCGAAGCCCATATCGCACAGGTGGTTGATGCCACCCATGAGCACGTCCTGCTCACCGAACAGATCGGTTTCGGTCTCCTCGGTGAAGGTGGTCTTGATGGCGCCTGCGCGCAGAGCGCCCAGAGCCTTGGCGTAAGCCAGGCACAGCGGCCAGGTCTTGCCATCCGGATCCTGCTCCACAGCCACGACGACCGGAACGCCACGGCCGGCGGCGTACTCACGACGAACGATGTGGCCCGGGCCCTTCGGGGCGACCATGAACACCGGATGATCCTCGGACGGCTTGATGTAGCCGTAGTGGATGTTGAAACCGTGGGCGAAAGCCAGAGCAGCGCCCGGCTTCAGGTTCGGCTCAACGTCTTCCTTGTACACGGCGGCCTGGTACTGGTCAGGCAGCAGGATCATCACAACGTCGGCTTCGGCAACGGCCTCGGCAACAGGCTTGACCTCGAGGCCCTGCTCCTTGGCGTATTCCACGGACTTAGAGGTAGGACGCAGGCCGACGACGACATCCACACCGGAATCGCGCAGGTTCAGCGCGTGGGCGTGACCCTGGGAACCGTAACCGAGGATGGCCACCTTCTTGCCATCGAACACGGACAGATCGGCATCCTTCTCGTACCAGATAGTTGCTGCCATAATAGGCGCTCCTTTATTTTTCTTTTTATAGCGATTCGGGACTTGCATTCCCGAACAAACTCGCGATATTTAATTCTTGTTTCGGTTGTTCACAGCGGGCGATGGTTCCTAGGAGATTACTCCCCCGGATTGTGTCCGAGGAACCACCCCGCCTCTCCTGCGGAACTGTTTTAGTCCCGCTTTCTTTATATTGGTTGCTGACGTTCACATAGTGGTTATATTCGCGTCAAACGTTTTTAGTAAGGCTTCCGTCGATGTCATCTTGACACGTCGCTGAATAGCCGGTCAAACGGCACTTGGCGATTGATCACTTGGTGAAATCAACATCCTTAGTCTCCTTGCAGCTCAGCACCGCAACGAGGCAGCACACGGCCATCACGCCGAGGTACAGACCGACGGAGTGCACACCCCAGTGGTGGGACAGCCAAGTGGCGATGGTCGGCACGAATGCCGCGCCGACGATGGCGGCCAGGTTGTAGCCGATGCCGGAGCCGGAATAACGCACGTTGGCGTCGAACAGCTCCGGCAGGAACGCGCCGATCGGACCGAATGCGGTGCCCATCAACGCGAAGCCGATGCATAGGAACAGCAGGTTGGCGGCGAAGTTACGCTGGCCGACGACCGACGGATCAAGCAGGAACGGGAAGAGCAGCGCGAATGCCACGAGGCAGCAGGACGAGATGACGATCACGCGCTTGCGGCCGAATTTATCGGCGTTCACGCAGGAAATGACGATGAACGCGGCGAACACGCAGATGGCAAGCATCAGCATGAGCAGGTATTCACGATTGGTGAAACCAAGGTCTCCGCCGCCCTGCTCGACGGTTTTGGTGCCCCAAGCGAGGGACCAGGTTGCCAGCGTGTAGAACAGCGTGTAGGTGACGGCCACCAGGAACGTGGCTTGGATGACTTCCTTCCAGCTCTTCTTGAACACTTCGGTCAACGGGGACTTGACGACCTTCTTCTGCTCCTGGGCCATGCGGAAGATCGGAGTCTCCTCCATCTGCACGCGCACGACGAGGCCGACGATCACCAGAATCGAGGACAGCAGGAACGGCACACGCCAGCCCCATGCCAGCATCGCATCGTCATCGTTGAACGTTTCCAACAGGAAGTAGGTACCGTTCGACAGGAAGAAACCGATCGGAGCGCCCAATTCCGGGAAGGAGCCATACAGCGCGCGCTTGTCTTCCGGAGCGTTCTCGGTGGCCACCAAAGCGGCACCCGACCATTCGCCGCCCAGACCGATGCCCTGCACGAAACGGCACAGGCACAGCGCGGCGACAGCCACAATGCCCCACTGGCTGTAAGTCGGCAGGCAGCCGATCAGGAACGTGGCGATGCCCATGGTCAACAGCGAAACCACCAGCGTGGTCTTGCGGCCCATGCGGTCGCCGAAATGGCCGAACACCAAGGATCCGAGCGGGCGTGCGATGAACGCGATGGCGAAGGTCAGCAGGCTGGCCAGCAGTGCGACAGTCGGATTGGTGGTGTCTCCGAAGAACACCTTCGGGAAATAGTTCGCAGCGGCGGTGCCGTATGCGTAGAAGTCGTAGAACTCAATGGCGGTGCCGACCATGGAAGCGGCGATAACGGTTTTCACCGAATCGCGCACCATTGCCTGCGCTTTGCCAGCGGCTGCTTCGACTGCACTCATTGGATTACTCCTGTTACGTCTGTCATGCGTTGCCGGCTCCCAACATGCGCCGATAACGTCTTTCTTCTATTCTCTTGTGTGCAGTCTTCATTTCGTTGCCTTACGCCTTGTGGGCGGCAACAAAAAGACCCCGCAGCATGCAGGGCCATCAACGTGTGTGTTTTGCGCGCCTCAAACCCTGCCTCCGTTGGCGAGGGATTGAAGCTGCATTGCTCGAATCAGTCCGCCAACGAAAGCGGAATAATAATTCGTGCGGACAGCAGTACGCGTGCAACCATTCCGTTCATCGTGGCGAACCTCCTTTCGCAAAGTCTTGTATTCGGCGGATTACCCGCTCGAACTAAGCCGTAAAGATAAGCGCGTCCACAGACCCTTTCTACTAAAGGTTCACTATGTGGACGCGCAATTTTGAATTTGATATTCGTTTTTCGGATTATCTCAGGTCATCCAAATCATTTCAGCAGCAACGTCAGCACGCCCGCAACAGCCATGCAACCGGCGGCAACAGCGAAAATCAGCAGATACTCGCCAGTCACCGCAATCGCAATCGCGCAAACGACAGCGCCAATCAACGAACCGAACGTATTCGCCAAACTGAACGCAGCCAACGAACGACCAACGGAACGCACATCCGGCAACGTCGCAAGATTCAACCCTTGGCTCACGCCGTCATACACCACATACGCGAAACCTGCAAACAGCGCATACAGCGCGACCGCCATAGCACTATCGATCGGCGTCAACGGAAGCACCACAGCAACCACAAACAACAAGCAGGCGGCAATCGCGGGAATACGGGAATCTTTGAAAGCGCGGGCGATGCGGCCAAGCAGCAGCGCAGCCAACAGCGAGCCGACGAACGCGGCAACGGCCATCATCGACATAACCGCAGCCGCTCCGGACAAACCAAACATGGTGACCTGCGAAACATCGCCCAAACCATCCTGCGCAAGATACCACTGGTAAATCGCAATGCCGGAAGTGGCTGCGATGGCAAACATGCGCGCGGCAAACGCAATGAAGAACTTCGGAGCGCCCTTCGGCGGACGATACTGCGAAAAATAATCGCCCTTCTTCACACCCTCACGAGGCAAATAGCTGCTGGAACCCTCAAACGGCAACACCAGCAACGTAGCCACACCAGCCACCACCAGGCACAACGCAAACACCATCATGGCGAAACGCGTGGTGCCATCCCAACCGGAATCGTCGGCAGCCCACGTAATCGAAACGGCCGCGATAATGCCCAACACCTGGCCGAACGCCTGGCCAGCGCCACGCCACGCGTCCGCACGATCACGGAACTTGTCGGGCACGCGCTCACCGAAAGCGGCCGCCAGCGGCATCGATACCATCGCATGTCCGATCAGCGTAAACAGCCAGAACACGATGACCAACGGCATGAAATCGCAGGCGGAAAGAATCGCCACCGACGTGGCGGTCAGCACCGTACCAGCGATGATCCACGGGGTGCGGCGGCCCAGCGGGCAGTACGAATGGTCGGATCCGACGGAAATCCACGCATTCATCAGGAACGTCAACAGCGTGCCGACGACGCTGAGCAGCGCCAGATCGGTGACGCGGTCGGTGCCGGAAAGACGGCTGATGGTCTGCGGAATGAGCACGGAGTTGAGCGCGGCCATCGGCGCGGTGAACAGCAGCGCACCAAGCGCGAAGCCGGCGGTGAGACGATGCACCTGCGGTTTGGTGGGCGTGGTGCCGTCGGGCGCGGTCATCGGATCGCGCAGGTCAAGGAACGACGATTCGAGGTTCGGCACAGCGGCGTCGAGATGGGCGAACGCGGTCAGCGGGGAGCCGCCTTCCGTGTTGATGAGGGTCTGCTGCACTTCCGGACGCTCGTTGGAAGCCTCGGGCACGCGCGGATTCTGCTGTACGGCCAAGCGCTTCAGGGCCGCTTTGGTCTCTTCGGTCAGCGTTTTTTCGTAATCGGGACGGTCATCGATGCCGGGGCGTACGAACACCTGGCCCGGCAGCGGCAGCGGCTGCATTGGAGTCTGCTGCTCACCTGCATTATGTTGATTATCTTCAGTCATCTCTTGTTTCTATTCCTGTTTTTCCTGTTTTGTATCGTCGCTTCTCGTTCTTGCTTCTATTTCGTTGCTCATTTCGAAATGTCACACGATATTCAGCACATATGAAAATCGCCCGGACACACTGCACCAGTGCATTCGAGCGATTCTTTCAGCGAAATCAACCATATCAATACGTCCTGTCAGACAGCAGAAACATGCGATGGCAATCTCAATATCGATATCGCATAAGAATCGATATCGCATAAGAAAAGCCCGGATGCGATTATCGCTTCACATCCGGACCGGTTGTGTGAGTCTCATGCGCAACAATATTGCGGCAACGTAGCGCCCATCAAAACCAGCAGCGGAATCATATAGATGAAAAACCGCGCATACAGCACAACAGCGTGAGCACGTTGAGAATAATCAGATCGAACAGCACGCCCATAATGGCGAAAAACATGTTGTCTTGATCGAAAAGCTTTGACATCTTTGACATAAGCTCACCTTACCCGTTTTTGCTGGGATTTCAGCTGATTCCCGGGAAAATTGTTTTCCCGATAAGACGATTTCTCGAAAAAACGAAAATGCGAATCGTCCTTCCTGAAGGAGAGGTGACAGGAAGGACGATTACAGATTTATGGATTTATGCGCGGTCAGGCAGCGACCGGATCAGGCGAGGCTGAATCAGGCCACGACCGGCGGATTGGCGATCAGATCGTCCGTGCGGTGCTCACCGGCGGCATCACGCCATTCGAGCGTGGCGACGGACGCGGTGTTCTCCACACCAAGACCACGGCCCGGCTCAAACGTGAGCGTGGCCTGAGTGGTCGTGCCCTCCCACGTGAAGCTGATGGACGTATCGCCGTCGGCGCTGTACGAGAAGGTGCCATCGAACGCATCAAGCTCGTTGCGGAACTTGGCAAGCGCGTTCAGTGCCTTCACCACCGGACGCTGCAGATTCTCGTCGATCTCAGCCGTGGAATAGTAATGGCGATTGATATCGCGGCCATTGTTGGTCTTGCGCAGCAGCTCCATGTCGTTCTTGCCGGCAAGCGCGCCGACATAGTAGACCTGCGGAACGCCCGGCAGGAAGAACTGCACCGCGCGAGCCGCAATATAGTGCTGATCGTTGCATCCCAGCGCCGAATAGTAGGTGCTGTTGACCTGATACAGGTCAAGATTGGATGCGGCGGCACCGGTAGCGGCCTGCGATTCGCCGTGAGTGTTCGCATGAATGGCGTTGACGAGATTGTCGACATCCTCATCCGGCACGAGCCCCTTGAGCGAACGGTCCAGCTGATCGGAACCGATGTCGATCACGCCGATGCCATCATGCGTGTCAAGTACGGTGACGGCATTGTTCGGACGGATGTCGGTCCAATGCGCGACCGGCTCGACATGACCGGTATTCAGCGAATGCAGCAGCAGCGGCGGAAGGGCGAAATCGTAGACGCGATCGACCTTCGACGCGATCTCGACCTGCTTCTTGTAGTAGGAATGCACTTCGATGAGGATTTCCAAGCCGCGCTTGACGCCCTCCTCGCGCAGGCGGGAGATGAGCTTGAACGTTTTCGGCGTCATGAAGCAGCTGGTACCGGCTTCCTTGGCACCGTAGCCGACGGCGTCAAGACGAATGTAGCTGACGTGGGATGCGGCCATCTGGTCGAAAATCGACATCAGGTATTCCCAGCCTTTGTCGGAATCCGTGTCGATATCGACCTGCTGCGGGGTGAAGCTGACCCAGACCAGGCGAGTCTTGCCCGCGAACTTGTAGTGGGTGAACGGCAGACCCGGGCGCGGACGGTAGATGCCGGCCAGATCCTCTTCGGTCGCGCCGTTCGGAAAGACGGAACTCATGGTCAGGAACATCGGGTAATACTCGGATTCCTCGCCCTTTTCAAGCACGTCTTGGAACTGCTTGGATTCCCAGCTCATGTGGTTGACGATGGCGTCGACCATGATGCCGTGGGTCTTGGAAAGTTCGGCGACATCGTCCCAGCCGCCGAGGCGCGGGTCGACCTTGGTGTGGTCGATGGGGTCGAAGCCTGCATCCGCGCCGTCGAATGGAGTGAAGAACGGCAGGATATGCACGCCGTCATACACGCCGTCGAAACGGGTGCGCAGGATGTCGGTCATCGAGCTGAGGGTGCCGTCGCCGAGGCGATCGGCGTAGGTGATGAGCTGCACTTTGTTTTTCATGGGACCTCCCTTGGTTCATGGGTGCGGGTGCAATGTGTGCGCGTCTGCCTGTTTGTTGTTTACGTATTTGCATACTCACGTATGTATCGAACCGGTTCGATATTACCTCGAAAAGGGCGTCAATGTCCAGTCACACAGCGGAATGCGCGTGTCGAACCGGTTTGATGCGGTGTTCTATGCAGCCCAGACTGTCCGACCCCAACCCAGCGTTCCAACGCGCAGCATCAACGCGTGGTATCGCCTGGCACCAGCGTCATGGGAATAAGCACGTTCGGCTCGAACGGCTTGGGGATGTTCTTGCGCGAGGCGTTGGCCGCAGCCGCCTCTTCATTGGCGATCGCCTGCACCATATGGTCGGCCGCCGACTGCGCGATCGCCGAGAAATCCTGTGCGACCGCGGTCAGCTTCATACCGGCCAAATCGGTCAAATACGTACCATCATAGGCGACGACCTGCAGCTCGTCGGGAATGGAAATTCCGCGGCTCAACGCCTCACGCACGCAGAACGCCGCGCCAATATCGGAGCTGACCACGGCATCGACGCCGTCGGTCGCCACCCCATCAAGCGCACGGCTGACCGCACGATGATAGCCGGCGAAATCCATCACCTCACCGGCCTCGATATACTCATACTTCACGCCCGCGGAGGTCAATTCCTGTTCCAACGTGAGGTAGTAGCGCACCGTCGGGAACGTGGTCTTTCCCAAATCGAACGACCCCTCCTCGACTTCGCCGCGGACCGCCAGATCGAAGAACTGATCGCGCGGACCGCCAATCATCACCACATGGCGCGCGCCATTGCGAATCAGCATCTGCGCAATCAGTCGCCCACCCTGCTCGTGGTCAGATCCGATCGACGAAATACCATTTCCAAGCACGCGATCGAATGCGACGATCGGGCGGTGGATGGACGTCCAATAATCGCCGGGATGCGAGGTGTGAGCGCACATGACGATGCCGTCCATCATGTGCCTGCGCAGCATATCGACGTATTGGATTTCGCCGTCCGTCTCGTCGGTGGTGGAGCACAGCATGGTGCGCAGCCCCTGCGCGGCGAGCGCATGCTGCAGGTGCGCGGTAAACGTTGCAAAGAACGGGTGACGGATGGTGGGCACGATGACGCCGACCAGATTCGTGCGATCGTGGTACAGGTTGCGGGCAAGCTCGTTCGGCACGTAATTGAGGGCCTGCATGGCCTTACGCACGCGGTCGCGCATGTCGTTGGATACATACCCGTTGCCGTTCACCACCAGCGAGACGGTGCTCAGAGACACCCCGGCCTTCTTCGCCACATCGCGCATGCCGACCATGATCGCACCTTCCCCGTTATCACTGTTCCATCGTTGTATTCTCACGTGCTTGCCGCGCGCTTTCCGTGCGCTTCTCGCGAGATATTACATTCATTTACATTCTCTCGAACCTGTTCGACAGTCCGGCGTGTATATCACTTAACGGGGTTACCCCTTTACTTGATTTTCAATATTGATTTTCGTATGCTGCCCACGACACGGAAAACGGCAGCACAGCACAACAAAAGAAACGGCGCAAAGCTTGCGACATCCACACTCACTTTGCGCCGTCTTCTTGTATTGATGATGACCTACATTGCGATCAGTCGGTCGGCACGTCGCCGGACTGGGTGTGGTCGAAGACCGGCTTGTTGTCTTTGTCGAAGGTGTAGACGCCGATGTTCGCGGAGCTCGGATCATTGTTCTTATTGAACGGTCCGATACCGGTCTGGCCCTGGTACTGGATATCCTTGCCATCCTTCAGCAGCGGCTTGGCCTGGTCGAATGCAATCACCAGCGTCGCATCCGGGCTGGCGGCCTTGATGGCGGTTGCGCTCAGATTTCTTTCATGTTACTCAGCGACCGTCCGCGTAACGTGAAAATTACGCCGGATTGGCGAGCAGCGCAATGCCGAAACCGGTGGCCACGCAAATGAGAGGCACCGCGACGGTTGCTATTCCATAGCCCAGAGCCAGCGTAAAACGACGCTGGCGAATCAATGAAACCACTTCGTTGAGCGCCGTGGAGAATGTTGAGAAACCACCGAGAAATCCGACAACGAACATCATGACCGTGTCCATATCCACCGATTGCGAATAGTAGGACATCATGGCGATGCCCGCGCATAGCGAGGCGACGCCGTTGATGACGAGCGTGGATAGCGGGAAGTTGCGGTTCGTTCTCCGATTCTCGCGATTCCAGCCTCGTTGAATTGACACGTCGAGCACGTAACGGGCCATGGCGCCCAGACCGCCGAACAGACAGATCATCCACATCATCAGCGCACCTCCCCGGTAGCCGGGTCGGCGATAAGCGAAATCTCCGCAGTGATCGGTTTGGGCTCGAAGCTGGGCGGAAGCGGGTTAGCCGGCTGCTGGATCGGCTGCGACTGCTGCTGGGGCTGCTGGATCGGCTGCGACTGCTGCTGGGGCTGCTGGATTGGTTGCGACTGCTGAATCGGCTCGGGCAGCTGCCCCAAGTCTGAAGTATCCTGCTCGCGCAGCAACGGCTGCGATGGCTGTGCCAGCTGAGGAACGGCCAGCGGAGGAATCTGCGGAACGCGGCCCGTCTGCATAGTCTGGCTGGCGGTCGGCGGCACGGTTGGTGTTTCGACTCGCGGAACCTGTCCCGTCTGTGCAATCTGCTGGGCCGCCTGCGCGGCCTGCTGCGCCGCCTGCGCGGCTTCCATTGCGGCCTGCGCGGCAGAACGCGCCACGTCGGCCACTTTCACATGGCGTACGCCCTGCGTGTCCGATTCGGCAGAATCGGACACGGAAACAGCTGAAAACGCACCCTGAACCCGCTTTCGAGTACTCCGTGACAGCAGTGCCTGCATCAGAACCACGCCGGCGGCGGCAGTGAGCAAACCGCCTGCAAAATTTCCCGCAAGATAGCCAAGCGCACTGGCGATATGCCGCTCGTGCAGACCTTCCATCGTTTCCAGCATCACGCCGGACATCGTCGAAAGCCCACCGAGCAAGCCAAGCCCAACACCACGGCTGACAACCTGCCGCACCCGGCGACGCAGCCACGAAGCGGTCGCCATGAATTCGGTCAGCATCGCGAACAGGAAGCAGGCGACCATATTCGACACAAACGTGCCCACAACGAACGGCGTCCCGCTGACCGACGGCAGAAGCATATCCAACGCATGCCGACAGCCGACTCCAACAAATCCACCGACGAACACCACAACATACATCAGTCCGTCGGCGAGCGGATTGAACCGCGCCTGCATACGTTTCATCGGTGCCAGGGGAATCGTAGGCGGATCCATGGTGTTAGCGGCGGGCGTGGTTGCACCAGCATGCGTCACCTCAACAGTGTCGATTGCCTGCGTGATGGGATGCGAGTCCTCACCCGCAGTCACCACGTCTCCCGGCGATTGTTCTTGCGATTCCATTGCGCTCCCCCTGTACTGGCCTCCCGCGGACAGCGTTGTTCCGCCCATAGGCCGTGCAACAACGAGCTGGGCCGCGGTTGCCGCCTTCCTAACGCATATGAGTTTACACGGAGCGCCAACGTATGCACCCTGGATGTCCGATTCCGCAGATTCGGACATCCAGAGTCCAGCCGAATTCAGCCAGGCTCAGTCAAGCCGGGCATCACACAGCCGCCGCATCGCAGGTCGTACCTCGCGCTCCTCCTCGCCACTGAACAGCACCACCAGATAGTCACCGGCACGCAGCCGTGTATCACCGCGCGGCACGATCTCGCTTTCGCCGCGACGCAGGCCGATGATCAGACACCCAGACGGCCAACGCACGTCACGCACCCGCTTGCCGTCCGCAATCGCCCCCATTTCCAATGGCAGTTCCATAATGCCGCTGCCCACATGGCTTGCGATTGCCATCTGCATGCCTTGCGCACGCACGTACCGCTCCAGCAACTCCCCATAGATCGGTTTGGTGCGCAGCAGATCGGACACCAACAGCGCGATGAAAGCGACGGCAGCGACCGGCAGCATGTGCGTCAACGTTCCGGACATCTCCACAGCCAACAGAATCGACGTGATCGGCGTTTTCACGGACGCGGCGAGCGTGCCCGTCATCACGCACGCCGCAAACACCGCCACTGCGTCGGATGGCAGATCACCGATTCGATGCAACACTTCACCGCAGATGCCGCCGGCCAACGAACCGACCGCAAGAATCGGCATGAAAATACCGCCAGGCGCACCTGAGCCGAAACTCGTGGATGTGAACAGCATCTTCGCCACGAACAGCAGACACAGCATTCCCAAGCCGACGCGCGCATGTTCGGCGGTATCAATCAGATTCGAGCCGCCGCCGAGCACGTCGGGCAACCAGATGCCGACAGGCAACGCGATCGGGCCCGACCCCCGGAAAGTAGACACCGTGGGGTGAACAAAAGTAGGTGTAAGCCTATCAGACCTTAAGCGGCTTGGGACTCGAACTCATCGGGAGTTTGGTACCCGCACCAAGTGTGCCGACGGCACGTGTTGTAGCGCACGCACCACCGGAAGACGTCTCTGCGGCAGATCAGTTGATTGGCGAAGGTCTTCGCATCTTTGAGGACCTCCCGCTTTAAAGCTGCGTTGAACGACTCGGCGAGCGAATTATCCGCGCTGGTTCCCACCGCGCCCATCGACTGGGCAACGCCCAAGCGCTTGCATGTTGCCTGGAACTGCGACGAGGTATACACGCTTCCATGATCCGAGTGGAAAATCGCACCATCAAGACCTCCTCGCAGGTGGGAAGCGTTTTCGAGGGCCTCTTCTACCAGTTCGGTACGCATGTGATTTGCGATAGCAAAGCCGACAAGCTTGCGAGAAAAGCAATCAATCACTGTTGCTAAGTACATGTTCGCCCCGTCTGCGATCGGCAGATACGTAATATCGCCAACCAACACACGATTGGCAGCACAGGCTGTGAAATCACGGTTCACCAAGTCTGCGAACACGCGCCGGCCTTTGTCACGCGCAGTGGTCTTGACCCTGCGCTTCTTTTGAAATCCGAACAGGTTCTGGGCCCGCATCAAACGAGCCACTCTCTTGCGATTGATGCGCTTAGCCGGAGGTGTAGTGCCGTTGTCGCGCTTGCGGTCGTTGAGTTCAGCAGTGATGCGACGAGCGCCCCAGACGCCGTTTTCAGCGTCGAAAATTGCCTGGATCTCCGCGGCCACCACAGCGTCATCTACAAGGCGCGCACGGCGCCGTGGAGCCGAGTTCTTCCACTTGTAATACGAAGACCGATTTAGCCCCAGGACTGTGCACATCCGCTTGACCGAGTAGTCGGCGAGATTGTCGTCAACGAACTGGAAGCGGATCACCAGGTCGTCTCTTCCGCAAAATACTTCGCGGCCTTACGCAGAATATCGCGCTCTTCACGAAGCCTTTTGTTTTCGCGTTCTAGCTGGCGGATTCTTTCCGCATCAGCAAGCTTTTCTACGGGTGACGCTGCATCTTCATCCTTGGCGACGTTAGTGCCGAATTGCTTGTACCAGCATCCCAAAGTCGAGCGATTGATTCCGAGTTCTTCTGCGACCTTGCGCATTGAGGTATCCGGGTTCGACTCGAACATCGCGACGGCGTCGCGCTTGAACTGTTCCGTGTAAACCTTGCGGGGCATGGTGGTAGATTACCTTCCTTCCCAACCACACTGGCTGGAATCAGAGGTGTCTACCTAACGGGGGTCAGGTCCATCGCAATCGCAATCATCGGGCGGCTCCATGCCGGCAGTTTGCCGTACAGCGTCTGGAAGCCAAGCAACGAGCGGTTCATCAGCGAACCAACCAAACCGGCCACCAATCCCAACGGAATCAGCCACACATACTCTTCCAACGACAGCTGACCGATATCACCGAAATCCAAAACCGGACGCAGACCGAAACAGTATTTCGAGACGAAATCGGCGGTCAGCGATGCGGCAGTGGCGCCCATCAGAATCGCAGGGGAAAAACTCCGATGCACCCCTTCCAAAGCGAACATCATGCCGGACAGCGGCGCGCTGAACGCGGCGGACAAGCCTGCCGCGGCACCGGCGGTGACCAGATAATGCTCCTGCATGTCCTCACGGCGGTGGCCGCGCAAACGGTGGGACACACACTGCGCTCCCGACGCACCAATCTGAATGGACGGCCCCTCACGGCCGAGCGACAGACCAAACAACGCGCCCAACAGTCCACCGACGAAACGGACTGGCAGAATCGTCTGCCAACGCATCTTCAAGCCGCATATCACCACGCCGTTGGTCTGCGGGATGCCGCTGCCACCGGCCATCGGCTCCTTGACGACCATCCACGCGATCGCCAGCGCGGCCGCCACCGCGGCAACCGCCCACGGCGCAATCAGCCACGGGGTCTCGCGAATCCGCGCATATATCCAGCGGGACGCATCCGTGCCGTATTCGATGCCGAGACGGTATACGACGACCAGCAATCCTGAAACCAGACCAATGACTATGCCGGCCGCCGCCATCTTCCACTTCAAGTGGTCGAATCGCGGAATCAGCCGGCAGATATCATGTGCCGCGTCGTTGCCAGTCAAGCCGGGAAACTCGTTGCCGACGGTCAGTCGACCAGCGAATTGATCTGGATGATATGGTCGCGCTGCGGGCCGGTGCCGATCACGGAGATACGGCAGCCGGACAGTTCCTCAAGACGCTTGACGTAATCCTGACAGGTCTTCGGCAGATCATTGAAGTCGTGGATTTGGGAAATATCCTCGTCCCAACCCGGCATGGATTCGTAGATCGGCTTCGCTACCGCGAATTCGGACTGATCAGTAGGCATATCGTCGCGGCGTTCGCCGTTGACATCATAGGCCACGCACAATGGGATTTCCTTCAGGCCGGTAAGCACGTCGAGCTTGGTGAGCACGATGTCGGTCAGGCCGTTGACCTGAGCCGCATAACGATTGACGACCGCATCGAACCAGCCACAACGACGCGGACGGCCGGTGGTCACGCCGTACTCGTGGCCCTGGGCTCGCAGCCATTCGCCCTCCTCGCCGAACAGCTCGGTCGGGAACGGTCCTTCGCCCACGCGGGTCACGTACGCTTTGGAAACGCCGATCACGCGGGTGATCTTGGTCGGGCCGACACCGGTACCGGTGCATGCGCCGCCGGCAGTCGGGTTGGAGGACGTGACAAACGGATATGTGCCGTGATCCACGTCGAGCATAGTGGCCTGGCCGCCTTCGAACAGCACGGTCTTGCCTTCGTCAAGTGCCTTATTGAGCACCAGCGAGGTGTTGGCCACGTACGGCTTCAAACGTTCGCCGAGCTTGAGCAGCTCATCCGTGGTTTCGTTCACATCAATCGGACGACGATTGTACAGCTTCACCAGCATCTGGTTCTTCTGATGCAGGCTTGCCTCAACCTTGTCGTGCAAATGCTCAGCATTGAACAGGTCGTGCACGCGGATGCCCACGCGATTAATCTTGTCGGCATACGCAGGTCCAATGCCGCGACCGGTGGTACCGATCTTGTGCTTACCCAGGAAACGTTCCGTCACCTTATCAAGCACACGATGATACGGCGCAATAATGTGCGCACCCTCACTCACCAGCAGTCGGGAGCAGTCCACACCGCGGCTTTCCAAGCCGTCGATCTCTTCGAAAAGCACTTCAGGATCAACAACAACACCGTTGCCGATAACCGGAGTCGCGGTCGGGCTGATGATGCCGGAGGGCAGCAGGTGCAGCGCATACGATTCGTCGCCGACCACCACGGTATGGCCCGCATTGTTGCCGCCGTTGAAGCGGGCAACATAGTCGACCTTCGTGCCGATCAGGTCGGTCGCCTTACCCTTGCCTTCGTCTCCCCACTGGGCACCGATCAAAACAATTCCAGGCATGTTGTTGCACCTCCGCGCGTATGCGATTTCGCCTCAAAGCCTTACCAAGGCCTTACAAAGACTATCCTGCGCCCTCTACCGGATATCTGCCGGATATGCACCGATCGGCCGTTGAAACTAGTCAGTTCCATCGTTTTCGTCTCATACAACGCGACACACCCACCGTGCCGCCACACGCCGCATGCATTACGCGGCGCGTGCGGCATCACACTACTTCAACGCCTTGCCCGCGCTGCCAAGCTGCCTGCAAGCCTCCACCACGCGTGCGGCCATGGCGCTTTCCGCTTCGCGCCCCCACGAACGCGGGTCGTACATCTTCTTGTTGCCCACCTCGCCATCGATTTTGAGCACCGAATCATAGTTGGAGAACATGTGACCGGCCACCGCACGGCTGAATGCGTACTGCGTATCGGTGTCGATGTTCATCTTCACCACGCCGTAGCTCACGGCCTGCGCGATCTCCTCCGGCGCGGAGCCGGAACCGCCGTGGAACACCAGGGCGAACGGCTTACCGGGAGCGACATCCAGCGAGTGCGCGGGGTCGGGCATTTCGCCGGCCTTAATCGCGAGCGCGACCGTGGTCTGGATTTCGTCGAGCAGTTCGGGGCGCAGTTTCACCACGCCCGGTTTGTATGCGCCGTGCACGTTGCCGAAGGTGAAGGCGGCCATGTAGCGTCCGCGCTCGCCAAGGCCGAGTCGTTGCGCGACGGCGATGCCTTGCGCGGGCGTGGAATACAGTTTGTCGTTGATTTCGGCGCTGTGCCCGTCTTCTTCGCCGCCGACCGCGCCGATTTCGATTTCCAGCACGGTGTGCGCGGCTTGGGATTTGTCGAGCAGTTCTTCTGCGATGTCGAGGTTTTCACCCAGCGGCACTGTGGAACCGTCCCACATGTGTGACTGGAAGGTCGGTTCCTGACCGTGCTTCACCTGTTCGGCTTCATGGTCGAGCAGGGGGCGCACCCATTCGTCCAGATACTGTTTGGCGCAGTGGTCGGTGTGCAGGGCGATGGTGATGTTGGGGTATTTCGCCGCGACTTCGTGCGCGAAGGCTGCGAAGGCAAGCGAGCCGGTGACGCGGTCGTTGACGCGTTGCCCGGAGAAGTAGGCGGCGCCGCCTACGGAGACCTGGATGATGCCATCGGATTCCGCCTCGGCGAAACCCTGGAGTGCGGCGTTCAGGGTCTGTGTGCTGGTCACATTGATCGCGGGATAGGCGTAACCGCCGCGGCGTGCGGCGTCCAGCATTTGCGCATAACGTTCCGGCGTTGCAATAGTCATGCCTCCATTATCGCCCGACCCTATCCCACTTATCATGTGACAACATTCGCCATCTTTCCTTTCCGTTTTCCCGACCGTCCGCTCCATATCCAGGTCGCCCGCCCCACTAGGGCCATATGCCGAGCGTTTTCGTCTCATATCCCGACATTTGCGGGACCGACCATTAAACAGGGCGAAACCATTGCGATCGTTCCATCGGAAGTCATAGAATATCCACCGGATCGCGCGACGAAGAGCCCAACCGGGTATTCCCGCACGGGCATGCCGCCGCACGTAGATGTTGCGACCAATACCCGCGAGGAGGCTTGATGCACCAGGTTTTCGCCATCTTCCTTCGAGACGTGAAACGCATTCTGAAGAACCCAGTGGCGCTCGTCGTCACGCTGGGTGTGGCCATCATCCCATCACTGTACGCATGGTGCAACATCCTCGCCAACTGGGACCCGTACGCGAACACGGGCAACATCCAGGTCGCTGTGGCGAACGAGGACAAGGGCACAACCTCCACGCTGGTCGGTCATCTCGACGCTGGCCAGCAAACCGTCAACCAGCTTAAGAAGAACCATCAGCTCGGCTGGCGTTTCGTTCCCGAGCAGCAAGCCATCGAAGGCGTGGAATCCGGCAAATACTATGCGGCGATCGTACTGCCGGAAGACTTCAGCTCCAGACTCATCGGCACCGTCACTGGTAAAGGCGACCGACCGTCGATCACGTACTACATCAACGAAAAGCTGAACGCGATCGCGCCGAAAATCACCGATACGGGTGCGACCACGATCGACGAGCAGATCAACGCCACTTTCGTTTCCAGCGTGGCCGACGCCGTGGCGAAGGAAGTGAAGGAGGCAGCGGGAGAAACCACCGGCAGCATGAAAAGCGCGCAAAGCGACGTCATCAACGATCTGACCGACACCATCAACCAGCTCGAAACCGTCCAACAGCAGCTGCGCGGCACGCGTTCCACGCTCGACAAGGCCCTCACCACCATCGATTCGGCCAAACAGTCCAACATCGCGCTCGCCTCGGGAATCACCAACTCGCTTGACACCGTCGGCAAGGCGTCCGACTTGCTGAGCGAGACGCGCACACAAACCGAACGATTCTCGAACACGCTGGTCGGAGCGCTCGACAACGGCAGCACGCAACTGTCCGGTCTGCAGGTCAACGTGAGCAATGCCACCGGCACCGTGCTCAGCGGACTGAACACCACGCAGGACGCGCTCGACCAAGTGTCCAGCACCATGCATCACGTCAACACCACCACCGGCAATGTGCTCGACGGCGTGGAGAAGGCGTTGCAGGCCAGCCAGCTGGATCCGAACAGCCAAACGTATAAGGATCTTTCCGCGCAGCTCGCCGAAGCCCGCAAACAGCTGACGTTCCAGCAGCAGCGCATCGACGCCTTCGATCAGGACACCACGGCTGCGATCAACGCGGGGAAGAACACCGCGAACGGGTTCAACGACGATGTCACCACGCTGGCGAAAAACGGCACGGCGTCGATGGCGAGCGCACGCACGACCATCACCGGCACGGTCATGCCGAATCTCAACACCGGGCTCGATACACTCAGCCTGGCCAATGGGTCGCTGTCCGGCACGCTTACCACGCTGCAAAGCACACTGGAACAGGGCAACGGGCTGCTCGACCAGTTGTCGCGCACCGTGACCCAAACGAACACCACCATTGCTGGCACGCAGACGCAGCTCGCCAATCTCGCCAAACAACTCAACACCACGCGCACCGATGTGGCCGCGTTGAGCAGTTCGGCGATGTTCCAGCAGCTTTCCCAAGCGCTCGGACTTGACGCGAGCGAGGTCGGCTCGTTCGTGGGCGAGCCGGTGCATTTGGACGAACAGGTCCTCTACCCGGTCAAAAACTATGGTTCCGCGGTCACGCCGTTCTACACGAATCTTGCGCTATGGGTCGGCGGATTCGTGCTCGTCGCGATCTACAAGCTTGAAGTGGACCGCGATGAGAAGATCCGCATGTACACGCCACGCCAAGGCTATATGGGCCGTTGGCTGCTGTTCGTCACGGTCGGATTCCTGCAGGCGATCATCGCCACGATCGGCGATCTCGCGCTGGGCATCCAATGCGAGCATCCGTTCCTGTTCATCCTCGCCGGCATTTTCGCCTCGTTCGTCTACGTGAACATCATTTACGCGCTCGCCGTGGCGTTCCGGCATATCGGCAAGGCCGTCGCCGTGATTCTGGTGATCATCCAGATTCCGGGCGCGGCAGGCCTCTACCCCATCGAGATGATGCCGGAATTCTTCCGCCGTCTGAAACCGTTCCTACCGTTCACCTACGGCATCAACGCGATGCGCGGGCCGATCGGCGGCATGTATGCCAACCATTATTGGATAGACATGCTCTCGCTGTTCTGGTATCTGCCTGTGGCGCTGTTCATCGGCTTGGTGGTCCGCAAGCTGGCGTTGAACCTCAACCGCCTGTTCGACAACCGTCTGGCGGACACTGATCTGATGATCACCGAACATAACGAAGGCACGGTGGAACCGTTGCGGCTCACCGAGACCGCGCAGCAGATCGCCGAGGAGTTCCCCGAACTCGTCCGCAGACGGGCGATTCATTTCTTCCGCCTGTACCCGCGCCTGGTGCGTTGGGGATTCCTCGCGCTGGCGGTACTGCCGTTCGTGTTCCTGCTGTTGCTATTCATCACGCGTATGAAGCTCGCCATGCTGCTCGGTTGGATCATTTCGATCATCGCCATCGACACGTATCTCATCGTGGTGGAGTATCTGCGCGAACGGTATGCGAATTATCTGGGCGAGGAAGCGATGAGTGCGGAAGAGTTCCGCAGCGCGATCCTGCACGAGAACCTGCTGTTCCGGCCGGGCATGCATTACAAGCCGATGCATGCCGTACGTACGAGGCTGTATGAGGCTGCGCATGGTGGTTCGGCCGGACATGCGCCTGAACATGCGCCTGAACATGCGGCTGAGTATGCGGCTGGAAACACGGACGGAAATGCTGGCAGGAGTCTGCGTGAGGAGGGGAACGAACAGTGAAAATAATCTGGGGCATCTTCAAGCGGGACATGTGCCACGCCACCCGCAACGTGATCGCCGTGATCGTCTCGATGGGCCTGGTGGTGGTACCGGCGCTGTACGCCTGGTTCAACATCGCGGCCAGCTGGGACCCCTACGGCAACACCAAGGCATTGAAGGTCGCCGTGGCCAATAACGACAAGGGTTACAAGTCGGATCTCATACCGGTGCGCGTCAACGTGGGCGAAACCATCATCAGCACACTGCACGCCAACGACCAGCTGGACTGGCAGTTCGTGAAAAGCGACAAGGCAATCGACGGAGTGAAATCCGGCGAATACTATGCGGCGATCGTAATTCCGAAAGGTTTCAGCGCCGACATGATGACGCTGTTCTCCCCCGACATCAAACACGCGCAGCTCAAGTACTATCTGAACGAGAAAATCAACCCGATCGCCCCGCATATCACCGATCAGGGCGCGACAACCGTGGTCAACACAATCGACAAAACCTTCGCCAAAACGATTGCGCAAATCGGACTCGACCTGGCCTCAAGCATCCTACACTATTCGCAAAGTCCGCAAATGGCCGAATACATGCGCAACCTCAACGGCAATCTCACCACCATGGCGGATACGCTGAGCGGCGCATCGCAGCAGGTAACGTCGTATTCGCAGCTGCTCGGCTCGGCGAACGACATCGTGGATTCCACGGGCAAACTGCTCGTCTCGGCGACCAAGGCGGGCAAACAGGCCCAGAACGCGTTGAAGCAAGGCAAATCAGGTGCCACGTCGTTCACTTCGGCAGGTGCGAACGTCACCTCCTCAGTGAACACCGCGCTCGACCAGGTGTCAGGCGCGTTCGACCAAGTAGCTGCCAAGGTGAACAAGGCGTTCGACGCGATCGGCAAGGACTCAGACACCGCAGCCAGCCAGTTGACAACGTTGAGCGAACAAGTCTCCAGCGGCGAATCGCTGTACGACACGTACATCACAAGCCTCAACCACATGCACGAATCGGTGGAACAACTACCGGACAGTGACTCCGCGAAACAGGCGCTGCTGGAAGCCATCGACCGGGAGATCACGCTGCTGGAAGCCGCCAAAGGCGATTCGCAGAAGCTCGCGCAGCAGCTGAAAGACGCTTCCACGCAGGTCACGCAGGATACCGCAGCCGCGGAACGCTCCCGCAAGGAGATCCTGAACCGCATCACCTCCGCGAAGCAGTCGATCAGCAATGTGCGCGACGATTACGCCACGAACGTCAAGCCGAAAATCGACGCGCTCGCCTCCACAGTCAGCACGCTGATCTCCCAAACCGACAGCATGATCACCCAGCTGAGCGGCACCGCCGACGATCTGGACGATGTGACGGGCGATGTGGGGACGAATGTGGCATCCATCCGTTCCACGCTCGGCGCGATCGCGAAGAAACTCGACTCGTCGGCAGCGACGGTGAAGGAGCTGATCACGAAGCTGGAGACGGGCGGGAACGCCGGTGACGGCAACAGCGATGGTGGCGACGGTGACAACGACGCCAGTTCGTCCGATTCGGGTGAATCGGACGAACTACGTGCACTGGCCACCGCCAACGCGTCCACACTGTCCACACTGATTTCCGCGCCCGTCGCACTGCATCGCGTCTCGGTGTACCCGATCGCGAACTACGGTTCGGCCATGGCGCCGTTCTATACGATCCTGTCAATCTGGGTGGGTGCGATCATCCTGTGCGCCATGCTGAAAGTGACGATTTCGGACCGCGAGAAGGCGCATGTGCTGGGCTTGGGCGACACGCTGCCGCACGTCGCCGGCCCGTCCGGCCCGGGGAACGCCTCACGTTGGGGACTGCGCCTCGACCACGAGTATTTCGGACGGTACGCGATCTTCGCACTGCTCGCGTTGCTGCAGGGCACACTGGTTTGCCTAGGTGACATGTATTTCCTTGGCGTGCAGGCGAATCATGCGCTGCAGTTCCTTGCCGTGGGGTGGCTTGCCGCGCTCGTGTTCTCGAATATCGTGTATACGCTGACCGTGTCGTTCGGCGATATCGGCAAGGCCGTGGCCGTGGTGCTGCTGGTGATGCAGGTCGCCGGTTCGGGCGGTACGTTCCCTATCGAGACGCTGCCGAAGTTCTTCCAAATGCTCTACCCGTTCCTACCGTTCCCGCACGCCATCGATGCCATGCACGCCGCGATGGCCGGATCGTACGGCAATGAGTACCTGCTTGACATGGTGTATCTCGCCTTGTTCCTGATTCCTTCGCTGCTGCTGGGATTGGTGTTGCGCAAGCCGGTGATCCGGTTGAACAACTGGGTGAGCCGCAATCTGGAATCCACCAAGGTGATGTGACGAGGTGGATTTGAATGGGCTGGTTTAAGCCGGTTTAGATCGGTTTCGGCTGGCACACGGTCTGGGAGTCCGATTCGGGAGAAACGGACAACCAAGATGGGCGCATTACACCTTAGACGTCCGATTCCGCAGAATCGGACAATCAGCGGCGTCGCGCAAACCACACGTTGATCAGCGAGCCGACCACCACCAGCGCGACACCGATCCAGAATGGCATGCCCAACGTCACGCCCAATAGGAGCGTGCTGGAAGCAGTGGAGAACAGCGGCGTCGCATACGAACCGATCGCAAGCGTTTCCATACTGCCATGTAGCATGCCATACCCCCAGCACGCGTAGCCGCCAGCAATCGACGCGGCACATGCGAGCAGCGAAATATAGCCGCCGATGCCAGGCGCTACAGCTGGCAAACCGTCGCCCGAAACGAAATGGATAATCCACAGCACAACAGCAACGCAACAGAAGAAAATCGTCGTACCATCGTAACCATCGGACATCGATGGCGTCACGGTCGCGTAAATCGCCCAAATAAAGGCGCCTGCGAACGCGAGCGCGTACGGCAATGGATTGCTGGCGATATTGGCAACCGCTTCCTGCACGTCAAGGTTTTCACCGCCGACCGCCATTGCCACGCCGACGGTGGCTACGATTGCACCCGGCAGCGCTTCGGAGACCGAGCCGCGTTTGTGCGACACGGCGGCGGTCATCAGTACCAGCAGCGTCGGCCACAAATAATTGACGAGGCTGACTTCCACAGATTGCGCGTTCGTTGTGGCCAGACCGATCGACAGCGAGATCGACGCCTCGTATGCGATGAACATGAGTCCGCCTGCGACGAGGTACTTGCGTGGCGCTTGGCTAATCGGCTTCGGCCGTCGCACGATGAGCAGGAGCATGCCGCCGACAGTGTAGATGAGCGCCGAGCCGAGCGTGGCGCCGAACGATTCGGAAACGAGTCGCACGAGGCCGGCCATGAAGCCCCACAGGACGATTGCGAACAGGCCGATGAGTGTCGCCGCGTGTGATATGGCATGACCAAATAGGGGGGTACTGGGGCGTTCGCCTGCGGATTCGGCGGGAAGTTTCTGATCCGTATTCACGGATTCCAGCCTACCTGCCGCCCACCCCGCATGTCCGATTCCGGAGAAACGGACACTATTTGTTGGTTTACCGCCGCCTGGCCTCCTTAACCAATGGCACGATGATGCCCACGACGCCACACAGCACACCGCCGATCGGCCACGGAACCCAGAACACCTTCATCCACGCGTCAACATCACTGCCCGCCATTCCAAGAAAAAGCATAAGCAACGCGACAACAGTCGCTAACAACATGATCACGCCACAAATTGCACCGGTAAGTCTGCTGTAAAATCTGTCCGACTCGCTCATCGTCGAGTGCGGCACGGAACGTCCCTCGCGCACGCTTTCCTCTTCGGCTTCACGATTGTATTTGTCCACATTCACCTTGTCATGCGTCATCCCGGACATAATGAAACAGAACACCGCCGCGGCCACGCAAGCCAGCAGAACGCTGTCCGGCCACCCCGCGTCTCCGTCGGCAACAAGCACGTCACAGAACACTAGCACGCACACGCCCGCCAAAATCAGCACGGCACCAATCGCAACACCAATCGCCAATACGACCGACGCACGTGACTTGTCCTCATCCGTGTAAAAATCCTGCACATACGGGTGGCGACGGCGGAAATCGCCATGCATGATTCCGGCCGGTATCAGCAAAGCGAGACCGACAATCGCGCCAACCAACGTGCATACCGTGACCAGCACGTCGTTCACCGGCGACGGCCCCAAGACAGATCCCTCCGGCGAAAACAACATGCCAACCGCGACGCCGAGGATGATTGCGGCCACACCAATCGCAATAAGCCACGTAAAACGTCTCATATGACTGTCGTAGCCAACCACATCCTGCACGATATGTCGGGGCACGCTTTGCGGAATGTCCGTCCCATCTCGCGTGTCCGATTCTGGAGAAACGGACAATTGAACACCGGTTTTGGCACCTTGTGCGTCCGATTCACCAGAAACGGACGCACAAACATTCGGATTCGTATCCCTCACGTCCGATTCACCAGAATCGGACATTCCTGCGACCTGTGATGCCGCAAACCCGATTACCCCCGGAACCGCGCCAACAGCAGCGTCGGCCACCCCAACCGACGCGGCCACACCATCCGTATCAGCAGCCAAATCCACGCGTCCCGCACCCCCACAGCCCGCCGACGCGCGCACGTCGCCCATGACCAAATCATCCAATGTCACGCCGAACATGTCGCAAAGCATCAGCAGCTTGTCCATTTCGGGGCATGCCTTCTCGGACTCCCATTTCGAAATTGCCTGCCGGGAAACGCCCAGCAGCATTGCCAGCTGTCCCTGCGTCATGTTGCGCGAACCGCGCAGATACTGCAGATTCTCTTTGAAACTCATGTCCGCCCTTTCGTCGAGTTTCCATATCGCCTCGACTTGCGATTATTGGCGATTGCCAAGCAACAGCTTGTCATAAACGTCGCGTTCCACGCCACCATCTTTCGGTTGCATTGCGATTCGCAACCAAATTTTGCGACGCAACCGACAGTTGCGCGGCGCGAAGTTGACTTCACGGGTCTTTTACGGCAATAGAAAAACCCTTGGAATTCCAACGATTCCAAGGGTTTCGAATGGAGCGGATGACGGGAGTCGAACCCGCCTCTAAAGCTTGGGAAGCTTTCGTTCTACCGATGAACTACATCCGCAAGGTCGTGCCTTTTGGGCACAATCATTTAGTCTAGCATGCATTCGCAGAATTCACGGCCATCGACCGATATTCGATACCGTCACCCACTTGCCAAATCGCATATCAATCAACGCGCAACAACCACAACAGCATTAATGTCATTCATCAGATGACATCAAAATATTCTGCAATGCATCCCCACAGGAAACACACACAATTCGCGTCAGAATCAGCGGAATCCTATGCAATCACGCATGACTTGCGCAACCTGCGCACATTGCAATCGCCGCCGATCAGCGACCATACCCGCCTTGCACGGGATGCTGCGAATAATCTCGCGAATAGCCCCCACCGGAGTATCCCCCTGCACCCGCACCGGCGCCGGCACCAGAGACACCCCCATTCTGCCGACGAATATCCTCCGAAGCATACCCGCTCGTCGCATAACCGCCAGCCAAATAGCCGGACTGCACGCCCTGCGCCTTCATCTCCTGACTCATCTGCATCAGCCGCGCGATGCGATCCGAGGTCGCCGGATGCGTGGAAAACAGGCGAGAAAAACCTTCCGCAGAGAACGGATTCGCAATCATCATCGCAGCAACCGACTGCGTACCGGCAGTCTTCTGCATCGGCATCGCCTCAGCACCGTTCGAAATCTTATTCAATGCGGACGCGAGCGCCTCCGGATCTTCCGTAAGCATGGAACCATCTTCGTCGGCATCATATTCTCGTGTACGCGAAATCGCCATCTGAATAAGCGAAGCGGCAATCGGCGCAAGAATCGTGCTCAACAACACGCCCAGCAATCCAAGACCATTAGAAGACGAGCCATTGCGATCATCGCGCGAATTGCCACCACCGAAATACATGAGCGAATAGCCGAGATACGAAATGACCGTCGCCATTGCGGACGCGATCGCGGACGTCAGGATATCGTGATTGTACACGTGCATAAGCTCGTGCCCAAGTACGCCGCGAATCTCGCGTTCGTTCAGCATCTGCAGAATGCCCTGCGTGCAGCAGACCGCCGCATGACGTTCATTGCGTCCCGTTGCGAACGCATTGGGACTCATGGTTGGGGCGATATAGATACGCGGCATCGGCTTGCCCGCCTTCGCCGATAGTTCGCGCACAATTTTGTACAGTACCGGCGCTTCCTGCTCGCTGACTTCCTGCGCATGCATGGATGCGATCGCAAGTTTGTCGGAAAACCAGTAGGATGCGAACGTTGAGCCAAGTCCGATGAGAATGTAGATGCCAAGCGTACGCTGGCCGCCACCGGTCGCCCACCAAATGAGCATGATGACGTCCCACATCAACGCGAATAACAGCGTTGTCTTCAAGCCATTGCAATGGCCATGCACCCGCAATTTGCCGTTCATGGTCACTAGCGTAGAAACGGAGCCTGAGTTTTTGCTGGATATGTGCTGGAGACTGGACTGCGGAAAGGACTAGGGGGCAGTTGCGGAAGTTCGCATGCTCAGCTTCTCCCCGGATATCCGATTCTGCAGAAACGGACATCCGATGCATGCCAAGAGGCCTTTGGGCGACCGAATCGGGAGAATCGGACAAGTAGCAAGTCCTTCGTCCACATCACATGTCCAATTCACCAGAAACAGACATACAGAACATGTTTCGGACACTCCAGATGTCCGATTCACCAGAAACAGACAAGCACAGGATAAAAAATGCGTCTTGGGTGACCGATTCTCCAGAATCGGACATCCAAGACGCATGAAAGAAACCTGGGACCTATCAGATCAGATCCCAAACACCCACCTTAAGCGTGAGCCAGGGCGCGCATCTGCTCCGGATCGATGACCTTCTTGTGCTCACGGCCTTCCTTCGCACCCTCGGCACGTTCGAACGCATCGATCTTCTTCCAGCCAGCGAAGTCGATCGGCTTGACACCGCGCGATTCCAGCAGCCGGTCGATGGACTCCGGATCACGATCGGCAGCCACACGACCACCCTCGGCAGCCTTCGACAAATCCTCCAGCATATTGGTCACGATCAGCAGTGCGTCGGACTTGGTGGAGCCGATCAGGCCAACCGGACCACGCTTCGCCCAACCGGTCGCATACAGACGCTCGCGCACTTCATCCGTGGCTTCAGCGGCCGTAGTGATACGACCGTCACCGTTCGCGTTCGCCAAGTGCGCATGACGCTCGTCGTACGCAATGCCCGGCGCGGTGGCCGGTTTGTAGCCGATCGCATGGTACACAGCCTGCACCGGATATTCTTCGAATTCGCCGGTACGGCTCATCTTGCCGTCCGCCGATGTCTCGGTCTTTTCCACACGGATGCCAACGACCTTGCCGTCCTCACCCAACACTTCGACCGGAGCGGAATTGAAGTGCACGTAATATTTGCGGTCAGCCGGATTACCCTCATAATCCACGTCACCGTCATCTTCCATGTCTTCCGCCATCTCACGAATCGTGAACAGCTCTTCGACCATCTGACGAGTCAGCTTGTCTTTGCCGGCCTCTTCAATCGTGTCTTCATCCAAATCGAAATCGTCTTCGTTGATGATCAGCTGCACTCCCGGCAGCTTCTCCATCTCACGCAATTCCTGCACGGAGAACTTGGCCTGCGCCACACCGCGACGGATGAACAAGTGAAGCACACGCGCCTTGTTGGACTTGATGCCCTCATATACGTTGTCCGGAATGTCGGTGCGCTCCTTCAGATCATCGGCATTGCGCATGAGCTCGCGAGCCACGTCCATGGCCACGTTGCCGCCGCCGATCACGGCGACTTCCTCAGCTTCAAGCGGCCATTCGCGAGCGCCGGTCGGATAACCGTCGTACCATTCCACGAACTTGGCTGCGCCGTATACGCCGTCCAGATCGGCGCCCGGCAGTCCGAGCGGCTTGTCTTCGACGGCACCGGTGGCGAACAGCACGGCATCGTAACGTTCGAGCAGTTCGTCGAGCGTCACGTCCTTGCCGAATTCCACGTCGCAGTACAGGTGGATGTCCGGATTGTCGAGCGTCTTTTCGAGTGCCGACGCGATGAATTTGATGGACGGATGATCGGGGGCCACGCCGTAGCGCACCAGACCGAACGGCACCGGCAGCTTTTCGAACAGGTCGATTCGGGCGGCAGTGCCGAGGCCGAGCTCCTCGCCGAGCTTCTTCAACTGGCGCAGGAAAATGTCAGAGGAGTAGACGCCTGCAGGGCCGGCGCCGATTACAGCAATACGAAGTTCATGAGTTTCAGTCACGCGCTCTAGCCTAATGCATTCCCTGCATTTGCGACAGGGGTGCTTATGCACTTTCTTACGACTTCTTCGCCTTGTGCGCACTGGCGTTGGTGTTTGCGCTGAATCCAGATGAATCCAACGTGTGGCTGCATTAATCGTACGCGATGAGCGCGGCAGATGCACGTACAATCGCAAGTAGTCGCAGAATCGCGGGATGTAGGAATCCGAAATATCGGAATTCGTCCATCCCGCAATCGCAAGCAAGTACTTATTAAGTACCAGGCAATCGTAAGAAGGTGGCAATGCGCATTCACATCACATATACCGGCGGCACTATCGGCATGATTGACTCGCCGAACGGCCTGATTCCGGGCGCCGACACTCGCGGATGGCTGTTCCGTCTGCTGGAGGACGCGCACATGGACGCGAGCCTGTTCACGTTCACCGAGCTTGATCCTCTTATCGACTCGTCGAATGCGACTCCCGACAATTGGCAGACGATGGTCGACGATTTGCGTGCGCACCGCGATGATGCCGACGCGTTCGTGGTGTTGCATGGCACCGATACGATGAGCTATTCGAGCGCCGCGCTTGCGTATGCGTTGGCTGATTTTGGCAAGCCGGTGATTTTCACGGGTTCACAGCATCCGCTTGGCAAGATCGAGTCGGACGCCACTGCGAATGTCACGGGCGCGCTGAATGCCGCGATGAGCGGACGATTCCACGGTGTGGGACTGTTTTTTGGACATCACCTGTTTGCGGGCAATCGTGTGAGCAAGTCGTCGAGCTGGGCATTTGAAGGTTTTTCGGCGCCTTCCGTCGGCCCGCTGGCACGCACTGGCACGCCATGGCATTGGTATGCGGGCGATTCCGCTGCGGTTGGCTGCGGTTGGACGTCGCCTCAGCCTTACTCTCGCCATGATGTTGCGGTGATCGATATGGCACCCGGCATTTCCGCGGCACGGTTGGAAGCGATGCTTACGCCGCGGCCGGAAGCGGTTTTGTTGCGTGCGTACGGCGTCGGCAATGTGCCAAGCGACGAGCCTGGACTGACTGACGTGATTGCCGACGCGCTGCATGATGGCGTTCCCGTTGTGATTGCATCGCAGTGCCAGCAGGCGGAAGTACTGCTCGGCCATTACGAGACGGGCGATGCGATCGCACGCGCCGGCGCAATTGGATCTGGCGATATGACGCTGGAAGCCACGTATGCGAAAATCATGTTCCTGCTGTCTCAAGGCGTGACCGGAGCCGACTTCGGCAAGTGGATGCACACATCGATCGCTGGAGAAATCTCCCCGAGCTCGCTGTAAACAATCCCAAAACTTCCGATTCTGCCTTATATATGCCTTATGTATGGCAGAGCTGTTTTGAGAAACCGGACTTAGAGGGTGTATTCCCACCCCCTAAGTCCGGTTTTCTCATATGGCCCTGCCATATATAAGCGAAATACTTGCTGACAGACCTCCAAATCTGCCATATATAGGCGAGATACGGGGTTTCGAGGCGCAATCAGGCTGATTCGCCACGGTCGAAAAGCACGGTGAGCGCCCACAGAATGCTGACAACATCAATCGCTTCCTGCATGAACGCGCCGACAACCACGGGAATCAGATTGAACGCGGCCGCGATCATGCCGATAATCGCAAGGCCGAGGCCGATCAGCACCGCCTGCAACATCACCTTTTTCGTGCGGCGCGCGATGGCGATGGCCCGCGGAACGGAAGCGATGTCGTCATTCATGATGACCACTTGCGCAGATTCGGAAGCCGCGGTGGACGTGCCGTCGGTCATGGCCATGCCGATATCGGCAACCGCAAGTACGGGGGCGTCGTTGACGCCGTCACCGACCATCATGGTGATTTGACGATTCTTGGATTCGCCGGTTACGCGTTGCTTGATGCGATTCCACAACGACAGCTTCTGGTGCTTGGATTCAGTGGCGCTCTTGACGGCGGCAACCTTGTCTTCAGGGAACAGTTCGGACTGCACGTCGTCGATACCGACTTCGTTTGCGATGATGCGGGCGGACGCAGCCTTGTCGCCGGTAAGCATGGACAGTTCCTTGACACCCAACTCGTGCAGGCGAGCCAAAGAACGCTTCGCATTCTCGCGAGGCACGTCACGAAGTACGATGCGGGCGGCAAGACGGCCGTCAATCGCCACGTATGCAGCCATTTCGTCAGGAGCGAGCGGGGCAAACAGCGAGTTTGCGGTTTCAGGCTTGCGAGCGGCGGATTGGGTTGCGACGGACGCGGAAGTAGAGGGCGCGGCTGCAGGCTGCGCATCGTCAGGCACCCCGTTCCTCACTCCCATAGTGTCCGATTCTGGAGAATCGGACAAGTAAACACACGTTTTAGCCCTCTGGATGTCCGTTTCTGGTGAATCGGACATCCGCAGCGCATTCTGAGTCTCCCGTTTGTCCGATTCGGCAGAATCGGACACGTAATACGTCGCATCCGGCATATGCAGCACCGGCATGAATCCGGATTCGTCAGCCGTCACGTATGCGAACCGCCCCACGCGCACCTGATGCCCGTTCACTTCGCCGGATATACCCTTGCCGGACTCCTCTACAATGTTCTTCACCACCGGATAGTCGCGCCCGTGCCCCGGCAAATCGCGCTCGACGCACAGCCTCTGCCCCGCCGCATACCGCGCATACAAATCATCCATAGCCTTGCGTCCGGCCGCCGCGATGCCTTTCGACAGAATGTGCACCGAATAGCCTTCCACCACGCTGGCCATCATGAGAATATGGTCCTCATTGAACGGCGAACTCGTCTCAACCGGCTTCTCTACACGTACGACCTGCGGCTGCTTGACGGTGAGCGTGCCGGTTTTGTCGAAGAAAATATGCGATACGCGACCTAGATTTTCCAGCACATCCTGCGCTTTGATCAGGATTCCCGCTTTGGCAAGTCGCCCGGTTCCAGCCACATATGCGACCGGCGCGGCAATCAACAGCGGACATGGCGTAGCAAGCACCAATACTTGCGCAAATCGCAGCGGCAATCCGGAAATCGCCCATGCAATCCCAGCAATCGCAAGCGAAAGCACGGTAAACGGCACTGCAAGCATATCCGCGGTCTTCACGACAGCGGGGCGCGACTCTTGCGCCGACGAGACCAGCTCCAGGATCTTCTGGTATTGCGAATCGTGCGCAAGTTGCGTGGCGCGCATGGTCAATGTTGTGGAGCCATTGACCGCACCGGACATCACGCGAGCGCCCGCATATACTTCGCGGGGAACGGGCTCGCCGTTGATGTTGCTTAGGTCCAACGTGGCCACGCCCGACAGCAGCTCACCGTCGACCGGCACCGTTTCGCCGGGCAACACCAGGATCACGTCGCCGAGCTGTACCTGATCAACGGGGACCGTTTCGAAACGCTCTCCAGCCGCATCATACGTCTGCGCGGCACCTTTTGTGTCCGTTTCTGGAGATTCAGACGCAAAAGCACGCTTTTCACCGTCTTGGTTGTCCGTTTCTCCAGAATCGGACACTCTGACAGTACGAAATCCGTCGGCGGTCACGTCGGCCGTATGCTCGCTGCCCGACGCGTGCACATGCCCCCGCATGCCGGGCAGCACGACCACGTGCGCGGTTCGCGGTGCCGCGTCGATCAGCGCGGTCAGGTTGCTTTCGGCCTTTGACTGCGCGAATTCCTCGATCGCCTCGCCGGACGAGATCATCAGCACCACGGCCCATGCGGCCCAATATTCCTGCACTGCGACCGTCGACGCAATCGCGACGACCGCCAGCAGATCGACGCCAACATGCCCGTGCCGCAGATCGTCGATCATGCCGCGTACCGTCACCACAATCGTGTACGCAACCAACGCGATCACAATCCACTGCCCAACGCCCGGATTGAACGCACTCAACCCGTCAACGCCGACTTGCGAAATCCACGAATCCCACGCAGCCTCGCCCCACGGCTTCCACTCCCCCAGCAATGCCAACGGAATCGCGGACAGAATGGTAATCGGCAGTAACGGAACCTGTTTGCACAGTCGCCAGCAAATATCGATGATTCTACGCATGAGAATCTCCTTACGCTCGTATCGGACGCCTTGTTAACCCATCGGCGCCTCGCCCGCGCGAGCCATCGATACACGGCGTAAAAAGATATTTTCAGCATAGCAAATATTTGCGATTTTTGTGCCGCAATACAGCAATAAGGGCTGTGCGATTGCTCACACAGCCCTTATTGCATGCTTCTTTTGGCTTGCTTTTTGTTGATTTTCGCGGTTTTCGTTGTACTTGCGATTTCGTGGTGCCAGCCGCGTCTTCGCCGTCAGCCTATCGGGTGGCTTCCGTCCGTTCGCATGTCGCGAAACGTTTTAGCCAGCCCAACAGTCTTGACTTGCGCACCGCAACAACTTGCGTCCGTCAATTCACGCACCGCATCAACATCTCGCTTTACCACAGGCCGAACGGGTCGAACAGGCCGCCACCGTCACCGTAGCCGTTGCTACCGTTGCCGTCGCTCTGTCCATTTCCGTTGCCGTTGCCGTCATTACCGTAACCGTTGCCATTGCCGTTCTGGCTCTGGCCATCATTGCCGTTGTTCCGCTGGTTCTGGCTGTTGGAGGAGTTCGTTTGGGATTCCTCCTGGTCGAGTGTCACGTCAAGCTCCATGGTGTTGCCGTCGCGCACGACCGTCAATGTCACCTTGTCGTTCATGGCGGAGGCGCGCACGTAGCCGAGCAGCGAATAGTTGTTGTTCACCGCCTTGCCGTTGAACGCCACGATGGAGTCGCCGGCCTTCACTCCGGCCTTGGCCGCCGGGCTGTCGTCGACCACGGACTGCACCTGCGTGCAACCGCGGGTCACGCCGTCCGCCTCAACCGTGGAGCTCTTGATGGTGACGCCGAGCGCCACGTGCTGCACGGTGCCGTTGTCGATGATCTCGTTAGCCACACGCTTTACCAGGTTCGACGGAATGGCGAAGCCGATGCCGATGGATCCGGCGGTGCCGGAAGACGTTGTGGTGGATGCGATGGATGAGTTGATGCCGATCACCTGGCCGGCCGCATTGAAGGTCGGACCGCCGGAATTGCCCGGGTTGACGGCCGCGTCAATCTGCACGGCGTTGGTGACGATGTCGTTGTTGTTGTCATCGGACACGGTCACCGGGCGGTTGAGCGCGGAAACGATGCCGACGGTTGCGGTGTCATCGTAGCCGAGCGGATTGCCGATGGCCATCACGGATTCACCCACGGCAAGATTGTCGGAATCGGCAAATTCCGCGGCTTTCAGATTGCTCGGCGGATTGTCGAGTTTGATTACGGCCAGATCGGTGGTGGTGTCGGTGCCGACGATTTGCGCTGAGTAGATGGTGCCGTTGGCGAGCGTCACTTGAATCTGCTTCGCGCCGGAAATCACATGGTTGTTGGTGACGATGTAGCCTTTGTCGCTGATGATTGCACCGGAGCCTTTGGCGCTGCCGTCGCTGGTTGCCACGTCAATGGACACCACAGAATCGGACACTTCTTTCGCCACCGCGCTCCAGTCCGCGGCCTCGCCGGATTTGGCTTTCGCCGAACCGGATCCGGACGTGTTGGACTTCACGCTGGTCAGTGAGCTGGAGGTGGGTACGGTCACCCATCCATTGGTGATTGCCGCGTAGCCGACGCCGAGGCACAATGCCGCGGAGACGAGGGCCGCCACCACGCCGGTCATCACATGCCCGGTCACGCCGGAAGCGGACTTCGGCTTGGTTGCTGCGCCATTCTGCTGCGGGGCACCGAACGGATTACCGTTATTCGGATTCCCAAACGGGTTGCCGTTATTGGGAGTATTCGGCGCTGCTGGCGGCACGTTGGCTCCGCCTTGCGCAGCGGGCTTCATGAATGGATTGCCGTTATTCGATTGCGTATTCTGCTGATCGTTCTGCTGATTTCCACCCACATACGGATTCCCGAAGAAAGGATTGCGAGGCCGCTGCGGCTGCTGTCCGGAAGCCTGCCCGTACGCGCCATATTGCGGCTGCGGAGGCATGTTCGGCGCACCATTCGCAGTATCGTTCGCGGCTGCGGTGCCATCAGCCGGCTGCGTCGGCACGGGACCGTACGCACCATATTCCGGTGCCGGACGGTACTGCTGGGCCGGCGCATCCTGCGTGGAACCGCCAACCACGGTACGTTCGCCCGCCGCGGAAGCATAATCCGGCGTATCGCCCGCCGCAGCCGCGGATTCCGCCGAAGCGCCATCGTTCGCAACAGGCATGGCGGCCGTCGGCTGATCCTCAATACCGCCCTGCACGTCAATCGGTTCGGTAGCCGACTCTGCAGCATACGGCTCACCTGCGTAAGTTTGCGTCTGTTCCGCATCAACCGGCGGCATCGGCACGGTCTGTTGTTCGTCATTCTGCGGCTGCACGGCGTTCTGGTCGTTCTCTTCAGCCATTTTCGCTCCTTATTCGTCTCGCGGCATTTCACAAATCAGCAATCGTGCCGCTCGAACTGCTATCTACGAGTAAAGATACTCGCTCTGGAAGTTTCCTGAATGTTTGTTGAAAGTAGCAGCCAAATACGTTCAACATCACCATTGAATCTGAAAATCGCACCAAAATGCGATCGGCACCTTCATCGCACTTTCCACATCTTCCTTGTTTTCATTTCACCGATCGCATTCTTTGCAGCACTTTCAAGAATCGCTGCTATCGCATAAAATATTCCGCATGACAAGCCTTACCGAATCATCTACCGACACAGCGCAAGACACGCAAAACGCGGCAACCGCAGTGTCCGAAAATCTCATCGAACATCCGCGTGGAGCGGAACCAGGCAAGCCGGGCCGCCGCGACGCCTTCTATTTCGAACAGAAAAACCGCCTTCCCGACGCGGCGGACGGTAAGGGGCGAGGCGGCGCACGATATGGTCGCACCGGCATCATTCACACCCCCCACGGCGATATTCACACTCCAGCGTTCGTGCCCGTGGCCACGCAGGCCGCGATGAAAGCCGTTCTGCCCGAAACCATGAAGGACCTCGGCGCGCAATGCCTGCTGTCCAACGCGTTTCACCTGTATGAACGCCCCGGCGAGCAAGTGCTCGACGAAGCCGGCGGCCTTGCCAAATTCATGAACTGGAACGGTCCGACCTTCACCGATTCCGGCGGTTTCCAAGTGCTTTCGCTCGGCGCAGGCTTCAAGAAAACCCTCGCCATGGACGTGACCGGCATGAAATCAGACGACGTGATCGCCGAAGGCAAGGAGCGTCTCGCGTTCGTGGACGAGGACGGTGTAACGTTCAAATCGCCGCTCAACGGCTCACTGCACCGTTTTTCCGCCGAAATTTCAATGGGAATCCAGCATAAGATCGGCGCCGACATCATGTTCGCGTTCGACGAGCTGACCACACTGATGAACACGCGCGGCTACCAGGAGCGTTCCGTGGAACGCACCTACCGTTGGGCGCAGCGTTGCGTTGCCGAGCATAAGAGACTTACCGAAGAGCGCGTCGGCAAGCCGTATCAGGCGCTGTATGGCGTGGTACAGGGCGCGAATTATGAGGATTTGCGCAGGCATGCGGCCGAACAGATCGCTTCGTTGGATTTCGACGGCGTCGGTATTGGAGGTGCGATTGAAAAGCGCATTATCGGCGACACTTGCGCCTGGATTTGCGATGCGATGCCGGAAAGCCGACCGCGCCACGTGCTCGGCATCGCTGCAGTCGACGATATTTTCGCATGCGTCGAGAATGGTGGAGACACGTTCGATTGCGTCGCACCGGCGCGTTGCGGCCGAAATGGCGCGATTTTCACGCGCGGCGGACGTTACAACATCAAGCGCGCGCAATTCAAGCATGATTTTGGTCCACTTGAAGAGGGCTGCGATTGCTACACATGCACGCATTATTCGCGCGCTTACGTGGATCATGCGTTGCGTGCCCGCGAATTCAACGGTTTCACATTGGCGACGATCCACAACGAGCATTTCTTCGTGAAGCTGCTGGACGATATTCGCGCGTCGATTGACGGCGGATATTTCGACGAATTCCGCGACGAAACCCTGGCCCGCTTCTACGCCAACGGTTCCCGCGGATGATGCATTTCACTTGGGCCTTCCACCCAAACGAATGCTGAGCCATACTTCCGCATTCCAAGGCGCCGACGAACAAACCCGTCGGCGCCTTTTTTCATGTGTTCCGTGCGTGTCATGCATACATCTAGCCGTTTCACCCCAGCCACCCACCACCCAATGTGTCCGTTTCTCCAGAATCGGTCACAGCACATATACGTTTATCAGAGATAAAAGCTGCCTAAATCACACACCATGCCTCATGGTTTGCATCAGCCAGAGGGCTATTGCCTGACCTCGCGTTTTCGCCCCAAGCTTCGCCATGGCACGCTTGGTATAAGTCTTGACAGTGTTCTCCGATAATCCTAAGCACTCCCCCACTTGAAGTGTGGTCTGCCCTCGCGCATATCTGGCTATAATCGCCGTTTCCCGATCGGACAAAACTGGTTTCACGGCCTGCCCGCCAAGAGTCTCTGCTACGATCCTACGATGCGCCTGTACGGGCAACTCAAAATGCAGATCCGGCATGGTTTCCGCTAACTCATCCGGCAGATAAACGTGTCCAGATACAACGCACTCGAGAGCAGCGGCAATAGTGCGCAAATTTCGTTTCGCGACAATGCCTTGCACTCCAGCCTGAGCCACCGCAGCAGCATATCGGCGCAACGGAAAAGAAGTAATCGCCAAAATCGGCATATCGTCAACAGTACGCCGAATCTCCTGGCAAATCTGCACGCCATCGGCATCAGATAATGACATATCCATGAGTAATATCTGGGGACGTGTTTGCGAATTACTACATAATTCCGCAGCTTTTTTACCAAGCGTGCATCGCCATAAAATTTTCTCGTCTCCAAATCGTTGAGTCAAATAGCTAGACAACGCACCCAACGTCAACACATCATTGTCGACTATGCCTATATGTTCAACTAATTTGTTAATTCTTTCCACATTAGTTTCCATTACATTAACCACCAAATTACTTGCGATATTTTATAAAGATTCAGCATGAATAATTATCAAATATCTACGCCAAAACCTATTGTTTTCACAACGGTATGACCACATGCAGCGTCCAAGTATCACCCTCTTCACAAGTAGTAATCGACCCGCTCATCGCGTCAAGCATCCTCCGATGAAACGCAAGTCCCCTTCCTGAAACCTTCTTCTTATAGCCGCTCTGCGCATTGCGCGGGCACGCTATAGCGTTTACCTGCGTGATGCGGAGGCATCCGTTCTCGCTACTGACAAAAACAGCGTATGGCTGACTCGTATCAGCGTGACAAGAAATATTGGTGTATAACTCATCAATCAGACTTGTACACTCATCAATCAGATCCGCACAAACACTTTCACCAGTATCATCAGCATCCGCAACATCCAGCTGAATCTCACTTGTTCCAACAAACCCGAGCGTCTTAAGCCGAGAATCCCCCTCATCACAATGCTCGCGAATAATTCTCTCCAATGAAGAAACATCTGGCATCTGTATTTCTTGCGATTCGCAATCAAACCCTTCGCCGCCAACGGGATTTGCGGGGTCGACATCTCGTCCAAGAATATCAATAACTTCATGAACATTGTCCATCGTACGTTGAGCCGCATCATCGATATGTTTCCACGCAACCCGTTCCTCGTCCGATAAGGTTTTACCCTCCAGCTGCTGCTGCGCAATAAAGGCAATATACGACAGACCGCCGGTAACCGTATCATGCGTCCTGCTGGCCAATTTTGCATCTCGGCGCATAACCGTCATGCGATAACCCGCCTGTTCCAATCTCCTATCGCGATCCGCAAGCACTGCGATAAGCGCCCGATGCGCGGCAACAAATGCATATATCAGCCAATACAGCGCATATACAACGCACAAGACTCCCCCAACTAATGCCAACCATAACCAGTGCGACGCATCATAAGCAATCATTGTCGCAGTGCCCAGCAACGGAACACCATATCCGCCGATATACGCATACAGCGTATCGTTATCAACGAATTTTTCCAAGGCTTTTGCCAGCCCGCCCGCAACCGACGAATGTATCGCGCCACGGTATTTCAGGGTTAAGGGTCAAAAAGTGTGTCCGGAATCGCGGATTTTCACGGATTGACCTGTAGGTTTCCGGAAAGTATATGCTCCGGAAGCATATATCTAGCCCCCGACGGGAAATCCTCGGTGTGGCAGCCGTGATGTGCTATGCGCGGCGTGGTGTGGTGTCGCAATGTCGAAGAACCAACCACGCTGCCACTGCGGCGGTGAAATGAAACGCAACGGCACCACCAGCAAAGGCACCACCAGATGGCGCTGCAAACAATGCGGCGCCTCCAGCGTCAAACGTCGAAACGACATCACCAACGCGGCAGTGTTCACCCAGTTCATCGAGCATTGCACCACCGCAATATCACTCGACGACCTAGCCAAACGAAACGGTGTTAGCCGCGCCACCATGAAGCGGCGCTTCAAGTGGTGCTGGCTCGTTGATGTGCCTGACCCCACCGCCGGCCACCACAAGCGGATCTACGACCAGGTATTTCTCGATGGCACCTACACCGCCGGTGGCTGCCTGATCGTCGCGGCGACCATCGACCACGTGATCGCCTGGCACTGGTGCAAACACGAAACCACCCGCGACTACCAACTGCTGCTTGAACGCATCGAAGCCCCACTCATCGCCGTCATCGACGGCGGCCAAGGCGCATACAGCGCAATCAAAAAGTGCTGGCCGACTACGAAAATTCAACGCTGCCTCGTCCACGCCCAACGCGTGGTCCGCCGCTACACCACCACCAACCCACGCACCGATGCCGGGCGCACCATCTACCGACTTGCGCTGAAACTGACCCGGATCACCACACTGGATGAAGCCGCCGCGTGGGGTGTGCAACTGCACGAGTTTTCAACGATCTACCGGGAATGGATGAACGAGAAAACCATGATCAAAGACCCCAAAACAGGTGCATGGACCCGCGTGTGGACCCACCACAACGTGCGCAAGGCCTACAACAGCCTCAACCATCTTTGGCGGTCCGAGATGCTGTTTGTCTACCTCAACCCGCCAGCAGGAGTCCTTGCGCCCGAGCGGATCAAATCCACCACCAACAGCTTAGAAGGCGGCATCAACGCCCAGCTCAAACTGCTCGCCAGAACCCACCGCGGCAGATCAGGCGAACGACAACGCCGCATGCTGGATTGGTGGCTCTACTTAAAAACGGAACTGCCTGACGATCCAGTACGAATCGCCAGGCAGTCCGACTGGGGCCAGGGCCAACTCGCCAAAGTATCCACCCTGACCCAAACCGAGAACCAAGCCGACCACGAAACAGGACGCCCAGCCCTCTACGACAACGCTATCGACACCGACTACACCCACTCAATCGGCATTCAAAAAGGCCAAATCTAACCCCCGCGACACGCCGAGCCAGACACACATTTTGACCCTTAACCCGTATTTCATGCATCTCACACGCCGTTTACCGAAAATATTTTCCCCACGGAACAGGCGCACGATGTACACGCCTCGATTGACGATGAAATACACAGTATAGGAAACAGCAAAAATCGCGCTGACACACGCATAGAATCCGTTTCCATCACGAGAATAGAGCCATCCTGCAGCCATCGCTACAACCAGCAATGGCAAGGAACGCACGTCAAAGCGGCGCTCATAGTCGATATCATCCTTATCAAGAAAGACCTCGCGGAAAAAATCTTTCAAGCCATATGTAAGGTCATGCATGTTGGCCGTCACGCGCTCAGCATGTACGCCACCGTTCGAATCGCATGCATTTTGCTTCCGTCGCATATTCACACCTTTCACCGGGGGACACATTCCGTCATCATGTAAATCACGCAATGCGGTTCCGTACAACAGCAATGTCACCCGTTTGAATATTTAATGCGACATGTCCCCCTAACAGGTGACAGCACTCTATCACAATTGCGAACACGCTTCTACTCTCGACTGATGTCACGTCAACTTGACGAAAGGACATATATATGAAAAAGAACACGTTACGTGTTATTGCGACTCTTTTGGCTTGTGCGACACTTGCATCGGGGAGCGCGACAGCAATGGCAGATGAAGCTTCGCTTCCCAGCATGGATGAGGTGCCGAACAGCGCAGCAATCGAACACGAAGCACATAGCCTCTCCGTCCAGCCCACAGCCGACAAACAATATGCTTACCCGGCAGAGGCGGAGGCTTCCGGAATATTCCCCACTAAAAATGCAAACGCCTTGCAACCATTGAATGACACGGATGACGTGCCACAGAGTCGTGGAGCCGTAGGAAATGTAGCCAAAGCGCTTAAAGTAGCGGCAAAAATTTTCAGTGGAGCAAAATGGCTCGGCGATCTCTCCGGCTTTCTGCAAAAACCTGAGAATTGGGCAGCTGGCAAAATCGAGCAATTCCTCCGTCAGCATGGCGTAAACGCAAGCACTGCACATTGCGTAGCACAAATTCTGGCGAATATTTTAATTTAAATTTTATATCTAATTTTCGATTATCCGCATAAACACTATACTTTCAAGTATTTTGAAGTATAGAAAAAACTCATTTTACCACGAATTTACCACGATTGAATGAGCCTTGATATGACCTATAAAATAACACCCAAAAGACATCATTACACCTAAATGGTGTCTTTTTAAAAAGCAGTCAATCCTAAAACTAACTGCTTTGTGTATATGGATATGAAATTGTAAACTAGAAGCTGTTTATTTTTTCTTTTTAGGTTTTGGCGTTGGTAGTTCATCATACATCACATCAAATAACCCCGTCAGAAAATCTTTATTATCAACTTCTTCCACCAATAACATTTCTTTGGCGTTTTCGTATGGAATTTCATAAGTAACTGTCGGCATATAAGAAATTGCAGACTTTGTTGGTTTTACAAGTAACCTATCATCATATATACCGCCAACGATTTTTCCACGATAATAAATAATAAATTCTCCCATCATTGCACGATATGTTATTTCTTGTAATTCTGATAATTGTTCTAAAACAAATTGTAAATAATCTTTACTTGAAGCCATTTCCAACCCTCCAATCTTGAATTTTATTATTCCAATGCTTTCTTTAAGTCCAGAACAAATTGCTTTTGTTGTTTTTTCAAATAGGTTTTTACAAAAGGTTTCATAAACCACTTTTTAGGTATCACATTTTCTGTAAAGTCTATTTGTGTTTCATTCCCTTTGTCTATAAAAACACCAATCCAATGACCTTTCATGTTGCTATTCTCCATATCAAATTCCCAGCGTTTATATGGTTCTGCAACGGTAACGGTAAATGTAGTAGCATATCCATTTTTTGTGTATTCAATAAATTGTTTGTCATTTATTATTTCTGTTTTGCTCAAATCACTTCGCCATGAGTTATATTTATCAACAGCTAAAACAATGTTCCAAACTTTTTGAATATCATTACTAATAATTGTATTTATATTTGAAATTGCCACTTTTTCATTTCCCCTTTTCAAACTGGAATTTGTCTTACAACAATTTATATATGCATAAAAAGCAATATATTTATGAAAATTCCAATATCAGTTATCGCAGGACATTAAATTATGCTGAAAACTATTCTAACAATTACCTTCGCTTGTATATTATCAACAGTTCAGGGAATGCCCCCATGCGCCATCAGTAATCCATCAGTAAGCAATGCAGCTGCAGTCACAGTCTCCTCAAAAGCAACGTGTGATCACGAATATAAACTTTTAGGGAAAACATGCAAACGCCTACACGGTGCTGCGGCCGCAGTATGCTGGGCCGGGGCAGCCACAGCCTATGCCGCCTGCCTAGCGGGAAAAAGTTCCAATGCGACAAATAGCCAAACACTATCTTCCGACCCGAAGAGCGAACAACCCGCAATCGAAGATACGCGCATTTGATGGGGGACGAGCATGCAGCGACAATTCCAATACGCGGGTGGAGATCGGGTGTTGTCGGTTTCCGAACCGCAAATCGACGAGGACGTCTGGAGTGTAAACGTTCGTCTGGAAGACGCTTCTGGACAGACCGTCTGGGAGCATGTCATTTACGGCATCGACGAGGTGCAAGCCACGCTCCTGGGCTTACATTTTGCGAAAACCCGATTGCTGGATGACGGCGGCTACCGTTTTCTCGGCGGTACCGATTTGATGCTGCCTTGATTCACGCCCGTTCACAGCCGCGTATTCGCATGTCTATTTGTCCGATTCTCCAGAATCGGTCACTCGCAGCGCATCCCCCACTCACCCGAGTGTCCGATTCGGGTAAATCAGTCATGCACGCATCATCCGAACGCCCCAGACTGTCCGATTCGGGTGAATCGGACACCGTAACCATCGCGACACGCCGTAATTGCGGTATCGGAACGATAGGTGTAGATTAGTCGATTGTCTGCGAGCGTGGCGGAATGGTAGACGCGCTGTCTTCAGGTGGCAGTGAGTGTATGCTCGTGGGGGTTCAACTCCCCCCGCTCGCACCATGGTGAAAGGTCGGAGCCGAAAGGTTCCGGCCTTTTCGTTTCCCAAGCGGCAGTAGAGCTCAGCGGCTCCCGACAACTCCAGTGACTGGAACAATCAGAACTCGTGTTCGTTTCGGTAATGGTTCCCCCATGTCTTCATCGCATCGATGATCGGGCGCAGGCTTTCGCCGACTTCAGTCAGCGAGTATTCGACGTGGTCGTGAACGCGGTCGGCGCTTGGACCGAAGAGACTCTGCCGGCAATCCCGAACACTGCCAAGCATCTGGCCGACGTGCTCGCCGGCACCGACGTGCGCACCATAAGTGTCCGATTCTGGAGAAACGGACAACTGTGGGGCAGTTTTACCTGTTTAGTTGTCCGTTTCTGGTGAATCGGACAACTAAGGTATGGGTTTTGCGTTCTGGATGTCCGATTCTCCAGAATCGGACAGTTTATGGCTATGGCGAGCGGTCAGCGCACGAGGAAGACCATGATGATGATCATGGCGAAGCCGGTCAGGTCGGTAAAGGTGAACGTTTCGCCGGCCCATGCCACTGCGGTGATGGTGGCCATGACCGGTTCACTGGTGCCGAGCATGGTGGCACGTACCGCGCCGACGCGCATCACGCCTGCCATGTAGAGCCAGAACGCGAGGAACGTGCCGCATACGATGGTGTAGAGCAGCAGAAGCACGCCTCGCGCGTCCAGTGCGGGAATGTTCGCCCACGGTTGCGCGAACGGGCATAATATGAGTCCGGACATGAGGAATGTGATGCCGTTGATGGTCATGTTGCCCCATTTGAGCATGAGCACGACCGGCAGGATGGACATGGCCGCGGTGCTCACCGCGTCAACCAGTCCCCATGCGAGCCCCTGCCATGGCAACGACAGCGAGGCGAAGTTGCCGCCGGTGGCGATGAGGAACGTGCCTGCGAACGCCAGGAGCACGCCGACCAATTCACGCTTGAGGGGCAGTCGTTTGCCGCGCAGGCATACCCAGGCGAGCACGAAGATCAGGTTGAGCGTCTGCAATACGGTGGCGGTTCCGGAGTTCGTCCAGTCGATGGTCATCAGGTAGGAGACCTGCACCAGAAGCACGCAGAGCAGTGTGGTGACCAAATATTTCGGATACGATTTGACGTCTTTGACCGCTCCGGCGAGTTTCTGCGGTGTGGTGATGGCCGATCCGACCAGGAAGATCAGGCTGGCGAATAGCGCGCGTACGCAGGAAAGCCAGATCGGATCCAGCTGGTAGTCGCGCATCAGCAGTTTGGCCACGGTGCTGTTCATGCCCCACATGGCACCGCCCAGCAATGTCATGCCAGTGCCGATGAGCAGGCTTTTCGGCGTCTGTTCCAGCACATGTTCCGTTTTTTTCGTAGTTTTTTTCGTAGTTTTTTTCGCGGTTTTTTGCGATTCGGAAGTTTTCTGCGATTGCGACGCCTGTCCCGACGTTTGCTTTGCCACGGCCTGCCCTCGCTCTCTCCACGGCTTTCACGGCAAATTCACGGCGATTGTAACGCACACGGTACGCATATTAAACGTCAGTTATGCAAAACAGATTTATTCCGCCAAGCTTGCGTTCGGCGCTGACAAAAAATCGAGGATTTTGCCGAGATATGATCCGAGCACGGCATTCGGCATGGAGAAAATTTCGTGCAATGACTGGCTGTATCGCACTTTTTCGATGGAACCGCCGCCTTCTCGCACACGTTCGACGAAGTCATCTTGTGGTCCGTTGAGCACCCACACGTCGCGTCCGGCTTGGAATAGCAATACCGGAGCTTCGATGGCTCCACACATGTCAGGTTTGAGCACGGCTCGGGAAAGCGCCATCGCCTGGTTTGCCCAATCGAACGTGGCCGCGTTGGTCTGGCACGTCACGTCCGCCAAACGTTGCTTGTGGAACCAGCGGATGCGTGCCTCCGAGGCCCCGCGGTAGTCGTCGAGATTGAGGTTGCCGTCGAAATCGGTATGCCCGAACACACGCGATTTGCCGAAGCCAAGCCCGCAGATTACGCCGACCACAATGCGTGCGACCCACGTCGGCATGCCGACCACCGGCGCGATCATCGGCGCGGACAGCACCGCCTTGTCGAACAGCGACGGGTAACGTTCCAGCACGGCCGCGCCGATGCCGCCGCCCATGGAATGGCAGTACAGGTACATTGGGCCACCATCCGCCGCCTCACGCCCCACGGTCTGCGCAAACGTGGCGAAATCGGCCACATATCGCCGCCAATCGTCAATCCATACCAAACTTGGATTGCTCATATCGTGCGCGGAATGGCCATGCCCGCGATGCTCGAACACGCACACCGAATAGCCGGCCAACAGAAAGTACCACACCATTTCGCTGTATTTGCGTCCGAATTCGGTGAATCCGTGCGAAATGACGATCGTGCCACGAAATACGCCCGAAGCGCCTTCCTCGCGCAACGCGTCGAATGTGCGCGCGTCGTAGCGGTAGTAATGCAACCGGCCGGGGCGCTCCAACTTGGGCAACGCCTTGCCTTCCCAATCGACGGTGGCCGGTTCCATCCAACCTTCCGTCATGCAAGCCTGCAGCGCAGGCAGCACCGTAGCGTCCATTTCGGCGTCATAGCGCGCCTCGTCGATGAGCGTGATAGTCATGGTTCCATCTTAGGCGAACGGCGCCAAGACGAAACTAAGCACAGGCATGCGCGCTGTATAACGATGCGTCAGTGCATCAACGGCGTACCGGAACAACCGAATCGTCACCCCCGCGCGCCATCCTCGCATACTATGGAGGTATGAAGTTCGTTTCACTGCTGATGGTGGTAACGCTGTCTCTCACCGGCACACCAACGTATGCGCACGCGGCGGCAACTCCCGTTGACAACAACGGTGATATCTCCGCTGCCCAAGATTCCAACTGCCCAACATGGCTGCAATGGCTGTGCGGAAAAGGAAAGTGATCGCATGATGTCCACGCGGGAAAAGCATCCCAAGATTCACCGCATCGCGCTGGTCGACAATGATCCGCGAGCGCTGGATTCGCTCAGTGCCGTCATTGCCAGCAAAGTGCCGACTGCGTATGTGGTGTGGACGGCGACTTCAGGCTGTGAGGCGATAGAACGTTGCCAGGATGCGAACGGCCATGTCAGTTTGTTGATTCTCGATATGTCGATGGAGGGATTGCAAGGCCCCGCCACGTGTCGTCGGTTGCGTTTGATGGGCCAGCGCATGCCGATTCTCGGTGCAACCAGTTTTTCCATCAATAGTTATCGGGACAAGCTGGTTGAGGCTGGTGCGCAAGGGTTGGTTGGTAAGGAGAATGCCGACCAGTTGGCGCAGATTATTATGCGTATGTGCAATGGCGAGGTGATGGAGGGATTTGAGCCGCCTGCGTTGGCCAATCTGCGTATCAGCAGGGAGGCTGAGACCACTCCCGCGCTTACCGTTCGTGAGGAGCAGATTATTTCCTTGTGCGCGGAGGGCATGCTTGACCGGGACATCGCCGAGCGTTTGGGGATTTCCGAAGCCACCATCCGCAAACATATGCAAAGTATTTTAAGAAAACTCAACTGCAAGACCTCGCGTCAGGCAGTGGCACTGTGGGTGAGGTCCAATGCGCTCTAAACCCGCAACTCAGTACATTGCGTGGCGCAACCGTATGCGCACGCAGCATCCGAACCTGTGGCATCCAATCCGTTTCGCCATTATGCTGATCGTGCTTGCATGGACCATATACGGCGTTTGCTACGAGCCTCCTACCGACATATTTGGCGTGATATGGGTTGCGATGCTGGTTACGGCGCTCGTACTGTCTCCGCTGTTTCTGAAAAGTACATCGGTGGCGATTCTCGTGATTGCCTCCATAGGCGATCTGTTTACTCCCTACGCGCATTTGGGAAATTCTCTTCCCGCGCAGCTTTACGCCTATGGCATGCTCGCATACAGCACTAATGCCATCATCGTGGCAACGTTACTCACATATTACGTTGTTAACATTCTGCTGATTGACCCCCCTGGTCCAAATACCAACCCCGTCGCCATGGTCAGCATGTATGCCATGGTGCTGCTGCTTGGTCGGGCGTTGAGTTGGAGCGAAAAAACAACGCAGAAAAGCTTCGAAGCGGCGCAGAACAAGAATCGTCTGCAGGAATTGGAAAGCCGCGCACGCATTGCCGATGCCATTCACGATGCGGTGACGGGCGATTTGTCAGCGGCGGCGTTTGTGGCGCAACGGCATATCGGTGGCAACTCTAGCGGCCCTGGCGTCGCTGCTGACCCTGCCAACGCAACCACAACTACGGCAACCACAACAGCCGATGCCGAAGACTGGCGTCAAATCAACGAATATATTCTTTCCGCATTGACGAACGTGCATCGCGTCATCGACGAATTGAATATGGACGCCACCACTCTCCCCGGCGACGCCGACGGCGAAGCGTTGGCCAATCTGCTGCGAGCAACACTGGATGACGGCGATCGTCGCTTGCGCAAGCTTGGCTTCAATATCACGTCCATCCGGCACTGCGCGGGCGGCAAGCCGAGCGCATCGCAAGCAATCGCCGAACTTGCCAATAATCTGCTGCGCGAGATCTATGCGAATATCGCACGCCATGCCGCTCCGGGAAGCAAGGTCGATCTTTCGGTGATGCTCCGGCCGAATGCCATCGAAATCACGCAAATCAATCCCATGAAAGAGGACATGGCTGGAGCTGACGAGCGCGATGACGAACTACCGGGCGGCCACGGGCTCGCCTCGTTCAAGAAGCAGCTCGAATCGTATCAGGGCACGCTCACCACGTCTGCGCAGGACGGCAGTTGGACGTTGTTTGCGTACATTCCGGTGACCGTCATCGACGATTCGCCCGGTTTGCTTGAACAAGTGCAGGTTTGACCATAGCTGCGGATCAGGGTTAGGACGAGCCCGATCCACCGATTTCCGTCTTTTTCAAGCCCAGATTTTTTTTGGGGGGGTACACAAATGTGGTACCCCCTCGCTTGCGAAGTCGTTTTCGCCTGTTTTATGTTGGCATTCGAGAAGGGAACGCGTTCGCCCACGACGTTCGGATGCTTGGCAGTCCGGGAGTCGCAGGGGAACGCGTTTTGTCTTCCTACGGCGCTTTGCAGCACTTTCGTTTGCGATGTTGCCGTTACCGTTACTGCACTGTCGTCACGGTGCCGTCACCCCAACGCTTCCGCAAGGAAATCGCGCTGCAGGATCAGCAGATTTTCGGCAACCGTCTCGTCGTTGGTCATGTGCGTGATGCCGGTCAGCGGCAGGAACGTGTGCTTACGTCCGGTCGCCATCAGCGCCTGGCTCAGGCGCAGGCTGTGCGCGATCGTCACATTGTCGTCGGCGAACCCGTGGATGAGCATGAGCGGGCGATCAAGCTGCGGCGCGTCGGCGATGATGCTGTTGCGTTCGTACACGGCCGAGTCAAGGCCGAGATAGCGTTCGGTGTAATGCGTGTCGTACAGCGTCCAGTCGGTCGGAGGCGCGCCCGCGCAGGCCGCGGCGAACGTTTCCGGCGCCTCCAACACGGCGAGCGCGGAGAGGAATCCGCCGTACGACCAGCCGATCATGGCGACGCGGCTGAGATCGGGTTGCGGAACGTTGGCTGCCGCATTCTCGCCAGCCAGCGCTTCCAACGCTTCCGGCAACGCGCGCACGGCGTCGATCTGGTCTTCGAGCGTTACGGATTTCATGGTTTCGTAGATGGCGCGGTCCCATTGCGGGCCGCGTCCGGTGGTGCCGCGTCCGTCGGTGGTGACCACGATGTAGCCTTGGTCGGCCCACCATTGCGCGTCCCAATAGAAGGATTGACTTTCGATGACCTGTTGGAAGCCGGGGCCTCCGTAGGGTTTCATGAGTACCGGCAGGATGGCTTCGTGCGCGTATTCACTATCGGATGAGGGCAGCACGATCGCCGTGTACAGCTCACGTTCGCCGAGTCGGGTGAAGTGCACGTTCGGCGTGAATCCGGGGGTTTCGGCATGGTTTTCGATTGGTGCGACCACCATTGACGCCACGTCCGTACCATTTTCGTCGGTTGTGGCGATGTTCATGCAATGCTGCATTTGCACGGTTGCGTCGTCCATGCCCCGTCCGGTCACCACGCAGCCGTTGCCGGCGCGAGACATGCTCCACTGGCCGGGCGCGTAGGTGAGGGGTTCCCATGTGCCGTCATAGCGGATCGACACCACGTCGAAGCTGCGGGCGTCATGGTCGGAGGCATTCGACTGCCAGAGGAACGGCAGGTCGCTTTCCGGCAGGATTTCAGGGGTGCGCTGCACCACGCACAGCACGTCGTCGTCGGTCACGTCGAGCACTTCGCGCACCTGCAGTCCGGCCGGAGTGAAGGGCGTACCATCAACGGTGAGTCGGTTCGTATCGACGTCCATGTCGTTCATCGCGCAGATCAAGCGTCCATCCGGAGTGAATGCAGGGGTGCCGTGGATGAGGTCGAGCCAGTAGTCGTTGCCGTGTTCCTCAAGCACGCGCGTGGTGCCGGGGCGTTCGCCTTCCGCGTATTCGGGAATGGCGATGGAGAAGGTTTCGACCTCGTCGCCATTGTCGTCGGTGAAGCCGTTTTCCGCGTCACGCATGGTGGCGATCGGCTCGCCTACATGGATGGCGAGCACCTGATCGTGCTGCTGGAGGCGGTCTTGCACAAGGATGATCGGATCGTGGCCTTCACTCCAGCTTACGGCGGCCAGATATTCGTAGGATTCATGGTCCCACTGCACTTCGTTGGCGATTGCCCCGTAGCAGCAGTTGTCGCTGTCGTAGCCGAGTTCCAGCAGGGTCAGCCGCACGTCGGCATTGGCGGTCAACGCTTGCGGATAGCGGTTGGCTTGCGCCGGATTGGTTGGATTCGCGGGGTCCGACAGATGCCAGATCGGTTCGGGGGATTCGTCGTAGGTTTCGAAGAGCACGTATTTGGAGTCGGGTGACCACCAGAAGCCGTCGTAGCGGTCCATTTCTTCGCCTGCGGCGAATTCCGCCAAGCCGATTTTCCATTCGCCGTTCTGCGGTGCCGAGGCGACCACCGAAATCGCGTCGCCGGTTTCTTCATCGTTGGCGAGATCCACGTCCACCAGATACGTGCCGGTGGTGTACATGATGTGCCGTCCGTCGGGACTGATGCGCGGGTTCAGCACCGGTTTGAGTTCATCTTCCTCTATCGTGATGGCTCGCGTCGCGCCCGCCGTAAGGTCGGTGAGGAAAAGCTGCCCGTTGATGGTGAAGGTCACGCGGTTGCCGGCACCGTCGACGTAATACGAGACGATGCCGGATCCGCCTTCGCGCGCACGTTCGCGTCGCGCCTTCTCTTCCGCCGGAACGTCTTCCGCGTCGGCGTCGGCAAGCAATACGCGCGGATCGGCGAGCGGAATCTCACCGATGTTGCCGTCTTCGTCGATCACGCTCATCCACAGCGAGGTGACGGTGTCTTCTGGACCGTCGGAACGCAGGAACAGCGCGCGGGAGCCGTCTGCAATCACGCGCGCCGAACGCGGAGCGCCGCAGGAAAATCGCAAGGTACGTGCTTTTTTACGGGGGAACTGTCGAATCGCATCTGTCATGCTCCCAACCTATCACCATCCCAATTCCACCTTCCGTGAATTCGTGCATCGTGGAAATCGGGGGCGAAGGTAGTCATATTCGCGGATAAATACCCCCTAAATGATGCTGGGGATGGATTTATGCATGAAATTTTTGCAATTAAAGGACTTACGAATTGGCGCTCGGCGCTCTACCGCGTAGGATGGGTGAGGATAGAAAGGGACAAGCATGAGTGTTCTCGACCGATTTGAGAAAAGCGTGGAAGGCGCCGTCAACGGGGTTTTCGCCAAGTTCGGGTCCAAGGACCTGCAGCCCGTCGACCTTTCCAGCGCTCTGGAACGTGAGATTGACAAAGAGGCCATGCCCGTCACGCGAGACCGTACCGTGGCGCCGAATGAGTACCGTTTCAAGCTGAGCACGCCGGATTTCAACAACATCGTCGAATGGGGCGCGGAAGCGTTGGCCAATGAGCTGGCCGACAACCTTACCCAGTACGCGAAGGACCAGCATTACGCGTTCGTCGGTCCGGTCGTGGTGATCTTCGAAGAGGACCTTGACCTCACCAAGAGCAATTTCAAGCTGACGAGCGAATCCGTGCAAGGCAATACCGTGCCCGTCACCACCGACGCGCAGACCGAAGACTGCCCGATGCTGGAAATCGGCGAACACCAGTATCTGCTCACGGAAAGCAAGACCATCATCGGCCGCGGATCCGACTGCGATATCGTGATCGACGATCCGGGCATCTCCCGCCGCCACATGCAGATCGACATCACCGACAACGGCAACACCGTCATCGCACGCGATCTGGGCTCCACCAACGGCATGTATGTCGAAGGCCATCATGTCGAGGCGGCCACGTTGCTCGACGGCAACACGATCACCATCGGCCGCACCCGAATCCTGTATTGGGCCTCTTCGCAGGATCAGGAGTAACCAACCCCAACCTCGGGAGTTGCCTCTATGCTCACTGAACTTACTTTCGCGATCCTCAAGTACGGCTTCCTCGTACTGCTCTGGATCTTCGTGGCCTGTACGGTGCGTTCGCTGTACAGGGATGTGGAAACGCTCAGCCCGCGCAAGTCGCGGGCTCATCGCCGTAAGGAGCGTCGCGCGCGCAAGGCCGTCGAAGCGCCCGCGCCCGTGGCCGCCCCGGCACCAGTCGTCAGCGCCACATCAAGCGCCAAACCCACCTTGCTGGTCATCATCGATGGCCCCCTTGCCGGCAGTTCCGTCCCTTTGTCCGGCAACACCATCACGCTTGGCCGTTCCGCTTCGAACACCGTGGTTCTGGACGACGAATTCGTCTCGTCCCACCATGCGCGCGTCTATACGGATCCCGTCACCGGCAAGTGGGCCATCGAAGACCTGGGTTCCACCAACGGCACTGTGGTCAACCAGCAGCGTCTGAACGCTCCGATGATTCTCGGATCGCGCGTTCCCGTACGCATTGGCGCAACCACCTTTGAATTGAGGTGACCCGTTTGCCGACTTCTCCCGCTTCACAACCGCTGTTCATGTATTCCACCGTCGTTTCCGATGTGGGTACCGTACGTTCCAACAACCAGGATTCCGCGTTCGCCGGCGAGCATCTGATCGCCATCTGCGATGGCATGGGAGGCCATGCGGGAGGCGACACCGCCTCCACCATCGCCATCCGTTCATTGGCGCATATCGAGCAAGACAACGTGCAGGGCGATGTCCAGATTATCGCCCACATGATGGAAACCTCGGTTATGGCCGCGCATGACGCGATCGTTGGCAAAGCGAAGCGCGAACGTCGTCTCGCGGGCATGGGCACCACCGTCACGTCGGTCGCATTGGTGGCCGGATATTGGGTTTTGGCGCATATCGGCGATTCCCGCGCATATCTGCTGCATGACGGCCGTCTGATCCGCATGACGTCCGACCACAGCTACGTGCAGCATCTGATCGACACCGGCCGCATCAGCGAGGCCGAGGCGCGCAACCATCCGCAGCGCAACGTCGTGATGCGCGTTCTGGGTGATTTCGATATCGATTCGAGTCCGGACATCGCCATACGCAAGGCACATCCGGCCGACCGCTGGCTGCTCTGCTCCGACGGTTTGTGCGGCGTGCTTGAGGATTCCACATTGCAGGAGGTGCTGTCCGCCTGCTCCGATCAGGAGGAGTGCGCGCAACAGCTGGTTTCGATGGCGCTTCGTGCCGGCAGCACCGACAACGTCACCGCGGTCATCGCCGACGCGACGCTCGCCCTTGACGCGGACGCGTTCGATCTGCCGCATCAGACGCCATTGGTTGGCGGCGCGGCCAGCGCAAGCCTTGAACCGATCGCCGACATCATCAACGAGCCGGTCGCATCCGCTCCCGCACTGCGCGAGGGCAAGAAGTCGCCGGCCGCCCGTGCCGCCGCACTGCGCAACGGCAAGAATCCCAACGAGGACGACAATCCTCCGGAACAGCGCGTGGCGCAACCGTCCACGGTACGCGAGGAGAACGGCGACCGCACCAATCCCGACACCGGTGAAATCCCCGTCGTACAGAAGGACGACGGCCGCATTTCCGCCGATCCGAACGATCCGGAAGTCGCCAAAGCCATCCGCAACGAGCATATCGAGCAGCGCAAAACGAAGCGCACGCGCACCCGACGCAACCGTGTGATCGCCATCATCGTCACCATCGTGGTACTGCTGGGACTGGCGGGCGGCGCGTTCGCAACCTACCGTTGGAGCCAAACCAAGTACTACATCGGCGACGACAACGGCGAAGTGGCGATTTTCCAAGGCGTGCCGACAAGCCTGTTCGGCTTCCAGCTGTCGCACGCCGTCACCGACACCCATATGAAGACAAGCGAACTGCCGCCAAGCTGGCAGGAACAGCTTGCGCAGGGCATTTCCTTCGACACGTACGGCGAGGCGAAAACGCATACGCGACTGATCAAAAAGCAGTTGAAGCAACAGCAGGACGAAGCCGCGCAGAAGGAACAAGACAAGGCAAACGGCGAATCCGACAACAAATCCTCTGGTACGACTTCCGACAAGTCGTCGGGCAAATCAGACAAATCGGACGACGCTTCGGCAAACAAGTCAGGCGGTGACCAGTCATGATGGCAACCCGTCTGAAGCAATTCGGCCTGCTGCTGTTCAGCATGCTGATTTGCGGCGTCGCGTTCTTCCAGATGTTCGAACGCACCACCGGCGGTTTTCCGCAGAATTATTTGTGGATGCTCGCTTTTGTCGGCGCATTGTTCCTGACTTCCTGGGGATTGCCGCTGCGTTTCCAGCCGTATGCCAACCAGGCGATCATGTGTTGTGTGATGGTGCTGACTGGCACCGGCATCATGATGATCGCCCGCATCGACCAGGATTCGAACACGTCCGTCGCGTTCAAACAGTTGCTTTGGCTGTCGATAGCGCTGGTTTTGGCGAATCTGCTGGTGATCTTCATGAAGGATTACCGTGTGCTGAGGCGGTTCTCGTACGTCAGCATGGTGATCGGTTTGGTGTTGCTGCTGTCACCGATGCTTCCGGTGATCGGTTCCGAACAGTATGGCGCGCGCATTTGGGTGAAGATTCCCGGTTTGGGATCGTTCCAGCCAAGCGAGTTCGCGAAGCTGTTTCTCGCGTTTTTCTTCGCCTCCTACCTGTATGACCACCGCGACCAGCTGGCGGTCGGTGGCAAGAAGGTGCTGGGCCTGCAGCTGCCGCGCATCAAGGATCTTGGGCCTATCATCGTGGTGTGGATCGTGTCGATGGGCGTGCTGGTCGTGCAGCATGATTTGGGCACGTCGTTGATGTTCTTCGCCATGTTCGTGTCCATGTTGTACGTGGCCACGGGGCGCACCAGTTGGATTGTGATTGGTTTCATCGCGTTCGCCGTGGGCGCGTTCGCCGCGGCCAATATTTTCAGCCATGTCGGCGCGCGCGTCGACGCCTGGCTGCACCCGTTCGACTCGGCGCAGTACAACAAGGAGTACGGCGGATCCTACCAGCTCGTCACGGGTATTTTCGGCCTGGCATCAGGCGGCTTGATGGGCACCGGCCTTGGGCAAGGTCACCCGTCGCTCACTCCGATCGCCAACTCCGACTACATCTACGCGGCACTTGGCGAAGAGCTGGGCCTCACCGGTCTGATGGCCATTCTGATGCTCTATCTGCTCATCATCGCCGCCGGGATGATCACTGCGATGAAAATCAAGGATGGGTTCGGCAAGCTTCTCGCATCGGGCCTCGTGTTCACCATGGCCTTCCAGGTGTTCACCGTGGTGGGAGGCATCACGTTAGTCATCCCACTTACGGGTTTGACTCTTCCGTACATGGCCGCCGGCGGATCCTCGCTCATAGCGAATTACATGTTGGCAGCACTCCTAGTGGTGATTTCCAACTCGGCGAACAAACCCGAATCCGATATCGATAGCGACACGTTCCAATATGAGGCGATGCAGGCGCTGCGCGCCCGCAAGCAGAGCCGCGCCCGCAGAAGCGTGGCCTCCGCGCAGGCCTCCGCGCAGGCCACTGAAATCATCTCCACGGAGACGCCGGTTTCAGGCACGCCAGTCGTACCACCCGCTCCCCCATCGGGCACTCCGAACGTATCGGACAGCATGTCAGAGGGGAGCCAAGCATGAATAAGTCACTCCGCCAACTCTTCACCATCGTGGTGGCGCTGTTCGTCATCCTGGGCATGTCCACCACCATCATCACGGCGATTCGCGCGAACCAGCTCAACAACGACCCGCGCAACACCCGCGCCCTCTACCACGAGTATGGCGCTCCGCGCGGTGCGATCCTCGCTTCGGACGGCTCCGTCATCGCCAAATCCGACCCTTCGAACGACGCGTTCTCCTACCAGCGTTCCTATACCGCCGGCGAACTGTACGCGCCGGTCACCGGCTTCTTCTCGATCAGCCAACGCGGCTGGAACGGTATCGAAGCGTCGCGTAGCTCGCTGCTGTCGGGCCAATCCGACCAGCTGGTATGGCAGCGGTTCAAATCGCTGTTCACCGGCCAGGAAAACAAGGGCGCGACCATCGAAACGTCCATTGATCCGAAAATCCAGCAGGCCGCCTACAACGGTCTTGCCAACAATGACGGCGCGGCCGTGGCCATCGAAGTGAAAACCGGTCGTATTCTCGCCATGGCAAGCACGCCAAGCTACGACCCGAACCAGCTGGCGAGCCACGACACGTCCGAAGCGAACGGCAATTATTCCACGCTTTCGCAAGACGAGTCGAATCCGATGCTCAACCGTGCCACCTCGCAGCTGTATCCTCCGGGATCCACGTTCAAAACGGTGGTGGCGGCGGCCGCGCTGGAAACTGGCGAATACCAGACCGACACCGAGATTCCGGCCGGATCGAGCTACACGCTTCCGGGCACGGTCACACAGTTGACGAACGCGGTGTCGCAGGCCGACGGTTCGGACGGCAAGATCACGTTGGAAGACGCGATGGCGTATTCGTCGAACACCGCGTTCGCCCAGCTGGGCGTGGCTTTGGGCGATGACAAGGTGTCGTCCATGGCCAAGAAGCTTGGTTTCGACAGTCCGATCACGGTTGACGGATCCGATTCCACGGGCACGCCGTGGATGAGCGTGGCGTCGAAGTTCCCGACCGACACGACCGACGACAAGCTCGCTTTGGCGTCCATCGGCCAAGGAGACACCGTGGTGACTCCGCTGCAGAACGCGCTGGTGGCGGCCGCCGTGGCGAACGGGGGCAAGGTCATGCAGCCGACGCTGGTGGATCGCGTGCGTTCCTCCGACCTGTCTGTTATTTCGCAGACCAAGCCGCAGGTGATGAGCCGCGCGTTCAGTTCGGGCACCGCCAACAAGCTCACGCAGATGATGGAGGCGGTGGTCACCAAGGAGAACCCGAATCTGGCCATCGACGGCGTGCAGGTGACTGCGAAAACCGGCACCGCGCAGATCGGTGACGGCAATACGTCCATCGACGGCTGGGTGGTCGGCTTCGCCCCGGCGGACGATCCGAAGATCGCTGTTGCCGTGGTGGTGCACAATGTGGATTTGTATGGCTCGTTCGCGGCGGGTCCGATTATGAAGGCGATGATGCAGGAGGCGCTGGCAGAGTGAAACTGATTGAAGGACAGCTCATCCACCGACGCTACAGGTTGGATGCCCGTCTGGCCCAGGGTGGCATGGGCGAAGTATGGAAAGGCTATGATATCCAGTTGGGTCGTCCCGTGGCCATTAAGGCGTTGCGCGGCGACTTGGGCGTCACGCAGGAGGCCAAGCTGCTTCGCCTGCGTGCGGAAGCGCATAATTCCGCCAATCTTGCACACCCGAATATCGCTGCGTTGTTCGAATATTACGAACATGACGGCATCGGCTTCCTTGTTATGGAGTACGTGCCCAGCAAGTCGCTGGCCGACCTGTTCCACGAGCAGAACGGCCCGATGGAGCCGACCCGTCTGCTGCCGATTCTCATCCAGACCGCGCGTGGCCTGTTCGTCGCGCATTCGCATGGCGTGATCCACCGCGACGTGAAGCCTGCGAACATCATGGTGTCCGATTCCGGCGAGGTGAAAATCACCGATTTCGGCGTCTCCTACTCCACCAATCAGGAGCAGATCACGCAGGACGGCATGGTGGTGGGCACCGCACAGTACATTTCCCCGGAGCAGGCGCAGGGCCAGCATGCCACGCCTCAATCCGATATCTATTCGCTTGGCATCGTCGCCTACGAGGGCCTGTGCGGGCATCGTCCGTTCACGGGTGCCACGCCGGTCGACATCGCCGCAGCACATGTCAACAATCCGGTTCCGCCGCTGCCAGACTCCGTCGACGTGCAGCTGCGTGAATTCGTCATGTCGATGCTGTCCAAAGACCCGCTTGACCGTCCGAAGGACGCGTTGACGGTGTCGCGCACGTTGTCCCGCATCGAACGCCGTCTGCTCGACCAGCAGACACAATTGGCTGACACGATGGTGGTGCCTACAGGCGGAAGACTTCCGCGACGCGTGGTCAGCAGACCTCATATCTCCTTGAGCACTGATGGGAAGGAACAGGGATGAACATCAACATGCCTACCTCTTTGGCTGGTGGACGTTACCAGCTCGGCCAACTGGTCGGCCGTGGCGGCATGGCCGAAGTGCACGTGGCGCTCGATACGCGCCTTGGGCGTACCGTCGCGGTCAAGATCATGCGCGCCGACTTCGCCAACGACAAGATCTTCCTTGAGCGTTTCCGTCGCGAAGCCCATTCCGTGGCGCAGATGAACAATCCGAATATCGTGAACATCTACGATTCGGGCGAAGAGGTCGTCGCCACGGAAACCGGCCAGACCGAACATCTGCCGTATCTGGTGATGGAATATGTCAAGGGCCAGACCTTGCGCGACATTCTCAAAGTGAATGGCGCTCTGAGCCAGCGCGACGCCGAACAGGTGATGATGGGCGTGCTCAACGCGCTTGAGTATTCGCATCGCATGGGCATCATCCACCGCGACATCAAGCCCGGCAACATCATGATTTCCGAGCAGGGCGTGGTCAAGGTCATGGACTTCGGCATCGCCCGCGCGCTCGACGATTCCGCCGCCACGATGACGCAGTCGCAGGGTGTGGTCGGAACCGCGCAATACCTGTCTCCCGAGCAGGCACGCGGCGAAAGCGTCGACATGCGTTCCGACCTGTATTCCGCAGGTTGCGTGCTGTATGAAATGCTTACCGGAAGGCCGCCGTTTACCGGCGATTCCGCGGTTGCGATCGCCTACCAGCATGTTTCGGAGGTCGCCACTCCCCCAAGTTCGGTCGTTCCCGGCTTGCCGAAGATGTGGGATTCGATTTGCGCGAAGGCGATGGCGAAGGATCGTCAGAACCGTTACGCCACGGCTTCCGAATTCAAGAACGATTTGCTGACGTTCATGAACGGCGGCGTGCCGATGGCGGCCGCGTTCAATCCGTTGACCGATCTGACCAATATGAAGGCACGCAAGCAGGCCGAAATGGACGCGAACACCGTGGCCATGACTCCTGCCGGTGAAACCGCCGCGACGCAGGCGTTCAATCCCGTTACGGGCCAGTTCGAGGCCGTGCCGAACCCACAGAACGGCGTATCCACAAAAACCCGCGCGGAACAGCGTGCCGAGGCCGCTAAGGCGCGTAAGAAGAAGCAGATCATCATCGGCTCCGTGGTGGGCGGTCTGGTGGCGCTGCTGGTCATTCTGGGTGTGTTCTTCATGCTGAACAAGAGCGACTCCACCGCCGACATGGTGGAAGTTCCTGATTTCACCGCCACGGCGAATATTTCCGAGGCGCGCGTCGAAGAGCAGCTCGCGGCCAAGGGTCTGAAGCTCGATGCCCGAGAGGATTCCGATTCAAGCGAGCCGAAGGGCACCATCACCAGGCAGAATCCGGCGGGCGGCAAGAAGGTCGCCAAGGGCTCCACGGTTTCCGTGTGGTTCTCCACCGGCCCTCAGTCGGTCGCCGTTCCGGATGTGTCGAACAAGAGCCAGGATGACGCGAAATCCATTCTTGAGGCCGCCGGCTTCAAGGTGGGTAACGTGCGCACGGTCGACAATGCCTCCATCGAAAAAGACAAGGTGGTAAGCACGGATCCTGCCGCCCATTCAAAGCAGACCAAGGGCACGATCATCACGCTGTACATTTCGTCCGGCATGACCAAGATTCCCGACAATCTGATCGGACAGCCGAAAGACACGGTTATCGAGCAGCTGAAGCAGGCCGGTCTGACGCAGATCACCATCGAAAGCGAATATTCCGATTCCATCGCTTCCGGCGCCGTCACCCGCGTCGAGCCGGGTGTTGGAAGCACGGTCGAGGCCGGTACCGCGGTCACGATTTGGGTGTCTACCGGCAAGCAGCAGATCAGCGTGCCCAGCGTGGTCGGCATGGGCTATGCGAACGCCAAGAGCCTGTTGGAAAGCTACGGTTTCCAGGTCACGGTTTCCGGCCCGGAGGATGGCACGGTCACAGACATGTCACCGACCGCCGGCACCCAGTCCGACAGCGGAGCCACGATCACGTTGACCACGAAGTCGTCCAGCACCAATAATGGCGGCAACAACGGCAACAACGGCGGCAATGGCGGCAACACCGACGGAGGCAACAACACTCCCGAAGGCAACTGATCGGTCGAGATAACCGCCATCATTCACAAGGAAGGCCCAGCTGAAATGCCAGCTGGGCCTTCCTCATTACGGTCTTATGTTCTTTTGCGATTCGTGTTTTCTTACGATTTTGCATTTTCTTGCGATTGAGATTGCGCGACTTACGTTTCCACGCTTGTACCATCGCTTGTACCATGCGTATTCGCACTTCCCACGCCTTCTTGCTGCGACCTTAGGCCGCGACCTTGGGCTGCAATCCCTTGGAACGTTCCACGGCGTTCTCCTGGCCGCACACCTTCAGCCAGTTCGCAAGCAGACGGTAGCCGTCCTGCGTCATCACGGATTCGGGGTGGAACTGCACCGCATACATCGGCTTGCTGCAATGCTTGATGCCCTGCACGATGTGGTCGACCTGCGTCCACGCGGTCACCACCAGCTCTTCCGGCACGGAATCGGGCTCCACGGCCAGCGAATGGTAGCGAGTGGCGGTCATCGGATTGGCGACGCCTTCGAAGATCTCATCGTCGATATGCTCCACCAAGCTGGTTTTGCCGTGCATGATGGTCGGCGCGTGGCTTACGGTCGCGCCGAACACTTCGGCCAGCGCCTGCATGCCGAGGCACACGCCGAACATGGGCTTGGACTGCTCCGCGCACAGGCGAATCATGCCTTCGCTGGCACCGGAATCGGCCGGAGCGCCCGGGCCGGGAGAAATAAGCACGCCGTCGTATTCGTCGATCACATCGGCTTCGCCCGGATCGATCGCATCGTTGCGCACCACCGTCACCGCGGCACCCAACGTCTTCAAATAGCCGACAATCGTGTAAACGAACGAATCGTAGTTGTCCACGACCAAAATGCGTGCGGAATCGGTCATCATGCTCCTATCAACGTCGGAATGTCGGCGTTCGAATGCTTCGAATACTTACGTTGCGCGAATATTTGCGTTTGCATAGCAGTGTACGTGCGCAACATGTCGTGACGCGGCGCGCGTCTCACGCAGCAATCGCAGCAATCGTGATAATCGCAGATCGCAGCAATCGCAGCAATCGCTTTCACGTCTGCCAGCAAAACTGCCAGCAAGCCTTCCGGCAGACCGCCGGAAGGCACCTGAATACAGCTTTATATGGCCGTGTAATTCGACATTTCCTGCAATGCCGGAATATTCGTCGCAGCCCACGGGAACAGCCATTCAAAGCACGATGCGGCCGCCGCGAAAATCAGCAACGCCATGAGCACAAGTCGAATCGGAAGCACACCCGGCTGCAATCGCATCAATCCGCCGTACAAGCTGAATTCCGGTTTTTCGCGGCGTCCTGCGCGCACGTCGGCGAGATACGGCCAACGCCATGCCACCAGCGCGGAAAGGAAGATGATCGCATATGCGGCGAGCGCGCCGAGAATCCACGGTTTGAGTGAGCTGACGGATGCGACGATCGACGATTTTTCGTTGTTGACGAATTTGACTTTGCCGTTGGAGTCGGTGGAGGCGAGCTCCTGGGGGATGCCGTCGGACACCTTCGCCCAGTATGAGAATTCCGCGTAGCTGATCCAGCGGTGTGTCGGCGTGGAGTATTTCGGTTCGCATGTGGTCATGGTCAGCATGCGTTTGGTTGGCGTCGCGCCGGGGTTTTCGGGGTTGGCGGCGACCACTTCGATGTCGGTCGGCAGCACGATTTTGTAGCTGGTGTAGTGGTAGACGTACCAGTAATCCTGCGTGCGCACGATGATCGGGTCGCCTTCCTGCAGTTTGTCGACGTCGCCGAGTGGCTGTCCGTAGCCGTTGCGGTGCCCTGCGAAGGCGAAATTGCCGACTTGGCCAGGCATTTGCGAATCCTTGTAGTGGCCGAGTCCGTGCTTGTTGAGTTCGGTGAGAGAGGTGCCTTCAACGAGGTTGCGCTGCCATTGGCTGCCGAATCGCGGAATGTAGACCTGGGCGATGAGCTCGCCTTCCTGTGCGCTTTGCGGTTGCGTTGGCGGGTCGCCTTCCTGCGCTTGCGCAATGGTGACGCTGTCGGATTGGCCGGGGTCGGACCATGATACGGATTGGCGTGTTTCGATTTGGTTGTGTTCGGCCTGCACGCCCGTCCACCACATTTGCCATGCGATGTAGAGCGCGCAGACGGCCGCCGCGGTCAGCATGAGTTCGGCGAGGATGCCAAGTATCGTCCAGACCACGCTTTTGCGACGCTGTTTTGGTGCCACGTGCTTCATCGGTTACTTCCCCTCTTGCGATTCCTGCGTTTCGTCCGTTTGCTGCGATCCGTCTGTTTCGTTGTTCATCGCCTGCGCGTATTGCAGCGGCTGTTGCAATGCGTCGGTCGCGTCGAAATGGAGTTTTTCTTTTTCGTCGACCTGCCATCCCAAGCCGAACGCGCTGACGTACTGCCGGTATATGGTCACTTCCTGCGAATTGTCGAGCGCCTTTTTCATTGTCTCGACCGGGCCGATCGCGGAAATGGTGAATGGCGGCGAATACTTTTTGCCCTGCAAAAGCAGCACGTTGCCGGAACAGCGCACTGCGGAATTGAACAGCACACGCTGGTCCATGATCATCATGGATTCCGCGCCGCCCGCCCAAAGCGCGTTCACCACGGCTTCGACGTCTTGCTGGTGCACCACGTAATCGTTGATGTTGGAGGTGGAGCCGCTGGAATCGACCATGTTTTCCCAGAGTGGCGAATCGTCGAGCGTCACCACGAGTCCGGGGCCTTCCACCGCGGGCAGCATGGTGCCGTTGCCGGCGCTTTCGCTGTCTTGCTGGTCGGCGTCGTCCTGGCTGTTCAGGGTTTTGCTCAGATCGTTCACGCGGGAGCTGAGCGCGTCGACTTCCGTCTGCAGGGAGTTGACTTTTTTCACGCGTTGTTCCACGAGTTCGGCGGTGTCGTTGGTCACCACGACGGAACGGTTCACGCGCAGGTTCGTGGCGAGCAGGAATCCGGAGAACATGAGCACAAGGAATGCCGCCACTCCGGCCGCTTTCGACCGTTTCGCGGTGTGCTTGCCGGTGTGCTTCGCCATGCGGACCTTCCTGATTCCCATTAAGCATTTGCTCTGATTATGAACAGTTTTGCGCTGTGAGTTCGCCGCTTTCGAGTCTACCCACTATTATGACTTTTAGCCTATTAAAGGAGACTATGCTGATGGCTGACGAAGAGCTGCACGAAACCACCGCGGACGATCAGAACGATCTGCAGTCCACGGACGACACCGCTGCCGTTGAAGAGAGCAACGAAACCGTTCAGGATGCCGCTGAGGAAACCACCGTCGATTCCACTTCTGACGAATCCGCTGATTCCGACGACGATGACGATCACGACATTCCGATGGATCGCGTCGAAGCGGTGCTGAACGCTACCGCCGATAAGGACTCCCTGAGCCCGCAGATGCAGCGCATGATGAACCGTCAGGCGGAGAACACCCGCCGCGTGGAGGAAACCATCAAGGGCACCAAGTCCAATCCACGCTGGTTCGTGCCGCTGTTCTGCGCGCTGATGATCATCGGTCTGATCTGGGCGGTCGTCTACTACCTGACTTCCGACTACCCGATTCCGAACATCGGCGCGTGGAATCTGGCCATCGCATTCGCGATCATCATGGTCGGATTCATCATGACCATGTGGTGGCGCTAAAGCGTAGTTTCGCCTTTCCTGCGATTTGAGGGCGTCTGTACAACGTGCGGTCAGACGCCCTTTTCGCATGCCCTTTTACGATTATCTCGCAATCTTTTCGTAGGTTTTCTTCGTAGGTTTCACGCTCTTTCGCAAACGTACGCGGTCTTTCGCGACTGCCTTGCCAATCCCGGTTCGCCTGTTTCTTTTTTCGATTCCGGTTTGTTTTTCAGATTTTCGACGTGCGCAGCAGCACATGATCGCAGCCTTGCATGGTAGTGCCGAACAGATAGACCGGACCACCGTCGGCAAGCTTCAATTTCTTGCGTAGCTGCGGTGCGGTAAGCGGGAAGTTACGTACCGCGATATTGGCCTGTTTCGTGCCATTCAGCAGTCGTTTTATATCCTTTTTATTCATGCCGCCGATCGCTTCAATCGCGAATCCTCTGCCGGGAAAATCGGCAACCGGCGTTGCCGACACGAAAAGGTGACTGCTTGGACCGACCTGCGTCACACCGAATCGTTCCTCCACCAGATCGAAGCAACCGGCCTTCATAATCGACGCATTCGGCTCATACAAGTAGTTTTTCGCCTCCGGCAGCGGTTTGCCGCCAATGCGCAGGCCCTGCGTATATGCGGCGGAATCATAGTCGATCCGCTGATTGTCGTTCACGCAGAACACGCGCGGCGCGGATGGTTCCTCATGCACCTGCTGACCCAATACCAGCAACAGTTCCTTGCATTCGTTGCCGGTGGCCACGATATGCACTTCGCGTACGGTCCCGTCGAAATCGGCGACCGCCTTGCGCCAATCCAACATCGGCGAAAGCTTGACCAGCGTGTACTGCGATTTGGCGAGCAACAGGTTACGCAATTCGAGTACGTTCGGCGTGCAATCCTCGATCGCGTAAGTGCGCGATCCATGCTCGTCGCGGCGGGCCGGATCAAGGTAGATGAAGTCCACCGGACCCATCTGCCTGAGGTATTCCACGCCGTCGCCGCACACGATGCGCGCCTGGTCGAGTCCCAGTGCGGCCATATTGTGTTCGGCCAGATCGCACAGATGCCGCTGCCGTTCCACATAAGTGGCTTGGCTGAATCCGCGCGCCAGATACGAGAAGTCCACGCCGAACCCGCCCGTCAGATCCACCATCGAACTTCTCGCCACCAATGTGTCCGATTCTGGAGAATCGGACAACTGGAACGCACTTTTTGCCGTTTGCATGACCGATTCGGCAGAATCGGACAACTGTGGCTCACTTTTCGTGGTTTGGTTGTCCGATTCTCCAGAATCGGACACTCTGGCGCGCACGGTTGCGGCCGGCGCGAGCAGGGTTTGTGCGATTTCTGACTTGTATTGGGCTGTGAACTGCGATGAGCACTGTTCCATGGAAATGTGCGGAGGGTATACGATTCCCTCGCAGGAGGCCCATTGTGGCAGTTTTTTGCGTGCGATCTGCCATCCGGCAATCTGGTCGAGCGCCAACGGCAGGTCGAGCCCTTCCACACGTTTGGCCTTCAACGCCAGTTCGCGCACGTCCTCGTTGCGATGCATCGCCACGAATTCGCGCGTCTCGTCATTCATGATTGTCATTGGTGACGTACCTGATTTCGTTGTGTTGATTCGTCGTCATTCTGGGGATTTTCTGGTTTCACACGATGTGGATAAGTCGTGGATTATTGTGGACGAATGTGGATAGCGTCTATATCTTGTAGGCAGTTTTATGACCGTCCACAATATATAGGATGGTGTTTTTCCCCATTTTTCCACTATGCACAGTCGGGTTATCCACATTTTCCACCGTTGAAAAGCCGGGGAATTCACCGTTTTGTGAATATCCTTGTGGATAATGCACCGAGTTATCCCCGACTTACCCACAGCTCAACCCTCACTTATCCACACACTTATCCACATTTGTGGATAAGTGTGTGTCTGCGATTCCCCAAATCTGTTTTTCTCCTTCCTGCCAACTAGGAGAACATGCCAAGAAGGGGGTTTGCACGAAGTGGATTGCTCATATTGCATGCGACGACAATCGCAATAATCACGGCCAACATGATTACGCCGTACATCAGCGTGCGCTGCTGCAGGCTTTTGCCGCGCAACGCATGCAGACCGGAAACCAGCAGCCAGGCGAACACTCCTCCGATGATGAATCCGCCGACATGCGCCTGCCATGCGATGTTCGGCGTGATGATTGGCATCAGGAAGTTGATGAGCATCCAGATCAGCATGGATCGAATGTCGATGCCAATGCGCTGGTATACCACCAGAATTGCCGCGAACAGGCCGAATAGCGCGCCGGAAGCGCCGTATGCGGATGTCAGCCAACCGTCTTGCGAGAACAGTGCCCAGACCATCATGCCGGCGCTTCCGCCGAGTCCTGACAGCACGTATAACGCGAGATATGGCAGATGCCCCATCATGCGTTCCAATACAGGCCCGACGCACCACAAGGTCAGCATGTTGAAAAGAATGTGCCATAGGGAGGCCGGCTGGTGCAGGAACATTGACGTAATGAAGGTCCATGGGCGGTGAGTCGCCAGCGCGGGCATGAATACGCCTGAGCCGACGAATGCGTTGCAGCCGGTCGGCCAGACGATTTTCAATAGTGTTTCGACAATCCAGACCGCGACGCATATCGCCATGATCGTAACGGTGATCACAGGATCGCCGTTACGCCAACGGTATCGCATGGAACGTGCAGAGAAGAAGTCTTTGAACGACGGGGAATCGGGAAACAGACTGAAACGTTGATAAGCCATGTTTCAACCCTACTGGAACGTGCGAATCCGCGAATCTGCGAAATCATTGCAAATGATTGCATTCTTGTGAATCCCCGGCGCGTAAATCCACCCAATCAACACATTCAAGGAATTAATATAGTGAACAGAGTTGGCTTGAACGAGCAGGTCAGCCAATGTTCGCCGATATTTGGGAAAGGATCCGTCATGGAGAACAAGTCTTCTAACGGTTGGAAGTTCTTCGCACTGCTCTTCGGAGCTTTGCTTGCCGGTGTCGTCGGTCTGTATGTGTACAAGCAGCAGAATCCGGATTACGATCCGTGGGAGGAGCCATGGGAGAACAGCTCGTCTCCTGTCGATCTTGGCCTGACCAAGGATGCCGAGGATGGCGAAGCCGAAGTCGCTCCCACCACCCCAGAAGCTGCCTGATTTCTCTTTCTTTCAAGCCCTGCGCCCCACGCGCAGGGCTTTTTGTTTTGCCCTGGAAAACGAAAAGGGACGATTCCAAAACGGAATCGTCCCTTCGTCATCACGCCCTATCTAACGCTACGAGTCATACATCACGCGATAATTCACGTCACATATGGCCCGTGCGAAGCGAAAGTAATGACGAGCGCAGTATCACAAGGCGTGGAAGGCGCAAGCGTACGAAGATACGTCAAGCCTTCCACAACGCAGATAACGCCCCGTCATTACTTGAGCGGACCGGTCATCCAGATACGCTCGAGGTAATCCTCCATCGAGCGGTCGGAGCTGAAGTAGCCCGAGTTCGCCACGTTGATGAGGGCCTTGCGGTTCCATTCGAGCGGCTGGGCGTAGAGGGCCTCGATTTCCGACTGGATGGCGGTGTAGGCGCCGAAGTCGGCGAGGGTCATGAACCAGTCCTTGGTGAGCCAATCGTGGACAAGGTCTTCGTACACGGTCTTGTCGCCGTTGGAGAAGGTGCCGTCCGCGACCATGTCGATGGCGGCTTTGAGACGAGGATCGGCCTCGTAGTACTTCTTCGGATCGTAGCCTTCGGCATAGAGGGCATCCACCTCGTCGACGGTCATGCCGAAGAGGAAGAAGTTCTCAGCGCCGACGCGCTCACGGATTTCGACGTTGGCACCGTCGAGGGTGCCGACGGTCATGGCGCCGTTGAGAGCGAACTTCATGTTGCCGGTACCGGAGGCTTCCTTGCCGGCCTGGGAGATCTGCTCGTCGAGGTCGGTTGCCGGGATGAGGTGCTGTGCGAGACGCACGTTGTAGTTCCACGGGAAGTAGACGTTCAGCTTGCCCTTGACATCCGGGTCGTTGTTGATGACGCGGGCGACGTTGTTGATCAGCTGGATGGTCTGCTTGGCGAGGTAGTAGCCCGGAGCGGCCTTGGCGCCGAACACGATGGTGCGCGGCATGACATCGTCGGCGGCGACCTTGCCGGACTTGATGTCGGCGTAGCGTGCGATCACGGCGAGGATCTTCAGTGCCTGACGCTTGTATTCGTGCAGACGCTTGACCATGGTGTTGATCATGGTGTTCGGGTCGATGTCGAAGCCGTATTCGCGCTTGGCGTAGTTGGAGAAGTCAACCTTGTTGGCCTGCTTGACGGCGGCGAACTTCTTGACGAATTCGTCATCGGCTGCGAGCGGTTCGAGGCCCTTGAGCAGTTCGAGGTCGCTCACCCACTTGTCGGTGCCGAGACCTTCGGTGATGAGGTCGGACAGACGCGGGTTGGCGAGCTTGACGAAGCGGCGAGGGGTCACGCCGTTGGTCACGTTGGTGAACTTGTCCGGATACACGTCGGAGAAGTTCTTCAGGGTGACGTCCTTGAGCAGCTGGGAGTGCAGCTCGGCAACGCCGTTGACGTGGGAGCCGCCGTAGGTGGCCAGGTAGGCCATGCGCACGGAGTCGCCGGTGTAGATGGCCATGTCCTTGATGGTGGCTTCGTCGACGCCCTTGGCCTTGAGCTCGGCTGCGAACTGGTCCTGGATCTTCTCGATGATTTCGAGGTGACGCGGCAGGAGTTCGCCGATGAGCTTGGACGGCCACACTTCCAGGGCTTCCGGAAGCAGGGTGTGGCAGGTGTAGTTGAAGGTCTTGTTGGTGACGGTCCAGGCGGTGTCCCAATCGTAGCCGTACTCGTCCATGAGGACGCGCATGAGCTCCGGAATGCCGATGACCGGGTGGGTGTCGTTGAGCTGGAAGGTGATCTTGTCCGCGAAGGTGGTCAGATCCGGCTTGTCCTGACCCGGGTAGAAGACGCGGATGGCGTCGTGGATGGAGGCGGACACGAAGAAGTACTGCTGCTCGAGACGCAGTGCCTTGCCCTGCGGGGTGGAATCTTCCGGATACAGGATCTTGGAGATGTTCTCAGCTTCAACCTGCGGCTTGACGGCGTCAAGGTACTCGGACTTGTTGAAGGTGAGCAGGTCGAACTCGTCGTAGCTCTTGGCGGTCCACAGACGCAGGGTGTTCACACGACCGGAAGCATAGCCCGGAACCATGTAGTCGACCGGCACCGCACGCACGGACCAAGCCGGCTTCCATACCTTCTTGCCATCTTCCTCAACGACTTCGCCGCCGAAGGAAACCTTCTGGTCGCGGTTGTAATCGATGTGTCCCCACGGCTCTTCATTGGTCAGCCAGTAGTCCGGGGTTTCGATCTGCTTGCCGTTTTCATCGAACTTCTGCTCGAAGATGCCGTACTTGTACTGAATGCCATAACCGAATGCCGGCACGCCCAGCGAGGCGAGCGAATCGATGAAGCAGGCGGCCAGACGGCCGAGGCCACCGTTGCCGAGGCCCGGCTCGTGCTCGGCGTCGACGACGTCCTGCACGGAGAAGCCGAGTTCCTTGACCGCGGCGTCGAACTGCTCGGTCAGACCGGCGTTGAGCAGCGCGTTGCGCAGTTGCTTGCCCATCAGGAATTCTGCGGACAGGTAGCCGACTGCCTTGGTGTTGCCGTTGACCATGTCGGACTGGGTCTTGAACCAGGAATCCATGAGGTGGCGGCGCACTGCGGCGGACGCGGCGACGTACACGTCGGCCGGCTTGGCCTGCTCGACGGTGACGCCCTGGGTGTACTTCAGCTGCTCGCGGATCTCGTCTGCGAACTGCTCCGCGGTGACCGCGGACTTCGGTGCGGTAATTTCAGTCATTAATCGACTCCCTTTGACGGATTACTCTCCAGGAACATTATGCCTTACCCCAGCGTCCTTGCATTAGCGGCCGCATGAACACTAAGTAACATCATGCATACGTTCTCATACATAGCATACTACGTAATCATAAAAAGATGAAATTTCAAGCAATTACAAGCAAGCATTCGTTTGCAGAAATAATGCAAACCGGCTGCAAAAACGTTGCGAGCAACATGCAAACGACATGCAACAACATTGCGAACGCTGTCAAGAATCGCAAGTATTTTCCCTCTCTTCACACCCCTATTCAGTTGTGACTACGTTGTCTGCAACACCCCATCATAGTCGCTCGCAAACGGCAAAATAACACGTATGGCTGTTATTCGAGAACAAGATCTGCATAAGGGGCATGACGCATTTGCGCAATGGCTGCAAACGTCTCATCGCATGATCGCCGACAATATTCCCGCAAATACCGACGCGGCCCGCGATTTCCGTCTGGAATTCTCTCCACGATTGCCACGCCAGCTGTGGGCGATGGCGGTGCGCTACTCGCTGCATCTGCTGGAGAAAAAAGCGCCCGGGGCGGGCGTGGAAGTTCGTGTCGCGCCGTGGGGTGCCATCAAGATTCTCGACGGACCGGCATCCGATCCGCATAATCTCACACCGCCGGACGTGATCGAACTGGAACCGGACGTGTGGATGAGACTCGCCACGGGCATCACCAGCTGGGCTGAGGAGAAGGAGGCAGGACGCATCACGGCCGTTGGCGAACGCGACGATTTGAGTAGCTTGCTGCCGTTGGTGTGACAGGCTGCGAGAAGACCGTCACAGGCGCAAAAACGCATAGCAAAACCGCGATGTGGATACACCTGGCAGGCATATCCGCATCGCGGTTTCACAAAGTACCTGATATGCCGATCAGTCCTGCTTCTTCGGCTTCAGTGCGCTGGGCATCGGCATCGGGATGGGCTTGTGTGGCTTCGGCGCGGCGGACTTGGCTGCCGGGAACTCTCCGCTCGTGGCCTTCGCCGCCGCCTCTGCGGCCCACTTTGCATACTCGTCGAGGTCATCCTCGGCGTCGGTTTGCGCGGACTCCTGAGCATCTTCAGAAATCTCATCTTCAGCGTCCGCATCGTGAGAATATTTTGCTTCGATATCGGCGAAAGGATCAAAAGAACCCGAACCAGGCTCCTGGGCACCGAGCTCCTTGGCGAGCTCATCATAATCGGTGTCGGTGGTCAGGTACTTGAGCTTTCGGGCTATTTTCTGCTGTTTGGCTTTCTGACGTCCGCGGCCCATCTGACCCCCTGAGGATTACTGTGCTATCAATTCATCAAACAAGAGAGTACCACTTGCTGTGCCATATTTCGTTGTCGGCTCAGACTTTTACGATAAAATCGCTGATTTTCTTAAGAAAAGGACACGTATGACGGACGAAACCCAGGAGCAGCAGATCACCGCTGTCGGCAATGAAATGAGCGCGAGCTTCCTCGCAGCGAAGAAGCGTTCCGACGCAACGCTCGCCGCAATCGAACAGAATCCGGGCAAGTTCACCATGCTGACCGGCGACCGTCCGACCGGACGTCTGCATCTCGGCCATTATTTTGGTTCGATTCGTGAGCGCGTCGCCATGCAGAATCGCGGCGTGAATTCGAATATCATCATCGCCGATTATCAGGTGATCACCGATCGTGACACGACCGCGCACATCGAAGACAATGTGCTCAATTTGGTGCTTGACTACATGGCTGCCGGCATCGATCCGGAAAAGACCATGATTTTCACGCATTCCGCCGTTCCTGCGGAGAACCAGCTGATGCTGCCGTTCCTGTCATTGGTGACTGAGGCCGAGCTGCATCGCAATCCTACGGTGAAGTCGGAAATGGAAGCTTCCGGCCATGCGCTGACCGGCCTGCTGCTGACTTATCCGGTGCATCAGGCATGCGACATTCTGTTCTGCAAGGCCAATGTGGTGCCGATCGGCAAGGATAACCTGCCGCATGTCGAGATCACGCGCACCATCGCGCGTCGTTTCAACGAACGCTACGCCAAGAAGCATCCGGTGTTCCCCGAGCCGGCCGCGATTCTGTCTGAAGCGCCGGAGATTCCAGGCTTGGATGGCCGCAAGATGAGCAAGTCGTACGGCAATTCCATCATGTTGGGCGCCACAGCGCAGGAGACCGCCAAGCTCATCAAGAAGAGTCCGACCGATTCCGAGCGCCGCATCACGTTCGATCCGATCGCACGTCCGCAGGTTTCCGCACTGCTGACGACCGCCGGTTTGGTCACCGGTCGCGATCCGAAGGAGATCGCCGAGGAGATCGGCGATTCCGGTGCGGGCGCGCTGAAGGCGTATGTGATCGAATCGGTGAACAGCTTCCTTGAGCCGCATCGCGCCCGTCGCGAGGAACTCGCCAAGGATATGGATTACGTGCGCGACGTGCTCGCCGAAGGCAACAAGAAGGCCAACGCCATCGCCAACGAAACGTTGGAGCAGGTGCGCGACGCCATGGGCATGCGCTACTAAAGCTCCAGAAACACCATAATCACGCTTTAAACAGCGTTTCAGCATCGACAAAGGCCGGATTGCGTATTGCACAATCCGGCCTTTGTTGCGTTTGAGTGGCATGTGCCACATTATGTTTGATTAGATTTTCGCGCGCTTTTCGCCGGAAGCGATTTCCGCTGCGACCAAATCGTCATCCACCTTGCGGTCATCGGGATCATCAAGATAATGATCGAACTCGTGCAGCACTTCAGCATCGGGAGCCGGAGTCAGCAGCGACACCACCACAATGAACAGCAGCGAGATGATGAACGCCGGAAGCAGCTCGTAAATAGCGAAGACACCACCAAGCGGCTTGATGAAATTATGCCAGATCAGCACGGTCGCAGTACCGGAAAGCATGCCCGCAATCGCACCGAATTTATTGGTACGACGCCAATACAGCGAACACAGCATCAGCGGACCGAACGAAGCGCCCAAACCGGCCCATGCATACGAAACAACCTGGAAAATCGACGAATTCTGATCAAACGCGACCGCAATGCCGAAAATGAACATAACCAGCAATGTGATGCGCGCAACCATCATCACCTGACGATCGGTGGCCTTGCGATAGAGCAATCCGCGGAAAATATTCTCGCCGACCGCGGAAGCGCCGATAATCAGGTATGACGACGACGAACTCATGGACGCGGCGAAAATGCCCGACACCACGATGCCGCACATGAAGCTCGGCAGCAGCGCCTGCGAAACCACGATGAAAATGTTCTCCGCCGCGGACTGCGTGACGAACTGCGTCGGCATCATCGCACGGCCAACCAAACCGATGCACACGCCGCACGCCAGCGACACCACACACCATGTAGTGGCGATGATACGGGACTTCTTGATCTCTTCGGAACTGCGGATTGACAGGAATCGCACGAGCACCTGCGGCATGCCGAAATAGCCAAGACCCCACGCAAGCATGGAAATCATGGTGATCACGCCGTATTCGGTAGGAGCGCCGAACATGGCCTGACCAGCCTTGACAATCTGTTCACCGGCATCGTTCAGAATCGGCGTGGCCATTTGCGTGCCGTCAAGGAAGCCTGGAATGCCTTTGAGGAAGGCGACGGTGTTGTCGACGCCGCCGACGGATGCGACGGAACCGATGAACACCACTGCCAGCGCGAAGAACATGAGCAAGCCTTGGATGAAGTCGGTCACGACCACGGAAAGATAGCCTCCGATCACGGTGTAGGCGAACACGATGGCAGCGCCGATCACCATGGTCAGGTGGTAGTCCCAGCCGAACAGGGTCGAGAAAAGTTTGCCGACCGTCACGAAGCAGCTACCGACATACACACAGAAAAATACGAGGATGATCAGCGCCGCGATGGTGGAGACGATATTGCGTTTGTCATGGAATCGTTTGGAGAAGAAGTCCGGAATGGTGATCGCGTCACCTGCCACCACGGAGTAGCGGCGCAAACGGCGTGCGACGAGCTTCCAGTTGAGGTAGGTGCCGAGAGCCAGGCCGAGGGCCGTCCACAGCGGGTCGGCGGCACCGGTGAAGTAGGCGACGCCCGGCAGTCCCATGAGCAGCCAGCCGCTCATATCGGAGGCTTCGGCGCTCAATGCCGTCAGCCATGGACCAACGCCTCGACCACCCGCGAAATACTGACGAGTGGAGGAATTGGACCGCTTGGAGTAGATGAAGCCGATGGTGAGCATGGCCACAAAATAGATGACCATCGCCAGCAGCACCCAAAAATCTTTGGTAACCATGAATTCTCTCTTCTTAGATTGCTAGCCGAATTTCTTTCGAATCTCTTTCTTCAAATCTCTGTCGAAACGAATTTCTTTCGAATCTCTTCTGAAAAAAATATGCGATTGTCCCAATGTACCGGTCGAACATTGCGACAATCGCATTTATCTCATTTACGCGCCCAAATGCCGAAACGGATCAAATATCGTATCTCCAAGACTTATCGGTGATAACGCGAGCCATGGCTAGGCCGATCGGCAGACAGATAATCACCATGAACGCGCGGAAAGCCCAGTCGAGGGCGTTCAAGGTGTCGAATTGGCCGAGGTGGAACATGGCTTGATACATGTACAAACCGGGAACCATGATCACGATGGACGGCACGGTCAGGCAGATGCGCGGGTAGCCGAGATGCGGGGCGAGCCAGCTGCGATGAACCGCAGAACGCCATGCGGAGGCAAGCAGGCCTGCGAGCAGTGCGCCGATGAATGCGCCGGCTTCGGCGGGAACGCCCATGTCAACGATTTCCAAACGCAAGGTGTCAGTAATGGCGCCAATGGTGGCGGCGACAAGGCACATGCGCTGCGGCGAGTTGAACATGGTGGAGAAGCCCCAGACGCCGATGAATGCGAACACGAAACGCAACAGGCAATTGACAACCGGATTGAGTCCCAACGGCTCGAATCCTTCCGGATTCAAATGCACGATCGAAGCGACCATCCAGCCTGCGAGCGTCGCCATCAAAATAATGCACAACACGTACGCAACGCGCTGAATGCCTGACGGAAAATCAATTTTCGCCATATCAAGTCCACCCGTAATCAGCGGGAATCCAGGAATCACAAACAGCATGGCACCGATGTAAGCCGTATCATGCTGCAATGCGACGGGCTCGAAAATACCAATCAATCGCAGGGTGCCCGTGCAGGCGAGTGCCGCGACGGCCACGCATACGAACGTCACGAAGAACTGGTTGAGATGGTGGGCGAACAGGCGGCGGCGCAGCCAGTGACCAAGTCCCGCGCCGATGAACGCGCCGATCATATCGAAGGGACCGCCACCAAGCAGGAACACGAAGGATGCGCAGGCGCAGGCCGAGGCGAATCCCGCGAACGCCGGCGAATACAGGGGTTTGCGTCGTTCGATCATGTCGAGTCGTTCGTGGGCTTGGCGAACGGTGATGCCTTGCGATTGGTCCGCTTCTTTTCCGACGTGGTCGAAATGTTCGGCGTATTGACCTTTTGGCGGCTTGTGATTGCGATTTTTGCGCGCTTTTTTCGTGGTCGATTCGCTTGACGTAACGTTGGCCGTACCGGCAGTTTCACGCTTGGTTTCACGTTCGGCTTCACGTTCACCGCGATTATGCTGCTCGCTTGCCGCTTCGATGTCACGCAAGTGCAACGGCTGCGCGGTGGTATCGGTCACTTCGGCGCGTTCCGTCACCATTTCCAGCGCGTCGAGCACGGGATCATCAGATCCCTCCTGATTCTGTTCGGCTTTCTGACGTTCGCGAAGACGCTTCGACAGGTCAGCCGACACCTGCGACGCATCACGCTTGTCGAGATGCTGCATAAGCCCTTCGGACACGTCGGATTGGCTGTGGTACATCGATCCTTTGCCGAGGTTCACGTTGAACCAGTCAGCGAAGTGTTCGAGCAGCCAAATGCGTTCCGTGTTGACGCCGGTGGTTGGCAGGTCGACGACTTCGGTGATACGGTCTTTGCCGTCGGTGCAGGAGGCTTCGATGTCGGTGAGGTTCACGTCGGCGCGCACGTGCACGCCCAGCGGATAGGCGATGCGGTGCATCATTTCGCGTACGCGGAAGCTTCCGGTGCCCGCGCCGAGATCGAGCATGCCGACGCGTACGATCACGCTGGCTTTTGCTGCGATTCCCGCTTCAGCGACCGGCTTGTCCCAATCCCGTTCGATATCTTCCATATCGAGCGGAATGGAGTGTGTATGGAATTTGCTGACGGCCGAAGCGCTTTTTTCCGCGCTATCGAAATTCGTCTCATGTTCATGTTCGTATTGTGCGCTCACAAGTTCAGGTCTAACGTGTGGGCTGGTCGGAGGATTTTCGAAATTTCCGTCGATTTCACTTTGTGGACACCGTCGGACCACGATGCGGACATTTCCGGTGTTTCCGTAACCAAACTGTCGATTTGCCGAGCATACAATGAGCGTGCATTACCGACCGAACTTAGGGCTGTGGGCTCGCAACAGACGGCCAAAACAATCGCGGAGGTGCCGCGAAGGACCGACAGACCGGGCAACCCGATGGTTTGGAGAAGGAGGTCTGATGACAATAGAAAACGAACAGATCACGCCTGCCGACGCAGCTATCGTCTCGTCCGGCACCGGCACCAAAGGCCCCGAGGAGCGTGATCTTCCCGCTTCCCTCAAAGAGGAAATGGATCTGTGTTTGCAGATTCTTCGCGAGGTGCTCGGCGAATTCGACGAAAAGCTGCTGGCCAAGTTCGATGAAGTGCGCGAACACGCACTGAACGCTAGCGCCGAACGCTTCTCCGGCATTCTGACGGATACGAATCCGAATCAGGATGACCTGCAGAAGGTCGTCGACATCATCGATAAAACGGATGTGCATGAGGCACAACTGCTGGCCCGCGCCTTCACCACCTACTTCCATCTGGCCAACCTATGCGAGGAGAACTACCGTGTCTCCGTGCTGCACAGCCGTGAGGCCGCCGTAGATGACACCCAAGCCGTCGACCCAGTGAACGAAATGACCTGCGCCTACCACCAGCTCATTAACGAAATGGGTCCGGCCAAAGCCAAGGAACTGCTCGACCAGCTCGAGTTCCATCCGGTGTTCACCGCGCATCCGACTGAAGCCCGCCGCAAAGCCGTGGAAGGCAAAATCCGTCGCATCTCCCAGCTGCTCGCAACGCACAAGCTGCTTGGCGGTTCAGACAAGAAGGAAAACTCCCGTCGACTCTTCAACGAGATTGACGCGCTGTTCCGCACCTCTCCGATCGCACTGAAGAAGCCGACTCCGGTTGAGGAATCTGAAACCATTCTCGATATTTTCGACAATACGTTGTTCTATACCATTCCACAGGTGTACCGTCGTTTCGACGATTGGATCCTCGGAGATAAGGCTGGCCTCGTGCCGCCGGTATGCCCGGCATTCTTCCACCCGGGAAGCTGGATCGGCTCCGACCGTGACGGCAACCCGAATGTCACCGCCAAGGTGAGCCGTCAGGTGGCCCGCAAGTTCAGCGACCACGTGCTGGGCGCGTTGCAAATCGAGACCCGCCGCGTTGGCAAGAACCTGACGATGGAAGCTGAGACCACTCCGCCGAGTGCCGAGCTCAAGAGCCTGTGGAACCATCAGAAGGAAATGAGCGAGCGCCTGACCGACAAGGCCGCACTGATCTCCACCAAGGAGCTGCACCGTGCCGTCATGCTGGTTATGGCCGATCGTCTGAAGGCCACCATCGACCGCGATGCTGATCTCATGTACCACTCCTGCGAGGATTACATCGCCGACCTGAAGGTCGTGCAGCGCTCCCTCGCCGAAGCCAACGCCAAACGTTCCGCCTACGGCCCGCTGCAGGACCTCATCTGGCAGGCAGAGACCTTTGGCTTCCATATGGTCGAGATGGAGTTCCGCCAGCACTCCGTCGTGCATTCCCGAGCGCTGGAAGATATCCGCGAACATGGTCTGCACGGTGAGCGTGGCGAACTGCAGCCGATGACCCACGAGGTGCTCGACACCTTCCGCGCCCTTGGTTCCATCCAGAAGCGCAACGGCATCAAGGCCGCCCGTCGTTACATCATCTCCTTCACCAAGAGCGCCCAAAACATCAGGGACGTGTACGAGCTGAACCGTCTGGCGTTCTCCCATCCCAAGGATGTTCCAACCATCGACGTGATCCCGCTGTTCGAACAGCTTGAGGATCTGCAGAACTCGGTAGACGTACTCGAGGAAATGATCAAGATTCCGGAGGTCCAGGCTCGTCTGAAGGCCACCGGCGGCAAGATGGAAGTCATGCTCGGCTACTCCGACTCCTCGAAGGACGCCGGCCCGACCTCCGCAACCCTGGCCCTGCATTCCGCACAGGAACGCATCGCCAAGTGGGCGGAATCGCATGACATCGATCTGACCCTGTTCCATGGCCGCGGTGGTGCCGTCGGCCGCGGCGGCGGCCCGGCTAACCGTGCCGTACTCGCACAGCCGGTCGGCTCCGTAAAGTGCCGCTTCAAGCTCACTGAGCAGGGCGAGGTCATCTTCGCACGCTACGGCAACCCGGCACTGGCCATCCGCCACGTCGAGTCCGTTGCGGCTGCAACGCTGCTGCAGTCCGCTCCAAGCGTGGAGAAGCGCAATACGGACATGACCGCCAAGTACGCCGACATGGCCAACAAGCTCGACGAGGCCGCGCATAACCGCTTCCTCGACCTGCTGAACACCGACGGCTTCGCACCGTGGTTCTCCACCGTCACGCCGCTGACCGAAATCGGCCTGCTGCCGATCGGCTCCCGTCCGGCCAAACGTGGCCTTGGAGCCAAGTCCCTCGACGATCTGCGTACCATTCCGTGGATCTTCTCCTGGGCGCAGGCACGCATCAATCTGGCCGCATGGTACGGCCTGGGCACCGCGTGCGAACAGTTCGGCGATTTGAACACCTTGCGTCAAGCGTATGAGGAATGGCCTCTGTTCTCCACGTTCATCGACAACATCGAAATGTCGCTGGCCAAGACTGACGAGCGCATCGCCAAGATGTACCTTGCCCTCGGAGACCGTGAGGACCTCAACAAGAAGGTCCTCGACGAGATGGAGCTCACCCGCAAGTGGGTGCTCGAGATCGTAGGCGACAAGTGGCCTCTGCAGCACCGCCACGTGCTCGGCCAGGCCATCCGCATCCGCTCGCCGTACGTGGATGCGCTGTCCGCCACCCAGGTGCTCGCCCTCGGCTCGCTACGCAAGCGCGTGGACAAGGAAGAGCTCACGCATGGACAGAAGGAGAACTACACCTACCTGATCCTGTGCACCGTGTCGGGTGTCGCAGCAGGCCTGCAGAACACGGGCTGATCTTCGGCTGACCGCCTGACAAAAGCGAGCGGGGAGGTTCCGTGCCGATAAACGGCGCGGGCCTCCCCGTTCGCGTCGCGCGGCCCTAGCCTGGCCGGCGACAGCGCACAAAACAGGCACGCAGGCCGAGCGACAGACTCCCAATCATCCGACGTAACCCGGCGCCTGTCCGCGTTTACCCACGCCGCGACACCGACAGCCATCGTGGGCTTATACAACTGGTTCGGTCAGACTTATATTCTCGGCAGATTGAGCCTAGTCCACATTTCTCTATTTCTTCCTCGTCCTGCTTATAACCCCAATGACAACCCTTTTGGTTACGGCTTTCCTTCATGACAAACTGTCTTGGAAGAAGATTGTTCGCATCATAGCGCTGTCTTACTGTTTGACCATATTGGGTGTATTTCTGAACGAGTTGTGTTGTTGACGGAAGACGCCGCACTCGAAGGTTTTTGTTCAGCGCCTAACATGCAGCACTAGCATACTTATCCTCAATCCACTCATGATTCAGTAACAACTGCATGACTCCTGAAACACAGACACATAGCGAAGCCCTCGTTTGTAACTTCCACGAGAGAGAACCTTTGCTATTTTCACTAGAAAATCACATCCTAAAGTGCACCCCTACTCATTTTCCATTAGAATACTCTTAATATCTTAATCATTGTCGATTGAGATTAAATTTTCACATGGAGGAAATTATGAAATCCAGAAGAGTTTTTTTATCTCCACAATTATCTCAGTTTGCCTATGCACAGTTATGACCACTCCAGCCTTTGCTGTAAATTGGTGGCAGGTTGGATGGATTGTCGCCAATAACGTCATCGACCGGGTAGTCAATCTCGATGGGCAAAGTTCAAATGATCAATATTCCACCTATATGGTTTCACCTTCCATTGTTTTCAACAATGGCACCAATGGGGGCGAATTCTATATGCGCCCTCAAGTCTCCAGCCGTGTGACCAGTTTCGAAATGCACGCGCATAGAGCTAACCCCGTCGATTTTGGAGCCAATATAGTTCTAGCCTTGTCCACAACCTCAGGCAAAAGGGTTATCAATAAAACAGTAGGGACAAACCAGTATGTCTCATACACCAGATCAAGCAGCGATGGCACCGGAACATGGGACGCTCGATGAAAACAATACATCACTCTTCTTTTTATTAGACAACGAATATATTGAATGGAAATTTAATGGAAATATCACCAACAAGTACAAGAAAGAAGACAGAATTAACCTTCATTTTAAAGTAATTACCGTGAAGCAATATAAAGGGATTACATTTGAGAGTATCGATTTCTTCAAAGATTCAAGCAACGGAATAAATAAACAAGGACCATACCCTTGCATCTCCGACTACCTAAAATAAGGAGAACAGTGCAGTACATATATCTCACAGCACTTGCCCTGCTAGGATTATGTATGCTTATTTTTCCAAGGCAACTCTGGAAAATAAGCAATTTCCTCTGGACTCAAAAAGGAGATCCGAGCAATCTATACACATCCTTAATGAGAATAAGCGGTGCCGCCTTTCTTGTTTTAGCTCTTATTCTTTTCATCTTCTGCAGACTGCAGTAACACCTACCTGATCCTGTGCACCGTGTCCGGTGTCGCAGCAGGCCTGCAGAACACCGGCTGATTGTAGCCAGTTTCTTTCAGGGTCCCCGTTCGCACTGCCGATCGGGGACCCTTTTTCATACCTATATCTGCCTTACATATGGCAGAATCGGAGCCTTGTCATGAGCCTTCTCGCTTATATATGGCAGACCATCATGCGAAAAACCCACTTCGGGGGTACATTTTTCCGGTTTTTCACCTTTGGGACTGCCATACATAAGCGAAATATCACCGGACAGAACACGAAATCTGCCATACATAAGCGAGATATCGCTCTATTTCCCAGCGAACGGTCAGACCAAAACGTATGATGTTGGCTAGCCTGAACAATGAGGGGTGGAGTCAATGGCAGACGAACTGTTTGTAGACCAGAACGAGGTCGAAGGTACGGCAAGCGGCGCATGGAGCCGCATGCTGGCAGGCAATCGCAGGTTTGCGGAAGGCAAACCGGAACATCCGAATCGTGGCGCCGAAGCACGCGCAGCACTTGTGGACACACACGCACCGGAAGCGGCCGTACTGAGCTGCTCCGACGCGCGGGTAAGCCCGGATATTATTTTCGATTCCGGTCTTGGCGACCTGTTCACGGTTCGCACGGCCGGTCAAATCATCGACGAAGCCGTGCTTGCGTCCCTGGAATACGCGGTGACCGTGCTCGGCGTACGTTTGCTGGTGGTGCTCGGCCACCAGAATTGCGGTGCGATCAAGCAAGCTTCCAAGGATTACGAGGCGTTACTGCACGAACTGACCGCCGATGCCGAGGATTCGCTGATGGCCGCCGACAGCATTGCCGACATCGACGAACGCATCTGCGCTTCGGATTCGCTCATGATGCGCACCGTCGGTTTCTCAATCTGGCAGGCGCACGAGTCGGAATTGGAATCCAGCGAGGATTTCGAACGCGTGCACATCGCGCGCACCATCGAACTCTTGGTGGAACAATCCGAAGCGATCCAGCAGGCGCTGGCATCCGACAAACTCATGATCGTCGGCGCAAGGTACCAGCTGGACTCCGGCAAAGTCGAGGTTCTTAGCTTCTGAAACGGATTACAATTCGGAAAACGGAGATTTGCGAAACAGAGATCCAAAAAAGAACAATCCGAAGCTAAGCAATCTAAGAATAATTGAGAAAATCCAAGAAAATCAGGAGATACAGACACTTTGACATACCGCCCCGATAGAGTGGAACCATGTCTCTAGGTTTGAACATTCTCCTGATTTTCGTTTTTCTGTTGCTCGGATCGGTGTTCGCCGGCACCGAACTGGCGTTGGTCAGCCTGCGTGGATCGCAGATCGACCAGATGGAACAGGAGGATGCCCGCGGAAAGCGCGTCGCACAGATCGCGCGAGATCCGAACACGTTTTTGTCGACCGTGCAGATCGGCGTGACGTTGAGCGGTTTCCTTTCCGCATCGTTCGGCGAATCGTCGATTTCGCCTTATATTGTGCCGATCGTTGAAAGTTGGGGCGTGCCGACGAGTGTGGCCGCTCCCCTGACCACCATTGTGCTGACGTTGATCATTTCGTACTGTTCGATCGTGATTTCGGAGTTGGTGCCGAAGCGTATCGCCATGCAACGCAACGAGCAGATCGCGCGTGCCGTGGTACCTGCGATTCATGTGTTTGCGAAGGTGTGCAAGCCGATTATTTGGCTGATCGGCAAGAACACGAACATTATCGTGCGCTTGCTTGGTTTCGACCCGAACGAAACCGACAGCGAAGTGTCCGACGAAGAGCTGCGCGTACTCGTCAACACCAATACGAACTTGAGCAAGGACGAACGCACGATTCTCGACGACGTGTTCGACGCGTCCGAAACGATTGTGGCCGAAGTGATGCGCCCGCGTGCCGACGTGGTTTTTTTGGATGGCGATATGCCGATTGAGAAGGCGGCCGCATATGTGAGAGAAATGCCGTATTCCCGCTATCCGGTGACCGGCAAGGATTTCGACGATGTGCTTGGTTTCGTGCATGTGCGCGACCTGCTTGACATTCGCGATCCCGAGGCGAAGACGGTTGCCGACGTGACGCGCGAGGGCATTTCGCTGCCGGGCACGTCGAAACTGCTGCCAAGCCTTGAGCTGCTACGTAAGCGCGGCATTCATCTGGCGGTGGTCATCGACGAATATGGCGGTACCGACGGCATCGTCACGTTGGAAGATATGACGGAGGAACTGGTCGGCGATATTCGCGACGAATATGATCTGCCGGAAGAGAAAGGCGGCGAACGCACGGAACGTACCACGTTCGTCAATGGCGTCGCCACGATCGAAGGCGGCATGACGATTGAGGATTTCGCCGATTTGACCGGTATTGAGCTGGAAGACGGTCCGTACGAGACGGTTGCCGGCTATTTCCTGGCGCATACTGGAAAGATGGGCGAAATCGGCGACGTGCTGCCTTCCGACGACGGTTATGACATGACCGTCACGCAAGTGGATGGCCGTCGTATCGAAACGTTGGAAATCCGCAAGCATACTGTTGACGGCGATGCTGCGAAAGCTACGAAATAATCAAAAATAAAACGAAAATAAAATGAAAATAAAACAGACTTGCGATTATGTAAATGCTGATTTTTTACACAATCAACATCAGTAATCGCAAGTCTGCTCTGTTATTAAATCCGCTGAGTTATTGCAGATTCAGCCGCGCAGCATGGGATGGCATTCGTCGTCCCACCATGCAAGCTGCGCGATATTGGCGCGGATATGCTCGCAGGATGCGTGGAATTTGGCCTGTTCACTTTCGGTGAGTGTGGGATTGAGAACTTCTTCAACGCCGTTCGCACCGATGATGCACGGCAGGCTGGCGTAATTGCCGCTTTCGCCTTGTTCGCCGGTAAGCAGCGTGGAGCAGGCGGTCGCATAGTGTTCATCGCAGAGCACAGCCTGCGTAAGGCGTGCCGCAGTGGCTGCAATAGCGTATTCCGTGCACTCTTTGCCGGCGTACACGCGGTATCCACCTCGACGGGCGTCCTGCTCGGTTTCGTCCTTGTCGAGGGCGAATCGTTGCGGATCGTCTTGTGCGAGTTGATCAAGCGGCTTGCCTGCGATGTTCACGTTCGACCAATAGGCGAACTGCGAATTGCCATGCTCCCCCAGCATGTATGCGCCGATTGATTTCTGATCCACGTTGACGCGTTTCGCGATGGCGTTGCGCAGTCGTGCGGAATCCAACGCGGTTCCCGTTCCGATTATTTTGCGCGGATCATAGCCGGTGATGTGCCAGATTTCGGTTGCGACCACATCGCAAGGATTTGAGATGGTGATGATCACACCGTGGAAGCCTGCGTTGAACAGTCGGGAGATCCAGGTGCGTGCAATGTCGGTGGTGACGAACAGTTCGCCGTCACGATCTTTGGCGCTGGTTTTCACGTCGCCGGCAGCGTTGATTACCACGTCGCAGTCGGCTAGCTGCTCGTATTGCGTGCCGTAGTTGCCGATCACGCAGTTATGCGGATAGAAACCCAACGTGTCACTTAAATCCTGACATTCGCTGACTACTTTTTGCTCGTTGATGTCGCACAGCTTCAGTTCTTCGGCCAGTCCTGCGGAAAGCACGGCATTTGCGACATGCGCGCCCACGTGTCCGATGCCGATAATGCCGACTTTTCTCAATACAGTCACAATCGACCCCTCCCTCACTTATTCGATCTTTCTGCGTGGACTGTTTGCACGCAAACGTTTCAGTCGTCACGATTGTAGGCTTGCAAATCGCGGATGTTAAGCGTTCTGTACATCTTATGAACAAAAAGCTATACGAATCACCTATACGTCGTTATCAAACGTGCGTAAGCCGTGGCTAGTCATTGCAATCCGCGCAATGTGACGGCAGTGGCGTGATATCGCAAGTATTTCAACATCACAGGCAACGCAACAACATCGCCCTACGCAAGCTCATCGCAGCATGGCAGCGTGACGGCGAACGCAACAGCATCGCGAGCATCACAACACAACATGACGGTTCAGCTCCCGCCGCAATTGCCTCCATTGCGGCAAATATGCGCTCATACGCCGCTGAAAGTCCTCTCCGTGCCCGTTTTCCCACAGGTGCGTCATTTCGTGCACAAGCACGTATTCCAGGAATCTGGGATCCATAAGACCAAGTTGCAGGTTGAGTCGGATGCGGCCGGTTTTCGGCGTGCATGACCCCCATCGCGACGTCATGATGCGTAACGTGACATGCGTCGGCTTCCGCCCGATAATCGGCGACCATTTCGCAAGCAGCACCGGCAGTTGCGCATTGATGGCCCGTACGGCCCGTTCCTTCGCCGCGTCGTTCCACACGAAAACGCGCGGATTATTCAAGCTATTGGGATCGCCTGGATTGTTTCGATCGCCCACGCCGCCCGAATTTTCCAGGCCATTCAGATTATCCGGACCATGCGAACCATTCACACGGTCCAAACCATTGAAATCGCTTTGACGGATCTGTTCATCCTTGGCTTGCAGCATGGTGCGTCGCGCACGTTCGATCCATGGTTTGCGTTCCGTCACAAATCGTGCGATTGCCGCTTGCGACATGCGAGAAGGTGCGGAGATGACGATTTGCGCGTTCGGCGGTTTGATGCGCAGGTACATGTTTTTGATGGCTTTACGCACGATGGTCACCGTCATTCCAGCGATTTGCGTGGTTTCTTCGGATAGCGTGCGATTACGGTTGCGCACTCCCCTGCTGGCTCTCCCACTGCTGTTACGCTGGCTACGATGATTGTTCGGCATGTCTGCATTATGTCACGACACGCCGAAGACACACCTTGTATTGACTTTCTCTGAAATTCGCGTATTATTTCAACTCGTTGTGCTTAACAGTGCAGCAGGAACGGGCCCGTAGCTCAGGTGGTTAGAGCGCATCCCTGATAAGGATGAGGTCGGAGGTTCAAGTCCTCCCGGGCCCACGGTGATTAAGAGCGGCGCGGCCGCTTTTTTTCAACTATGGGGCTATAGCGCAGCTGGTAGCGCATCTGCTTTGCAAGCAGAGGGTCGCCGGTTCGAACCCGGCTAGCTCCACGGGGCTATGGCGCAGCTGGTAGCGCATCTCCATGGCATGGAGAGGGTCAGGGGTTCGAATCCCCTTAGCTCCACAGATAGGGTTTCCGTTGATTTCCGAAAACCCTTTTTTCATACCCAAATCCGAAATCCAAACCAGCATCCCAATTCCTCCAGTCACTGGAGAAAACCGGACGCAGCCAGGCACCTCACAGTCCAAAAACCTCCACCGAGTGGAGGAATCCTCCCACCAACAAGCCTCCCAGCATCCCAAAACCTCCAGTCACTGGAGAAAACTAGACGCAACCAAGCACCTCACAGTCCAGATCCCTCCAGTCACTGGAACATATGACCCGCTGAGGCACCTTCCAGAGTCCGTATTATTCCAGCGCATGGAAGAATCACCCCGCTGAAAGACCATTGCAAAAGGCCGTCTCAGGCGGGGCTTGCGTCACCGCTTGAAACGGCCTTGAATTATTGATTATTACGATCGCTTGCGATACTTACGATCGCTTGCGATGACTACCGCACTGCGACTGCACCGGCAACAGTGTCGGAATCGTTCGGCACGTTCTGTGTATTCCGTGCATTCTGCCTGGCAAGTTCGTCGCGGATTTGCTGCAACAGCAGGATCGTCTGCTCTTCGGTGGAGATTTCCGGCTCTTTGGCAGCTTCCTCCTCGGCTTTGCTCCGTTCTTCCGCAAGCTTGGTTTTGGCGAGCAACGCCTCGGTCACGTCACGGAATTTGTTGATCGGCACGAGAATGCAGAAATACACGGCCGCCGCGATAATCAGGAAATTCAATATCGCGCCAAGTACCGCGCCGAACGAAACCGTCGCATTATTGAATGTGATTGCCAGCAGACCATCCATATTCGGTTTGCCGAAAATCATGGCGATGAACGGATTAATCACATTATTGACAATAGAGTTAACCACTGTGGTGACGGCACCGCCCATGACGACACCGACCGCCATGTCGATCATGTTGCCGCGTGCAATGAATTTCTTAAATCCTTCAATCATGATGATTCTCCCATTATGTGAGATCGTGAGATGCTGTTGCGGACGTACTCTCTCCCACGCTTTCCGCATTTCCATCCTATAGGCAACACAAGGCACGGCAATCCCGTAAAAAGAAGCAGGTTCAGAACCAGCACCCGCAAAAAGCGTCTCCAAATCCTGAACAAGGTCTTGTGCCGTCCATATTCGTGCACATAGAATGAGACCGTCTATTGGTAACCCAACTATCCCGAAGGGGAAGAATATGCTCACTGACGAGTACGTCAAGCGCGTGTACGCGCAGGTGGAAAAGCGCGACGGCGACCAGCCGGAGTTCCTGCAGGCCGTTCGCGAGGTTTTCGAAAGCCTCGAGCCGGTGGTTGCGAAGCATCCGGAATATGAGAAGGCGGGCGTGCTTGAGCGCATCGTCGAGCCGGAGCGCGTGGTGAAGTTCCGCGTCGCATGGACCGACGATGAGGGCAAGGTGCAGGTCAACCGCGGTTACCGCATCCAGTTCAACTCCGCGATCGGCCCGTACAAGGGCGGTCTGCGCTTCCACCCGAGCGTGAACGAGGGCGTCATCAAGTTCCTCGGCTTTGAGCAGATCCTGAAGAATTCCCTGACCAGCCTGCCGATGGGCGGCGGCAAGGGCGGATCCGACTTCGACCCGAAGGGCAAGTCCGACGCCGAAGTCATGCGTTTCTGCCAGGCCTTCATGACGGAACTGTGCCGTCACATCGGCCAGTTCACCGACGTCCCGGCCGGTGATATCAACGTGGGCGGCCGCGAGATCGGCTACCTGTTCGGCCAGTACAAGCGCATCCGCGACGAGTATTCCGGCGTGCTGACCGGCAAGGGCCTCGAATTCGGCGGCTCCCTGGCTCGTACCGAAGCCACCGGTTACGGCCTGTGCTATTACACCGCCGAGGCAATGCGCGTGCTGCGCAACGATTCCTTCGAAGGCAAGACCGTGGTCATCTCCGGCTCCGGCAACGTGGCCATCTTCGCCACCGAGAAGGCTCAGGCCCTCGGCGCGAAGGTTGTGACCGCCTCCGATTCCAACGGCTACATCTACGATCCGAACGGCATTCAGCTCGACGTGGTCAAGGACATCAAGCTGGGCCACCGCGGCCGCATCAAGGAATACGCCGAGCGTGTGCCGGGCTCCGAATATCACGAGGGCTGCAAGGGCGTGTGGACCGTTCCGTGCGATATCGCCCTGCCGTGCGCCACCCAGAACGAGATCGACGAGGAATCCGCCAAGGCTCTCGTCGCCAACGGCTGCACCGTGGTGTGCGAAGGCGCCAACATGCCTTCCACTCCGGAGGCAATCGCCGTCTACCAGGCCAACAACGTGCTCTATGGCCCCGCCAAGGCCGCGAACGCGGGTGGCGTGGCGGTTTCCGGCCTTGAGATGAGTCAGAACTCCTACCGCCTTTCCTGGACTTTTGAAGAGGTTGACGGCAAGCTCAAGTCCATCATGGAGAACATCGTCGCCAACTCTCTGGAAGCCGCCAAGGAATACGGCCACGAGGGTGATCTGATGCTCGGCGCCAACGCTGCCGGCTTCGTGAAGGTCGCCAACGCCATGGTCGCCCAGGGCGTGCTCTGATCTAGCCGTTTTAGCCAATCTAGCCAATACGGCTGGCTCATCGAAATACATTGAGGGCCTGTCTGGTTTCATTCCAGACAGGCCCTCTTTTCGTATTTCAACACGTACTTCAGCGCACCCAATCTAGTTGCAGTTACATTTGAAACAATCACTCAAAATCACGATAGTTCCGGTTATAACTGAAACTATCTCTAAAAATCGCAATAGTTTCAGCTATAACCGCAACTTCCTCTCGCGCAGCTCCGCTATCTCGCTTATATATGGCAGCCTTGGTAGGAAAAATGACCCAAAATATACCCCCGAACTGGCTTTTTTGCAAGTTGACCTGCCATATATAAGCGAGATGGTACAGGCGGAAGGCAAAATCTGCCATATATAGGGCAGATATGGGCAGATTGCAGGCAGGGGAGAGGCAGATAGGATTTGGCGTACGGTAAGAGACAGACTGGTCTAGAAAATACGAAGACGGTCTGTGTCGTGATGGGAATCACGACACAGACCGTCTTGTTGCGTTTGAGTTTGCTATCGCCGCTACTGACGGCGCACTGCGCTATTTCAGCATTGCATGCGACGCTCGCGGACGCTATCGCCGCTCGCTGCCATTAATAGCGCACTGCGCTATTAATCATCTCCAAGCGTGACGTGGATGCCACCGACGAGGGTGCTCACCACGTTGTACAGCAGCGTGAAAATCACCACGAGCACGGTGATCAGCACCACTTCCACAATGGAGAAGATGGTGACGGCGCTCAGCACAGTGCCCAACGAGAACACGTTGGTCAGGTCGAATCCGCCAGCGTCCAAGCCAGTGGAAGACACAATCTGCGTAACTTGGTCGAACACGCCGACCACGTTCAGCATGCCCCACAGCAAAGCCACCGCGACAATCTGAATGATGCCTCCCGCGATGGAAAGCATGAACGCCACCTTGGCGGCCGACCATGCATCGATACGCGTCAGAGACAGGCTCATACGGCGTGCACGCGGAGCGCCGCCGCGACGCTTCTCACGGACCTTCACACCGCCGGAAGCGGAGGAGGCACCCTCGTGCGCCTGAACCTGATCCGCACCAATCAGCGGCTGGCTGGAAGCGGAACGTGCCACGCGCGGTGCCTGCCCAACCTCCGGCATTTGCTGTCCTTCGATGTTCTCGCTCATCGTTGCTCCTTGCAAGATTGTGCCCAGTTCTTAGCTGAGGCTACCAGTTTTCGCAGACGATTGCCTGTCTTGTCTTCATGCCTCTACATTCTCGCCATCGCCGTTGCCAGCGTTGGCTTCAGTAGCGGCTTCAGACGATGCCGAAGCACCCTCGTTCACGGTTGCGTTCGTCCCATGTTCCGCGGATTCCGTTTTTTCCGCAGATTCGCCAGATTCCGCGGATTCGTCATCCTTCTCCTCGTTGCGTGCGATGGAGATGATCTCGTCGTTCTTGTCCGGCTTGGCGAACGTCACACCTTGGGTGGTGCGGCCGGTGCGCTTGACCTCGTCGACGTTGGAACGGATGACCTTGCCGGACTTCATGATGGCCATGATCTGGTCATCTTCCTCAACGATCACCGCGCCCACGAGGGAGCCACGGCCTTCGGCGAGCTGCACGGCCTTGACGCCAAAGCCGTTACGGCCTTGCAAACGGTATTCGCTGATGGCGGTGCGCTTGGCGAAGCCCTCGTTGGTGACCACGAACAGATCCTTGTCGGAATCGCCCCAGACCACGTCCATGGCCAGCAGCTCGTCGCCTTCGCGGAACTTCATGCCCTGCACGCCTGCGGTCTGACGGCCCATCGGGCGCAGCTGCTCGTCGTTGGCCTGGAACTTCAGGCTCATGCCCAGCTTCGACACAAGAATGATGTCATCCTCGGCGTTGCACAGTGCGGCACCGATCAGCTCGTCGACGTTCTCGCCGTTCTCGCCGGTCATAAGGCGCACTGCGATCAGGCCGCCCTGACGCGGGGAATCGTATTCGGCGAGCGCGGTCTTCTTGACCTTGCCGGAACGGGTGGCGAGCACCAGATACTTGGCCACTTCGTAGTTCGGAATCGACAGCACGGTCTGGATCGTCTCGTCCGGCCCGAACTGCAGCAGGTTGGCCACATGCTGTCCCTTGGAATCGCGCGATCCCTCCGGCAGCTCGTACGCCTTCAGGCGGTACACGCGTCCCTTGTTGGTGAAGAACAGCAGCCAGTTGTGCGTGCTGGTGAGGAAGAAGTGGTCCACCACGTCGTCCTCGCGCAGCTTGGCGCCCTTGATGCCCTTGCCGCCGCGATGCTGCGCACGGTATTCGTCGGCCTTGGTGCGCTTGATGAAACCGGAGTGTGTAACGGTTACGACCACGTTTTCTTCCGCGATCAGATCTTCGACGTTCATTTCGCCGGAGTACGGCAGGATCTTGGTTCGACGTTCGTCGCCATACTTGGACACGATTTCGTCAAGCTCGTCGCCCACGATCTTGCGCTGGCGCTCTGGCTTGGCGAGAATGTCGTTGTAGTCGGCGATGCGACGCATCAGTTCGTTGTGCTCGTCGAGGATCTTCTGACGTTCCAATGCGGCCAGTCGGCGCAGCTGCATGGCCAGAATGGCGTCGGCCTGCACTTCATCCACGTCCAGCAGGTCCATAAGGCCCGTGCGCGCGGTTTCCGCGGATTCGGAAGCACGAATGAGCGCGATGACCTCGTCGATCATGTCGAGGGCCTTCAGATAGCCCTGCAGAATGTGGTCGCGTTCCTCCGCCTCACGCTTGAGGTATGCGGTACGGCGTGCGATGACTTCCAGCTGGTGTCCCACCCAATGGCGGATGAAGGCATCCAAAGACAGCGTGCGCGGCACACCGTCGACCAGCGCCAGCATGTTGGCACCGAAGGTCTGCTGCAGCTGGGAGTGCTTGTACAGGTTGTTGAGCACGACCTTCGGCACGGCGTCGCGCTTGAGCACGAGCACGAGACGCTGGCCGGTACGACCGGAGGTTTCGTCGCGCATGTCGGCGATGCCCTGGATCTTGCCGTCGCGCACCGCTTCGCGGATGGAGACGACCAGTCGGTCAGGGTTCACCTGGTACGGCAGCTCGGTGATCACGAGGCACATGCGGCCCTTGATCTCTTCGGTGTTCACCACCGCGCGCATGGTGATCAGACCACGGCCGGTACGGTAGGCCTGTTCGATGCCCTTATGTCCGAGAATCGTTGCGCCAGTAGGGAAGTCCGGTCCCTTGATGATGCGGATCAGGTTTTCGAGCAGCTCTTCGCGGCTTGCGTCCGGGTGGTCGAGCGCCCAATGCACGCCTTCGGCCACCTCGCGCATGTTGTGCGGAGGAATGTTGGTGGCCATACCGACGGCGATACCGGACGAACCGTTGCACAACAGGTTCGGGAATCGTGCCGGAAGCACGGTCGGCTCCTGTGTCTTGCCATCGTAGTTCGGCAGGAAATCGACGGTGTCTTTGTCGATGTCGCGAACCATTTCCATGGCGAGCGGAGCCATACGGCATTCGGTGTAACGCATTGCCGCGGCCGGATCGTCGCCGGGGGAGCCGAAGTTGCCCTGGCCGTCGACCAGCGTGTAGCGCATAGACCACGACTGTGCCATACGCACCAACGTGTCGTAGATCGCGAAATCGCCGTGCGGATGGTACTTACCCATCACTTCGCCGACCACGCGGGCGCACTTGGAGTAGCCGCGGTCGGGGCGGTAGCCGCCGTCGTACATCGCGTAGATCACACGGCGATGCACCGGCTTCATGCCGTCGCGCACGTCCGGGAGCGCACGGTCCACGATCACGGACATGGCGTACGCCAGGTAGGAATCGCGCATTTCCTGCTGCAGATCCTTCTTCTGGATGCGTTCGCCCACCATCAGGCCGTAATCGGTGTTGTCGGCCTCCTGCGGGCTCAACGGCTCCATGGAGCCGTCAGGCACGAACTGGCCGTCTTCGTTGCTGTTGTTTTCGTCTGCCAACTTCTAAGTCCTTCTAAATCCTTATGAAACCTTGCCTGAAGTCCTTGAAATCCCTACGCGTCGATCCAGCTGACGTTGCGGGCGTTGCGCTGGATGAACAGACGGCGAGGTTCGACTTCGTCTCCCATGAGCATGGAGAAGGTTTCGTCGGCTGCGGCCGCGTCTTCGATCTGCACCTGCTTCAGAATGCGGTGGTCAGGATCCATGGTGGTTTCCCACAGTTCCTGGTAGCTCATTTCACCCAGACCCTTGTAACGCTGGATGCCTTCGCCCTTCGGCAGCTGACGGCCGGCGGACTTGCCTTCGGCGAGCACGCGGTCGCGTTCGGCGTCGGTGTACACGAAGTCGTGCGCGCCTTTGGTCCACTTGAGTCGGTACAGCGGCGGCATGGCCACATACACGTAACCAGCGGTGATCATCGGGCGCATGTAGCGGAAGAACAGCGTCAGATTCAGGGTTGCGATATGCGCGCCGTCCACATCGGCATCGGCCATGATGATGACCTTGTGGTAGCGGACTTTGTTCAGGTCGAAATCCTCGCCATAGCCGCCGCCGACCGCGGTGATCAGCGATTCGATGGTTTCGGACTTCATCATGCGGTCGAGGCTTGCACGCTCGGTGTTAAGGATTTTGCCTCGCAACGGCAGGATGGCCTGCGTGATCGGGTTGCGTCCCTGAATTGCGGAGCCGCCTGCGGAGTCGCCCTCCACGATGAACAGTTCGCATTCTTCAGGATTGTTGGACTGGCAATCCTTCAGTTTGTCTGGCATGCCCGCAGATTCGAAGATTGACTTACGGCGGGTATTCTCACGTGCCTTCTTGGCTGCAAGACGCGCACGGGAGGCTTCAATGGCCTTCTGGATGATGTTCTTGGCCTCGCTAGGATGCGAATCGAACCAGTCGCCGAGCTTGTCGGTCATCACACGCTGTACGAAGGTTTTCGCTTCGGAATTGCCGAGCTTGGTCTTGGTCTGGCCTTCGAACTGCGGGGTGGTGAGTTTCACCGACACCACTGCGGTCAGGCCTTCGCGCACGTCGTCGCCGGAGAGGTTCTCATCCTTGTCTTTGAGGATGTTCTTTTCACGTGCGTAACGGTTGACGAGCGAGGTCAGCGCGGCGCGGAAGCCTTCTTCGTGGGTACCGCCTTCGGTGGTGGAGATGGTGTTGGCGAAGGTGTGCACCGCTTCGGAGTATGCGGTGGTCCATTGCATGGCGATTTCCGCGGAAATGCCGATTTTCAGGTCTTCCGCTTCGAAATCGATCACGTCCGGTTCGACGGGGGTTGCCTTGCGGGACTTCACCAAGTAATCGACATAATCCTTGATGCCGTCGTTGTATTGGTAGGTGACCGTCTGATGCTTCGGTTCGGCATTGTCGTCGCTTTCGCCCGCGACTTCGTCTCCGGCCTGATCCGGTTCGCGCAAATCGGTCAGGGACAGTTTCAGCCCCTTGTTGAGGAACGCCATCTGCTGGAAGCGGTTGCGCAGGGTCTCGAAATCGTAGGTGGTGGTTTCGAAGATCGCGCCGTCTGCCCAGAAGGTCACGGAAGTGCCGGTGGACTCGTCTTCGCCCATCGGCTCGCCCTTGGCAAGACGTGCGGTCGGCTTCTGGTCGATGTAGGTCTGGGTCCAGTGGAAGCCCTGTCGACGCACTTCGATGTCGACGCGGGTCGACAGCGCGTTCACCACGGAAATGCCCACGCCGTGCAGACCGCCGGAAACCGCATAGCCGCCGCCACCGAACTTGCCGCCGGCATGCAGCTTGGTCATCACGGTTTCCACGCCGGAAACGCCTTCGCCCGGCACTTCGTCGACCGGAATGCCTCGGCCGTCATCCACCACGCGCACGCCGCCGTCCGGCAGAATCGTCACTTCGATGTGCGAAGCGTAGCCTGCCAGCGCCTCATCGACGGAGTTGTCGACGATCTCGTACACCAGGTGGTGCAAGCCTCGGGGGCCGGTGGAGCCGATGTACATGCCCGGGCGGATTCGCACCGCCTCAAGGCCTTCCAGAACCCTCAGATCGGAAGCGTCGTAATGCTCCGGAGCCAAGGTGTCATCGAGCTGCGCATCTTCGAGCTGATCGTTCTGGATCTGATCTTCCTGCGTGTTTTCAGCTGATTCGTTCAGCGAATCCGCATCAAGGTCTGCCACAGAGATTCCTTCCTGCATTTTTCCCGCCAATGAGGGTCATTCACGCAGGTGATACCACCTAGAACGCAAATAAAGGCCCCTTCTAGGCGTTTACATACACTGCTTGATATTCTACTCATGGAGGGGGACAGAGCGCCAGAGGCATTTATCCTTGAAATCCAGCCGTTTACCCCTGTTTTTTCGCTTTCGGAAAACAACATTCGACCGTTGCGAACGGCCCGCTTGGAAGCGTCGCAGGGGGAATTCTTCGACGAAGCGCCGTAAACGAACGTCTGATAGCACGTGGTGTCGCGCTAATATCGCGGCCTTCGTGTCATTCGTCCTCGGCTGAATCCCTGTTGTTGCGGGCCGGTGACGCGCACCTCGTTGATGGTCAGCCCCTCGAGCCTACGGCGAATGGTGTCGGTCAGCAGCGGAATCATGTACGTCAAGGTGGTGGTCCATGCGGGGCTGTCGCATCGGATCGTCAGAATGCCGTCGCGCAGGTCGACGGGGTAGGAGTGGCGCGCGTTTTCGACGCCGACCACCTGATCCCAATGATTCTGCATCTGCGCGATTTTCAGATGCGGCGTCCAAGAACCTTGCGTTGCGATCACGTTGAAAATATTGCCGACCGTCTGCGGGTCGCGTCCGGGTTTGCCGAAATTCTCCCACGCCTGCCGCGCACGTTCCTCACGTTCCTTATATCGGCCGGCACGTCGGCTGATACGTTCGAATACTTCGGCGGGCAACTTGCGTTGGTCGAGATGCAATGTTTCGCAGATTGGAGGATTCGGCATCAGCGCTGCTCCTGTCGATTCACCGACTGTTGCGCTGCAGACGATTGCGTTGCAGATTCCCGTCCCGCGACAAGTTGCGCCATCATCGCCGTCAAATCGTCATGCTGTCCATCTTGCGATTGCCTGCGCAACGCGGCCACGTCGATCACATGCGCGTCCGCGTGAAAGCGCCCAGCATCCATGCGCGGAATATCGCTTGCCGCGGCGACGGTGATCAGCACCTGGTCCTGCCGCATCGCAAAATCGAGGATCTGCCCACGACGGGCCTCGTCAAGCTGTGCGAACACATCATCGAGAATCACGATTGGCTTGCTTTCAAAATGTGCGGAAACCGCCTCGTATAGCGCCATTTTCAACGCCAAAGCCATGGTCCACATCTCACCGTTGGACGCGAATTCGCGTGCGTTCATATCGTTGAGCAGCAAAGTCAGGTCGTCGCGATGCGGACCGATCAGATTCTGCCCGCGCGCCACTTCGCCGGGGTAGATGCGTTGGAAATGGCGGCTGATCTCCGCGGCCGGATCGTCGAACAGCATCACTTCGTCGAAGGACGGCTCGTAGGCGAGCGCCGCCCGTTCGTCATCTCCCGCCAAAGACGCGTAGATCCGCGCAAAAGGCTCTTCCAAGCGTGAGATCACGTTGTTGCGGTCCCGCGTCAGCTGCATGCCGAGGTCGATGAATTGCCCCGTCCAGATTTCCAGCCCGCTTAAGACCGCCTGCTGGCCGTATTGCGGGTCGAGATTCGTGCCGTCGCCGAGTTGTTTGAGCAGTGCCGTGCGCTGTTTCGCCACGTGCGTGAACTGTTGCAGGGTCTGCGCATAGTGGGGGAGCAGCAGAGACGCGGCCTGGTTGATGAAGTTGCGTCGGGTTGCGGGATCCCCTGCTACCAGACGTTGATCTTCGGGGGTAAAGGAGACGGAGGGCGTGCGCCCGATGAGATCCCTCATATATTGAGATTTTCCGCCGTCAATGCGCGCTCGGTTAGCACCCCGTGCCACGATGGTCGCCTCGTAGGTGTGCTGCGTTTCACCGTCTTCCACGTTGGCTCGGATGGTGGCCGACGTGCACCCTTTTTCGATTAATGGCAGTGATGATGACGCGCGATGGCTGGATCCTGTGGAAAGCACTTCGATGGCTTCCACGATATTGGTTTTGCCGAGTCCGTTGGCACCTTGCAGAATGTTGATTCCCGGTTTGAAATCGAGCACGCAATGTTCCCACGATCGGTAGTGGTCGAGTGCCAGTCGGGAAATATACATGCAAGATCCTTGAGATAGTGCGAATTTCTTACGTAAATAATCGCAATTAATCATGCAAATGGGCTGAACTGGCAATAACAGCCATGTTCAGCCCTATTTTTTGCGATGTATCCGCGTTTTCGTGTAGGTCAGCTTAGTTCAGCTGTTGAAGCGCATCGGCACGAGCAGGTAGCGGTAGTCCATGGATTCTTCGGAATTCGATTCCTGCTGGCCGTTGAATTCCACCGGCTTGACCGCGGTGGTCATCTTCATGCGTACGAACGGCTCGCTGATGGCGCTCAGGCCTTCGATCAGGTAGGCGGGATTGAAGGCCACGGTGATGTCTTCGCCATCCATGTCGATGTCGAGGATCTCCTTGGCTTGGGCTTCATCCACCGAGCCTGCGGTCAGCGTGAGTTCCTGGCTGGTGAAGGCCATGCGGATCGGAGCGTTGCGTTCGGCCACGAGGGACACGCGCTTGATGGCGCTGATGAGATCCTGCTTGTTGATGACCGCATGAATCGGGTATTCGTCAGCGTACAGGCGGTCCACCGCGGGGAATTCGCCGTCGATCAGCTGCGAGGTGGATACGCGTCCGGCGTTCTCAAAGCCCAGCAGCGACGGATTCTCCGGATCGAAATCCACGACGATGTTTTGATGCTCGTCCAAGGAACGGGCCACATCGCGCAACAGTGCGCCGCGCACGAGTGCGGTGGTGTTGATGTCTGGGTTTTCCGGCGTCCAGGTGAAGCTCGAACGCGACAAGCGGAATCGGTCGGTGGAGCTCATGATCACCTTGTCGCCTTGGAACTGCACGCGAATGCCGGTCAGTACCGGACGGTTCTCCTCGCGGGAAACGGCAACGGACGCCTGGGCGACGGCCTGTGCGAAGGTTTGGGCGTCCGCCTGCCCCAGTTTAGCGGGAACCACCGGCAGATCCGGATATTCGTTATCCGGCATGAGCTGCATGGTGAAGGTGGACTTGCCCGACGTGATGGTCAGTGTGGATCCGTCAGTGGACAGGTAGGTTTTCGCGGCAGGAAGCGACTTGGTGATATCTGCCAGCAGCTTGCCGAGCACCAGGATGGATCCGCTTTCATCAACGCCTGCTTCGATATGGTGGCGTGCGGAAATGGCGTAATTGAAGGCGGAAAGCTGGAGGGTGCCGTCGATGGCCTCCAAGCGAATGCCTGCCAAAATGGGGGATGCAGGACGAGCGTCGATCACGCGAGTGGTCCAGGCTACTGCGTCTGCCAGCGCTTGGGAATTGACTTCAACTTTCATGGCTAGTTTCCTCGTTTCGTTCGGTCCATAAGTCATTCTAGCGAGACTGTCGGCGTTTGACGAAGCGTGGGGAATTCCCCACTTATGACGACGATGATGAATTTCTTATAACAACCTACATTCGTCATAATAAGGCCTGTGGATAATGTGGGTAAGTGCTCAGACCCCACGTTTTGCAATGGCTCGCAACATCTCATTGCTTGTGGATAACTTTTGGACGAAGTGTGGACAAATCATCGGGTTATCCACAGCCTCGTCGCTTTGAAAAAGTTATCCACAAAACCATGTGGATAGTCCACAATTCATCCACCGGCGATTCTGGCGTTTCCAACGGGTTTTCCACCGAGAAATCATTGATTTGTGTATAACCATGTGGATAACTTCAATAAAAATCTTCCACAGGCCGGCGTGTCAGGATGGTCGGTAAAACAGCTGATAAAGAATTTACTGATACTCATACTTGGCTTGTGAAAATCGCCTGAGAAAGGCAGAAAACGCCTAAAATCGTTTTTTTGAGACGCACGAAAACACATGCAAACGCGCAAAGTCGCATAGAAAACGTTATTTTTCGCCGGAACGCTGCTTGAGCTGCAGGGTCAGTTCCGTCACGTAGTTGTAGATCTCCTGCTTTTCCTGCATCTCGTCGCTGATGCGGGTGTATGCATGCATCACCGTGGTGTGGTCCTTGCCGCCAAACACCTGGCCGATGTCGTTCAGGCTCATGCTGGTGAGCTCACGCACCAAATACATGGCGATCTGACGCGCCAGCGCGATCTTCTTCGTACGCGAACGTCCGACAATGTCATCGAACGTAATGTAGAAGTACTTGGCCACCTGGGTGATGATGTCGGTGGGCTTGATCTCCACATCGGTCGAGAAAAAGTCCTGCAACGTCTGTTCCGCCAACGCGCGGGTCACCGGCTGGCCGCTCAGCGATGCCATGGCGGTCACGCGGTTCAGCGCGCCTTCCAGCTCGCGAATATTCTCGGTGAACCGCTCCGCGATGAGGTTGAGCACATCGTCCTGAACGTTGGTGCCGTGGGCGATCATGCGCAGAATGGCGATGCGCGTCTCCAGATCCGGCGGCTTGACGTCAACGGTCAGGCCGGATTCGAAACGGGAGATCAGACGTTCGTTGAATCCCTGCAGATCCTTCGGAGGCACATCGGATGCGATCACAATGCGCTTGTTCGCCTGATGCAGGGTATTGAATGTATGGAAGAACTGTTCAAGCGTCGCGTCCTTGCCGCTCAGAAATTGAATATCGTCGATGAGCAGCACGTCGACTTCGCGGTAGCGACGGTTGAATTCCTTGATTTGACCGGAATTCTGGTTGGTGTCGCCCAACGCTTCGATGAATTCGTTGGTGAATTCCTCACTGGTCACATAACGGACTTTCAGCGTGGGATCCTTGACCAGTGCGTAATTGCCGATGGCGTTCAGCAAGTGGGTTTTACCCAATCCTGATCCGCCGTAAATACAAAGCGGGTTGAAATCGTGACCGGAACCTTCCGCGACGGCCAACGCGACGGTACGTGCGAAACGATTGGAATCGCCAGGAACGAAGGTGTCGAACGTGGCGTTCTTATTCAAATGGGTCTTAGGATCCAGCAGAGGCCTGTTTTGGCCGCGTTGGAAGTTGTTGTGGCGCTCCGGCGGCATAACAACCGGAATCGGCAGCTGCCCCTGCGTGGTTTCCTCCGCATGTGGCGCGGGGGAGAAGTGGGGGTATTCCTCGACGGCAGGTTGGGCCGGTTCCTTCTTTTCCACAATCTTGAATGCGGGGAAAATATCCTGTTCGGCGGCTTCCCGCAAGGCTTCCAGCAGGGGCTGGTTCAATTCGTTCTGCAACGTCTGCTGTGCGGCCGCGCTTGGCACGCATAAGACAATGGTAGGACCCCACATGCCTTCGGGAAAAACGTTTTCCAGCCAGCTTTTATCTCGGATGGACAGCGCCGGATTCTGGTGCAACAACGCCAGCGCGTCGGACCAGACTCCCCGAGCCTGCTCGAGAGGGTCAGTTGTCGTGTCGGCCACGGATTCCCCTTTCTCGACAGACTTTTTCCAAGTGTGCAACTGTTTATTTGTACTCTCTTTTCCCCAAGTTATCCACCGGTAAGCGTGTTGAAAAGACTGAATTGTGAATAACATCATTGTAGTTTGTGGATAACTTTTGTGGGGAGTTTGGCGACATATCAACGTTTCTGTGGATTGTTTTGTGGGGAGAATCCCCATGAAAATGTGAAGGATTTGATATGCGTATTCATCTCTGTTCAGGGGTCAGAGTAACTTGGTAGAGCTTGACTCATGAGGAGCCGTGCCTTGGCATGGCAAAAAACACCGGGAGCATTAATTATGAAGAGGACATTCCAGCCGAACAACCGTCGTCGTCACATGAAGCACGGTTTCCGTCAGCGCATGCGCACCCGCGCAGGCCGCGCTCTGATCAACCGTCGCCGCGCCAAGGGCCGCAAGTCCCTCGCTGCCTGATTTAACGGCATAGAGCGGTGGAACGGCTGAAAAGCCATCGCGATTTCGTCGCGGTGCTCAAACGCCGTCGTAGGGTATCGCGAGAAGACATCGTCGTGCATTATTTGGTGCACGACGATGCCATTATCGACGATTCTGCGGCGATGCGGGGCCGACGTGTCGGTTTGGCCGTTTCCAAGGCTGTCGGCAACGCTGTGACGCGTAATGCCGTCAAGCGTCGTTTCCGCGTGCTTGCACGAAAGTACGAATCTGCCTTACCTGAATCCTGCGATATCGTGTTGCGTGCCAAGCCAAGTGCTGCGCATGCCGATTTTCTATCGTTGGAGCAGCAGATCGCAGCATGTTTTGAAGCGGTGAATCGTAAGGCCGTGCGTCGGTAATGAACGCCGGTCGTAACGGAAATTGGATGATTCGTGCCATTCGCTGGTACCAACGTCATATTTCCGCGAATACCGCGCCTTGCTGCAGATATTATCCAAGTTGTTCCAATTACGCGATTCAGGCGATTGAACGATTTGGCCGCCTTAAGGGTGGCCTTCTTGCGTTATTGCGCCTTCTTCGCTGCAATCAGTGGAACCGTGGGGGAATTGACGACGTTCCGCAGCTTTATTCCTTGTTTTACAGATGTTCGTGGTCGAAGGCACACGAGGAACCTCGGCTCACGCCTCTGAACGTAGAAAAACCTATAGGCGATAAGGAGACTGGCCTGTAATGAATCAAAATCAATTCCTCCTCGACAGCGGTTTCTGGGGCTGGCTGTATAAGCTCCTGTATCCCGTCGAGTGGCTCATGACGCAGATCATGGCCGTATTCCATAAGTTCCTGGTGATGCTGGGCATGAACGAGATCGGTTTCTCGTGGGTCATGTCCATCGTATTCCTAGTACTTGTGGTCCAGGCATGCGTTTTTCCGCTGTTCTACAAGTCCATGAAGGGTATGCGCAAGATGCAGGCCCAGATGACCGTCCTGCAGCCAAAGATGCAGCGTATCCAAAACAAATACAAGGGCAAGAACGATCCCGCCAGCAAGGAAGCCATGCAGCGCGAGATGATGAAGCTCTACCAGGACAATGATGCGAACCCGATGGGTGGCTGCACTTCCATGCTCCCTATGTTCGTGCAGGGTCCCGTATTCATGTGCATGTTCTATACGCTGTCAGCCATTCCGTACATCGCACGCGGCAAATTCAGGGACGGACAGGGTCTTGGCGCTTTCGACATCGCCACAGCCAAGCAGTTCACGTCCACCACAGTGTTCGGTGTGAACGTGGCTGATAACTTCACGACCGCCGCCGTGCATGGCAAAGTAGTTATCGCCATCTTCGTTGCATTGATGTGCTTCTGCCTGTGGTTCATGCAGTACAACAGCATGAAGCGTAACATGGCTCAGTCTGCGGCAAACAAGCAGACCGAAATGATGCAGAAGATGATGTTGTGGATGTTCCCGATCATGTACATTTTCTCCGGTATTGCCATGCCGTTCGCTGTGCTGGTGTACTGGCTCACCAACAACATCTGCAATCTGTTGCGTTCCATCTGGCAGATCCACGTCTTCCCGACTCCGGGATCTCCGGCCGCCGAAGCGAAGGAAAAGCGTGATCATGTTCATGAGAACGCCCGCCGAGCCAAGGCCGGTCTGCCATCCCTCGAGGAAGAGGCGCTGCAGAAGGCCAAGGAAGCCGCCGAAGTGAAGGAAAAGAGCGGCTACCAGCGTCAGCAGCCGAGCCGTAAAAAGAAAAAGAAGTGAGTAAAAGTGTGTCCCGTGTTTCACGTGAAACGCGGGACACACCACTTTTATCAGCGTTTATTGTCGACGTGGTAAACAGGAATTAGACTTTACACAATAAGACTTTAGTAATAGAAACCCCGCTCAAAGGAGTACAACCACTATGGCGCAAGATGAGGAAAAGACCATCGATCAGCTCAACGAGGAAGCTGATATCGCTGCCGATTATCTTGAAGGACTGCTTGATATCGTCGATTACGAAGGCGATATCGAAATGGGCGTGCGCAACAATCGCCCTACCGTGCAAATCGTCGCCGATGATGATACGGACATCAAGCATCTCATCGGACGCAACGGCGAAGTCGTTGACGCTCTGCAGCAGCTGACGCGACTGGCCGTGCAGCAGAAGACCGGCGAGCGTTCCCATCTCATTGTGGACGTCGACGGCTATCTGAAGCGCAAGCGCCAGCGTCTGCACGACATCGCGCTGGACGCCATCGACGAGGTGCGCGAGACGGGGGAGCCGGTTGATCTCAAGCCGATGAACTCCTTCGAACGCAAGATCGTGCATGATGTGGTGCGTGAGGAGGGCATGAAGTCCCGTTCCCACGGCGAGGAACCGCGTCGTTACGTCACGGTGTATCTCAAGGCTTCCGCTGCCGAAGATGCTGAAGACGAGGATGAGGCCTGAGTTCGGCTCGTTTCACGTGAAACATGGCGTCACCATTTGGTGGCGCTTTTTTATTGCGATTTTTTGAGTGACTTCATGCTGGCCGTGCGCCGGACATGTGATATTACCGTCAATGGTCGGGAAGTACTTGCTGGAATACCGGCAATGAGGAAGAGCAGGATATAGGATGGTGCCCATGAGTGATGTGACAGACGAACTTGATGATTCGCCGATGCTTGAGGAAGTGCTGGGGGATGCGTTGGGCAAGCTTCGTGTTTTCCATGCGAAACTTGCCGAAGAAGGCGAACCTCGCGGTCTGATTGGGCCAAGAGATGTTGGCATTATTTGGGAACGCCATATTCTGAATTCGGCCGCCATTGTGCCTTTCGTAAAGGAAGCCACGGCCAAGAAGCAGTTCAAGACGGTTGCCGATATCGGCAGTGGCGGCGGTTTTCCCGGTATTGTCGCGGCCGCCTGCCTGCCGGATCACCGGTTCACGCTTGTGGAGCCGATGGAACGTCGTATCGAATGGCTGAACGAGTGCGTGGCCGATATGGAGTTGAATAACGTTACCGTGGTGCGTGCCAGGGCCAATGAGATGATCGAGGCCATTGCGGGTGCTGCTGGCGCTCAAGGCGGCAATCGTGGCAATGGAAGCGCCAGGAACGGCAAAGGCGGCAAGAACGGCAGGGGAGCGGCCGTTCGCGGTCCTGTACTGGATTTGGATGGCAAACCTATTCAGACGAAACATCCGTTTGCCGTGGTGACGTGCCGTGCCGTGGCTCCTATGACCAAACTTTCGGGGTGGACGCTGCCGTTGCTTGAGCGCGGTGGACGTTTGGTCGCACTGAAGGGGCGGTCCGCGCAAGAGGAGATCGAAAAGGCTTCCAAAGAGATCGCCAAATGCGGTGGCATTCGTCCGCGGGTGGTGGATGCCGAGGTTGGTCCGGGCTTGGAATCGACCCATGTGCTCATGGTGGATAAAAAGTAAGTTATCCACCATTTCGGTGAGTTATTCACATTGTCCACAACTGGAAAATCGACGAAAAAAGCGGCGGAAAAATGTTGAAGTAGCAACGAAAGATCGGTGGATAACTTTTTGCGAACAACGTAAGTTATCCACCGACTATCCACAGCTATTCACATTTGTGCACAGTGGGTGAGATGAGCTGATGCTGTCCACCCGAATGATGAAACTTGAATGTTAAGCATATCGTAAGGAAGGCTAGTGTATGACTGGACCTGAAGGACCAGATAACCTGACATCGATGGAATCGGCAACGGAAACCATCAAACGAATTTTCGGAGGATCGGATTCTCCTCTTGGTTCGCAGATTGCCGACGAATCGACTCGCTATCGCGCCTTGCAGAAGGCCGTTTGCCCAAAGCCGGAGCAGACGCGCCTGATCGCGGTCGCCAACCAGAAGGGTGGCGTTGGCAAAACCACGTCGGCCGTGAATCTTTCCGCTGCGTTGGCTCAGTTCGGTTCCAAGGTGCTGCTGATCGATATGGATCCGCAGGGCAATGCGTCGACCGCGTTGGGCGCTCCGCATGCGTCGGGGGAGCCTTCGGTGTACGACGTGATCGAAGGCAGGAAGACCATCGCCGAAGTCAAGCGCACATGCCCTGATTTTGATCTGCTCGATGTGGTTCCAGCTTCGATCGATTTGAGCGGTGCCGAGCTGGAAGTCGCCGACATGGAAAATCGTAATGTGCTTCTGAAGACCGCGGTTGACGAGTTTCTGGAAACCAGCGAGGAGCACTACGACTACGTGATTATCGATTGCCCGCCAAGCCTCGGCCTGCTGGTAATTAATGCCATGTGTGCGGTGCATGAGATGCTGATTCCGATCCAGGCTGAGTACTATGCGCTGGAAGGTCTCGGCCAGCTCATCAATACCATCGGACTGGTGCAGGAGCATTTCAATCCGTCGCTGCTGGTTTCCACCATGCTGATCACCATGTTCGATAAGAGGACGTTACTCAGCCGTGAAGTGCATGACGAAGTCAAAAATCATTATCCGACTATCGTACTGAATACCACGATTCCCCGAACGGTGAAAATATCGGAAGCTCCAAGCTTCAATCAAAGCGTGATCGCCTACGATCCCAAGGGAATGGGAGCGATTGCCTATTGTGAGGCCGCATTGGAAATCGCACGTCGCTCGCAGACGGTGCTGAAGGCTATCGATGCAAGAAGGAATGAGAACTGATCATGGCTACGAAATCACGTTTAGGCAAGGGTCTCGGCGCACTGTTTCCGTCTCTTCCAGGAGAGTCGGCGAAATCGGAAGCCACTACTGAACCGGCTGTGGCTGTTGCGGGTGCAAAGGCTGATAACAAGATCGCTGGAAAGGTTTCAGAAAACGTAGCCGGTGGTGCGACTGTTGCCGGGCAATCCGCGGGGAAGACCGCGGTCAAGAGTTCCGTGGCAACCGCCAAGGCTTCCGTCGATGCCGTCCATGACATGAAGAAGAACGTTTCACGTGAAACCAAGAAGGGGAGTGGCCATCGAGCCAGTATGCCTTCCATCACGTTGAATGAGACTGCTCATCCTGCCGACATGTTCTTCGGTTCCACCAGTCCTGTTGCCACTTCCGAAGTGAAGCAGGAAAGTGTTTCACGTGAAACCGCTGCGGTAAAAAAGACCGAAGATAAGAAGAATGACGAACCTGAACTGTTGCCGGTGCAGGGCGGTTATCTCGTTGAATTGCGACTGAGTGATGTTGGACCGAACCTGCATCAGCCGCGTACCATTTTCGATGAGGATGATCTTCGTGAGCTTGCTGATTCCATCAAAGAAGTCGGCGTGCTGCAGCCTATTGTCGTACGGAAGCGTCCACTCGCGCAGATTGAGGCTGCTCGCAAGGAGAACGCCGCTAAAGATGCCGAGTCGCACAATATGTTCGACGGGCGCATGGATAGCATGTACGAGCTCATTATGGGTGAACGTCGTTGGCGCGCATCGCAGATCGCAGGTTTGAAAACGATTCCTGCGATTGTCAAAACCACTGCCGACGACGATATGTTGCGTGACGCTTTGCTGGAAAACCTGCATCGCGTTGCGTTGAATCCATTGGAAGAGGCGGCCGCCTATCAGCAGATGATCGACGATTTTGGCTTGACGCAGGCGCAATTGTCAAAGTCGGTGTCGAAGTCGCGTCCGCAAATCGCCAATACTCTGCGACTGCTGAATCTGCCTGCGACCGTGCAAAAGAAGGTTGCTTCCGGCTTGCTGTCGGCCGGTCATGCGCGCGCATTGCTCGGATTACCGACGGAAGCTGACATGGAACAGCTTGCGACGCGCATTATTTCCGAAGGGTTGTCGGTACGCAGCACCGAGGAAATCGTGTCGATGAAGGTCGCTGAATCGGATCAGCCGAAGAAGGCGAAGACCAACAAGCTGAACCCTTGGGCCGGAACGCCGATGCAGGTCGGTCTTGAAAAGAGGTTCGGCACGAAGGTGTCGATCAAGGGATCCAAGGAGCATGGACGCATCGAAATCGTGTTCAAATCCGAAGACGACATGAAGCGCATTGTCGACCTGCTCATGCCCACTGCCGAAGAATAGTATTTCTTAAGTTTTTTGGTGTCCGCGGAAGGGCGGCATATTCTGTTCACGACACACTCAAGGTCGTTTGGCCAAGCTTACAGTCGTGAACAGAATATGCCGCCCTTCCGCTCGTTTTTCAAGTTTTTGTAGGGTATGACCGTGATGGGGAGCGTTACTGCTGGAGGTAGGCCTGGGCATCGAGGGCGGCCCGGCAGCCCATGCCGGCGGCACTGATCGCTTGACGGTAAATACTATCAACACAGTCGCCGGCTGCAAAAATGCCGGCAGTGCTGGTGCGTGTGCTGGCGCCGTCCACCTGAATATATCCACCCGCATCTCGCTGCACAATGCCGTCAATAAAAGCTGTGGCGGGGGAGTGGCCGATCGCCACAAAAATGCCGTTTGCGGCAATCGTGCTGGTCTCTCCGGTGATGACGTTGCGAATGTTCACGGATTGGGCTCCATTGTCGTCACCCAAGATTTCCTCCACCACGGAATCCGTGACGATGGTGATCTTCGGATTCTGCTGAGCGCGTTCCACGAGAATCTGCGATGCGCGGAATTCAGAACGACGATGAATCAACGTCACCGACGATCCAAATCGTGAAAGAAAATCAGCCTCGGTGAATGCGCTATCGCCGCCGCCGACCACAATAATCGGCTTATCTCGGAAGAAGAAGCCGTCGCAGGTCGCGCAATATGACACTCCCTTGCCGGAATATTCCGCCTCTCCGGGGATGTCGAGTTTGCGATATTCCGATCCGGTTGCGATGATCAAAGCATGGGTTTCAAAAACGTCTCCCTGATCGACGCTCACGGTTTTCACGCCGGTGACGTCATTGTTGCTCACGGAAACAACATCATCCCAAACGATTTCCGCGCCGAACTTCTCAGCCTGGCGTTGCATATTATCCATGAGTTCCGGTCCCATAACGCCGTCGGGGAAACCCGGAAAATTCTCCACTTCAGTGGTGTTGACGAGCTGCCCGCCTGGGGTCAGCGCACCCGCGATGACCAGTGGTTTGAATCCAGCCCGGCCCAAGTATATGGCCGCGGTATATCCGGCAGGGCCGGATCCGACAATAATCACATCTCGCAAATCACTCATATTCCCACTGTAGCGAACCGCCAAAGCAACCAGCCGCGCACTGCACGATTTCACGCATTCCTTTTTCTTATGGCGTATTATCAAGTGCTTTCCAAGCCGGATCATCTACAGAGTTTCACGTGAAACACAAGCTGTTGTGCGTGGTTGCGTGCGGTGCTGTGTGTGCAGTTGCTGGGGTGGCTGGATTCTTGGCGTCGCTTGATCGGAACATGAGAAAGGGCTTGCACTCCACATGGAGCGCAAGCCCTTCGGTCGTGTTAATGTGACGCCTGCCTGTGCAGGCCTTGGATCACTTGTTGATGACCTTCTTGAACAGATCGGCGCTGGCCTTGGCGAGTGCGAACTGGCCGAAGCCCGGATCGACGGAAGCGAGGTTGGCGTTGATGACCTGGTTGAAAGTGTTGTTCTTCATGATGTTTCCTTTCGTTCGGCTTGGCGGCGTTCTTGTTTTCTGTTCTTTCCTCTGGCCGCTGCCGTAAGTCTGTTGTTGTTCGGTTATGTTCAGCGCGGGTGGCGTTGCCGTTTCCCCGCGTGTGGGGTGCGGCTCCGGTTTTCTCTCCGGTTCCTGCCGCATCGTGTCTCTTTGTTCTGTTGTGCCTTCATCATAGGCAGGCTCAACCGTCGATGTCATGCAACGATCGTCGATTCTTTTGTATTTTCATCGGCTAATCTTGAAATAAACGTAACGATGCTGTGATGAACATCAATCGTCGATTGCAGGGCAGTATTGCCGTTGCAAAAGAAACGGCGCGATCTTCAGATTTTCTATCTTTTCTATGAAAGTCTCAAAATCGTTCTCCCGTAAGACTTTTCGCAAGGTCGGCATTGTTCTATCCATTTTCTATCTTCCTTATTTGCGGGAGTATTTGCGCTTGTTACCGGCGAATGTCAGGTTACATTGATTGATATCGGGCTGATTGGGCTGGGCTGATTGGTGTGGCTGTTCGACAGGCTGATTGGTGTCGGGCGTAAGAAAGGAACGTGATATGGCGACTATTCCTGAACAATATGAGAGCCAGCGCGTGGGCGTGCAGGGATATCGCGTGCTCAATCTCGATTTGGACGGCGTTTGCGCGGATTACAAGGGCGCGATCCGCGATTACCTGCAGCGGCAGGGCATTGACGTGCCGGAACGTGCGCTGCAGACCGCGCATTACAATCTCACGCGCGAGGACGGATGGCCGTTCGAGACGCTCGACGATTACATCGAAACGCACAAAGCCGCGGAGCGTGAGCATCTGTATGCGACGATGAAGCCGCTTCCGGGGGTCGCGCAGGCATTGCAGCGATTGGCGAATGAGCACGTGTACATTCGCATTGTCACGCACCGGCTGTTCGTGTCCGGCCAGCATCAGATGGTCGTTTCCGACACCGCGCAATGGCTGGACAGCAACCGCATTCCGTACATGAGTCTGTGCTTTACTGGGCTGAAAGACAGTATGCAGGCCACGATTCATATTGACGATTCGCCGGCGAATATCGAAACCTTGCGTGAGGCAGGGCAGCATGTGGTCGTGTTCGATCAGCCATACAACAGTACGTATGCTGGTCCCAGAATCGACAGTTGGAGCGACACCAACGTTGAAACTCTCCTCACCCTCTTCGAATCCTGGCCGGAGTAAGGGGTGTGCTGTCGGTAGCTGCGATTCCGTCCGTGTGACTCTGGTAATCGGTTTTAGGTGCGGGTTGTGCGGACGGGATTATGTGAGCGACCGCATGATTTGTCAGTTGACCGCACGATTTCTTCTATCTGGCCTCATGATTTTGTTTTGGCGACCTCACGATCTGGAAAAGAGTGTCCCCGATTGAAATCGTGAGGTCGCCAGATCACAATCATGAGGTCAGCCAAACCAGATCATGGGTCAGACTAATGCTGGGGTAGACGTTTCAGCGCGTCAGCCAGTCTGCGGCGGAATATACCTGCTCGTCTTTGGCTTGAAAACTTGATTCCACGCGAGCCGCCACAAAGCGCCGCTCAGAGCGCAAAGACGCAGGAATTTGTGGAAAGCGGTCACGTTTCGCACATTGAGATAACCGGCCACGTCTCGCTCGACATATGTACTGAGATATGACGAAAAGAAGAGTTCAAGCGGCATTTCGGAACTGTAGAGACGGGGGTAGCCGTCGCGCAGCATAAAATCATCCGCGAGCACGCTCCCGAATCTGACATTAGAGTTCTGACATCAGAGTGATAAAAATGGCGAAAAGTTGGTTGTCGATTCTTGAGCCAAGTTCCATCGCTTTTCGACTACGACCATATTCCAAAAATAAATACACAAAGAGCCTGCCATACGTGAGGTGACGCATGGCAGGCTCTTTTCGTATCGCAATCTTCAGAAGTAATCGGATATTGCGATGTGCTGACGATCAGAACACTTGAATGCTTTCGATGTACAGCTGGTTGCCCGGCAGGCTATCAAGTGGAACCCACAGCATGATGTCCTGCGTTTCCACGGCCTTGTCGAACTTGATGTCGGTCGTGCCGGAAGCGTCAAACTCGAACTGCGCCACCTGTTCGCCTTGGGACGGGCTGTTTGTCGCATTCACGCGAATATATCCCTGACCACCGGAAGAACGAATTTTGATGACCATGCGATACGCCTTCTGCGGCTGGCTCAGATGCACGTAATATCCGTAGCCCTGCTGTCCGTCAGGATTCGATAGGAACTGACGATTGTCGATTTCGTATGCGGTCGTGTTTTCCGGTTGCTTCGGATCCGGCACTTTCTTCGACTGCTTATCGGCGGTCACGACCTTGTCCTCGGTTTTCTTGGGTTGCTTGGACGCCGTCGAATCGCCGGATGCCGGCGTATTGGCGGAAGCATCGGAAGAATCCTTGGAATTGGACGAATCGGTATTGCCGGACGTATCGGAATTGGAAGAATCCGCGGAATTCGCATCCGACTGATCTCCCTCGCCGAACGGCACTTCGTCAAGATTTATTTCCGGCCATGGTCCTTTTGAATCAGTCGTAACCGAATCTGAAGGCTGCATCAAACCATGAACTGCAAACCCAAGCGCAACCGCAACAACGATGACCGCCACGATAATCGCAACGACCTTCGTTTTCAGCTTGCCAAACAGTTTCGCGTCGGCAACGTCAGTATTCGCCGAAGCGGAAGAAGGATTCTTCGGCGTGAAGCTCGGCGGAACCGCGGCTCGACCGGCGGCATACGCGGCATCGATCGCCTCCTGCTCTGCTTTCAACGCACGGGCGGACTCCTCGCCGGGCTGAATGACCTGACCATCCGCGCCGATCACTGGAATGCGACCGGTTTTTTCCAACTGGGAATCGTCGGATGACATGCCATCGGCCGGTACGGAAACCCTGATGGGGAAGGAGAAGGGAGAATCGCTGGTGTCGGTCACGCCATCGATGTCTTCTTCGCTCAGCAGTTCACGGCCGCTGCTCCACAACGATTTCACCGCTCCACTGGTGGCCGCGACGCCTTTCGCCAAAGCCTCCTTGCCATCGGAAAAATCGTTATGCGGTTCGGGAGCCGTGAACGTCATTTCCGGAATGCTTCCAGCCGCTGCCAGCGTATCCGGCAGCGGGAGCACATCCTTCTCAAGAATCTGCAGTAACGGAACATTGGCGATTGAGCATTCCGAATCCATGGAAGGCAACGTGATATCCATGCTTCCCAACGATGACAGCGGTTGGTACTCGCCAAGCAACGCTTCCAATTCCGCAATGGTCGCCATCGGAACGGTGGGGAAGCCGTCGTCCTCTTCAAGTTCGAGACCGCGCTTGCAGATCACACGGAATTCCATCGGCGTGGTCGGCGCGAGCGCTTCAAGACGGAAATCCGTCGACAGCGTGGACGGGCGTCGGATCAGCATAGCGTACAACAGCGCTGAGATTTGACGGATCGCAAGCTGTTCCCGATTTTCCAAAGCCTGCGCGCGGGAAGTGTCGGCAAGCATGATGCTCACTGGAGCATCTGCGATCTGAATGCCGGAACGGGTCAGTCGCACCGTGTCGGTGCTGATGGAGAAATGCGTGAGATTGTCTTTTTGCAGCGCATGCAATGATTCGATGACTTCGCCAATGATGGAGCGCATGGCTGTATGGCTCAACGGCTGGTTGGCGTTCAGCGCAAGATATTCACTGAGGGTCATGCCTTCGTCAAGCTGCGTCACCACCAGCGCGACCTGGCCGGCATGCTGGAGCTGCAGTACTTTCGTGAAGTGGGAATCATGCGAAATAGCCAGCATGGAAGCGGTTGCGTTGACTTCCTGCAATGCCTTGCTGCTGCTGACAATAAACAGCTGGCAATCCCGTGCGAGCACATGGTCGCTGGCCTTCCAGACCTGCAGTCCGGTTTCTTCGCGCAATGGCGAAACGAGCACGTAGCGATTGCTGATGGTATCTCCCAGCTGAGGTTTCATGGGTTCCTTCAACTTTTTGTAAACGTTTGTTCTGCCTATGGTCACTCGCCGTTTTCGGCGTCGCCCTGTTCCAGTCTATCGTTGGGGCTGGTCGGCTTGCGAAGTCCGGGAATACGTGAGGAAATCAGTGCGATCGCCTCCTTGAATTCCTCGGAACGTAGCAGCCGCAACATGCCTACGTAAACGATGAAGGCCACTATGGCCAGCAGTGCGGCACACGCCACTGCCTGAATCCAGTTCATATGACCGTCCACCGCTCCGATTTGGGCGCCGACAAGCTGGTAGACGCTGTCACGTACCGTCACGCCGATGAACATGGTAGCTACTGCCGCGCCAATCGATTTCAGATACGAGATGGCTATGCGCGGACCGTCGATATTGTTTTCGAATCGTTTGCGCAGCATGGCATACAGGATGGGGATCGGCAGTATGTAGCTCATGGCTCCTACCATGCCGATCATTGTCGTCCATTCGGTAGGGGGGAGTAGTTTCGCGCCGATGATCACGCTTACCGCTTGAATGCCCATGGCGAACAGCATGAAAATGAACGGCGATTTGCCGTCTTCGAATGCATAGAACGTGCGCTGGATAATCAGATACGCGCTGGCGAACGGAAGTCCCACGCCAAGCGTGACCAACGGTCCCGCCATAAGAATCGCCTCTCTGACGCTCACAGACGGCAGCAACGCGAGAATGATCGGAACGGGCATCACCACGAAAGCGACCGCGAAATAGCACATGATCACACCCATATTGCGCAGCGCCTGGCTGAGATCGATGCGCGCTTCGGCGATATTATGATCGGCGACCGCACGGGATATTTTCGGGAAAATCGCGGTTGCCAGCGAAACGGCAATCAGCGAATACGGCAACATGTAAATCGTGTACGCGTTCTGGTATGAAGCATTGCCGGCCACGTCGAGCGGATTGATGCCGAACTGCTGCTGCGCGAGCATCGGCGCGTTAGTGGAGGTACGCGTGATTACGATATTGGCGAGCTGGTCGATTACGACAATGCCGACACTCCAAGCCGCGACCGGTCCCATGGAACGCAATCCAATGCCACGAAGGCCGAAGATGGGGCGGTATTTCAATCCGATTTTGGTCAGTGGAATGAACAGTACCAGCGCCTGGAATGCCACGCCCAACGTCCACGTGCCTGCGGTCAGGGCGATTTTGTCGGCGGTCCAAAAATCAAGCGGATGCTCGGTGGCACGGCCGAATAGCGCGATGAACGTGCCGAAGCCGATGCAGCTGATGATGTTCGCACCCACGGAACTCCACGCATACGCGGTGAAATGGTCTTTGGCCGCGAGAATCTGGCCGACCACCGTATATAGGCCGTAGAAGAAGATCTGCGGCATGCACCACAGGGTGAATGAGGTCGCCAACGCCATGGTTTCGGGGCTACCGTTCACATACAGCTTGGTGAGCAGCGGCGTGCATAGGGCCATCAGGATCGTCACCGCCAACAGCATGGTGATGGCAAGCGTGATGAGCTTGTTGAGTTTGGTTTCGGCGTCTTTTGCCTTCAACGTGCGTACGATCTGCGGCACGAGCACGGCGTTGAAAATACCTCCGGAAACCAAGGTGTAGATCACCTGCGGAATCATGGATCCGGCTTGGTAGGCGTTCGCCGCATAGCCGGTGGTGCCTAAAGCCCAAGCGAGCAGAATGGTACGGATTTGCCCGGTCACGCGCGAGGCCGCGGTGCCGGAGGCCATGATCAGTGAATTACGGCCAACGGAAGAACTCATTCGTCTGGATCCTTCTTACGGTGGAATTGGCGCCACAGTCCCAAAGCTCCAAGCAGCACGGCGATGCCGATGATGATGAAGCCGGTTTTGTCGCTGATCTGCAATGCGCTGGTGATGTGGGTGGTTTGTGTCGCTCCGAATGTGATGCCCTGCCTGTCCTGCAGGCTGAGCGTGGCGTCCGCGGTGCCGGAGGTGGCCACGCGGATAATGAACGCCACTTGGGCTTCGCCGTGCGCGGGCACTTCCACGGTGTCGAAACGCGAAGTGACGATCTGCATGGAGTTGGTCAATGATGAGACTTTTACCGTGACCGGATAGGGGTGGCTGTTGCTGATGGTAACGGGCATTTGCGCGGTTTCGCTGACCACGTTGACGTTTTCCGTCGGTGTGATGGCCACGCCGTTGATGAGCAGGGACGCCAGTTGCCCGGCTCCTTCCACCATGGTGCTTCCGGCTGGATTTTCGCCGCCTAGCGCGTGCAGGGCCATGATGCCGTGCGCGTTGACGAGCTGCCTGCGCCACGCTTTGAGGCCTGCGGGGGCCTGCTTGGCATCGTCGGCGACGTCGGTGAGGATGGATGCGTTGAATCGTTTGATGTCGTTTGTCGAGGCTGCCAGTGTGTTGAGCGTCTGCCTGAGATTGGCTTGCGTCGCATCATTGATTCCGTCGGATTGCGGCACGATCGCGGCTGCATCGTCGCCGCTCAAGGCGGGGTCGGCGTTGTTGAGCGTGTTCAGATCGGTGATGTTCAGCCATGGCGATTGTTCGACGTCCGTCATCAGTGCGTCCACGACGGCCGGATCAGAGTTGCCGTTCAGGCAGACCAGCAGATTGCGTTCCGAATACGGCTGCTCCATCTGGTAGAACGCGCTTTGCGCGACGAATCGCGCGAGACGCCCGGCCGTTGTTCCCTCGCCGTCCGCTTCGGCGTCGGCACTGGTCGCCTTGCCTTGTGCAAGGTTGGAAAGCACGCTTTGCGCGGTCAGTACGGTGATGTCGCCGGCGTCGGTGGTTACTACGGTCTTGCCGGTTTCCGCGGTGGCCGCATCATCCTCTTCGAAATCATGCGTGGCGATGACGGTGTCGTACCCCTGCTGCTTGGCTTTCGCCAGCGCGTCGGCGGTCCAATTGCCGGTGCCCTGCCATGCATACGTGGTCATACTCGCGTTCGGGTCACCCAACGCCGATTGATAGTTTTTCAAGGCCTGTTCGGCGTTCCATCGCGAGGTGCCGACGCCTGCCGAATCATAGGTTTTGCTATCGTTCAGCGCGGAATAGGCGGTGATGTCGAACAGGGCCGGTTGCGTGATGCCGTCGACTTGCGTCGGCATCGGCATCGTCTTCAGATAGGTTGGATCGGCCACCACCTGCAGTTTGTCATGCTTGGTGAACGTCTGTTCCAGCGACTTGAGTCGTGCCTCGTCTTCTTTGCCGGGAACGGCGATTTTCGAGAGTTCCGCGGAGGTGACGCCACCTTTGTTGACGAGCTGTTCCAGCATGGTGTTGTCGGTGGTCCATCCTTGCGCTTCGAGCGGCTGCACGATGGTGATATTCATCGCGGGCGTGTCGGGGGTATTGATTCCAGCTCCGGTCCGCGTTGCGAAAGTATGCGCTTCGTCTTGTTGAACGCCATTGGCCTCATAACTGAGCGTGACCGGTTTCGGCCCCCAGGAGTTGACGGACGCCAGTGTCTCCTGATTCGAGTCCGCGTCGATGTGCACGTTCGCCGAAGCTCCCGGTTGAAGCGCGGGAACCTCGCTCTGCCCAACGATATTGGGCGTGGGAATCTGCCCGATGCCTTCCGACCATTCCTGGATATCGTTGCGCGACACGAACGTGTAGAAGGCGTTCATGGCAAGGGTGAGCGTGCCTGAAGGGATTTCCTGATCGGTGGTGTTGGTCACCGTCGCGCTCAAATGATAGCCGGAAGTGTCGGTCAGCACGGCGGTGGAGGAGTCGATCGACAGCATGGTGCCGGATTGCGATTCCTGTGTTTCTTCGGCTTCGGCTTTCGGCACAGGTGCGTATAACAACATCAACGCCATGGTCATAACCATGGCGAGGATTGCCGAAAGCGCACGCATGCCGTGCGGAACGTTCCGTTGTGCGGGTTGATTCACCTTCACGCCTGTCTGTTGAGTTTCCTTGCGTACAACCATGCTATCTTTCGTTCGTTCGGGTAGCTGAGAACGTCGTCCAAATCAGCAAAATCCACCCAAATCGCGTCTTCCGCCTCATGATCCGGGTCGCCTTCCACCGTCAACTCGCCGCCGATCTGACGCAATGCGAAATGATGCACCAGCTTGTGCACGCGCTGGCTGGTTCCGGTGAACCAGTAGTCGATGGTGGCGATGGAATCGACCACTTCACCTAGGATTCCTGTTTCCTCGTGAACTTCGCGAACGGCGGTTTGCTGCGGTGTTTCGCCTTTTTCGATATGACCTTTCGGCAGGCACCATTCCAAATGTCCGCTACGCGAGTGGCGTGCGATGATCGCCACGCGGCCCTTGTCGTCGAATACGAGACCTCCCGCCGAATATTCGCGCACTACCGGCAGTTCCTGCGCGTCGAGCGAGGCGAACGTGGTCGGACCGTCCGTGGCGCGCCGCTGCGGCATCATTGCCGGGGTGGGTGCGTTGGGCGTGATGATGGTCTCTTGCCGCAAGGAAACGGACTGCGATGTGTACAGCAGTTTGTCCGGTTCCATCGGATTTTGGGCATGGTCGTCCGCAGCATGGGCAAGCATGCGTGCAAGGTCTGCGGGCGTAATCATGATTCCAACCATACTCAATTCTGTGTGCAGGTGGGGTAACGGTATGCTGGTAAGGCAGAAACTTGTGGTGCCGGAAAGGGATGGCGTGAACTTCGAAGTGTGGCCAGAGGCCATTGAATTAGGGCGTATGTTCGCCGCGGAAGGCTATGAATTGGCGTTGGTGGGAGGTCCCGTTCGAGACCTGCTGTTGCATCGTAAATCGCATGATTTGGATTTTTGCACATCGGCGCGTCCTGAGCAGTTTGAACACATTTTGCACCGTTTCGGGCGCGATGGCTTTTGGGATATGGGCCGTAAATTCGGCACGTTGGGCGCCATGCGCAGGCGTGAGGATGGCACGGAAGTGCAGGTTGAGGTAACGACCTACCGTTCCGACACGTATGACCCCGACTCGCGCAAGCCGGAAGTCAATTATGGCGACACGCTGGAAGGCGATCTTTCCCGCCGTGATTTCACGGTGAATGCCATGGCGTTGCGTGTGCCGGAATTGGAATTCGTCGATCCGTTCGGCGGCGCGAACGATTTGGCCAAGGGCGTGTTGCGCACGCCGGTCGATCCTCGCCAGTCGTTTGACGACGATCCGCTGCGCATGATGCGCGCCGTACGTTTCGTGGCGCAACTGGGCTTCCGTATCGAACCGGAAACCGCTGAAGCGCTGACCGACATGGTCGATCGCATTGAAATCGTTTCCGCTGAGCGCGTACGCGACGAACTGGTCAAAATGCTGCTGTCCGATCGCCCGCGCGCAGGTATCGAAGCGCTGGTCGATTCCGGTCTTGCCGATATCGTCTTCCCGGAAATTCCGGCATTGCAGCTCGAAATCGACGAACATCATCGTCATAAGGACGTGTTCGAGCACACCATGATCGTCATTGATCGTGCGGTTGCCCTCGAAACCGGCCCGGACGGCCCTGTGCCGGCACCGGATCTGACGTTGCGTTTGGCCGCGCTGATGCACGATATCGGCAAGCCGAAGACGCGTCGTTTCGAATCGGGTGGCAAGGTGAGCTTCCATCATCATGATGCGGTCGGCGCGAAAATGACCCGCAAGCGCCTTAAGGCATTGCATTTCGACCATCATATGGTCGAGGACGTCAGCGAGCTGGTCAATCTGCACTTGCGCTTCCACGGCTACGTGGAGGAGCCGTGGACGGATTCCGCGGTCCGCCGTTACGTCAAGGATGCGGGTCCGCTGTATGAGCGCCTGAACCGCCTTACGCGTGCCGACGCGACCACGCAGAACAAGCGCAAGGCCATGGTGTTCTCGTCGGCGATGGACGAGATGGAACAGCGCGTGCGCGATCTGAAGGAGAAGGAGGATTTCGACGCGATCCGCCCTGATCTGAACGGTGACGAAATCATGCAGCTGCTCGGCATTGACCCGGGGCCGCTGGTTGGCAAGGCGTACAAGCACATGCTGGAATATCGCCTCGATAACGGCCCGGTCGAGCGTGATGTCGCTGTTGCCGAGTTGAACCGTTGGTATGAGGAACAGCAGGCCGAGTAGTCTGCTTGCTGACCTCACGATTTGGATTCTATGACCGCACGATTCGATTTTTCGGGCAAAAATAGAATCGTGAGGTCAGTCGGTTCCGAAAAGTGCGGTTTCGGGGGTATCCTCTGGAGGATTTCGCCCGCGATTTAACCCACGAATATAAGAATTGACCTCACGATCTTGATTTTCAGTGAAAAATCGAAATCGTGAGGTCAATCCGAAAATCTGCAAATCAAAAAATCTGCAAATCACACGGCGTCGTGTTCGGGGGCCTTCTGTACGTCGGTCATCTTGTCGACGGTAACGCATCCCTCGAAGCTGTCGATCTCCTTGCCGGCGGTCGGCACCTTCTTCTGATTCTGCAGATTGTCGAAAGTCGCGCCAACCACAACGTCGATCAGCATATCCTCACGATCGTCCATCACCATCGTCGCGTCGGTGAAGTTGCTGTTCACCGTGTACGCCTGATTGATGGCGTTCTTGCCGAAGATGATCATCGTGCGTTCCACTTTGGAGCTGGTGTAGTTGCCGGCTGCCTGGGTGTTGAACTCGCGGTTCTGCAACGCGCTGCTGACGGCTTGCGCGAAGCCGGCGAATTCAGTGCCGTTGAGCACGCGCACGGTGATGTTGCGGTTTTCCACGTACTTGCCTTTGCTGCCGTCCTGTTCCTGTGCTGCGCAAGGGGCCTGCTGGCCGTAATTCGGCTGTACCGCGGCCGACTTGACATTGCCCAATCCTCCAACATGGAAGAAGAACAGCAGGGAAATCACCAATGCGATCGTCAAAATGGTGCCGGTGATGGTGAACACCACCTTTTGACGGCGGCGAATGTACTGTTTGCGCGCGGCGCGCTCGTCGTTAGCCTGAGTCATGTACGAGTCCTTCTCCAAAAATCGGTTGACTTCAACCTTACTGTTACGCGATGATATGCACAATCGGATGGGCCGGTGCCTTGGTGGCGATGATGCGGTCGACGCAACGGCTTTGTTGCCATGCCGACTGCACGGCGCGTGCCGCATCGTCGGTTGGCACGAATGCGATTACGGAAGGGCCGGATCCGGAGACGAACGCCTGCTTGGCGCCTGCCTGCAACGCTTCGTCGATCGCCTGTCCGCTGCGTGGATGCAGTGAGATCGACGCCTGTTGCAGATGATTGTTGTCGGTTGCGCCGGCGCCGATTTGGTCGAACATGGCATACACTTCCGGCGTGCGCAGTTCCGCCTGATACGCGCCGACCAGCAGACGGCCTGCAAAGCCCTGATCCGTCAGTTCCAGCACGGCGTCGCTGTTTTCGCTGAGTTGTTCGATCTGCTCGCCGAAGCCGGTGCCTCGCGCATAGCCTCCGGTCAGGCAGAACGGCATATCCGCGCCCAATGTGGCGGCAACCTGTTGCAACCGTTCAATGGACCAATCAAGATTCCATAGCGTGTTCAATGCCAGAATCGTGGCGGCCGCATCCGCGGAACCTCCTGCCATGCCCGCGCCAACGGGAATGCGTTTTTCGATGTTCAACGCCACATCCGGTTCATGGCCGCTCGCTTCGGCCATGGCGAACAGGGCGAGCACGGCATGGTTGCGTCGCATGTCGCTGCCGGAGGAGGCCAGATCGCCAAGATAGGCACCTTCAAGATTCAGGGAGAAACCGGATCCGGGCTTTTTGCGACTGGTGGTGACGGTGTCGTACACGCCGACGGCGCAGTAGATGGTGTCGAGCTCGTGTCGGCCACCCCATTCGCTGCGTGGCCTGCCTACGTGCAGGGTCAGATTCGTTTTCGCCGGGCAGTCCACGCTGACCGTGTTGATTGCGGTGTTGGCGTCGCTCATGCTTGCGACACCTCGCCCACGGCTCGTGCCAATGCCACGAATTCGTCGATGGCAAGCGTTTCGCCACGGCGCGTCGGATCGATGCCCGCCTGCTCGAACGCTTCGGAGGGCACGATCTTCTTCAACGCGGCATGCAGGGTTTTGCGCCTCTGGCCGAATGCGGCGTCGATAAGACGGAACACGTTTTCGCGGTCCACTACGGAACCGTCGGGATTGTTGGCCGAAGGCGTGTGCCCGCCCTCATATCGTTTGAACAGCACCAGCGCGGAATCCACATTCGGTGCCGGCCAGAACACATTGCGCCCGATAATGCCCACACGTTCCGCGGTACCATACCAAGCGAGCTTCACGCTTGGAGTGCCGTAGATCTTTGAACCGGGCTTTTCACTCAGTCGGTCCGCGACTTCCTTCTGCACCATCACGAGGAACGTGCCGAGATTGTCGAAACGTTCCAGCAAGGTCAGCAGAATCGGCGTGGCCACGTTGTATGGCAGATTGGCAACCAGTGTAAACGAATCGTCATTATTGAAATCAGGCAGATTTTCCGGCGTTACGGTCAACGCATCGCGATTGACCACGCGGAAACGATCCACCGCATCCGGCATGAATTCGGCGATGGTGCCGGGCAGTCGCTCCGCAACGGGCGGGTCGATCTCCACGGCGGTCATCGTGGCGCCGGTTTCCAAAATCGCCAATGTCAGTGAACCGAGTCCAGGTCCGACTTCCAGCACATGATCGTCGGCGGTCACACCTGCCTCGCGCACGATACGACGAACCGTGCCCGGGTCGATTACGAAATTCTGCCCGAATTTTTTCGTCGGGCTGATACCGGCCTCGGCCGCGATACGCCGAATGTCGGCAGCCCCCAACAGGCGGCCTTGCGCGGTTTCGTCGGTTGCGTTGGTTTCGTTCGCGTGTTCTGTCATTACCTCATTATCCGTTCAACTGGTATGAAAAGTGTGCGCTGTTGCGTTTGCGTATTGTTGCGATCGGCGTTGTTTAATACCATCCGACCTGCTCGGAATGCTCCCATGCCTTCGACGGGCTGCCGTAGCGTTGCGCGATGTAGCTCAGGCCCCAGTCGATCTGCACGGCCGCATCGTCACGCCAGTTTGCGCCGAATGCCGCCATTTTGCTGCCAGGAAGCGACTGCGGGATGCCGTAGGCTCCGGAAGATGCGTTTTCCGCATACCACAGCCAGCTCGATTCACGCGTCCACAGTTTCACCAGATCGGTCCAGTTTTGCCCGGTCCAGCCATATTGCGCCGCGGCTCCGGCCGCGTAGGCCTGTGCCTGCGCGGGGGAGGGGTGATAGAGGCGGCATCCTGCCGAAGGATCGGAAGGTTGCGGTGTCGGGGTGGGCGTCGGATCCGGCGTGGGGGTCGGGTCGGGAGTTGGCGTGGGGGTCGGGTCTGGAGTTGGCGTCGGATCCGGGTCCGTTTTCGATCCGGAATCGTCCTTCTTGTTGTCGTCTGAATTATCCGTATTGCCGGAATTACTGTTCGAATCGTCTTTCTTGTCGGAATTATCGGAATTGTTGTTCTTGTTCGAATTGTCGTTCTTTCCGGAATTATCGGAATTGCCGGTATCTCCGGAATTGCCGGATCCGTCATCCGATCCCGAATCGTCGGAAGATGCTGCCGGTCCTACTGCGATAATCTGATCGAGGGCGATTTTCGTGGTCGTTTCGTTGGTCAGCGTCTCGCTTTCCTTCTCGCCGTCCACATACGTGACGTCGTACGTTTGCTGGATTTCGCCGTCCTCGCCTTCCTGCCTGACTACGACTTCGCCGGGCTGCAGGCTGGGATCGACGATGGTTTGCGTGCCGAAAGGCACCGCTTTCGTGCGTGTTTCCTCGCCGTGCGTCACGCGGCGGACGCGCAGGATCGTTTCGCCGTTGTCTTTTTCGACGCTGACGCGATCCTCCTTGTTCAGCGTGATGCCTTTGGAGTCAAGAATGGAGGCCGCCGGCAGTTTGCCATTCGGCGATTCGGAGCTTTGCCCGTCTGCGATGACGGTGACCGGCCCGTTTTGGTTGATGATCAGTCCGCCGGTGAGTTTGTTGTACACGTTGTCGATATTGACGGTGACTTTTGCCGCGTCTGCTTCGTTTTGTTCGAAGAATCCGATCAGCTGTTCGGCGCTGGTCGCCACTGTCCAGAAGGGCACTTCCTGCCCGTTGATGGTGATGGTGGTCTGGTAGGCGCTTCGTACCGTCACCACGTCATGGTTGCTCAGCATGCTGGTGGGGCTGGTGGATTCCACGAGATCATGCGTTTTGACCTTCACGCCGCGTTCCTGCAGCAGACGGTCGACGCTCATCGCGTATGTGGTTACGGTGGTGGTTTCGCCATCGATGGTCAGAGCCACGGTTTTGCGCGCGCCTACGCCGAATGCGAGCGTCGAGGCGAGCGTCAACGAGACCACGCATGCCGTCACTCGAACACGCCGAAGCGTCACGAATCTCCGGGGGGTCCACCTTCTTGTCATACGTCCTCTTTCCAGCGACTGCCTACATCGCCGTCATTGTAACGGTCAGATCGGGACGAATGGCATGGTTTCCGCTGGCTTTATCTATACCGCCACATTTTCGAGGAAAAGGAGCAAAGAAAAAAGGGGGCAGGAGAGAAGGGGATGTCCTGCCCCCTGCCCGGACGAGGCAGGTTGGGGGAAGCCTCGTCCGGTCGCCAGAAGCCATAAGTTGGGGGAAGGCTTCTGGATCACTTACCCATGGTAAGAGGTCAAAGCCCGTCAAAACGGGTTTCGAGCCTCCTGTCGGGATCGAACCGACGACCTGCCGCTTACAAGGCGGCCGCTCTGGCCATCTGAGCTAAGGAGGCTTGTGCCGCTTTCTAGCATAATGCATAAAAACGGCAACGATTGAATAGCATAACCAGCGTGCCCGATGCCGTCAACTTGGAACTGCGCTTTGGCTGGCACGCTGGCGAGTAGGGGGGTATATTTTTTCGATTGTGAGGATTGCGTAGGGCTGATCACTCGCCAGTGGTGTTGGAGATCGGATCCTTGTCGGAGCCGATGGAGGGCATCACGCCTTCCTTGCCGATGTCGTCGGACTTGATTCCGATGGCCTCCAGCAGGCCTTCCTCAATGGTCTCCTGCGCAGTGCTCAACTGGTTCATATCCCAGAACTTGCCGTTGATGGTCACCGTTGGGGTGGTCATGCTGTCTTTGTAGGTTCCGGACGTGTTCCACAGTTCGGAGCGCTTCGGCGTATAGGTGTCGATGGCGTCAAGCCAATCCTGGTAGTCGCGGCCGAACGCCTTGTCCGCCACATCCTCGGAAACTCCCGAGGCGATCATCTGTTCCTTGATCTGATCGTCGCTGACGGACTTGTAATTCGAGCTTTCCTCAGGCTGGAAATCCTCGGCGTACATTTTTTCGAGGAAGGTGATCAGATGGCTCGGATCGCTGTCATGCTCGGCCAGATAGATCGCGGCATTCGCTGCGCGGCTTGAATAATCGTCGGTGGACCACTTGTCCATAAACGCCATGAAATGCAAATCAAGATTGATCTGACCCGCGTCGACCATCTTCTGCAGATCCTCATCAAGCTGACGATGCAGATTGCCGCAGCCCGGGCACAGGAAATCCATGTAGATCGCAACAGTCGGTGCGCCTTCGACGGACTTGCCGTAGCCATCCTTCGAAATCAGCAATCCGCCCTTCTTATCGACGAGCTTAGGGGTGTTGTCGACTTGCTGCAGCTTGTCGTACGCTTCTTCCACGGTCTGGGTGGAAGCCTGCGTTTCGGTGTTCTTGTGCATGTTGTGATACACGGTGAACGCGCCGATCGCCACCAGGATCACCAGCACCGCCATCACGATGGCGCCGATGAGGGTCTGCTGCTTGCGCTCCTTCTCCATCTGTTCGGCGCGAGCCTTCATCTCCGCGGCCTCAGCGGCCCTACGCTCGGCGCGGCTGGTGCGCTTCTGCGCATCCTTACTGTTCTGGGCCATCCACATTCCTTTCGATGTTCACATCACGATGCTGTGCACCATAGTAGTGTGGACACGCTATTGCTGAATGAAGTATTTCGTAAAAGCTCACGTTGCCATACTACGTGCGATTATCTGATGTTTTTCTGATGATTGCAAACGTTTGCCGATTTTTGATTTTCGCTGCGTATTTCGTGAGATGGCGTCACTACATATCGTACGATTCGGCAGTGGTGCCGGATTTCGGGCGGCCGCGCAATGCGCCGGCACCCAATCGCAGCACCAATGCTCCCGGAGCGAGGGCGCATACCAGCCAGCCGATGGCGCAGCAACCGGCCTGGGCGACGCCGCTTTGCGAAACCGGCCCTTCAATCCAGGTCGGCAGCGGAATCGTGAATCCGAATATCGACGTATCAACCATGGCAAACGGCAGTTGCAGCGTGACTGTGGCAATCGTCAATCCTAATGCGGCGATGACCGCCATGATCAGTGCGCGTGGCACCGCATAACCCAGCCCCTTGAGCACATGCCAAGGCAGCGTGGCGGCGCGGGCGAACCAGTCGGAAGTCCTGCGGCTGCCCCCACGGCGGCCTTCGCGTTCCAGCTGCGCCTCCATATTGAATCCAATGGTGGCGAGCAACCAGGCCAGCAGCGCGCCCGCGATCAGGGCGATCCATGGCGAGAACAGGCCGCATGCGGCCACAGGAATCGCCATCAGCACGCAGAGGGGCACGCCTCTGCCTAGCAGTTCGCCGCGTTGCACGTCGGCCGGATTCGGCGGCTGCAGTACACTCTGCGGCACGTTCGGGTTGAGCGGCGCGGCCGGAGTGACCGGTGCGGTTGGCACGGCAGATGTTTGCATGTCTTGTGGTTGCGCACTTTGCGCCATTTCAACCGATGCGTTCGGTATTACGGCAGGAGGCCGCTGGTTGGCGATGCGCTGCAATGCAGGTTTGATGGCCGGGTCGATCTGTGTAGCCTCTTGAGCGGGATTCCAAGCGTCCTGGACCGGCATCACCCGCGTGGATTGCGGTGTATCTTGCGGCAGCACACTGGTATCCCCACTATTGACAGGCAGCACGAGCGTGCCGGTGCCAAGAGGAATGGTTGCGGTATGCGCGTTGATATCCATGACCGAGGTGCCGACATCGGGCGCATCGGCAATAACGGTATCGGTTATGTCAGCAATAACGGTTGCGCCGATTGCCTGCGTGGCCTCAACGAATTGCGGCAAGGTGCGCGTGCCGATGGCGTCTTCTCCCGTCACATGGTCTAACGCCCGCCAAAGCATTCGTGGATTGTCGGGCGATCCATCAAAAGGGAGCATCGCCTCCGACCCGGCACTATCGGCGGCATCCGAAGTATTCCCCGAAATCCAAGCTTGCGGATTCAACGCATCCAACGCAATCGCCTGCAACAACTCGTCTGGAGTGCAACGTTTCGTACGATCCGGATCCAACGCCGAACGGAACGCGGCCATGGTCCCAGCCGGCAATCCCGCCAAATTCGCGCTTCCCGCGGCAGCACGCTCCAATACCGCCATCATCGGTTTCGTACCGAACACCGGCTCGCCAGTGGCGGCAAATGCCAGCACGCTCGCCACCGACCACCAATCGCTCATCTCATCGGATTCGGCACCGTCGATGATTTCCGGCGCGATGAATCCAGGCGTGCCCATCACCAATCCGGTACGAGTCACATGACTTTCGCCCTCGCCCATGGCAATGCCGAAATCCACCAATACCGGTCCGGTATTCGACACCATCACATTCGTCGGTTTGATATCGCGATGCACAATACCGGCCGCATGCACGGCCTTCACCGCCTCGATCAGCTTGCGTCCCAACCGTTCCAAATCATCGCCCACATACCGGCCGTTGGTACGCACATCTTCACGTAGATTCTTGCCCTCGATCAGCTCGGTCACAATGAAGGCCAGAGCATCATCCAATTCCATATCCACAATGCCGCACACGCCCGGATGACGCACTTTCTGCAGCGCCATAGCCTCCCTACGCAGGCGCTCGCGTGCGGTCAGCTGATCGCGGGAGCGTTCGCTGGACGCATCGTCCTCGGCAAGGGAATCGCGCAAAATTTTCATCGCATACTGATGGCCGCCGTCATCTCGCACCCGCCATACCGATCCCATGGCACCCGAACCAAGCCGGGAAATCAACGTGTATCCGCCAACGAGGCTGCCTGCCTCCAGATTCAATGCGCTTAAGTCGCTCATGGCACCCATGGTACTTGCCTTACGTAAGTTGCCGCTGGAACAGCTCGCTGTAGTGTGCCGAAAATATCGCAGGAATTGCGATTATGGAGTTGGAAGCGCAATGAAGATCGATGATTTCCGCAATCAAGGCAAGGATGTTGCAACAATCTGCGGATGAGCGCACATTGTGCCAGATGCATGCGCGCAACGGGATTATATGTGCACGAATGGTAGTTTTACATGCGCAGGTGGTATGCAGATTATGCACGCGAAACGACAGGCTGGGAAAAATCAGGGTGCTTTTTTCGTGGATTTTGGTGAAATCGAAACATCGACATGAGGAAGTGTCTTCACTTCTGGAAATTGCGTGACGCGGGGCAGCGTTGCATGATTTCTGGTTTCGATGAGGAAATCGGAGCCTGCATGTCGTTTGGTTATGAGAATCAAGGAGGAGGCAGACCATGCTGCAAATCAACATGGCTGACGTCATGAACGTTATCGGTTCGTTGACGCCGTACCTGATTGCGATTGGCGTGCTATTTGTGCTCGCGCTGATCATCACTTTCGCTGTCAACAAGAAGACGGTGAAGGAAGTGGCGACCCGTAAGATCATCCACTCCGAGTCTTGGCTTGTGGCTTTGGTCGGCATTGTCGTCGCGGTTTCCATGATGCTGTCCGGTCCGCTGTCGACGCTGCTCAACAACGCGACCATCACCAAGTACATGCTGTCTGACACCACTGTTTCCAAGGCCAACGAGCTGGCCAAGGAAGTGCAGTCGGAAGCCATCACCATGCTGAAGAACGATGATTCCAACCTGCCGCTGGCTAACAAGAAGGTCAACGTGTTCGGTTGGGGCTCCACCAACCCGGTATACGGCGGCACCGGCTCCGGCTCCATGTCCGACCAGTATGACACCGTTTCCCTGCTTGATGGCATGAAGGAAGCCGGCATCGAGACCAACGCCGACCTGACCAAGCTGTACACCGATTACCGTGCAGATCGCCCAGTTGTTGGCATGTGGGCACAGGATTGGACCCTGCCTGAGGTTCCGGCCGACCAGTATTCCGATTCCCTGATCTCCGATGCCAAGAGCTTCTCCGATGAGGCTGTTGTAGTGCTCACCCGCGTCGGTGGCGAGGGCGCTGACCTTCCGATGAACATGAAGGCCGAAGGCATCACCTATGAGAACAACTCCAAGGATTACGAGGACTTCAAGGACGGCGAAAGCTTCCTGCAGCTGAGCCAGACCGAGCGCGATATGCTCGACCTGGTCACCAAGAACTTCAACAAGGTCACGCTCGTCTACAACGGCGCCAACACCTTCCAGTTCGACTTCCTGAACGACTATCCGCAGATCAAATCCGTCGTGTGGTGCCCTCCTGCAGGCCAGACCGGCTTCTCCGCACTCGGTGACGTGCTTGCCGGCGATACCAACCCGTCCGGCAAGACTTCCGACACCTTCCTGAAGGATCTCACCCAGTCGGTGTCTTACAACAACTTCGGCAAGTTCGAATACACCAACATGGAAGACAAGGCCGCCAAGTACACGGGCTTCACTGGTGACGAAGTCACCGCCATCCCGGGCTTTGTGAACTACTCCGAAGGCATCTATGTGGGCTACAAGTTCTATGAGACCGCAGCGGCCGAAGGTGCCATCGATTACGATTCCATGGTTGCATTCCCGTTCGGTTACGGTCTGAGCTACACCACCTTCGAGCAGAAGCTCAACGATGTGACGTACAAGGATGGCAAGGTCACCGTTGATGTGACCGTCACCAACACCGGCGACACCGCTGGCAAGGATGTTGTTGAGGTCTACTACAACCCGCCGTACACCGAAGGTGGCATCGAAAAGGCCAGTGCCAACCTGGTTGGCTTCGAGAAGACCGAGAAGCTTGAGCCGGGCGCTTCCGAGGACGTGACCGTCGAATTCGAAGACGATGACATGGCTTCCTATGATTACAAGAATGCCAAGGCATACGTGCTCGAAAAGGGCGATTACAACATCTCCATCAACTCCGACTCCCACACTGTGATCGGCTCCAAGAAGATCACCGTGGACGACACCATCACCTACGACTCCGATTCGAACACCCACAATGGCGACCAGACCGTGGCCACCAACCAGTTCGATGATGCTGCAGGCGATGTGACCTACCTGAGCCGTGCAGGACATTTCGCAAACTACAAGGAAGCCACCGCCGCTCCGACCAACTTCGAAATGTCTGATAAGGCAAAGGAAACCTTCTACAACAACACCAACTACGATCCGTCTCAGTTCAACGACGATTCCGACGAGATGCCGACCACCGGTGCCAAGAATGGCCTCCGCCTGGCCGACATGTACGGCAAGGATTACGACGATGCTGATTGGGAGAAGCTGCTTGACGAGCTGACCTTCGACGATATGGACAACCTCATTGCCAACGGCGGCTACGGCACTCCGGCCGTCTCCTCCGTCGGCAAGATCCAGCTCACCGACGCTGACGGCCCGGCCTCGTTGAACAACAACTTCACTGGTGTTGGCTCCATCGGCTTCCCGGCTTCCACCGCATTCGCTTGCACTTGGAACAAGGATCTGGCCAAGCAGTTCGGCGAGATGATCGGCGATATGGCTCACGACATGCATGTTGCTGGTTGGTACGCTCCGGCTATGAACATCCACCGCAACGCATTCTCCGGCCGTACTTTCGAGTACTTCTCCGAGGATTCCCTGCTCTCCGGCGTCATGGCATCCAACGAGATCGCCGGCGCCAAGGAGAAGGGCGTGTACTCCTTCATGAAGCACTTCGCACTGAACGATCAGGAAACTAAGCGTACTGAGATGCTCTGCACCTGGACCAACGAGCAGGCCATGCGTGAGATCTACCTCAAGCCGTTCGAGATGAGCGTGAAGGAAGGCGGCGCACAGGCCGTGATGAGCGCCTTCAACTACATCGGCAACACCTATGCCGGTGGCAACAACGTTCTGCTGAACACCGTGCTCCGTGACGAGTGGGGCTTCAAGGGCTTCGTCCTGACCGATTATTTCGGCGGCTACGGCTACCAGAACGGTGATCAGGAGATCCGTAACGGCAACGATTCCATGCTGGCTACCACCTCCATCACCAACCACATCACCGACAAGTCCGCAACCTCCGTGAAGGCCATGCGTACCGCCGCCCACAATATCCTGTACACCGCCGCCAACAGCTGGCAGTATGCAGACGGTGAGCCGAAGGTCGCCACCCCGATCTGGAAGACCGCCATGTACGTGGCTTGGGGCGTGACCGCAATCCTGGTGATCGCACTTGAGGCTCTGGCTATCAAGCGCTACATGGATCGCAAGAAGGCCAAGGCTGAGGTCACTGCCTGATCTCACTTCCTTCTCACAGGTCAAAACATAACTGAATAACAATTGAAACAGCGAGAGCCGTCGACTTCCCTGAGTCGGCGGCTCTTGTTGTATTTCAGCGTGCGTGCCGTCGCAAGTGCAGCCAGGTTTCATGCTTCTTCGCGTCTCTTTTGTATTTCTGTTCTTTCTGTTCCGCTGGAATCATGATTTGCGATTGCATTTGGGTATTCATCACATGGGAATGAGATGTATATGGGTATGACACGCCGTTTATAGTTTGTTTTTGGTTCATGTAGGCGTTGTCTTCGGGGTCTAGACTGGCTGTACGGCCGTTCGGAGGCCTTTTTCGACACGCCGAGGGATGTGTTTATTTGCAACGGTTCCAGGGTATCTTTGGAAGGGTCGATTTGCGTGATCGCCGGGGTTCGTGTAAATTGACTCTTCGCTGCCGCTCGGCGAGTGGTTTCCCGGTTGGGGTGTCTCGAGGCGGGTGAGTGGTGGTGGTTTGAGAACTCAAGAGCGTATTTGTACTACTTCTTTATAGTCAATGA